>BNJV01002263.1_pt1 | contig 224895 bp, 185 predicted proteins | sample 8540591 | NCBI WGS metagenome assembly BNJV01 (sample SAMD00202457, study PRJDB9452) | human saliva metagenome | host: Homo sapiens
ACAGTGAACGCAAACAACAAACAACTCTCTTGAAAAGTAAGCCTTCGGCCTATTAGTACCAGTCAACTCCACGAGTCTTCAGTCCCCGCTTCCATACCCAGCCTATCAACCTCATCATCTATAAGGAGCCTCACACACCCAAAGGTGCCAGGAAATCTCATCTCGAAACAGGCTTCCCGCTTAGATGCTTTCAGCGGTTATCCCTCCCGAACGTAGCCAATCAGCCATGCACCTGGCGGTACAACTGACATACCAGAGGTTCGTCCGTCCCGGTCCTCTCGTACTAAGGACAGCCTTTCTCAAATTTCCAACGCGCGCAGCGGATAGGGACCGAACTGTCTCACGACGTTCTGAACCCAGCTCGCGTACCGCTTTAATGGGCGAACAGCCCAACCCTTGGGACCGACTCCAGCCCCAGGATGCGACGAGCCGACATCGAGGTGCCAAACCATGCCGTCGATATGGACTCTTGGGCAAGATCAGCCTGTTATCCCCGAGGTACCTTTTTATCCGTTGAGCGACGGCCGTTCCACAACGTACCGCCGGATCACTAGTCCCGACTTTCGTCCCTGCTCGACCTGCCAGTCTCACAGTCAAGCTCCCTTGTGCACTTACACTCAACACCTGATTGCCAACCAGGCTGAGGGGAACCTTTGGGCGCCTCCGTTACACTTTAGGAGGCAACCGCCCCAGTTAAACTACCCATCAGGCACTGTCCCTGAACCAGATCATGGCCCGAAGTTAGACATCCAGATTGACCAGAGTGGTATTTCAACAACGACTCCACACAAACTAGCGTCCATGCTTCACAGTCTCCCACCCTATCCTACACAAGCCAAACCAAACACCAATACCAAACTATAGTAAAGGTCACGGGGTCTTTCCGTCCTGCTGCGCGAAACGAGCATCTTTACTCGTACTGCAATTTCGCCGAGTTCATGGTTGAGACAGTAGGGAAGTCGTTACTCCATTCGTGCAGGTCGGAACTTACCCGACAAGGAATTTCGCTACCTTAGGATGGTTATAGTTACCACCGCCGTTTACTGGGGCTTAAATTCTCAGCTTCGCCCAAAAGAGCTAACCAATCCTCTTAACCTTCCAGCACCGGGCAGGAGTCAGTCCGTATACATCGTCTTACGACTTCGCACGGACCTGTGTTTTTGATAAACAGTCGCTTCCCCCTGGTCTCTGCGACCCATACACGCTCCAGGCAGCAAGTGCCCATCACGCTCAAGGTCCCCCTTCTCCCGAAGTTACGGGGGCATTTTGCCGAGTTCCTTAACCATGATTCTCTCGATCGCCTTAGTATTCTCTACCTGATCACCTGTGTCGGTTTAGGGTACGGGCGGCTAAAACCTCACGCCGATGCTTTTCTCGGCAGCATAGGATCACCAAATCCCCCAAAAACGGGGTCCCATCACGTCTCAGGCACACAGCCGGCGCATTTAACAACCGACAACCCTACACGCTTAGACCACGACAACCATCGCGTGGCTTGGCTACCTTCCTGCGTCACACCTGTTAACACGTTTACCTCCAAAGATCGGGTCCCACAACCCACACAACACACAAACAAAAGCCTGCACATCATGCTTCGCATGGTTAGCATCACAATATCAGTATGGGCGGTTTTTCACCGGTACGGGAATATCAACCCGTTATCCATCGACTACGCCTGTCGGCCTCGCCTTAGGCCCCGACTAACCCAGGGCAGATTAACTTGACCCTGGAACCCTTGATCATCCGGCGGATGAGTTTCTCACTCATCTTTCGCTACTCATGCCTGCATTCTCACTCGCATAGCCTCCACCACTGGTTTACACCGCAGCTTCACCGGCTACACGACGCTCCCCTACCCAACAACCCCAAAGGGTCATTGCCACAACTTCGGCGGTGTACTTGAGCCCCGCTACATTATCGGCGCAGAATCACTTGACCAGTGAGCTGTTACGCACTCTTTCAAGGATGGCTGCTTCTAAGCCAACCTCCTGGTTGTCTAAGCAACTCCACATCCTTTCCCACTTAGCACACGCTTAGGGGCCTTAGTTGGTGGTCTGGGCTGTTTCCCTCTCGACAATGAAGCTTATCCCCCACTGTCTCACTGCTACGCTCTCACTTACCGGCATTCGGAGTTTAGCTGACGTCAGTAACCCGTGAAGGCCCATCGGCCATCCAGTAGCTCTACCTCCGGCAAGAAACACGTAACGCTGCACCTAAATGCATTTCGGGGAGAACCAGCTATCACAGAGTTTGATTGGCCTTTCACCCCTATCCACAGCTCATCCCCTCCATTTTCAACTGAAGTGGGTTCGGTCCTCCACGACGTCTTACCGTCGCTTCAACCTGGCCATGGATAGATCACTCCGCTTCGGGTCTAGGTCATGCCACTCAAACGCCCTATTCAGACTCGCTTTCGCTACGGATACCCCACACGGGTTAACCTCGCGACATAACACTAACTCGCAGGCTCATTCTTCAAAAGGCACGCTGTCACCCCAAAAGGCTCCAACGGCTTGTAAGCACACGGTTTCAGGTACTATTTCACTCCCCTCCCGGGGTACTTTTCACCATTCCCTCACGGTACTGATTCACTATCGGTCATTAAGAAGTATTTAGACTTACCAGGTGGTCCTGGCAGATTCACACGAGATTCCACGAGCCCCGTGCTACTCGGGTGGCACACCACGGACAGAACAATTTCGATTACGGGACTCTCACCCTCTACGACCGACCATTCCAAGTCGTTCACCCTACCATCCTGAACATCATGCCGGCAGCCAGTTAGAACTGCCACTGTGACTCCCACAACCCCCATGATGCAACGCCTAACCGCTATCACACACCACAGGTTTAGTCTCTTCCGCTTTCGCTCGCCACTACTCACAGAATCATTACTTTATTTTTCTCTTCCTGCGGGTACTGAGATGTTTCACTTCCCCGCGTTCCCCCCAACCAGCCTATACATTCAGCTGGCGGTAACTCACCATGAAGATGAGCCAGGTTTCCCCATTCGGAAATCCTCGGATCAACGCCCAGTTATCGGCTCCCCGAGGCTTATCGCAGATTCACACGTCCTTCATCGGCTCTTAATGCCAAGGCATCCACCGTGTGCCCTTAATAACTTACACACAATCAAGAAAAATAAGAATCTAAAATCAACAATCAAACCAACACCAAAAGCATTGATTCAACGCAAATTCCAGAAGATGCTCGCGTCCACTATATAGTTCTCAAACAACAACCCACAACACAACAACAACACAAACAAAACATTTGCATCATCACCATGCCAGGCAAACAAAGGAACAACACACGCGTGTTACCCCAAAACCCAACAATGCGCCTCATCCAACCCAAAACCAACATTCCACCCATGAGCAAAACCACCCACCCGACACTCGCGGGTAGCATGGCCAACTAAATGTGCTCCTTAGAAAGGAGGTGATCCAGCCGCACCTTCCGGTACGGCTACCTTGTTACGACTTAGTCCCAATCGCCAATCCCACCTTAGACGGCTCCCTCCCAAAAGGGTTAGGCCACCGGCTTTGGGTGTTACCAACTTTCGTGACTTGACGGGCGGTGTGTACAAGGCCCGGGAACGTATTCACCGCAGCGTTGCTGATCTGCGATTACTAGCGACTCCGACTTCATGGGGTCGAGTTGCAGACCCCAATCCGAACTGAGACCGGCTTTTAGGGATTAGCTCCACCTCACAGTATCGCAACCCTCTGTACCGGCCATTGTAGCATGCGTGAAGCCCAAGACATAAGGGGCATGATGATTTGACGTCATCCCCACCTTCCTCCGAGTTGACCCCGGCAGTCTCCTATGAGTCCCCACCATAACGTGCTGGCAACATAGAACGAGGGTTGCGCTCGTTGCGGGACTTAACCCAACATCTCACGACACGAGCTGACGACAACCATGCACCACCTGTATACCAGCCCCGAAGGGAAACACCATCTCTGATGCGGTCCAGTATATGTCAAGCCTTGGTAAGGTTCTTCGCGTTGCATCGAATTAATCCGCATGCTCCGCCGCTTGTGCGGGCCCCCGTCAATTTCTTGAGTTTTAGCCTTGCGGCCGTACTCCCCAGGCGGGGCACTTAATGCGTTAGCTACGGCGCGGAAAACGTGGAATGTCCCCCACACCTAGTGCCCAACGTTTACGGCATGGACTACCAGGGTATCTAATCCTGTTCGCTCCCCATGCTTTCGCTTCTCAGCGTCAGTTACAGCCCAGAGACCTGCCTTCGCCATCGGTGTTCCTCCTGATATCTGCGCATTCCACCGCTACACCAGGAATTCCAGTCTCCCCTACTGCACTCTAGTCTGCCCGTACCCACTGCAATACACGGAGTTAAGCCCCGGCCTTTCACAGCAGACGCGACAAACCGCCTACAAGCTCTTTACGCCCAATAATTCCGGACAACGCTCGCGCCCTACGTATTACCGCGGCTGCTGGCACGTAGTTAGCCGGCGCTTTCTCTGCAGGTACCGTCAATCTCTCTTCTTCCCTGCTAACAGAGGTTTACAACCCGAAGGCCGTCATCCCTCACGCGGCGTCGCTGCATCAGGCTTGCGCCCATTGTGCAATATTCCCCACTGCTGCCTCCCGTAGGAGTCTGGGCCGTGTCTCAGTCCCAGTGTGGCCGGTCACCCTCTCAGGCCGGCTACCCGTCGTCGCCTTGGTGAGCCGTTACCTCACCAACAAGCTGATAGGCCGTGAGCCCATCTATAACCACTACATAACGCTTTCCACCAACACCCCATGCGGAGATTGGTCGTATCCGGTATTAGACCCAGTTTCCCAGGCTTATCCCAGAGTTAAAGGTAGGTTACTCACGTATTACTCACCCGTTCGCCACTAATCCACCTAGCAAGCTAGGCTTCATCGTTCGACTTGCATGTGTTAAGCACGCCGCCAGCGTTCGTCCTGAGCCAGAATCAAACTCTCCGTTGAAAAAATAGAAAAGCTTGATAATCTGATCTCAAACAGCGAATCACACACGGGGGTGCGTGACTCAAGCTGACTAAATTTGAAACCATTTGATGATTATCAAATATAAATAAATATTTGGTATTAGTTTCAGTTTCCATCACCATTCGGTGATTTTATTGAACAAAGCACACTATTGAGTTCTCAAGCAACACACCGATTCAACACCTCAACTTACTCTTTCGAGAAGTCTTACCGTTGAACGGTCATTCATGTTATTTCGTTATCACCGCATTCCCGCGGCAACTCAATCAACTATACCAGCGTTTGTATGTCATGCAAATCCGTTTTCCGTGATTCACACCACAATGTTTCTTTCCTAAACTCCTCCAACATCACCATCAGATGACCAAGAATCTTCTAAGCAAGAAACCAAAACACTATACAATTGAAAGTCATTCAACCGCTTCTGACTAGGAGAAACACCGAAGAAGTTCTTCGTTTTTTCCTCCTCGCCGCGGCGACTCATACAACTATACAGATGCCGAAATGGGTCTGCAACCCGAAATAGGGTGAAGTAGACCACAAGTGGGGCCTTGAAAGGGTCCCAAACACCCTCACAGACACCAAAGCGCCTAGTCAGCACAGGATAAGCTCCTCAAAAGCTCTTTGAAAAAAGTTTAAAAACCTTCAAAAGACCCCGAAAAACCTGCAGAAGCTCCCTGAAGAGCCCATATAGAAGGGCAGAAAAGCCTCTCAGCATCAAGAAGATAAGAAGAGAAGACGGGAAGAAAAGATGGGAAGAGGGGCTCCGCCCCCTCCCCCATCTCTGTATCCCGCATATCTGTACCGCTGCACTTCCCCGTTCTGTACCTCCCAGTTCTGTAGTCTCCCTATATATGAGCACCTATATATGGGGAGAGCACAGAAAAGGAGGGCACCCCCTCACGGGGCGCCCTCCTTGTTCAAGCTATAGGGTTCAAGCTACAGAGCTACAGTCCGTAGCTCGCTAGCTTCAAAACTCTAGTTCGCGGAAGCGCGACGACGAGAAACATCGTACAGAGTAATGCCCACAGCCATCGCTGCGTTCAAAGACTCCATCGCCGAATCAATCGGAATCGACACAATCTGATCGCAGTTCTCAGTCACCAGGCGGGACAGACCCTTACCCTCAGAACCAACCACCACGCACAGCGGCTCATTCGCAAGCTCCAGAGCCGGCAGCTCAATATCGCCACCGCCATCCAGACCAATCACGAAAATACCCTGCTCCTTAGCCTGCTGAATCACGCGAGTCAGATTAGTCGCCATCGCAACAGGAATACGAGCAGCCGCACCAGCACTAGTCTTCCACGCACCAGCAGTCACAGCAGCCGAACGACGCTCAGGAATAATCACGCCATCACCGCTAAACGCGGACACGCTACGAATAATCGCACCCAAGTTACGCGGATCAGTAATACCGTCCAAAGCAACAAACAGCGGCGGAGTCGACAGCTTACCCGAGTGCCAACGCTCCATAGTATCCAGCACCAGGTCAGTAGCGTCCGGATACTTGTACGGAGGAATCTGCATCGCAACACCCTGATGCACAGAACCATCAGTCAAACGATCCAGCTCGCTACGCGGAATCTCCAGCATCGGAATATTGCGCTTATTCGCAATAGTCATGATCTCGCGAACGCGGTCATCAACCTCAACACGGCTCATGATGTACAAGTGCTTCGAGGGAATCTCAGTACGCAGAGCCTCAAGCACCGCATTACGACCAGTCACCAGCTCATCGCTAGCACGCTTACCGCCCAGACGAGTCTGGAACTTACGGTTCGTACCGGTAGCAGCACGACGCTCAGCCGCGCGCTTCATCTTATACGCCTTGTGATAAACGCGGTCCTCAGCCTTCGGAGTAGGGCCTTTACCCTCAAGCGCCTTACGGCCGTGACCACCAGTGCCCTTAGTAGCACCCTTCTTCTTGCTGGTAGCGCCCGGGCGCGAACCTGCCTTAGCCATTCTTCTCTTCCTTCGTCAAAGTAATGAATACGAGTCTACGCGAGAGAAACCCGCGCGACCTAAGCCTTACGCACAAACGCGGGGCACATCACCCTCTAGCCAACGCTCCAGCTCGAACCATTCGCGCCATCCTTCACCTGCACACCAGCAGACGCCAACAGATCACGCATCGCATCAGCCTTCGCCCAATCCTTCTGAGCACGAGCATCAGCACGCTCCGCCAACACAGCCTGAATCAGCGCATCCAGAGCCTCATGCTCAGCACCCGAAGTGCCCTCAGCGTTAAAGCTCATCAACTGCGCCAAGCCCAGAACCTCAGCCATAGCCATCACAGCATTCGCCGCCTCCGAAGCATCCTCACCAGCAGCAAGCGCCGCATTACCCGCACGAGTCTGCTCATGCAGAACCGCCAGAGCACGCGGAATATTCACGTCATCATCCATAGCCTCTGCAAAAGCCTCCGGAACCTCACGACCCGGCTTCAGCACATCCTGAGTTGCAGCAAGGAACGCCTCAACACGCTCAATAGCGGTTGCCGCCTCCTGCAGAGACGACGGACGGTAATCAAGAATCGAACGATAATGCGCACTACCCAGGTAATAACGAACCACCAGCGGACGGGCCATCTGCAGCATCTGCGCCGGCGAAATCGTATTACCGATAGACTTCGACATCTTCTCACCCTCATAGGTGACCATGCCGTTATGCATCCAGAAATTCGCGAAATCATCGCCAGCTGCAGTCGACTGCGCCAGCTCATTCTCATGGTGCGGGAAACGCAAATCCAAACCGCCACCGTGAATATCGAAACGCGAACCCAAATACTTACCAGCCATCGCCGAGCACTCCAGGTGCCAGCCCGGACGGCCGCGACCCCACGGAGACTCCCACGAAGCAGTCAGCGGCTCACCCTCCTTATAGCCCTTCCACAGGGCAAAATCGCGAGGGTCACGCTTACCGCGCGGATCAGCATCCGCAGAATCCTGCATATCCTCAACGCTCTGATTCGTCAGCGCACCATACTTATCCCACGAACGCACATCAAAATACACGTCACCAGAATCATCCAGTGCAGGATACGCGTGGCCACGATCAATCAGACGCTGAATCAGAGCAAACATCTCCGGAATATGACCGGTCGCGCGCGGCTCATACGTCGGCGGATCAATACCCAACGCCGCATACGCCTGAGCAAAAACCTTCTCAAAACGATACGCGAGCGCCCACCACTGCTCATTCGGGAACTCACCCTCAAAACCGGGCTCCATAGAATCAGCAGACTTCGCCAAAATCTTGTCATCAATATCAGTGACATTGCGGACCGTCGTCACCTTCAAACCACGGTAACGCATCCAACGGCTCAACTGGTCAAAAACCAACGCCGAACGGATGTGGCCCAGATGCGGTTCACCCTGCACCGTAGCACCACAATAATAGATACGCGCCTCACCGGGCACGACGGGCTCAAACTCGCGAATAGTCGCGGAAGCTGAATCATAAAAACGCATAGTCACACTCTCATTCTACGGGGTCGGTTCAGACGCCGGGGCGGTAAATCAGCGATAGGTTACAGAATGGCTCGAAGCAGCCAAACACCTACGAACGCGGATACACCAGCGCCGTCGCAATAGCAGCCACACCCTCGCCGCGGCCCGTCAAACCCAGACCGTCAGTAGTCGTCGCAATCACCGTCACCGGAGCACCCGCCGCCTCGCTCAGCACACGGTTCGCCTCATCACGGCGCGGGGAGAACTTCGGGCGGTTACCCACCAGCTGAACGCTCACATTACCAATCTCAAAACCAGCAGCACGCACAATCGCCGCAGCCTCAGAAAGAATACGAACACCCGAAGCGCCCTTCATATCCGGGCGGTCCACACCAAAATTAGAGCCCAAATCCCCCGTGCCGGAGGCGGCAAAAAGAGCATCCGCGGCAGCATGAGCCACCACATCACCATCAGAATGGCCGCTCAAACCACGCTCACCCGGCCAATGCAGACCAGCAATATACAGGGGAGTGCCCTCTTCGCCAAAAGCGTGGACATCAACACCGGTACCAACACGAGGAATAACAGTCATCACAGGACCCTTCAATCGATCAAACATCTTCTCAGCAGCAATGCCTCGGCAAAAGAGGCATTAGGCGGCAAGGTTAGGTAGCAGAATCACCAAACAGCGCGCGAGCAACCCGCAAATCCATCGGAGTCGTCACCTTAAACGCATCCGCAGCACCGGCAACCGTCAATACCGGCTCGCCCGCAGCCTCCATCGCCATCGCATCATCAGTGAGCAGCTCAGCCTCCTCAGCAGGCAGGGAACGGCTACGCTCATGTGCCGCCAACAGGGCAGCCACCTCAAAACCCTGAGGAGTCTGCACCGCACGCATCTGCGCACGCGAAGGAGTACCCGTCACCAAACCAGCAGAATCCACAGTCTTCACCGTATCCACCACCGGCAACACAGGAATCACCGCACGCACAACACCCTGCGGGCTCTCAGCACCCAAACCCTCAAGCACACGGTGATACACCTGCGGCGGAGTAAAAGCACGAGCGCAATCATGAATCAGCACATAATCCACCGGAACCTGCGCGTCCTTCAAAGCATCCAACGCCGCAACCACCGAAGCAGTACGCGTATCACCACCGGCAGTAATCAACGCACCGGCACGGCGGGCGTCCTCCAAAAGCTCCGGGCAACTCGCCGAACAATCAGCAGGAACAGTCACCACCACATGCTCCGCAACACCCGAAGCGAGCGCACCCTCCAACGCATAATCCAGCAGGGTACGACCATGCACACGCACAGCGGCCTTCGGGATCGGCTCACCCAGGCGAGTACCCGAACCAGCCGCCAAAACAATCACAGCAGTATTCGCCGCAGAAGCAGAACTCATCAGTCTCAAGCCCGCCTACGCCTCGAACTTATAGCCCAAGCCGCGAACCGTCACCACATACTGCGGGGCAGAAGAATCCGGCTCAATCTTCGAACGCAGACGCTTAATATGCACATCCAGGGTCTTCGTATCACCCACATAGTCGGCGCCCCACACACGCTCAATCAGCTGGCCACGAGTCATCACACGACCCACATTGCGCAGCAGAATCTCCAGGAGCTCAAACTCCTTCAGCGGCATAGAAATCTCTTCACCATTAACCGTCACCACATGGCGGTCAATATCCATACGCACCGGGCCGCCCTGCAGCACCGACTCAGTAGCAGAATCAGTCTCCGCCGAACGACGACGCAACACCGCGCGGATACGAGCAATCAGCTCACGCGCAGAATACGGCTTCGTCACATAGTCATCAGCGCCCAGCTCCAGACCCAGCACCTTATCCAGCTCAGAGTCCTTAGCGGTCAACATGATAATCGGGACCGAAGACACCTCACGCAGCTTACGGCACACCTCCATACCGGACATGCCCGGAAGCATCACATCCAGAAGCACCAAATCCGCGCCCTCGCGGTCAAACACCGGCAGAGCGTCCAGACCGTTGTCCACAACAATCGTCTGGAAACCCTCACGACCCAGCAAACGCAAGGGGATCCGAGAGGGCCTCTTCGTCCTCAACAATCAGAATTTTAGACATCAATAACTTCCTTCGATTCCATAAAACCTATACCGCTAACACTACACTGCGGCCGGAGGCTCATTCAGCGGCAACGCCAACGTAAACGTCGAACCTTCCTGCGGCATCGACCGAACCGTCACGCTACCACCGTGCTGAGTCATCACATGCTTCACAATGCTCAAGCCCAAACCAGTGCCGCCCGTCTGACGCGAACGAGCCGGATCAACCCGGTAAAAACGCTCAAAAATACGCTTCTGCTCGTCCTCCGGAATACCCACGCCCTGATCAGCAACCTCAACCAGCAGCTGATCAGCCACACGGTGCACCCAAATATCCACCTTCGTATGCTCCGGCGAATAACGCACCGCGTTCTCCACCAGGTTCTGCACAGCAATACCGAGCAGCTCGGCGTCACCGTACACCTCGGGCACCTCCTCGATGCGGGTAGAAATCTGAATGTCCTTCTCCTCCGCCACAATATGCGAACGGTCCACCGCATCAGTAACCAAAGAAGGCACCGACACCGGACCACCACGCGCAATCACATCGGTCGACTGCAGACGCGAAAGCTCAATAATGTCACGCACCAGCGCAGACAGGCGGCGCGTCTCCTTATGAAGACGCCCCACAAAATACTCAATCGCCTCCGGGTCATCACTCGCCTGCTCAATAGCCTCAGCCAACAGACTCACCGCACCCACCGGAGTCTTCAACTCATGCGACACATTCGCCACAAAATCATTACGCATACGCTGCACACGAGAAATCTCAGTGCGGTCATCCGCGAGCACCAAAATGTACTCGTCCCCCAGCGAAGCAACACGCACATCCAAGACCAGCGCCTCACCCTCACCGCGGTCAATCTCAAAAGTACGCTCCGCAAAAATACCGCGATGACGCACCGTGCGAATCATATCCGCCAACTCATCAGACGCCACCGTATGACCACGCACCAGACCCATCGCGTACGCACCCGGAGAAGCCTGAACCACGCCGCCCACCTCATCAATCACCAGGTAGGCGCGACCAATCACAGCAAGTACCTGAGCGGCACCATCACGCAGCGCCGGCGCCGACACCAAACTACGCTCCTGCTCCCGCTCACTACGCGCCACCGCATTCATGCTCAGGACGCCCACCAGCAGACCTATCATGCCCGCAATAAAGGCGATCAGACCGGCATCCATGTACTTCCCTTCCATTCGGGTACCCCATAAGTATAAATGTGGCCGATACCCAGCACTCAGGCGAATGCTCTTCTTCTCAGGCACGCTCCCCGTACAGAAACCTTGCAGACAACGCAATGAGCCGCCCACCTTACCGGTGAACGGCTCATCACAATGACAGGGGGTGAAACCCTGCCGGAGGTATTACTTACCCTGGTTTGCTACGGCAGCAATAGCGTCCTTAGCAGCCTCGGGGTCCAGGTACTCGCCGGGCTTGACGGGCTGGAAGTTCTCATCCAGTTCGTAGTACAGCGGAATACCGGTGGGGATGTTCAGGCCAGCAATGTCCTCATCGGAGATACCCTCGAGGTGCTTGACCAGCGAACGCAGGGAGTTACCGTGTGCAGCAACCAGAACGGTCTTGCCTGCTGCGAGATCGGGCTTGATGTCCGACTCCCAGTAGGGAAGCATACGGCCCAGAACGTCCTTCAGGCACTCGGTGCGAGGAGCGTTCTCGACATCCGCGTAGCGGGGGTCGTGTGCCTGCGAGTAGGGGTCGTTGTCATCCAGCGGGGGCGGCGGAACGTCGTAGGAACGACGCCAAGTCATGAACTTCTCGTCGCCGTATTCCTCGCGGATCTCGGACTTGTTCTTACCCTGCAGAGCACCGTAGTGACGCTCGTTCAGGCGCCAGGTGCGCTTGACGGGAATCCACAGACGGTCTGCTGCATCCAGTGCAAGGTTTGCGGTGTTGATTGCGCGACGCTGCAGGGAGGTGTGAACAACATCGGGGAGGATGTTGCGCTCTGCCAGCAGCTCGCCGCCGCGCTTAGCCTCAGCGCGGCCCTTATCGGTCAGTTAACGTCCACCCAGCCGGTGAACAGGTTCTTCTCGTTCCACTCGGACTGGCCGTGGCGCAGGAGTACTAGTTTGTAAGTCATACCTCTATTTTTTCATTTACCTGCCGGTTTGTCATGCCTTAGAGCCTAGAAAATATGCATTCTCCCAAAAATTTATAAGGGTCTTTTCTACCAGAACGAAAGGCTCAAAAACCCCGCCAGAAAAGGGCAAAGCCCCGCACACCATCCGACCGGGACAAACCCATCAGACAGCGCACGAGGCTTCACCATCTATCGCCCAAAGCGAGCGCAAAAGCTAACGCTAGAAACGGCGGCGACCCACCGAAGGCCACACACCAGCCAGGAACACGCAGCTAATCACAGCAGCAACCAGCTGAAGAATCAGCACAGTATTACCGCCGCCAGTCACCGCAGCAAAAACGCTAAACAGCGACACCGCAGCAGAACCACCGGTCAAAGCCAGCCATGTGTTCTTCGGGCGCTTACCGGCAAAATCGTACGCGTTCGCCGGAGACATCCACGCACGCACAAAAGCCAGCACACCAACCACGGCACCAGCGATAGCCAGCAGCGTATCAACAAAAGTGGTCACGTACCAGACCAACAGAATAGGAGACATAGTATTCCTTAGAATCAGCAGCTTCTCTAGACAACCCTAGCAAAGTGCCTAGCGGACAACCTTAAAGGCCTCAACCAAGTCATTGTAAAGGTCATCCACGTTCTCAATACCCACCGACAGGCGCAGCAGAGACTCCGGAATCGAATCCGGCTCGTTACCGTGGCGACGACGACGCTCCACCAGAGACTCCACGCCGCCCAGAGAGGTTGCCGGAGTCCACAGCTTCAACGCCTCCACAACGTTACGGGCACCAGCCGCATCGGTCTCCAGAGTGACGCACAAAATCGCACCGAAACCATCCATCTGCTTCTTCGCGACCTCATGACCGCGGTCGCTCTCCAGACCCGGGTAACGCACCTCGGTCACGAAGGGGTGCTCGCTCAGACGCTCCGCCAGCACCTGTGCGTTCTGCACAGCACGTTCCACGCGCAGTGCCAGGGTGCGCAGGCCGCGCAGACCAAGCCACGCCTCCACGGGGCCGGGGATTGCGCCATTGGTGATGCGGTGGTGCAGCATAGCCTTGTACAGTTCCTCATTCGAGGTGAGGGTCATGCCCAGCAGAACATCAGAGTGACCCGCCAGGAACTTCGTTGCGGAGTGAACCACAACGTCAGCACCCAAATCCAGGGGACGCTGCAGAATAGGGGTCGCGAAGGTGTTATCCACCGCGGTCACAATGCCCAGGCGGCGAGCAGCAGAAAGCAGGGCAGGCAGGTCAGCGACCTCAAGCATCGGGTTCGTGGGGCTTTCCAGCCACGCCAGGACCTTCGGTGCCGAGTAGTTCACGTTCTCGGGAGTCACGCCGGTGCGGGATGCGGCATCCTCCATAGCGGCGATAACGCTCTCGGTGTCTTCAATGTCCACGCGAACGAGCTCAATGATGCCGCGGCGCTCCAAATCCTTGCACAGGGTCACCGACGCCATGTATGCGTGCTTCGGAATCAGAACAATGGAGCCAACCGGCACCAGGTCGATGACAGCAGCGACAGCAGCCATACCGGAGGGGAACAGCAGACCCGGCTGGGAAGCGTTCTCCAGCTTCGCCACAACCTCTTCCATGCCCTCCCAGGTGGGGTTCGAGAAGCGGGCGTACACGCGGTCCTGCTCAATATTGACGGCGTCCACACCGCGGTAGGTGGAAGAAAGAACGATCGGAGGGTTCACCGGCGCGTCATGCTCGTGTGCCGGGCGGCCGCCAGAGACGACGAAGGTCTCTGCGGAGTAATTCATGTCGTGGTTATCTGCACTCATGTCTTTAAGCCTGGCACACCCGCGCCCAGAACGCACGCCCGCGCAGGTGACGGCGCGCAGGATTTACATGTTTTTTACCTTGATACGCGCTCAATCCCACGCGGAGGTATCACCAAAACCGCACCGGTGCAGCTAAGAGACCCGGTACCCTTAAGGATGATGGATACTCTCAGCTACACCCCCGATGCACAGAATCTTCCCGCCGACCCGACCGGTCGCCGCGGGCTTTTTATCGTGGTCGAAGGAGGCGACGGCGCCGGCAAAACCACCCAGCTCGCCCTGCTGAATGAAGCACTCAGCGCCCGCGGGTACCGTGTCATCACCACCCGCGAACCCGGCGGCACCGAGATTGGTGAGAAGCTTCGCGCCCTCGTCCTGGAAGCAGGTCAGGGCACCATTGATGACCGCACCGAGGCGCTGATTTTTGCGGCGTCCCGCGCGGCTCACGCCTCCCAACTGATTCGCCCCGCGCTCGCTGAGGGCGCCATCGTGCTGAGCGACCGCTATATTGATTCTTCTGCCGCGTACCAGGGCGTAGGCCGTGACCTGGGTATTGAAACCATCGTCGATTTGAGCCGCTGGGCCACCGCCGACCTGGTACCCGATGCGACCCTATTGCTGAGTGTGCCGCTGAGCGCCGAGCAGGAGCGCATGGACCAGCGCGGCACCGTCGACCGTATTGAGGCTGAAGGCGCCGCGTTCAAGGCACGTATTCACGGTGCGTTCGAGCAGATTGCCCGCGAGGACGCTAACGGTTCGCACCGCATCATTGATGGTGTGGGCACGATTGAGCAGGTACACGCGCGTGTGCTCGAGGTGATTGAGCCTCTACTTGCCGCTCGCGAGCTGGTCCGCACCGGCAAGGAGGACTCATGAGCCTCTGGGATACCCTGCTGATTCCCGCCGATAAGCTCCAGCAGCTGCGCACGGATGCCGCCGCTGACCGCCCCACGCACGCTTGGCTTTTCACAGGTGCGACCGGTGCACCTCACCGTGAGGCGGCAAAAATTTTCGCTGCCGCGCTACTGTGCGAGCAGCCCGACCCGCAGAACCGCGGATGCGGCCAGTGCAAGGGCTGCGTGACCGTCATGAACGGTTCGCACGCAGATTTTACGCACTTTAGTACCGAGGCGACGCACATCAGCATTGATGAGGCGCGCGAGCTGGTCATGAAGGCTCAGGACCGCCCGACCGTGGGTCGTTGGCGCGTGATTCTGGTTGAGGACACCGAGCGCATGCCGGAGCGTACCTCCAACGTGTTGCTCAAAGCGATAGAGGAGCCGCCGCCGCATACGATTTGGCTGTTGACGGCGCCCTCCCCCACCGATGTGCTGGTGACGATTCGTTCGCGGTGCCGTCCGGTGCAGTTGCCGGTTCCTACCGATGCGCAGGTGCACGAGTATTTGCTGGCGCACGGTGTGGTGGATCCTTTGGCGCAGCGTGCGGCGCGTCTGGCTCTGGGTGATGCGCAGGAAGGGTACCGTTTGGCGACCGATGAGCAGGCGATGGCTCGTCGGGAGTTGATTACTTCCCTAATTCTGAATGTTCGTTCTATTTCTTCGGCTTTCAACGCAACTGAGAAGCTCACCGACCTTGCCGACCAGGATGCACAGGCTGTCTCCGCTCTCAAGGATGAGCAGGAACGCCAGGAGCTTCTAGCGCTGCTGGGTATCCGCGAGGGCGAGCGCGTTTCGCCGTCCTTGCGAGCGCAGGTTCGCCGTCTGGAGGAGCAACAGAAGCGCCGCGCTAAGCGCGTTTCCTCCGATACGCTGTTGCGTTCCGTGGCGCAGGTTCAGACGGTTCTGCGTGATGCGCTGACGGTGGCTCTGTCGGCGCAGGCTCCGCTGGTCAATGAGCATTTGCGTGAGCCTCTGGAGGCGTTCTGCACCCGCCGTTCCGCCCAGCAGCTGCTGGAGGATGTGCAGGCGGTCGAGCTGACTCTGCGTCGTCTGCGGACGAACGCGAATGCGCGTTTGGCGCTTGAGGCGTTGATGAGCCGTTTCGTGTATCAGTAGCTTCTTGGTAGCTCATACAGCGTAAAAAGGGGAGGCACCGAAGAGATGATCTTCGGTGCCTCCCCTTTTTCTGTTGGTTCTCAGTGCCCCTAGAGTTTAGTTGCAGATTCGAGCTTAGTTACGGAATCAAACTTAGTTGCGGAAACCGTGAACCGGCGACGGAATACGACCGCAGCGGGCGATGAACGCCTCCGCGCTGGGGGTGTGGGTGGGCATGACGGGTGCGCGACCGAGCAGGCCACCAAATTCGACCGTGTCGCCTACGCCCAGGCCGACCGCCGGGATGACGCGAACCGCGGTGGTCTTGTGGTTCATCACGCCGATTGCCGCCTCGTCGGCAATCATTGCGGCGAGGGTGGCGGCGGGGGTGTCGCCGGGAACCGCGACCATGTCCAGACCGACGGAGCAGATGGCAGTCATCGCTTCGAGCTTGTCCAGGGTGATGTGTCCGGCGGCTGCGGATTCAATCATGCCGATGTCCTCAGAGATCGGAATGAAGGAACCGGAGAGGCCACCGACGTTCGAGCACGCCATGAGGCCGCCCTTCTTCACCGCATCGTTGAGCAGCGCAAGTGCCGCAACGGTGCCGTGGGTACCGACGGTTTCCAGACCCATCTCTTCGAGGATGTGCGCGACCGAGTCGCCAATCTCTGCGGTGGGTGCCAGGGAGAGGTCAATAATGTTGAAGGGTACGCCCAGACGCTCGGAGGCGAGGGTACCGACCAGCTGACCGACGCGGGTAATCTTGAAGGCTGCCTTCTTGATTTCTTCGGCGCAGGTGTCGAAGGATTCGCCGCGGACCTTCTGCAGGGCGCGGTGTACCACGCCGGGGCCGGAGACGCCTACGGAGATAGTGGTGTCTGCCTCCTGCACGCCATGGAATGCGCCCGCCATGAAGGGGTTGTCGCTGACGGCGTTCGCGAAGACGACAAGCTTGGCGCAGCCGAAGCCGTGTGCGTCCGCGGTCAGGTCTGCGGTGGCGCGGATGGTTTCGCCCATGAGTTTGACGGCGCTCATGTTGATGCCGGCGCGGGAGGATCCGATGTCTACGGAGGAGCAGACCACGTCGGTTTCTGCGAGCGCTCGCGGAATGGAGCGAATCAGCTTTTCATCGGCGGGGGTCATGCCCTTGTCGACGAGAGCGCTGAAGCCACCGACGAAGTTCACGCCGACTGCCTTAGCAGCTGCGTCGAGGGTGCGGGCGAACTCCACGTAGTCCTCATCGTTGGAGGCGCCTGCCACCAGCGCGATGGGGGTGACGGCGATGCGCTTGTTGACAATCGGGATGCCGAGCTCAGCTTCGATACCTTCGCAGACGCTGACGAGGTTTGCGGCGCGGCTGGTGATCTTGTCGTAGATTTTGCGGCGGGCTACCTCACCGTCAGAGTCGGCGCAGTCGAGCAGGGAGATACCCATGGTGACGGTGCGAATGTCGAGCTTCTGCTCCTCGATCATTCGGATGGTTTCTAGAATGTTGGCGTTGCGCATAAGTGGAGCCTTAGATGGTGTGCATTGCCTTGAAGATGGATTCTGCCTGGATGCGAATCTGGACCTTCTGTTCGTGCTCGACACCAACCATGGCTTCCTGCAGGTCGATGAGGTTCTGCTGCTCTTCGTCGAAGGAGCAGTGCATGATCATGGTGAAGAATTCGCCCATGATGGTCTGGGAGACGTCGAGGACGTTGACCTTGCGCTCGGCGAGGGTTGCGGTCACGGCGGCGATGATGCCTTCGTGGTCGATGCCTGTGACGGTGAGGATGATCTTCACGGTGTTCTCCTAGTTGTTTGGGGCTGCGTACCTGAGGAAGAGGTGCATAAAGGCACAGGTATACGCATATTTATAAGACCAATTATAGGTTACCCAGAACACACTGTGCAGGGTAGGCACAAAATATCCCCTGCCTCCCCTATTCGGGGCATAAAAAATCCACGCCTCCCCCGACCTGAATAGATATAGGGAAGAACGTGGATTCTTTATTATGTGCCAGTCTTGAAGTATCTTTCGACACTCCTTATAACTGGCTAGTTATAACTGTCTAGAAGTTTTAGTTATCGAGGATTATTTCCTAAACATAAGAAGCGATGTACAGCTCACCGCTACCGCTCAGGGTTGCCTCGGAGGGCTCACCCACGTGCAGTACCGACTCGGTGGCGCCCAGCACGAACTCTTCGGTACCGTTGCCGTCTGCTGCGTGAATAGTAATTTTGCCGGATACGCTCAGCGCGGCGCTAATGCCCTCGAAGGTGTATTCCTGCGGCTTGCCCTCTTCAACGCGGATGCGGGTCACGCTCATGCGCTCGTCCCACATGGCGTAGGTGCCCACGGGCGCGTTCTCGGGGGTGGGGCGCTGAATAACGGGTGCGTCCTGGCTTTCGCCGAGAACCTTGATGAGCTCCTCGGTGTCGATGTGCTTTGCGGTCAGGCCCGCGCGCATCACGTTATCGGAGGGGTTCATCAGCTCAATAGCGGTACCGGAGACGTAGGCGTGCACCTGACCGTCGGGGGTGAAGGCAGATTCGCCCGGTGCCAGGTGAACCAAGTTCATGACGAAGGCGACGAGCAGACCGCGGTCACCGGGGTACTTGCCAGCAACAATCTGCACGAGCTCAGCTGCGTCAGCGATGAGTGCGTTGTCGGAGCGGGTCAGCTGCGCTGCCGCCTCGACAAGCTGCTCAACAGCCGCGGTGGCGGTCTCTTCGGGCATGCGGATAATCTCGGTCAGCAGCTGCTTGGGGGTGAGCTCCACACGCTCTGCCAGCCAGTCGGCCTTGAACGCCTCGGCAAGCTCTGCCAGCTGCTCGGAGGTGCGCACACCGGTGAGCACGCGCATCTGGGTCAGGGCGATGACGGTTTCAGGCTTGGAGTAGCGGTCCTTGTAGTTGCGGTGCGGCGCATCAATCGCGATGCCGCGTGCCTGCTCATCCTCGAAGCCGGCAATAGCCTGCTCGGGGGTGGGGTGCACCTGAATCGACAGGGGGGCGTCAATCGCAAGGATCTTAAAGAGGAAGGGGAACCAGTCAGAGGTACGGTCCGGGCGCAAGAAACGGGACGGCTCAGCCTGGATCAGCTCGTTGAGCGGGGACTCAGTGCCGTCAACGGTCGCACGGGAGGGCGCAGCCGGATGCGCGCCAACCCACACCTCAGCCTCGGGCTGTTCGGTGGGGACGGGCACGCCACGCATGCGTCCGAGAATTTCGCGGGAACCCCACGCATAATTCTGAATCTGGTTTTTTAGGGGAAAAATCTCACCCATGGGGGAAAATACCTCTCGACGTGAGTTGTTTGAAGCAAGTGACGTGATAAAAAACCCATACATTCAGCGGAATTTATAAGGTTTTACCTGCCCATTATAGAGGCTAGTTGCACTTCTTTACCGCTAAAATAAAAGGCGTGACTACTATTAATCTACATGACTCATTCAAAGCGTACGACGTGCGTGGCATCGTCGGCGAGACCATTACCGCAGAGACTGTTCGCGCTACCGGCGCGGCTTTCGTAGACGTTCTGGGCCTGGAGGGCCAGACCATTCTGGTCGGTGGCGACATGCGTCCCTCCTCCCCCGAATTCATGGATGCATTCGCCCAGGGTGCAACCGCTCGCGGTGCAAATGTTGAGAAGATCGGTCTGATCTCCACTGACGTTCTGTACTTCGCATGTGGCGTTGAGAACGCTGCCGGTGTTACCTTCACCGCTAGCCACAACCCCGCAGAGTACAACGGCATGAAGATGGCTAAGGCTGGCGCTGTTCCGCTGTCTTCCGAGTCCGGTCTGTTCGATATTCGCGACTTGGCTCAGAAGTACCTGGATTCGGGCGAGATTCCTTCGGTTGAGAAGGTCGGCACCGTCTCTGAGAAGGACATTCTCAAGCCTTACGCAGAGTACCTGCGCAAGCTGGTTGATCTGTCTTCCACCCGCCCCCTGAAGGTTGTTGTTGACGCTGGTAACGGCATGGGTGGTATGACCACTCCCGCTGTTCTGGGCGACACCATCCTGCCGGGCCTGCCCCTGGAAATCGTTCCCCTGTACTTCGAGCTGGACGGTACCTTCCCGAACCACCCGGCCAACCCGCTGGAGCCGGCTAACCTGGTTGACCTGCAGAAGGCTGTTGTTGAGCACGGTGCTGACATTGGTCTGGCATTCGACGGCGACGCTGACCGTTGCTTCGTCATCGACGAGAAGGGTGAGCCCGTCACTCCTTCCGCTGTGACCGCTCTGGTTGCTGAGCGCGAGATTGCTCGTGCGAAGGCAGAGGGTAACGAAGAGCCCGTCATCATCTACAACCTGATCACCTCGAAGGCTGTTCCTGAGCTGGTTGAGAAGCTGGGCGGCCGCGCAGTGAAGACCCGCGTGGGCCACTCCTTCATCAAGGCTGTTATGGCTGAGGAGAACGGCGTTTTCGGTGGCGAGCACTCCGCTCACTACTACTTCAAGGACTTCTTCAACGCAGACACCGGCATGCTCGCTGCAATGCACGTGCTGGCTGCTCTGGGTGGTAGCGATCAGCCTCTCTCCGAAATCAGCGCGAAGTACTCCCCGTACGTTGCTTCCGGTGAGATCAACTCCGAGCTGGAAGACAAGGTTGCCGCTGTGGACCGCGTGCGTGCACACTACGCTAACGCTCCCGTGGTTGTTGAGGACTCCGACGGCACCACCTTCACCAACACCGAAGAGGGTTGGTGGGTTAACCTGCGTCCCTCGAACACCGAGCCTTTCCTGCGCCTGAACCTTGAGGCACCGGATGTTGCGACTATGGAGCGCGTCCGCGACGAGGTTCTGGCTCTGGTTCGCCAGGGCTAAGCACTAGCTAGCTGCTAAAGATCCCGTCCCGCAGATTATTTCTGCGGGACGGGATCTTTTATTTTGGGTTCTAAAAACCCGGCTAGGTTCTCCTATCTCAGAGGAAGAACCTAGCCGGGTTTAAGAAACCTAGCGGACGAGCCGGCTTACGGGGTTTTTACGCCTCGCGTGCCTGGTCGTGGAGCATCCACTGGTCGGGGCCGAAGATTTCGTAGTTGATGTTCTTGCCGGGAACGCCTGCCTCAACCAGTGCGGAGCGTACGCCCTGCATGAAGGGCAGCGGGCCGCAGAGGTAGACGTTAGCGTTGGCGGGAACGTCCAGCTTGGAGACATCGACGCGGCCGGTGAAGTCGCCGCCCTCGCCCTCGATGAAGGATACGAGGCGTGCGTTGGGCAGCTTGCCGACGAGCTCGGCGAGCTCTTCGCGCAGGGGCCAGGTGTCCAGGCGGCGGTCTGCGTGGACCACGGTCACGGGGCGCTCAGAGCCCTTCTCAACCAGCTCGGAGAGGAAGCTGAGCATGGGGGTGGTGCCGATACCTGCGGAGAAGAGGTACAGCGGTGCCTCGGGGTCGCCGAAGCCTTCCAGGGTCAGGTCACCGTAGGGGTTGGAAAGCTCGACGACTGCGCCGACTTCCAGCTCGTGCAGGATGGAGGTCATCTCGCCGTTGGGGTCAAGCTTCACAGCGATGCGGCGCTGGTTCTTTTCGCTGGGCAGCAGGGTGTACTGGCGTGCCTGGCGCAGACCGTCGCGTGCGGGAACAACGATGGAGATGTACTGGCCGCCCTTGGACTCGGTCATGGGGGTTTCGTCGGCAGGCTCGAAGGTCAGCACGACAACGTTCTCGCCGGTCTCCTTGCGGTCAACGAGCTTGAAGGGCGCGAACATGACGTCGTTTGCCTGGGAAGCGTACAGGCCCTTCTCCAGCTTGATGAGGGCGTTGCCCATGAGCCAGTAGACCTCGGTCCATGCCTCAACGATTTCGGGGGTAGCCAGGTCGCCCAGGTTAGCGGCGATTGCCTCGAAGAGGTACTTGTAGACGGTGGGATACTCTTCTTCCTTCAGGCCCAGGGATGCGTGCTTGTGTGCAACGCGGGAGAGGACCTCGTCGGGGTAGGAGTCCGGGTTCTGGACGATGTAGGAAGCGAACACAGCGATGGAGCCTGCCAGTGCCTTGGGCTGGGTGCCTTCGAGCTGGGAGGAGCGGGAGAACATGCCGTCCATCAGGTCGGGGCGAGCGGCGAACATTCGACGGTAGAAGTCGGGGGTGATGTCGTTGATGCGCTCAGCAATGATGGGCAGCGTTGCCTCAATGATGGGGCGGGACTTCTCGGAGAGCATGTCTTGCCTTCTTCCTGTGTGGTCACCTGGTCGTTGTGATGATGCCCTTGATATGTGTGGTGCTGGGGCGTTCACTCGGACAGCTCAGTTGGTGACGAAGTGTTTATAAAGCACCCTTACCGTAGCATTTTGCGGGGTGTTTGCGCTGAGTGCAGGTCACTCCCTGAGGGGTGTTGAGGGGTCTAGGTGAGACTTATGGTTCAGCTTGACTCAAAGAGAGAGCCCCGCGTCACACTATATATTTTCAGCACTGTTTTTGAGTTCACCGGGTGACTAGCCCCGAAGTCTGCATAAAAATTCTGGAATGAAAATATATTTACTATGGAAAGTATGCAGTGTGGTGCAAAAATGAATATGGTCACATTTTCTGCATTTGAAAAGCAAATTTGCAATATTCTGCATTTACTGCACAAATTTAGGACTCACGCAGGTTCCAGCAGTCACGCAGGCAGCGGCAAAATACTCCCCACTCCCCTCGAAAACCCTGCAAGAACCCCCTGCAAGAAAGCCGAGAGAACCCCGCGCGAACCGCCCAGCAGCCCCCGCGCCAACCGCAGAAACACCCTAAACTTCGTGTTAAAAACTCTATGGAGCCTCCCACCGGAAAGCTCCACAGGTACCACGTATTCCTTTAGCGTGCAGGCAGCGCATTCTCCGGAGGCGCGAAGCCTAGCTCCACAAATACCGGGCCAACGGGACGTGCACCGGCAGTCAACTCGCTAATCACAACCGAGTCCACCGAAGCATAGAACGCCTCACGAGCCTTCGCCAGCACATTGCGCAGGCGGCAGAACTTATCGAGGGGGCAGTGGCCGTTCTCATCCTCGCACTCAATCATGGGGATATCGCCCTCAGTAGCGCGAAGAACAGTGCCGACGGTCGCAGAACGACCAGCATCGGAAAGCATAACGCCACCGGCGCGACCGCGAGTCGAATCCAGGTAACCCATGTTCACGAGGAAAGCCACAGCCTTCGCCACATGGTTGTAGGGGGTGTCCACTCCCTCAGAGATCTTCTGAGTGGAAAGCTTCTGACCGGGCTCCAGAGCAGACAGGAGCATCAGAACGCGGAGCGAGACATCCGAGAATGCTGTCAAACGCATGGATACTCCTTCTATCCTTCTCGTGTCGCCGTCACTTCCACAGAGAACTTCCACAGAGACGGCAACGGATGCGTGAGCCCGGGCGGGTTCGACGCGTTCAAAAATCTTACATTGGAATTGTATAGGGGCGGCAAGAGAGGCAAGAAATTATGGATAGCCACTTCTGCACCAAACCATCCCGGCGAGGATCTTAAAGTATTTCTCAAGAGCAAGTGGACTGCATAGCCTTACACTCACGCCTTTGCAAGAAAATTTATCACTCCCCCAACTGACAGGGATTCAAATTTCCCCCAAACGGAAAGAAGGGGCGGAATCTCACCGAGAGATTCCACCCCTTCAAGGCGCTAAACCTTAGGTATTAGCTGGAGTGTCTTAGTCCTCCAGAGCCTTCGCCAGAGCGTCGCGCTGTTCGCGAACCTCAGCGGGCAGCTTGTCGCCGAACTTCTCGAGCCACTCGTCGATGCCGGGCAGTTCAGCCGCCCATTCTTCCTTCGAGACAGCCAGAGCAGCCTTCAGCTCTTCCTCGGAGATTTCCAGACCGGTCAGGTCCAGGTCTTCCTTGGTGGGAACGGTGCCCAGGAAGGTCTCCTGGCCGCCAGCCTTGCCGTCGAGGCGGTCGAAGATCCACTTCACAACGCGAGAGTTCTCGCCGAAGCCGGGCCACGCGAAGCCACCGTCGGGGGTGCGGCGGAACCAGTTGACGTAGTAGACCTTCGGCATGTTCTCGGTGCCGTGCTTCTTGCCCAGGTCCAGCCAGTGCTTGAAGTAGTCACCAGCGTTGTAGCCGATGAAGGGCAGCATTGCCATCGGGTCGCGGCGAATCACGCCGACAGCACCCTTAGCAGCCGCGGTGGTCTCGGAGGAGAGGGTAACTGCGCGGAAGACGCCCTGCTCCCAGCTCTCGGACTCGGAAACCAGCGGGATGGTGGTCTTACGGCGACCACCCAGAACGATAGCGCTCAGCGGCACACCCTCGGGGTCGTAGTACTCGGGAGCGAGCATGTCGACCTGGGATGCGGGGGTGCAGAAGCGGGAGTTCGGGTGAGCTGCCGGGCGGCCAGACTCGGGGGTCCAGTCCTTGCCGGTCCAGTCAATCAGGTGTGCGGGAGCCTCGTCGGTCTTGCCCTCCCACCAGACGGAGCCGTCGTCGGTCAGTGCAACGTTAGTGAAGATGGTGTTGCCCTTAGCAATAGCCTTCATAGCATTCGGGTTGGTGGAGTAACCGGTACCCGGTGCCACACCGAACAGGCCAGCCTCGGGGTTGACCACGCGTGCCTGGTGGTTCTCGTCGAACTCAATCCATGCGATGTCGTCGCCGACCATCTCAGCCTTCCAGCCGTCGATGGTGGGCTCCATCATTGCGAAGTTGGTCTTGCCACATGCGGAGGGGAACGCTGCGGAGATGTAGCGAACCTTGCCCTCGGGGTTGGTGACCTTCAGGATGAGCATGTGCTCTGCCATCCAGCCCTCATCGCGACCGATAACGGATGCGATACGCAGTGCGTAGCACTTCTTGCCCAGCAGTGCGTTACCGCCGTAACCGGAGCCGAAGGACCAGATTTCGCGGGTCTCGGGGAACTGGACGATGTACTTCTCGGGGTTGCAAGGCCAGGGAACATCTTCCTGACCGGGCTCCAGGGGCGCACCAACACTGTGCAGAGCCTTGACGAAGAAGCCGTTGGTCTCATTCAGCTTGGCCAGAACGTCCTTACCGATGGTTGCCATGATGCGCATGGAGCAGACAACGTATGCGGAGTCGCTGAGCTCAACAGCAATCTTGGGGTTCTTAGCCTTCAGAGAGCCCATGACGAAGGGAATGACGTACATGGTACGGCCGCGCATGGAGCCCTCGAACAGGCCGGTCAGGGTCTGCTTCATTTCAACGGGGTCGCGCCAGTTGTTGGTCGGGCCTGCGCCTTCTTCGGTCTCGGAGCAGATGAAGGTGCGCTCCTCGACACGCGCCACGTCATCGGGATCGGAGAAAGCTGCGTAAGAGTTCGGGAATTCGTGATCGCTCAGGCGAACGAAGGTACCGGCGTCGACCAGTTCCTGTGCGAGGCGGTCATATTCTTCCTGGGTGCCGTCGACCCAGTAGATGTGTGCGGGCTGGGTCAGCGCAGCAACCTCGCGAACCCAATCCAGAAGACCCTGGTGGGTGGTGGGTGCGCTCTGCAGCTCCTTCTCGAGTTCGGCAGAGAGAGTACGAGTTGAGGTGTCAGCCATTGACATTTTCCCCTTCAATCGGTGGCCCGGATACTACGTTGATCCGGATAGGTCTGCGGTAACAAAGAAGCAGTTAAACGCTACAAGCGTGCAAACAATGGTGAATATGCACGCTTGGACAGAAGCCACTTCCTCGTGATGCTTACAGAATAACGCATTAATGACCCGAACACCCCTCTATGACGCTATGTCTCATGTTCTGCGCATCACATTCTGCTCTCGCGCAAAGATTTTTGGATGATTTTTGGGCACCCCCTGAAGGTCCTGGGTGGCGAATTCTGACACCTTCGAGGCGGCTTTTGGGGTATTTCGAAAATATTTTGAAAAATTTTTACGGGCACAAAAACCCTGAAATTACGCGGCAAAATGGGGTATTTTCAGGATGCAAGGAGGAGATTTTGGGCAAATTTCGAGTTTTTCAGCTTGCACGCCCTCCAGGTCATCCGTATAGTAGTACCTGTTGCCGCGACGGGTTGAAGAAATCCGAAGCGAGGAACATGCGCCTGTAGCTCAACGGATAGAGCATCTGACTACGGATCAGAAGGTTGGGGGTTCGAATCCCTTCGGGCGCACCAACGATCCCCGGTTCTTCGGAACCGGGGATTTTTTGTGTACCCAGAAATGCGCTCAAAAAGTGCCCCGCCGAAAGCGCCGGACCCAGCACAGGCCACCACGCGCACGGCAGACGTTATATAGAAACTACGACGTATATGAAGGTGTAGCAAGGACGCTCCACCGACTAACGCCGCGCCCAAAAGTGCAATTCAACCTGTGAATCCGCAGATTTACGCTCCCAGATGACGTGCTCCGGGGCACACCCGCCGAAAAACGCCTAGGATGGAAAGAAGGACCCTCCACACATAGGCTGGAGAGCAGACAACGCGAAGGAGCACTATGGCACAGCTATCCATTCCGCAGTCCCTGATAGGTGCACTCATCGATATAGCCGACCTTGGAACACTCGACTACTTCCCGCCCACCGAACGATGCGCCCACTGGTCCCTCTACGACGCACAGCGCCAGGAGCTCCTCTGCCCCTGCGCACCCGCCGCCAACACCACCGCGGAGAAGCTCTTTGAGGCCGCGGCAAAGATTCTCTACGAGAACTTCCCCCGATATATCGACTCTCCCGAGGAAATCATTCCTTATACTTCCCGACAGGAACTCGTTGCCGCCCTACGCCGCGGTGAGGAAGAGCCTGTTGATGAGGAACAGGGCGAGTTGCAAGAGCAGTCAGCTGAAAATACTGTAGAGCCTACGACTGAGGTTGAAACTAGCCCCGCCGAACCTGCAGTAGTTGAGGACGCGGAAGTGAGCGCTTCTGTTGCGCCCAAGCCTGCAGCCCCGAAACCGGCACCCTCCCCCGCACTCTTTGCGGCCCGCGCGGCACAGGCTCCTACTCCGGCTCCCAGCGTGCCGGAAGAAGCGCCTGTGGAGGCACCCGCAGAGGCGACTACAGGAGAGACGGTTCCGACGCCGGCCACGGTTGCTCCCGCAGCACCCAAGCCCGCAGCACCCAAGCCCGCTGTGCCGAAGCCTGCGGCGCCGACTCCCGGTGCCCCCTCCCCCGGTATGTTCCGCAAGTCCACGCTAACCTACCGACCGCCGCGCATCGAAGAGTACCTGGAGGGTCTGCGTACCCGCCAACAGGCTGCCGAAGCCGCAGAAGCTACCCATACGGCAGTATCTAGCGAGCAGGCGCCTGTTGAAGAGTTGCCCGTACTCAGCCAGTCCCTACCGGGCGCACCCGCAGCTCCCAAGCCGAGCGCACCGAAGCCCGCTGCACCGGAACCGGGTGCGCCGAAGCCTGCCGCGCCTACCCCGAGCGCTCCCGCAGCAGAGCCGGCAACCGTAGCACCTCGCGCCATTACCGCCGAGGACCGCGAACGCAGCTACCGACTGCGCCCGAGCCTGCGCGCCCGCCTCGAACGCGAAAACATTAGCGAAGAGCTCGTGCGCACCGTCCTGCGCGAAGGCGAAGCAGAACGCATCAACGACTGGACCATTCGCTTCACACACGACGACTACCGGGTTGACGTGAACACCGCCTCCGCAGAAGTCATTACCGTCATCGACGAATACGACGCCGACTACAACGAGGCGGCACAGGCATCCCTGGCTCAGGGCGAATACGCCTCGCTCAACGCCCTGGAACTTGAGTTCAGCGAGCGCGCCCGCACCTTCTTGAAGAAGAACCCGCCGTTCGTTTTCGATCTGATGCTCCAGACGCTGAGCAGCCCTGAGAGCGTGCGCATGGCTGAAGGCTGGACCCGCATCTACGCGGCGCAGGGCCTGGAAATCGCGGTCTCGCCCGATGAGCGGACCGTTCTGGCCCTGGCGAAGACAGCGGACTTCCACAACCTGCACGCGGAAACCCTGCGCAAGGTGCAGCTCGAGGAGCTCAGCAACACCCTGGCAAAGCAGGCAGAAGATAAAGCAGCCCAGGCAGAAAACACCACCGAGGAGGAGAAATAATGTCCGCTAAGCAGATTACCGTTCCTCTTGAGGTGTACGTTCGCCTGCAGGAGCTTGCTTCCCTCGCAACCTATAGCTACCGGGACAGCCAGGGCTCAGAAGAAAGCACCGCAAACGATAAGCCATGGGATTTGCTCTCCCAGGACGGCGCGTCCCTACTCGATGAGAACGGCGCGCTCAAGCCCGAAGCGGCAGAGCTCTACTTCACCCTGTTGCCGCTCATCGCCCAGGAATTCGTAGAGCAACAGCAGGCACTCGTGGACGCTTACCGTCAGGCCCCCAAACCTGCCGCCGCACGCGCCAAGATTCGCCCCTCCAACCAGCGCCTCATTCCGCTGACCGAGGTGCCGCTGGAGAACCAACGTATTGCCGCGCGCATCGAGAAGGAATTCTACGGTGACGTGCCGCCGCGCCGCCGCATCTACGGTGTGCTCCCCGGCGTCATGGATTACATGATGCGCCACGGGCTCACCTACGAGCTGCTGCTGGACATCATCGAATCCCCTGTCAGCACGGTGGTTCAAGAAAGCGCGCAGGAAAACCGTTACGGCCGCGAAGTCACCCTCTACACGCATGAAGAGGAAGGCTACCAGGTGGTGCTCAACCCCCTGACCGCCGAAGTGCTGGCGCTACGCCCGTTGCAGGCTCTTGCTGGAGGCTACCAGCTCTCCCCCGATGCTCAGGCACAGCTGAAGGCGCTCGGTCTGACCGGCGAGTACATTGCCCGCATCCTGGATGAGGCTGAGGACCGCCGCCCAATTCCCGGCAGTAGCCGCACCGTGTACTCGCTCAACGGCTACCAGGTGGAGTTCTCGCACTCCGACCAGCAGGTGATTCGTATTAGCCGCGGCACCGCGCCCAGCCGTAACCCCTTCGAGTCGCAGCCGAGGATGAGCGGTACGAAGAGGCAGCGCGGTCGCAAGATTCCGCACGATGTGGACGCATTCGTTCAGCTACTGCAGGAGCACGGCTTCACCATCACCATGGGCGGTAAGCACTACGACATTCGCCACGAGAAGCTGGCTCCGGGTCAGAAGGCGGTCACCTCCGTGACCCCCTCAGATTCGCAACGCTGGCACCTGAACTCGGCACGCCAAATCCGCAATACCTTCGGTATCGACCTGCGCTACGCTGACCCGCGTGATAGCGTGCGCGGTATTGTGCGCGGCCCCGGGCGAAGCATCCAGAATGCCGATAACCAAAGCGCAGAAAAGCAGGACGCCGAGAAGACTGCGGAGAAGGAATCAAAGTAGGTCTTCGTCACCGTTGAGGCGCCTCTGCATGCCGGTTCTTTATACTGCCCCCAGCATGTCTTTGCATCTGGGGGCAGTATTCATTAGCACCAATATCCCGCATTGTCAGGGCAATACGGGGTAGACTGGGGGCAATACATACATGCTATTCAGCATAAAAATTAATATGCGTTCCCGTGATATGCGTGACGGTAGGGTTGGGGATGCGCCACAAAGTACGGTGATTAACAGCCCCTACCTCTACAATAGAAACGCATCACTACAGAAGAAGGAGAACGCATGGGCGTAACGATTAAGGTCACTGACGAAGCAGGCGTAAACTACGACATTCAGTGGGAAGACCACCACACCCTCCTGGAAACCCTCCAGGCTAACGGTGTGCCGGTCCTCGCAACCTGCGGTGGTAACGCATCCTGCGCTACCTGCCACGGCTTCATCGACCCCGAGCACTTCGAAGCTTCCGGTGAGCGCACCGAAGCTGAGCAGGACCTGCTCGACATGGTCGATGACGTCGCCAACGAGTACTCCCGCCTGTGCTGCCAGTCGAGTACGCCCCCGGTATGGACGGAGCAGAAATCCAAATGCAGGCGGCGATGTAATCATGTTTAAATCGGCTCAGGTACTCGCATCAACCACCCTCCTCTGCGGCGTGCTAGCGCTCAGCGGATGCGGCGCGTCCCAGGCCGGTCAGGAAGCTGAAGGCACCTCGGCGCAGCCGAGTGCTTCGGCTTCGGTCAAGCCCGGCACGATTCGAGTAGCCTCCGACGGGGCTACCTCTTCGGTGACCCCGGGCTCTATTACCGTGGTGAACTCTCCCGATGCGGAGAACCACGGCTCTTCCTCTGAGCACTCCGAGTCTTCTTCCCATACTGAGACTCACGAGTCGAAGCAGAACTCGGACTCTCACTCTTCTGGGTCCTCCCACGAGGGTTCCGAGCAGAACAAGTCAGACGACTCTGCAGATTCTCAGCAGGATTCCCAGAAGAGCTCAAACTCGTCTTCACAGTCGGATTCTCATTCGTCGAACGGATCCTCCCATTCTTCGGAGTCTTCACGTTCGTCGAGCTCATCGAATTCGTCGAATTCCTCGGATCGTTCTTCGAACTCCTCCAACAACACTGCTGAAGGCCCCGGCCAGTGCGATCTGGACGACCTGAACATTTCGGTGTCCATTGGAGAAGGCTCCCCCGGCGCCCGAAACTACACCCTGTACTTCCAGAATTCTTCGGATTCTTCCTGCACCCTGCGCGGCTACCCGCGCGTGGTGCATGCGGGTCCTTCGGGCACCTGGGTCGGTCGTGAGGCTTCCACCTCTGATGAGTACATGAACTCTGCGGGCGTGACCCTCAACCCCGGCGATAGCACCACCGCGGTACTGCGTTCGGTGTACCCGGCACGCTTCGGCGACGCATGTGGTAGCCGCCCGGTTCAGGGCTTCCTGGTGGGTCTTCCCTCCGGTTCCGGTGGCGTGATTGTTCCGCTGGATACGACCGCGTGTTCCTCGTCTGTTCCGCAGCTGTCGGTGGGTCAGTTTGGTGCCCGCTAACGCGGCATTTCAGGGTTAAGAAACCGGCGCGTATAACGCACATATGGTTCAAGGGCGGTTCCCCGCGATGGGGAACCGCCCTTGAACTGTCTATAAGCCTAAATCTAGGGTTTAACTTGAGTTATACCGTAGCTGCGCGCTCTTAGAGGGAGCGAGCAACCTCATCGTGGCTGAAGCGTGCACCGCGCGGGTATGCGGGAGCCTCACCGTGACCGAGGTTGACGACCAGGAAGGGGGATCTCTGCGTTGTCCGCGAAGAATTCCTTCTTGATGCCGGCGAAGTCTGCGCCAGTCATGGGGCCGGCATCCAGACCGAGGGCACGAATCGCGGTGATGAAGTAACCTGCCTGCAGGTGAGCACTCAGCTCAGCGGCGGGGGTAGCAAGCTCCTCGGTGGTGTAGAAGCCCTTGATGAAGCCGGCAGCGTTGGGATTGAAGGTGTCGGCGTGCTCTACCCAGTTCGCGTCTGCGGAGAGGATTGCGGTCACCGGTGCCGCCTGGGTCTTTGCCTTGTTGCCATCTGCCAGGTGTGCGACGAGGCGCTCGCGTGCCTCAGGGCTCTTGACCCAGGTGATGCGCAGGGGCTGGCTGTTGAAGGCGGTGGGGCCGTAGTAGGTCAGTTCCTGGATGCGGCGCAGCTGCTCGTCGGTGACGGGTTCCTCGGTGAAGGAGGAGACGGTGCGCGGCTCGTGGAAGAGGCTGATGAGCTGTTCTTCGGTCAGGCGGGTCATGGTGGTGCTCCTTTGTGTTGTTCTCTCAGTCGATTACTTTACGGGTAAAACATTACATACTCTGTAGAGACACTGTCAAGCACATCTTCCTCCCCCAACCCCCAACAATTCAAGAGGCGCACACCATAAACCCCGCCATAATAGATACATGACCGACGCACTCTCCCACTTCTCCGCCCCCGTACGCGACTGGTTCCGCGCCACCTTCAGCGCACCCACCGCCGCCCAAGAAGGCGCCTGGGAGAGCATCCGCAACGGCAACAACACCCTCATCATCGCCCCCACCGGCTCCGGCAAAACCCTCGCCGCCTTCCTCTGGGCACTCGACGCCCTGCACCGCGAACACGAAGCCGGAACCGCAGGCGGCACGCGCATCCTCTACATCTCACCCCTCAAAGCACTCGGCGCCGACGTCGAACGCAACCTACGCGCACCACTGACTGGAATCACGCGCCTGAGCGGAAACAACACGGGCGAACCGAACATCAGCGTAGGTGTGCGCAGCGGCGACACCCCCGCACGCGAACGCCGCCAACTCATCAGCAACCCGCCCGACATTCTCATCACCACCCCCGAATCCCTCTACCTCATGCTCACCAGCGCCGCCCGCAACACCCTCGCGGGCGTCACCACCGTGATCGTGGACGAGATCCACAACCTCGCCGCCACCAAACGCGGCGCACACCTGGCAGTCTCCCTCGAACGCCTCGACGCGCTCCTCGAAAAGCCCGCACAGCGCATTGGGCTCTCCGCAACCGTCGAAAACCCCGAGGCGGTCGCCCGGTTCCTCGGCGGCATTCAGCCGGTGACCATCATGAGCCGACCGGTCGCCAAAGAATGGGACCTGCGCCTGAGCGTGCCCGTACCCGATATGGCGGCACTCGGAGGCGCCAACGACTACGGGCAGGGGCTCTACGCGCCCTCAGAGATGCAGGGAGGCGGAGGCTCAGCTTCTACGAGCTCGCCGGTAAGTGCGGCGCAGCCTATCTCTAGTGCAGCAAGCATCCCGGCAAGCGCACCCTACACGCTCGAAGATGCCATTGGCGTATTCCCCGGGCAGGAAGCCGACCAAGCGTACCCGACTCAGGCTGACGGTAACACCGCACCCAAAAATACGCTCACCATCCCGGAAGAATCACTCCGTGAAACCGCCGATAGCGAGCGCCCCGAGACCTCCATCTGGCCGCGCGTACAGGAGCGCATCGTCGACCATATTGAGAACAACCGTTCTACGATTGTTTTCGTTAACTCGCGTGGACTAGCAGAAAAGCTCACCGCGGCACTCAACGATATTCACCTACGCCGCGTGCTCGCAAAGCAGGGCATCAGCCCCGAAGACTACGCGGCAGGCATCTGCGACATCGCCGAGGTGCCACCGCTCGCCCGCGCGCACCACGGCTCCGTGTCCAAGGAACAGCGCACCCTCATCGAGGAGGCACTCAAGGGCGGAACCCTGCGCTGCGTGGTCGCCACCAGCTCCCTGGAGCTGGGCATCGACATGGGCCACGTGGACCTCGTGATTCAGGTGGCGGCGCCTCCCTCGGTTGCTTCCGCACTTCAGCGCGTGGGCCGCGCCGGACACCGCGTGGGTGAAATTTCGCGCGGATTCTTCTACCCCAAGCACCGCGGCGACCTGCTCGGCGCAACCGTCACCCTCGCCGGCATGCGCAGCGGAACCCTCGAGCCGCTTGCCATCCCCACTAACCCCCTGGACGTACTCGCGCAGCAGACCGTCGCCGCCTGCGCGTTGGGCCCCATCAGCGTGGACTCCTGGTACGAGGCGCTACGCCGCAGCGCACCCTACGCCGAACTGCCGCGCGCCCTCTTCGACTCCGTGCTTGAAATGCTCGCCGGACGCTACCCCTCCGACGAGTTCGCCGAATTGCGCCCGCGCATCATCTGGGATCGCACCCCCACCGAGGAAGCCCCCTCCGGCAGTATTGAGGGCCGCCCGGGTGCGCAGCGCCTCGCCGTCACCAGCGGCGGCACGATTCCCGACCGCGGGCTCTTCCCCGTCTACCTGGTCAGCGGAGATGAGGAGCGCGGCCCCAAGCGTGTGGGTGAGCTCGACGAGGAAATGGTGTACGAATCCCGTGCCGGCGAGGTCATCACCCTCGGCGCGAGCAGTTGGCGCATTGAAGAAATTACGCACGACGCGGTGCGGGTCTCCCCCGCACCCGGTCAGCCCGCGCGCTTGCCCTTCTGGCACGGCGACCGCATGGGCCGCCCCTACGCCCTGGGCGTGCAGACGGGTGCGTTCACGCGCGCCCTCTCCAGCCTGGACGCCACCGATAGCGCAGCCGCCCGCCAGCAGCTCGAACAGCTCGGACTGGACACCTGGGCGGTCGACAACCTGCTCGCCTACCTGCGTGAGCAGCGCGAATCCACCGGGGCGGTCCCCTCCGACACCCGCATGATTGTGGAGCGGCACCGCGACGAACTGGGCGATTGGCGCGTGGTCCTGCACTCGCCGCTCGGCTACGGGGTGCACGCGCCCTGGGCGCTGGCGGTGCGCGCCCGCATCGAGGAGCGGTACGGGGTGGATGCTTCCGTCATGGCGAGTGATGACGGCTTGATTCTGCGTCTGCCCGCTATGGAGGATGTGCCGCCCGGCGCTGACCTATTCCTCTTCGACCCGGACGAGCTGGAGGCAATTGTCACCGAACGCGTGGGCGATTCGGCGCTTTTTGCGTCTCGGTTCCGTGAGAACGCGGCGCGTGCCCTGCTGTTGCCGCGCCGTGATCCAGGTAAGCGCACCCCGCTGTGGCAGCAGCGTCAGCGTGCGGCGCAACTGCTGGATGTGGCGCGTAAGTACCCTGATTTTCCGGTGCTTTTGGAGACGGCGCGCGAGTGTCTGCAGGATGTGTACGATGTTCCGGCGCTGGTTCAGGTGCACCGTTCGTTGCAGTCTCGGGCGGTGTCCATGCTGGAGGTTGAGACGAACGACCCTTCGCCTTTTGCGCGCACCCTGCTCTTTGAGTACGTTGCCGAGCACCTCTACGACGGCGATGCGCCCGCCGCCGAACGCCGCGCCGCCGCACTGTCGCTGGACCCGGCACTGCTGGCTGAGTTGCTGGGGTCGAGCGGTCTGCGTGACCTGCTGGATCCGGCGGTTCTGGTGCAGACTCAGCAGCGTCTGCAGCGCACGGGTGAGCCTTACCACGCCTGCGGTGTGGAAGGCGTGGCGGATCTTTTGCGTCAGCTGGGTCCGTTGAGCGCGCGGGAGTTGAGTCTGCGCTTGCGGGCTGACAACCCGCGGCCTGAATCTGCGGCACACGGTTCTCAAGATTTCGGCGAGTCCGAGGATTCTGAAACTACGGCGAAGAGTACGGCGCGCACGCCAGCACGGATCAGGCGCGTGCCCTGGCGGAAGAGCTGGTGCGCTCGCGCCGCGCGTTCTCGTTCATGGGAGCTGCCGACATGGGAGCTGCCGACGGTTCCGCCGAGCCTCAGCTGTACTATGCGGTGGTTGAGGATGCCGCGCGCCTGCGCGATGGGCTGGGCATTATGCCCGCCGCGGCGCTTCCTGTAGCCCTTCTGGAGCCGGTCGCGGAGCCTTTGGAGGATCTGGTTTCTCGCTATGCGCGCACCCACATTCCCTTCACGGTGCAGCAGGCGGCGGAGCATTTTTCGCGCCTGACCCCGGTGGGTGTGGGCGTGCTGACTCCGGTGTTGCAGCGTCTTCAGCAGCAGCGCCGCCTGAGCTCCGGCGAGTTCCTGCCCGAAGTGCTGCGTGCTTTGGGGTCTGCCGGTGTTGAGTGGGTGGATGCGCAGGTTTTGCGTACGATTCGTGCCCGTTCTCTGGCGGCATTGCGTGAGGAGATTGAGCCGGTATCGGCACAGGTCTATGGCGTTTTCCTACCTTCCTGGCAGAACGTTCGTTCTTTATCCGTGCGGGTTGCTCAGACCCTGCCGGAGGCGAGCGCCTACGGTGCGTTCATGCCCTCCCGCCGCGCCACCACTGTGGTGGGCGAGAGGGTGGCACCCCTCAGCACAGCGGCACCCAACCCGATGGCAGAGAACGGTACCGACAATGCAGGTCAGGACTCCGCCTCCGTCACGGAGGATTTGCTCACCGCCATCGACCAGCTGGCGGGTGTGCGCGTACCGGCTTCCGCGCTGGAGACGCTGATTCTTCCGGCACGCGTGCCCGGCTACCAGCCGCACATGCTGGACGAGCTTATGGCAAGCGGCAGGGTGTTCTTCACCGGCGCCGGGCAGCTCGGCGGCGGTAGCGCGCAGAAGTCTGACGGCTGGATTCGCCTGCACTTGAGCGAGAGTTCCTCGCTGACCCTGGGTGAGGACTACCCGGAGCAGCTGTTGCGCGCGGAGAACCCTGAGCTCTGGGAGGCACTGCAGGCTCCGGGCACGCTCGAGCACGCCATCTATGAGGCGCTGGCTCACGGCGGCCTGTTCGTGCCGGCGCTACGTGAGCGGGTGGCGCAGCTGATGAGCGCCGCGGCACCTGCCGGTCAGATGGTGACTTTCCCGGATACGGCGGAGATTTCGGCGGCTCTGTGGCGTCTGGTGTGGGCTGGTGCGGTGACGAACGATAGTTTCGCGCCGGTTCGGGCGATGCTGGCGGGTGTCCGCAGTGCGCATCCGACTCCGGCGGCTCCTGCGCGTCTGACGCGGGTGGGCCGCCGTGGTGCGGGGCGTATTGCGGCGGCGCGCGCCTCCATGGGTAACGGCTTGACGGGCGGTTACGGCGCTGATAGCTACAGTTCCAGCGGCTACTCTGTGCCTGCCGCCGGGCGCGGTCTGCGTTCCCTCCACAGTCATTCCCTCCGCGGCGGGTTCCATGCCGCTGCTCCCACCGTTGCCCCGCAGGATAGCGGCTGCTTCTCGCGCGTAGACACACTACTACAGGAGCCTGTGGAGGCGACGGTTACGGCACTCGCACGCGCCGACCTGCTGCTGGACCGCTACGGTGTACTGACTCGCGGGTGCCTGCAGGTGGAGGATTCTGCCGGCGGGTTCTCGCAGCTGTACCGAATCTATTCGGCGGCTGAGGATCGTGCGCTGGTGCGTCGCGGCTACTTTATTGAGGGTTTGGGTGCGGCGCAGTTCGCCGCCCCGACGACGGTGGATCTACTGCGTTCTACCGCCGATAGCCTCAGTATTCCCGCAGGTCCGCAGGGTTTTGGTGCGACACAGGGTTTTGGTGCGACACAGGGTTTGGTGCGAGCGCCTACACCCCGCAGCGTACTGATACCGAGCAAGTGTACGGCACATTCACGGTGACCCTGCTGGCGGCGACCGACCCGGCGAACCCGTACGGTGCGGCGCTGAGCTGGCCCGCGATTCCCTCCTTTGCACACGAAGGCGAGGGCACCGTGAAGCACCGTCCGGCACGCAAGGCGGGCGCCTGCGTGGTACTGGTGGATGGCGCCCCGGTGCTGTACGTGGAGCGCGGCGCGAAGACCCTGCTGGCGTTCACAACCGACCCGATACTTCTGGAGGCGGCGGCCCCCGCCCTGGCGCGCCTGGTGTCCGCCGGTGGTGCGGAGAAGATTTCGGTGGAGAAGGTTAACGATGTGGAGCTTTTGGGCACGCATACCTTGAGTGTCTCCGGCGGCGAGGTTATGGAGCATCCGGTGGAGGCGCTGCGTGCGGCACTGCAGGCGCAGGGGTTCTACGCGACGGTTCGTGGCCTATCACTACGCCGTTCCATTTAGCCGAACCGAGCCTCAAGCTTAGCCTCAGAGTAAAACTATTTTCTTCAACCTCAACCTGAGCATTATAATGCCCCGCACCCTCACGGAAGGGGATGCGGGGCATTATGTTTCCCTACTCACGAACCGGGTGGTGTTCCCGGAGTCCACCACGTCGCAAGCGGCGTAGCGGAGGAATAACCGCCCGGATGTCCACGTCATCTTTGCCGTGGAGCACATAACCAAACATCGGAGCGGGAAGTCCTGTGTAGACCTGTCACCTCTTGAGGCGGCTAGTAGCCGCCAGTGAGGGTGTCCACGGCACCCAGGCACAGGTCGATGGCTTCTTCGAGCCCGAGCCCGCGGGAGCGAACGGTGCGCTGATCGCGGGGGTTGAGTTGCACGACGTGCATGGCGAAGTAGTCGACGAGCTGCAACCAGCCTCCGAGGATGACGCGAGTGCGGTCATTAATCGGCATGCCGGTGCGTTCAAGCATCCATTCGAGGTAGTCGGTAGGGTTGTTCGGGAAGTCCTCCCCACCGGGGGTGGGAACGCCGGCTACAACGAGGAAGTACGTGCGTAGCGCATTGCGCAACGCCTCTTCGGGGTTTTCGTGATGCTCGCCCAGGGCCTCAAGGACTGCGTTGGCTTCGCGTCGGGTGACAGCGGCCGCCAGGGAGTCCTTGCCGGGGAAGTAGTGGTAGAGCAGGGCGCGGGTAATGCCTGCATCGCGGGCGATAGCGCTCATGGAGGCACCGAGCACGCCGCGGCGAGCGAAATGTTCTGCAGCGATTTTCAGAATTTGCTCTTCGCGTTCGTGCGGCTCCATACGCAGGGCACCGGTGCGAGGCTCCGCATTCTTTTGTGAATGTTCCATAACCTCTCCTATCGCATTTTCCGGTGCTTTGGAATTGTCCGATTGCACCGCTGTATTTGGGGGTGTTCCTTTAACCTCTGCATCCTTGCGCTGTTTCTGTCCCATTTCGACCCCTTCGTTCGAAATATCGAACTTCTGTGTCTTAATCGTACCGCTTTAAGGCTACTTTCAGCCTTTATTAAGGCGTTTATGACGTAGGGTGCCCAGGTTAGCATGTCTTTAATTGCTTTACATCTTTTATACTTAGAAAAACCAAAGGGGCTAAATTGAGGGTTATTGATTTATGATTTGACAGCATTTTCGAAAATACCGCACTTAAACGCTATTTTTTGTAAAATTAATGTAGTTTTTTTAAATTAAATGTCCAATAATTTCAAAAATTTGTGAAGTTTTCGTTTTCTGTTCCACATATTCACACAAACATTCATGAGTGTCAGACAAAACTGTCTTCCGCAACCCCACACCCAAGCCCACGGTAATATTTCCACCCGCACGTAGCTCAGCCCAACTCACTCAGTACGCCTCCAGCTTGCCTCCGAACCTACCCCGCCCAGGCGGTAGAGTAGAGCCATGCCCGCACAGAACACCGCACGCACGCAGCCTATCGCACGCCCCGATACACAGCAGGGAATACAGCCCGCCTATCAGGCAAAGCCTGCACGCCGCACACATCGCCGCCTGCTGGCCCCTCCGCTGGCTCAGAAGAACGGTATCGACCCAATTCAGCTGATCCTGCCGCGCGTGGAGGAGCTCCCCGCCGAGCTCACCCCGAGCAACACCACCCCGAACAATACGGCTCCGGCAACCATTGCGGATTACCTGATTGCGCGCTTCTACCCGAACGACCCGCAGATTATTCACGCCCGCTTTAATACCGGCGAAGTGCGTCTAGACGATGGCACGATTCTGACCGGCGATAGCCCCTATATGCCGGGTGAGCGCATCTGGTATTTCCGCGAGCTTGCGGATGAGCCGCAGCTACCCTCCGACATGCCGGTGCTCTACGAGGATGAGCACGTGCTGGCGATTGATAAGCCGCATTTTCTGCCGACCACCCCGCGCGGCGCCTATATTGCGCAGACCGCGCTGACCAAGCTGCGGGTGCGCGAGCAGAACCCGCTACTGATTCCGATTCACCGCCTGGACCGCCCGACCGCGGGCGTGCTGCTTTTTGCTAAGACCGTGGAGGCGCGCCGCCCCTTCCAGATGATGTTTCAGCACCGTCAGGTGTCGAAGACTTACCGTGCCGTGGCGCCGGTTCCCGCCGATGCTGCCGCCGCCGAGCAGGCGTTGAGTGCGCAAGGGTTGCAGGTGCGTTCGCATCTTCAGAAGATTCGTGATCAGCTGCAGGTTCAGCAGCTTTCTGAGCAAGAGTGCGCGGCGCATGGTGTGGAGCCGAATACGCTGACGACCGCGAAGATTCTGCGGACTTTCACTCCGAGCGCGCAGGCGGTTGCTGGTTGGCGCGCGGAACCGAATAGAGAATGGGCGCTCTATGATTTGGCGCCTCACACCGGCAAGACGCACCAGCTGCGGGCGCACCTGAATATGCTCAGCGCCCCCATTCTGGGCGATGTGCTCTACCCGCAGGTGCTACCCGACGCGCCAGACCGCCCGGAGTACCCGCTGCAGTTGCTGGCGTACAGTCTGCACTTTGAGCATCCCATCACCGGCGAGCGGCTGGATCTGTACAGCGGGCGTTCGCTGGCTGCCGCCTCCTAACCGGTTTTTGAATGGTGTTCACCCCGTTCCCTGCGGTGCATCTTCTCGGCGGTCTCTCGAAAAGGAATCACACCCGAGAGCCCGCCCACAACATCCGGGCGCTCAGAGGGCAAAAAGTGGGATAATTCAGACGTAATACTTCACCGCAACTACAGAGGGTCCATGAATTCCCAGCCGTCTTCCCACAACGCGCAGTCTCTGGAGTCGATTAGCGAGTACGCCGAGCGCACCTCCTCGCATGCCGCTGCCGCAGCCGCCAGCGTCACCGACACCTTCGTGCACCGTATTCTTGGCGTTCCCGGCGCCCTCATTGGTTCGGTGCAAGTGCCCGACCCGCGCCCGCTGAGCCAGCGCCTGAACGCTTGGCACTACTGGTGGCAGGCGCACCTGCTGGACTGTGTGATTGATGCCGGTCAGCGTCACCTGCGCGAAGGCGATATTACTGCCGCCCAGGAGCAGCTGCACCGCGCCCGCGCACTATTGCGCGGCATTAACGTGCGTAATTACGGCCGCTTCGCAAACGACTACTTTGACGATATGGCGTGGCTGACCCTCGCGGTGGGCCGCATGAACTCCTTCTGCATTGAGCTGACCGGCGCGAATGATGTTGCCGCCCAGGATGCTGGCGCGGCCCTCTTTGAGCAGTTGGCGAAGGGTTTCTCCCCGGTGGGTGGCATGAGTTGGCGCAAGTCCAAGCGTGATTTTGTGAATGCTGCGGCGACCGCGCCGACTGCTCTGGCGTATGTGCGTGCGGGCGACCCGAAGACTGCCGCCGCGCTCATGGATTGGATGAACGAAACCCTCTGGGATGCAGAACGTTCGCTCTATATTGATGGCGTGAACGTGCGCGGCGACGAGTACGAGTACGAGCGCGGCGAATTCACCTACAACCAGGGAACCGCCCTGGGCGCCCTGCTGAGCCTCGCCGCATCCGGTGTGCCCTGCGAGGTGGACCCCGCTGAACGCGCCGAGCGCCTCATCGTCGGTATCGTCAAGCACATGACCGAAGAGGTGGAGTTCCTCTCCGGTGCGCGCCGCCGCATCCTCATCTCTCACGGTGACGGCGACGGCGGCCTGTTCACCGGCATTCTCGTGCGCTACCTGGGCATGGCGGCATCCTCGCCGCTGCTCAGTGATGAGGCGCGAGCGCTCGCCTCGACCCTGGTGTACTCGACCGCACGCGCCCTGTGGGAGGGCCGCCGCGAGTTCGACCCCGACCTACCGATGAATGAGTACGGCATTGACCCGAATGAGATTCGCGGTAAGGCGCTCGTGCAGTTCTCCCCGCGGTTCACTGAGCCGATGAGCAAGGTTGTGAAGCCCGGCGCGCCGGTGGAGCTGTCCGCTCAGGTGCAGGCGTGGACTATTTGAGACGGCGGCGCGTCTGGCGCATGCGCGGTACCTTGCCTCCCACAGTTTCTAAAGTACGGCTTCTAAAACCCTGCTGTTCTTTATCCCCAGCCCTAATCTTCTCCCAGCGGTGCGTTCTCCCAGCAGCGCAGAAGGTTAGGGCTGGATTCATTGCGGGGGCGTACACACGGGCGTACGGTGAGTTTTATGTTTGCACCAGAATCACAACAGGTCACTGCCAGCCCGAACGCTAACACCATTTTCATGGTGTGGAAGTTCAAGGAAGACATCAGCCAGGATGCGCTCATTGAGGGGTTCCAGAACCTCTGCGGGCTCGTTATTAACCTCAACCACACCGCCGCGAACCGCTACTCTCCCGAGAACGCCAGCGTTGTGCTGGGTATCAGCCACAGCGCGTGGCTGACCCTGGATCTGCCCAAGCCGCTGCCGCAAGAGCTCGTGGAGTTCGAGGAGATTAGGGGCCATAAGCACACCGCTGTGTCCACTCCCGGCGATTTGCACTTCCATATCCGCGCGACTCAGCCGTCCGTCGCCTACGATATGGCGTCCGCTATTACCGCGGCACTGCGCGATATTGCTGAGGTACTGGATGAGGTGCACGGCTTCCGTTACTGGGACGGCCGCTCCATTATCGGTTTTGTGGACGGCACCGAGAACCCGCAGACTCCCGCGGCGCGCGAATACTTCGGCCTCATCGGTGACAATGACCCCATGTACAAGGGCGGCAGCTACCAGTTCGTGCAGAAGTACATCCACGATATGACCGCGTGGAACGCCCTGCCTGTCTCCGAGCAGGAGAAAGTCATCGGCCGTTCCAAGCACGACGACATTGAGATGGACGAGGACGAAAAGCCCGCCAACTCGCACTCCGCCATCGCCAATATCGGTGACGACTTCAAGGTTATTCGCGACAATATGCCCTTCGGCACCGTGGGTAACAACGAGCTGGGCACCTATTTCATCTGCTACGCCAGCACCTTCTCGACCGTTCAGAAGATGCTGAAGAACATGTTCATGGGAGTGGATGGCGCCAACTACGACCGCCTGCTGGATTTCAGCACCGCGGTGACCGGCACCCTCTTCTTCGTGCCGACCGTGGATATGCTCGGCGACTTCGCAGGCTAAGATCAGCTGCCCTCAGCTGAATTCTCGTGAACCCCGCCTCTGGCAAGAGAGGCGGGGTTTTCCGGTAGGCTAGGGTGTAGACATTCAGACGGAAAGCAAACAATCGAGAGAAGAATGAGCGTTCTAGATAATTCTTTCCCCACCGAGGACTTTGGCTTCACCATCACCAGCCGCCTGGCGGACACCGCCTCCCCCAGCGCTGAACGTGTAGAAGCCAACGGCGGACAGTTCCGCGGACGCGCCGGTGTCATCACCACCCCGCACGGACAGATCCAAACCCCCGCCTTCACCCCCGTGGGCACCAAGGCAACCGTCAAGGCGGTCCTACCCGAATCCATGAAGGAGCTCGGCGCTCAGGCTCTGCTCTCCAACGCCTATCACCTGTACCTGCAGCCCGGCCCCGAAATCCTCGACGCGGCAGGCGGCCTGGGCGCATTCATGAACTGGGACGGCCCCACCTTCACCGACTCCGGCGGCTTCCAGGTCATGAGCCTGGGCTCCGGCTTCAAGAAGGTAATCGACATGGGTACCGTCGCGGACGCTAAGGGCGCCGACGGCCGCCCCCTCGGCGACGACGACGTGGCGAAGGGCAAGGAACGCCTCGCCCACATTGACGACGACGGCGTGAACTTCAAGTCGCACATTGACGGCTCGATTCACCGCTTCACCCCCGAGGTGTCCATGCAGGTTCAGCACCAGATCGGTGCCGACGTCATGTTTGCCTTCGACGAGCTGACCACCCTGTACAACTCCCGCGGCTACCAGGAGGAGGCGCTCGAACGCACCCGCCTGTGGGCGCTGCGGTGCATCGCTGAGCACCAGCGCCTCACCAAAGAGCGCGTGGGCAAGCCCTACCAGGCACTGTTCGGCGTCATTCAGGGTGCGCAGTACGAGGACCTGCGCCGCAAGGCATGCCAGGACCTCGGCTCCATGCCCTTCGACGGCTTCGGCATCGGCGGCGCTCTCGAGAAGGAAAACCTCGGCACCATCGTGCGCTGGTGCGCCGAAGAGCTGCCCGAATCCAAGCCCCGCCACCTGCTCGGCATCTCCGAACCCGACGACATCTTCGTCGGCATCGAAAACGGTGTAGACACCTTCGACTGCGTCTCCCCCACCCGCGTGGCACGCAACGCCGCCGTCTACTCCCCCACCGGCCGCTACAACATCACCAACGCGCGATTCAAGGCGGACTTCTCGCCCATCTACGAGGGCTGCGACTGCTACACCTGCACCCACTACACCCGCGCCTACCTGCGTCACCTCTTCAAGGCGGACGAGCGTCTGGCGGCGACCCTCGCCTCCATCCACAATGAGCGCTTCATCGTGCGCATGGTGGACGACGCCCGCGAAGCCATCAAAGACGGCACCTACTTCGAGTACCGTGACGAGTTCCTCGGCAACTACTACTCCGGCAAGAAGCCCTAAACCCGCTCTTCAACCCGTTTAAGGAGAACCCTATGAGCATCACTCATGTTCCCGATGAGGAGCTTCTCGTCTTCGACCACGAGATCGCAGCCCCGGTCGAGGACGTCTTCGGCGCCTACCTGGACCCCGAACTGCTGGTCCGCTGGTACGGCCCCGCAGGCTGGCACGTGCGCCCCACCGACGTTGTCGTGGAGCCCGTCGTCGGCGGCATGCAGCGCCTGTCCATGATCAACGAGGTTGACCCCTCGGTGTCCTGCATTCTGCAGAGCCGCTTTTTGAGCATTGAACCGTTCAAGGAGCTCGAATACGCCGAGCAGCTGCCCGACCACCTGGGCAACCCCGGTAGCGTGCTGGTGTACCAGCGTCACCGTTTCTTCCCCGAAACCGTGATTACCGCCGACGGCGTGGGTTCCGGTACCCGCATCGTCATTGAGATTGGTCCCATGCCCGCCTCAGTCCACGAGGAGGTGCGCACCACCTGGCGTTCGACCTTCGCCCGCCTGGATGACGTACTCGCCGCACGCGCACGCGGAGAGCTCTAAAACCCGCCGCGCCAGCTGCTTGAGATAGCTTCGAGACACGCAAGCGCCGCGTTGACGAATCATTCGTCAACGCGGCGCTTGTGTTTACTGCCTAAAACTTTGCCGAGGTTGAGCCGCAGGCTAGTTGGTCAGCTTCACGGTAATGACGGTGCTGCCACCATCCAGGGATACGCACTCAGGGGTCGCACGATCCGCACCGTCGCCCGGCTTCCAGTAGCAGCGCGCCGACATGACGGTACGCTCACCATTCGCCTTATCGGTCACCTCGGCGGGGTTCTGCACCACAAACTGGCGGATCAACTCACGCGCAAACAGGCAATCCACCGCACCGGAAGCCACCTGAACCGTAGCGTTGTGCTTCAGGTAGCCGGTAGCGTCCATGCTGCCGCAGCTACCGCCCGCAGACTGAACATCCGAGCTGGACAGGCTCGCGGTGCTCGACGCCTTCGCCACTGCACTCGCCGAAGTATTTGCCTTAGCCGATGCGGAAGGGCTCGACGCCGCGCTCGCCTGCGCGGTCGCCGTGGGGCTTGCGGTGGTGATGGTTCCGGGGCTCACGGTAGCCGCCGCGGTGGGGGCGTACACGGTACCGGCAGTCGGGGTGCTTTCAGTGACCGTTGCGGTGCGGGTGGGGCTGGCGGTTGCTTTCGCGCTCGTAGCGCTGGGGCTAGGGACTACGGTAGCGCTCGGGGAGGCGGTGGTTGCGCCTCCGGAGCATGCCGACAGCGCCAGCAGCAGCGTGGCACCGAGCGCTACGGGGCTGTAGCGCTTAGCGGTGCGGAGCGTAGTAGAACGAGCCTGGGTAGAGTGCTTCTGTGCCGGATGCATGGTGACCTTTCTGCGTCATCGGTTCGGGTTCCTAACCAGTATTCTAAAGACGCTACCTGTGAGCTAGCTATACGGATATGACATCTCAAGAACTCGCGAGGTAGCCCCAAGAGCACGAAAGGAGGGGCGCCCCGGCCGTGCGGGGAGCCCCTCCTTAGCTCTTCACAACTCATTGACAGCTCATTGCCTCTGGCGCGGGTGTTTAGCCTTCGTGCCTGCCGCCCACCGTAATAGTGTGGCCGTTTCCGTCATGGCAGGTCATCGAGCCAGTCTCACTCTCACCGAAGCAGGTCAGCTGCTTACCCTCAGCAGCGGGCACAGTCACCACATCCAAGGCGTGCATCGTCTTCGTGTTTGCGGTGGTGGTCTCCCCGTGCAGAGCCGAGGACTCATTCACGGTATTCACCTCGCTGGCGCCGGTCTTGAAGTTCATGCGAGTTACCTCCACCGGGCCGGCAAAAGTACGACCGACCGCGCCGTTACCGTTGCCGGTCTGCTCGCCGATGCGGCGCTCGCACACCAGGGTTCCGTCCGCGGGATTCAGCTCGCAGAGGGTGCGCTCGTCATCGCTCTTGAAACGGTAATAGCCAGCGCCAGAATCATAGTAGGAGGGCTCCATGAGGAACGGAATCTCGGGGGCGTCCGGATTCTGCAGGCGCGCCACGAAAGCGACATCCTCGCCAATGGTGCATTCGGGGGCACCGCGATCCTCGCGACGGTTCTCAGCCATCTCGTACTGCGGGTTCCAGTAGCAGGTGGCATCCTGAACCTTCGCCACCTGGTGCTGGGTCAGGTTGTCGTCGGCACGCGGGGTGGTGACGTATTCGGTCAGCACGTCCAGGGCGTGGGCGCAGTCCACGGTACCGCGCAGCACCATGATTTCCGCGCCGGTCTTCAGGTAGCCCTTGCGTCCGATGTGTCCGCAGCGCTCGCCGGCGGAGGCGCGCTCAGCCTCCACCTTTTCGGGCGCGCGGGGAGTGTCACCGGTGGGGGTTGCTGCCGCGACGGGGGTTGCATTTGCATCAGCGGGTGCGGTGGATTCGGACGCCTTCGCCTCGGCGCTCTCGCTGGGGGCGGGTGCCTGAGTCTCGGTGACGGTCGGCTCGGTCTTCTTCGTCGGCGTCGGGGACGCCGTGGAGGAAGGAAGCGGGTACTTCGAGTGGTTAGCCGTGCTGGAGGGGCTGGGGATCGACGAGGAGTTTTCGCTCTGAGAACCGCCGAAGCAGCCGGTCAGAGCGAGGAGCAGGGCGGCGGCGCATCCGGTGGCGCGCATCGTGCGGCGACCCCAATCGGCGGAGCCTACCTGAGTGTGGTGAAACGACATTGTTATCTCCTGGAGATGAACCTTTTGCACCCTTTGCAGAAGGTATTTAAAGCATACGCTTATCCCCGTTCAATGCCGTTTTATTACAGCGGAGCGCCCCCTACTTCAGCGGCAGGTAGGAGCTCAGCAGTTCACGCTGCTCGGGGCTCAGACGGGTCAAACGCCCCGCCACGGAATCCCAGAACGCCAGCACGGTGAAGGCACGCACACATTCGCGGCCGTCCACCGGGGAGAGAATCGAGTAGCCAATCCGCACGGATGCGGCGCTGACCTTCTCCACGCTCAGGCGCACGGGTACAGGCTCACCGGTGTAGGGCAGCTGAGCCAGGTAGCGGATGCCATGCTCGGCAATAAGCGCCTGCACGCCCTCGGCAACCAGGTCGAAAAGCGGAATCGGAGGCTGCGGTGCCACAGCAGGCTTCTGACCGGAAGACGGCGGCGGGCCGAAGAGCGCCACGCGGGCTTCTTCCATGACCGAGAGGATGGCAACGTTGTTGACGTGACCGTAGGCGTCCATATCGCCCCAGCGTGCGGGTACGTGCACCAGCAGTTCGTCGGTGGTACCGGCCTCAGAGGCGGAGATCTTTTCGGGGGTGTTTTCGCGGTTCTTTTCGTGGCTTTGCATGGTTTAACTCTACTCCCCCACCGCTGTGAGGCGTCCATTCGTACGAATCCGCAAGGTACAGCAAATGAATCAGCTGATGATGATTCGGGGGCTAGAAATATATTTGATAGTTAAAGCGATGAGGCTCGAAAGCTACGATGCTTTCGAGCCTCATCCAACACACAGACATTTGAACGCATACAAGATCATACGGTTCACTGTCCATGATAGACCCGCCCTGAGGGCCAACTGCATTTTTACGGTTTTATTACGAGGAATTCCAGAAATTTTCCGTATTTTTCGTTTATTACTGTGTTGGAGTCTCTACAGACCCCAACACCGGCCCTCCCGGCAGCTACAGAACCTTAACGGCCCAGCTTCGCCGCAGTCTCCAGGGCATGATCAGCGTCGTACTTCATGGTGTCATACTCGGCAGTTGCCTGCTGAGCCTCCACGAAGGTCTGCTCATCAATCACGTGCGTGTGGCGAATACGAGCAAAGTACAGCAGGCTCAGCACCACAAAGTAGCCCACACCCACAATCGCCGGAACCATGGAACCGCGCACCATGAAGAGCGCAACCCATACCGCGAAGAGCACCAGAACGCCAACCGCCGCGGTGAACTGGCCACCCCACAGGCGGAAACCATTGGTTGCAGGCTCAACACGCTTGTACACGATGTAAGCAAACAGAATCAGAACCCATACGGTCAGCGCGCACACCATAATCACAAAAATCATGGAGAGGAACGCTTCCTTCGGGCTGTACAGAGCCAGCAGAATAGCAATGACCATGCCGCTGGTCGACAGCCACACCGCACGAGCCGGAACGCCGGCACGGTTCACCTGAGCCAGCTGGCGAGGCGCCATACCGTCAGCCGCCAACGAGTGCAGCAGACGCGCGCCCGCGTACAGGTTCGCGTTCGCACTCGACAGTGCCGCAATCAGCACCACAAAGTTCACGAAGTGTGCCACACCGTGAATGCCAAGCTGTTCAAAGACCAGAACGAACGGGGATGCCTCCACAGCGTCGCCCAGACCCGATGCCGAACGCCACGGAATAACAGCCACAACAATTAGAACCGCCAGCACGTAGAAGGTCGCCAAACGAACCATCATCGCCTTCGCCGAGGAACGCACCGAACGGGAGGGGTCCTTCGCCTCCGCAGCAGAGATCGAGATCATCTCAATACCACCGAAGGAGAACATCACAACAGCCAGCGACAGCCACACCGACTGGAGGCCGTTCGGCATGAAACCGCCATCATTGAAGAGGTTTGCGGTACCCACCGCGGCGTGACCGGGCAGACCGAAGAAAATCAGGCACAGGCCCACCAGCAGGAAGGCAATAATCGAAATGACCTTAATCGAAGACAGGAAGAACTCCAGCATGCCGAAAGACTTCACGCTGGTCAGGTTCAGCACAATCAGCGCCACACCAAACGCGGCAATACCCGCCCACAGCGGAAGCTGCGGCCACCAATAATTCAGGTAAGTCGCCACCGACACCAGCTCAACGCCAGCAATCAGAACAGTCGCCGTCCAGTATGCGATGCGAGTCAAAAAGCCCGCGAAGGGGCCCAGGTAGCGGGTAGCAATAGTACCGAAACCGCCACGGACAGGGTAGCGAACCGCCATTTCGCCGGTTGCCGCGCCAATCACCGAAGCGAGCGCAGAACCAATAGCGTAGGTGAGAATGACCGCGGGACCAGCCATCGCAATGGCGGTGCCCGAACCCAAGAAGAGGCCCGTACCGAGCGCGGAACCCATCACGATCATGGTCATCTGTCCGTGGGACAGAGAACGCTTCAGGGTGCGCGATCCGGCGGTCCCCGCTGCAGCGTGGCTGCGGGTATCGTCGTTGTGGGACACGAAGGTGCCTTCCGTCAGTACGCCTTAGGGGCGTGATGTGCAATGTGTGCTCGTACCCGGCTTCTGCGGCTTCTAGCCTCGTTGACGGGTACGAATAGTTAACTATTCTACGGGCACACTCACATCGTTCAGAACGGCGCCGTCTAGAGCGCAGAAGCGAAAAGGCACCGAACGAGGGTGCTCCCCCATCCGGTGCCTTTTATGTTTTAGCCTCGCGAGGCTTTCACGCTATTTAGTGCTGTGCCGCGCTGGTGTTCTCGTCGGCGTGCATAGCGTCCAGGTCGGGGCGCTCATAACCGCCCTGAACCTTTGATGAGATGGCGTAGCCAATAGAAATCAGCACGAAGAAGACGATGCCGACCATGATGGATTCCTGAACACCTGAGCCGGGCAGCATGAACATTGCCGCCAGGGTCGCCAGAACACCCGCCAGGGCAAGACCAGCGGTGACGCGGCCACCCAGCACGGTGAAGGAGGAGGCGTCCTTTTGGTCCTTCTTGTATGCCTGGTAGGTCAGCAGAATCATGATCCACACAATCAGGATGCACAGGGTCACCAGCGCCATGAGCAGGGCGAAGATGTCGCCAATCTTGGCAACAGCCATCACGGTTGCCACGACAACGCCGGTGAAGGAGATGAGCAGAGCCACGACCGGCACACCGCGCGAGGAGGTGCGGGCAGCCACTGCGGGAGCCATGCGGTCAGAGCCCAGGGCATGCAGCAGGCGAGTTGCCGCGTACAGGGAGGCGTTAGCGCCAGAGAGCGCAGCAACGAGCACCACGAAGTTCATGATGTCCGCCGCGAAGGGGATACCCAGTTCAGAGAAGACCAGCACGAACGGCGACTCGGTCAGCTCCGAGTTCTGTGCGGCGGTCTGCCAGGGCACCAGGCACAGAATAATTGCCATGGACACCACGTAGAAAGTGGACAGGCGCCAGATCATTGCCTTCACGCTGGTTGCCACCGAGCGTGCCGGGTCCTTCGCCTCCGCTGCGGAGAGGGAAATCATTTCCACACCGCCGAAGGAGAACATGACAACAGCCATCGAAATCCAGATGGATGCCGGGCCGTTGGGCAGGAAGCCGCCGTCGTTCACGAGGTTTGCGGTACCCGCCGCAGCGTGACCGGGCAGACCCACGAACACCAGCAGCACACCAATCACCATGAACACGATGACGGCAGAAACCTTAATCGAAGAGAGCAGGAACTCCAGGGCGCCGAAGGACTTCACGCTCACCAGGTTCAGCACCAGAATAATCGCACCGAAGAGAGCGACGAACACAGCCAGGGGAACGTCCGGGAACCAGTACGCCATGTAGTGGCCAACCGCCACCAGCTCAGCACCAGCCAGCGGCACGGTGCACGCCCAATACGCCCAGCGAGTCAGGTAGCCGCTAAAGGGGTTCAGGTATCGGCTCGCAATGGTGCCGAAACCGCCCTGGACGGGGTGACGCACGGACATTTCGCCCGCGCACGCAGCAATGGTTGCCGCAATCATCGAACCAATAGCGTAAGAGAGGATTGCGCCAGGGCCCGCAATTTTAATGGCGGAGGAGGAGCCCAGGAACAGGCCCGTACCCAACGCCAAGCCCATCGCAATCATGGTCAACTGGCCGTGGGAGAGGGAACGATTCAACGAGTCGTTCTTCTCCGACTGCTCGGGGGTGTTCCCCTGCAGTTTAGACATAACGTATCTCTTTCTTAGACATGCTGTGTATTGAATAAAGCTGAAATGGCAATGCCGCCCGGTCGTTAGGCCGGGCGGCTCTGCACATCAGCTGTCAGAAGGTTAGCTTATGCCACGTACTCGAGTTCGTGACGCTTGAACCAACCAATAATCGGGTAGCTGATCGGCATGAGGAGCACCTCGACCAGGCACTTATAGATATAGCCGATCAGTACGTAGTTGATGAATGCTTCCATGGTGTCGATACCGAGCACCGGTGCCGCAATGGAGCAGAAGATGACGGTATCGAGCAGCTCACCGACCAGGGTGGAGACAATCATACGCAGCCACAGGAAACGGCCCTTGCTTGCCTTCTTCATTGCCACCATGACCCAGGCGTTCAGGGTCTGACCGAAGAGGTAACCGAGCAGGGAGCCCACAAAAATCTGCCAGACCGGGCCGAGAACCTGCGCGAACGCCTCCTGGCCGGTGTAGAAGCTCGCAGCGGGCAGGTGCACGATCAGCAGGAAGCACAGGGCAGCAAAAGCGGCTGAGGCGAAGGAGGCCACAATCGCGCGGCGGGCACGCTTGAAGCCGTACACCTCAGAAAGAAGGTCGCCAATAACGTAGGCGAGAGGGAAAAGGAAGAAACCACCGTCGGTGACGATGGTGTTACCAATGAGGGGCAGTTCGAAGGGCAGCGGACCGAACTCCACGCCCTTAGTTGCACCAATATTCGAAATGATCAGGATGACGCAGGATGCGCCCAGCAGCAGATCAAAGTAGCCGCGGCGACCAGCCCAGGGCACCTTGACGGTGCTCGTCTGAGCCTTAGATTCGCTAACGGGTTTAGCCATTACTTTCCCCAAGTCTTTCTTCATGCGATGTGTTTCTTCACGCAAGGTACGAGCCCTCACGTGTGGTGGGTGAGTGCACTATGCAGGGCGCTACTCACCGGCTCGTCTGCCACCCGAGCCTATCTAATAGTACCTATATGCCGTGGCGGCGGCAGGTTTACGGGCTTCGTTCAAGAGTGTGGACGCTCATGACCACCCCGCCAGCCTTCCTGACCGCACATTTACAATAAATGTATGAAGAATCTGGGCCACGGAATTCACCGCACTGAGCAGGTGGTATCCCTGCTGGGGGCGGGGCGTGCGCTACGCGCCTCGCTTCGGCGGTCGGTACGGGGTTCTTCACAGCAGGTGCGGAGGCGGCGGCACCGTAACCAGCGGCGGCTGAGCGCGCATATTCCGCGTCTGCATCCGCTGTTCACCTATGCGGCGCAGGCTGTGCGCACCGGAGCTTCCCTGCTAGAGCCAGTGCTTCTGGCTTCGTCTGAGCTGCTCGGTTACCGATCGTTTACGCATCGCGGGCGCAATATCTACTATCGGGTCGATAACCTGCATCTTCTAACCGATTCTGAGTCTGCGCCCGGTGTGCTGTTCTATTTTGATGGTGATCATCTCTCGCGTGCCGGTAGCCGCCTGTTGCGCCGAACTTCCCCCCTGCGTGCCGAGCTGGCGCAGGTGGCGGCTGAGTTCAATATGCTGTCGGTGCCGGTGCTGTCGCCGGGTAGTCTGCGGGAGCCGCGCCTGACCGATGGTGATTCTTATGCGCCTCCGCTGACCTACAACTGGTGGGTTCGCGCCCGCTCAAACGGCAGGATGGTTCGCGCCCTCATTGAGGAGATTGCCCTGGCGTACAAGGTGGATATGAGCCGCGTCTGGCTTGCGGGCTATTCGGGTGGCGCCGAGTTCCTCAGCTACGAGCTGCTGTCACACGATATTGAGTGGATTCGTGGAGGTGGCGCCACCTTTATCGGTGGCGGCGGCGCTGACGGCGTGCCCGTGCGGGTGCGTGAACAGGCTGCGCTGAATCCTTCCTCGCATGAGCATCTGTTGATGAGCTGGCATGTGGGTGTGCTGGATGGTCGTTCGCCGTCGGCTCGTCGGCGTATGGCGACGAGTTCTGAGGGGAGTTGGTCGGCGCGGATTGCGGTGCAGGAGGGTAGTGCGTTCTACGAGGGTTTGGGGGCGCGGACTTTGTTGCAGGTGACTCCGGGGCGTGGCCATACGGGGTATCCGATTGCGTCGTTGGTGGGTGCTGATTTGGCGGCGGCTACTCGTTTGGGGTTCTTGTGAGGACTGATTTGTCATATTTGTGAAAATTCGCATGGATTACGCAAATTTCTTGGTGACACATTCAATAAATTCGTCATTTGCTGACGATTTGGGGTAGAGTGTCACTATGCCTCGTATTTCTGCAGCAACCAACGCCGCCCAGCGCGAAAACACCAAGCGCGCCATCCTCAACTCCTTCGGCGAGATCCTTTACGCCCGCGGCCTGTCCGGCCTAACCATGACCGACGTCGCCAAGAACGCCGGCATCGGCCGCACCGCAGTCTACAACTACTTCGCCGACATGGGCGAACTGCTGGTCGCCTACGCCCTGGACGAGACCGAACGCTTCCTCAACGAGCTGCGCGTCGGCCTGGAGGGCATCGAAAACCCGATCGACCAGCTCGCGGTCTATATTCGCTTGCAGATCAACGACCTGGCGCGCCGCCACCTGCCTCCGGGCCCTGCGATGCGCTCCATGCTCTCCCCCGAGTCCTACGCGAAGCTCGGCAAGCACGTTCACGAGCTGCAGATGGTGCTCGCGCATATTCTTTCTGCCGCCATTGCCGAGAACTACATTCCGAAGAACGACATTCGCGAACTGGCGATGCTCGTGCACGGTTCCCTCTCCTCAAGCGCCGGTCGTGCCGAGGATGCACCGGATGAGGAGACCCGCGAGCGTCAGATTCTGAATACTATCCGTTTTATTCAGATGGGCCTGGGTGCACGTTTTGATGCTCAGGGCGCCCCGGTTCGCTTGGATTCTCAGGAGTCCCTGCCGGAGCAATCCCCGGTACAGGAGGCGAACCTGAAGGTCGCATCCCTAAGCGTGGCACCTCTGAACCGTGGAACCTGAACCGCGGAACGTAGCGCAGTTATACGTCAATAAAAATGCCGCGGACCTGATGCTTCTCGCATCGGTCCGCGGCATTTTCTGTATTCGGGTGGGTTTTTACGCGGTTAGGGTTTTTACGCGGTTAGGGTTTTTTTACGCACTGGGCAATAGTGCCGGGGAGATGGAGTCCAGGTCCAGTACACGCGCGTACATGACGGCGCGGCGGTGCAGGGCGTTACGCAGTGCGCGGTGCACGCCGTCTTCGAGGTAGAGTTCGCCGCCCCATTTGACCACATGCGGGAAGAGGTCGCCGTAGAAGGTGGAGTCTTCGGCGAGTAGGGTCTCGAGGTTGAGGGTTTTTTTGGGTGGTGATGAGGGTGTCGAGGCGTACCTGCTGCGGCGGGATTCCTCCCCAGTCGGCGTGGGTCATGCCATGCTGGGGGTAGGGGCGGCTGTCGCCTACTTTTTTGAAGATCATGGTGGTGCTTTCTGCAGGTATGGGGCGCCTCGGCGGCGCCCGGAACCGTGGGGTTCTGAAGAAATAGTACCAAGGGGTATAAAAAATCCCCGGTCTTAGAATCTAAGACCGGGGATCGGTGGCGGAGGATGGGGGATTTGAACCCCCGAGGGCTGTTAACCCAACACGCGTTCCAGGCGTGCGCCATAGGCCGCTAGGCGAATCCTCCAGCTATGTTTTCTACGCATTGCGCAGGCAACGAATAAAACTTTACTACGCTTTTGCGAAGCACGCAAGTCCTGGATGGGAAAAGTAACAGAAAGCACATTTGTGGATGCTTGTGCCCCTGTTTTTGGGCATGAAAAACCTCCTACGCAACCGCTGAGGATCCGGATTCTGAGCGCGCGAAGAATCAATCCGGATCCGAAGCCGCGGAGCGCCAGCGGAGCGGGCACGCAGTGCATATGACGGGTGCGAGCTGCGCATGTACCCCGTTTTTGGGTAAAAAAAGACCTCCTACGCACCCGTCATAGCTCGAATACCCTTGCTACCTTCCGGTCCTGGGGGAGTTTTCCAAGATAACGCCACGTAAGAGGCAAGAACCAGTGTACCGGATTTTTGGGTTCTTGGGAATTCGGTGCGTCCACGGTATTTCTGTGGGCGTACGGACTGCCCGATGAGAATCCGTGACGTGCGCGTGTTCACTGGTGACTGTCGGCCATTCGGGCTGAGGGGTAAAGCGTCTAAAATGGTAGGGATTGTCCTATCCGCACCCCGAGTTGAAGAGGTTGCTGTGAGCACTGCCCTTTATCGTCGTTATCGCCCCGAGACCTTTGCTGAGGTTATTGGGCAGGAGCACGTGACCGAACCTCTTATGGTCGCCTTGGAGAAGAACCGTGTGAATCACGCGTACCTGTTTTCGGGTCCGCGTGGTTGCGGTAAGACCACGTCGGCGCGTATTTTGGCGCGTTGTTTGAACTGTGCGCAGGGTCCGACTCCTACTCCGTGTGGTGTATGCGATTCGTGCCGTGAGCTGTCACGTGATGGTGGCGGTTCTCTTGACGTGATTGAGATGGATGCGGCGAGCCACGGCGGTGTGGATCATGCCCGTGACCTGCGTGAACGCGCGACTTTGGCGCCGGTGCGTGACCGTTACAAGATCTTCATTATTGATGAGGCGCATATGGTGACCCGTGAGGGTTTCAATGCGCTGCTGAAGATTGTGGAGGAACCGCCGGAGCACGTGAAGTTTATCTTCGCGACGACTGAGCCGAATAAGGTGCTGGGTACGATTCGTTCGCGCACTCACCATTACCCGTTCCGTCTGGTTCCGCCGGAGGTTCTTCTGCCGTTCCTGCAGGGTCTGTGCGATCAGGAGCAGGTGGCCGTTGAGCCTGGCGTGCTGCAGCTGGTGATTCGTGCTGGCGGCGGTTCGGTGCGTGATTCGCTGTCGATTCTTGATCAGCTGATGGCTGGTGCGTCGTCGCAGAACGGTATTGAGTATGACCGTGCGGTGGCGCTGCTGGGTTATACCCACGCGCAGCTTCTGGATGAGGTCATTGAGGCGTTGGGCGTGAAGGATGCGCCGACTCTCTTTGGTGCGGTGTCTCGTGTGGTGGCGACCGGTCAGGATCCTCGCCGTTTTGTGGAGGATCTGCTGGAGCGTCTGCGTGATTTGATTGTGGTGAAGGCTGTTCCGCAGGCTGCCGGCCAGATTTTGCAGGGTGTTCCGCAGGATCAGTTGGAGCGTTTGGCTCAGCAGGCTCAGGCTTTGGGTGAGCGTGAGCTGACGGTTGCTGCGGGTACGGCGAATGAGACTCTGAATGGTATGACGGGTGCGGCGAATCCGCAGCTTCAGCTGGAGTTGCTGTGTGCTCGTCTGCTTCTGCCTGCGGTGGAGGGTTCTGCCGGTGGCGCGGAGGTTGCGGCGTTGGCTTCTCGCTTGCAAGTTTTGGAGCGCCGCGTGGCTTCTGGTGCTGCTGGTTCTGGTCCGGCGCAGGGTGGCATGTCTGCTGCTCGTGCGGCGGGTATGGCGGCGGCTGGCCTGGCTCCTAAGACTCAGGCACCTAATGCGCAGACTCCTAGCGCCTCTGTTCAGGAGGCGACTGCCCCGCAGTCTGCCCCTCAGCAGAGCGGCTCTCAGCCGGGCAGTTCTCAGCATGCCAGCGCGGGTGCTCCCCCGCTGGCAGGTGCGCCCCTTAGTGCTGCACCTCTGGCACCGGCCGCGCAGGTGCCTGCGGCTGGTGCTCCCCTAGCGGGTAACACCCCGACGGCACCTCATGCTCCGGAGGCGCCGAATGTCCCGGCCTCTCCTGCAGCAGCTGCGGCGGGTGCCCCCTCCGCGCCTCTGAAGCTTGACCCGAACGATCCGCTGGCGGCGGTTCAGGGTAATTGGCGTGCCATTCTTAACCGAATGAGCGTTCCCGGTGCGGCGGAGCAGCTGATGAAGGTTCGCCCCGCCCGCATGGACGGCGCAACCCTGTACGTGAGCGCCGACATTGCGACTCTGCGCGCGGTCAAGGGCTTTGTGCCCGAGCTGACCGCCCGCGTGAGTGAGTTCTTGCGCCGTCAGGTGACCATTCACGCTCAGGTGGCGAAGCCCGGTGAGCAGGTCAAACCCGCAGCGCCCAGTGCGCCCACAGCGCAGCCTGCAGTTCCTGCGACTGTTGCCCCGCAGGTGCCTCAGCAGCCCGTTCAGCAGACTCCCCCGCAGCCCGCTCAGCCGGCGCCTCTGGCTGATGGTCCGCGCGGCGGTGAGGATGCGTGGCGTCGCCACGGTCAGCCGCTGACCGGCGCAAACACCCCCGAGTCTACGAGCGTGGATGCGCCCCTGGGTGCGTGGGAGGTTGCCCCGATTCCGCAGAGCGCCCCCGAGGAGGCACCTCAGCAGGCTGCCCAGGCGGCAGTGCAGGCACCGGTTCAGGAAGCCCCGGCTGGCCCGCTTGCGCCTGAGCCCCCGGTTGCTCCGGTAGCTCAGCAGGTTCCGACTGCTCCGGCGGGTGGTTTTGGTGAGCGTGATTCCTTTGCGGCCTCCGGTAGTGGAGTTCCGCAGCAGGAGAGCGCTGCTGAACCCCAGCAAGCACAGGAACCCCAGTACGCGCAGGAGCCCCCTCACGCGGAGGAACCTCCGTATGAGGAGGAGCCCCCTTTTGAGGATGAGCCTACCTATGCTGAACCGGTTGAGGCACCCACTGCACCCGCAATGCCCGCAGCACCCGCAATGCCTGCTGAGCCTGTAGCACCGGCTGGTCCGCTTGCTACTCCGGTTGAGCCTGCTGGTCCCCTCGCTGCTCCGGTTGCTCCGGCGGAACCCCTCGCGCCGGCAGGTCCGTTGGCGGAGGCACCGCAGGCGGCTGCGGCTGATAACGCTCCGGCAAGCGATGAGAAGCCCGCAGCGCAGGCTTCTAACGCACTTGCCACACCGACTCCTAGCACACCGGCGACACCGGCTCGCCCGGCACGCGCCGCATCCGATGAGGACTACGTCTCTGAGGATGATGAGAAGGTCGAAAACAGCACCTTCATCGGTCTGCGCGCTATCGAAAAAATTATTGGTGGCACCGTCATTGACGAACGCCCCCTGCACCAGCCCTAATCCGGGGTTGTAGGTGCCGCGCCCGCCATCGCACCGATGGCGGGCGCACTCATTCCAGCCGCATACTCGCTACGCGAAACGCCCCCTAAACTGTCAGGGGTTGGGTGCATACTCATAACGTCGCCCAAGAACAAGCGCACCAACGCACCAGCACAACACACCAGCACAACGCACCGCATCTGAAGGAGAAGCCATGTACGAGGGAGCAGTTCAAAACCTCATTGACGAGCTCGGCCGCCTGCCGGGTGTGGGCCCCAAGTCGGCTCAGCGCATCGCTTTTCACATTCTGAATGCGGATGCTGCCGATATGGCGCGCCTAGCCAACGCCATTTCCACGGTGAAGACCAGCGTCAGTTTCTGTGAGGAGTGCGGTAACGTCTCCGAGACGAAGCTGTGCACAATCTGTCGTGATGAGTGCCGCGACCCGTCCGTGCTGTGTGTGGTCGAAGAATCCAAGGATGTGGTGGCGATTGAACGCACCCGTTCCTTTACCGGCCGCTACCATGTGCTCGGCGGCGCTATTAACCCGCTGGCGGGTGTGGGCCCGGAGCAGCTGCGTATTCGTGAGCTGGTGTCCCGCCTGGCGGATGAGCGTATCCAGGAGATTATTCTGGCGATGGACCCGAACCTTGAGGGTGAGGCGACCGCAACCTACCTCTCGCGCATGCTCGTGCCGCTGGGTGTGCGTCTATCGCGCCTGGCATCGGGTCTTCCGGTCGGTGGCGATCTAGAGTACGCGGACGAGATTACCCTGGGCCGCGCGTTGGAGGGCCGCCGCGTCATTAGCGAGGGCACCGCGGCGGCGCATACTGCCGCCGAGGATTTTGAGCGCGTGAACCGTGAGGAGGAACAGGAGCGTGAGCAGGCGGCTCAGGTTCAGGCTCAGGAGGCGAAGCAGAGTCGTCGCCGCTGGAATTCGAGCATGTTTGATGACCTGGACTCTGAGGATTCTGCCGTTTCCCGCACGGAGGCGCCCGCCGCTGAGGGTGTGCAGGGCACGGTGGATGAGCAGCTGATTGAGCGGGTCCTGCAGGAGGCTGAGGAATCCGGCAACAAGGAATCCGGTGCTGAGGGCTCCCCCACCGATTCTGGTGCGGTCTCTACACCTGAATCCGCAGAAGCAAAAGCAACCCCTGACTTGGGCGAAGACTCCGGCGAGGAGGCTCCGGCGAGCGCCGCCTCCGAACCGGTTGAGGCACCCGTAGCCGAGCAGGCGGAAGATGCGCCGGAGGTGTTCCGAACCCCCGACTATGAGGAGAAGATCCGCACTATTCAGAACGCCCCGTTGCGCACCCCGAAGCCGGATGTTCCGCCGCTGCCGGGTGTCACGTACGTGAACCCGTGGACCTAAAAACTAGCCTCCGCGGGCGTGCTGTACCCGCTTCCGCATCCCGCGTCACCGCCGTGTAATACTACGTAATATTTCACGGGGCAATACATACGGGTACACAGTTCGCCGCTTGCACTGAACGCCGTCTACTATAAATGAGGAGCCGGCGTCTGCCGGTAGCACACAAGTAACTGACCTGGAGATATCAATGAGCCTGATCGTCCAAAAGTTCGGCGGTTCCTCCGTAGCTGATGCGGAGGGTGTAAAGCGCGTTGCCCGCCGCGTCGTGGACACTCAGAAGGCAGGTAACGATGTGGTCGTCGTGGTGTCCGCTATGGGCGACACCACCGATGAGTTGCTCGACCTTGCCGCAGAGGTCACCAGCAATGTCGTTCCCTCGCGTGAGCTGGACATGCTGCTGACCGCCGGTGAACGCATTTCGACCGCCGTCCTGTCGATGGCCATTAACGACCTGGGCGCTAAGGCGCAGTCCTTCACCGGTTCGCAGGCTGGCATGATTACCGACGGCGTGCACGGTTCGGCGCGCCTCGTGGAGGTTCGCCCCGATCGCATCCGTGAGTCCGTCGAGGCCGGAAATATCGCGATTGTGGCCGGTTTCCAGGGCATGAACCGTCAGAGTGGCGACATTACGACCCTGGGCCGCGGCGGTTCCGATACAACCGCCGTTGCGCTGGCCGCCGCGCTGAACGCCGATGTGTGCGAGATTTACTCGGACGTGGACGGCGTGTTCACCGCCGACCCGCGCATCGTGCCGACCGCGCACAAGCTGGATACCATCACCAGCGAGGAAATGCTGGAGATGGCGGCGAACGGTGCAAAGATTCTGCACCTGCGTAGCGTCGAGTATGCTCGTCGTTTTAACTTGAAGCTTCACGTGCGTTCTTCGTTCTCGGACCTTGAAGGCACTATCGTGGTTCCGGAGGAGTCCGCGGAACTGACCCCCATTCATCTGAAGGAGATTCCCTTGGAGCAGCCCCTGATTTCCGGTGTCGCGCACGATCGCACCCGCGCAAAGATTACCGTTGTTGGCGTTCCGGACGTTCCCGGTTCGGCCGCTAAGGTGTTCGGCCTGATTAACGAGGCGAAGGTGAACCTGGACATGATCGTTCAGAACGTTCCCACCGACCGCCCCGGCGTGACCGATATTTCCTTCACTCTGGATCAGGCTCAGGGCGATGCTGCGCTGAAGGCGCTGAAGGCTGCGCAGGCTGAGTTGGGTTTCCAGGAGGTTATTTACAACGAGTCGGTTGGTAAGCTGTCGCTGGTTGGCGCGGGCATGAAGACTAACACGGGTGTTTCGTTCACTTTCTTTGAGGCGCTGTCTAACGCTGGCGTGAACATTGACATGATTTCGACTTCTGAGATCCGTATTTCGGTGATTACTGAGCTGAGCAAGCTGGATGAGGCTGTTCGCGCGGTGCACACTGCGTTCGGTCTGGACGCTGAGGGCGAGGCTACTGTTTACGGTGGTACTGGCCGCTAGGGTTTAGCTCGTTTGTGAGCTGTACGCTTCGGGAGGGGCGGTGCTGGTTTGATCCGGCGCCGCCCCTCCCTTTTATCGATGCACAGGTGAAATAACTGAAACACTTTACAGTTATTTCAGATAGGGGTAGGGTTGTATCAACCGTGAATGAGCCTCCAACCGAATAATATGCACCCCACCGACGTGGCATCTTCGGACGTTGACTCTGCCGGCAACAGCACCAAGGAGAAGATAATGACCACCACCCTAACCAACCCTCTGGAGGAAGATACCCTCAATCAGGCTCGCGCAGAGGCACGGGAAATCCTTAAGAACTCTGAAGAAACCACCATTGAGCTGACCGTTTCGGGCCGAGAAAGCCAGCAGCTTGGCGATGCCCTCAACCAGGTCATTCAGCACGTCCTGCATGCCCTGGCTAACGGGCAAAGTATCGATGTTCAGGTTGTCCCTCACGATTTGACGACGACGGTTGCGGCGCAGCGTATCGGTATTTCACGCCCGACACTCATGAAGGCTATTCGCTCTGGTGACCTCCCGGCGCATAAGGTGGGTAGCCACTTCCGTATCCGCACCGAGGATGCTGATGCTTTCCGTAAGGGACTTCTCAAGAAGACCGTTGCTCAGAAGGAGCAAGCTCTCAAAGAGCTCTGGGAACTCGAGGATGAACACGGTCTTGTTGATGCCCTCGGAGGGCCCGCATGGTAGCCTCCAAATACTCTGTTCTGCTGGATACAAATATTCTGATGTCCAAAACTCTTCGGGATTGGATTTTATTGTTGGCAGTGAAGAGTGAATACGAGTTCTTTACGCCTCACGTCTCCAGTGGAATTATGGATGAGTTCGGCTACCATGTTCGTCGAGCCAATCCAGCGATAAGCGATGTTGTCCTTGAAAACTGGAAGCAACAAATCATCAGGTCCTGCATCTCGTGCATCTCCGGGTTTCCTGTCGAAGCTCCTGTTTCCTTCCCCGATACGGATGATCTTCACGTACATGCCGCTGCCCAACATGGCGCCATGCACGCATTAGTCACTGATGACCGCAAACTGCTCGATTATGCTTCCACGGAAGAAGCTCAGAATATTCAAAATTATGAGACGCTCAGCGCGGATGATTTTCTGATGCAGCTCACCGAATACGCTCATCCCTCCTTATTTGCGGAGGTCTATCTTTTCCAGGAATCCTACGCTCGCTCTAAGGGGTTCACGGAGATTGATATTCCTCGCGCACTTGAACGAGCAGGGGCGGGTCAATTTGCCCGATATCTTCGGACAGTGGTGATTAATAGCCCACAGTTTGTCGATTTTGAACGTGAGTTTAAAGCCCGGTCTTCTAATAAATAGATAGACATTGCTACGTCCGCTACCTCGTCGCGGCATCGTTTAGGCTAGAAGCATGAGTAGTGTTGTTTTTTCCCAGGTGATGGATGCCCGCCATTGGCGTGCCGCAGAGGCGGCGCATGAGGCGCGTGCCGGCCGATACGCCGACCCGTTTGCGCAGCGTCGCGCCCGCCACGAAGTGCACCCCGTGGAAGACTTCCTCTTCACCTACTACACGCTCAAGCCCGGCCAGTTCAAGCGCTGGCACCCCGGCGCCGGCGTCATTCTGCTGGATGCGCCCGAGCGCGCCTCCTGGCGTTTCTACCGGTCTGCAACCGAGCAGGAGCTCCTTGACGCTGGCTGCACCCCCGAGGTGGCGCGCGCCCAGGCGGATGCCGCCTCCGCCGTCACGGTGGACGTCACCGGTTTTGTGGAGCGCCGTGCTACCGCCCTCGCCTTCACCCACGAAATCCTGCGCAACACCGCCGCGAAGAAGGGGCAGTTCGGTTGCTTCGGCATGCACGAGTGGGCGATGGCGTACAAGTCGGTGGAGAACAACATCCGCCACGACTACCTGGAACTGCGCCTGGGTGCGGAGGGTACGGACCGCGTGGTGGAGGAGCACCGCATCCGGTGCTCGCACTTTGATGCGTTCCGTTTCTTCATGCCGCAGGCAGCACCGATGAACGAACTGCAGCCGACCCGCGAATCCCAGCGTTTTCTGGAGCAGCCCGCCTGCCTGCACGCGAATATGGACGTGTACAAGTGGGCGTATAAGCTGCTGCCGCTGGTTGATTCGACCCTGGTCATGGATTGTTTCGACCTGGCGTGGGATGCGCGCGAACTGGATATGCGCGCCGCCCCCTACGATATTCGCAGCTGGGGATACGAGCCGATTCCGGTGGAGACCACCGAAGGTAAGGCAGAGTACGTGCGTATTCAGCGTGAGCTGTCGGAGCGTTCGATTGAGCTGCGTGAGCGCCTGTTGCAGGTGTGCGAGCGCTACCTGCCGCCGCTAAGTAGTGAGTAGGCTGAGTAGCGAGTAGGCTGGGCGGTGAGTAACTGGTTGGTGGCACGGGCTAGTTGCATTTTTGGCGCTGTGGCCTGCGGGTTTGGCGCCCGGTGCGTGAGAAAAGGGTGACTTGGGGCTCTCTATTTGGTAATTGGTGGTCTCGTCATCTCACTTTCCGCTGTACTGGGGTAGAATGAGATACGGCTCATACAGAACCCACGCACCCAAGGAGTGCCCACACATGGCCCGTATTGTTGTTGATGTTATGCTCAAGCCCGAAATTCTTGACCCGCAGGGTAAGGCTATTTCTCACGAGCTGCCCCGTATCGGCGTTGATTCTTTCGTTGATGTTCGCCAGGGTAAGCGCTTCGAGCTGACCGTCGAGGGTGAGGCAACCGAGGAGCACCTCGCGGCTGCCCGCAAGGCTGCTGAAGAGTTGCTCTCGAACCCCGTCATCGAAGACGTTGTGAACGTTTCGGTTCTGGAGGACTAATACCTATGGCAGAGTCCCTCGCACCCACTGAAGTCCCCCTGGTTGGCGACTTCTCTAGCTACTCCCCGAACCCCGCTTTCGCTGATGCACGCGTTGGCGTGGTGACTTTCCCCGGCACCCTGGATGACCGTGACGCTGCGCGTGCTGTCCGTCTGGCTGGCGGTACCGTCGTTGAGCTGTGGCACGACGACGCTGATTTGAAGAACGTTGATGCCGTCATTATTCCTGGCGGTTTCTCCTACGGTGACTACCTGCGTGCTGGCGCTATTGCTGCGAAGGCTCCCGTGATGCGTTCGGTGATTGATGCCGCTAACGCTGCTGGTACCTCCGGTTCCGCTCCCCTGCCTGTTCTGGGTATTTGCAATGGTTTCCAGATTCTGACTGAGTCTCACCTGCTGCCCGGTTCGATGATTAAGAACGATCACCGCAAGTTCATTTGCCGTGACCAGGTTCTGCGCATTGAGAATAACTCCACCTCCTGGACTAGCGATTACGCTGCAGGCCAGGAGATTGTTGTCCCTCTGAAGAACCAGGACGGTCAGTACGTTGCTGACCCGAAGACTCTGGAGGCGCTGGAGGCTGAGGGTCGCGTGGTGTTCCGCTACGTTGGTTTCAACCCGAATGGTTCCCGTAATGACATTGCTGGTATCAGCAATGAGCGCGGTAACGTGGTCGGTCTGATGCCGCACCCGGAGCACGCTGTGGAGCCCGGCTTCGGTCCTTCCTCTTCCGGTTTTGGTGAGGTTTCTCTGCGCGGTGGCGCCGATGGTCTCGGCGTGTTCACCTCCGTTCTTGCCAACCTGATTAACGCCCGCTAACGCACGACAAGGATTCTAAGAAGTTATGAGCGAAAAGCAGTTTAACCTCGACACCGTCGAGCACGCGGCGGCAACCCCGGACACCGAACTCCCCTGGGCTGAACTGGGTCTGAAGGAGAACGAGTTCGAGGATATTAAGGAGATTCTTGGTCGCCGTCCTACCGCGGCTGAGCTGGCAATGTACTCGGTCATGTGGTCCGAGCACTGCTCCTACAAGTCTTCTAAGGTTCATCTGAAGCAGTTCGGTGCGAAGGTCACCGATGAGATGAAGAAGGACCTGATGGTCGGTATCGGTGAGAACGCCGGTGTGACCGATATTGGTGACGGCTGGGCTGTTACCTTCAAGATTGAGTCCCACAACCACCCCTCGTACGTGGAGCCCTACCAGGGTGCTGCGACCGGTGTGGGCGGTATTGTGCGTGACATTATTTCCATGGGTGCACGCCCGATTGCTGTGATGGATCCGCTGCGTTTCGGCGCGATTGATCACCCGGACACCGCCCGCGTTATTGGCGGCGTGGTTGCCGGTATTGGTGGTTACGGTAACTCCCTGGGCCTGCCGAACATCGGCGGCGAGGTTGAATTCGATTCCTGCTACCAGGCAAACCCGCTGGTCAACGCACTGGCTGTGGGCATTATGCGCCACGAGGACATCCGCCTGGCGAACGCATCGGGCGTGGGCAACAAGGTTGTTCTGTTCGGTGCACGCACCGGTGGCGACGGCATCGGCGGTGCGTCGGTGCTGGCGTCCGAGTCTTTCGATGACACCAAGCCCTCGAAGCGTCCTGCCGTTCAGGTAGGCGACCCCTTCGCTGAGAAGGTTCTGATTGAGTGCTGCCTGGAGCTGTTCAAGGGCTCCGTGGTTGAGGGTATTCAGGACCTGGGTGCTGCGGGTATTTCCTGCGCAACCAGCGAGCTGGCTTCTAACGGTGAGGGCGGCATGCACGTCGACCTGACCAAGGTTCTGCTGCGTGACCCCACCCTGACCCCGGGCGAGATTCTGATGTCTGAGTCTCAGGAACGCATGATGGCTGTTGTCTCCCCCGAGAACGTGGAGCGCTTCGAAGCGATCATGAACAAGTGGGGCGTGGAGTACTCCTTCCTCGGTGAGGTCACCAACTCTGGCCGCCTGGTCATCGAGTGGGACGGCGAGGTCATCGTGGATGTTGACCCCCGCACCGTCGCACACGACGGCCCGACCTACGAGCGTCCTTACGCACGCCCCGAGTGGCAGGATGACGTCCAGGCTAACCACTTCACCGGTTCGGCTGCTGACGATTCCCGCCCGCGCGGTAAGGAGCTGGGCGAGGCAATCAAGGCGTTCATGGCGTCCCCGAACATGTGCTCCAAGTCCTGGATTACCAACCAGTACGACCGCTACGTTCAGGGCAACACCGCCCTGTCCATGCCGGACGACGGCGGTGTAGTGCGCGTGGACGAGAACACCAACCTCGGTGTTGCTCTGGCGACCGACGCCTCCCCGCGTTTCACCTACCTGGATCCGTACGAGGGTGCTCGCGCGTCCTTGGCTGAGGCGTACCGTAACGTTGCGACCGTTGGTGCACGCCCCGTGGCTGTGTCTGACTGCCTGAACTTCGGTTCTCCCGAGGATCCGGACGTCATGTGGCAGTTCGCTGAGGCTGTTCGCGGCCTGGCTGATGGCTGCATGGAGCTGGGTGTTCCGGTGACCGGCGGTAACGTGTCCCTGTACAACCAGACCGGTGGTAAGGCTATTAACCCGACCCCCGTGGTGGCGATGATGGGCGTGATGGATGACGTCACCCGCCGCACCCCTTCGGGTTGGGCTCCTGAGCATGACGGTCAGGCTATCTACCTGCTGGGTACCACTCGCGATGAGCTGGACGGCTCCGAGTGGGCTCGTTTCAAGGGTCACCTGGGCGGTCAGCCGCCGAAGGTTGATCTGGCTCTGGAGCGTCAGCTGGGTGACATGCTGGTGAACATGTCTCGTGACGGCATGATTGATGCCGCGCACGACGTGTCTGCTGGTGGTCTGGCTGCGGCTCTGTCGGAGGCTTGCCTGCGTTTCAACACCGGTGCCCGCATTGGTCTGGGTGAGGTTGCTGAGCGTGACGGCGTGGACCTGTTCACTCTGCTGTTCTCGGAGTCCCTGGGCCGCGTTGTGGTTTCGGTTCCGCGTTCTGAGGAGGTGCGCTTCAAGGATATGTGCACCGCTCGCCAGTTCCCCTTCGCACGTATTGGTGTGGTGGATGCTGCGTCGAACGCTCTGGACTTCCAGGATGAGGTTTCCATTGACCTGGATGAGCTGCGTGCAGCTCACGAGGGTACTCTCGCTTCTTACTTCGGTGAGGTTGCGAAGGGCTAGTCTTCGACTAGTTTGAGACTAACGCCGAAAGGGGCGGATGCTTTGTGAAAGCATCCGCCCCTTTTGTTATGCCCGCTGGCTTGTGCCAGCGAACTTGTGCCTTGAGTGTCTAGGCGTTGAGCGTTTAAGCGTTCAGTGTTTATGCCTCGGCGACCTTGCGGCCCAGCTGCGCGAACAGGGAGGCGTTGATGCGGAAGCCATCGATGCACTCTTCAATGAGGGCTTCGCGCTGTTCGTCGGTCAGGGGTGCGTTGTCAAGCAGTTCGCGGTAGCCGTCCTTGAAGACCTTGGGCTTGGGCAGTTCGGTGAAGCGGTACATGCTCAGTGCTTCTGCGGGGATGCCGTAGTGGCGGGTGACGAGCGCTGCGACTGCCTGGCCGCCGGAGAGGTCGCCGAGGTAGCGCAGGTAGTGGTGTGCGAGGTAGCGTTCGGGGGGAGTTGATGGTGGCACGGATGCGCTCTACGTATTCTGCGGTTGCGGGCAGGGACGCGTCGATGTCGCCTTCCTGGCCAAGTGCGCGGATGTCTGCACGGATGTATTCTGCGCGGTCGAGGCCCGGGTGGGTGAAGGGTTCGGTGATGGGGCTGGGTTCTGCGCGGTAGTGTTCGGAGACTGCTTCGAGTGCTTCGTAGATGTGCACGTACTGGTTGATGAGGCGCAGGTATGCCTCGGTGTTGAGGGAGCCGCCCATGAGGTCTTCCATGAAGGTGGAGTGTTCAGCGTTGTCGTGGACGTGCTTGGTGCTTTCCTTCAGGCGTGCGGAGAAGCGTTCCTGGGTGGTTTCGGGGGCGGTAATAGTCATGGTGAGTTCCTAAAGTGGCTTGTGGGTGAACAATAAATGTTTTAGTGACACGATGTCACCAAAACCTGTTAATGACATATTGTCACCAAAAACCGGTTTTGGCAATAGCTCTCGTAAAAAATTTGCTAAGGTAAACCTCATACACAAGTCACCCTAGGCATTAAGTTACACAAACATAGGCTAATAGGGCTAGACTTGATACGAACACCACAATCACAAAATTCAAGGAGACACCGAATGTCTACCCCCTCTCTCACCAAGCGCACTTGGGCGTTCTTGGCTTCAGCAACCATCGGCCTCAGCAGCGTCGCTGGCGTACCCGCAGCCTTCGCAGCTGAAACCAACTCCCACGTCAGCGCCGGTGAGGTAACCGCAGCCTCAGAGCAGAGCCTGCAGGACGTCACCGTCAACTGGGGCCTGAAGAAGTCCTTCCGCTCCTACATCAACGGTCCCTTCTCCCAGGGCTCCCAGGAACTGACCGGCGTCACCACCAACGAAGACGGCTCCTACCACTTCACCTCCGCCGAAGGCACCGTAGCCAACGGCGAATACTCGGTCACCTTCACCGGCTCCTCGATTCACTACACCGCACACCACGGTCTGCTGGAAGTCATCATCTCCGACCTCTCCGTCACCATTAAGGACGGCGTGGGCACCGTGCGCGCCAACGTTCAGTCGCGCCCCTACAACGGCAACACCACCCCGAACGACCTGGTCGAAACCAAGAACATGACCATCGGTACTTTCAACGCCTCCGGTCTGAAGGTTGAGGGTAACACCATCACCCTGCCCAGCGTTGACGAGGAAAACGGCACCCGCGTCAAGCTTTCCGAAGAGGCAACCGGCGCCTTCGCGGGCTTCTACAAGGCAGGTCAGGAGCTGGATGCGCTCGGCTTCTCCGCAACCATCGTGACCAAGGAAGCACCCGCGCCGAGCCCTGAGCCCAGCACTGAACCCAGCGCCGAGCCGACTGCTGCGCCGACCGCAGAGCCCAGCAGCGAGCCATCCTCCGCACCGACCAGCGAGGCACCCAAGCCCGCAGAGCCCACTTCTGCAGCGCCGAGCGCAGCCCCCACCTCCGCGGCACCCTCCTCCCCCGCCGCAACCACCGAGCCCAAGCGTGAAGAAAAGGTCACCGGCAACGTCGTCGAGTCCGGCACCCTCAGCTGGGATATCCGCGAGTCCTTCCTGAAGTACCTGACCGGCTTCGCGCACGGCTCCGTGAACGTTGAGGGCATGGAGAAGACCGCAGCTGGCGGCTTCAAGTACACTCAGGCATCCGGTGTGTACAACCCCGAGACCAAGACCGGTCAGATCAACTTCGCGGGCACCGCAGAGTTCACCGGCCACAACGGTCAGCTCAAGAGCACCATCAAGAACATGCGCCTGGTCGTCGTCAACGGCAAGGGCACCCTGGTCGCTGACGTTGACGCGCTGACCCGCGACGGCAAGTCCGTTTCCAAGACCGGCCTGGCTATCGCCGAGGTGGACCTCTCCGGCGCGAGCGTGAAGGACGGCGTTTTCTCGGCGCAGAACGCAGCAGTCGCGCTCACCGCTGAAGGTTCTGACGTGCTCTTCGCCGGCCAGTACCGCGGTGCCGACAACGCCATGGCACCGCTGAGCTTCTCCGTAAAGCTCAGCGAGCAGACCGCGGAGAACACCGTTGAGGTTCCCCGCATCTCTGAAAACAAGTCCTCCGATAACAAGGGTTCTGAGAACGGCTCTTCCGATAACGGCTCCTCGAACTCCTCCGATAACTCCGGCGCTAACGGCTCCGGTTCTAATGGTGCGGCAGGCACCTCCGGCAGCGTCTCTAACGGCGGTTCCTCCTCGAACGGTTCTGTCAGCAACAACCCGGCACAGCCGGTCTGCGTACCCGTCACCCGCACCCGCGAGGTGCAGGAGCAGGGCGCATCCGACGGCACCATTAAGAGCGCAAACCTTGGCTGGGGCGTGCGTGACTCCTTCCGCAACTACGTGCGCGGTGGCATCGCGAACGGTAGCTGGGAGCTGAACGGCACCTCCTACTCTTCGGATGCGTTCAACTGGTCTAACGGCACCGGCACCTTCAAGGGCGGTAAGGGTTCCATCTCCTTCAGTGGTTCGGTTCGTTTCACCGGTCACCACGGCATTCTGGACACCACCATTGCGAACCCGCGCCTTGAGATTAACGGCAATTCCGGCACTCTCTACGCGACCATGAACAGCAATGACCCCTCCGGCAAGGCAACTAACTACGGTGAGGTGGCACTGCTGAAGGTGGATCTTTCGGGTCTGCAGAGCTCCGCTGACGCTGTGAGCGTCAACGGTGCAGCAACCACCCTGACCGCTGAGGGTGCGAAGGCGTTCGCTGGCTTCTACGACGCCGGTAAGGACATGGCTCCGCTGAGCTTCTCCGCGGCGATTAACGGCGCGAAGACCACCACCAAGACCGTGTCCGAGACCGTCTACGAGGGTGAGGGTTGCGACCCGGTCACCGGCAAGCCTCTGGCTTCCACCGGCGCCTCCGGTGTTGAGGGCACCCTGGTTGCAGGCTTCATCGCTGTTGCAGCCGGTGCGGGTACCGTCGTGTACACTCGCCGCCGCAAGAAGGCATAACGGCACCTCACGAGGATGCCCACGCTGTCGGCTCGCCCGTGAGACTCAACCATGAGGTTCACCGGTGAGCCGACACGGTCCGTGCGGGGGTGCAGATTTTCACTGCACCCCCGCTTCAGGTGCCAGGTTTTACCCCGGCGCCTACCCAGTTTTTCTAGCTTCCCTTTTCTGCGAGACTACAATTTCTGCGAGACGACGATGTTTTCTTCCCTTTCTTCTTCTGTCCTGAACCGCCGCGATGCAGTGAAGTATGCAGCGTTCTCCATCACTTCCGCTTTTCTGCTGAGCTCTTGCGGTGTGGGTACTCAGAACCCGGCCGCTTCTTCAAGCACTTCGCAGGCTGTGGTGGATGAGCAGAGCACCCGCACCGTTTTGGAGAACCTTGCCGATCAGTTGCGTTCTTCTATTGCCCCTGATCAGAAGGCTCTGCGCGGCCCCAATAGCGCCGCGGATACCCCCGAAATTCAGCCGATGGTCGATACCCCCACTCCGGCTTTCCCGGTGACCTTCAAGGATTTCAACGGCACCGAGGTGACCGTTAAGTCCGCTGACCGTGTGCTGGCGCTGGACCTGTACGGCACTCTGGCTCAGCAGATGATTGCGCTGGGTCTGGGCGGTCGCCTTGTCGGTCGTGTCACCTCCTCGACTGAGCAGTCGCTGGCTCATCTGCCGCTGGTGACTCAGAACGGTCACGACTTGAACGCTGAGGCGATTCTGGCGACCTCCCCGGACCTGGTGCTGTGGGATAAGAGCAACGGCCCGATTGAGATTGTGGATCAGCTGCGCGCAGCGGGCGTGACCGTGGTGGTCTTCGATCATGAGCGTCGTATGGATAAGATCATTCCGCAGCTCAAGGCTGTTGCGCAGGCACTGGGTGTTCCGGAGGCGGGCGAGCAGGTTGCTGCCCGCGTACAGAAGGACCTGGATTATGCCCTGCAGGTGCTCAAGGACGTTGCCCCGAAGGGTGCACAGCAGGTGTCGTTCGCATTCTTGTACGTGCGCGGTACCGCTGGCGTGTTCTTTGTGCTCGGCAAGGGTTCGGGCGCTGACGATTTGATTCAGGCTATTGGCGGCAAGGATGTGGCGTCTGAGCAGAACGCGACGAATATTATTCCGGCGACCAGTGAGGCGCTGGTGAAGCTGAACCCCGACGTCATTCTGACCATGAGCGGCGGCATTAAGTCCACCGGTGGTTTGGATGGTTTCTTGGCTCGCCCGGGTGTGGGTGAGACGACTGCCGGTAAGAATAAGCGCATTATTGATATGGGTGACGGCCAGATTCTGTCCTATGGCCCGAATACTCCGGCGGTTTTGCTCTCGCTGGCTAAGGCTGCGTACTCCACTCCTGCGGGGGGCCAGTAGTGGCTGCCGTGAAGAGTGCGGCGGGTGCGCGGGATTATCGTGCTTCGCGTCGGCGTCGTGCCGGTCTGACGTTTACGTTTTTGGCAGTGGCGCTATGCGTTGTGATGGTGCTGTCTGCGGGTTTGGGCCAGTACAATATCCCGATTGATCAGGTGGTTGCTTCTGTGGGCCGCCGTCTGGGTTTTGCGCCGGAGAACCCGGCGATGCAGCTGGCGGATAGTACTCTGTGGAATATCCGTTTCCCGCGTGTGCTGTTGGGCGTGCTGGTGGGTGCCGCTTTGGGTACTTCCGGTGCGGTGATGCAGTCGGTGTTTGGTAACCCGTTGGCTGAGCCGGGCGTGATTGGTGTTTCCTCGGGTGCGGCGGTTGGCGCGTGTTTGTCGATTGTGTTGAACCTGCAGTTCTTCGGTATTTTCACGACTCCTGCATTCGCGTTTGTGGGTGCGTTGGCGGCTACTGCGCTGGTGTATTTCCTGTCGCGTTCTTCGGGTCGTGCGAAGGTCCTGTCGATGATTTTGACGGGTATTGCGGTGACTGCGGTGGCGAATGCGATTATTGCGTTCCTCATGTTTATTGCTGATACGACGAGCCGCGATCAGATTGTGTTCTGGCAGATGGGTTCGCTGAACGGTTCCACGTGGAAGGCTGTGGCGAGCGTATGGCCGGTTATTCTGATCGGCTTGGTAGCGTGTTTTGTGATGGCTTCTTCGCTGGATGTTCTGGCGTTGGGTGAGCGTGCGGCGCAGCATTCGGGCGTGAACGTGGAGCGCCTACGTGCGGTGTCTATTGCGGCGACGGCTTTGTTGACGGGTGCTGCGGTGGCGTATGCGGGCATTATTGCGTTTATTGGTCTGATTATTCCTCACCTGTTGCGCATGATTTGGGTCCGTCGAATCGTGTGTTGTTGCCGGCTTCGGCGTTGGGTGGCGCGCTGTTGATTGCGCTGTCTGATTTGGGTGCGCGTACGCTGGTGCCTTTTGCTGATTTGCCGATTGGTATTTTTACGGCTTTGGTGGGCGGCCCGACGTTCTTCGTGTTGTTGCGTCGTTCCCTGGGTCAGGGCGGAGGTGCTTCGTGAGTGAGTTGTTGAGCCTGTCCGGTGTGTGTTTTAACGCTGGTGGGCGTCAGATTTTGAATGACGTGTCTCTGTCGGTTGCTGCGGGCGAGGTTGTGTCGCTGATTGGTCCTAATGGTGCCGGTAAGTCGACTCTGTTGGGTGTGATTGCTGGTGATATTGCGCCCAGTGGCGGTGAGATTCTGTTGGATGGCACCCCTCTGGGTTCGATTCCTGCCCGTCAGATGGCTCGTCAGCGTGCGATGCTGTTGCAGAAGTTGAATGTGGCGTTTTCGTACACGGTGCATGAGGTGGTTCAGATGGGCCGTACCCCGTGGAAGGGCACGGAGCGCGCTGAAGAGGATGACGCCGTGGTTGCTTCGATGATGGAGCGTACGTCGGTGACTCATTTGTCGGATCGCGATATTACGACTCTGTCCGGTGGTGAGAGTGGCCGTGCGCATTTGGCGCGTGTGTTTGCTCAGCAGACTCCGCTAATTCTTTTGGATGAGCCGACTGCGGCGTTGGATATTACGCATCAGGAGCAGACGTTGCGGGTGAGCCGTGAGTTGGCTGCTGAGGGTGCTGCGGTGTTGACGGTGCTTCATGACTTGGATGTGGCGGCTGCGTATTCTGACCGTATGGTGTTGTTGCGTGGTGGTGAGGTGGTTGCTTCGGGTGCCCCTGAGCAGGTGTGTTCGGCGGAGTTGTTGTCTGAGGTGTATCAGCATCCGATTGAGGTGTTGAGGCATCCGGTGACGAATCGTTTGTTGATTCTGCCGGAACGCTGATTCTGCCGGAGCGTTGAGTTTGCTGACGCGCTGATTTTATGGGGCGTTAGCGACCCATTCCGCAAACACTTTCCACATCAAAATATGCCAGTATTCGTATATATTAAATCTCCGTTCTGGAATGACTGTAACTATCAGCTCATTACAGGGCGGAGATTATCTTTATCCCCTTCTGCACGGATACACTGAAAGGTAGTGTCCGCAATACTGAACTCTATTCAGTTCAGCATTCCATCCATTCGAGAAAGAGACCCCCGCATGGATCCTCAGCAGAAAACGGCAGCGCCTGCCGTTGCCGGCTACATTCCCGAATATTCTGAAACACCGCATAGCGGATCTTTCGATATTGCCCAGCACGGTTTGAGCAGCGATGATGTTGCTCGCCTGACTGCTGAAGGTAGGGTCAATACCCAGAACAATAAGTCTTCTCGCACGCTGTGGAGCATTATGCGTGCGCACCTATTCACGGTCTTCAACTTTGTGTTGGGTGCCTGTGGTGCCGTAGTGATCATGTACCAGCGTTGGGCTGATCTGCTCTTCCTGGCGGCTGTTATCGCTAACGTGGTGATTGGTTTTGTGCAGGAGTACAAGGCGAAGCTTGAGCTGGACCGCATCTCCCTGCTGGACCGCTCCCCCGCTACTGCCGTGCGTGACGGCAAGAGCGTTGAGGTTCCGATGGAGCAGCTGGTTGAGGGTGACGTTGTCATCCTCAAGCGCGGCGATCAGGTTCCCGCGGATGCTGTTGTGCTCACCTCCGATTCTTTGGAGCTGGACGAGTCCCTGCTGACCGGTGAGAACGACCCGATTGCTAAGCGCCCCGGCGATATGGTGCTGTCGGCATCAAGTGTATTGGGTGGTACCGGCCGCGTCCTGCTCTCTCACGTGGGTGCGAATTCTCGTGCAAGCAAGATTTCTGATGAGGCGCGTCAGTTCTCGCGTATTCAGTCTGAGCTGCGTGATGCGTTGAACCGTGTGGTCCGCTGGATTACGGTGGGCCTTGCGGTCATTATTCCTGTGGTGTCGTGGGGTCAGATTCAGGCGGCTGGTGGCCTAGAGACCGTGCAGCAAAACCGCCTGTGGGAGCAGGTTTCTATTGCTGTGGTGTCCTCGGTTGCTTCGATGATTCCGCAGGGTCTGGCGCTGATGACTACTCTGGCGTTTGCGGCGGCGGCTGTGGCGCTGGGTCGTAAGCACAACATCCTGGTGCAGGAGCAGCCTGCGGTTGAGGTTCTGGCTCGTGTGGATGTGGTCTGCTTCGATAAGACCGGCACCCTGACTGAGGGTGGCGTGATTTGATTCGGTGCGCCCGCTGGACACCGTTGCTGAGGCTGAGGGCCCGGATGCTGACTCGGCGGAGCACACTTCTTGGCGTGCTTCTCTGCCTGCCGGTTGGAATGAGGCGCTGGCGTGGTTTGGTCACGATGAGAACGCGAACCCGACCGCTGCAGCTCTGACCGGTGGCTTCCCGGATGCTTCTTCGGCGTCGGTGAGCGGTATTGTGCCGTTCTCCTCGGCTCTGCGTTTTAGCGCGATTGAGTTTAAGGATTCGGGCGCGTGGCTTCTGGGTGCTCCGGAGGCGCTTCTCGCCAAGGGCACCGCTGAGCGTGAGCGTGCCGCCGAGCTGGCGGCGCTGGGTCTGCGCACGATGGTTTTGGCGCATGCTTCTGCGGTGGTTCGCAATGAGAAGGATGAGCCGATTCAGAAGATCCCGTCGGATGCTACCCCGGTTCTGTTCGTAATTTTCCGTGAGAATGTGCGTGCGGATGCGCCTGAGATTGTGGAGTATTTCCACCGTCAGGGTGTGACTTTGAAGGTCTTCTCGGGTGATAACCCGTTCACTGTGGCTGCGGCTGCGAAGACTGCGGGCATGGATACGTCTGCGGGCGCGGTTGATGCTTCGACTCTGCCTGAGGACGGTCCGGAGCTTGCTGAGGCTGCGGCTACTCACAATATTTTCGGTCGTGTGTCGCCCGAGCAGAAGAAGAACATGGTGATTGCTCTGAAGGAGCGCGGCCATGTGGTGGCGATGACCGGTGACGGCATTAACGATGCTCTGGCGCTTAAGCATGCAAGCTTGGGTATTGCGATGGGTAACGCGGCTCCTGCGACGAAGGCTGTTTCTCGCCTGGTTCTTCTGGATGGTAAGTTCTCGTCTCTGCCGGCTGCGTTGGAGCAGGGTCGTCAGGTCATTACGAACATTGAGATGGTGGCTAACCTGTTCTTGACGAAGACTGGTTTCGCGATTCTTCTGGGCGTTCTGTTCAGCCTCTTCGGTTTGACCTTCCCGTTCTTGCCGCGTCAGTACTCGACTGCGGACTTCTTGATTGTGGGTGCGTCGTCCTTCGCGTTGACTCTGTTGCCGAATTCGCGCCGTTACGTGCCGGGCTTCTTGCGCCGCGTGCTGAATTACACGGTTCCGAACTCGATTATTGTGGTTGCGATGCTGTTGGCGGTGACGTTCACGGCTCGCGGCATGGGTGTTGAGGATATCCGTCAGGTTCAGACGGCTTCGTTCATTACCCTGGTGATGATGGGTCTGTGGAACTTGGCTGCGGTGGCTCGTCCGTTCAACCGTGCTCGTGTTCTGCTGTTTGGTGCGTTGCTGGCGGTGTTCTTCGCGGCGCTGTTCGTGCCGATTCTGGTGGAGTACCACCAGTTCGTTACTGTGCTTCCGCATCTGCTGTGGACCTCGCTGGGCGCCGGCGCTCTGGGTGCCGCGCTGATTGAGTTGAATGCGCATCGTAACCGCCGTTGGCAGAAGCGTAATTACCCTGAATTGGAGGTTGCTCCGCTGAATTTCTTCCCGGCTAAGTAGTTAGTCGGAAAGGTAGCTGCTTCGGTAGCGTGTGGGCCCCGTATCCTGTGGATGCGGGGTCCTTTCGTGTCTTCGCAAGCATCCCCTCCGTAGTGTTCCGGGATCAGCCGGAGTACTCCTACTAGCAGCACCGAGGGTGTGTCTCAGCTATCACTTGGGTGAAACATTTAACAGCTTCTGATAGCTTTGCCTCTCACCTTGCTCTTAACCTGGGAAAACCCTTAGAGTTACAGGGAACTATTTGAGAAGGGAAACCTTCTTCAGGGTTGTTACTGGTTTGGCAGGCAAGACCTGAGTTACTCAACACCGTATGGGACGGCAGCATATATCTGCCGAGAATCCCCTCTATTTGCTGTACCGAAGCTCCATAGTGGGCACGAGTGTAGTGCTTCCGGTGGTCGAGAGACTCGGGTCTTTTGTGTTTTCTGGACGTGTTTTCCGGGGCTTTTTCGGCTACCGCAACGTCAGGTAGGCACAGCCTCCGGCAACAACCGTATAGACATTGACCGCATATCTAAGGAAGTATCGTGAATAACCGCGAACTTGGCGAGAAGATTCTTGACGGCCTGGGTGGCCCCGAGAACATCGCGCACATTACTCACTGTGCAACCCGCCTTCGTGTCACTCCTGTGTCTAACGATGCAGTGCAGAACAAGAAGATTGAGGGCCTGCCCGGCGTTCTCTCTGTGATTGAGCAGTCCGGCCAGACTCAGGTTGTTCTGGGCGAGCGCGTTGAGGCTGTGTACAACGAGATCAACGCTCTGCCTTCTATGTCCGGCCACGCTGAGGGTGACACCAAGGTTGAGGCTGAGGGCAAGAAGTCTGGCTGGCTTACCAACGTCTTCGACGTTCTGTCTGACTCCTTCCGTCCTCTGCTGTGGGCACTTCTGGGTACCTCGATGATTCTGACCCTGATTGTGTTCCTGCAGCAGCTGGGCTTCTTCGGCCAGTACACTGACTTGACCGGTCAGAGCGTGAACATTGACATCATTAACGGTGCTCGTGTGGCTGATAAGGAAGCCGCTACCGCTCTGAACAACCAGTGGATGCAGCAGTTTGCTTTCTGGTACATCCTGAAGGCTGCTTCGCTGTCGGTTCTGAACTTCATGCCTATCATGCTGGGTGCTACCGCTGCTAAGCGTCTGGGCGCGAACATGTGGGTTGGTGCGGCTATCCCCGCTGCACTGATGACCGGTACCTTCACCGATTTGACTGCTCTTGCTGACCCCGCCACTAAGATTCTGAACGTTCCGTTCTTCGGTATGGATCTGCCGCTGTACGCATTCAGCTACACCGGTCAGGTCTTCCCCCCGCTGCTGGCTGTTGCTCTGCTGGCTCCGTTTGAGCGCTTCCTGAAGAAGGTTATTCCTTCGATGCTGCAGATGGTGTTCGTGCCGATGATTTCGGTCATCGTTCTGGTTCCGGTGACCGCGTTCCTGGTTGGCCCCATCGGTATCGGTGTTGCTATGGGCATCTCTGACTTCCTGAAGATGGTTAACGACCAGGCTCCGGCTCTGGTTGGTGCTCTGATTGCTGGCCTGTACCTGTTCATGGTTCCGCTGGGTCTGCACTGGCCGCTGAACGCTGTCATGATTAACAACCTGCAGACCATGGGTACTGACTTCATTCAGTCCCCCATGGGTGCATACAACTTCGCTGTGTTCGGTGTTGTGACCGGTGTGGCTATTAAGGCTAAGCACGACCGCGAGCTGCGCCAGACCGCTGTTGGTGCGTCGATGTCCGGTCTGCTCGGTGGTATTTCTGAGCCGTCCCTGTACGGTGTTGTGCTCCGCTACAAGCGCGTGATCCCGATTATTCTGGTTCCCGCTGTTATTGGTGGCGCTACCATTTCCTTCCTGGGCGTTAAGTCCTACGCGTTCGCGTTCACTTCGCTGCTGTCGATTCCGGCTATGCAGCCCTCGTACCTGTACGTGATTGGTCTGGCTATTGCGTTCTTCGGCGCTATGACCGGTGTTCTGCTGTTCGGTTACGAGTCGAAGGCTGACGCTGTAAGGCACGCTGCGGAGCGTAAGGCTGAGGATGCTGAGGCCGCTCCTAAGGCTGAGGCTGTTGCCGCTAAGGCTGCTCCGGCTGCTGCCGCTACTGCGACCGCTGCTTCCGCTGGTGAGGTCATTGAGCTGCACGCTCCGATTGAGGGTACTGCTGTTGCTCTGTCTGATGTTCCGGACCCGATTTTCGCTGCAGGCAAGCTGGGCGAGGGTGTGGCGATTGAGCCGACCGGTACCACTGTTGTTGCTCCCGCAGCCGGTAAGGTTGCTGCAACCTACCCCTCGGGCCACGCTGTGGGTCTGAAGCTGGAGAACGGCATTGAGCTGCTGATTCACGTTGGTCTGGATACCGTGAACCTGGACGGTAAGGGCTTCAGCGTGAAGGTTGCTAAGGGCGATGTTGTTGCTGCTGGCGACGCTCTGATTGAGTTCGATCCTGAGGTTATCAAGGAGGCGGGTTACCCGCTGATTACCCCGGTTATCGTGACCAACACCCGCAAGTTCGCTGAGGTCAAGGGTCTGCCGGGCGTTGCTCACCAGAACCTGAGCACTGTCCTGAAGGTGACCACTAAGTAGTTCGCTTTCTAGGCTCTAAGGGGCCCCACCATTGTGGTGGGGTCCCTTTCCTTATGTTCCCTTTCCCTTATGCCCTGTTTCCTGATGTGCTGATTCTTTGAGCCGGGTTTGCTGGGCAGGGTTTGCTGGGGTTTAGGCACTACCCTGGGGTATTTCTGCTAATGTAAGAATACGCTCAACAAGGAAGTTCTCAAGTGATAGGGAATACGATGATGTCTTCTGATACTAGGACATGGGATACCGGAGTGTGGGAAGAGCAGCAAAAAAAGCTACGCGCTCTTTCTCCTGTTCGGCGGCTGATGCGTCGGCTCAATCTTGAGGCGCTCATCTATGAGTCCGCGCCGTTCCCGGTTCTGTTGCGTAAGCTCTCCGCGCTGATTCCAGCCTGCCTTCTGTGGTGGGTTATCTACGAGCCGCACCGGCTTGCTTCCTCCACCCACCTCCCCGAGGGTACCCACGCCATTACTCTGCTCCCCGGAGCCTGGGGCGACCCCACTACGGGGGCTTATGGAGGTCTTCCTGAGCTGCCGGGGGTCCTCGTGCGCTGGGTACTGTGCATCGCGGCAATGGTGGCTGTCGTTCATCTCTGCGGCGTCAAGGCGAAGGGTCAGAGCTTCACCATTCCTCACGATGCCCGTTCACGGCTGATTGCTCTGATGCAGGCTCTCGGCATTTTCGGTGCCTTCGCTCTGGTGGTCTGGATTGAGTACATGATGACTCCGCTGACCCTCATGTTTGAAACCGTGTACGCTGGCCCGACCGCCGTCTATAGCGGCGACGGCGTGATTCCCCTGCACCTGTTCCTATCTTCGTCGTTGAGCGCTATTTTCTTGGGCTATTTTTGTGTGAACATTCTTGCCTCGCTGAATATCCCCGGGTACCTGGGCATCCCCGCAATTATTTACGTGGGGGCGCTCCCTTTGGGCTCAGGCGGAGCGGCACCAGTTCACGTTGGCGCTGGCGTGGGTCATTGCGGTGACGCTGGTGAGTTGGCTCGTGCGCGGCATGTGGGGCACCCTGCTCGCCTGCGTGGGCTATTCTCTCTGGATTGTGCTGGTGGCAACCAGCGGTGATCCTTTTGACCTGTCCGCCAATATGAGCCGTGTGCTCGTGATTTTGGGTTTCCCGCTGGCTTTCATCGTTGCTGGAGGCGGCATTTACCGCATCTTCTATCTGCGGCAGAACCCGAAGATGTTGAGGTACCTGCAGGAGCGCGCCCTGTACCTGGGCGAGTGGTAGCAGCCGGTTAGAGTGGCGCTCCCCTAGTTTTTGTAATTACATATCCCGCTAACGTGTCCCGCTAAAGGGCACAGAACAAGCGGAACAGAAAAATCCCGGGCACTCTCTCGTGAGAGTACCCGGGATTTCGAGTCCTACAGGACGGCTAGAGCGTTACCGTAAGCGGTACTACTCCTGCCAGCCAACGTTGACCCAGTAGTCAGCGCTGGTGTAGCTCTGCTTGAACAGGGACGGACCGTAGTTCGCAACCTTAGCCTTGACAGCGGCGTACATCGGGCCGTTTGCGTAGGGCAGGTACACTGCGACCTTCTCGTAGTAGAGCTTCTCCGACTCGTTAGCGATCTTGATGCGCTCGTCTTCCTTCTCGGTGTTCTGCAGCTTCTCGATGAGCTTATCAACTTCGGGGTCACCGACTCCGAACACCTCGGTGGTGAAGAAGTAGGGTGCCGAGGAAGCCAGGTCGGGCAGAACACCCCAACCGGTGAAGATTGCTTCGTAGCTCTTCTGGCCGAGCACGGAGTTGGAGTTCGACTGCGGCTGGTTGTCAGCGCTCAGGCGGATACCTGCGGACTTCAGCTGCTGCTCCAGAATCTGGTAGACCGCCTGGTAGACAGCCTCGGAACCGAAGGAGGTCAGGGCGAAGCCAGCAACCTTGCCGTTCTTAGCGTAGTAGTCGCCGGACTTGGAGTAGCCTGCGGCCTCCAGAATCTTGCCAGCTGCCTGTGCACCGGTGTCACCAGCGTAGTTGTTCTGGTAGCCCTTCTGGAACGGCATCGCAATGATGGAGCCGGGCAGCGGCTCGGTCCAGCCGAGCTGCGAGAAGTATGCCTTAGCGATCTGCTCGCGGTCCACAGAAGCGAGGATTGCGCGGCGCAGTGCCAGGTCCTCGATGCGCTTGGGGTTCAGCTGAATGATGTTGACGTTGGTGTTCTGGCTCTGGCGAATCTCGGTGCCAGCCTGGCCCTTCACAGCGTTGTAGCTGGTTGCGCCAACGAAGGTGAAGGCGTCCAGTTCGCCGTTCTTGAAGCTTGCACGGATTGCTTCGGAGTCCATCTGACGCCAGATGATGCGGTCCAGCACCGGCTTCTCGCCCCACCACTTGTCGTTCTTGACCAGGGTGAGCACCTTCTGGGAGGAGTTCCACTCGCCAACCTTGAAGGGACCTGCCCAGTACTGGTCGAGGGGCTTGTCAACGAAGCCTTCGTTGAAGAGGTTGACGTCTTCCAGGGCCGGGTGGATTGCGAAGGCGCACAGACCCTCGGAGGGGTAGTACGGAGCCTTCATGGTGACCTTGACGTGGAAGTTGTCGCCGTCCACAGCCTCGATGCTCTCAACCTGCTGCCACATGGTGTTATCGGTGATGTGGTAGGGGTTGTCGGTGGTTGCGCGGTAGACCTTCCACACGGCGCGAACAGCGTTCACGTCCATGGGGGTGCCGTCGTTGAAGGCAGCCTTGGGGTTGATCTTGAAGGTCGCGGTCTGCACGCCATCGACGGTCTCGGTCTTGTGCTCGGTGCAGAACTCGGGGTTGAGGGTACCTTCGCCTTCGGGGCTCATGGTGTAGAAGCCCATCACGGCGGGAATGTTGCAGGGTGCCAGAGCGTCCAGGTTGCTGGAGGTGTAGCCGCTCTGGGTCTGCAGGTTGAAGTTGGGGCCCAGGGCGGTAGCCGCGAGGGTCAGGGTGCCACCCTGCTTGAGGGAGGAACGGTCCTGCTTGTTGACCTGAAGGTTCTTCAGAATATCTTCAGCGTTGTTAGCGGCGCTACCGCCAACCTTTTCCTTCGAGCTGCCGCAGGCAGCCAGTAGACCAACGGTGCCGAGGGCAACGGTGCCGGTCAGGAGGGTACGGCGAGAGACAGACATGCTCTTCATGGAATTTCTCTAGAGTATTCGCAGTGTTGTGGAGGCGGTACGCGAACGGTGCGTAACCCACACTCCAACCCGGCGGGAGGACAGTCTCTGCCGGGGTTGCGGGCAGAATGCCCACATTTGTTTTAAGTATATCCGTGCGACTCTCTTAGGAACGGGAAAGCGGCGTGCTACAGAAGGTTTTAATCCTTTTGTAACACGCCGCTGTAGCGCTTTTACCCCTTATGGAGTGTGTGAGCGGTGCTCAACGCTTAGTTTTGCTTCTCCCAACCGACGTTGATCCATACGTTCGGGTTGTAGTAGGGCAGGCCGAAGAGCATGGGGCCGTAGTTCGCCAGGCCCTTACGGCACGCCTTGAAGTTCGGGCCGTTGTGGGTGGGCACGTAGATGGCGACCTCGTCCAGGTGGCGCTTCTCCAGCTCGTTCATGATCTTGAGCTGTTCCTTCGGGTCCTCGGTGGACATCATGGTTGCTGCCAGCGAGTCCAGATCCTTACCGTGACCGTTGTTGGTCTCGGAGATGTAGAAGTAGTTCGCCGCATCCACCGGGGAGGTGGTGATGCCGTAGCCACCGGTCTTAATCGCGAAGTTCTTCGAGGAGATGATGCTCGACATTTCAGAGGCACCGTGGTTCTCGATGGTCAGTTCAACGCCGATTTCCTTCATCTGCTGGGTGAGGAACTGTGCGGTGGAGCTGACGACCGGGTCGGTACCGAAGGTGGTCACCGAGTAGGAAGCCTTAGTGCCGTCCTTCTCGTAGTAGTCGCCGTTCTTGGTGTAGCCTGCATCTTCGAGGATCTTGGTGGCGACGTCCTTGCCGAGCTTGGTCGGGTAGTTGTCCTGGTAGCCTTCCTGCATGGGCAGCATGCACATGGAGCCGGGCAGGTTTTCCTTCCAGCCAAGCTTCTCGTAGCGCAGCTTGAGCAGCTGGTCACGGTTCAGGGCTGCAACGAATGCGCGGCGGACGGGCAGGGGCATCTTTTCGGGGTTAATTTCGTAGTTGCCCACGGCCAGCGCGCTACCCTTGCGGATATCGATGTTGCTGACGCTGGAGAGCTCGTTGTAGGAGCTGAGGGTGCTTGCGTCGGCGTAGTCAATCTCGTTGTTCTTGAAGGCTGCCTGCTCTGCCTGGGAGCTCATTTCACGCCAGGTGATGCGCTCGAGCAGAGGCTGGGTGCCCCACCACTTCTCGTTGCGGACAACGGTGAGGACCTTGGAGGAGGAGTTCCATTCGCCGACCTTGAAGGGGCCTGCCCAGTACTGGTCCAGGGGCTTACCGTTCATGCCGTCGTTGAAGAATGCGACGTCGACGAATGCCGGGTGCAGGAAGGAGGTGAAGCTACCTTCGATGGGGTACCAGGGCTTGGACATCGTGACCTTCACGTGGCGGGTATCGCCGTCCACTGCCTCGACGCTTGCGACCTGCTCCCAGATGGGCGAGGGGGTGATCTGGTAATCCGAACCGGATGCCGCGGCGGTGTAGATGGTCTGGTAGCTCTTGACGGCGTTCACGTCGATGGGGGTACCGTCGTTGAAGACTGCCTTCGGGTTAATCTTGAAGGTCACGGTCTGCACGCCGTCAACGGTCTGAGCCTTGTACTCGGTGACGTAGTCCTCGTTCATGTGGCCTTCACCGCGGAAATCAGCGTAGTAGCCACCGGTGAATGAGGAGTTAATGGCCGCCTGAATGTTCAGGTTACCTGCGGTGTAGCCGTTGGTGTTGAGGATGTTGAAGTTCGGGCCAATGCCGTCTGCGCTCAGTCGCAGCTCGCCGCCGTTCTTAAGGGCGGAGCGGTCCTTCTCGTTGTAGGAGACTGCCTTGGACAGGTCGTCGCCAGCGGAGAGAGCGTTGCTCTCGGTCTTGGAGGAGTTGCCGCCGCATGCTGCGAGCAGGCCGACGGTACCCAGGGCAACGGTGCCGGTGAGCAGGGTACGACGGTTGAGGGTGAAAGTGGTCATTAGTTTTCCTCAGTTAGGTGGGATGCTGCTTTGCTGTACGCGGGGGAACACAACCCGCACACCTTTGTGACAGCACGCACATTTTGCATTGGCAATAGTATACACACATTTCCCACGCACTATGACCCAGTTCACCGTTTCAAGGAAAATATTTCAGCCAATTCCCGAAACCACCCCACCACAAAACCACCCATCAAAAACACAGAAAAGCCCCGCGGCACCCCGCCTCTAAGGCGGAATACCGCGGGACTTTACCCTTCCGGAGTCTTATGCCGGCGCCTCCAAAAATTCAGAAACCACCGAATAGGAATCCAGAAATTAACCTGTGGCTTTAGTTCTGCCAACCCACATTGGTCCAGCGCTTGGGGTCAGTGTAGCTGGTTGCGAAGAGGGAAGGACCGTAGTTAGCCAGCTTCTCCTTCACAGCTGCGTAGCTGGGGCCGTTAGCGTAGGGGAAGTAAATAGCGACCTTCTCCATGTGCTGCTTCTCAGCCTCAGCAGCCATCTTCAGCTGCTCCTCGTGGGATTCCTTCTCGTAAATGGACGCGATGTACTTATCCAGCTCAGGATCGCCTACACCCTCGTTGATTTCGCTGGTGTAGAAGTACTGAACGCTATCTGCGGGGTCAGCACCAATGCCCCAACCGGAGAAGGCGCAGTCGTACTGCTTAGCACCCATCACGGAGTTGAACTGGGACTGCGGCTGGTTGTCCTGCTCGAGCTTAATACCTGCTGCCTTGAGCTGCTGCTCGAGGTTCTGGAACTGAGCCAGGGAGGTTGCATCCGAACCGAAGTAGGTGATGGAGAAGCCTGCAGTCTTGCCATCCTTGGCGTAGTAGTCGCCATTCTTGGAGTAGCCTGCTGCTTCCAGAATCTTTGCCGCAGCCTCGGGGCCGGGGTTGGTGGGCATAGCGTCCTGGTAGCCCTTCTGGAAGGGCATAGCAATCAGGGAGCCGGTCAGGGGCTCTTCCCAGTTGATCTGGCCGAACTTGACCTTAGCCAGCTGGGAGCGGTCAACCGCGGCGAAGACTGCACGGCGCAGGGCGGTGTCGGTCACGCGGGTCGGGTTGAACTGCAGGTTAATCACGCCAACGCTCTGGCCGGAGCGAATCTGAACACCGGGCTGACCCTTGACAGCGTTGTAGGTTGCCAGGCCAGCAAAGCCGATGCTGTCCAGCTCGCCGTTCTTGAACGCTGCGCGCTCTGCTTCGTCGCCCATTTCGCGCCAGATGATGCGATCCAGCAGCGGCTTCTCACCCCACCACTTGTCGTTGGGCACAAGGGTGAGGGTCTTAGCCGAAGAGTTCCACTCGCCAATCTTGAAGGGGCCGGACCAGTACTGATCCATGGGCTTGTTCACGAAGCCGTTGTTGAAGAGCTCCTTGTCGGTCAGTGCGGGGTGCAGACCGAGCAGGCCGAGGGTCTCAGCGGGGTACAGGGGCTTGGACATGACGATCTTGACGCGGGTCTTGTCGCCATCCACGGGGTCGATGGACGCTACCTGCTGCCAGAAGGGAGCGGCGATAACGTTGTAGCCGTCATCGGGGTTGCGATAGACGGTCCACGCGGCGCGGATTGCCTCAATGTCAACGGGGGTGCCGTCGTTGAAGACAGCCTTAGAGTTGAGCTTGAAGGTGATGGTCTGCACGCCGTCAACAGTCTCAGCCTTGTAGTCGCTGACATAGTCGTCGTTGAGGCTGTAGTCGCCGGCAGGGCTTAGGGAGGTGAAGCCGATAGCGGAGGGGATGTTGCAGGCGCCACCGAAGGCGGTGAGGTTCTCGGTGGTGTAGCCGCTCTGGGTCAGAATGTTGAAGTTCGGGCCGACTGCAGAGACGCTACCGCGGAACTCGCCACCCTGCTTGAGGGAGGAGCGGTCCTGCTTGTTGATTTCGAGGTTCTTGACGATTTCCTCGGTGCTTGATGCAGCCTTACCGCTGATCTTCTTGTCAGAGCCGCCGCCGCATGCAGCGAGCAGGCCGACGGTACCCAGGGCAACGGTGCCGGTCAGCAGGGTACGGCGATTAATACGTAGATGAGTCATGTATTCTCCTCATGCCGGAGGGCTCAGGTGCTATTCGATAGGCGCACCGTGTTGTGCGCCGATTTTGCGGGAGCGCCGAAGCTCCCGCCCATCACCTTTGTGAGAGCCCCCACATTGTTTGTGGTTGAAACACAGTATACCCCCAAAAGAAGCGACGCAGACCACAGTCCAATCCGTGGAAGAACTATACACCGTCTAAACATCACGGGTTCAGCGCCTGAACCCGCATCATCACGCGGAAGCCGCGTGCGAAAACTAAAAAATGAAATATTATGTCGCATTGGCGCGCGAGCGCGTCACACCCGGTGCTTTGAGAGTCGTTACAAGTTACAAGCACAGCGTCGGGGTAGCTAAAGCGCGCTGAACCCTCCACAAGAAAAAGCTCCCCACCCCTATACGACACTGCGAAAACGTATAGGGGCGGGGAGCTTAAAACTGCGGCTTATGCCATCCAGCCAACCGAAGACCAGTCGGGGCTCCTAAAGAGGAACGCACCGTAGTTAGCGAGCTTCGGGCGGCATGCCTTGAAGTCCGGGCCATTGAGGAAGGGAATGAAGAGGCAAACCTCGCTCATGTGCTTCTTCTCAATCTCGTTGCACTTCTCGGCGCGCTTAGCGTCGTCGAGGATGGTGACCATCTCGTCGACCATAGCGTCAATTTCGGGGGTGCCGACGCCGTTCCAGTTCTTGGAGTGGTAGAAGTACTCGGCAGCGCTAGTCGGCTCGGAGCTCAGGCCGAAGCCCGAAATGCTCACGTCGTACTCGCGGTTACCAACAACCTTCGAGAATTCGGACTGTGCACGCGAGTCGAGCTCGAAGTTAATGCCGACTTCCTTCATGCTCTGAATGAAGGTCTGTGCCTGGCCCTTGGTGGTGGCGTCATCACCGAAGGTGGTCAGCTTCAGGGTGATGGTCTTGCCATCCTTCGCGTAGAAGTCGCCAGACTTGGTGTAGCCTGCCTTCTCCAGGACCTTGCGTGCTTCCTCCGGGTTACGTGCCGGGTAGTTGTCACGGTAGTACTGGGAGGAACCCATCAGCATCATCGAGCCGGGAACTTCTTCTTCGTAGGGCAGACCCTGGAAGCGAATCTTTGCCAGAGCACCACGGTCGATACCCAGGAAGATTGCCTTACGCACGGCAGCATCAGTGATATGCTGTGCGTTCAGGTTCATGCCACCAGCGAAGAGGCGGTGACCGCGGCGGATTTCAGAGTTTGCAACGTCCTTCATCTCGTTGTAGGCGCTGAGGGTACGTGCTTCCACCGCGTCCAGTTCGCCGTTCTTGTATGCGGCACGAGCTGCGGGGTCTGCCATTTCACGCACGACGATGCGGTCCAGCTTGGGCTTCTCACCCCACCACTTGTCGTTGGGGACTGCGGTGAAGGTCTTCTCGGAGGAGTTCCAGCCGTTGGGTGCCAGGGTGAAGGGGCCGCAACCGAGCTCGGGGTGGGGGTTGTCCACGAAGCCTTCGTTGAAGAGGTTTACGTCGAGCATTGCCGGGTGCAGGATTCCGCCGAAGAGCAGACCCTTGACGGGGTTGTGTGCAGTCTTGAAGACGACGCGTGCGTGGTAGCGGTCGCCGTCGATAGCTTCGACGCTTTCGATGAACTCGTAGATACCCGCTGCACCAATCTTGTATTCGCCGTCGGGGTCACGCTGAATCTGCCAGGTTGCCTTGAGGGCGTCGATATCAATGGGGGTGCCATCGTTGAAGACTCCCTTGGGGTTCAGGCGTACTTCGGCGGTAATCTTGCCGTCTACTTCCTTAGCTTCGAAGCCGAGGCAGTAGTTGGGGTCGAGCTCGTCTTCGCCCTTGTAGGTGCTACGCCAGATGCCCGCACCGGCAATAATGCCCATAGTTTCGGAGACGGAGGTGCTGGAGCCGTTCTGGGAGAAGCGGTTGAAATCCGGGCCCAGGGAGTAAGTGCTCAGGTTCAGGGTACCGCCCTGCTTGAGCTTCGAGGCATCCTGCTCGTTGATTTCATAGAACGGGGTTTCGCTTGCCTTGTGCTCGGTCTTGGAGGACGAGGAGCCACAAGCGCTCAGTACGCCGGCAGCAGCGACGGCGGTTGCGCCGCCGAACAGTACGCGGCGGCTCATGATCGGGTTGAATCCGGAGAGGGAGGGGATGGGGTGGGGGCTCATGATGGGCTCCTTGTGGGTGTGGACTGCGCTGATGCAGTGTTTGCAGTGTAGAGTGGGTGGCTTGCGTGCTCTGGAGGCGGGGTTTCCGTCTGCAGGAGCGCCTGCTATCTGCGGTGATGGGCGGGCAGGTCAAGCCATGCAAAATAATGTGACCTAAAGCTATGTTCTAAGCCACATTTAATATTTTTAGTAGTGTACACCACATAAATCACTACAGGTGCGCAACACGATAAATATTTCTCAATTATTACGCCCGACCCTAATGCAGCGGGCCTAAATCCATATCGACACAACCCCACTATCCTTCGCGCAACACCCCTCCCCCACCTCCAGAAATAGCCAACGGGCACAGCAAAGCGGGCCGAACGCGCATATACGCATTCGACCCGCTCGCAAGACAGGCACCTTTTAGGAGTTCATCCAGCCCACAGCAGCCCAGTCCATCGACTTGTACAGGCGCGGACCGTAGTTAGCCAGAGTCTTCTTGACCATCACAAAGTCAGGACCGTTCGTAATGGTGCCCAGGAAGGCGAACTCCGCCATGTGCTTCTTCTCAATCTCGTTGCAGGCGAGGTTACGTTCCTTGTCATCCTCAATGAGGGTCATGGCGTCGATGAGGGCATCGATTTCCTTGCTGCCGATACCTTCGTTGTTCTCGGAGTAGTAGAACTGCTTGGTACTCTCGGTCGCGTCAGCAGAGACCGAGTAGCCGCTGAAGGAAATATCGTAGTCCCAGTTGCCCAGAATGGTGGCGAACTCGCTATCGGCGTGCTGATCAATCCGGATCTCGATACCGACATCCTTCATCTGCTGAGTGAAGGTCTGAGCCTTACCCTTGTTGGTCGGATCGTCACCGAAGACCACCACTGCGCAGCCAGCCTTCGTGCCGTCCTTCTCGTAGTAGTCGCCGTTCTTGGTGTAGCCGGCGGCCTCCAGAATCTTCTGCGCCTCCGAAACGCTGTTATTCGGGGTCGGGTAAGAATCCTGATAGTAGGGTGAGAAGGGCATGTGAATCATCGAACCGGGAATAGCCTCCTCATAGGGCAGACCCTGGAACTGAATCTTTGCGAGTGCTTCACGGTTGGTGCCGACGAAGATTGCCTTACGCAGGGCAGCGTCCTTGACGCGGCGGGGATTGATATCCAGGCCGCCGGCGTAGAGGCGGGTGCCCTTACGCAGTTCGGTACCTGCCACGTTCTTCACCTCGGTGTAGGTGGAGGAGGTGCTTGCACCAATAGCGTCGATTTCATCGTTCTTGAACGCGGCACGTGCAGCACTGGACTCCATCTGGATAAAGACAATCTTGTCCAGCAGAGGCTTAGTACCCCACCACTTATCGTTGGGCACAACGCTGAAGGTCTTTGCGGTGGAGTCCCAACCCTTATCCGCTAGAGTGAAGGGACCAGCCCAGTACTCGGGGTGGGGCGCATCGACGAAGCCGTTATTGAAGAGCTCGGTGTCTTCCAGGGCGGGGTGCAGAATCTCAGAGAAGAGGCTCTGCAGCGGATAGAAGGGCTTGGAGAAGGTGACGGTTGCACTGTAGTCATCTTCGCCCTTTTCGACGGATTCAACGAATTCGTAGATACCGCTGGAGACAATGTTGTAGCCGTTGTCCAGGCTCTTGAAGATGTTCCAGGTGGACTGGAGCGCCTTGTAGGTGATGGGGGTGCCATCGTTGAAGACAGCCTTGGGGTTGAGCTTGACGGCAACCTGAATCTTATCGTCCTTCTTGCTGTGCTCGAAGGAGACAGCGAAGTCGGTGTTCAGCTTGTAGGTGCCGTCAAAGTCGAGGTTCCACATGCCAGCCTGGCTGATGGTGCTCATAACGTTGACGTTATCGCTGGTATTACCGCTCTGGGTGTAGAAGTTAAAGTTCGGGCCGATGGATCCGGCGGGCAGGCGCAGGGTGCCGCCCTTCTTCAGGCTGTTCACGTCCTGAGCGTTGATGTTGTAGAGGTCTTCGATATTGGCACCGGCGCCGGCGGCCTTGGTCTTTTCGGAGCTTGCGCTGCCGTTGCCGCAGGCGCTGAGCAAACCTACAGCTCCCAGAGCCGCGGTGCCGCCAACGAGCGCGCGGCGGCTGAAGCTGTTCTTGGTCGCTTCGTGGCTACTCGCGGTGTATGCGGTGTTGGCGGTCATGGGAGTGGTTTCCTTCTGTCTTGTGCGGGCGGGTGTATCCCGTATTCCCGAAGTAATGATTATTTATACAGAGTACTGCATAACTTTGTATAACTCCACTGTAGCGCGCCTCGGGATCGAAAACCAAGTATTTTCACAATATTTCTTAATATTTATCGTGTTTTTTGAATATTCATACTATGCATATGCTGTTTTTGTGCGAATTTTTCGGATTTTGACGGATAGCTATGCCACCACTCCCCCGCATCGGTACACAAAAACACCCAAAGCACCCCCTCCAGAAATGCAAAAAGTGTCCACCCGGATCATCCGGGTGGACACTTTCAATAGCTCTAGGCTAATCACCTAGTAGGTGAAGGGAAGAGGACTTACTTAGCCCAACCAACCTTCTCCCAGTGAATGCCGGTGCCCTGGAAGAGGGACACGCCGTAGTTGTGCAGACCCTTCTTCACGAACTTGTACTCGGGGCCGTTGATGAGCGGAATCAGCACTGCGAACTCAGCCAGGTGCTTCTTCTCAATCTCGTTGCAAGCCAGGTTGCGTTCCTTGTTGTCAGCAATGAGCTTCATCTTTGCAATCATCTCATTGATCTCATCGGAACCGGCTTCCTCGGGCTTACGGCGCATGTAGAACTGCTCGGTAGCCTCGGTAGCATCCGGGGAGCTCGGAGCGAAACCGGAAGAGGTTGCGTCGTAATCCTTGGAGGCCATGGTCTTGTTAAACTCGCTAACAGCACGGGAGTCAAGCTCAGCATTAATGCCTGCAGACTTCAGCTGCTGAACCAGGGTCTGACCGACAGCCTTGGAGGTGGGGTCCTCACCGAAGATGGAGAACTTGAAGGCAGCCTGCTTGCCGTCCTTCTCGTAGAACTCGCCGTTCTTGGTGTAACCTGCCTCTTCCAGAATCTTGGCAGCTGCAGCAGCATCGTTGTTCGGAGTCGGGTAAACGTCCTGGTAGTACTCGTTGAAGGGCATGTGAATCATCGAGCCGGGAAGCTTCTCTTTGTAATCCAGGCCCTGGAAACGAATCTTGGCGAGAGCCTCACGGTTCAGACCAGCAACCACAGCGCGACGCAGAGCAACATCCTGCATGCGGGCGGGGTTCATGGTCACGCCACCGGAGAACAGGCGAGCGCCTCGGCGAATCTCGGTGTTAGCAACTTCCTTGAGCTCATTGTATGCAGAAACAGTAGTAGCACCAATCGCATCAAGCTCATCGTTCTTGAATGCTGCGCGCTCAGCAGCGGAATCCATCTGACGGAAGACGATACGCTCCAGAACGGGCTTCTCACCCCACCACTTCTCATTGCGGGTCAGGGTCAGGGTCTTTTCGGTAGAGTTCCAGCCACCCTCGGCAATGGTGAAGGGACCAACCCAGTACTCGGGGTGCGGCTTGTCCACGAAACCAGTGTTGAAGAGTTCCTTGTCCAGCAGAGCCGGGTGCATAATGCCAGCGAAGAGGGTCTCCAGCGGGTAGTAAGGTGCGGAGAAAGTTACCTTCACCTTGAAGTCATCACCGTCGCGCTCCACGGAAGCAATGCTGCTGTAGATGCCGCTGGTACCAATCTTGTAGCCGCCATCGGTGCTCTTGAGGACCTCCCAGGTAGCCTGCAGAGCCTTGTAGTCAATGGGGGTACCGTCGTTGAACTTAGCCTGGGGGTTCAGCTCAATGGAGACAACGGGCAGACCGTTTTCTTCGGCGACATCGAAGCTCTTCGCAAAATCGGGAGCCAGAGTGCGCTTACCCATGGGGTCACCCTGCCACAGGCCTGCGTAAGCCACGGGGCTCATAGCAGTCTGGGTGTACAGGGAGTTGCCGTCCGCGCTGAAAAGGTTGAAGTCCGGACCAATACCGGGAATAGCCAGGCGCAGAGTGCCGCCATCCTTCAGCTCAGAAACAGCAGCCTCACCAAGGTCGTAAAGCTCCTTTGCATCGGTGCCCACGGTTGCGCCCTGGGTGGTTGCCTTGGAGTCCTTGGACGAGCCGCACGCAGCCAGTACGCCCACGGTACCCAGTGCTGCAGCGCCACCGAGAACGGTACGACGGTTCAGGATGAAATTCTTCTCCATGAGAGTGTCCTCTTATACGTTTGACCCTCAATAATCCCGCAGGAAAGCGTCAAGGATTCCCTGCTCATGCGCCGCCCAAAGGGTGCGGTGAGCGATGAATTAGTGCCGGTCTATGAATGTGTTCCTTCGGGTACGCCCCTAGTGGCGCACCCACAGGCTTAATTATGGCTTACTGCCGGCAGGAAAGCCCTTCCATAAATATTCATATCTTGAATGGTGAGAAAGATTATACCTAGTCAGTGCAGTTTTACCTGTTTCCTGGAGGATTTCAGTGCCTAGCGCCACATTCTGAGGTTCGCGCCGTCTCACTAGGTGACAATCTCGAACAACGTACAGCCCACCAATACCGGGCATAAAAAACCCGAGGGGCGAATATTCAACGAATATTCGCCCCTCGGCACACATGCGACTTATTCAGCCGACTCTAGAGCTACACCGTAGCGGCCTCAGCCTCAGGGTAGTAGCAAGCATAACCGTGATCCTGGCCCTCAACGGGGGTCAGTTCCGGCATCTCCTCCAAGCAACGACGCTTCTTGTCCTCAGGCAGAAGCTTGAAGACCGGGCAACGGCTCGAGAAGCCACAGCCCTTAGGCGCGTTCACCGGAGTGGGCAGGTCACCCTCAAGCATAATGCGGTGGCGCTTAGCCTCAACCTCGGGATCCGGAACCGGAATCGCCGAGAGCAGTGCACGGGTGTACGGGTGGATCGGGTTGTCGAACACCTGGTCGACGTCACCAATCTCAACAATACGACCCAGGTACATCACTGCAACGCGGTCGGATGCATGGCGAATCACCGCGAGGTCGTGAGCAACCATCAGGTAGCTCAGACCCAGGTTTGCACGCAGCTCCTCCAGAAGGTTGATCACACCAGCCTGGACGGACACGTCCAGTGCGGACACCGGCTCATCCAGAACCACGAGCTTGGGGTTCACAGCAAGCGCACGAGCAATACCGATACGCTGACGCTGACCACCAGAGAACTGGTTCGGGAAGCGGTTCACGTGGTCAGGCTGCAGACCCACAATGTGCATCAGCTCGATGACGCGCTTCTTGATGTCTGCCTTGTTCATGCCCTGGTTTTCCAGGGGCTCAGCCAGCACCTCGTAAACGGTAAAGCGCGGATCCAAAGCACCGGTGGGGTCCTGGAACACCATCTGCTGGTTCTTACGCAGCTCAAGAATCTCACCCGCGGACTTGCCATCCTTGGTGGAGGTTCCGTTAATCAGAATCTCACCGTCGGTGTTCTTATTGAACTCCATGATTTCCAGCAGGGTGGTGGTCTTACCACAACCGGACTCACCCACGATGGAGAAGCACTCGCCCTCACGAATATCGAAGGACAGGCCGTTCACAGCCTTCACAGTGCCCACGCGGCGCTTAATCAGCGCACCCTTCATGAGCGGGAAGTGCTTCTTGACGTTGCGGACCTCCAGGACGGGGGCACGCTCCTCACGCGGAATACCGTCGTACTTCGATACCGGGGGTTCCGGAACCGGGTACAGCTCGTCAGCGGTCTTACCGACCAGCTCCTGAGAGATGGTACAGGAGGAGTAGTGACCCTCGCCAACGCCTTCCAGCAGCTGCAGATCGGGCTCGCCGTTGGAGTCCTGGCAGCACTGGCCACCGCTCTTAGCGATGGGGCAACGCGGGCGGAAGGAGCACGCGGTCACCGGGTTAATCAGGTTCGGAGGGGTACCCTCAATCGGAACCAGGGAGACCTTCTCGGAACGGTCCACACGCGGGACCGCACCCAGCAGACCGATGGTGTACGGGTGGGAGGGATGCTTGTACAGGTCTTCTGCCTTAGCAATCTCCACCGGCTTACCGGCGTACATCACCAGAATGTCGTCAGCCATACCAGCCACAACACCGAGGTCGTGGGTAATCATGATGGTCGCTGCGCCGGTCTCTTCCTGAGCCTTCTGCATAACCTCCAACACCTGCGCCTGAATGGTCACATCCAGTGCGGTGGTGGGCTCATCGGCGATGAGCACGCGGGGGTCATTCGCAATCGCCATAGCGATCATGATGCGCTGACGCATACCACCGGAGAACTCGTGCGGGAAGGAACGCAGGCGGTCAGCCGGCGAAGGGATACCCACCATACGCATCAGCTCGATGGAGCGGTCCTTGATAGCCTGCTTGCTCATGCCCTTGTTGTGGACCTTGAGCACCTCGGCAATCTGATCACCAATGGTGTACACGGGGGTCAGGGAGGACAGCGGATCCTGGAAGACCATGGAGATCTCCTTGCCGCGGTATGCGCACATTTCCTTATCGCTCAGACCCAGCAGCTCGGTACCGTTGTACTTAATCGAGCCGGTGATGTCAGCGGTGGTCGGGTGCAGGCCCATAATCGCCATGGAGGCAACGGACTTACCGGAACCGGACTCACCCACGATACCCAGGGTCTTACCGGGGTACAGGTCAAAGTTCACACCGCGAACAGCGTGCACGACGCCATTCTCAGTATTGAAGCGGACGTTGAGGTCCTTAACGCTCAGAACGGGAGAGGTACTCATTAGTTCTTCGCCTCCTTTGCAGCGGCAGCAGGTGCCTCTGCCTTCTCGTTCTTCTTGGACTTCTTGATCTTACCGACCGACATCGAAGTCGGGTCGAATGCGTCACGCAGACCGTCGTTCATGAGGGCCAGCGGACCAACCAGCAGGAAGAAGAACAGAACCGGGAACCAGAACATGTGCGGCAGGGTGTTAATCTGCTGCGAAGCATCCGAAATCAGCGAACCCAGCGAGTAGTTGGGGTACTTAATACCGATGCCGATGAAGGAGTACGCAACCTCAGAGAGCACAGCGTTCATGATGCCGCTGGTGAAGTTCAGAACCAGCAGGGAGCCGATGTTCGGAACCAGGTGGCGCATCACAATCTTGAAGGGGGTGCACACCCATGTAGCGTGCAGCCTTCACGAAGTCGCGGTTGATGAGGGACTGTGCCATTGCACGAATAACACGGGCGCTACCCATCCAGCCGAAGGTAATCAGCACAGCAGAGAGCAGAATCCAGGTGGGGACGCTCTTCTGAATCTGCTTACCGACCTGACCGTTGATCAGAATAGCCAGAATCAGCAGCGAGGGAACCATGATCAGGGTCTCGAGGATGAACAGCATGATCTTGTCGATCCAGCCACCGAAGTACGCCATCACACAGCCGTAGACTGCGGAGATGAGCACGGTGACGAAACCAACGATCACACCAATTTCGAGAGAGGTCCAGACGGCCTCGACCATCATGGCGAACACATCGTTACCCGCGATGGTGGTACCGAACCAGTGGTCAGCCGAGGGGCCTTCACCCAGCGCCATGTAGTCAATGTCGTTGGGCTTGTACTTGGTCAAGTACTTACCGAACAGGCCGAACAGACCCATGCCGATGAACACGGACAGGCCGAAGACTGCAGCCTTGTTACGCAGGAAGCGGCGCAGAATAATAACGCTCTTGTTGATGACCTTGAAGTCACCGTTCTCCTGTACCACCGGTACGGAGGAAGTTGCAGTTACCTGGCTCATGAGATCCTCACTCGGGGGTCGACGATGGTGGTAGCGATATCAGCGATGATCGCACCGACAGCGAACAGTGCAGAACCGTACGCGAGGGTCACGGTCGCAGCGTTCACGTCCTGCGAGGAAATGGAGTCAATCGACCACTTACCGATACCGGGCCATGCAAAGACGGTCTCGGCGAAGAATGCACCCGCAAAAATCAGCGGAATCTGGTACGCGATGGACTGTGCCACGGGGATGAAGGAGACACGCAGTGCGTGGCGAGTAATCGCTTGGTTGCGGGTCAGACCCTTAGCACGAGCGGTACGCACGAAGTCAGCGTTCACGTTATCGAGCAGGTACTGACGCTGTGCAATCTGGTAACCAGCCCAACCGAAGATGGTCATACAGAAAGTCGGCACGATGTAGTGCGCCGCCATATCGATGGTGATTTCCCAGAATCCGGTCAGACCCGGAGTCGAAATACCGGTCACATAGAAAATCTTCTCTCCACCATTAGCAACGGCAATGTTGTTGATAGTGGTCGCGCCCTGCTGCACCACGAAGTACGCAACGGGAGCGGGGATGATGTAGACCAGGTAGGAGTAACCGGTGATAACACGGTCAGAGAACTTGTACTGGCGAGCTGCCGAGTACACACCCAGGGCAATACCAATCACAATCGAGAGAATGGTAGCCACCAGCAGCAGGCGGGTAGAAACCCACACGCGCTGGCCAAATTCCTGGTTAATGTACGCGCCGTTGGGGCTACGGCCCCAATCGAACTTGGTGACCACATTGGTCAGCCACTGAACGTAGCGGTCCCAGGGGTTCATTTCGGGATCGAGACCCAGGGACGCGAAGTTACGGTTCACCTGCTCGGGGCTCGGCTTCGGAACCTTTTCCTGCTCCAGCAGAGCAGGCTTCAGAGCAGTAACCGCGGCAAAGTAACCCATCGTGGTCGTAATAAAGACCATGACGAGGTACGTCAGCGATCGCTGGAGGATGTACCTAAACATGGGACGGTTCCCCTCCTTGTGTAGATGTCGGTGTTAAGGCATGTGTGTCATGCTGTCCCAGTGCACTGCTTCGTGATGACTGTCACTAGGAGCATATTTACTTTATCTTATATAGCCTGTAACACTTCCACCAAACCCACATTGGGCACTTTCACCCCTTAGAACAGCCTGTATGCAAGCTAAAAGGGAGCTGGGTAAAAAAATGCCCCGGAATACCGGGGAAAAGGGGCGGATTAACAATTTTTACGAAAATTTTACATCCGAAACAATTCTCTCGACATAGGGACGTAATAACCTTTTCGATAAGCACTTTAACAGGGTAAAACACCACGTAAACCCACCGTTTAGGGGACTAAACCAACACTTCCAACCCCTAAACCAAGCACTAAGGCACACCTCTTAAGCGCGCTATTTAAGGCAACGCAGCCAAAAACGGCGCCCCGGCACGAGCACACGACTCGCACCGGGGCGCCACTTATATAGGAAGGCAACGCCTCCGCATCTAGTGCTAAGACCCTAGCTCTTAGCGTTAGGCTCCGAATCAGGCGAAGCCTCCGAGCTCAACGACTCATCAATACGAGCACGAGCAGAGCCGTGAATGCTCTTCAAAGCCTGCGCATCCTTAGCAGCCATCTCCGGAGTAATCACCGGCATCGCACCGGTCGCCGCACGAGCAATATCAACAGCCGGCTCAGTCTCCAGGGTCGTCGCCAACGCATCCTCACGAATGAAGAACAGAAGCAGCGTAGACACCAGACCCAACGGCACCAGGTACAGGAACAGCGGAATCAGCGCATCGTTATACGCATTCACAATGATGCCGTGCACCGGCTCCGGCAAAGACGCCACCAGCTCAGGAGTCAGAGACGAAGACGCATGGCTACCCGAAGACTGCAGCGCCTGCTGCGGCATACGCTCAGAAATCAGCGAGGTCAGACGCGAGGTAAACAGACCACCCACCAGCGAGGCACCCACAGTAGCACCCACCTGACGGAAGAAGTTATTCGATGCCGTCGCGGTACCAACCACGCTCACCGGGAACGCATTCTGAACAATCAGAGTCAAGAACTGCATAGACATACCCAGACCGGCACCCATCACCGCAAGGTACACACAGAACAGCCAGGTCGGAGTCTCAATAGTCACGGTCGACAGCAGGAACAGGCCCAGCGCCACAATCGCGGTACCGCTCGTCACGTAACGCTTGTAGCGACCGCTCTTCGACACCACGCGGCCCGTCACAATGGACACCACCAGCATGACGCCCATCATCGGGATCATCAGCAGACCGGCCACCGTAGCGCTCACACCCAGCGCCATCTGCAGATAAGTCGGGATGTACTCCACCGCACCGAACATTGCCACGCCCAGCGCCAGCGAAGCGCCCAGAGTCAGCAGGAAGTTACGATTCTTGAACAGGTACATGGGCATGACCGGCTCAGCCGCACGGTTCTCCACCGGGATAAACACCAGCGCAGCAACCACAGAGAAGACCAGCAGACCAATAATCTCGGGCGAGGTCCACTCGTACTGGTTGCCACCCCAAATCGTGGCAAGCACCAGCGCACTCGTACCCGCCATCAGAATCAGCGAACCAAGGTAGTCGATACTGTGCTTCTCACGGTCACGGAACGGGCGGTGCGGTAGCAAGAAAATCACCGCAAGAATCGACAGAATAGCCAACGGCAGATTAAGCCAGAACGCCCAACGCCAACCCGGACCCTCAGTAATCCAGCCACCAATCAGCGGACCAGCCACCGACGAGAAAGCAAAAACGCCACCGATAATACCCATGTAGCGGCCGCGGTCGCGGGGAGGGATCACGTCAGCAATCACAGCCTGAGAAAGAATCATCAGACCGCCACCGCCCAGACCCTGCAGGGCACGAGCAAAAATCAGCCAGTTCATGTCCTGAGCGAGCGCACCAACAATCGAACCCGCCATGAAAGCAACAATCGCAAAAATCAGGAAGGGCTTGCGTCCGAACTGGTCAGAAAGCTTGCCGTAGACCGGCATCGTAATCGTCGAAAGCAGGATGAAAATGGTAATCACCCAGCTCATGTGCTCCACGCCGTGAAGCTCACCAACGATCGTGGGCAGCGACGGCGCCAGAATCGTCTGGTTCAGCGAGGACATGAGCATCACAATGACCAGGCCCAGGAACATGGCGCGGATGCGGTTTTTACTTTCCTGCTTAGCCTCACCGGCTGGCGGCTGAGGTAGATTCTTTTCCTCTGTACTCATCGTTTAATCCTTAGTTACGTTCTATATATGTCTGTTGTGAGTATCCGCCGGGCTCTGGATTCGGTTACCTCGATTCGGGGCCTCCGATTCGGTTTCCGGCGGGCTTTTGTCATTTGTAGCAGTGAACCGCCGCTAGATTGCCGGTCGGTTCTGCTCAAAAAGCAGGAACTGGAAGGTCTTCACCGTCTGGCGGATATGGCGGGCGATATCCTCTTTGTCTTCCAGGTCGCGGGCAAACTCCAGCTGACGAAGCACCGCGGAGGCAAGCTGGACCTTTGCGCGTGATCGCTCCCGGAAGTGATCGGTCAGCGGGTCAGCGGGGGTTCGGCGCGGGAAGGGGCCGCGGCGACCGGCCGCGTCAAAAGCCACCCAGTCAATAGTGTTCAGGTAATCGGTGAGCACCTGTTCGCACTTCATGTAGTGCATTTTCATTCGTTTCGCGGACTCGGGGAACTCCTGAAAGGGAGCTCGGGGGTCCTTGCCATTGGCGTAGTGGAAGCTCTGGAAAATGACCTCCCAGAGAAGGTGGGTTACACGAATGATGGTGTTGTCATCCTCGTGGGCGCGGTCTGTTTCGAGGATTTCCTCGCTGACCACCGGTTCACGCAGACCCAGAACGGCGTCCTCTTTGGAGGGGAAGTAGTTGAAGAAGGTACGCGGGGAGACGCCCGCCTCCTGGGCGATTTCTTCAACGGTGGTTCCGCGCATCCCATGGTCGCGGACGCGTTTGAGGGCTGCTTCGTGGATTGCCGTCCAGGTTTGTTCGCGGCGGCGTTCTCGAAGGCTCTGTTCCTTTTTCTGCATAACTGCAATTATTTCACCACTGCACACAATGCTCAAGTGCATTTTTGGCGTTAAGGCCCACAGCATAGCCAGCTAAGCTCCAGCCCCACACAAAACATCGGCATAATAGAGGGATGAACTTGTTTGCCCCCGCCTACCTCGACTTCCTGCCCGACTGGCTACGCCTCGCACTCGGCATCGCCGATATCCTCATCCGACTCGCAGCCCTCTGTTGGCTCCCCTACAACCGCAAACCCGTGGTTGCCCTGGGCTGGCTCATGGCCATCTTCTTCATCCCCTTCGTAGGGTTCATCGCATTCCTCGTCTTCGGCTCCTCGCGCCTGCCCGCCTACCGCCGCGCACGCCAACACGCCATGAACGACTTGATCCGCGAAGTCAGCGAGAACAAGCCCTTCCTCACCCGCACCGACGACCTCTCCGACCCCGCAAAGGCAGCCAGCCAGCTCAACTACACCCTGGGCTCACTCCCCCTGGTCGGCGGCAACCAATTCACCCTCCACACCGACAACCACGAGGCAATGGTCGCCATGGCGGAAGAAGTCGACCGCGCCACCAAATACGTGCACTTCGAGTTCTACATCACCGCCTACGACGAGGCGAGCGCAGTCCTCTGGGACGCCCTCTTCGCAGCCCACGAACGCGGTGTACAGGTGCGCGTACTCCTCGACCACATCGGCTCCCGCAAATACCCGTCCTATAAGAAACTCGTGAAAATGCTCAACGACTCGGGTATGCAGTGGCGCCTCATGCTGCCGCTCAAACCGTGGAAACTCAAGTGGCAGCGACCCGACCTGCGTAACCACCGCAAGGTCCTCGTCGTGGACGGACGCGTCGCGTTCTCCGGTTCGCAGAACGCTATTCACCGCTCCTACGACATGCCCGAAAACATTAAGAAGGGCTTGGAGTGGAAGGACCTGACCTTCTCCTGCACCGGCCCCATCGTTGAAGAGCTCAACGCCGTTTTCGTCTCCGACTGGTACTCCGAAACGAACCAGCTGATCCTGGCAGAAATTAACACCAATATCCCCTACTACAAGGATGGGATGCGCGCCCAGGTTGTGCCCTCCGGCCCCGGTTTTGAAACCGAAAACAACCTGCGCCTCATTAACTACCTGATCTACAACGCCGAGCGGCGTATTACCATCTGCTCGCCCTACTTCGTGCCCGAAGAGACCCTACTGCAGGCACTCACGAACGCCGCCTACTCCGGTATTGAAACCACCGTGATTGTGTGCGAGAAGGGCGACCAGTTCCTGCCGAACATGGCGCAGCGTTCCTACTACGAGCAGCTGCTGCAGGCGGGTGTGCGTATTCTGCAGTACCCCAGCCCGACCGTGTTGCACTCCAAGTTCATGATGGTCGACGACGAAATTACGTTCATTGGCTCGTCCAATATGGACCCGCGTTCCTTCTCACTGAACATGGAAGTGTCAACGTTCGTCATTGACCGCGGCATGGTCGCGATGCTGGATGAAGTATGCGCCGAATACGAGCAGGTCTGCACCGAGCTGCTGTACACCCAGTGGGCGGAGCGCCCGCGCCGCATCAAGATGGCGGAGAACCTCTGCCGACTGTGGTCATCGCTCCTCTAAATAAAACTGCCCACCCGGATAACCCCGGGTGGGCAATTTTATTGCATGAGGCGCTATCGCAGGATGCACCGGGCTACAAGCTAGAGCACGGATACGTATTAGAGCAGACCAGGGGCTACATCGGTTCGCCCGGGCCCACCAAACCGGCAGAATGCATCCACCACACGAAGAGCGCCACCGCAATGTAGAGGACCGTGCACAGGCTCAAAGTAATGATGTGGCGGCGGCGAGTCATGCTCAAATACCCAATAAACTCACGGATAAAAGCATTCACCGCAAAATACACCTTCGTACGAGCCCCCGCGCCCCAGCATTTCAGGCCCAGCGAACGCGCCAGCAGCAACGCACGGAACAGGTGGTAGCTGGTTGTTGCCACAGCAACTTTCGGGGTTTTGCCCTCGGCAACCTCCGGCATCAGGGCGTAAGAGAAGAGCAGATTCTCGCGGGTGTTCACCGCGCGGTCCTCCACAATAATGTCCGCCTCGGGAATACCACGGGATATAGCGTAGCGAGTCATCGCCACACCCTCGGGCACCTCTTCATCCGCGCCCTGACCGCCAGACATAATCAGCTTCGAGCCGGGGTTCTTACGGTAAATTTCAATGCCTCGATCGATACGACCCGCCAGCAGCGGAGTCACCTGGTCACCAATGAGGCCCGAACCGAGCACCACCACATAGTCAGCCTGCTGACGGAAATTCACCAGGTTCAACACTGCCGACACAGTAAAGCCCACCGCGTAGATGGTGAAATAGGTCAGCACCAGCGAAATAGAAATAAATAGTGCCCCACACGCCGCCCAACGGAGTGTTCTCCGCCGGACCGGGAACAAAGAACGGACCCACAATAAGGGCAATACCGGCAGCTAATGCCAAAGAATTAGTGAGCGAAAAACCCTCACGAACAATAAGACGCACACCGCTATAAAGGAAAAGACCGGTCAAACCCAAAGGCGTAAAAATCGAAAGGATCGCCGGAACGATAACAATGAAGAACGCCAACACCAGCAAAATCTGGTTTTCTGCCACAATCGCCGTTACGCCCAGGCTCGTACCCAGCAACCCCACGGTCGCAATCAGCAACCAGCCGACAAACACACTACGGCGTTCCCACAGGTAGAGGCAGATAAAGAGCACCAGCGAAAGCGCCGTCAGCGCATACAGCACCACCAGCGGAATATATAGAGGAGAATCAGGAGGAGGGAGAAACTGCATAAATTGGGTCCCAAAAAATAGTGTGCACCCGCTAAAAATCGGGAGAATCGAAAAATTCTTCACACAATTTTATCCCCGCCACTGTGCATCTATCACTGCAGACCTGCCGCACACAAGCACACACAGAACAAGCACACACGGAAAAGGGCAAAAAGAAACACGCGACACCTCCGACATTGCATACTTTCGTATGCGGCGAATGTATCGCGCGTTCATTTCTACCCTGGACTAGTTTAGCGCCATAAACGGTTTCCCGTGTGGATTGAAGAAGGTTTAATCTGCAACCACTCCGGCGCAAGCAGGCGAACAGCCTTCGCACAACCCGACAAAGCAGTAATAATCGACTCGCAACGCTGATTAAACTCGCTCTGATGACGCTTATCCACAATCTGCCCCGGAAAATGGCGATGCATCTTCGACACAGAGTCGCTACTCTCCTGCAAACCGTGGCCCGTATGGCCCGGAACATGCTTCACCAGCACACGCTTCTCGCGGATAGCCTCCGTCAAAGCACGCATCTGAGCCACCACGCGCTCATCCTGAATACCCTCAGAAACCCACGCCTCAAAAGCCCAACGGCTATGCGCCAAACGCAACACAAACGTCAACGCACCCAAAGAATCCGTATGAATAATCAGGCGGCGCGAACCGCTATGGAACACCGTATAAGCCGCCAACATCGCAGACAGCTCACCGGTCATAATATTCACGCCATCATAGTGGGCATGAAAATAGAAGCCGTCCTCACTCACGCCGGCGATACCCATACGGCCGCCACGCTGATACTTCTTATTGTGAGTCGAACGGAACGAACAATCCGTGAAAACGCTATAGTCCTGCAGCTGATCCAGCGGACGAGGGGTCAGCGCTTCCTCCACCATCTCATCCACGGCGGTACGTGCCGCACACACCTCAGCCTGCATCCGCTCATACGCGGGCGTGCCAGCAAGCTTCACATGCACTTCACCCAAAGAATGGTTATCGTACGGGTCCAGCACCTTCTCAAAGGCGCGGTACTCCATAATCCCCTTCAGCTGGTCGCAATCACGGAAAAGATGCTTCAAATTCTTACGGTCAGCAGCAATCGTCACCAGGTTCTGACGGTACTGCTCAGGAACCACATCCCACGCAGAAAGCACGGCACGACCCAGCAGACGCGGATGCACCTCATCACAGCACTCCATCAGGGAATGAACGTGAGTGAAAAGCATCGGCTCCTCATTCACCACAGTGCGGGTGCCGTCCTGCTTAGAAATAAAAACCACCGTCGACAAGGCTGAATAGCAAAAACCCTGCGCCTTACGATGCTCCTGAGCCACCGCAATCACAGCAACGCCCTGATTCGTGTACCCGGCAGGGTACGAGGCGCTATAGTCGGGAGCCTCCCAAGTCAGGGTGCATCGTTTGATATGCGCCGGTGAAAATCCCATGAGTGTCACCCCCCATGTGTGCCATACCGCTTCTCCTTCCATTCATGCGGTGTATCGTCCTCATTCTTTTATAGGTCGAAAAGAAAGGGGCACGCAAATATAAAACACCTTTTTTACAGTTAGCGAATGGAATAACCGCAGCTCCTCTCACACGCCGGCATAACACAAAACCCAGCACAGAACACAGCGCACAACACAGCGCGAGAAACCCCCACGCATACCTCACCGAGGCGCAGGGAAAGGTGTACGGTAAAAGAGTCATATACGACGCGGCAACCGCCGCACCACCCCACAAGGAGAGCCCCATGATTGGTGTTTACGCCGGAGTATCCGTCAAGCCCGAGCACGTCGAAGAATTCCTCAAGACCATCGAACCGCTCGTGACCGCAAGCCGCCAGGACGAAGGCAACGTCAGCTACGACTTCGGTGCCGTCTCCGACACCGACTTCGCATTCATCGAGCGTTGGGAATCCCAGGAACTGCTCGAAAAGCACATGGGCACCGAACACTTCCAGAAGGCTGTCGCCGCATGGGAGCCGCTGCTCTCCTCCGAGCTGGACGTTCGCATCGTCAACTTCCGCTAAACGACGTTAAAGACCGAGGTGCCCGGCACCCCCTAAGTGAGGGGTGCCGGGCACCTTCGCATGTCAGTTATGGAGGCGAGCGCGGCAACTCGTAGCACGCCTCGCCTTCATTCTCGGTTTAGCAGCGCTCTCGGTTTAACGGCGTTCTACGCCAACCTCCATCGAATCAAGTGTGAAACCATTCGTCGCGCTCACGCAATGCACCTTACCGGTATTCACCGACTTGCAGGTGTAACCGTACGCAGTCACCACCTGACCGGTAGACAGGGCAACAATGCCCTCAGTATTCACCGGCTCCGGGGTGGCGGTCTGACCGACCAGGCTCACCTCGGGCGCCTGGCCCTGCACCATGTGCACGCGCTGCTGCGCCTTACCGGATGCGGCATCCCAGCCCTCCAGGGTCACGCCCACCATCGCCTGGCAGTCCACACCCGACGGGGTCACCGAGCACGCGACCTTAGAGTCCGGGCTGGTGAAACGCAGCGCCTCAACAGTCTTCGCAGAATCACCCTGACCGAAAGTGCCGCCACCGTACGCTTCAGCGAAAGTCAGCGTACCCGACAGCATGCGGGTCTGTGCCGGAATCAGCGCCAGGCGCGGCTTCTCAACGCTACCACCCTGCGTGAAGCAGGCACCCGTAATGTAGTCGCGGCCCTGCACCTTCGTAGCGCACTGGTACCACTCAACACTCGCCGCGCCGTCCTGGTTCTTGCGGCTGTTGAAGAGGCGCACCGCCTCCTGAGCCTTCGCGCAATCCGAACCGTCATACACGTAAATACCGGCGGAGCCACCCAGCAGACTCGTCACGCCACAGCGAGTACCAGGATCGATAGTGCTCACGGAGCCGCTCGCCGTGGCGTATGCCGCCTCGTACTCGGCGTCAGTGCTCGGCTCATTCGTGGGGGTTGCCACCGAATCGTAGGTTGCAGGGGAATCCAAGCCGGCAGCAATCTGCACGGTATTCGGTTTCCAGGAGCCATCCGCCGCGGTGAACAGGGTCTTCGCATCAACGGACGCCGAGGAAGTCGCGACCTTCATCGGGGCGGTTTCAGAATCATCAGCCTGAGGCTGGGCAGAGCAAGAGCTCAAAGCAAGCGCACCGATGCAGCAAGAGCCGCCAGGGCACGGCAAGTAAAGGCACGCTGTGCGCGTGCGGGCAGGGTAATCATGAATACGTCCTCGTGAGGGTTGCGAATTGCATTGTGTTGAGTGGTTGTGCTGAGTCGGTGAATCGGGTACCTAAATACCTTCTTACACCCTACTGCACCGCAACTGACAAGGCAATACGCCGCACCGGGTATCCCACGACGGTAGACAAAGACGCGAACAAAGAGCAGCGCCCCGCCCGCAGAAAAACCGCGGAACGGGGCGCCAGCCCATCAGGGCAAGATATTAAATTCTCACAGGATACGTGAGGGGCTTATGCATCCTCGGGCAGGATGCGTACGCCGCCCTTATCAGCCGAAGCAGCCAACATACCGTACACCTTCAGGGCGTTCGATACCTGACGCTCACGCGGCTTGGTCGGACGCCACGGTGCGGCACCCTTCGCCTCGCGGCGAGCAGCCAGCTCCTCATCCGAAACGTTTACACGCAGGATGCGGTTGTTCACGTCAATCTCAATCTCGTCGCCGGTCTGCACCAGGCCGATAGCGCCGCCAGCAGCCGCCTCCGGGGAGACGTGACCGATAGAAATACCGGAGGTACCACCGGAGAAACGACCGTCAGTGATCAGTGCACACTTCTTGCCGAGGCCCAGACCCTTCAGGTAGGAGGTCGGGTACAGCATCTCCTGCATACCCGGGCCGCCCTTCGGGCCCTCGTACTGGATGACGACAACGTCGCCTTCCTTCACGTTCTTCAACAGGATCTCGTGCACAGCCTCGTCCTGAGACTCGACCACGAAGGCGCGACCCTTGAAGTGGAACAGCTCCTCATCAATACCTGCGGACTTGATGATTGCGCCGTCCTGGGCGATGTTGCCGTACAGGACCGCCAGGCCGCCGTCCTTGGTGTATGCGTGCTCCACGGCGCGGATGCAGCCGTTCTCAGCGTCAGTCTCGTGGGACTCGTACTTGTTCGCGGTGGAGAACGCGTGGGTGGTGCGCACGCCGCCGGGAGCCGCGAGGAACAGTTCCTTCGCCTTCTCGCTCGCCTTGCCGCTGCGGATATCCCACTCGTCCAGCCACTCGTCCAGCGAGTCAGCGTGAACAGAATGAACGTTCTTGTGCAGCAGGCCGGCACGGTTCAGCTCACCCAGCAGGGCGGGGATACCGCCGGCACGGTGCACGTGCTCAATGTGGTACTTGGTGGAGTTCGGGGCGACCTTCGCCAGGCAGGGAACCTGACGCGAAATACGGTCAATATCCTTCAGGGTGAAGTCAGCGCCCGCCTCGTGCGCAATCGCCAGGGTGTGCAGCACGGTGTTGGTCGAACCGCCCATCGCCACATCCAGCGCCATAGCGTTCTCGAACGCCTCCTTGGTCGCAATGGAGCGCGGCAGAACCGACTCGTCATCCTGCTCGTAGTAGCGCTTGGACAGTTCAACGATGCGGCGGCCAGCATCCAGGAACAGCTCCTTACGAGCAACCTGAGTAGCCAGGGTGGTACCGTTACCGGGCAGCGCCAGACCAATCGCCTCATTCAGGCAGTTCATGGAGTTCGCGGTGAACATACCCGCGCACGAACCGCAGGTCGGGCACGCATTCTTCTCAATCTGGGCGAGCGCAGCGTCACTGACGCTGTCATCAACAGCCATCACCATGGCGTCCACCAGGTCGAGGCGGTGCTCAACAATGCCCTCAATGCCCTCGCCGGACTCCATGGGGCCGCCAGAGACAAAGATGGTGGGGATGTTCAGGCGCATAGCCGCCAGAAGCATACCGGGGGTGATCTTGTCACAGTTAGAGATGCACACCAGCGCGTCGGCACGGTGCGCGTTGACCATGTACTCGACCGAGTCAGCAATCAGATCGCGGGAAGGCAGCGAGTAGAGCATACCGTCGTGACCCATCGCGATGCCGTCATCAACAGCGATGGTGTTAAATTCCTTGGCGACGCCGCCAGCCTCACGAATCGCGCCGGCGACCAGTTCACCCATGTCCTTCAGGTGCACGTGGCCGGGCACGAACTGGGTGAAGGAGTTCGCAATAGCAATAATGGGCTTGCCGAAGTCGTCATCGCCCATGCCGGTGGCACGCCACAGGGCGCGGGCACCAGCCATGTTACGGCCGTGAGTTGAAGTACGTGAACGCAGTTCTGGCATTGTTTTACCTTCCGTAGTGATGCAAGTACTGATTTTACGCGCGGCGTCCAACGCTCTTCAGCTCAGGGTCACTTTGGTTTCATGCATCGAAACGCGCACGAGCCTGCAACCGCCTATCGGTGGGAGGGTTGAGGCCACGGGGGTTGTGCCGGATCTGCGGCAGAATTGCCCCCTTTGGGGTAGATGGGGGACATCACCCCATTATGCCCCCTAATCTGGAATGAGCCCAGGTTGCGGGCGGCGATATTCAGTCGGCGAACGCACCGGGAGGCGGCGGGCCGCTGTGCCTGCCGCGTACGGGCCTCGCTGTGCATACGTAGCAGCACACGCAGCACCGGCGCGGTTCGTTTCCAACACACTGATTTATACACGCTGAACCCTGCTTACATTTCAGAAGGTTTCCATGACACAGGCACCCACCGCATCGCTCACCCTCACCCCGGCAACCAGCCCTGCAACCACCCCGGCAGGTGGCAAGGATTTCGCGTCCTCCGTCATCTACCAGGTGTACCCCAAGTCCTTCTACTCCTCGGCGGGTGGCGCCTACGGCGACCTGCGCGGCGTCATCGAGAAGGTGCCCTACATTGCTTCCCTGGGCGTGGACATGGTGTGGTTCAACCCGTTCTTCGCCTCCCCGCAGAACGACAACGGCTACGACATCTCCGACTACTACGCCATCAACCCCGACCTGGGCACCATGGAGGACGTCGAAGAGATGATTGCTGCCCTCGCCAAGCACGGTGTGGGCGTCATGTTCGATATGGTGCTCAATCATGTTTCGACCGAGCACGAGTGGTTCCAGCGTGCGCTCGCCGGTGAGCGCGAGTACTGGGATTACTTCTACATTCGCCCCGGCAAATACACCGAGGATGGTCAGCTGCGCGAACCGACCAACTGGGAATCGAAGTTCGGCGGCCCCTGCTGGTCCCGCTTTGGCGAGTACACGGATGAACACGGCACGCCCCTGTTCTATATGCACCTGTACGACCGCACCCAGGCGGACGTGAACTGGTACAACCCGACTGTGCGCGACGAACTGTTTAAGGTCGTGAACTTCTGGTACGAGAAAGGTGTACGCGGCTTCCGTTTCGACGTCATTAACGTCATCGGTAAGGGTGAAGAGCTATTCGACGCCCCCGAAGGCACAGTGGACAAGGCACAATACACCGACACCCCGATTGTGCATACTCGCATTCAGCAGCTGAACCGCGCCTCGTTCGGTCAGTATGATGACACCGTGACCGTGGGCGAAATGTCCTCGACCAGCATCGAAAACTGCGTGGGCTACTCCAACCCGGTAAACCACGAGCTAGACATGGTGTTCAGCTTCCACCACCTGAAGGTGGACTACGAGAACGGCGAGAAGTGGTCGAAGGTGCCGTTCCGTTTTGCCGAGTTGAAGCAAATCCTGAACGAGTGGGCGCTGGGTATGCAGGCCGGCGGCGGCTGGAACGCGCTGTTCTGGAATAACCACGACCAGCCGCGCGCACTGAACCGTTTTGGTGACGTTGAGCGTTACCGTGCCGAGTCGGCGACCATGCTGGCGACCGTAATTCACCTGCTGCGCGGCACCCCGTACGTATACCAGGGCGAGGAAATCGGCATGATTGACCCGGTCTACTCCTCGATCGAGCAGTACGTGGACGTGGAGGCGCATAACGCCTACGCGATGCTGCGTGAGCGCGGTCTGAGCAAGCAGCAGGCACTGGAGATTGTGGCATCGAAGGCTCGCGATAATTCGCGTGTGCCGATGCAATGGGCCGCGGATCCGGCGACTGCCGGTTTTGGTTCCACATCGCCGTGGCTGGCTCCCGCCCCGGTGCGTGATGCGGCGACCGGTGCCGGTATTTCGGTGGAGGATGAGGAACGCGACGGCGTGATTCTGCCGTACTACCGCAACCTGATTGCCCTGCGTAAGCAGTACCCGGTCATCTCTGCGGGTTCGTACGCGCCCTACGCGCTGGATCACGAGCGGGTGTTTGCGTACCTGCGTGAGCTGCCCGCTGAGGCTAGTGCTGAGAACGGTAGCCCGGCGCAGCGTCTGCTGGTGCTGACGAACTTCTACGGTGAGCCGACCGAGGTTGAGGTTCCGGCTGAATTCGTTCGTTCCGGTCGCGTGCTGGTGTGTAATTACAAGAATTCTACGGTCGATTCTGCCGTATCTGATTCGGCTGAGACGGTGACGCTGAGCCTACGCCCCTACGAGGCTCTGGCGCTGCTGATTGAGGGCTAAAAGCTGCTATATGCCTCTCCCCTAACCTGTGGGAGACGTGTGGGAGATGGGCAATATAAACCGACCTGGCAATATTCTATTTCTAGAATATTCCCAGGTCGGTTTTGTTTAGAGACATTCCTATAGAGGAATTTATATGGAATATCAGGCAGAGTCTTAGAAGCCGTGCTCGTTCAGCCAGGTAGCCGCCGCCTGCGCGGGCTCCTGCTTAGAGGTACCCGAAACACGGTCATTGAGAGTGCGCAAATCAGCGGTAGTGAGCTTCGCCGAGACACGATTCAGAACCTCCGCCGCGGAGTCGGGAACTCGCGACGTATTAATAATGGGCAGCACCTGCTGAGCTAGAATCATGTTCTTCGGATCCTCCAGCACCACCAGCTGATTCTGCTCAATTGCGGGAGTGGTCGAGTAGAGGTCAACCACCTGCACGGTGTCATCCAGCAGGGCCTTGACGGTCAGCGCGCCGCCGCCATCCGAGAGGGGCACAAACTCGGCGGGGACGCATCCGTACTTCTCTTTCAGACCCGGGATGCCGTAGGCACGCTCGGCGAACTCCGGGGCGGCACCGAGCTTCAGATTCGTACAGCGGGAGGCGAGGTCTTCAAGGCTTCGCAGGCCGTACTTCTGGGCGGTCTGGGCGGTAACGACGAGCGAGTCCTTATCCTCCGCCTCGGAGGCGTTCAGGGCGCGGATTTCAGCCCCGGAGCCACCCGTGGTAAGGGTGCCGAGGGCGGCGGGTAGCGCCTGCAGAATCTCCTGCGCAGTGTTAGCTGTAGCCTTCGGGTCTAGGTAAAGTAGCAGGTTGCCGGAGTAGTCCGGGATAACGTCCACCGCACCGGAGGCGAGTGCCCCCAGGTACGCCTCGCGGGCGCCGATGCTCAGCTGGGTGCGGGCATTGAATCCCGCCCGGGCGAGGGCTCCGGCGTAGATTTCGGCGAGGATTTGGGATTCGGCGAAGGCTGCTGAGCCGACGATGATTCCTTCGTGTTCGCCGCTGAAAACTTTGTCGCCGCTGAGCCCACAGGCGCTGAGAATACCCGCCATGCCGAACGCTCCGGCGGCGGTGAGGGCAGTGCGACGAGATACGGTACGGCGTGCGAAGGTTTGAGGCGTCTGATTCATCGGGTTCATGCCTTCTTCCGGTTGATGGTGAGCCCCGCGGGGGGTGAGCGCACGCTGCACAAGGCCCATGAGCGCATCCACGGCGAAAGCGAGAAGCGCCACGAGCAGGGTTGCGACGAGCATGCGCGGGTAGTCGCGCACGGCGAGCCCGTCAAAGAGGTACCTGCCGAGGGTTCCGCCGCTCAGGTAAGCAACGATGGTCGCGGTTGCAATGACCTGCACGAGTGCGGAGCGGAGCCCGCCGAGCATCATGTTGGCGGCGAGCGGGATTTCGAGGCGGGTCAGAATCTGCCATTCGGTCAGGCCTTGGGCGCGGGCTGCGTCCACGAGGTCTTCCGGCACGGCGGCGAGGCCTTCAAGAACTCCGGCGAGCAGGGGTGCTGCCGCAATAATAATGAGCACGATGAGGGCGGGCAGGGTTGAGACGCCCAGCCAGAGCGCCAGGATGGTGAGCAGACCGAGCGCGGGTAGCGCGCGGGTAGCGGCTACGGCGCTCATGAGCAGGTTGCTACGGCCGCGGTTGGTGCCGTAACCCGGGCGGTGGTGCCCAGCCCAGAGACCGAGAGGCACGACGATGAGTGCCGCGCAGGCGGTGGCGAGGGCGGTGACGCTCAGGTGTTCGAGCAGGCGCACGAGGATTCCGCCGCTTCCCTGCCAGTTGGCGCCGTCCATGAGGTAGGCGAAGGTTCGTTCTATGACGTTCACGGGTTATGCCTTCCTTTCGGGACTGCGGCGGTTCGCAACCATAGCCGCTTGCCAGGGCGTAAGTGCCCTCGTCAGAAGGATAAGGAGCAGGTCGAGGACCAGTGCCAGCAGCAGGCTGAGGATTACGCCAGCCAGGATCTCCGAAGGGATATTGCGCGCGAGTCCGTCGGTGAAGAGCGTACCAAGCGAGGGCACACCGATGAGGGCACCCACGGACACCATCGCAATATTTGCCACGGTTGCCACGCGGATTCCCGCCATAATGACGGGCGTAGTGAGGGGCAGGTAGAGCTCCATCAGCGCCTGTCGGGGCGTGTATCCGAGGGCGCGTGCAGATTCGTGCACGCTATCGGGTACGGAGTCGAAGGCATCCACACCGGAGCGCACCATGAGCGAGAAGGAGTAGACGCTCAGGGCAACGAGCACGTTCAGCGGGGAAATAATGGAGGTTCCCAGAATGAGCGGCATGAGCACGAACAGCGCGATCGAGGGGATGGTGTACAGCAGTGAGGAGAGGTGCATGAGGGTTCGCGCACCGATGCGGCGTTCGGAACCGCGGTCACGGCGGCGGCTCGCGTAGTAGGCGACCGGCAGCGCGACGAGAGCACCAATCGCGACGGGCACGACGCCCTGGTAGAGGTGGCTGAGGGTCAGCTCGAGGATGCGCTGGCTATTGGTGGCAACCCATTCCCAGTGCATATCACTTACTGCGAAGGGTGATGCCACTAGGGACTGCGCGGCAAGAGGTGGTGCCGCGAGCACAATATTTTCTAGAAGACTCATTCGCTTTTCTCGCCTTCTACCGCACCATTCTGTGCTTCTCGGGAGGTGGCAAGTCGGCGTGCGCGCGCCTGGCGCACCGTCTGCTCATCCAGCAGACCGGCAACCGAGCGGCTCACGAAGGAGCGCACAAAATCATCAGCGGGGCTGTAGAGAATCTCTTCGGGAGTGCCGAACTGCGCGAGGCGACCGCCCTCCGCGAAGACGGCGATTGTATCGCCGAGCAGAAGCGCCTCGTCAATGTCGTGGGTGACGAACACGATCGTCTTGGCGAGTTGCCCCTGTAGGCGCAGCAGCTCTTTCTGCAGGTCGGTGCGCACCACCGGATCCACCGCGGAGAACGGCTCGTCCATCAGCAGGACGGGCGCATCGGCGGCGAGAGCACGCGCCACACCAACGCGCTGCACCTGACCGCCCGAAAGCTGGGAGGGGTAGCGCTTGGCGTACGAAGAATCCAGACCGACCACGTTGAGCAGTTCGAGGGCGCGCACCTGCGCCTCCTTGCGGGAGGCGCCGAGCAGGCGCGGCACGGTGGCAATATTCTGCGCGACGGTGCGGTGCGGCATGAGCCCACCCTGCTGCATCACGTAGCCGATGCTGCGGCGCAGCTCGTAGGGGTTCTTCTCGTGCACGTTCACGCCGTCAATGGTGATGGTGCCGCTATTGGGCTCCACCATGCGGTTAATCATGCGCAGACTAGTGGTTTTACCGCATCCGGAGGGGCCGACGAACACGGTAATCTGCCCGGCGGGAATATGCAGGTTCAGGTTCTGCAGTACCGTGGTGGGTTCACCGGTTCGGCTCGGGTAGCTTTTGGTGATGTTCTCGAAGCGGATTCCGCCCGCCTGCGTGCTACCAGTGGCAGCATTTTTTGCCCACGGAATTTGAGGTGAGTCCTCTAGGCGTTGGTGGGTTGAATTTTGGGCGGCTGAATTTTGGGCAGTCATGGGTGCGTTGGTGCTTTCTGCAGTGGCTATAGGGCAGGTGCCTCTGTATACAATCTATATACAAAAAGGCGGCATCTGAGGGTTTTATTCCCAAGATGCCGCCTTTTCGACGGTTTTTCAGTATCTGCAACCGCAAAGTTTTTTAAAAACAAAACCCGCCCCACTGTAGAAGCCTGGAGGCGGATTTCGTGGCTCCGACCGGCGTCGATCCGGTGACCTTACGATTTTCAGTCGTACGCTCTACCAACTGAGCTACAGAGCCTTGCGTATTTACTTTTAGATACGCAATGACCGCGTCTTCGGATGAATAATCATCTGAACTTACGCGGCCAGAGCGACCCCGACGGGACTTGAACCCGCGACCTCCGCCGTGACAGGGCGGCGCGCTAACCAACTGCGCTACGGGGCCTGTTGGAATCAACAGAAGTAAACTCTATATCATCTAACTTGGCTTTGCAAATCGTGAGATTTGCAAGTACCCCCAACGGGATTTGAACCCGTGCTACCGCCGTGAAAGGGCGGCGTCCTAGGCCGCTAGACGATGGGGGCCTAGTCGATCGAACAGGTTCCGTTTTCTTCATCCCGTCGTTCGAACCTCCACTAGTCTATGACAGATTTGCGGAGGCGTGCAAACCGTTTTGTTCGATTTTACCCGATTTTGACCCCCATTTTCGACCATTTATAGCCTGGCACATATGTGTTTAAGCTTGTCAATGACGATTCAGAAAAACTTCAAAAAATTTTAAAATTTCTTCACAACACCCCATATCAGGAGCTTTTGGAGGGGTTTTAGCGACTTTTGGGTGCCTGCAGAGGCCTCGAAGAAGCCCTATTTCCCGCTCTGATTTCTACAGATTTTCTACAAACTCCTCCGAAACTCCTCCGAAATTTTGTTTCGAAGATGTCGGAATCAATCCCGCAAGAATTCCGAAAACCCACCTTCACATCTCTTATACACCCCTCTTATGCGCATCGCAGCGGCCAAAAAACTCCACAATATCTCCAAAAATTTTTCGACAACTTTCTACGCGCTTATATAGGACATGCAGGCAAGACGCTACCCTGGGTGCAAATATCTGCAAGAGAGTGCACAGCAACACCTCTCTAGAGGGTTCACCCCAGCCTCCCCGGAGCCCTCAAAAATGTGCCGCGCAAAGCAACTACAGGCCAGAATGCACGTAGATGCAAATATTCACTCTTGGGAATACAATAAACCGGCTTGTCAGACGCTTATTTTTCTCTCAGTGCAGATATCTACGCAATTATGACGACGCAGAAATATAAAGATTTGATAAACCTCTAGCGATTGACAAGGAGAGATGAAAGCCAGCTGAAAATACCCCCTGAAATAGCTTGAAGCCCCCTCTTTGAGCACCGTACTATAGAGGGCGTGAGGTCACTTCCGGACCTTGCACGGGGCCACTTCCGGAGCCCCAGACGTAAAGTCACCGCACATTACAGCACCGATAAACCGCATAGAGATCCAAAGGGGGATCCAGTGTCCGCAACGATGAATCGCCGCACGGCATTCCGTGCACTCGGCGTAGGCACCGCAACCATCGCTCTCGGCTGTGCAGCTGCACCCGCAGCGCAGGCACAGCAGATGGCGCACCCGCAGAAGGCAATGACTGCCGACCAGCAGCTCAAGCTGATTCTGCGCCGCCTAGAGCAGGTACCCGCCCGTTTGAAGTATGCGAAGCCTGGATCCTCCAACCGCGTTAATAGCGGCATTGAGAGCGCACTGGGCAACCTGACCACCGTCCAGGGCACTGACGCAGGCCGTCAGATTGCAAGCGCTAAGGCCGCTGTTCGTAAGTCTGATGGACGCGCCCACGCAGCGCTCTCCCCCCGTTGGTGTTATTGCCTGCGTTGTCAGTATTGCAAAGTTTGTCATTCAGCTGGGCATCGCCATTTACAAGCTTATTAAGGCACTCGTTAACGCCTTCAAGCAGTGGAAGACCTTCAAGAACATCGTGAAGGCCGTCATTTCTGGTGAAGCCCGCAAGAAGCTGGGTACTGAAACTGAAACCGTACTCAAGGCCATTTTGGGCATTGAAGACGTCCTCAAAAAGTGTGCATAGTCTACACACCGTACGGCTATGCGCTTGTTTAGAGAGCTAATCTTGGTGTTTCTTTAGCTTTCTAGACCCCGTTAAGGGATGCGCCGCACGTGGAGTCACTGCATGGGCTCGCTGCGCGTCCGGGTAGCCGGAGGGTATGTCCTCGAGTGTCTTCGGCACCTACCCAGCCCACCCCGCATGACCTCATGGTGCGGGGTGGGTTTCTTTAACCGCTCTTTCGATAACTCTTCCGGGCGAGCACTTTCCGAGAGCCCCCTACTCCCCCGCTTCCTTATATATAGACACAAAAATCGACCCCGCACCGGTTCACGGTACGGGGTCGATTTCTATGCTCTACGTGCTAGAGGTAAGGATTACTCGCCGCGGGAGATGTTGACCATCTCGTCGCGGTCCACAACCTTCACGCGGGCGCGAGGCTCACCGGCTGCATCCTTGGATGCGGCGCCCAGTGCCTTCTCGTGGTCGTCCAGGCGGTGCCAGCCTTCCCAGGTGGTGTACTTGATGCCCTTGGAGTCCAGGTAGGCGCTGAATGCCTCTGCCTCCGGCTCGGGTGCGGTGTAGAGGTTCTCGCGGTCCTCGAGCAGGTGGGTGATGGTTTCGAGCGCGTCAGACTTGGTGGAGCCGATCAGGCCGACAGGGCCGCGCTTAATCCAACCGGATGCGTACAGGCCGGGAACGACCTCGCCGTTCTCGTCCACGACGCGACCCTCAACGTTGGTGATGACGCCGCGCTTGTCGTCGTAACCGATTTCGGGCAGTTCGGAACCGAAGTAGCCGATTGCGCGGTAGACAGCCTGTACGGGGTAGTCCACGTACTCGCCGGTGCCGATGATGCCGCCGTTGCCGTCGAGCTTGTTGCGTTCCATGCGCAGGCCCACGACCTTGCCGTCTTCGCCGAGAATCTCGTGCGGGGACTGCAGGAAGTGTAGGTGCAGGCGGCGGGATGCGGTCTGCTCGTTGGTCTTCTGGTCTTCCAGCCAGCCGCGCAGGGTCTTCATCATGACCTTGGTCTGTGCGTTCTTCTCCATTGCTTCTTCGGAAGCAGCGTCGAACTGGAAGTCCTCTTCGTACAGGACGATGTCCACGTCGCGGGAGTGTGCGAGTTCGCGCAGCTCGAGCGGGGTGAACTTCATCTGTGCGGGGCCGCGGCGACCGAAGACGTGCACGTCGGTCACGGGGGAAGCCTTCAGACCCTCGTAGACGTTGTCGGGGATTTCGGTGACGAGCAGGTCGTCAGCGTGCTTGGAGAGAATTCGGGAGACGTCCAGGGCAACGTTGCCGTTACCGAGCACTGCAACCTGCTCAGCTTCGAGCGGCCAGGTGCGGGGGTAGTCGGGGTGGCCGTCGTACCAGGAGACGAAGTCTGCTGCGCCGTAGGAGCCGTCCAGATCGATGCCCTTAATGTTCAGGGGTGCATCAAAAATCGCGCCGGTTGCGAAGATGATGGCGTCGTAGTGTTCGCGCAGGTCTGCGAGGGTCAGGTCCTTGCCGTATTCGACGTTGCCGAAGAAACGGATGTCGCCGCGGTCCAAGACCTTGTGCAGCGCGGTGATGATGCCCTTGATGCGGGGGTGATCCGGTGCCACACCATAGCGGATCAGGCCGAAGGGGGCGGGGTAGCGGTCGAAGATGTCGATGGCGACCTCGACGGCGCCGGTGCGGACCTCTTCAGACTTGGTGAGGATGTCGGCGGTGTAAATACCGGCGGGACCTGCACCAATAACGGCGACGCGCAGGGGGCGTGCTGCTTCAGACACGAAAATCTTCCTTTCGAAGTTCACCGTCCGGCGCCCGGTGCGGCGCGAACAGGCGGTGAGCTTAGTGTTCACTTCTTGCCTATTTTACCGGGGATTGACGGGTGTTCGGTGGCTTATATGTCTTCGCCCACTAAATAGGATAATTTTCTGTCACCTAATCCGGGCGGGGTCACCTAATTCAGGAGGGGTCGCCTAATCCGGGCGGCGCGGCGCATCCAGCACCGGGAGCCTCCGCACGCAGCGGGCATAAAAACTGCCCCGCCCTCCGAGGTGCAGGAGGGCGGGGCAGGGTAACGAAGACTAGAAAGCAGGGACTAGGAGGCGGGTACCGCCTCGAAGGTGACGACCAGTTCCTCGCGTTCACCGAAGCGGACCAGGTGGCGGTCCAGCACATCCGCCAGACCAGCGGCCAACTCGTCGCTTTCGGCGCGCACCTCCATGATGAGTGCACCCTCGGTTTCGCGTAGGTCACCGTAGCCGCGGAAAATGCCGTCGCGGTTGAAGGTGAGGCGCAGGCCGTCGGGCAGTTCTGCGGTGCCGAGCTTGCGACCCATGTGCGAGCCGAGCTGTTTGATGTATCGGGCGGGGCGGTCGGTTGCTACGATGGCGCGCTGGCGTACCGGCAGGGATTCTGCGGCGGGGTAATTCTCAGCGGTGTTTTCTTGGGGAGTTTCAGTCACGGTGGGCTCCTTCTCATCTATGCCGAATTCTCATCTATGCCGAAAAAGGCTCACCACACGGAACCTGGCATCCGGCGACGCATGTTTCACCTCGAATATAGCAGAAACTTAGGGTCTACTAACCTAACAAACTATCATTGTTCGCGCAGGGGCGAGAGATAGTTACCGCTATTACGCCTCCCACAAAAGATCTCTGAACGAAAGCTGGGAATTTCCTGGATTAACGCTTAGAGAAACTTTAACCGTAGAATATTTCGGTACAACAGTGTCACCTCCCCAACACACCGGGAAGTGGCACTTTTTTATGCGGGCTCGGAACCCCGAGTCACGCCCCGACTATGAGTATCTACGGATTTTCACGAATGTCTTCTGAGAACACCGCGGCTCCCCAGAACCCCAAGGCAGAAGCCAAGGGCGCACTGGACCGTTACTTCAAGATCACTGAGCGAGGCTCCACCATCGCCGCCGAATTCCGCGGCGGCCTCGCCACCTTCTTCGCGATGAGCTACATCGTCGTGCTGAACCCCCTCATCATCGGCCTCGGCAAGGACGCATCCGGCAACGCGCTCGGCGTACCGCAGGTCGCAGCAATGACCGCACTGGTCGCAGGCGTCATGACCATCCTCATGGGCGTCGTCGCCAAGCAGCCCTTCGCCATGGCGGCAGGCCTCGGCGTGAACGCACTGCTGGCAACCACCATCGCCTCCACCCCCGGACTGACCTGGCCCGCCATCATGGGCCTCGTTGTATGGGCTGGTGTGCTGATGACCATCCTCGTGCTGACCGGCTTCCGCACCGCAGTGTTCAACGCGGTCCCCGAATCGCTTAAGGTCGCAATCGTCGTCGGTATCGGCTTCTTCATCGCCTTCATCGGCCTCGTCAACGCAGGTATCATCCGCCGCATGCCCGACGCAGCAGGCACCACCGTGCCCGTCTCCTTCGGCGTCAGCGGTCACCTGCTCGGCTGGCCCACCCTCGTCTTCCTCTTCGGCCTGTTCCTCACCATTGCGCTGTTCATCCGCAACGTGAAGGGTGCAATCCTCTACGGCGTGCTCGCCTCCACCGCCCTCTCCATCATCCTGGAGAAGGTCGTGCCCTCCGGCAGCTCGGTTAAGTCCCCCACCGGCTGGTCCCTGAACGTCCCCGTCTGGGACTCCAACACCAGCAAGCTGCCCAACTTCTCCCTGTTCGGCTCCGCTGACCTGTTCGGTGCCTTCGGCACCCTCGGCGGCATGGCAGCTGTTCTGCTGATCTTCACCATCCTCATCTCCGCGTTCTTCGACGCAATGGGCACCTCCGTCGGTCTCGCAACCGAAGCAGGCACCATCAAGGACGGCCAGATCGAGAACGTCGACAAGGTCCTGCTCGTGGACGCCCTCGGCTCCGTAGCCGGCGGTGGCACCTCCTCCTCCGCAAGCCAGATCTTCGTGGAGTCCGCAACCGGTATCGGCGCGGGCGCACGCACCGGCTTCGCGAACGTCGTCACCGGCGCACTGTTCCTCGTCGCGATCTTCCTGTCCCCGCTGGTCACCATCGTGCCCTTCGAAGCTGTTGCACCCGCAATGGTGTTCGTTGGCTTCCTGATGATCCGCCAGGCAGTGAACATCGACTGGAACGACTGGGGTCTGGGTATCCCCGCGTTCATGACCATCATCTTCATGCCGCTGGCATACTCCATCGCGGACGGTATCGGTGCAGGCTTCCTGTCCTACGTCTTCATCCGCCTGGTGCAGGGTCGCGGCAAGGAAGTTCACTGGCTCATGTACGTGGTTTCCGCAGTGTTCCTCATCTTCTTCGCTAACGGCCTGATTACCGGCTGGATGCACTAAATACATCGGGTGCTTCACCCTCCCACGTGGAGGCGCGGGCGCCATCAGGGCGGGGTATCGGCACCTTTGGGGTGCCGGTACCCCGCCCTGCGCTATTCTTCCCTCTACCCCAGCTACCCAATTCTGGTTGCAGGGGTCGGGGAAACACCACATCGCCGATTGAACCGCCGCACACAACGCGTTTCAACGGCACAAGCTAAGCGGCGGCGCCTACAATGGTTGAATCATTGTGGTGCCCAACCCGGGATTTACCCGCGAGCCTAGCCCATGAAATTTACCCGCGAGCTTTACCCGCGAAACCGGCGGCGCAACAGTACACACCGAACAACATCAACGGATCCTCACATGTCTGAACCCCAGAAGGCGGCAGCGCCCACCAGCGCACTCGACCGCTACTTCAAGATTTCCGAACGCGGCTCCTCCATCGCCGCAGAATTCCGCGGCGGCCTCGCCGCGTTCTTCGCCATGAGCTACATCGTGGTGCTGAACCCCCTCGTCATCGGTACCGGTGCTGACGCATCCGCACGCACCCTCGGTATCGCACCCGTCGCGGCTGTGACCGCGCTGGTTGCCGGCGTGATGACCATCCTTATGGGTGTTATCGCCAAGCAGCCCTTCGCCATGGCGGCTGGCCTGGGCGTGAACGCGCTGCTCGCCTCCACCATTGCCACCACCCCGAACCTGACCTGGGCAGACATCATGGGTCTGGTCGTTCTTGCTGGTCTGATCATGACCGTTCTGGTGCTCACCGGCTTCCGTACCGCGGTGTTTGAGGCGGTCCCCGAGTCGCTCAAGACCGCGATTGTGGTCGGTATCGGCTTCTTTATTTCCTTTATCGGTCTGGTCGACTCCGGCATTATCCGCCGCATGCCTGACGCAGCTGGCACCACCGTTCCGGTGAGCCTCGGCGCGGGCGGTCACCTGCTCGGCTGGCCCGCCCTCGTCTTCCTCTTCGGTCTGTTCTTCACCATCGCCCTGTTCATCCGTAACGTGAAGGGGGCGATCCTGTGGGGCGTGCTCGCCTCCACCGCGCTGTCCCTGATTCTGGAGGCGGTTGTCCCCTCCGGTTCCGTGAAGGAGGCGGCAACCGGCTGGTCCCTGAATGTGCCTTCCCTGGCGGACATGAAGTTCACCACCCCGAACTTCTCCCTCATCGGTTCCGCTGACCTGTTCGGCGCATTCACCCACATCGGTCCGCTGGCTGCTTCACTGCTGGTGTTCACCATTCTGCTGTCCGTGTTCTTCGACGCGATGGGCGTTTCGGTAGGTCTTGCCGCCGAGGCTGGCACCATGAAGGACGGCAAGGTTGAGGACATCGACAAGGTCCTGCTCGTGGACGCTTTCGGTTCCGTTGTTGGTGGTGGAGCGTCCGGTTCGGCGAACCAGATTTTCGTGGAGTCCGCTACCGGTATTGGTGCGGGTGCACGCACCGGCTTTGCGAACATTGTGACCGGTGTGCTGTTCCTGCTGGCGATTTTCATTTCGCCGCTGGTCACCATCGTTCCTTTCGAGGCGGTTGCTCCGGCGCTGGTCGTGGTCGGCTTCCTGATGATCCGCCAGGCTGTGAATATTGACTGGACCGACTGGGGTCTGGGTATTCCGGCGTTCCTGACCATTATTTTCATGCCGCTGTCGTACTCGATTGCGAACGGTATTGGTGCCGGCTTCGTGGCGTACACTTTCATTCGCCTGGTGCAGGGCCGCGGTAAGGACGTGCACTGGCTGATGTACCTGGTGTCCGCGGTGTTCGTGATCTACTTCGGTATGGGCATCATTAACGGCTGGACTAGCTAAGTCCGCTAGCCCCGATAGTTAGCCTCATTGAGAGGCGTCAACAAAGAATGGCAACGAATTGCGCTAGCCCCGATAGTTAGCCTCATTGAGAGGCGTCAACAAAGAATGGCAGAATCGTTCCGGTTTCGGAATGATTCTGCCATTTCTTCTATGCCCGCACTCTGCACGAGACAGGGGCAGGGAAAGTTACGAGATTTAGCGGACGTCTCCATCCAGATAGAACCAGGCGCCGCCCACCTTCTCAAAGCGCGACAGCTCATGCATGCTGCCCTTCACCCGCTCCTCCGCAGGAACGCCCGGCACCGAACGGTAATACGCAACGAACTCCACCGTACCGGACGCATCAAACGGGCCACCCGAAGCACCCAGAATATCTAGGCGATACCAGCGGATATCATCCTCCAAGTCCAGCGTCGCCGGGCGAGTACTCGGATGCCAGCTCGCCAGCAGGTACGCCGCATCGCCAGTCGCAAACGCGGTAAAACGCGAGCGCATCAGCTGCTCCGGCGCGGGAGCGGTCAACGTGCCGGAGGCGGCAAACTCGCCCAGGAACCTGCCGCAGCAGGCGCCGTACACCTCGCCGCTCGAGCAGGGGCAGCGGTCATCGTGGTTAAGTTCAACCTGGTTCAGTTCAGTCATGCCACCCAGTATAAAGAACGGGCCACGTCAAGAAGGCATCGCATCAAGAAAGCACAGCGCAAAGAAACGCCCGCTCCGCCGGGGATACAAATCCTCCAGCAGAACGGGCGTTCTTGTTTTCAATCGTTAAGTTTGAGCGAACCTACACGGCACGCTTCAGCGGCAACGCTTATTCAGCGATCGCGCGAGCCGGGGTGTCAGCAGCCGAAGGCTTGCCCACGTATGCGCCGCGGTACTTAGCAGCCGGGTGGGAGTCAGCAACCTTGGTGTGGCCCTTACCGAAGATGTTCTCACGCAGGGTGTTGCCTTCGTACTCGGTGCGGTAGCGGCCGCGCTTCTGCAGCTCGGGAACAACGTACTCGATGAAGTCCTCGAACGAACCCGGGGAGACGTGGTAAGCCAGGTTGATGCCGTCCAGGCCACCCTCGTCGATCCAGCGCTCAAGCTCGTCAGCAACCTGAACCGGGTCACCAACGATGACCTCGCCCATGCCGCCGAGGGTGGTGTGCTCAGCGATGGCCTTGCGGGTCCACTTCTTGTCCTTCGCCTGCAGGGTGAAGGGGGTCAGGAAGGACTGAATCGACTCGGTCTGCACGTAGTTCAGAACCTCGTCCTCGTCGAACTGGGACAGGTCAACGCCGGACCAGCCGCCGATGATAGCCTGTGCAGAGTCGAGGTTGATGTACTTCTTGTAATCCTCGTACTTTGCCTTTGCCTTCTCTTCGGTCTCATCCACGATGACGGAGAGCATTGCGAGGATCTTGACGTCGTCGCGGCTACGGCCCTGCTCCTCGGCAGCGGCACGGATACGGTCGGTCACAACGCGGGTCAGGTCGGGACGCAGGGCGCTGATGAACACAGCCTCAGCGTGCTTACCGGAGAACTGCTGGCCACGGCTGGATGCGCCAGCCTGGAAAATCACGGGGGTGCGCTGCGGGCTCGGCTCAGTCAGGGAGATGCCGGGTACGGAGAAGTACTTGCCCTTGTGACCAATCGGGTGGACCTTGGAGGGGTCAGCGTAGATGCCGCGCTCGCGGTCCTTGATGACTGCGCCGTCTTCCCAGGAGCCTTCCCACAGCTTGTAGCAGACGTCCAGGAACTCGTCGGCGATTTCGTAACGCTCGTCGTGCGGAATCTGGGTGGGCAGGCCCTGGTTCTCAGCAGCCGAAGGCAGGTAAGAGGTCACAACGTTGAAGCCGACGCGGCCCTCGGTGAGGTGGTCGAGGGAGGCGTAGCGGCGAGCCAGGGTGTAGGGCTGCTCGAAAGTAGCGGCAGCAGTCACGCCGAAGCCGAGGTGCTCGGTCACTGCGGCCATTGCAGAAATCTGGGTTGCGGGATCGTTCACGGGAACCTGAGCGGCACCCTCAATGGCGGGAGCGGCAGAGTTCTTGTACACGTCGTAGATACCAACAACGTCAGCGATGAACACGGCGTCAAACAGGCCGCGCTCAAGGGTCTTAGCCAGGTCAGTCCAGTACTTGATGGTGTTGTACTCGGTTGCACGGGAACTCGGGTGACGCCAGAGGTCGAAGCTCTGGTGACCGATGCAGGTCATTTCGAATGCGTTAACTACGATGCGCTTCTTCTGCTCAGCCATCGATTTTCCTTTCGCGAATGATCGGGGAGGATCGGGTTAGTGCCCTGCACCCCGCGCGCCGCCTCCTTTTTGCCTTCTGCGTTCGGTGGTGGCCTTCGTGCAGGTGGCGCGTTCGCGCCGTACTTGCCTCTTTTTCATTGAGGCCAGATCATCATCTGGGGCACCCCGCTACGGGAGAGGGTTGCCGCCCGGCTAGCCAGAGCTTAGCGCCGGGACTCATGATCTCGTGGTTTGAGTGTACGGGGCACGCGGGAGGGAGGTCACGTTTGTGACGAAAAAATCTTTTTGTGACGTGGAACCGAAATATTTCGTGATAAATGCGAAATATACGGTCATAGAAATTCATACGCGCCCGCCGGGTTGATTGAGGCACACCACAGCCCATAGGGTGGGAGAAGCAAACCATCCAGAGCGACTGAGAGACCTGGCTCCACGACGTCGCAGCAACCGGCACGGATTCTTCCGCCCCCGGTGCTAACGCCAGGAACGATGGAAGTGACATGACACTCAACAGTGCAGTAACTGACGTACCCACCAGTGAAAAGAACGGCCGCCGTGCCGTATCCACCGCCGCCGTCCCCTTGAGCTTTGAAGACGTCGGACAATCTTTCCCCGTGCCCGGCGGAACCCACGAAGTTCTTCGCGGAGTCTCCTTCACCGCAGCCCCCGGCGAGATTATCTCCGTCATCGGCTCCTCCGGATGCGGCAAATCCACCCTCCTGCGTGCAGCAGCAGGACTGAACCGCATCACCGCAGGTACCGTGCGTATCGGCGAGAAGGCAGTGACCGGCCTCGACCCCCGCGTAGCTATCGGCTTTCAGGAACCGCGCCTGCTCCCCTGGCGCACCGTCGCCGACAACGTGGCGCTCGGGCTGCCGCAGGGCACCAAAAAATCTGAAGGCGCAGCATCCGTAGCGCGCCTGCTCGACCTGGTCGGACTGGGCGAATACGCAACCCACCGTCCCAAGGAAATTTCAGGCGGTATGGCTCAGCGCGTGTCCCTGGCGCGAGCGCTCGCACGCAACCCCGGCGTGCTACTGCTCGACGAGCCCTTCGGTGCTCTGGACGCGCTGACCCGCATCAACATGCAGGATTTGCTGTTGGACGTGCACCGTCAAGACCCGACCACGATTCTGCTGGTCACCCACGATGTGGAAGAGGCGCTGTACCTCTCTGACCGGGTGATTGTCCTCGGTAAGGACACCCCGGAGGCGCCCGCCACCATCCAGCGCATTGTGACCGTTGACCGCTCTCACCCGCGTGACCGCGCCGATGCAGAGATCACGGCGCTGCGCAGCGAACTGCTGGCTGAGCTCGGCGTGGAAGATAACGCCTAAAGCCGCCACGAAACACATTTCTTACACATCACATCATCATCTTCAGAAGCGAAAAGATTTCATCATGACTTACTCCCCGTCTCGCCGTACCGCCCTCAAGTCCCTTGCCGCAGCCGCCGCTTTTGCTACTCTGCTCAGCGCCTGCGCCGGTGAAGGTTCCGGTTCCGCTAACGCCTCCGGTGCTGCCGGTGGTGGCAATCAGAACACCGTGACCATTGACTACGCGACCTACAACCCGCTGTCCCTGATTATCCGCAAGAAGGGTTGGCTTGAGACCGCCCTCGCCGCCGAGGGTAAGAAGGTTGAGTGGGTCAAGTCGGCCGGTTCGAACAAGGCGAATGAGGCGCTGCGTAGCGGCAATATTGATGTTGGCTCGACCGCCGGTTCGGCGGCGCTGCTGGCACGCGCTAATGGCTCCCCCATCAAGGTCATTAGCCTCTACTCGCAGCCGGAATGGTCGGCACTGGTGACCCGCAAGGATTCGGGCATCACCAAGGTTGCGGACCTGAAGGGTAAGACCGTTGCCGTGACCAAGGGTACCGACCCGTACTTCCTGCTGCTGCAGGCACTCAAGCAGGAGGGTATTTCCGCTTCGGACCTGACCATTCAGAACCTGCAGCACGCCGACGGCCGCACCGCCCTGGATAACGGTCAGGTCAACGCGTGGAGCGGCCTGGACCCGATCATGGCTGCCGCCGAGGTGGAAAGCGGCGACGTGCTCTTCTACCGCAACCTGAACTTCAACACCTACGGCTTCCTGAACGCCACCGAGAAGTTCATTCAGTCCAACCCGACCGCCGCACAGACCATCGTGGACGTGTACGAGTACGCTCGCGCCTGGGCTAAGAAGAACCCCGAAGAGGCTGTGAAGATTGTCGAGGAGGAGTCCGGCATTAAGCACGAGACCGCCCAGGTCGTTATGGAGCGCACCCACCTGGATATCGACCCGGTTCCGGGCGCTAAGCAGGTTGAGGTTCTCAAGGGTGTCGGCCCGATTCTGGTTGAGTCCGGCGACGTTCCCTCCCAGTCCGACGTGGACAAGGCACTGAACAGCATTGTGGACGACCAGTTCGCAAAGAAGGCTGACAGCGCAGCCGTCGAGAAGATCGCAAAGGTGGTTGAGAAGTAATGACCGCCGCAACGATTACCGCCGCCTCCAGCGCTCGCGCTGAGCGTGCCGAGAAGCGTGTCTCTTCCGTGAAGCTGCCGTCGAACCCGTTCGCCGGTAAGCAGTACCTGGGCCTGATTCTTCCCCTGGCGCTGATTGCCCTCTGGTACATTCTGAGCACGAACGGCGTGTTCACCCAGGTTCAGCTGCCCTCCCCCGACCGTGTGGTCAGCGCCGGTGTTGAGCTGGCGCAGCGCGGCGAGTTGGGCCGTCACGTGGCGATTTCTACTCAGCGTGTGCTGATTGGTTTCGGTATTGGTGCCGTGCTCGGCCTGGTGCTGGGTGCGCTGATTGGACTGTCTGCGCCGGTGCGTCTGATTGCCGCACCGACCATTGGTGCGTTGCGTGCCGTGCCGTCCCTGGCGTGGGTTCCGCTGCTTCTGCTGTGGATCGGTATCGGCGAGAATTCCAAGGTGACCCTGGTTGCTATTGGTGCATTCTTCCCGGTGTACACCACGGTTTCTGCGGCTCTGGCGCACGTTGACCCCAAGCTTGTGGAGGCGGCACGCGCCTTCGGTCTGAAGGGTCTGCGCCTGTTCACCACGGTTCAGCTTCCCGCGGTTCTGCCGTCGGTCGTTTCGGGTCTGCGTCTGGCGCTGGCTCAGGCGTGGCTGTTCCTGGTCGCCGCCGAGCTGCTGGGTGCATCCATGGGCCTGGGTTACCTGCTGACCGACTCGCAGAACAACGGCCGCACCGACCGCCTGCTGCTCGCCATCGTGGCGCTGGCGGTGCTCGGTAAGATTACCGACGCCCTGGTGGGTGTTTTCGAGCGCTGGGTGAAGGCAAAGTACCCCAGCAACTAATAGAGAAGGCTCGGCGTTCACGCTGAGTTTTAGGAGAGATGTCCGCCGCGTGGCTGCTCCCCGAAGGTGAGCTAATCATCGCTACGCGCCGGAGAAAGAAGTCGGCGGGGAAACCTGTCGCCTACTGAATGATGATGATGAATCCCGCCCCGCGCCCCACAGCAGTGAGCGCGGGGCGGGGTCTTTAAATATTTCGGAATATTACGAACCGATACACAGCATGCCGAATATGACGGTCCCCTTTGCGTCCACCCCCTCCGGCGCGCTTTACTAAGAAGGCAAACCATCCAGAGCGACCGAGAGACCTGGCTCCGTGACGTCGCAGCAACCCCCTCGCCAACGCACACACAGACCCCACGGTCACACAGACAGCGGCACGGCAAGCAAGGGTGCTAATGCCAGCAACCGATGGGAGAATAATGGGACTGCCCACCCCCTACTCGTTCACCGACCCGCTGAACCCCACCCCGAACCCCGCCCTCGAATCTGACGAGGCACGCGTCGCGTTCTGGGAGAAGCAGGCGCAGCGACTCACCTGGGCTGAGCCCTGGCACACCGCGCACCGCTTCGAGAAGCCGAAGTCCCTCGGCTTCGACGAGGACGGCATCGAACAGTTCAGCATCCCCGAAATTAAGTGGTTCGAGGGCGGTAAGCTCAACGTCGCCTACAACTGCGTGGACCGCCACGTGGAGGCGGGCCGCGGAGACAAGGTCGCCCTCTACTTTGAAGGTGAACCCGGCGACCGCGAAGCCATCACCTACGCCGAGCTGCAGCGCCGCATCGCGAAGGCAGCGAACGGCCTGCTGTCCCTGGGCGTGCGCAAGGGTGACCGCGTAGTCATCTACCTGCCCGTCATTCCCGAAACCATTATTTTCACCCTGGCCTGCGCGCGTATTGGCGCGATCCACTCCCTCGTCTTCGGTGGCTTCTCCGCTGAGGCGCTGAAGTTCCGTGTGGAAGACACCGGCGCGAAGGTCCTCATCACCACCGACGGTCAGAACCGCCGCGGCAAGGTCGTTCCCGTGAAGGTGAACGCCGACGAAGCATGCTCCGGTGAGAACAATATTGAGCACGTTATCGTGGTGGACCGCACCAGCGCCTCCGACCCGGTAGCGCACGCCGCTGTGCCGTGGACTGAGGGCCGCGACGTCTGGTACCACGACCTGGTGGACGACCAGCCGGACACCCACGCCTACGAACTGCACGACGCCGAAGATCCGCTGTTCATTATTTACACCTCCGGCACCACCGGTAAGCCCAAGGGCCTGGTGCACACCATGGCTGGATACCTGGTGCAGACCGCGTACACCCACGCGCTGCTGTACGATCTGCTGCCGGATTACGTGGACGAGAACGGCGTGCTGCGCCCCGACGAGCTGTCGGCCGTCAACGACCCCGAGAAGGTGGAGTCCACCGTTCACTGGTGCACCGCCGACCTCGCCTGGGTCACCGCGCACACCTACGAAATTTACGGCCCGCTGGTCAACGGTGTCTCCGAGGTGATTTACGAGGGCACCCCGAACACCCCGCACTACGGCCGCCACTTTGAGGTCATCGAACGCTACGGCGTGACCAACTACTACACCGCGCCGACCCTGATTCGTTCGCTCATGGGTGCGTTCCCGAATGGCCCGGAGCCCGGCAAGTACGATTTCTCGACCGTGCGCCTGCTCGGTTCGGTGGGCGAATCCATCAACCCGGAGGCGTGGCGTTGGCTGCGTCAGCACGTGGGCGGTGGCACCGCATCCTTCATCGACACCTGGTGGCAGTCCGAGACCGGCTCGACCGTGTGCTCCCCGCGCCCGCACGACCCGGCATTCGCACCCGAGGGCACCTACCCGGAGGGCACCCCGCACTGCACTCCCCTGCCCGGTTGCGCTACCCGCGCCGTTCCCGGCGTGTCCACCCGCGTGGTGGATGAGCACGGCGACCCGGTCGAACCCGGCAAGCAGGGCTTCATCGTGGTCGATAAGATTGGCCCCTCGATGGCTCGTACCGTGTGGCAGAACCCGCAGCGTTTCCTGGATTCCTACTGGCGTCACTACGGCGAGCGCGGCTGGTTCCTCGCTGGCGACGGCGCGAAGGAAGACGAAGAGGGTAACGTGTACATCCTCGGCCGTATTGATGACGTGATTAACATTTCGGGTCACCGCCTGTCCACGATTGAGATTGAGTCGGCTCTGGTGACTCACCCGGCTGTGGTTGAGGCTGGTGTCTGCCCCGTGGAGGATGAGCTGACCGGTCACCAGGCGGTCGCCTACGTAACGCTCACCGATGAGGGTAAGGACCTGACTGAGGATGAGCTGAAGGCGGCGCTGACCGCGCACGTGCGTGAGCACATCGGCCCGATTGCTAAGCCGAAGGATGTTGTGGCGGTTGCCGATATCCCGAAGACCCGTTCGGGTAAGATTACTCGCCGCCTGCTCGGTGAGCTGTACCAGGGTCGTTCGCTGGGCGATGTTTCTTCGCTGCAGAATGAGGAGGCGCTGGGCCACATTGCGCAGGTGCTGGTGGATACCGGCCGCGTGAGCGAGGCTGTCTAGGCTCTGCTGCTGAGCTGAGCACTGTGCCGAGCTGCACGCTGCGCTGAGCTAAAAGCTGTATAGAGTAAAGGTGCGGATACCGAATGATGATTCGGTATCCGCACCTTTTGCTATGCCATTTTACTGAGCTGACAGGGCTCTTTGTTGGCGTTGCGCCGCTTAAATCAGGCCCAGCGAACGAGCGTGTTCGGCGGTAATGCCGCTCGGCTCAATGTGCTCGGGGCCCTTGTCCTTCTCGGGGTGCTCGGTCGCCTGGAAGCGGATCATCTTCACATCGCTTGCCGCGCCCAGGTTCGTGATCATGCCGTCACCGTTCAGGTCCACGGACACCGGCTCGGTGTCGATCTTGCCGTTGCCGTTGAAGTCAATCGGCTGGTCGGCGGGCTTGCCCTTGTACAGGAAGCCAGCCGCGCGGGGCCCGAAGCCGCGCGCCTCGTACAGCTTCGCCTCGTTGAGCATGCGGTACTCGGCGGTGGAGTAGCCGAAGTAGCGGCTACCGTCAGCCATGGGCACACCGGTGAGGGTGTACTGGTAGTTCATGACGCTGTAGTAGTTGGGCTTGTAGTTGATTTCGTCCCAGCCGCCGTGGCTCAGCGCGAGGTTGTGGCCGAGCTCGTGCACGAACACTGCCACGCGGATGTTGCTGCTTGCCTTGCCCCAGAAGTGCGGGCCGACGGTGACCATAAAGTTACGACCGCCAAAGTTAGCGATACCGGAGGAGTAGCTGTTGTCGTAGTAGTCGCCCCAGATCATGTAGTGGAAGGTGCCTTCGCGGGCGGGGTTGAACTTACCTTCGGTCGCCTTGATGCGGTGGAGCGCCTTGAATTCGCTGTCAAGTGCCTGGTAGCTGATTTCGTTGCCGCCGCCGAGGTTGTACTTGGCACTGCGGGCGCTACCTGCGTCCAGGTGGATGTTCACGCCGGTGGTGCCATCGGGGTTGCGCATGGGCAGGTCGGCGTAAATCTTGGTGATGCGGTCCAGTTCGTCTTCGCTGGGCAGCAGGCCCGCCATGTAGTCCATCTCGACGAAGATGTCCTTGTGCTTGGGGTTTGCGCCCATTGCGGGGAAGTCGACGTCGATTTTGCCGTCGCCGTCAGCGTCGTAGCCCTTCATCTCCCAGGTGTTGGGGATGCCGTCGCCGTCGATGTCGGGGCTGTAGGCGTTTGCTGCGGGGGCTGCGATAGTGCCCAGGCAGAGCACTGCGAGGGAGGCAAGCGTGACGCGTGCGCTCTTCAGAAATGCCATGTTGTGTTCCTTAGTGTGTGGTGACCGGTGGTGTTTCTGTGGAGTTTTCCGGGAGGACGTTCTCCTCGGTTTCCATGATGCTCCCGTTTCACGTGTTAGGTGAGCTGGGTGCCGTAACATTCATACTTTAAGGTAAAAGTTGAGATAATTTTGAAGATGAGCTGAATTACATTAGAGTATCAGTAATTCAACTCACATGCATCACCACATTCTTAATGACAAGAGAGATCCCATGACTTCTTCCTCGAACACCACTAATGGCCTGAACCGCCGCGCACTCATCAAGGGTGCCGCGTGGAGCACCCCCGTCATCGCAACCGCAGCGGCGGTACCCGCCTACGCGGCGTCCACCGATGCGCTGGAAACCCCGACCTTGAAGTTCGGTGTCTTCACCCAGGCATTCAACTCGAACCCCTCCAACGACTTTAATACCCGCTACGGCCTGGACTCCTACACCGTGCAGGTACCCAACATCACCGCAACCTCCACCACCCCGCAGAGCCTCGGCGGCGGCACCTTCACCCCCGGCGGTAGCGTCGGCGCTGGCCTGTACGGTGGTGCGGGTCTGTGGATTTCCGCACCCGTTAACTCCAAGGGCGAGTTCCAGGGTAGCTCCTGGCTGTACCCTCAGGCGCACCTGCAGGTGACCTTCGAGTTCACTTTCCCCACCGCCGAGGATGTCACCGACCCGCTGCTGTGGGACCCCGAGAACGACGTTGAGATCCCGGCACTCGCTAAGAGCGAGGGCGGCGCGAAGACCAACAACCCCGCTGTGGCGGCATTCAATGGCATCGCATACACCGCGAAGTTCTACGAGCCGGTCATCGAGGACAACGTCTGGACCGGCGTACTGGACATCCGCACCTCCGACTACCTGGAAGCCACCGCGAAGGACGGCGTGAGCTACGCACAGGTGCTGGCTTCGCTGGTTCCGGTGTACTTCACCGAGGTGACCTCCAGCTACACTCTGACCACCACCGCTCAGATCACCAGCGGTAGCGTCGCAATGCAGCTGACCGAGGGCGGCGAGTACACCTTCAAGGATCTGGCTGGTTTGCGCGCTTCGGCAACCATCACCCGCTAAAGTACCGAGCATAAACAAAGGGGGCCCGGCATCCATAACGGATGCCGGGCCCCTCGCCGTGTTTAAGGCTTATCCTACTGGGCACCGCCGGTGACTGCTACCGCTTAGTCCTTCGCGGGAACCAGGCCCTCAGCACGCGCACGGTCGGCGGTCATCTCGTTCTCTTCAATCTCTCCAGAGAACTTCTGTTCGGAAGGCATCCAGTAGTCGTCGTCATAGTTCCCAGCAGTAGCCGGTAGCTTTATATTCTTCATGTCATTCGGTGCGGTCAGGATGGTTTTCTCACCATCACGGTTAAGGTCGACCGACACCGGCTCGTCATCAATCTTGCCGTTGCCATTGAAATCGATAGCCTCCCACGCGGGCTTACCGTTGTAGTACAGGCCGTAGGCGTTACGACCGAAGCCGGTCTTCTCATCCAGCTTGGTTTCGTCCAGGTCCTTGTAGGCGCGGGTCGAGTAACCGAAGTACTTCGTGCCGTCTGCACGATCCAGGCCACGCAGCTGGTAGCGGTAGTTCATGATGCTCATGTAATTCGGCTTATAGTTCACGCCGTCGGTGCCACCGTGATCCATGCCGAGGTTGTGGCCCAGCTCGTGCACGAAGGTCGCCACGCGAACATCAGGGGTTGCGGACTTGCCCCAGAAGCGCGGACCAACGGTCACGATGAAGCCGCGGCCACCTACCCAACCTGACCGGAGGAGCCACGGTCACCGTAAGAATCGCCCCAAATCATGTAGTGGAAGACGCTTTCACGGTAGGGATCCATGTTTTTGGCGCGGATTTCGGCCCACTTGGTCATGGTGTTGTCGAGCTGTTCGTGCACCACTTCGTTGCCGCCGCCGAGGTTGTACTTGGCGCTGCGGGCGTTACCGGCGTCCAGGTGGATGTTGATGCCGGTGGTGCCGTTGGGGTTGCGCACGGGAAGCTGCGCGAAGGACTCGGTGATGCGGTCGAGCTCTTCTTCGGAAGCGAGCAGACCCGGCATGTAGTCCATCTCCACGAAGATGTCCTTTTTCAGCGGGTTGGCACCCATACCGGGGTAGTCCACGTCGATTTTGCCGTCGCCGTCGGCGTCGTAGCCTTTCATTTCCCAGGTGTTGGGGATGCCGTCGCCGTCGATGTCGGGGTTGTACGCCTGCGCTGCGGGAGCTGCAACCGAGCTGAGCACCAGCAGGGCTGCCGAGGCGAGCGCGGTACGCACTACGCGAGTTGAGGTCAGAAAAGACATAGGATCTCTCTTCGTGTCTTGACCGCGCGTTAGATTGCTCCATCTGACGTTGCGTACAGTGCATCTCTGGTGAGTAGAAGTATCAAACGGTAGCCAAGCCACGCGGTGCGGTGGTCATATGTGTCGCTGTCGCCAGTGTGCAGCCGGTGTGCCACGAGTGAGCGCGGCATTTAAAAGACAGCGGGTCACTGCCGAACCCTCCGGTGGAGGCAAGGGAACCATTCTTGGCTCCCCTTCTGTTCGACGGTGACCCGCTTCATCATACACAGAGTGCATATAGATTTTCTCCGGTATAGCACCATATCTCAGGTTATGCACCGCTTATGCCGTAAAAGCGCTCTGATAAGCCTTCTATTTAGTGTTTTCTGACTCAGGCTCTGCCTCAGCGTTCTGCGCGGCAGCCTTCGCCTCGGAGGTCTTCTTGGAGGCATAGAACAGGCACACGACCGCGCCCACCGCCGCGGCAACCAGGGGCAGCATCATGGAATCAGCCATTGCCGCCGCGTAGGGTTCACGCAGCATCTGCGGAAGTACGCCTCCAGCAGCACCGCCGTGAGAGCTACCGCCCGCTGCGGCAGCCGGGCCCAACGCGGACAGGTGCGAGGTAATCGCAGAAGCCATAATCGTCGTAATCGCAGCCGAACCAAGCACCGACGCCATCTGGCGGGTCTCGTTATACACGCCCGAACCGGCACCGGCACGCTGCGGAGGCAGGTTACGGGTCGCAGACACCGACAGCGGACCCCAAATGCAGGCGTTCGCCGCGCCCAGAATAATCATCGGGCCAACCATCAGCCACAGGTTGCCGTCCGCAACCATCGTCGGGCGGAGCAGAGCAAAACCAACAACCATCAGCGTAAAACCAATTACCGCAATCCACTTCGGGTCGTTACGGTTCAGACGCGCACCCACCACCGGCGCCAACGCGCCCGAGAACAACGCCATCGGGGCGGTCATCAGCGCAGCCTGGGTCGGGTCCAGGCCCTCCACCTGCTGCAGGTACAGGGTCAGCGGGAACGCCATACTGATAGCAACCACGCCCATAGCGGAAATAGCCACATTCGACACGGAGAAGTTACGGTCACTGAACAGGCTCAGCGGAACCAGCGGCTCACGCGGGTTAATCGCCTGCCAACCGATGAACAGGCCCAGCACCAGAATGCCGGCAATAATCAGGCCCCACACGCTCACCGGAACACCGGTGCCCATGAACGAGTCAGTGATGGTGCCCCAGTCGTAGGTGGCACCTTCCTGGATACCGAAAACTAGCAGGAACAGACCGACCGCCGAAAGCACCACGCCCAACCAGTCGAAGCTGTGCTTCTTCTGCTCGAACACCGGCACGTTACGCCACGCCAAGAACAGGCCGACCAGGCCAACCGGAATGTTGATGAAGAAGATCCAGCCCCAGCCGAGGGTATCCACCAGCACGCCGCCCAGAATCGGGCCGACCAGCGAGGCGACACCCGCAGTCGCACCCCAAATGCTCATGGCGACACCGCGCGCATTCGGCGGGAACATCAGCGTAATCAGAGACATGGTCTGCGGGGTCATCAGCGACGCGCCCAGGCCCTGCACCACGCGGGCGGTAATCAGCGACTCAACATTCGGCGACAGACCACACCACAGGGAGGCAAGCGTAAAAATAGCCATACCGATCATGTACAGGTTCTTCTGACCGAAGCGGTCACCCATACGGCCGGTAATGAGCAGCGGCACCGCATACGCCAGCAGGTAGGCGCTCGTCACCCACATGCCCGCCGACAGCGACGCATCCAAATCCTGCAGCATGTGCGGCAGGGCGATGGTGACAATATTGCCGTCCACCAGAATCATGAAGAAGCCAACAACCAGGGACCAGAGAGCAGGCCAGGGCTTGTACGGTGCCTTCGCCGGGTTACCGACGAGAGGCGCTTTTTTAGGGCGTGAACTCAATGATCCTCCAGGGGATGGGTTGTATGCGGGTAGATGTCTGTGTGTTCAGTATTGCCGCTAAGTGAATGCCCCTAATGTTACTCCTTTTCAGGCCGCGGCTTCGGTTGCTCTACCCTTATTCAGCTCTTCACGGCGTGTGCGCGCGGCAACCAGGCGACAGGAACGCCGAACCCTCTAGACTAAAGCTATAGAAGCTATCAGAGCGCCACCACCGGCGCTCACCCCCATCAAACCACCCTCAACGAGACGACCACGGGAGGACCCATGGGTTTCTTTGATTTCTTCACCGACCGCACCCCGGCAGAACCCGCCGAAATCCGCCTCGTCGCTTTCGTCAGCGGCAAAGTGCAGGGCGTGGGCTTCCGCTGGTGGTGCGCCGGAACCGCCAAGCCTATGGGGCTGACCGGCTACGCCGAAAACCTCGACGACGGGCGCGTGAAAGTCGTTGCGGAAGGTACCGCCGTCTCCTGCGCTCGCCTGGTAGATATTCTGCGCGGCGGCGACACCGCGGGCCGCGTGGATGAGGTGCTCGTCGAGTGGGAGGAGCCGAGCGGCTCGTTTCGCGGCTTCGGCATCAGGTAGCGCGGACTAAAGTAGCGCGGTTTAGCTAGCCCAGAGCTAGTCAGACCAGAGCGCCGCGAACTGGGCGCGGGTCATATCGGCGCGGCGCACCCGATGCTGCACCGGGTGGCCGTTCTCGTCGGGGCGGCCGGAGCTCGGGTCAATATCGTCGTAGATGCCGGTGAAACCCGCCTTAACCGCCACCCGTTCCGAGGGCTCGTTACCCGCCAGGGCGGTCCAGCGCACACTCTCAAGACCCAAGCCAAGCGGGTCGAAAGCGTAGCCGAGGACGGCACGCAGCGCCTCGGTCATGTAGCCCTTGCCGCGCACTTTCGGGGCGGCATAATAGCCCAGTTCGGCGCGGGTTCCGGGGCTTTCGGGGGTGCCCTCGGGCAGGCGCAGTTCAATGGTCCCGGCAAACACGCCGGAGGCGTCAATCGCCCAGCGTTGAATCTGCCCGGCGGCAATCTGGCGGGCGGTGGTGAGCAGGTAGTCTTCGGCGTCGGCGCGCGTGTAGTTCAACGGGAGGCGGGTGTAGCGGAGGGTTTCTTCGTCGCGGCAGGATTCCACGATGTCGGGGATGTCCGCCTCGCACAGGTGGCGGAGGGTGAGGCGCTCGGTAATGAGTTCGGGCTGGTTGGGCTCTACGTGTTCGCTGTGCTCAGAAAAGTCGCTGTGTTCGGGGGTCATGGTTCGAGCTTAAACCCTCGGGTTTGTGCGTCGGAAAAGCTTTTGTGAACATCCCAGAATATTCAGTGACGCAAATCACGACTTAATACTCGCATTTTCACCCGTCATCACTTGATTATTATGAATTATTCATAATAAAATAGTCATCGAGCCCGCCCATTGGGCACCACTTAGAACAAGCGCCGCGCAACGAATCAGCGCGGCACGAAATAGAAAGAAGAACACCATGGCAGTTCTGACCATCGGCGACCAGTTCCCCGCATACGAGCTCACCGGCGTTGTCCCCGGTAAGCTGGCTGACATCGAAGCAACCAAGCCCGAAGACTACTTCACCACCGTCTCCTCCGAGGGTCTGGACGAAGGCACCTGGCGCGTCGTCTTCTTCTGGCCGAAGGACTTCACCTTCGTTTGCCCCACCGAGATTGCAGCATTCGGCAAGCTCGCTGACGAGTTCGAGGCGCGCGACACCCAGGTAATCGGTGTTTCCGTTGACAACGAGTACACCCACTACGCATGGCGCCGCTCCCACGAAGAGCTCCTGGACCTGCCCATCGTCATGGCATCCGACCTCAAGCGTGAGCTGGTCAGCGCACTGGGCATCCTGAACAAAGACGGCGTTGCAGACCGCGCAACCTTCATCATCGACCCCCACAACACCATCCAGTCGGTCTCCATTACCGCTGACTCCGTCGGCCGTAACACCGACGAGGTGCTCCGCCAGCTGGACGCACTGCAGTCCGACGAGCTGTGCGCATGCAACTGGCAGAAGGGTGCAGCAACCATCGACGCATTCAAGGAGATGAAGTAATCCATGAGCATCGATAACCTGCGTTCCGCTCTGCCTTCCTACGCGAAGGACATGAACCTCAACCTGTCCTCCCTGCCCCGCATCACCTCCCTGACCGAGCAGCAGCTCTGGGGCGCAATCCTCGCAACCGCAGCAGCAACCAAGGTTGACTCTGTTGTTGTTGAGATTGCTGCAGAGGCTAAGGAGCACCTGAGCGACACCGCTTACGAGGCTGCTCTGGGTGCTGCGACCATCATGGGCATGAACAACATCTTCTACCGCACCCGTGGCTTCCTGCACGGTGCATACGATGACCAGCGTGCAAACCTGCGCATGCAGATTATCGGTAAGAACGGTGGCATTGAGAAGCTGGACTTCGAGATGTTCGCTCTGGCAGTGTCCGCAGTCAACGGCTGCTCCCACTGCGTTGAGGCTCACGAGCACACCCTGCGTGAAGAGGGCGCAACCAAGGAGCAGGTCAACGACCTGATCCGTATTGCTGCAACCCTCGGTGGCGTGGCACAGGGCATTCAGCTGGCTGAGGCACTGGGCTAAACCACTAAACGTTAGAGCTTACACAGAAGCGGCGCATCCTTCCCTTTTCCGGGTCGGATGCGCCGCTTCCTTTATGCGCACATCAAGCCCTGCAACGTGTTGGGCGGCAGCTTCCTAGCTCCCCCGATTTGGCGCTATACAATGCCTGTATGCGGTACTGTATTTTGGACTCCACCAGCCCCCTTCCCAGCGTGGAAGAACTTACCGAGCTCTACGACTCTGTCGGGTGGAGCGCCTATACCAAAACGCCCGAACGCCTCATCCCGATGCTGGAAGGCTCACGCTATCTCTACACCGCACGAGAGACAACGCCTGAAGGAACGGGACGGCTCATCGGGCTAGTACGCGCCGTCGGAGACGGTCAATCTATCGCCTACATTCAGGACCTTCTGGTACATCCGCACGCCCAGCGTCAGGGCATTGGTTCTGCGCTTCTAAAGCGTGCCATTGATGACTTTGACCGAGAAGACATTCGACAGCGACTCATTACTACCGACGTTGCTAGTGAACACGCTGTTGCGCTCTACAAACGCTACGGTTACGCCCCCGTAGAGGCGGCAGGATGCATCACCCTTGCATACTATCGATAAGGCAATATCGCATGCGGCTTGATACGGATTGACTCGTTCAAGCTGGCTGAGACGCTGGGCTAAACCCACTAAGCGTCAGAGCTTACACAGAAGCGGCACATCCTTCCCTTTTCGGGTCGGATGCGCCGCTTTGTTGTACCTGCTTTTGTTTCAGCTGGTCGCCGAGCCAGTGCGCAGGGCGGCATCCCAGCCGCTCGCCAGGCGCGTCGCCGCGGCCACCAGAGCCACCAGATCCTCGGCGTACACCGGGGTCGAGCGCACGCCCGCGCACCAGTCAATCGTGCCCAAACCCAGCCAGGGCTTACCCGAAAGAACTCGCGCCGCAGCGCCACGCGGCGCTTACCCAGGGCGCGGCGACCGGGCACGTACCCGCCGCGGCTGATGAACAGCGCCTCGCGGCCCTCGGACTCCACCAGCGCCTCCAGTGCCCTCAACGCGGGAACCCAGTTCGGCTCCCCCACACTCGCCAGGTCGGCCGACTCGGGGTATTCACTCTTGTGCTCGGCCACGCTCACGCCCAGGATGTACTGGTAACGCACTTGCCCGAGCTCCTGCGGCAGGCCGCGGTCGGCGGTCTGAATCGTGCCGCACAGGTGGCGGGCGACCGGCTTACCCTCGACAGTCACGCCGGCCAGGGGCAGATCGGGGCCGTCCAGATAGAGCCCCACCGCGCCGGTACCCGTAATGTTGGGGCGCACCGACCAGCCGGGAAGCGCCTCCTCCAGACGGGGTACGATTCCCTGCAGGACCCCGAAAACTTCGTCGCGAGATACCGCCACAGCGGCTCCTTTCACCTTACGCAGATTTCGTCTAGTCCCAGCTTAGCGAGCGTTCCGGCTACGCGAAGGCAACCACACCATGAGCGCCGACAGCGCCGTGCCGGCAAACATCATGACCGCCATGGACTCCACCGCATTCAGGGGGCTCAACGCCAACAGTAGCGAAGAAATGATGCCGTTACCGTACTGGAAAGAACCCAGCGCAAAAACAATCATGACAGAACATTGGGGGTGGAGATTCACTCATTCTACGCCCATCTTTTAGCGCGTCCACAAGCTTCTTGGTTCCGTCTCAGAGCTCGTCATGAGCACCTTTCAAATAGGAGCAGGAGCGGCGGCGGGTCTACAATGAATCGGTGCCATATCAGGTGCGAGCACAGGCTGACAGAGCCGGATGCGGTGATAACGTCGTCACCCGACCCCCCCCGTTGCGCGCTCCTCCCCTTGTCGGCACCCCACAGCACACATTACGCACGCAGGAGAGCCCATGCACGAGTTCTTTGACCCCGACCAGGTATTCCGCATCGTCGACATTGCCGCCGTTGTCGCCAACGGCCTGCTCGGCGGTGCCGTGGCGCGCGCCTTCCGATTCGACATCGTGGGCTTCCTGCTGCTCGCGGTCGCCTGCGGCATGGGCGGCGGTATGATCCGTGACATCCTGCTGAATTCGGGTCTGCCCGTGGCGCTCACCGACGGCGGCTACTGGGTGGGCGCTATCGGCTCCTCGATTCTGGCGTACAGCATCGATTTGAGTGCCCGCTGGGCGACCCGAACCATGCTCATCATTGACTTCATCGGCATGGGCGCGTGGGCGGCAACCGGCACCATTAAGTCCCTGAACCTGGGTCTGCACTGGCTGCCCGCTATCGCGCTGGGTGTGACCACCGCGGTCGGTGGCGGCGTTATTCGTGACATCATGGTCAACCGTATTCCGGCAATCTTTGGTGGTAACTCTCTGTACGCTACCGTGGCGTTTGTGGGTGCCGCCGAGACCGCCCTCGTGACGGGCCTATTCCACCGCCCGAACCTGGCGATGGGTCTGTCCATTCTGCTGTGTTTGGTGCTGGGTGTGCTCTCCCATATGAAGAATTGGCAGCTGCCGACCACTCCGGCTGAGCTTCGTGTGCCTCGCCCGCGCCTCTTCAATTTTGGTAAGCAGGAGGACCGCACCGTCGCTAATGAGGGCTGGTCGCCCGGTGAGCCGCTCACTGAGCAGCTTGAGGTTATTAACGCTGAGCAGCTGGAGGAGTACCGCCGCTCTAAGGGGCTTTCGGAATAAAAGCCAATATATGCTGAATATAGAATATGGGCTAGTTTCCGCTGGTCAGATGCTTATCTGACGGCAGAAAACAGCCCATATTTACTATATGCAGTACGGCTAAATCGTGTACTCGGTGCTGTCGTACACGGTCAGGAACTTGCGGATGCGCTCATCATCCGAGGCGAAGAAGCCGTTCGGCTCACCGTTATAGCGCAGGGTACCGTTCTCCAGGAACACGATACGGTCCGCAACCTTCTTCGCAAACGCCATATTGTGCGTCACGATGACCAGGGAGCGGCCCTCCTTCGCCAGCTGCATGAGCACGCGGATCACCTCCGCCTCCAGCTCGGGGTCCAGGGCGCTCGTCGGCTCGTCGAAGAGCAGGTAGGAGGGTTCCAACGCCAGGGCGCGAGCAATCGCTACACGCTGCTGCTGACCACCAGAGAGGGCGTCCGGGTAGGAATCAAATTTGTCGGCAAGACCCACCTTCGCCAGCAGCTCGCGGGCACGCTCCTGCGCCTGCTGAGCGCTCAGGGTGCCGTTGAGGGTCGGGGCGAGCGCCACGTTCTTCAACGCCGTGTAGTTCGGAAACAGGTTGAACTGCTGGAATACCATCGCCGAACGGGAACGAATATCACGCACCTGCGCGTCGGTGAGCTTCTGGCTGTAATCCACCTGCGCGTCGTCAATGGTGAGCGTGCCGGACTGCGGGGTTTCCAGCAGGTTCAGGCAGCGCAGCAGAGTCGACTTGCCGCTACCGGAGGGGCCCAGAATCACCGTGGTCTCACCGTCGGGGATATCCAAGCTGATGTTCTTGAGCACCTGCGTATCGCCGAAGCTCTTCGACAGGGAATCAACGCTAAGCATTGTTGCTCCTCACGTAACGGTTGCTGTACTTCTCCAACGCAGACTGTGCGGCAGTCAGCAGAGTGAAAATCACCAGGTAAATGATGGCGACCTCGGAGTACATTGCCAGCGGTTCGAAAGTACGCGACGCGATCTGCTTACCGGTCTGGAACAGGTCAACCATCGAAATGACCGACACCAGCGAGGTGCCCTTAATCAGGTCAATGAAGTTGTTGCCCAGGTTCGGCAGCGCAATACGCACCGCCTGCGGAATGACCACGTGGCGCAGGGTCTGCATGCGGGTGAAGTTCAGGGTTGCCGCCGCCTCAAACTGGCCGCGCGGAATAGCCGCCACCGCCGAGCGGAAGGTTTCCGCCACGTACGCGCCGGTGTGCAGGCTCATCGTGATGATCGCGGCGCTCCACACGTCCAGGGCGATACCGACCTTCGGCAGGCCGTAGAAGACGATGAACAGCTGCACCAGCAGCGGGGTGCCGCGGAAGACCCAGATATACAGCCAGGCCAGCCAGTTCACCGGGGCGAAGCGGCTCGTGCGCGCGCCGGCGGAGATGATGCCCACCAGCAGTGCCACCGCGAAAGAAATCAGCGACAGCGGAATAGTCACTGCCAGGGTCGAGCCCAGCAGCTGAGGCAGGGACTCAGCCCAAAGATTCAGGTAGCGTTCCATGAACGGAACTCAGCTCCTTTAATTAGTTCTTCGGGGAGAGGTCTTCGCCCACGTACTTCTCGTAAATCGCCTTGATGTCACCGTTCTCCAGGTGCTTCTTCAGCGACTCGTCGATAGCGTTACGCAGGGCGTCCTGGCCCTTAGGCAGCAGGATGGAGGAGTTGCTGCCGGTGCCCAGGTCGCCGGCGAGCAGGCGCAGGTTAGCGTCCGGGTGCTCCTTGAAGTACTCAGCGAAGGACACGGAGTCGTTCGCGGTCATCTCTGCACGGCCCGAGAGGACCTGCTCGATAGCCTCATCGAAACCGGAAACGACCACGATCGAGGCACCCTTCGCCTCCACCATCTTGCGGAAGTTCGAGGTCTCAGACTGCGCCGAGGAGTGACCGGAAATCTCGCTCACGTTCTGCAGGGAAGAATCCTTCTTCACGGCAACCTTCGGCTCGGAGTACAGGTAGGGTACGGAGAAGTCGTACTTCTGCTTGCGCTCGTCGGTTGCAGAAACGTTGTTGATGACGATGTCGTAGCGGTCAGCGTCCACGCCGGCGATCAGCGAATCCCAGGGGGTTTCGGTGAACTCTGCGGTCACGCCCAGGTCCTTAGCGACCAGGTCGATGATTTCCTTCTCGAAACCGACCAGGGCGCCGTTCGAGTCGTGGAAGGAGAAGGGGCGGTAGGTGCCCTCCAGGCCCACACGGATCTTGCCGGCAGACTTGATAGCCTCCAGCTTGTTGGTGCTGGATGCGGTGCTGCTGCTGGACGAACCGCACGCTGCGAGCAGTGCAGCCAGGCCGGTGAATGCGGAGCCTGCGAGGACGGTGCGGCGGTTAATCATTGCGGACATAGTGTTCTTCTTTCGTGTGGTGGTTGATGCTCTTGTAGTTGCGGGTTGTCACCCTGCGCTAACCCGGGGGCATCGTGCGGTGTGCCCCTCTCTGCGGGTGCAACGCTGGCTATCGTACAGCTATTCCCGGTGGGAAAGAATTCAACGTAACATTCCGTCACAATCTGCAAGAGAGGAAAACCCGGCGGTCGGTACGCGTGTGTGCTGAGTACCGGCCGCCGGGCTCCACACTAGGATACCGGCTCAGCACCCCAGAACATAAGGGTAGGTTTACCTTAAAGCTGAACTGCCCTCCACTAGGGGCGATGCTGCACCCTCAATCTCGCCCAAACACGCCGGATGCCCTACCGGATACTACACCCGGCACTACACCGGGTATAGAAGGAGGGGCGCACCCGGGAATCACCCCGGGTACGCCCCTCTCTTAGCCCCATGAGAACGCCAGCATCATAATGCGAGGTAGCTGCGGGACTGTCGCTGTTTTAGAAGATTTTCTGCGAACCTACGCCAACGCAGTAGCTTTCATCCTGCTCCACTAGAGCTTTTATCGCTTTCCACGCCGCCCTCTGACGACGGATATTTCCCTGCAAAAGAGCAACGTTAGCGAAGCTGACCAACATACCTTTCGGGTCTGCCTCGCGGAGGTCCTTAGCAAAAATTTTAGGCTTTGCAGAGGTATCAGTCGTCGGCATCATCCAGAGGCGAGAACCATGAGCTACACGGTTTCTCAGAGTAGTCAGAGACTTAAGACGGCCCTCAAAGTGCTTATGGCTTACGCCCATACATTCTGCGGTCTTTTTGTAGAGCAACATCTTTTCAGGATCTCCAGTCTCAGCGGAGGTTTCTGATGCATAACTTTGGACCACTGCATGGGAGAGAAGTCCCAAAGAAAACGAATCAACAACAGACCACAGGGGAAGCTCTTTTTGCATCATCTCTCGAAGCTCCTCAACGTCTTCCCAGTCATCCAAGTTTTCAGAGGGGGTTTTAGAGGAACTTTTAGCGCAGGATTTCCACCACTCCTCAACGCGCTCACGAACATACGGTTCACGGTATCGCAGGATATGCCGCATCATATCTTTGATGAGGGCATCTACTGGCCTGTCCTGGTCCATACAGATATATGCATCCGGGTTGAGATACTCATGGGGACTACGATAAGTGCAAAATACATCCACCCATGCAGCTCGAATCGCTTGTTCGCTCTGCCTCATGTACCCGTACAGAAGGGAAGAGACCTTCACATCCATACGCACAATATCTAAAACATCCGAGATGCCTGGGTTTTCGGGTAGAAGCCCTTCGCTCTTGTATTTGTTGTAATTACGAAAGTACCCCAGAAGGTAGTGGAAATTAGAGCATGCAAGCATGTCTCGGTCATCGTCGCTCAGGGTTATTCCCTGAGGAAAATACCTCTTAGCAACAAGGTATTCCTTCTGGTCCTCTATTGAAGGCAGAAATACGCACGATTCCTTGGGCAAAACCACTGCTCTCCTTACTCGGTTCGCCGTAGAACCGAACATAAAAAAGGACCCCCTCGAGATGCGCTTGAATCAGAGGCGGAGGGGGGACTGTTACTACAACAATAACATTGGAGCTACACGCACTCAAGGAATCTGGGCGTTTTCCCTGGTCATCTTATGGTTGCTTATATCACTGCGTCAGCATCAAAGGAAGAGGGGCGCACCCGGGAATCACCCCGGGTACACCCCTTCCGCTCAAACGCTGACAAGCGCCTAATTTTTGTAATTACAAGCCGTAGCCGCTCAACAGCACAGGCTACTTCGACAGCACCTGACGCTTCGAAGAAATCACGCCCGTATTGAAACCAGCCAGGTGCAGGCCACCGTGGAAACGCGCGTGCTCAATCTTCACGCACTTATCCATCACCACGTTCAGGCCGGCAGCCTCACCAATCGCGGCGGCCTCCTCGCTCCAGGAGCCAAGCTGCATCCACACGGTCTTCGCGCCCAGGTCAACAGCTTCCTGAACCACGCCCGGCAGGTCCTCATTACGGCGGAAAATCTCCACCAGATCCGGAACCTCCGGCAGGTCCTGCAGCGACGGGTACACCGGCTGACCCAGCACAAGCTTGCCCTTCGCCGCCAGAATCGGGTTCACAAAATACAGCTTGTACGGCGACGCCGACTGCAGGTACGTTGCCACAAAGTACGAAGCACGCGAAATCTTATCGCTCATACCCACAATCGCAATCGTGCGGGTATTACGCAGAATGTTCAGACGCTCAGGGGCGGAAGGACCCACCCAGGTACGCTTCTCAGTCATTACTTCTCCTCCTGAGTGGTAGTAGGCAGGGAGCAGGATGCGCCAGCAGCAGCCTCAGCGGCGGCAGCGTCCTCGGCGGCCTTAGCGGCGGCAACCGCCTCCTCAGCCTCCACAACCTTGTCTGCGCTGGACTCGCCCACACGCTCACCGGCGTGGTTCAGGCCGGTCGCGTAGGTCAGCGCCTGGTCCAGATCCCAAATGATGTCTTCAACGTCTTCCAGACCCACCGAAATGCGGATCAGGTCCTCACCCACGCCGCCAGCAGCCAGCTGCTCAGCGGTCAGCTGCTGGTGCGTGGTCGAACCCGGGTGCAGCACCAGGGTGCGGGCGTCACCAATGTTCGCCAGGTGGCTTGCCAGCTGCAGGGCACCGATGAACTCGCCACCGACCAGACGGCCGGAAGCCTTCTCGGTCGCCTTCACGCCGAAGGAGAACACGGAACCGACACCCAGCGGCAGCAGCTTCTTCGCACGCTCGTGGTGCGGGTGATCTTCCAGGCCGGCGTAGTTCACGTAGGCGATGCGCTGATCCTCAACCAGCCAGTTGACAACCTGTTTAGCGTTCGCCAGGTGCGCATCCATGCGCTGCGGCAGGGTCTCAACGCCCTGCAGCAGGTTGAACGCGGACTGCGGGCTCAGCGACGGACCGAAGTCACGCAGCTGCTCAGAACGCAGCTTAGTCAGGAAACCGAACTCACCGAAGTTACCCCACCAGGACACGCCGTTGTAGGAGGGAACCGGCTCGGTCATGGACGGGAAGTTGCCGTTACCCCAGTTGAAACGACCGGACTCGACGACGATACCGCCGAGGGTGGTGCCGTGACCGCCCAGGAACTTGGTGACCGAGTGAATGACGATGTCCGCGCCGTGCTCGATGGGGCGGATCAGGTAGGGGGTGGACAGGGTTGCGTCCACGACCAGGGGGATGCCCGCCTCGTGGGCGACCTCTGCGAGGCCTTCCAGGTCGGCAACCTCACCGGAGGGGTTCGCCACGATCTCGGTGTAGATTGCCTTGGTGTTCTCGGTCAGTGCCGCCTTGTAGTCGGCGGGGTCGGTGCCGGGTACGAAGGTGGTTTCAATGCCGAAGCGGCGCAGGGACACGTCCAGCTGGGTGACGGTGCCGCCGTACAGCTGCGAAGAAGCAACAATGTGGTCGCCCTGCTGGCACAGAGCCGCGAAGGTGATGAACTCGGCAGCCATGCCGGAGGCGGTCGCTACCGCACCGATGCCGCCTTCGAGGGAGGCGATGCGCTCCTCCAGCGCGGCGACGGTCGGGTTGGACAGGCGCGAGTAGATGTTGCCGTACTTCTGCAGGGAGAAGAGGTTCGCGGCGTCGTCAGCGTCTTTGAAGACGAAGGAGGAAGTCTGATAGATGGGGACCGCGCGGGCACCGTGTTCAGCGTCGGGGGTGCCGCCCGCGTGTAGTGCGCGGGTGCGGAAGCCGAAAGTGTGTTCAGCCATTGGTTTGCTCCTGTGTATCTGCCCGCCTGTGTGCGGGGAGTCGATAGTGGCTCGACTTTATACTGTGCCACCGTCACGGGGGCGCACCAAGTGCGGGTACCTATGTGTCGTTTATTGCGGATTATGACGGGGCATCATATCAGCTGTCATAACAGAAGTTGTTATGACGGCTGTTATGATGCGCGCTCAATCAGCGCCGGCAAAATACCCGGTTTTAGCTTGCAAATCCGGGGTTTTCAAGGTTCAAGGCGCGAGGAAAATATCGCATCATAACAACATTATCGCAGGATCATAACAACTTCATAACAGAAATTGTTATGATGCTGTTATGACGTTGCTATGACGTTCACCAAGAAGTAGCCATCGGGAGCATGCATGGAAACAAACACCGCCGAACTCATCAAAAACCTACGCCATAACCGGGCTGAAAACGGGCGGGTAGAAGTCAAAGCTGCCGCTGGCGGGTTCCCTAAGTCCGTTCTTGAAACCGTTAGCGCCTTCGCTAACGGCGACGGTGGCACCATCCTTCTTGGCCTGACCGACCCGGCAGAGGGTCTGCAACCGGTTGAAGGTTTCAATGCACAGGCAGTCCACGACGCATCCGTTGAGGCAATCCGTTCCAAGATCACGCCTCGACCCCCGGTAGATATTCAAATTGAGGCGGCAGATGAGCAGCACCGTATCGTGCGCATCGATGTGCTCCCCGGCGACCCGACGCAGAAGCCTTACTACATCGAAGCACACGGCATGTATAACGGCTCCTACCAGCGCGTCGGCGAGGCCGATATTCGCCTCACCAAGTACGAGATTGACCGCCTCCTAGAGAGCCGCAGTCAGCCCCGCTACGACGAGGAGCTGGTCAGCGAGGCAAGGTTCAAGGACCTCTCCCCCACCCTTGTGAGTGCCTATGTCGCTCGCCTCCGCGAGGAGCAACCTCGCGTTTTTGCGGCGCTTTCTGACCGTGAGGTTCTTCTGCAGGCACGCATTCTACGCATCGATTCTGAGGGCCGAGAAGTGCCCACTCTTGGGGCGCTTCTCGCCATGGGATCCTACCCGCAGGCGTTCTTCCCGCAGCTGATGATGAGCGTTGTTGTTCTTCCCGGTGAAGAGCTTGGTGAGGTCACTGAGGACGGTCGACGTTTTCTGGACAATCACAGCTGTACCGGGCCTATCCCCTCCATGTTGGATGAAGCTATGGGCGTTTTGGTTCGCAATATGCGCAAAACGTCCACGATGGAGGGCCTCAACAGTAGCGGTATCGGGCGGGTTGAGCGCTACGAGTATCCGCTGGAGGCTATCCGCGAGCTTTTGGTCAACGCCCTCATGCACCGCGACTACTCGCCGGGTGCGCGCGGCTCACAGGTACAGGTTGAGCTCTACACCAACCGCCTGGTGGTGCGTAGCCCGGGCGGTATCTACGGTGCTGTAACTATCCGAGATTTCGGTCAGCCCGGTGTTTCTTCAACCCGCAACAGCTACTTAGCAAGCATTCTGACTAATCTGCCCGACCCGGGTACGGGGCGTTTGATTGCAGAGAATAGGGCTTCCGGTATTCCCACGGTTCTGCGCGCGCTGAAGGAGGCGGGTCTGCCCGCTCCCCAGTTTGCTGACCGTCTACTCTATGTGCAGGTCACTCTGATGCAACCCCCACAGGATGTGTCTTCTACGGAACAGAAGACCACACCTGAGGATAAGACTCAGCAAGCAACCCATTCCACGGGCAAAGATTCAGCCGACGCCGTCGAACCGACGGGAGTCGACGTGTCGCTTGATGGTCTCAGCGAACGCCAGGCTGGTATTGTGCGTGGCCTGCGTGCACAGGGCGAGGCTGTTTCCACGACATATATCCAAGAGCATTGGGGTCGGGGTGCTTCACGTACCTCCATCACGAATGATCTGCGCCGTCTTGTGGAGGCGAAGCTGATTGTTCCTACGGCTCCGCCGCGTAGTAAGAACCGTAAGTATCGCGCTGCTTAGACGTACCCGATAAAAGGTACACAAAAAGGGGAGGGAAATAGAGCGGTTATTCTCTATTTCCCTCCCCATTCGACTATTCAGCCAAAACCACGTTTAGCCGCAAGCCCATTCAAAGACGACCTGCGAGAAGTCGCGGGCGGCAAGCGCCTCCGGAGTAATTAGCCAGTTCGCCGCACCAGCGTCACCCCACATCACGTACACGCCCTCCTCAGCGTCCTCGCCCCACTCCGACTCGATAGTCAGCAAGTTCACCGTGTGGCCGCTCAACTCTTCAAACTCGTCACGCGGGTCATTCTGCACGAACGAGGGGTAGCCGCCGATATGCGAGTAATCCCTCTCCTCCGATTCGAAGGGCTCCAGCAGGTTGTAGGAGGCGTCACCGCGTGCGTTCGGTTCCTCGGGCAGCTTCTGGTCCGGGTACATCTCGTCCCAGGCGTCAGCGAACTGGTCGTAGATTTCGAAGCCGCCATCCAGGAAGCCCTGCTCCCAGGGCTCGAAGGCAAGTGCGTACTCGGTGGTTGCCTCAGAAACGTCCTTGCCCTCAGGTCCCAGAGGCCAGCCGTAATCGCCCCAGTCGATGGTCGGGAAGGGAACCGGGAACTGCACATCCGGGTTCGGTTCATCCAGCGTCTCGTAGTAGACGACACGGTGATTCTTCTGCGAGAGCGGGTTCTCGTAGTCAAAGCCCCACAAGCACTCTTCGTCGTTCGGGTTAATCCAGAACTGCAACATACCGGTCGCCGGGTAGATGTCGTTCTCGGGCAGCTCAGCACAGTTAATCTGCGCAATCATACCCAGCGGCTCACCCTTCTCATTGGTCGGCGGCAACTCGCCTGCGGGCAGGTACGGTCGGCCACCAAACTTGGAAGCGGTCTGCGGCAAGGGCTCGGCGGGAACGAAGGGCTTCAGGGCAATAGCCTTCTTACGGGCGCCCTCCTGGTTGAGTAGGTCGATAACGTGCTTCGCCTGCTTTTCGATGTCCTCGAACGGCTTGTTGTCAAACATTTTAGGGTCTCCTCATTGATGATGTGGCGGTATGAAAGTAGTATGGTGTCTAGCCGCAAGCCCACTCAAAGACGACCTGCGAGAAGTCGCGGGCGGCAAGCGCCTCCGGGGTAATTAGCCAGTTCGCCGCACCGGCATCACCCCACATCACATACACGCCCTCCTCAGCGTCCTCGCCCCACTCCGACTCGATGGTCAGCAGGTTCACCGTGTGGCCGCTCAACTCTTCAAACTCGTCACGCGGGTCTTCCTGCACGAACGAGGGGTAGCCGCCGATATGCGAGTAATCCCTCTCCTCCGATTCGAAGGGCTCCAGCAGGTTGTAGGAGGCGTCACCGCGTGCGTTCGGTTCCTCGGGCAGCTTCTGGTCCGGGTACATCTCGTCCCAGGCGTCAGCGAACTGGTCGTAGATTTCGAAGCCGCCATCCAGGAAGCCCTGCTCCCAGGGCTCGAAGGCAAGTGCGTACTCGGTGGTTGCCTCAGAAACGTCCTTGCCCTCAGGTCCCAGAGGCCAGCCGTAATCGCCCCAGTCGATGGTCGGGAAGGGAACCGGGAACTGCACATCCGGGTTCGGTTCATCCAGCGTCTCGTAGTAGACGACGCGGTGGTTCTTCTGCGAGAGCGGGTTCTCGTAGTCGTAACCCCACATGCACTCTTCGTCATTCGGGTTAATCCAGAACTGCAACATACCGGTCGCCGGGTAGATGTCGTTTTCAGGCAGGTCAGCGCAGTTAATCTGCGCAATCATGCCCAGCGGCTCACCCTTCTCATTGGTCGGCGCAGACTCACCTGCGGGCAGATACGGTCGGCCACCAAACTTGGATGCAGTCTGCGGCAGCGGCGCGTCGGGGCGGCTCACCTTCAGGCGGATTGCCTGCTTGCGGGCGCCACGCTCGTTGAGCGCGTCGATGACGCGGCGTGCCTGCGCCAGGGTCTCTTCGGAGGGCTTGTTCTTCGGCATTGTGTGCTCGTTTCGTCGGTGAATTAATCGGTGTGTAAGGTTCGGTGTGTCGGGCGCGGGGCTACGGTACCGCTGCGCCTTCTACCCCCATTAGACCCTATTTCGGGCGGGCGCGCACCAATTCCGGTCACGAGTGCATCCGGCGGCGACAATCAGGTGCGAAAGCAGGTGCCAAGCGTGCAGAAAGCCCCGCCTCCTCACCCTCATGCGCGGGCATGAGAGGTAAGAAGCGGGGCTTCCCGGCGAATCTCTACGAATCTCTACGAGAGGCTAGAACCTTTAGAGTGCCTTCTCGATGGTCTCCAGAACACCAAGCGCGGCAGCCGGGCCAGCGTTCAGGAAGAACATGTCAGAATCCACGCTGTGCGCGTGCTTCTCGGTAACAGCCTTGAGGGTGCTCCACAGCGCCTCACCGGTCAGCTTGGACTCGTCGCCGCCCTGCACACCGTAGAACAGGTAGTCGCCGTCAGCCTGATCGAGCTGCTCGGAGCTCAAGTCGATGGAGGTCTTCTCAACCTGCGCAGCTGCGGGACGTGCCAGGGATGCATCCGCGCAGATGGAGCCCACGAACGAGGACTTCGCGAAGATGCGGGTGCGGTCAGCGGAAGCGTACAGGAAGGAGAAGGTCTTCTCACTGCCAGCCTTCTGACCGACCGACTTCGCCTTGGTGTTGTACTCCTCCATGAGCTTCTCAGCCTTCTCGGTGGTGCCCAGCGCGGCGGCAATCAGCAGGAAGTCCTGCTTCCAGTTGACGCCGGTGCCCTCGGTGACCACGGTCGGGGCGATCTTGGCGAGGGACTCGTACACCTCATCCTTCTTGTTGGTGTTGTTGATGAGGATCAGGTCGGGTTTGAGGTTTGCGATGGCTTCCAGGTCGGGGTCGGTGCGCTTGCCGACCTTAGCAATCTTGTCGAGCTCTGCGGACTTATCGGAGAACTTGGTCTTCAGGTAGGTGGGGACCAGGTCGGCGTCACCGGCGGTTGCCGCGCCGACCGGCACGATGCCCAGGGAGAGCACGCCGTCGAGCTGACCGGTGGAGAGAATCACGACCTTGGAGGGTGCGGATTTGATGGTGGTTTCACCGCGGAAGTGCTTGACGGTGCGGGGGAATTCGCCGTCAACGGTGGTGGTGCCCATGCCGGAGGGCAGGGCGGAGGGTGCCACCTTCTTACCGGTCGCAGAAGCAGACGCGGAGGAAGAGCCGGAAGTGTTGGAGGAACCGCATGCTGCCAGGGCGAGGGCACCGAAGGAACCGAGTGCGAGTGCGCCGAAGGAGCGGCGGGTGATCTTGTTCGTCATATTTGCCATTTTATTAGGATAACCTCATATATGCATATGCGATACTTAATACTCATCTATTGATACGTTAAGCATCCTCCGTCCGCACGGGAGCGCACCGCTCCCCCACCACCTCCAAAGCCTATGACCCCACAGACCACCACCCCTTCCGGACCCGCCGTCAGCGAAGGCTCCACCGTCAGCGCTGCCTCCCTGGCGAAAATTCGTGCCCTCTCCGCTTCTTCGGACGCCGTATCTGGCGCCTCCTCGGGCGGTCAGGGCGGCAAGTCTATCTCGCGTCTGGCGGTTGCGCTCATTATTGGCGGCGTTCTGCTGGTACTGCTCTGCGCCCTGTCGTTTACGGTGGGTTCGCGCATGTTCCCCCTGGACCGCTCGATTGATGGTTTCCTCCACCCGGAGGCGAACACTATCGAGTCGAAGCTGATTTGGGCGAAGCGTGCCCCGCGTACCGCCGCGGCGCTGCTGGTCGGGTGCCGCGTTGGCGGTGTCGGGTGTGCTCATGCAGGCGTTGAGCCGTAACCCGCTGGCTGAGCCGGGTCTGCTGGGTGTGAACTCGGGTGCTGCCGCCTCCGTGGTGGTGGGTGTGGGCGTTTTTGAGGGTGTCGTCCCCGTTCGTTCAGCTCTGGCTGGCTCTACTCGGGTTCGGGTCTGGCAGCGGCGCTGGTGTTCGTCATGGGCTTGGTGGATTCTAAAGCCGAACCTGGATTCGACGGCGCGTCTGGTGCTCACTGGGTGTGGCGGTGAATGCCTGCCTGGGCACGATTACCGGCATTATCACGATGTTTAATTCGAAGGCTTTTGATTCGCACCGTTTCTGGGTGGTGGGTTCGCTGGAGAACCGCACCTTTGAGCAGGTTCTCTCGGCGCTGCCCTTTGTGGCGTTGGGTTTAGTGCTGTCTTTCATGCTGATCGGTCCTCTGCGTGCCCTGGCACTCGGTGAGGATGCGGCAGCCGGCTTGGGCGTGCCGGTGACATTGGTGCGTGGCGCGACGATTATTGCAATCATGGCGCTGTGTGGTGCGGCGACTGCGGTTGCGGGCCCGATTGGTTTTGTGGGTCTGGTCGTGCCGCATGTGGTTCGCCTGCTGGTGGGTTCCGATATTGCGCGCGTTCTGCCGCTGTCGCTGGTGTACGGCCCGGTGTTGGTGCTTGCCTCCGATATTTTGGGTCGCGTTCTGGTGATGCCCAGTGAGCTTGAGGTGGGTATTGTGACCGCCTTTATTGGTGCCCCGGTGCTGATGGTTCTGGTGCTGCGTTTGAGTGCCGGGTGCGCGCGGTGCGAAGAAGAGCCGCATGGGTGAGAAGGCGCAGGCGCACGACGAGTCGGGTCCCGGCTCATGCGTCGGAGCACGGTCCGCATCGTGCTCACCGCCCTGTTGCGCGTGGTTCGTCTGGTTCGACTGGCGTATCTGGTTCTGTAGGCCCCGGTTTCTGAGAGGTTTTATTGTGAGCGTTGTGTCTCGTTCTGTAGCCGGGTCTGTTGTTGCCGGGTCTGTGCGTATCCCTGGGCGTTACCGCACCCCTATTCCGCGTACCCTGCTGGTGGTGGCGGTGCTTGTGGTGGCGGCGGTCGCCTCCCTGGTGTTTGGTAGTTATCAGATGAGCCCTGATCAGGTGTTTCGCCTGATTTTTCAGGGTGAGGGCACGGAGATTGAGCGTCAGCTGGTGTTGAATCAGCGTCTGCCGCGTATGCTTGCCGCCGTGGTGGTGGGTGCGGCTTTGGGCTTATCGGGCGCTATTTTTCAGTCGGTTTCGCGTAATGCTCTGGGTTCGCCGGATATTATCGGTTTCACGGTGGGTTCGGCGACCGGTGCCCTGTCTGTGGTGCTGATTGGGTCGTTGAGTTCTACCGGCGTGGGTATGGGCATGGGCGCTATTATTGGCGGTTTTGCGACGGCGGCTGTGGTGATGCTTCTGGCGGGTGTGCGCGGTGGCGCGACGATGGGTCAGAAGATGGTGCTGATTGGTATTGCGGTGAGTGCGATGCTCAGTTCCGTAAATGATTACCTGATTACGCGCGGTGATTTGGAGAAGGCGGAGGCGGCGAAGACCTGGCAGCACGGTTCGCTGAAATGCGCTCTCGTGGAACCAGATGTCGGTGCAGGCGGTGCTGTTGCTGGTGGCTATTCCGCTGGTGCTGATGCTGACGCATCGCCTGCGCGTCTTGGAGCTCGGCGACGATTTGGCGGCAGGTTTGGGTTTGCCGGTGAAGAGGACCGTAAACATGCTGGTGGCGGCTGCCGTGCTCCTGGTGGCTGTGGCGATTTCTGTTGCGGGCCCAATTGGTTTCTTGGCGCTGGTTGCCCCGCAGATTGCGCGCCGCCTGTGGAACACTCCGGGTATGGCGATGTGGCATTCGGCGCTGCTAGGTTCAGTGATTTTGGTGCTGGCTGATTTTGTGTCGGCTCGTGCGTTGGCGCCGTTCCAGATTCCGGTGGGTCTGGTGACGGGCGCATTGGGTGGCGTGTATATGCTGTGGTTGCTGTACCGTCAGCGCTAGTTGCGCCGTCTTACTCCGTATGAGTGACCGGGTGTTCCCCACTGTGGGGGCACCCGGTTTTCTCTGTTTCACGGGGTTTCACGGAATCTCACGGCGGTTTCACTGGGTTTGACGGGCGGTTTCAGAATTTTTCGGAATTTTCCCAGTTTTACCCCGGGGTAGATTAAAAACTGCTTATCGTGTCAGGGGTCGCTCATAGAGTGTAGGTGTTGGAAGGGACGATCCTTCCGGCCGGGCACGCCGCCTCCCGCGGTGTTGCCAGCGGATTGATTCAGCATCTACGGAAGGAACGGTCATGGAAAACACCACTCACGAGAGCCAGTACGCAAACGCAGAGATTTCCTGCACCGCGGATGAGCAGCTGTGCCGTGATGCAGAGTTTAACCTGCTGATGCAGGCGGGCACCATCGTCCGTATGGAGCGTTTCAACGTGGAGGAGCTCCGCGGCGTTCTGGAGCAGCTGGTGGCTGACGGTTCGTGCTTCCGCACCGCGCCGGCCTCTTCGACCATGGGCCGCGTGATGCGTCACCTGACTCAGGGTGCTTCCGGTTACGAGGAGAACCTGCGCGAGCTACGAGCTGCGGCGCAGAACGCTCTGCTATTCGTGTTCCCCCTGGAGAAGGACCTGGAGATGTGCCTGCGCTTTGAGCGTGTGCAGGGTACCGGTCTGGCGCTGACCGGCATGGGCGTGAGCCCGGTCAATGGTGACCTGTGGGTCAAGCACTGGGCCATGCGTTCTCTGGAGTGCACCGATGCGGTATTCGCGGTGGAGTCAGCTCCGGGTGCCTGCAATTTTGAGCTGCGCCGCAAGACGTTCTACGCAATGCTCACGATGGTTGAGCTGTCGACCTGGGGCTGGCGGCTGAGCCGAAGGACTTCTCCATGTTCGACGATCCGAAGGCTATGTGCACGAAGTTCAAGCGTGAGCGCCGCGATTGCCGCCGCGCGATGCGTGCCCAGTACGACCGCGCCGCATAAGGCATGTGTGTATGCCCTGCGCGGCATACGCGTTTAAAGGCCTAGCCAGTGCCGTTTTGTGGACTGTTAGAGCCACTTATTCTTCTTGAAGAACCAGTAGAGGAGCAGACAGGAGACCAGCATCAGCAGCAGGGCCGCCGGGTAGCCGAACTCCCACTTGAGCTCGGGCATGACCTCAAAGTTCATGCCGTACACCGAGCCAACAATGGTGGGCACCATGAGTAGCGCCGCATAGGCGGAAATTTTCTTGGTGTCGTCGTTCTGTTGCTGACCGAGCAGGGTGTCGTGCACGCGCAGGGCGTTTTCGAGGGAGCTACGAAGATCCTCAAGGCGTTCCTTCGTGTGCACCACGTGGTCGAGCACATTACGGAACTGGCGGGCAAGTTCCACGGCCTCGTCTTCAACCTCGCCCTGGCTCGCGCCCGGGTAGGGGGACGGGTCGAGCGCGCCGGTGCGTAGGCCTTCAATGATGCGACCCATCATCGGTTCGAGGGGTCGGCAGGCTCGCTGAAAGTCAATCACCTGGTTGAGTAGCTCGTATATGCGCTGCGCCAGGGAGTTGGCGTCTTGGCGGTCGTGCGCGGAGAACAGGATGTCTTCAATCTCGTCGTTGTCGTTCTCGAGTCCCTCGAGCACGGGGGCGTACCTGTCGACGGTGCTGTCGAGGATGCGGTGCAGCAGTCGGGCGGGGGATGCATCGGGGGTGGCGTAGAGCAGGTTGAACTTGTCGTTGATGCGCTGTTCGTCGCGAACGAGTGCGAGGGTGTAGCGGGGGCCGGTGAAGAGGTGCAGTTCGCTGAGGCGCACTTCTTCTTCTTTGTCGAGGTAGATGGCGGGGCGGATGACGGTGAAGAGGGAGTCGCCGTATCGTTCTAGTTTGGCGCGCTGGTGGCCTCGTCCGGCGTCTTCGATGGCGAGTTCGTGCAGGTTGAAGGTTTTTTGCAGGGCGTGTAGTTCGTGGATGTCGGGGTTGGCGTATCCGAGGGCTACGGCGGTGTTCTCGTCCGCGTAGGCGCGGAGGGTTTCTTCCTCGGTGGCACCCAGCTGAGGGCGGTCCGAGCTCGGGTAGATAGCTCCGGTGATATAGGACATCGTTTTTCTCCTCTGAACGCTTTGGCGCCACGTGTGCGAGGCGCTCCTTCCAGCATACGGTATGCACCCCGCCTGGTCATGTGCACCGCGCGTGCACCCGGCATAGAAAAAGCCCCCGGAAGGCACCTGTAAGGTACCCTCCGGGGGCTTTCGCGTCTTGAGCTTTTGCGCTTAGTCTTCGTTGATGAGGTCGCGAACCACAATGGTCTGGTCACGGTCCGGGCCCACGCCAATCGCGGAGATACGGCAGCCAGAAATCTCTTCCAGCTTCAGCACGTACTTGCGGGCGTTCTCGGGCAGCTCATCCAGGCTCTTCGCATCCGAAATGTTCTCGGTCCAGCCGTCGTAGTACTCGAAAAATCGGCTTAGCATGGTGGAACTCAGTCTGAGTCATCGGCATCTCGTCGTGGCGCACACCGTCAACGTCGTAAGCCACGCAGACCGGGATCTTATCCAGGCCGGTCAGAACGTCCAGCTTGGTGATGAACAGGTCGGTGAAAGCCGTTGATGCGCACAGCCTGACGCGCCAGCACGGCGTCGTACCAGCCGCAACGACGCGGGACGGCCGGTGTTCACGCCGAACTCGCCGCCGGTGGTGCGCAGGAACTCGCCCATCTCATCAAACAGCTCGGTCGGGAAGGGGCCAGCACCCACGCGGGTGGTGTACGCCTTCTGAATACCGATCACGCGGGAGATGCGGGTCGGGCCCACACCCGAACCGACGCACGCACCGCCGGAGGTCGGGTTGGAAGAGGTCACGAACGGGTAGGTGCCGTGGTCAACGTCCAGGAAGGTTGCCTGGCCGCCCTCCATCAGCAGGGTCTTACCCTCGTCCAGCGCCTTGTTCAGCAGCTGGGTGGTGTCCACAATCATCGGCTTCAGACGCTCGGCGTAAGACATGAAGTACTCGACGATCTCGTCGACCTCAACGTGGCGGCGGTTGTAGACCTTCACCAGCAGTTCGTTCTTCTGACGCAGTGCGCCTTCAACCTTCTGACGCAGGATCGACTCGTCCAGGATGTCCTGAACACGCACGCCGAGGCGACCAACCTTATCCATGTAGGCGGGGCCGATACCGCGGCCGGTGGTGCCGATAGCGCGCTTGCCGAGGAAACGCTCGGTCACCTTATCCATGGTCTGGTGGTAGGGTGCGACCAGGTGTGCGTTAGCGGAAATCTTCAGGCGGGAGGTGTCAGCACCGCGTGCCTCAAGGCCGTCAATCTCAGCGAACAGAGCCTCGGGGTTAACAACCACGCCGTTACCAATCACGGGGACGGCGTTATCGCTCAGAATACCCGCGGGCAGCAGCTTCAGCTCAAACTTCTGGCCGTTCACCACCACGGTGTGACCGGCGTTGTTACCGCCGTTGGGCTTGACCACGTAGTCTACGCGGGGGCCGAGCAGGTCGGTTGCCTTACCCTTACCCTCATCGCCCCACTGGGCGCCCACAATCACGACAGCTGACATTTTGTGCTCCTTGAAAGCCTTGAAGATACGCACCGGATTTCACGGCGCGGCGGCGACCTACCGCCTCATGTTCCGGGTAGGCACAGCTCTTCTAATGATACCGTGCCCGCCCCTTTAAGTCCCGTGTGACGGGGCGGTAGGCGTGCCGGATACGGTGCCGGTGAGCCTCACCGGGCACGGCAACGCCCCCATCCGATATTTGGACGGGGGCGCTACCGGTATGAGCTTATGAAGACTACTTGATGATCTCGATGAAGGTCATCGGGTAGGTGTACTGCTCACCGCGGTTTGCGGCCAGAGCAGCCAGGCTGTGGAAGATAACCATCAGGATAGCCACAACCATCGGGACGACCCACAGGATGATGCCCAGGATGCCGAAGGTCAGAACATCAGCAGCCAGGAAGCCATGCTGATGACCCACAGGGAGAAGTTGAAGTTGAACGCGCGGCGTGATGCTTCCTTAGTGAAGGAGTAGCCGGGCTTGTCCTTGTAGATGAACCACATGACCAGCGGCGCGAGAATACTTGCGGATGCGAAGGACAGCAGAGACAGAATCGCAGAAGCCAGGTGCGCGAGCATCGCCATGTTCTGGTCGTCCTTCGAGGAGACTACGTAACCGTTGGGCTGCTGACCCGGCGCCTGCGAGTAGGAGGGTGCCTGCTGGGAGTACTGGTTGTACTGTTCAGGGTTCGGGTTCTGGGACATCGTTTCTTTTCCTTAATCTATCGATGAGTGGATATAGCTAATCGTTGAGGCGCGGCTAATCATTGAGGTGCGGCGGCAGGCTAACTCGCCGTTTTCGGCGGGTGCCCGCCTCGCTCGGCTTGGTCGCAACGCTCGTGATGGTTTCACCCTATCAAGGCAAAGTAAATGGAATATTAACCCTCGCCGGACAACAGACGAAGAAACCCGAATATGACAGGAAAAGACGCCCCTGCCCCTCCACGCGGTGGTACGTGCGTGGAGGGGCAGGTCGTTATACGGTGTGGATTGGCTTGAGGTTAGTCTTGTATCTCTACATCGGGTGAGCCAGGATGCGCGGCGGGCTTATGTAGTTCGGCAGGCTCGCGCTGTGCGGCGGCCTCGCGCGGTGCCGCAGACTCGCGTAGCTTTACACGTTCCCGCCTTTTCAGCGCCTCATACTCATCGAAAAAACCATGTTTCTTCGTGTATCCGTTGATGCCCGTGTAGTCGTCCGGCAGGCGGTTGTACACCAGGTAGTACCAGAACTCGGCATGTACCGTCTTTGTTTTCTGGATGAGTTCCCTCAGCCGGTTCTTATGCTTCACAGCCTGAACAATACCCACAATCCACAGGATCGGCACCACAAAAAATGATCCCAGACCGATAATGATGAAGAAATGAACAGCGACCATAAAGCCGGCATTCAGGGGTCGAACGATGCTCGCCAAAGGAACCAGCACAAACGGGTTCAGTATCAGTAGGACAATAAGCACGGCTTTCCAGAAGGTGCGCTGACCCTCGATCTCTTCAATGTTGGAGCCAGCCAACGGATTATTGATTGGAACGTAGCCCACCGGTTGCAGCTCTGCCGCCCGCGATATGGGGTTCTCCTCAGCCTTGACCGGGTTCAGGTGGGCGGCGCACGCCTGCATGGGTGCGGACTCATCCTGGGAGCGGTCGAGCAGGCGCATTTCGATGAGTTTCGAGTCGGGGTGCCGAAGAGCGGCTCAGGGAATAACCGGCAGAATAGCGCCCGGTTGCAGACCGAGGGATTCCAACCGAACGTACTCGCCGTAGGCGTGCATGGTTTGAGTCTTCGTTGCCTGAGTCTGCATTGCTTGCGCCCGCTCACGGGCAGAGAGTACAGGCTGGGCGGGCGCAGTGGACTGGGTGGGCGCAGTGGAGTTGAGCGCAGAGGAGGCGAGCGCTACCGGGTGGTTCGCATCGTCGTCCTTGCGAGATTCGTGAGTATCTTCCGGGGTGTCTTCTGAGGTATCTTCTGAGGTGTCTTCCGGCTCGTCGATTTTGTCGGTGTCATGAGAGTCTTCGGGTTCGTCTTCTGAGTCTTTCCGCGCGGAGTCGTAGCGCTTGGGGGCACCCGGGTAGACGTATTCATAATCGGGGTCGGGGTGTTCTAGCTCTTCGTCGTCGGATTCTTCATATAGCTCAGCGTCTTCATTTTTCTGCGTCTGCTCGCCCATGAGTAGCGCCATGTATTCCGGGATGGACTGGTCGGTGTCCCAGAGGGGCTGGTACGCCTCGTCCTTCTTTGCAGCTTCCTTCTTTTCAGTGAGTCGGTCTGCCATGGTCGTCTCCTTCGCTTACCAGACATACTCCTAGCGGCACCACCGTACCAGCGTGCGCTGGGCAGTCCCTTGAAACCTGCCCGATAAAAGCTGAGAAAAATCCCCCGACAAGCGCCAACACGCACGTGTTAACACTGCCGGGGGTTCAGCGCTACCGGAGTCCAGGGGCTCACGGGAAGTCGACTACGATGCATCCGCTGAGTTTGGAACAGGGCTTGAGGTAGGGCTCTGGGCACTCAGCGGCTGAGGGGCTGGCGCCACGGAAGACATCGAAGACGCCGCGCCCAGGATTCCCTGCATCTCCTCGGCATCCCTGGGCAGGCGGTCATACACCAGGTAGAACCAGAACGACCCGAGAGGCATGGCCTTCCATTTCAGCGCTCGGTACTTTCGGCTCACTCGGATCAGCGCAAAAATCAGCGCACCAGCCCACAAGAACAGGGGAAGACCAAACGTTGCCAGAGAAAATATCAGGAAGAAATAGTAAACAAACCCGCCGAAGCGAGGGTCCTCTGTAACGGTAGCCAGCAGAAGATAAGTCAGGGGATTAAACACCACACCCACGAAGAAGAGCACTATGAACTCAGGCCAGGCTTTCCACCATAAGTCTGATACACGCACCTTGCCCGCAAGTGGGGTCGCTGAGATATACCCGATGGGTCGCGGTGTACCCACTACTTTCCCCTCCTGCCAGGTAGGAAACACACTTGGCACCTGCTGGTTTGCAGATGCGCCAGTATCCGTGCCCATGGGGGACATTCGGCGCATCGTGGGGCCCGGGCGGCCATACAGCGGTCGATTCAGCACCGGGTACCCCTCCGCCGAAGGGAAAAAATTCGCCGCCGGCACAGACGGCGCAGGAGCAGAAACCGCCAGAGCTGGCACCGCAGAATCAGGTGCTGCAGGAACCGCGGAGTCAGCAGGGGCGGATGCAGAACGAGCCTTCTGTATTTCCAGAACCTCCCTCACTGGCTCGGGAATCTCCCCGGTTGGTGCGGGAACGGGTGTTCCGTGAAGCAGCAAAGCCGAGTAATCGGGGGCGGGCTGCTCCATATCCCACAGCGGCTGATACTCACTACCGCTCTTCTCGGTTGGGTTCTGAGGGTTTTTCGGTGCTTCGCTATGCTCCGCCACGGTAACCTCCTCCAATGCTTGTCTGCTTGTTAGTGTCTGTTGTGTTGTCTACATTGTGTGTTCGGTGCGCGGGGGCTCAATCCCCGGCTACTATTGGCGGTCATGATTCCTCCTCATGGTGCGATTCAAGGATGCGGTGCAGCAACGCCGTGGCTGAACCACCGTCAAGCGGGGTGCACTCGTACACCAGCCGGAATTGAAAATCCTGCTGAATCTTGTGCTGCCCAATGAACAGGCGCATCGACTCGACGGCATCCTCAACGGCCTTCAGAAACTTTCCTGCACTGAGAAACAGCAACCAGATTCCTACAACGACCCCAACCAGAATCAGCGGCGGAAAGTAAAAGAACGGCGCGAAGATATTTATCAGCGCCAGCTCCATGCCTTCACTGATTTCTATATGGCTCTGGGAGAGGAGCACCGGACTCACCAGCGCGATAAAAAGAGACGACCAGAACGCCATCCGCAGTACCGGTCCCAGCACATACAAGGTGAAGCCGTCCCAATCGGTGAAGAAGCCCTTCGCGTCGAAGGTTTCGCGCGACTTCTCGATGGGAACATAGCCCACCACCTTGCCAACTTTCCAGGCAGATGACGTGCCCTCGGTCAGGATGCCCTGCACCTCTCCCCTGTCGATGCACCGCAGCCTCGGGCGGGGGCGACCGTGGATGACCTTCGGTGACATCAGCAGAACCGGCTCATCCGAGAACTCCAGCTGGTCCTCGATGGGCTGGTTGTTATTAGTGGTCATGACGACTCCTGAGAGCTCAATGCGGCATGTGTTTTTGGGCCAATAATTTTCTGATTGGGTTCTTCATCCAGCTCGTACCGGTACATGGAGCCCTTGTCGACAGGGCGGTTATACACGAGGAAAAACCAGAAATCCTCATAGGTCGTACCCTCACGCAACGCAGCACTAATCTTTCGTACTGCTTTACTCACCACAGAGATCAGCAAACCCGCCCAAAGAATAGGGATAAGCCAGAGAACTATAACGCCCCCAGAAAATACCAGGAAGAGAACGATTGTTTCGAGGAATTCAGTGTCTGTAGCACGGGAATTAAAGAGCAAAGAAGCGAGCGTAAACGGGTTCAGCAGAATCACCAGGAGAACCACAACCAAGGACTCCAGACAAGGCCAAATCGCCCTGGTGTACCGCACGTTTTTCAGCTGTTCACTCAGCGGAACATAGCCCACCGGGTGTTCCGGGCCAGCCAAGATTTTCTCGACGATTTTCCGTTGCGGGCCTATCCCGTCGGGGAGGTGCTGCTGAATGGCGACCGCGCTCATCTGCCCCTGATGACCGGAGGGGTCGTTGAGCAGTTTCATGGGAATTAGGAGGGGGCCCGGTCGACCGTACTGCGGGACCGGTTCGACCTCCAGCGCGCTGCCGGCTGCCAGCAGGTGGGAGCTGTGCATGACAGACTCTTTCGGGGAAATGCGTCGTTTGACCACGGTTCGACCCTCCCTATCCCATCATTTTTGATAGATGTTCAATAGATGGTTTTACAGTAACAACCGAACCTGAAAAGAACCTGAACCCGAGTGCAAATGAAAAAAGCATGAAAAAGAAAAGGGTCGAACATGTCCACAATTTGATGCATTTAGGGGTAATAAACGCTTCACAAGCCATTTTGAGGTGTATTCTAGTTCACATCTAGTGTGTTCAAGTTCAGCTGGAACCCACCAGAACAACACCACAAGCCTCCCAGAAACATCCCGGGAGCCAAGCAAAGGAGCACCGTGACACACACCGCCTCCCCAAACCCCCGCGGCCGGTCGCATCGACGCCGAATCGGCAGCGGGCTACTCACCCTCAGCATGGCGCTGAGCCCCCTCGCAGCACTGGGCACCACCGCCCACGCCGCAGAAGACCCCGACGCCGTCAAGCAAGTACTCAGCGAAAGCATGAAGAACGCCAGCGGCACCGTCACCGCCTTCGTCCGCTTCAAGGGTAAGGGCGCCTTTGAACAGACCCAGCCCGCAGGCGTACGCGCCGGCGTGCAGGCACCCGTCAACACCAGCTCACAGGTGCAGGCCATCGCCTCCCAAGTGCAGAGCCAGGCACAGCAGGTCAGCAGCCAGTCCGGCGCACAGGTCCTCTACACCACCCACAACGCGGTACGCGGCGTGGCAGTGCGCGGTGACGCCGAGTCCATCAAGGCACTCGCCAACCGCTCCGACGTAGAGAAAATCTCGCCCATCCTGCCCAAGTACCGCCAGAACGCGGGTGCCGCCATTGACGCAGGCTCCCTCGCCACCTGGACCGGCACCACCAACCCCGCCGGTGCAGGCGGGTACACCGGCAAGGGCGTGAAGATTGCCGTCATCGACTCCGGCATCGACTACACCCACACCGACTTCGGCGGTAGCGGCAAGCTCGAAGACTACGAGAAGGCATCCAAGCTCACCGAGCTGCCCTCCGCAGACTCCGGACTCATCAACCGCACCAAGGTTGCTGGCGGCTACGACCTCGTTGGTGACGCCTACGACGGCACCAACACCGCAACCCCCGACGGCAACCCGCTCGACTGCACCACCGGCGGCCACGGCACCCACGTGGCGGGCACCGCGGCAGGCTACGGCGTGAACGCCGACGGCACCACCTTCACCGGCGACTACAGTAAGCTCACTGCAGAGCAGCTCAAGACCATGAAGATCGGTCCCGGCGTCGCCCCCGACGCTGAAATCTACGCCTTCCGCGTCTTCGGTTGTAGCGGCAGCACCAACGTCGTTATCGAGGCGCTCGACCGTGCCCTCGACCCCAACGGTGACGGCGACTTCTCCGACCGCGTGAACGTGGTCAACATGTCCCTCGGCGGCGAATTCTCCCCGCAGGACGACCCCGAAGCCTACGCCGTTGACGCGCTCACCCGCGCCGGCGTGCTCTCCGTCATCTCCGCGGGTAACGCCAACGACTACAGCCTGCGCGGCGACACCTACTCCAACTCCGGTCACCCCGCCACCGCAGCCAGCGCAATCACCGTAGCTAACGCCTACGGCTCCACCCGCGCTGTCGATGCGGCAGAGCTGACCGACCCCGCCACCGGCACCACCCGCAAGGTACGCGGCGACTACAGCGTCTCCTACCCCTGGGCACAGGCAGGCAGCAAGGAGTTCACCGGTGAACTCACCGCAATCTCCGAGAACAACCGCTACGCCTGCAACGCCCTCAGCGCCGACGAAGCGGCAGCTGTAAAGGGCAAGTGGGTGCTCATCGACTGGGCTAAAGATGACGGTGAGCTCGCCTGCGGCTCCAAGGTGCGCTTCGACAACCTGGAGGCGGCAGGCGCCAAGGGCGTGCTGCTTGCAGGCAATGACGAAGAACCCGGCCTGGGTATTGCCGGTAACGATACCCTGCCCGGTTTCCGCCTGGCAGCATCCGCCGCTAAGGACCTGCGTGCACAGATCACCGCAGCAGAAGCGGCAGGTAAGCCCCTGACCGTGCGCCTCGGCAACGAGCTGAAGTCCTCCCTGCGCGTGGACACCGATAAGCTGGATCAGCTGAACCCCATGAGTGCCCGCGGCTTCCACGGTAGCTACGGCTACACCAAGCCCGACATTGCGGCACCCGGCTCGTACATCACCTCCGCGGCGGTGGCGACCGGTAACAACTCCGTGACCTTTAGCGGCACCTCCATGGCGGCACCCTACGTGACCGGCTCCGCCGCCCTGGTCATGCAGAGCCACCCGACCTACACCCCCGCACAGGTCAAGTCCGCCCTCATGAACACCGCAACCCACGATGTGCGCACCGAATCCGGTGCCGCATACGCGGTGGACCGCGTGGGCGCCGGACGAGTCGATACCCTCGCTGCCGTGCAGTCGAAGTCCCTCGTCTACAACACTGACAAGAGCGGTACCGTGTCTCTGAGCTTCGGCGTGCTCGAGTACGCACCGGATGCTGGCGTTCAGACCCTCACCCGCGAGGTGACGGTCGAGAACACCGACTCCGTGGCGCACACCTACGCCCTGTCCTACGCTGAAAGCACTAATATTCCCGGCGTGGAATACTCCTTCCCCTCCGCGGTCACCCTCGCACCCGGTGAAACTAAGAAGTTCGAAGTCACCGTGCGCATCGACCCGTCCAAGCTGGAGAAGACCCGCGACACAGCAATGGACACCACCCAGAACGCAACTGATTACTACACCGGCAACGAAATCGTTCCCGAACAGTACCGTCAGTACATTGCCAGCGCATCCGGCCGACTCGTCCTCACCGAAGACGGCACCAAGGCACTGCGCCTGCCCGTTCACGTGGCACCCAAGCCCGTGAGCACCATGCACGCTGCCGAAGACACCGTCACCTTCACCCAGAAGCCCTCCAGCGATGAGGCTCAGAAGGCAGACACCGGCTGGACCAAGTCCCAGATCTCGCTGCGCGGCACCGAGGTCAACCAGGGCGGCTACCGCTCCCTGCTCGGCGCGTTCGAGTACGGTGCGAGCGTGGACCGTGTGGCTCCCACCTCCCTGTCGCTGAACAGCAACGTTAAGGCGAACCTGCAGTACGTCGGTGCTTCCTCGGATGCGCCCGCGCTGAAGGCAGCCGGCGGCAACGCTGATGACGGCACCCTGCGCTTCGGTATCTCCACCTGGGCGAGCTGGGATGTTGTCTCCTACGAGAACACCTTCACCGTAGAAATCGATACTGACGGCAACAACCGCGCCGACTACAAGCTGGTCACCGACCGCGCTAAGGGCCTGGACTACCCGCTGGTTCGCCTCTACGGCTACAAGAACGGCAACCTCGTCGAGCTCGGCTACTACCCGCTCAATGGCGCCTGGGGTGACGTGGACACCAACATGATGGACACCAACACCCTCATCATGAGTGCGCCCCTCAAGGACCTGGGCCTGACCAGCGCAAACAACCCGGACATCCAGTACCGAGTCAGCGCAACCACCCAGTACGAGTGGGGTAACGTCAGCGAAACCGGCTGGATCAAGTACCGCCCCTTCAGCCCCAAGCTGTGGTTCAGCGGCGATTCCTCCGCCGTGGCTGGCCTCCACCCGGATGCCCCCACCACCACCCTGACGGCGCACCGCTCCGCTGACGCAATCCCCGCGCTCGGCGAATCCGGTACCCCCGCCAAGGCGCTGCTGCTACACCTGCACAACGGCACCGGCGACCTCTCCGGCACCAACGGCGCCAAGGGCAACCGCGCCGAGGTGCTGAACATCAAGGAGCAGCAGACCGAGTACATCACTCCGTCCCGCTTTAGCGATGTGAAGAACGGCGACCAGTTCTACACCGAGATTTCTTGGTTGGCTCAGCGCGGCATCACCACCGGCTACCCGGACGGCACCTACCGCCCGCTGGAGTCCGTGGAACGTGGCGCAATGGCGGCGTTCTTCTACCGCATGCAGGGTTCCCCGCAGTTCACTGCCCCCTCCACTCCGAGCTTCAAGGACGTGCCCACCACGCACCCCTTCTACAAGGAGATTGAGTGGATGAAGGCTCAGGGCATCACCACCGGCTACTCGGACGGCACGTTCCGCCCCTCCGCACCGGTGAACCGTGACGCCATGGCTGCGTTCTTCTACCGTGCAGCGGGTTCCCCGCACGTGGATCTGCCCGCGACCAGCCACTTCAGCGATGTTTCCACCGATAACCAGTTCTACCGTGAAATCACGTGGCTGGCTTCGAAGGGCATCAGCACCGGCTGGCCGGACGGCACCTACCGCCCGGTGACCCCCATTGCGCGCGACGCAATGGCGGCGTTCATCTACCGCTACACCGAGAAGGTCGCTAACCAGGCCGGCCGCTAGACGGTAGCTAACCGGTAGCGAACGGTTCGGGTCCCCTCCCACCTCCTGCATGGGGTGGGAGGGGTACCCGGAACCGGCAGGGTCCGGGGCCTGAAAATCCCGGAACCTCTCAAGTTTTGGTGGCGGTTTCACCGGCGGATGCACTCACTCGTCGTCTGCCGGTGGGGCCGCCTCCGCGTATCACCGATACACAACCACAGAGCACACAGCATTACCGAAAAATAGAAAATCCGAAGGAGGATTCCATGACAACGCCTCATGCGCCACGCCGCAGAATGAAGGCTGTCGGTGCGACCGGTTTGAGTGCGGCTCTTGCCCTTACTCTCGGCGTTCCCGCCACTTTCTCTGCAGCTCACGCTCAGAGCCCTCGGCAGGTCGAAGGAAGCACTGCGAGCGCATCCGGTGACGCTGCCTCGCGTATCAGCCCGGGCCTGCAGAAGGCTGAAGGCCAAATCACCGTGTATGTTCAGTTCAAGGGCAAGGGCGCGTATGAGCAGACCCAGTCCGCGGCTGTTCTGGCACGTAAGGAGGCGCCGGCAAACCGTCAGGCGCAGGTGCAGGCTATTGCAGCCCAGGTGCAGTCGCAGGCTCAGTCTGTGGCGGCTGCTTCTGGTTCTAAGCTGATGTACACCACGCATAATGCGATGCGTGGTGCGGCGATTACTGGTGATGCTGCGCAGATTCGTGCGTTGGCGGAGCGCCCGGATGTGGAGCGTATTTCGCCGATTATCGCGAAGGAGCGTATGAACTCCGGTAGCGAGATTGATACGAAGACTCTTGCCACGTGGACTCGTGAGAATACGGGGTACACGGGTAAGGGCGTGAAGATTGCGGTTGTTGACTCTGGTGTTGACTATACGCACGCTGATTTTGGTGGCCCCGGTACGGTGGATTCGTACCTGAAGGCTAAGGCGATGACGGAGCTTCCGTCCGCTGATTCGGGTCTGATTGATCGTAATAAGTTCATTGGCGGCATTGACTTGGTCGGTGATGACTACAATGCGTCGGTGGCTGAGAAGTCGACTCCGCAGCCGGATAATAACCCGCTGGATTGCCGCCCGGATGGTTTCGGTTCTGGCGGTCACGGCACGCACGTGGCGGGTACTGCCGCCGGTTATGGTGTGACGGCGAACGGTACGACTTACCGTGGCGATTACAAGAACCTGACGGAGGAGCAGCTGAAGGGCATGTCTATTGGCCCCGGTACTGCTCCTGATGCTCAGATTTTGGCGATTCGTGTGTTCGGTTGCTACGGCAATTCGAGTGTTGTGATGAAGGCGCTTGATACCGTGATGGACCCGAATGGTGACGGTGATTTCTCTGACCGCGCCGACATTGTGAACCTGTCGCTCGGTGGCGAGTTCGCTCCGGCTGACGACCCTGAGTCGTACATGATTAATACGATGGCGCGCCAGGGTGTGTTCACTGTGGCTGCTGCCGGTAACGCCAATAACTACAACGGTGTGGGTGACACCTACTCCGATTCGGGTAGCCCCGCGAATGCGGCTGCGGCACTGTCGGTGGCGAACGCCTACGGCTCCACTCAGCCGATTGACCGTGTCCGCGCAACCACGAAGACTGGTTTGGAGTGGTTGCAGGGTGATTATTCGGTGAACTTCGACTACTCGAAGGCGTCCGCTGATCAGCTGCGTGGCGAGGTTGTTGCCGCACCGAAGCGTAACCGTTACGCTTGCGAGACTTTCACCGCTGAAGAGGCGAAGGCTTTGAAGGGTAAGTGGGTTTACTTCGAGTGGGATCAGGACGATTTGACGTTCCCGTGCGGTTCGAAGGTGCGTTTCGATAACGTTCAGGCTGCCGGCGGTGTTGGCGTGGTGATGGCCGGTAAGGCTGAGCGCTACACGATCGGCATTGGTGGTAATGCGACCATTCCGGGTCTGCGTCTGACTGCTTCTTCGACGAAGGACCTGGAGAAGGCTCTGGCTGCCGGTCCGGTGACCGTTGAGATGAACCTGGACTACAAGGCTTCGGGCCGCGGTCCTCACTCGCACGCTTTTGATTTGAATTCCTCGAGCGCTCGCGGTCAGCACGGTTCTGATGGCTTCATTAAGCCTGACCTTGCGGCACCGGGTACTGAGATTGTGTCTGCCGCTGTGGGCACGGGTAATAGGGGTGTTTCCTTCACCGGTACCTCCATGGCGACCCCGCATGTGACCGGTATTGCCGCTCTGGTGATGCAGGCGCATCAGGATTACAACCCGCAGATGATTAAGGCTGCGCTGATGAACGGCGCGTCCACCCCGATCAAGAATGAGCAGGGTGCGCAGTATGCGGTGGATCGTGTAGGTACGGGCATGGTGAATGCTCGCGCCGCCGTGGACGCGAAGGTTATTGCGTACGATGCGAAGACCCCCGAGCGTGTTTCGACCGCGTTTGGTGTGCTGGAGTACACCCCCGATTCGGGTATTCAGACTGTTCAGCGTGAAATCGTGCTGGACAACACCGATTCGCAGGCTCACACCTACACTCTGAACTACGAGGCAAGCACGACCATCCCGGGTGTGGAGTACTCCTACCCGCAGCAGGTGAGCGTGGGTGCCGGTGAGCGTAAGAACGTGACCGTGACCGTGCGTATTGACCCGTCCAAGCTGGAGAAGACCATGGACCCGGCGATGAGCGCCGACCAGGTCGCTCAGGACTGGACGACCGGTAAGACTCTGGCTGCTGGTAAGCGCCAGTACATTGCGAGCGCTTCTGGTCGCCTGATTTTCTCTGAGAATGGTCGCGAGGCTATCCACCAGTCGATTCACGTGGCGCCGAAGCCTGTCTCGAAGATGCGCGTTGATGCGTCCCGTATTGATTACAAGGGCATTGCCGATAAGGAGTCCACGGTGACTCTGCGCGGTACGACCCTGAACCAGGGCGGTTACCGTTCGCTGCTGGGTGCGTTTGAGCTGGGTGCGGTCAGCGACCGTATTCCGTCCGGTCAGCTGAAGCTGCCGTCGAACCAGTCTGTTGACCTGCAGTACGTGGGTGCCGCCTCGGACGCTCCGGCGTTGAAGGCTGCCGGCAAGAACCCGAACGATGGTTCTCTGTTCTTCGGTATTTCGACCTGGGGCACCTGGGATAGCATGCACTGGGGCCGTCAGGTACAGGTGCAGATTGATACCAACAACGACTCCGCCGCAGATTACGTTCTGGAAGTGACCCGCGAGAAGGGTCTGGACTACCCGCTGGTGAAGGTCTGGTCCATCTCCGGTAACGCATCCACCGTGGTGGCACGCTACCCGCTGAACAACGCCTGGGGCGATACCGACACCAACATCATGGACACCAACACCATGATTCTGGGCGTGCCGCTGAAGGACCTGGGCCTGACCGCTGAGAAGGCTCAGAGCATCAAGTACACGGTGCAGACCGACACCTGGTACAACGAAGGTAACTCCTACGTGGACACCACCTCCGCTATCGAGTACTCCCCCTTCAACCCCGGTGTTTGGTTCACCGGTGAGGAGTCGGGCGTGCCCGGCCTGTTTGTGGATCGTGACGGCGGTCAGCTGACCGTTCACCGCAAGAACAACAACAAGGAGCGTCAGGCTCTGTTCCTGCACATGCACAACGCGACCGGTGACCTGAGCGGCCGTAAGACCGCTAACGGTGTTGCCGCTGGCGACCATGCGCAGGTCGTGAAGGTGGCTCGTACCATCCACGATGCACGTTTCACCGACGTTCCGGCGGATAACCAGTTCTACCGTGAAATCACGTGGATTGCTGCCCGTCAGATTGACCGCGGCTACCAGGACGGCACCTTCCGCCCGCTGAACAACATGGACCGCGCAACCATGGCTGCGTACTTCTACCGTATGAGCGGCTCGCCGCAGTACACCGCACCGTCCACCCCGAGCTTCTCGGATGTTCCGCTCAACCACCCCTACTACAAGGAGATTGAGTGGATGAAGGCTCAGGGTATCACGACCGGCTGGCCTGATGGTACGTACCGCCCGGAGGGTTCGGTGAACCGTGACGCGATGGCTGCGTTCTTCTACCGTTACGCGGGTTCGCCCGAGTACACTGCCCCCGCGCAGGCTCGTTTCACGGACGTTCCGACCGACAAGCAGTTCTACCGCGAGATTTCGTGGCTGGCTGAGCAGGGCGTAACCACCGGCTGGCCCGATGGTTCGTTCCGCCCCGTGGAGCCGGTGCACCGCGACGCTATGGCGGCGTTCGTGTACCGCTACAGCACGGGTGTGCTGAAGGAAAGCCCTGAAATCTAGGGTTTCGGAATCTAAGAACCTATAGGTTTTACCGTGGGAGTCGTACCGTTGCAGTTTATCTGCGGCGGTGCGGCTCCCTTTTTTCTGTGGTCGGGTGCTTTGTTATTTACGCGTAATGTTCCGTTATACGATTCTGACTAGGTTATATAAAGAATCGTTGAGACAATAAGTGAAGGTTTCTTCACCATCGGCATGAACCTTGACGTTTACGCCGCATGGGCACACTGGAGGCGCACTGGAAACACAGTGCAGACGCACCGTAGCACTCTCGGTGCAGAACCCCCTCGGCGTAGAACTCTCCGCGCAGAACCTCGGTGCAGAAACCGCTAAGAAACGCACCATCACTAAAAAGGAGCATTCAGTGGCAACCTTCCCTGAAGCTACCCCCGCGCGAGCCGCCCGGCACACACAGCCGGGCCGCCTCAAGCAGCTGGCACGCAGCTGCGGCGCACTCACCCTGGGGCTCACCCTCGGGCTGACCGCCCTGCCGTTCGGTACCGCCGCCTACGCGGCACCGGGCGTAGTACGCGGCGCAGACCGGGACGCACCCCACCAGAACACCGGCACCGGCGAGAACAACAACGAAGTTCTCTCCCCCAGCCTGGACGGCGCCACCGGCGAACGCGCCGTATTCGTCCGATTCAAGGGTCAGGGTGCGTACGCCCAGACCCAGCCGGACGCTGTCCGCTCCCGCGCGCAGGCACCCGTCAACGCGCAGGCACAGGTGCAGGCAATCCGCGCCAGCGTGCAGCAGCAGGGCGCCTCCGCGGCGAAGGAGTCCGGCGCGCAGGTCCTGTACACCACCCACAACACGATGCGCGGCGTGGCGCTCTACGGTAACGTCGAGAAGATTCGTGCGCTCGCGAACCGTGACGATGTGGAACGCATCAGCATCATTGAGGACATGGCACCGCAGAACAGCGGCACCCTCATCGACACCGACACGCTCTCCGTGTGGGCGAAGAGCCAGCAGAATCCCGCCTCCACCGGCTACACCGGTAAGGGCGTGAAGATTGTCGTGCTCGATACCGGTATCGACTACACTCACGCCGATTTGGGTGGCCCCGGCACCCAGGAAGCCTACGAGAAGGCGAAGGCATCCGACACGATCCCCGAGGGCTCCTACGATCCGAAGAAGTTCCTTGGCGGCTACGACCTGGTCGGTGACGACTACAACTCCGGTAAGAAGGAAACCTCCACTCCCCACCCGGATAACAACCCGCTCGACTGCGGCGGCCACGGTAGTCACGTGGCGGGCACCGCGGCAGGTTACGGCGTGAACGCGGACGGCAGCACCTTCCACGGCGACTACTCCAAGCTCACCGAAGAGCAGCTCAACAACATGAAGATTGGCCCCGGCTCCGCGCCGGACGCCCAGCTGATTGGCCTGCGCATTTTCGGTTGTAAGGGCACCACCGCGTTCGTCCCCAAGGGCCTGGACCGTGTGCTCGACCCCAACGACGACGGCGACTTCTCCGACCGCGCCGACATTGCGAACCTGTCGCTCGGCAACGAGTTCGGCGTGTTCGATGAGACCGTGAACTACGCGGTCGGCTCCCTCTACCGCGAGGGCATCCTCTCCGTGGTTGCGGCGGGTAACGCCAACAACTACAACGCCGTGGGCGACACCTACTCCAACTCGGGTGGCCCCGGCACCAGCGCCTACGGCCTGACCGTGGCGAACTCAATCGGCTCGACCCAGCTGGTGGACCGCGTGAAGATTCTCGCCCCCGCGAACGAGGCAGACACCTACGGTGACTACTCGGTAAGCTTCGACTATTCAAAGGCGACCGAGGAGCAGCTGCGCGGCACCGTGGTGCGTGCCGCCTCCCGCAACCGCTACGGTTGCGAGGCATTCACCGAAGAGGAAGCCGCAGCGCTGAAGGGCAAGTGGGCTCTCATCGACTGGGCGGACGCTGACGGCACCGCACCCTGCGGTTCGAAGGTACGCTTCGACAACCTGCAGGCTGCTGGCGCGACCGGCGTGGTGCTCACCTCGAACACTGAGGTCGGTGACACCGCTATCGGCGGTAACTCCTCCATTCCGGGCGTGCGCCTGGCAAAGAGCCAGGTGGAGCGTCTTTCCGCGCAGATTGATTCGGGTGAGCTGACCCTGCAGCTCGGCGAGAACCTGCGCGACTCGATCCGCGTGCCCAACGGCAAGCTGGATCAGGCGAACACCTCCACCGCGCGTGGCCTGCACGGCTCGCACGGCATCACCAAGCCGGACGTTGCGGCACCGGGCACGAACATTTCCTCCATCCTGGTCGGTGGCGGTACCGAGGCGACCGTGAAGACCGGTACGTCCATGTCCACGCCGTTTGTTGCCGGTGTTGCGGCACTGATCATGCAGGCGCACCCGGAGTACGGTCCGCGCATGCTTAAGACCGTCATCATGAACACCGCCGATCACCACATGCAGGACGCCTGGGGCAACCCGTACGCGGTGGACCGCGTGGGTACCGGCCGCATCAACACGCGTGCGGCGGTGGCTGACCGCGTGATGCTGTTCAACGCCGCCCGCCCCGAGCAGGTTTCGGATACCTTCAGCGTGCTCGAGTACGCCCCGAACGCCGGTGTGCAGACTCTGCAGCACCGCGTGAGCGTTGAGAATACCGACTCGGTGGCGCACACCTACACCCTGAACTATGAGGGCAGCACGAGCATCCCGGGTGTGGAGTTCTCCTACCCGCAGTCCGTGTCTGTGGGTGCCGGTCAGAAGGCAACGTTCACCGTGACGGTGCGCATTGACCCGTCGAAGCTGGAGAAGACCCGCGACCCGTCCATGTACCCGAACCAGGATTCGGTGAACTACTCGACCGGTACGGTGACCATTTCGGGTGCCCGCCAGTACATTGCGAGCGCTTCGGGCCGCCTGATCCTGACCGACGCTGATTCGTCGGCTGCGGTGAAGACCCTGCGCATGCCGCTGCATGTGGCACCGAAGCCTGTCTCCGCGATGCGTGTGGCTGGCTCCGATATCGCTTTCGACGCTCAGGGTTCCGGCGCGACCGAGCAGACCCTGACCCTGCAGGGTACCGCGGTGGATCAGGGCGGTTACCGCTCCCTGCTGGGTGCTTTTGAGCTGGGCGCTTCGAGCCCGCGCATCCCGACCGCGAAGCTGGGTGTGGGTTCGGATTCCCGCATGGACCTGCAGTATGTGGGTGCCACCTCGAACGTGGCGGCGTTGAAGGCTGCCGGTGCGGACACCTCGCAGGCGCACCTGTCCTTCGGTATTTCCACCTGGGGTAACTGGCAGGAGGTGACCCCGCGCGGCACCTACTACGTGTTCGTTGACACCGACAAGGACGGCACGAGCGACTACCGCCTGCAGACGGTGCGTGAGAAGGGCCTGGACTACCCGCTGGTGAAGGTTTCTAAGCGCAGCAACGGCAAGTGGCAGGCTATCGAGAACGCCCTGTATCCGCTGAACGGCACCTGGGGTGATACGGACACCAACATCATGGATTCGAACACTCTGGTGATGACTGTTCCGCTGAGCGTTCTGGGTCTGGACCCGGACGCCGAGTCCACTGAGATTTCGTACTCGGTGACCACTTCTAGCGCGTTCTCCGCAACGACCGTGGTTGATACGACTGATTCGGTGGTGTTCAACTATGCGGCGCCGAAGCTGTGGTTCAGCGGCGAAGAGGCGGGCGTGCCGAACCTGTTCGTGGACGCGCCGGAGGCTCAGCTGGTGGCGCACCGTAACGGCGACGCGAAGAACGTTTCTGCACTGTTCCTGCACATGCACAATGCAACCGGCGACCTGTCCGGTACGAACGGTGCTGCGGGTGAGCGTGCGCAGGTTCTGCGTGTCTCGTCGAACTCTGAGGCTACCGCCGCGAGCGCGCACTTTACGGATGTTCCGGCGGACTATCCGTTTGCAAACGACATTAACTGGCTGGCTCAGCGTCGTATTACGACCGGCTACCCGGACGGCACGTTCCGCCCGAACGGTTCGGTGGAGCGCGGCGCGATGGCGGCGTTCTTCTACCGTATGGCGGGTTCGCCGCAGTTCACTGCGCCGAGCACCCCGAGCTTTAAGGATGTGCCGCGTGATCACCCGTTCTTCAAGGAGATTGAGTGGATGCGTGCCCGCGGTATTACGACCGGCTGGTCGGATGGTACGTTCCGTCCGAATGCTGCGGTGAATCGTGATGCTATGGCGGCGTTCTTCTACCGTTTTGCGGGTTCACCGGCGTATTCTGCTCCGGTGGCGTCGCCGTTTAGTGACGTGTCGACCGGTAGCCAGTTCTACCGTGAGATTTCGTGGTTGGCTGAGCAGCGTATTACGACGGGTTGGGCGGATGGTTCGTTCCGTCCGGTTCAGCCGATTGAGCGTGGCGCGATGGCGGCGTTCTTGCACCGCTATAACGTGCGTGTGCTGAATAACCGCTAGTCGGATGCGGATGTGAGGGCCGTGCCGGGGTGGAGTTTTCTGCCCCGGCACGGCTCTTTCTGTGGGCTGACTTCATCAGTAGATATAGTGCTAAAATTTGTACAAGAAATAGTACAAAGGAAAGATACTATGCTCACCGTTGGATTTTCTGAACTACGTGCCAATCTCACTTCCGTGACTAATCAGGTCATTCAGGAAGGTGAAGAAATCACTGTATTTAAGCGCAATCAGCCTGCTTTCAAGATTGTTCCTCTGGGAGTAGATTCCACTTCTGATAACAAAGAAGCCGTAGCGAAGACTTCTTCTGAAACTATCGATCAGGAGAAGATTTTAGGGGCAGCGACTAGCTTCATTGACCGTTACGAAAGCGTCTTTGAACGTCTGAGCCAGTGATGTCCTCTGCACATATCTCCGTTGATACTGCTTTAGCTATCCACCAGTTGCTTATCAACCGCTTTGGAGGGTCTGCAGGCGTTCGAGACCTTGATATTCTCGAAGGAATTCTTCAGAGCCCTTACCAAACTTTTGGTGGAGAAGAGCTATATCCGCACATTGTAGATAAGGCTGTTCATCTCTGTGTAGAGGTTATTCGTCAACATCCTTTTGTTGATGGCAATAAGCGTGTAGCGGTTGCGCTCCTTGGTGGCCTTCTAGAGTGTCACGGTCTCTATTTAGTAGATGACTCTACTCATCTCTATAACAAAGTCATCGGATTAGTCACTCATGTCTGCAGTATTGAAGAGTTTACTCAATACGTTCATTCGCATCTCACTTCCAGTCTCGAGTGAGCGCATTGCCGCTTCCAGGAGCATGAAAAAACTACCTTTTTAAAAGAAATACCCCCGGTGGATGCTGTACGCATCTGCCGGGGGTATTTGCTTGCCTCGCCCTGCCCGAGGCGGGCTAGTTAGTGGCGGCGGGCTTCTTTACGGTTGAGCTTCTCAATGGCGGCTTCCACCTTTAACTTGCGGTGATTGAGCTTCCAGAGGCTAAAAGACTGCAGCAAGGTACTCTTACCAATCTCCACAAGGGAGGGCAGCCCCTGCTGGATGAGTGCCTCATTGATTTCTTCCGGGGTGGCGCCCTGCTCCTTCATCTGCTCGATGATGATGTTCGCCTCCGCTATTTTCCCGGAGGTGAGCGGGTGGTTTTCGAGGCTGGTTTCGATGTCTACGAGCTCGTCGTAGAGTTCAGTTTTTGTTTTTGCCATGGTGCTGTCTTCACCGTCCTTGGTTGACGTGTTCTGTGGCGTAGCGGGTGTGGGGGCGTTTTCCCTCATCACCGGCTGTTTTGAACGGTATTTGAACCGTATGTTCATGCTAACAGCCGCACGGGTTGTCGCACAGGGTTTTTACCGGTGAGTATGCTGTGTATTTGCGGAACTGGCGGGAGGCTGAAACGATACTGAACCCGCCGCGTGCGCCGCGCTGAACGCACCGTGTGGAACACTACCTCGCCTCCCTCGGTGGTTCACCGCACGGGCTATAAGGTGGAGCGTACACTTAAGTCATGCGTGAATTACAGGCACAGATCATCCGTGAAATGGGCGTCAAGCCCAACATGACCGAAGAGCAGGCACGCGAAGAAGTGGAGCGCCGCATCCAGTTCATCTGCGACTACCTGGAAGCCACCGGAAGCCGCGGCTTGGTACTGGGTATCAGCGGCGGTATCGACTCCACTCTGGCGGGTCGCCTCTGCCAGCTGGCGGTCGACCGCCTCAACGAGCGTGGCCGCACCACCGAGTTCGTGGCGGTGCGCCTGCCCTACCGTGTGCAGCACGACGAAGAGGACGCGCAGGAGGCGCTACGTTTCATCCAGCCCACCCGCTCCCTGACCTTCAACATTGCGGAGGCTGTCGACGGTTTCGACACCGCCTACGCTGCCGCGACCGGCGAGCAGATGAGCGACTTCAACAAGGGTAATGTGAAGGCGCGCGCCCGCATGATCGCCCAGTATGCGGTTGCTGGCGGCCCCGGCTACTTGGTGGTGGGTACCGACCATGCGGCGGAGTCCATTACGGGTTTCTTCACGAAGTTCGGTGACGGCGGCGCGGACCTGCTGCCGCTGTACGGCCTGAATAAGCGCCAGAACCAGCTGCTGCTGCGTGTTTTGGGTGCGTCTGAGCGTCTGTGGGCTAAGCCGCCGACGGCTGACCTGCTGGACGGCGTGCCCGGCCGTACCGATGAGGATGAGCTGGGTCTGACGTACCCGCAGATTGATGACTACCTGGAGGGTAAGGAAATCGACGAGGCGGCCGCTGCGAAGCTGGAGCAGATTTACCTGCGTAGCCGCCATAAGCGCACCACTCCGGTGACGATTTTTGATTCCTGGTGGAAGAACTAGCGCTTTACCGCCGTAAAACTAACGTAAAAGCTCCGGGCTCCTATGCGGGAGTCCGGAGCTTTCGTGTAAACGCTGACTGCGTAGGTGCTCGCCGCGTAGGTGCTGGCGAGCGCTCGCGTTCAGAGGCGTTTATGCCTTCGATGCGGCGGCAGCCTGAACGTCCGAATCCTCAGAACCTTCAGTCTCAACCTCAGCTTCAGCGGGCGGTACCTTCGCGCCACCCGTGGCGAGGAACAGCACCAGGCCCAGCGCGCAGGCGAGCACCTGGGTGAAGGGGAACGCCCAGGTCAGACCCTTAAATCCGAACCACATGTTGCCGAAGTACACGGCGGGGAAGAACAGCAACGCAATACCGATGGTCATCAGCATTGCCGGGCCGCCCTTACCGGACGCCTGGAACCAAGACACAAACACGATGCTGACCGCGTTGAACACGGCGGCGAGCATGAGCGCGACCATGACCTCTTCGCCGGTGTCGATGAGGCTTGCATCGCCAACCACGGCGAGCAGTTCACGGCGGAAAATCAGCACCGGAATGGTGATGATCGCGGAGGTCGCCACGGACAGGATCGTTGCGGTGCGCAGCGCCTCCTTCACGCGGGCGCCGTTGCGGGCACCGTACGCGTAGGCGTACAGCGGGATACCGCCCATGCACAGGCCCATGCACAGCATTTCGGGCACCATGTTCAGGCGCATTGCCAGGCCGAACGCTGCGACGGTGTCGTCACCGTAGGAGGCGGCGAGGTTGTTCAGCAGCAGGGCGGCGAAGATCAGGTTGAGGCTCTGAATGAGCTCGGCGGCACCGACCGCGACCACGGGCTTGATAATGGCGGGGTCGAGGGAGAAGTCGCGGATGTTTGCGGAGAAGTTCTCGCTCTGACGCATCAGGAACAGCAGGTAGTACAGCATGGACGCAACGTTCGCCAGGATCATCGCCCAGCCGGCGCCGGCGATACCCATGCCCATGATGGCAATGAACAGCACATCAAAGATGCAGGTGACGACGGTACCGACGATGATGCCGTACATGGACTGCTTGGCGTAGCCTTCGGATCGGACCAGCTGTTCCAGGGTGAACATGCCAATGGCAAAGGGGGCGCCGAGGAACATGAGGTGCACGTAGATGCGGGTCGGCTCGTAGGAGCCGCCGGAGGCACCCATAATGCCGGTGATCGGGTCGGCAAGGATGAAGCCGATAGCCGCCGCGACGATACCGGCACCGAGCGCCGAGTAGAGGGCGAAGGAGGTGACGCGGTGAATTTCGTGGGCGGGCTGGCCTTCACCGAGCTTGCGGGAGGCGAGGGTTGAGGAGCCCAGGCCGAACAGGCCTGCGATCGCCATGATGACGCCGAAGACGGGCACGCCGTAGCTGGTGGCGGCGAGGTCTTCGGTGCCGCCGTAGTGGCCGACGAAGTAGGAGTTCACCACGTTGTAGATGCTGGTGATGGCGAGGCCGAGTGCCATGGGCACGCCGAGGGAGAGGAGCGCCTTGAGGATGGGGGCGTCTTTGAGCAGGTAGATGTTCTGCGGGTCTTCGCTTGCGCCGTGCGGGCCGTGCGGGCGGTGTCCTGCGGCGGGTGCGTTGCTGTTGGGTGCGCTATTTGGGTGCGTTGTTTTCAGTCTGGTGGGACGTCATAGGTTCCTGTGGTTCTAGTCTGTGTTGTGTCCGGTGCGCGGCAAGAAGCGTGGTCCGCGCGAAAAAACGGGCTAGTGTATTGTACCGTCTCCACGTAGTGGTGGGTCTAGAGGTTTAGACATAAAAAGCAACGAGGCGCCCCTCCCCGTTTGGGGGTGGGGCGCCTCGCCTCATACGTATCGCATGTAGGAGTGTGAGCTATTCGAGCTCAACCGGACCAAGCACGCGAACCTCCTCAATATCCAGGATTTCCTGAATCGCGTGGAGCACATTCGTGTCGATTATGCGCTCATTACGCAGGCGCTTGAGCACGCTGCGTTGCTTCTCCAAATGCCGCAGACGCAGCTCTTTCTCAAGGTCGCTCGCTTCAATAATGCGGCGGGCTTCTTCCGGCGCATTCGCACCATTTTTACGAACGGTGTGCAGGTTGCGGTACATACTCGCGTTGTACATCTGTTCGTCGGCAATGCGGTCGATAATCCACTGTGGTGCACCAATTTCCTGGCCGATCTCAGCCACAGAGTCGAAGGACTCAGCAATTATCGTGCGGATTGCTTCATTAATCTCATCTTCTTCGGTGGTATCAACCGGAATTTTCGCCCACCTAATAACGAGCGGCAGGAGCATCCCCTGAACCACCATCGACAGCAGAACCACGCCCGCAACAACAAAGATAATAAAGTCACGCGCGGGAACATCAGTCGGCACGGAGAGAGCCACCGCGAGGGAAACACCGCCGCGCAGTCCCGCAAAGGTACTCACTACACGGCCACGGAAAGTTGTGCGCAGCTGCTTCTGCTTTTCTGAACGGTCAAGGGCACGAATAATACCGATCGAGACGTGCAGGAAAATAAAACGCGCCGCAATGGAAACAAGCCATGCCACCACAATCACGGCGAACGTCAAAGCCCACGCATAGTTGTATTCACGAAGAACATCATCCACAGGCGCTGTGGCGCTGGGCAGCTGAACACCCACGAGCACGAAGAGCGCACCGTTCATGACATAGGAGACAAACGACCAGATGGGCAGACCGTAGAAACGGTTTTGGGGTTTGATGGTATCCGGTCCGCGATAGGTCAGGTAGAAAGCGGCGACCACCACAGCCACCACTCCGGAACCTTTCATGCCCTCAAAAGGCTCGATCTCTTCAGCCAGGAAGAAAGCAATAAACGGCACGGTAAACATGAACACGCTGAAGTTCATGGGGTTGCCGATGTGCGCACGCAGCTTATCTACACCCCATCCGACGGCCAGGCCAACGAGAGTTCCAATCAGGAACGAGAAGAAGAACATTCCGGATGCAGTCCCCAGGGTAAGTTCATGACCACCCGCAAGCTGCAGGGCGAGTGCGAAAAGAACTAGGGTGGTGCCGTCGTTAATGAGTGCTTCCGCTTTAAGGGTGGTGATGGAAGATTTGGGGAGTTTGCCGTTGAGCGTTGCCACGGCCACAGCATCGGTGGGGGCGAGCGCCACACCGATAATCAGCGCCACAGGCCAGATGAAGACGCCCATAAATGTGTGAAGCACCCAGGCGATAACGAACGCCGTGAAAATTACGAGCACCGTGCCCGAGAGCAGAATGCCGCGCAGACGAGCGCGCGCCTCACGCCAGGAGGTGTTTCGGGTCTCCCAGAACAGCATCACGGGCAGGAAGATTTCGAGAATCACGTGCGGTGGCAGCCCGACCTCGCGCACCTCGTGCATGGCGTGAACGGGGATGAGCGCCAGCACAAGCCCCAGGAAAATGAGCAGAATGGCGGGGGTTATCCGTATTTTATGGGCGAGGATATTACCCAGAAGAATTGCCAGCGATAGGGCAATGATGACTTCAAGCAATTTGGTGTGTTCCTTTTGGATGTGGCGGCTGGTTCATGGTGTGCGTCTGATAGACGGCTGATGTCCGCGAGTGTGCGGGTGCCAGGGTGCCCAAAATGTTTTGCTCGTTCCCTGGGCCGTGAGGCTTCCGCGTGGGGACGAGTGCGGGCGTAGCTTCTGTATTTTACCGTTGTTCAGTGCGGGTGGGTGGATGTTTACCCTGAGCAAAACCTTGCCTTATGGCCGCTCGGGATGTGAGTTTATGGGAGGCGACCTGCGTGCATCCGGCGGGTCTGCTCAGCCGGGCCTGCTCAGCCCATGAACCGCCCTACTCTAACCGCTTTTCATGACGTTTTGTGTCGTTCTGACGTGAACTTGGGGTCGTACTGTGTCAGAGAACAGAAAATCCGCCCCTGTGAGTGCACGCGAACACTCAGAACGTGAGAAGATAAGGTCATGACTGATAACAACACCGTAACCGGCAGCCCGCTTGTTAAGCGCGGCCTGGCCGACATGCTCAAGGGCGGCGTCATCATGGACGTCGTCACCCCCGAACAGGCTAAGATCGCTGAAGATGCTGGCGCTGTTGCCGTCATGGCTCTCGAGCGCGTTCCCGCGGATATTCGTGCGCAGGGCGGCGTGGCTCGTATGTCTGACCCGGACATGATTGAGGGCATCATTGATGCTGTTTCGATTCCGGTCATGGCGAAGGCACGCATCGGCCACTTCGTTGAGGCTCAGATTCTGGAGACCCTGAAGGTCGACTACATTGACGAGTCTGAGGTTCTTTCTCCCGCTGACTACGTGAACCACATTGATAAGCACCAGTTCAAGGTGCCTTTCGTGTGCGGTGCTACCAACCTGGGTGAGGCTCTGCGCCGTATCACCGAGGGTGCCGCTATGATCCGTTCGAAGGGCGAGGCTGGCACCGGTGACGTCTCTGAGGCAACCAAGCACATCCGCACCATTAAGCGTCAGATTGCTGAGCTGCAGGGCCTGTACAACACCATGCCCGACGAGCTGTACGTGAAGGCTAAGGAACTGGCTGCACCGTACGAGCTGGTTCGTGAGGTTGCTCAGACCGGCAAGCTGCCCGTGGTCATGTTCACCGCTGGTGGTGTGGCTACCCCCGCTGACGCTGCGATGATGATGCAGCTGGGTGCTGACGGCGTGTTCGTTGGTTCCGGTATTTTCAAATCGGGCGACCCGGTTGCTCGTGCGAAGGCTATTGTGAAGGCTACTGCTTTCTACAATGACCCGGAGAAGGTTGCTGAGGCTTCTCGCGGCCTGGGTGAGGCTATGGTCGGCATTAACGTTGCTGACATTCCGGCACCGCACCGCCTGGCGGAGCGCGGCTGGTAATTCGTGCGCGCACCCCGCATTCGAGGTGAGTGTTTGATGAGGGGGGTGGGGTTCGCTGAGGCGGGTCCCACCCTCCTTGTGTTTGTTGTGTTTGTTGTTTTGTGAAGGGAGCGGTGATGGTTGAGAAGGTTCAGCCTACCGGTGTTTTGCCGGGTGAGGGTTTGACGGTTGGTGTTTTGGCGTTGCAGGGCGGCGTGAGTGAGCACGCGGAGATGCTGGAGTCCTTGGGCGCGCAGGTGCGTTGGGTGCGTACCGGTGAGCAGCTTGAAGGGCTGGATGCGCTGGTTCTGCCGGGTGGTGAGTCGTCGACGATTGACCGTCTGACCCGTATTTTTGGTGTGCGGGAGCCGCTGATTGAGGCGATTTCTTCGGGCCTGCCGACCCTGGGTACGTGCGCGGGCCTGATTATGCTGTCGAAGCGTATTGATGATCCGGCGCCGGGTCAGCAGTCGCTGGGTGTCCTGGATGTTTCGGTGGGTCGTAACGCGTTTGGTTCGCAGGTTGATTCTGCGGAGGTGCGCCTGCCGTGGCTGACCCCTGCCGGTGATGAGGTGGTTATTGATACGGCATTTATTCGTGCGCCGATTGTGACTGGCACTGGTGAGGGTGTGCAGGTGACGGCTCGTCATGAGGGGAAGATTGTGGGTGTGCGTTCGGGCAACCTGATTGGTATTTCTTTCCACCCGGAGGTTACGGGCGATACGACGGTGCATGAGGAGCTACTGGCTCTGGCACGCGAGGTGAAGGGCAAGTAGCCCCTCCCCCAAAAAATAAGCCCGGTAATGACCGTTTAAAGAGTTGTGGCGATGACCGTTGTTCGGTCACCGCCACAACTGTTTTTGCGCGGGTTTATGCGTGAGTGGACTTATGGGCGGGAGCTGCTGGGGGTTTGGGGCTGGGCCTTCCACTGCTGGTAGGCGCTTGTGGCGAGGAATCGTGCACGGTTGCCGTCGCTGAGCGTCTTGATGTCTGCGGGGGCTGCCTCGTACCACTTTTCGTAGAGACGAATAATCATCTCGGGGTAGGCGGCTTCTTCCAGGTCTGCGCGGTGGGGAATGAATTCGTTGCGGTTCTTGATGTCTCGGTACTCGCTACCGGCGAAGGGGTCGGAGAGTCCGACGCTGGGGTGGGCGTTATAGGCATCGATGTTTTGAACGTATTCGGGGAAGGTGCTCCGCCCTGCTTTGAGTGCGGCGTGGCACTTGCTGTCGATTTCACTGGGCTCAATGATGTGGGCGCCGTCTGCGAGGATGTTCCGGTACTGGATGTACGCGGGGTATTGTTCATCGGTGCGCGGGACGGGCTTGGTGGCTTCTGCTGATGCGAGAGCTTCGGCGGAGTATGAGGAGCAGCTGATGGGCGGCGTGGTGCTTGCCGTTGCTGAGGTGCTCGCCGTGGAGGGTGAGGAGGTGCTGCTTGCCGCGGTGTTTGCACCACCGCAGGCGGCAAGGAACAGGGGCAGGATTGAGAGAGCGGCACCGTATCGCAGTGCGTTATAGCGGGGGTTGGGGGTCCTGGATTTCAGGGCCATAATGTCACCTCATTGTGGGCTGGAACATATCGATTTGACCCTCACTATACGGGCGGTTTTGATACATGGTCAAGAGAAAAATATGTTTATTTTTTAAAATCCAACACCTCGGAGGAAAATCGACAAACAAGTTTATTCAGCGCCTTGACTTGCGTAAATACGGAAGCCACCGGGCTCTTGAAGTAAACATGTCACTAAAACACCAGCGTCAGGTATTGCTATTTGCCCGATAATCAGCAGAAGCCAACATGCCCGGAGGAGCACGGTTAGGGTGCCGATGGTGCAACCTCCAGCTCCGTCAAAGCCTGCAACCTCAACAGCCCAACGCTACTGCAGGAGGAAATAGATAAGTCCCCTAACGTATTCCCAGAGCAGTACCAAGATGACGCACTGCACAACAAATGCGGCTATAGCTGCGAGGGTTGGCACCCAGTAGCTACGCTTAGAACATGCAATAAAAACTGCTATAAAAATAACGCATGAGATAATATCGGGACCCCAGAGAATGAATGCCTGTAGATCATATGGCCACAATATTCCATGCATATATTCTGTAGGGACTTTACATGAACTTAAGATATTGCCTTTTAAAATTTCATAAGTCCCATACATTTTAAAAACTAAATATAGCGATGCGATCCAAAAAATTCCTATACGAAGCTTTACACCCAGCCACATACTAAAAGTCTGCCATAAGCTAGCTGATACAACTCCCACCACAAAGAAGGGTATATAGTCGAAATATGCACTTTGCCACCTATCACATGGCGATACAAATCTATAGAAATCTGCATACAGGGCAGTTGGGAAAATATAGAAAAATTGCAATACAATGAGAAATAAGATATACAAAATTATTTTCTCATTTACGGCGAACATTTTATAAGTAGAATTCATGATGCCATTTCCTTTCAGTAGCATAAAACGCTAGTAGCGCAATAAAACTAGATTCAACATATCCACTCTCAGTTACTCCCTCTAATAAACCGCTTCTTTACAGAGACGATTACCCCACGTCGCTCCGCCACGGAATGCCCATCATGAAACATGGCTACGGCGGTGACCGCTGTTCGGTCACCGCTACAACTGTTATAGGGTGCAGGTTAGGGCAGGAGCGCCAACCCAAACTCAATAACGATCAGCGCGACAGCGCACGCGAAGAGTACCCCACGCGGCACATTGAACTTCTGCCAGAGATCATACAGCTGGCTGGGAATCAACCAAATAACGAACGCCTGAAAGGCAAGCGATAACGCGGGGTTACCCCACTGAATAATCATCAGGGCAAGAGCAAAACCCACGCCGAGCGTATCCAGGATGCGCCGGTGCTTTAGCACCTGCTCCCTCTCCTTTTGATAGCTAGGGTTGTTTAGCAACCTTGGTGGTGCTTTTTTCAGTTGACCCACAAGGATCAAAACCGCCAGCGGGATCAGAGAAATATCGAAGAACATGGGAACCGCCTTTCATGTGGGGGTTCGCTCGCTACGCCGGTGACGAGCTGATGGCGCACCATCATTGGTGAAAACTTCTCAAAAACAAGTAGTATGCAACACATGTATAACGTGTTGTGGGTTACTTTACAGTACATATAGACCCTATTCAAGAGGTAAACACTCCCCCGAAAAAAATTTTTGAAAAAAATTTTTTTAAAGATATGGGCGCCGGGAACCTTAGGTTCCCGGAGCCCACTCCCAGCTGTTCATACCTCAGCGGGGTTCAATTTAGAGGCGGAAGAAGCCCTCCACCGCGCGCGTCATGTACGCCATATCGTCCACATGGCACATCTCGCGCATCGAATGCATCGACAGCAAACCAATACCCACATCCACAGTGCGCATGCCCAGGCGAGTCGCCGTAATCGGGCCAATCGTCGAACCACACGGCATATTGTTATTCGACACGAACTCCTGATACGGCACACCAGCCTTCGCGCACGCCGCAGCAAACACGCCAGCACCCACCGAATCCGTCGCATAACGCTGGTTCGCGTTAATCTTCAGCAGCGGACCACCACCGGGCAGCGGCTGAACGGTCGGGTCGTGGTGACCCTGATAGTTCGGGTGCACCAGGTGACCGGCATCAGCCGACAGGCAGAACGACGCGGCCACAGAACGGCGGTACTCCTCCGTGCTCTCACCGCGCGCAGCGGACAGGCGCACCAAAATATCCTCCAGGAACGGGCCAGCCGCACCACTACGCGACTCCGAACCAAGCTCCTCATGGTCAAACGCCGCAAGCATCACAGTCTCGGTAGCGTGCTCATCCGCATTATCGGCAACGTAACGCTCCAGGGCGGTCAAACCCGCATGCACCGAAGACAGGTTATCCAGGCGACCCGATGCGAACAGCTCCTGATCCGCACCGAAGCGGCGCGGCGGCTGCGAATCAGCGAACAGCAGGTCGTAACCCACAATGCTTTCTGGGTCGACCGGCTCGCCGTCAATCACGTGCTTCGCCATGTAGCCGAGCACGTCATTCTCCGCCGGGTCCACGCCCCACACGGGGTACATGTTGAACTGCTTGTCCAGCACCAGTTCGTTGCGCTTGTGGTCCAGGTGCGGCGCCAGCTGCGGGATGCGCGCAATCGGGCCGGTGCGCACCAGGCGGTCCTTCAGCTCCCCGCCCTCAAGGACGGTGAGGCGGCCCGCCACGCACAGCTCGCGATCGAGGAAGGAGTTCAGCAGTGCGCCGCCGTAGTTCTCAACAGCAATCTGGTGCCAGCCCTTCGTGGTGATGGAGGAGGAAGGCTTGACCTTCAGAGAGGGCGAGTCAGTGTGCGCACCCAGCACGCGGTAACCGCTTGCCTTCTGCGCCTTCGCGCCGCCAGCCCAGGCGATAATCGCGCCGTCACGGACGACGAAGTGGCGGCCGGTTGCGATCTGCGGGTCCCATGCTTCGGTCTCTACAAGCTCGGTGAAGCCCGCTGCTTGCAGGCGGCGCGCTACCGTGCGCGCGGCGAGGTAAGAGACCGGCGACTCCGCCACGAATGCGGCGAGGTCTTCAATATTTTTTACAGCATCAACAGTCATGGTTTAACCCTACCTTTTCTTGGGTGTTGACGGGGTGACCGGGGCCGATAATCCACGCGGCGTGAAGTATGAGCCCTGGTGAGGCTCGAATGGAGCGGGGTGGGCGGGCTGGGGTAGCTGGTCTAGAACAACCCGCCAAATAGCCTATTTATCAACCTTAAGCGGTTGTGTTTCACGTGAAACCTCGCCGCGGCGAGCGCGCGCGTTGAAGATCAGGCAGGCGAGCACCACGTACACGCCTTCCAGGGCGATGCCCTGCAGTGCATCCACGGGGGTCACACCCTCGGAGGCGAACGGATCCAGACCAGCCACCATGGACAGCAGCATCAGGATCACGTTATTTGCCACGTGCAGGCTGATGGAGGCTTCCAGGCCGCCGGTGTACCAGCAGAGGAAACCGGCGTAAATACCCATCGCGAGAATCGTGCTCTGACCCCAGGGGTCGTAGGCGTGGGAGAGCATGAACAGCACGGCGGGCAGCACAATCGGTAGCCAGGGGGTGCGGAGCCAGCGGCCCAGCATCTGCATCATGAAGCCGCGGTAGGCGAGCTCTTCGGCGTAGCACTGCACGGGTACCAGGAGCAGCATCATCGCCACATAAACCCAAAATTCAACCTGTGGAGGTTGAAAATAGCGGTATTCGGGCAGGCTCTCACCGCTCAACGCCAGCATCACGGCGTAGTAGATGCCGTAAACCGCGAAGCTCAAACCCAGGTACGGAAGCAGCAGTGAGCGGCGCAGACGACCCGCCACCGAATGGATCAGACCCCAGGGCTTCGGGCCCACGACCAGGCGCGCCAAAAAGAGCGAAGGCACAATCGCGATAAGGGAGAGGAAGGTCAGCGCGAACAGCGCCGGGTGTTCCATAATGACGGCGCGGTTCGTAGCTACATCCTGGAGGGAAAGTCCCGAACCCATAATCGTCGCAGCCAGGGCAACTGAAATGATCAGGTTGAGGCCAATAAATACGGCGACACCGAGCAGACCTTCCAGCAGGGGTGAGAACCAGCGGGATTTCGGGTCGGCGTGGGAGAGACGGTGGTAGGCAAGACCTGCAACAGGCGCAGGAGCAGCGGGGGTTCCGGCGGCTACCTGCGGGGGTGCGGGAGGCGGTGTAGTGTTCATTCTTTAATCCTAGCCTCCGCGGGGTCGATGGTGACCGGGCATACGGAAACCTTCAAGTGCCGATTGATACGGAATGTTCCAAAACCATTGAAAAAGCCGTGAATAAGGCTAAAAACCTACCATTCACGGGGTTCATTTTCTGAACCTATGCCATAATTTGTAGCGATAATACGCTCATATACATAGTCGCTGATGACCGCTCTTCCGGGGTGTTTTTTCAGCACCAGAAAGGCTGCTTTCTTATGGCACTCGTCTTCAATCCGCCGCCCAACTGGCCCGCTCCTCCTGCTGGATGGGCCCCCACTCCTACGTGGCGCCCCGACCCCGCGTGGGGTCCCGTTCCTGAAGGCTGGCAGCTGTGGGTCGAAGAGCCCGAGCCCGAACCCATTCAGGTTGAAGAGGCTACTATTGAGCCGCTGGTTCCCGAGCAGTCCGCTGCTGAGGCGGCTCCCGCTGAGCCCGTAGTCGCTGAGCAGGTTGCTTCCGAGCAGTCTGCTGAGGCGCACGTTGTTGAGGCACCCGCGGCTGAGTCCGCTGTTGAGGCTGAGCAGCCCGCCGAGGTTGCGGCACCGCTGACCGTTGAGGACGTTGACCTGGAGCAGCTCGCCGCTGAGCTCGAAGGTGAGCAGGTCGTCGAGGTTCCGGAGGCGGCAGCACCCCAGGCTGAGGCATCCCACGTTGAGGCACAGCAGGTAGAGGCGCCCGCAGCTGAGTCCGCTGAGGAGTCCTCCGAGCCCAAGCCGATGCGTCACCTGACTCAGGTTCCGCTGACCGGCACCGCTCTGCCCGAGCAGGTTCTCGCATCCCAGTCTTCCGCAGTTGAAGAGCCCGCTGTTGAGGCTCCGGTTGCTGAGGCTCCCGTAGCTGAGCAGGTTGCTTCCGAGCAGCCCGTTGAGGCGCACGTTGTTGAGGCTCCGGTTGCTGAGCCGGCACTGTCCGAGCCTGCTGTTTCCGAGCCCGCCGCTTCTGAGCCGGTCGTTTCCGAACCTGTTGCAGAGCCCGTTGTTGTTGAGCCGGTCGCCGAGGTTGCCCCCGAGGCACCCGCTGCCGCGGAACCGGCAGTTGAGCCGGTTGCTGAGGCTCCCGCGGCTGAGGCACCCGCTGCTGAGGCGCCCCACACTATTGAGAGCTCCCCGCTCGTTGAGTTCCACACCCCCGAAACCGAGCGCACCGTCAACCTGTCCGAGCGTACCGTGAACCTCTCGGAACAGCCCGGCCAGAACGTACAGCCCGGCCAGAACGTGCAGGGTGACCAGAACGCACAGTTCATCCCGGCGGGTCAGGCACCGAACGGCTTCCAGCCGAACCAGGCTGAGGGCTTCCAGGGCCAGAACTTCCAGAGTGGCAACTACCAGGACCAGGGTTTCCAGGGTCAGAACGCTCAGGGCGGCCAGTTCCAGGGCAACCCCTACCAGGGTCAGCCGTACAACGCTCAGCAGCCCTACCAGGGTCAGGTTTCCGATCAGGACCAGGCAACCGTGGCGCTCAGCAACCCCTACATGACCGAGCCCGGCAACCAGGGCAATGGCGAGGACGGCTCCGAGAAGAAGGGCCTGCTCTCCGGCACCAAGCTGTGGGGTGTTATCGGTGGTGCGTTGGCTCTGCTGATTGTCATCATCCTGGCGATTGTCATGCTGATTCCGCGCGGTAACTCGAACCCCGCCTCCAATTCTGCGGCGGCATCGAGCGCGGCGGCTACTTCCGCTGAGGCGTCCTCCGCGGCAGCATCCTCTGAGGCTTCTTCCGCTCCCGCATCTGAGAGCGCGGCGGCAGGTACTTCCGCTTCTTCCGCAGCACCCGTTGCTGCTGCTGAAGCGAAGATGCCCGAGGGCGAGTTCAAGGAATACAAGAAGACCGTCGCCGACAACAAGGACACCATCGACATTGAGAAGATCAAGGGCGATGTGTCCGCAGGCCTGATCTACTACGAGTTCAAGCCCGCAGAGGGCGTGGTCAACGCCTTCATCACCAGCCGTGACGACAAGGGCAACCTCACCTCGGGTGTGAGCGTTCTCGACTCCAGCCGCGACGGCAAGGAGATCAAGGGCACCGCGTGGATTGACGCGAGCAGCCACTCCACCCCCACCCGCAAGCTGGATCTGACCGGTAAGGGCGAGTGGACCATCCGCGTCTACGATGCAGACTCCGCACCCCACTACAAGAAGGGGAGAAGTTCCAGAGCACCATGAACTACTACGCTTTCACCTACGAAGGCACCGAGGCAACCATGGAGTTCCAGACCAGCGGCCCGACCACCCGCGGCTTCACCGTTCTGAACGCGACCAAGAACGACCCGTTCTTCTCCTCGACCATCCCGACCGTGAAGAGCAGCATACAGTGGGTTCAGAGCAACAAGAGCTACCTGCAGGTTCGTACCGACTCCAACATCACCTGGAGCATCGGCACTAACTAACAGCTTGGCTGACTAGGTCAGCAGGTTGTGCATAAAGTTATCCCCCGCATCCGTGATGGGTGCGGGGGATACTTTTATGCCCGGTGAGGCCTGTGCACCTGCTGGAGGCGCCCGCCGCCTTAACGGGAGTACTTCGCCTCCGCCAGCTCGTCACCTGCGGCGCGTGCCGCACGCTCCACCAGCTGACGATTCGCCAGGTACACGAAGAACGTGACGAGGATGAACAGGTACATCAGCTGGTACGGCATGGTGCCCGCCATCAGGCCCAGGGAGCCTTCCGGCACCATCAGAATCTGATCCGAGTTGAAGTGCGGGGAGAACGCCAGCACAATCCAGAACGGCGAAATGTACATACCCACCAGCGCCGCGGTCGCCAGAATAACAGCCAGCGTGAAGACGAAGGAACTGACCCGCTGGTACATGAGCGGGAAGATTTCCATGACCACGGCGGCGAGCATCAGCGGGTACCAGGTGTTGTGGTGCGACCAGCTAATCGGCGAAATCTGCAGCATCATGAACGCGGTCAGCGCCAGCTGCGCCATGAGCGCGCGGGCACGAATCAGCGGAACCAGCAGAACCGCGGTGACCAGCACAATCAGCAGGGTCAACGCCACCTGCACCACCGACAGGGCGGTAGCCGTCAGGTGGTGCTGCAGGCCCGCGTGGGTCAGCGTACCCATAATCGATACGTTATCGAAGTAGCTGAACCAGCCCACACGCGAAGTGTCATGCACCGCATGGAACCAGAACGTCAGCGACTCCTCACGAATCACCAGGAAGCCGATACCCACGGTCGCGGCGAAGCTAGCGCCCAGGGTCGCAATGCCCTTCCAGTCCTTACGCATGAGCAGCAGCAGACCGAACGCGAGCGGGAGTCAGCTTAATACCCGCCGCAATACCCAGCAGCACACCGCGCGGAACGCGGGTTGCCGGGCGCATAAAATCGGCGAGAATCAGCATCAGAATGATGGCGTTAATCTGCCCAAAATGCGTGGTCAAACGCCACGGGCCGCACATCCAAATCAGCGCCGCAATCAGCGACACCATACCCCAATGACCCAGGTGCTTCTGCAACGGCAGACGCCACGAGCGGCTACGGGCGTAGGAGTACAGCAGGTACGCGCACCAGTAGCTGAGCGCACAAATAATGGCGGTAATCAGCCGCATGCTCTGCGGTTCGGTGAGGAACGCGAGCGGGTAGAAGAGCAGCGCCGCAAACGGCGGGTAGGTGAACGGCAGACCGCGCGTGCGGAAGCTGTACAGTTGCTAGCCCCTCGGGGCCATCCGCCAGGGAGACAGCACCCAGGCGGTACACGTAAATATCGTCAGCCGCCGCGTGCGTCACGTAGTCGAAGGCGTAGAGGGCAACCAGGATGAACAGCAGGTGCGCCCAGAGAGCACCGCTGCGCATGCCGGGGATGCGGCCAAAGAAGCTGCGACGCGCAGGTTTTGTGGGCTGTTTCGCGGTTTCTTCGGCGACTTCTTCCTTTGCCGCTTTTTCCGCGGTGGCTACAGAGGATGCGGCGGGCCCAGCACTTTCTACAGCGCTTTCAGCAGCCGGTTCCGCAACCGGTGCAGTAGTAGAGCCAGCCGAAGCCCATGGGATTATAGGCGCTACCGCCTCGGCGTTCTTCTCACGATTCTTCTCGCGGCTCACGCGGTTGCCTCACGGGAGGTAGCGGCACGCACAGACTCGGCGCTCTCGGACACCAGGGCGCGAGCGCCCCACCAACCCAGCGGCGCATCGCTACGCACGGAACCGTACTGCACGGGCTCAACCTTTCGCGCCACGCACCGGCGCGCTCAGAGCGGCAACAGACCAGAGCGTCATCGTCACCCACAGGCAGAACGCGGGAATAGCCGAAACCGCCAACGCGCCCGGAGCCAGCTGCTCCAAACCATCCGCGCTACCGTGGAACCAGGACGCAATCCTAATCGGCGACAGGTACAGGCCCAACACCGCAACCACCGCGAACACGGTCGCTGTCACCCGCAGCCACGCCGGCTGAACCGCAAAATAGGTCGGGAACGCGTCCATGATGAACACGGCAGCCAGCAGGGGCAGCAGCACGTTGTGGTGCGACCAGCTAATCGGCGACAGCGCCACCATCAGGAGGCGGTCACCGCCACCTGCGCCAGCGCGGCACCGCGGCGTTCCAGCTGGTACAGCAGCGCGGCAGTCAGCACAATCGTGACCAGCGCCAGGGCGTAGTAGACGGGCTTCGCGGCGCTCTCAGAGAGACCGAAAGTGCAGCAGCCAACCCTGAATCGAGACGTTATCCACAAAGTTCAGTCCACCCACACGGGAGGGGTTCGTCAGCGCAGAGAACCAGAACTCCGGCGCGTCCTTAGGCATCAGAATGAAAGCCCAACGCGATGGTGCCGAAAGAACGTCGCACCCAGGGTCGCAATGCCCTTCCAGTCGCGACGGACCAGCAGAATCAGACCAAACACGAGCGGGGTCAGCTTCACGCCGCCCGCAATACCAATCAGCACGCCACGCGGCACGCGGGTCGCCGGGCGCACAAAATCGGCAAGAATCAGCGCCGTAATGAACGGGTTAATCTGAATCAGGTCCAGGGTGCGCTGCCACGGGCCCGCCGCCACCACCAGAATAGTCAGCACCGCAATCGTGCCCGCACGACCAAAGTACTGCTGCAGGGGCAGTTCGCGACCGCGCGCATTCACATAGTTGTAAATGATCGTGGAAATCCACCACGCCACCACAGCCGAACCGACCACCATAATGACCTTGCCAACTTCCAGCGGAATAAAAGCAAACGGCAAGAACAGCATTGCCGCGAACGGCGGGTACGTGAACGGCGGCTTAATCACGCCGTGATCGTTCAGGGTCGGGGAGTATAGGTCCTGGGTAAAGCCCTCGTTATCGAAAATGGTCATCGCACCCAGACGGTAAATGGAGAAGTCCATACCGCTGAAGGGGTTGGTGAGCATTTTGACGACGTATCCACCGCCAACAATGAGGATGAGTGCCACAATAGCGATTTTTCCCCAGATGGGGGTGGTGGAGTCAGTCCTTGTCACGAGGTGTTTGTCCTTACCTTGGTGCCGGCGGATGCGCGCGTAGGGTGGGCGGGCATCTGATTTTGGAATCCTAATAGTTTATCGCGCGCACCTGTGAAGGGATGCATTGGGGAGAAGAATCACAGGGGGAGATTCGCAGGGGAAGAACCGCTCGAGCACACAAGCACAACTATCACGATATGAGCTGCCTTCATATGCACGTCATGTCTTCAAAATTGGTACTATCCGGGCAATATAATGGGCTTATTGGCACCCGCCCCAACGCAGGGGTACCGGGTGCCGACCCGCACACCGACGTCCACGAACAACCAGCAGTGAAAGCAGTGATCACGTGAGTGAACATCTCGGCACCCCACCCGAAGGCGAGAACACGAGCGGCAAGCCCGCAAACGTCTCCGGAGGCGGCTCCTCCGGCCTGAGCATTGGCGCGCGCCCGGCTGATGTGCCCGGCGCAAACCTCACCCCCGAAGAGATTGCACGCCGCGCATCCGGTCGCGGTACGTGGCATCGTCGCGCCTCCAAGCCCGTCTCCCACTGGATGTTTACCCTTGTCGGCGTACTTCTGCTGCACAGGTTTATCCCGAATAGCGGCTGGCTGATGGTGCACATTGTCACCCTCGGCCTGATTACGAACTCGATCCTGATTTGGTCGCAGCACTTCACCGAAGCGCTCATGAAAATCAAGATTCCTGACGAGCACCGCGGAACCCAGGTGCGCCGAATCTTCATTCTGAACGCCGGTATTCTCGTGCTCATGATCGGCATGGTCGGTCAGCTGAGCGTGCCCGGCCTCTACGCCGCCACGGTGGTGGGCGCCCTCATTGTCGGGTCGATGGTCGCCTGGCACGGCATCTACCTGCTGAAGCAGGTGCGTCAGGCTCTGCCGTCGCGGTTCGGTGTGACCATTCGCTTCTACATTGTTGCGGCGTTGCTGCTGCCCCTCGGTGCGGCGTTTGGCGGCATGATTGCCTACCCGAACCTGTCCGGCACCCTGCATTCGCAGTTCCTGCTCGCGCACGAGGCAGTGAACGTGCTCGGCTTCGTCGGTATTACCGCGGTGGGTACGCTGGTGACGTTCTGGCCGACCATGCTGCGTACCAAGATGGTGGATAAGGCGCTCACCCACAGCCTGCGCGCCCTGTACCTGATGTGCGGTGGCTTGGCGTTGACCCGTTGTCGGCGCGATTTTAGGGATGCGTCCGCTTGCTGCTGCGGGTCTGGTCGTCTACCTGGTTGCCCTGCTGATTGTCGCCTGGGTGATGGTGCGTACCCTGCGCACCAAGCGCCCGAATGAGTACCCGCCCATGAGCGTGGGTATGGGCTTCCTCTGGCTGATTATTGGCGTAGCGACCACCGCCTACCTGGTGGCGACCGTCCCCTTCGCGCAGCTGGACATGCGCGCCGTGACCCCCATCTTTGTGGTCGGGCTTCCTGCTGCAGCTGCTGCTCGGCGCGATGAGCTACCTACTGCCGCAGCGCATGGGTGGCGGCCCGGCGGTGGTGCGCGCCTCCAACAAGGAGTTCAGCCGTTTCGCGGCGGCACGCGTAACCGCCGTGAACCTGGCGCTACTGATCTTTATGATGCCCAGCTCCATGGTGGGCCAGTCCATTAAGATTGCCGTCGCTATCGTGGGTGCGTTGGCGCTCATGGCGTTCATTCCGCTCATGGTGCGCGGCGTGAAGGCGTCCGTGAACACCCGCAAGGAAATGATGGCGGCACGCGCCCGCGGCGAGAAGCCCGTCTTCAACCAGGAGGCGCTCACCCCGGAACCCGTCCCGCACGCCAAGCAGAGCTTCCAGGCGGCACTCGCAGTCGCCATGGCGTTCCTGCTGGGCTTTCGCCGTGAACCCGTCCGCGCTGAACCTGCCGTCGTTCTCTTCGGCGGGTTCCGTGGCTGCGACCGGTCAGACCACCACCGTGCAGGTGAAGGCGACCAGCAACTACCGCTTCACCCCCGCCGAGGTGGAGGTGCCCCGCAGGTAACCGCCTGGTCGTTGAAGTCACCAACGACGACCAGGGCATGACCCACGACCTGACCTTCGACAACGGCGCAACCACCGGCACCATCAACCCCGGCGAAACGAAAACCGTTGATGCCGGCGTCATCACCGCCGACCAGGAAGGCTACTGCTCCGTGGCGGGCCACCGCTCCCTCGGCATGGTGTTCAAGGTGAAGGCAACCGGCGCCTCCGCAAACCAGGTGGCGCAGGGTAGCCACAACCACGGTTCTACGGGCACCCACAACCACGCCGCGTCGGGTAGCACCCCGACCCTCATGACCGTTGCGAAACAGCAGGATTGACATGTCCGCAGCGCCCGGCAGCGGCTACAAGTACCGCGACCCGAACATCCCGGCACCGAACACCGCCACGCAGGTGAACGGCAAGACCGTCCGCAAGGTCACCCTGGAAGTTGAGGAAGTCGACCGCGAGGTGGCGCCCGGCGTGACCGTTCACATGTGGACGTTCAACGGGCAGAACATGGCACCGATTCTGCGCGGCAAGGTCGGCGATATTTTTGAAATTACACTCATCAATAACGGCACGATGGGCCACTCGCTGGACTTCCACGCGGGCATGGTCTCCCCCGATAACACAATGAAGACCATCGCCCCCGGTGAGCGTCTCGTCTACCGTTTTGAGGCGAAGGGCGCCGGTATCTGGCTGTACCACTGCGGTACCGCCCCGCTGAGCCTGCACATGACCCAGGGCATGTACGGCGCGGTCATTATCGACCCGGCGGACCTTGACCCGGTCGATCACGAGTACGTGATGGTTCAGGGCGAGGCTTACCTGCACGACACCGGCAAGACCGCCTCCGACGGTAACAAGCTGGCGGAGAACTCGCCGGAGCTGATCGCGGCGGGCACCCCCACGCTGACCATGTTCAACGGCCACGCAACCCAGTACAAGGCGAAGCCGCTGCAGGTGAAGAAGGGCGAGCGTATCCGTGTTTGGGTAATGGCTGCGGGCCCGAACCACGGCACGAGCTTCCACGTGGTCGGTTCGCAATTCGACACCGTCTACAAGGAGGGCGGCTACCTGATGCGCCGCGGCGCGGATGCGTTCGGTAGCCGTGACGGCCACAGCCAGGCACTCGATTTGGCGCCTGCTCAGGGCGGCTTCGTGGAGATGCAATTCTTGGAGTCTGGCACGTACACGTTCGTGAATCACTCCTTCTCGGAGATGGAGCGCGGTGCCGCCGGCAAGATCGTGGTGACGAACCGTTAGGGGCTCCTGAAGCTCCCCATCATGGATCGGCCCCGCCTGGTACTCCCTGTCAAAGGTGTACCGGGTGGGGTCATCCTTCACGTGCACGGAGTCTGTACCTGCACTTGATGTTGACTCCGGTAAAGACGCGCCAAGAACTCTCTGACTATGGTTTTCACCTCAACGGAGGGGAGTGTTTTCACCATAAACGGCGATGGTGCGCTAGTCTATAGGAATGGCAGATAGCACTTCGGGCGCCCCTTCCGAGCGTAACGCTACGAGCGCCTCCAACCACATTTCCGTTCCGGCGGATCAACAAATTTCTCCTCGGCAGCGTAAAGCTTTCCCGCTTCGCTTTCTCGCCGGGGTTCTTGCGCATTGGCAGATTATTGCCTCTGCGGTCCTTCTGGGTGGCGGTGTTGCCGGCCTGGCAGCCACCTATGACGACTATTGCGGTATGACGGAGCTTTCGTATGCTCCGGCGGCTCTCCGATCCGATTTTGAGGAGGGCTCTAAGGTGTCGGGTTTCCGCCCCGGCGTACTGGCGGCGCAGATTGAGACCGAGAGCCACTGGCGTGTGGGCGTTGAGTCCCACCAGGGCGCTAAGGGTATTGCACAGTTCACTGATGACGCGTGGAGCGGCGGCCACTACAGCTTCGGCAATGGCGGTAATGTTCTGAACCCGCACGATGCGATTGCGGCGCAGGCACGCTACTTGGCTGAGTTGCGTACTCGTTTGGCGAAGTACGCTTCCAATGAGGATGAGCTGCAGGATGTGGTTCTCGCCGGTTATAACGCGGGTCCGGGTTCTGTGGAGAAGTACGGCGGTGTTCCCCCGTATGAGGAGACTCAGAATTATGTGAAGTCGATTCGCGAGCTGGCGAATTCGAAGTATAAGCTGACCTGCTCTCCCGAGTACCAGTTCAAGCAGGCGAAGTTGAGCTTCGTGAATGGTGTGACTCCGGCGATGGCTGGTGTTCATGCGGATGGTACGGTTCTGTCCCCGGAGGAGTCGGCATCGGCTACGGCGGAGGCTTCTGCGAGTGCTTCGGCTCGTGCGTCTGCGAGCGGTTCTGCAGGTTCTTCGGTGAAGCCTTCGACAACGAGTTCCGGCCGCTAGATTCAGCTTTATTGAGTATTCCACCAGGCTATATAGCCGTCTGGGAATATTCCGTTTTATCTATAGTGCGTGGCTAAACGAGCCACCGCTCCCCTACTATTCACTCTTATATTTACTCTTAACAGCGCGAGGCGCCGACCCCCATTCTCGGGGTTCGGCGCCTCGCACTTTTTAGAGCTGGAGCGTGCCTAGTTGAAGATGGCGCGCACGACCGAGTAGCCGGAGACCGGGTACACGGCGTTCACGGTTGCGGGCTTCTCGCTCTCGTCCGCGATCTCAATGGACTCGGTGCCGCGCAGTAGCTCCTCGAGCAGGATGCGCAGTTCCAGGCGTGCCAGGGGCGCGCCGGGGCAGACGTGGATGCCGTCGCCGTACACGAGGTTGCGGGACTGGTCGCGGTGCGGGTTGTAGGTGAGGGCGTCTTCGAAGGCGTCCTCGTCGCGGTTGGCGCTTGCCCAGTTGATGGTCACGCGGGAGCCGGCGGGCAGGGTGCGGCCGCCGAGTTCGGTGTCCCTGAGTGGTGATGCGGCGGTTGGTGACGAGGGTGTCTTCGAGTCGCATGATTTCTTCGACGGCGAGGGCGATTTCGCTGCGGTCGTCGAGTGCGTTGCCGTCGGCGAGGGATGCGCGCAGGCGGTCCTGCTCGGCGCGGTTGCGTGCCAGGAAGTTGACGAATACGCCCACGGTTGCGGAGACGGTGGACAGCTCGCCCACGGTCCAGTTGCGGATGAGGCTGACGATTTCTTCGTCGGTCATGGTGCGGGGTTCTTCGCCGGGCAGCTGCACGGTGTCGGTGAGCAGTTCGGCGGTAACGTCCTTGGGGTTGCCGGCTGCGGCGTCCTCGCGGCGTTCGTCGAGCAGCTGGCGGATGTAGCCGTCGAATTCGAGGGCGACCTTAGCGATTTCTTCGCGGTCGCGGCGCAGGGTGGCGACGCGGTTCTTCTCGATCCACTCGGTGAGGGGCTGTTCGAGGCATGCGGGCCAGCCCATGAAGGCGTTCTGCACGCGCATTGCGTATGCCTGGCCGAAGCCTGCATGACGTCTACTTCTTCGCCGCGGGGCAGTTCTGCGATGAGGGCCTTCACGGCGTCACGGATGACGGGTGCGAACTTTTCGAGGCGTTCGGGGGTGAAGTACTTGTCGTTGACGGCGCGGAAAGTGGTGTGTTCGGGTGCGTCCATGCCGTTGGGGACGGCGATGTGGCGGGTGGAGACGACGTTGGAGTAGATTTCGGGGTGGTCGAGTACGTGCTGTACGTCGGCGTTTTTGAAGACGGAGTAGCCCATGAATTCGTCGTGGGCGACGGGGCAACGGCGGCGCATTGCGTCGTAGGCAGCTACCTGGTCCTTCTGGACCTCTTCGCTTCGGAGGTCCCAGTCGTTGTGTACGTTCTCAGTCATTGTTCACCCGTGTTCGTTATAGAGTTGTGGTGTGCTGGATGCGGGCGTCCGGGCGATGCGTATGTGCAGGGTCGGGCGTGCATTTCAGCACGTGAATCCATTAAGTTGTTCTTTGACTAGTTATTCTTTGACCCTATCACTTATGGATTGGTGGCGCAGGGTAGGGGTTCCTTGCTTCTCATTCACCGAACGACTTCGGGTGTTTGCGTGCGAAGGGGGTAGGCACTGCCGTCCATCACGCCACGTTCACTCTACAGGCCGCGATAGACCTCTCGCCGATGACCGACTCGGAAGACCTCAACAACAACCGCACCGTTATCAATGGTGTACAGAATGCGGTAATTCCCTACTCGTGCCCTGTACCCTTCTTCGCCCTGTAGCTTCTTGAATGGAACCTGCACAGGAACTATCCTCGGAGCTAACGGACAAACCCCAGAAAGGAACCAGTCATGACTGCCACCACTCACCGGACTCGTTCCAATGTCACGACTCTTAAAGAACTCCGCGACAACCTCGGAACCAAAGTCAACGAAGCCGTGTTCTCCGGCGAACGTCCGCTCATCAGCCGCAACGGAAAGACTGTTGCCGCGCTCATCTCCTACGAAGATTTGAAGCTACTTGAAGAGTACGAAGAGCTCCTCGACATTGAGGCTCTTCGCAAGGCACGCGCCGAAGATGACGGCTACCGCATCGACCTCGACGAGTTCCTCGCAGAGAACCCTGCAGACTAATCTCTCAGCACATATTGCAAGGCGGGCGGCCCCTCCACCGGGGAGGTGCCGCCCGCCTCATTCATACCTAAAAACCGCCGGGTTTAGCGCCCGCGTGCGGAGGGGTAGATGCTGCCGTCCATCACGCCGCGCTCCACCTGCTCCAGGCTCACGCCGCGAGTCTCCGGCAGGTTGCGGAACATCAGCAACGCAATGACCACGTTCACCACGGCAAAGCCGATGAAGGAGCCGGTCAGACCGACCGCACCCAGAATCACGGGGAACGCCAGCGACAGCACACCATTCATCATCCAGCCGCTAAACGCCGAAATGCCCATACCCGCCGCACGCACATGCAGCGGGAACAGCTCACTCATAATCACCCACGTCGACACGTTCAGGCAGGTCTGCATCGCGCCCACAAAGCAGACGATGAGCACCAGCAGAATCCAGGGACGCGCCGCATTATCGGCGGGTAGCAGCATGGATGCGCCCGCAATCAGCACGTGGAAACGCGGTCGAACTATAGCCGGTAATGACCATGACGCGGCGCGGCACACGCTCCATCAGGCGCAGCGACAGGATTGAACCGAGCACCGCAATCGTACCCGGCGCAATGTTCGCAATGAGCGCCGCGGATTCGCTGAAACCGGCTTCCTTGAGCACCTTAATGCCGTAGTACATGATCGAGTTGATACCGGTCAGCTGCTGACCCGCGCCGACCAGAATACCGACGAGCAGGATGCGCACAAACCAGCCGCGCACGCCCACGCTTTCCTTACCCGCCGCATTGTTCTGGGTGGTTGCCTCCGCCTGCAGGGTGCGCTCAATGTCGGCAATTTCAGCTTCGGCACGCTCGGTGGAGCGGATGCGCTTCATCACCTCAAGCGCCTGTTCACGCTTGCCGACGCGCAGCAGCCAGCGCGGCGACTCGGGCACTCGCAGCATACCTACGAACAGGCCGATGGCGGGCAGGGTGCAGATGGCGAACATCCAGCGCCACACGCCGTCGTGCTCGCCCCACAGGTTGCCGATGAGGGCGTTCACGATGAACGCGGCAAGCTGACCGCCCACGACCATGAGCTCGTTGCGACCGGAGAGGGAGCCTCGAATTTCGTAGGGTGCGAGCTCTGCGAGGAACACGGGCACCACGGCGGAGGCGCCACCGACCGCCAGGCCGAGCAGGGTGCGCCCGGTGATGAGCACGGCGACGTTGGGTGCGAAGACGCACGCCAGGGCACCAATGAAGAAGATGGTGGAGAGCCCAATGATGGTGGTTCGGCGGCCGAACCGGTCAGAGATGCGGCCGCATCCGAGTGCGCCGATAGCGGCGGCGAAGGCGAGCGATCCGGTGACCCAGCCTTGGGCGGTGGAGTCCATGCCGAGTTCGCGGCTCATGGGTTCGAGCGCGCCGTTGATCACTCCGGTGTCGTAGCCGAAGAGCAGACCGCCGAAGGTGGCGATGAGTGCAATAATGCCGAGGTATCGACTGTGCTTCCCGGTGCCCAGAGGGGGCAGGGTGGAGGCGGTGCTCTGTGCGCTCATGGTGTCCTTTGATGTGCCGGTGGCGGGTGGTCCTGCCGGAGCTGGTTCCAGGCGGCAGGGGTGGGTACATAGGTAAGGTGAGGTGCGTCAGGTTAGACGCACCTCACCTAATCCTAGCGAAAACGTTCGGCGGGTGATATTTATTTCTCACCACGGACATTTTTCAGCGTATATTACGGCCAACATATGCGACCGCATGAGTGCCCCTTTAAGAAGGAGCACCGTTTAGAACAGCGCGATCTTCTCGGGTGCGGGGAAGATGGCGTCCAGGGCGGCGAGGTCCTCAGCGTCGAAGCGCAGGCATGCCGCCTGTGCGTTGGCGCGCACCTGCTCGGCGCTGGTCGCACCGGCAATGACGGAGGTGACCGGCGACTGCTGTGCGAGCCAGGAGAACGCCGCCTGCACCTCGGTAATGCCACGTTCGGTGCAGAAGCTGTGGAAGGCTTCGAGCTGGTCCCAGTTGGCGGCGTCGAGCACGTTCTTCTTGGAGTGAGACAGGCGCGAACCGGCGGGAATGTTGTCGCGGCGGTACTTGCCGGTCAGCAGGCCGTTAGCGAGCGGGAAGTACGGCAGCACACCCATGCCGAAGTGCCGTGCGGCGGGCAGGATTTCGAGTTCTGCGCGGCGGTCGAGCAGGTTGTAGTGGTTTTCAGCGACGATGAACCGTTCGGTGCCGAGTTCACGGGCGCAGTGTTCGGCGTGGGCGAGCTGCCAGCCGGAGAAGTTGGAGTGGCCCAGGTAGCGGACCTTACCGTCGCGTACGAGCTGGTCGAGGGCGCTGAGGGTTTCTTCGATGGGGGTGTTGGGGTCGGGGCTGTGGTAGAAGTACAGGTCGATGTAGTCGGTGCCGAGGCGGCGGAGGGACCCTTCGACGGCGCGCATAATGTAGCGGCGGGATCCGCGGGCGTTGCGGTCGTTGCCGTTGAGGTCGCCGACGGGCAGACCGAATTTGGTGACGATGGTCAGTTCGTCGCGGTCGAGGCCGAGCTGGGTGAGGGCGGTGCCGAACATGGTTTCGGAGAGGCCGGGTTCGGCGCCGTAGAGGTCGGCGATGTCGAAGAAACTGATGCCGGCGTCGACTGCGGCGGCGATGACTTCGTTGGTGCCTTCTTGGGTTCGGGTGGGGGTGCCGGGGCGGCCGAGGTTATTGCAGCCGATGCCGACGCTGGGTACGACGAGACCGGAGTTGCCGAGCCTGCGGTAGACGGGAGATTCAATACGTTCCATGCTTTTAACTCTACGTTGTGCGGGTATGTTGCGAGGTTATTTCCCTTCCAGTTGGGAGGCGAAGAGCTTTCTGAAGCGTGATGTGGGGTCGGTCGTTAGGTCCCGGTAGGTTCCTTGCTCCACCACACACCCACCATCCAACACCACCACAGAATCAACACCACGCAACGTCCACGCACGATGAGACACCAACACCACCAAACGCCCAACAGCAGCCACCTTCAACCGAGCAAAAATCTCCTCCTCAGTCTCAGCATCCACAGCACTGGTCGGCTCATCCAACACCCACACCGGCGCATCCCGAAGAACCACACGCGCCAACGCCAAACGCTGCCACTGACCACCCGAAAGACCAACACCACCAAACGACTCACCCAACTGAGCATCCAAACCACCCTCAAGACCACGCACAAAATCATCAGCACAAGCCACCGACAAAGCCGACCACAAATCAGCATCACCAAGACGCTCAACCGCCTCCTGCGGCAAACCCAGAAGAAGATTTCACGCACAGTCAGTTCATAACGGCCGTAGTCTTGACTCACCAAACCCACATTTGCCAACAAATCATCAGGTGATATGTCCTGTACCGACTTACCTCCCATGAGGATGTCTCCTTTGGAGGGCTTAAGCATACCCATGAGTGCATTTACTAGGGTTGTCTTTCCCGATCCGCTGGGCCCGACAATACCAATCATCTGCCCGGGACCAAAAGTGAGATTGATGTTTTTAAGAGCTAAAGAATCAGCTTTTGGATACTGGATAGCAAGATTCCTAATGGAAACGCTGGAAATCTCGAGGTAGGTATCGGCAACCGAATTTTTCTGCTTGGGCTGTGCGCTAGAAATAAACTTTCGATATATATCAATTGCGTTTGACCCCGCTGCCATCGAGCTAAGGTCGCTTCCCATCGAGCCAAGCGAGACTATAGCCGAGGTAATACCTATAACAGCTCCAGCAAGAGCACCGGGAGCCGGCACCGAGGCCGCTAGAAAAATAAGGGCTAAAGCTAGCAATGCAGCGCTTATAAAACCAACAATTGTATATATTCTGAGGATGTAACGAGCTAGGCCAATTTCCTCCTCACCGGATTTTTTCCGTTCTTGATTAGCACGATGCGCAAAGAACGACCGAGCATTAAGAATTGCAAGCTCACGAGCAGTAGTTATTTGTGCAATCTGGTTAGTGCTATGCCACGCGTTGTAGCTATATGAATATATTTTTTCCATTGCCTCAGCATTCTTACTCGAATAGAGATGTGACATAAAGGCAACAGGAATCATGCCTGCAAGCATGCAGAGTGAAGCATATACATTGATCTTTCCTACGGAATAACTAAGGGCTCCCGTCGAAAAAATGATGAATATCAGAGCACCCATAGTGGAAACTTGAGACCCCAGGCTCCCCCCTGTCACAGCTTCATGAGCTGCCCTTGATGAGCGAGCATAATCACCGCTCGCGATTTCCTGAGAGGAACAAGTCGCCAGACGAGAAGATACGTTCTGAATACCCGTACTTGACATTCGAGAATTTAGAATCATACGCAGAGAGTCTGATGCTTGTCCCAGGGCAATGTATCCTGCCAGCACAAAACTAACCCCCAGCGCTAGCGGGAGCACTTCATCCTGGCTCTGGCCCAAATGCTCAACAAGTCTAGTGACAGCCTCCATCTGCAGAGCAGGGAATAGTGATAGGCACACAACAGACACTAGATAGGAAACGGTCCATACGGGGTGATTTTTGAAAGCATAAACCACGGACCAAACAGTATTAGCCATAATCTTACGCATCTTTATAGTCCCTTTCAGCGGAAGTTTTGCGCCCTGCAGAATCTTCAGAGATCTGATTTTTGAAAATTTCCATAAACTTTCCCTCTGCCTTCAGCAGCTCCCGGTAGGTTCCTTGCTCCACCACACACCCACCATCCAACACCACCACAGAATCAACACCACGCAACGTCCACGCACGATGAGACACCAACACCACCAAACGCCCAACAGCAGCCACCTTCAACCGAGCAAAAATCTCCTCCTCAGTCTCAGCATCCACAGCACTGGTCGGCTCATCCAACACCCACACCGGCGCATCCCGAAGAACCACACGCGCCAACGCCAAACGCTGCCACTGACCACCCGAAAGACCAACACCACCAAACGACTCACCCAACTGAGCATCCAAACCACCCTCAAGACCACGCACAAAATCATCAGCACAAGCCACCGACAAAGCCGACCACAAATCAGCATCACCAAGACGCTCAACCGCCTCCTGCGGCAAACCCAGAAGAAGATTTTCACGCACAGTCAGTTCATAACGGCCGTAGTCTTGACTCACCAAACCAACATTTGCCAACAAATCATCAGGTGATATGTCCTGTACCGACTTACCTCCCATGAGGATGTCTCCTTTGGAGGGCTTAAGCATACCCATGAGTGCATTTACTAGGGTTGTCTTTCCCGATCCGCTGGGCCCGACAATACCAATCATCTGCCCGGGACCAAAAGTGAGATTGATGTTTTTAAGAGCTAAAGAATCAGCTTTTGGATACTGGATAGCAAGATTCCTAATGGAAACGCTGGAAATCTCGAGGTAGGTATCGGCAACCGAATTTTTCTGCTTGGGCTGTGCGCTAGAAATAAACTTTCGATATATATCAATTGCGTTTGACCCCGCTGCCATCGAGCTAAGGTCGCTTCCCATCGAGCCAAGCGAGACTATAGCCGAGGTAATACCTATAACAGCTCCAGCAAGAGCACCGGGAGCCGGCGCCGAGGCCGCTAGAAAAATAAGGGCTAAAGCTAGCAATGCAGCGCTTATAAAACCAACAATTGTATATATTCTGAGGATGTAACGAGCTAGGCCAATTTCCTCCTCACCGGATTTTTTCCGTTCTTGATTAGCGCGATGCGCAAAGAACGACCGAGCATTAAGAATTGCAAGCTCACGAGCAGTAGTTATTTGTGCAATCTGGTTAGTGCTATGCCACGCGTTGTAGCTATATGAATATATTTTTTCCATTGCCTCAGCATTCTTACTCGAATAGAGATGTGACATAAAGGCAACAGGAATCATGCCTGCAAGCATGCAGAGTGAAGCATATACATTGATCTTTCCTACGGAATAACTAAGAGCTCCCGTCGAAAAAATGATGAATATCAGAGCACCCATAGTGGAAACTTGAGACCCCAGGCTCCCCCCTGTCACAGCTTCATGAGCTGCCCTTGATGAGCGAGCATAATCACCGCTTGCGATTTCCTGAGAGGAACAAGTCGCCAGACGAGAAGATACGTTCTGAATACCCGTACTTGACATTCGAGAATTTAGAATCATACGCAGAGAGTCTGATGCTTGTCCCAGGGCAATGTATCCTGCCAGCACAAAACTAACCCCCAGCGCTAGCGGGAGCACTTCATCCTGGCTCTGGCCCAAATGCTCAACAAGTCTAGTGACAGCCTCCATCTGCAGAGCAGGGAATAGTGATAGGCACACAACAGACACTAGATAGGAAACGGTCCATACGGGGTGATTTTTGAAAGCATAAACCACGGACCAAACAGTATTAGCCATAATCTTACGCATCTTTATAGTCCCTTTCAGCGGAAGTTTTGCGCCCTGCAGAATCTTCAGAGATCTGATTTTTGAAAATTTCCATAAACTTTCCCTCTGCCTTCAGTAGCTCCCGGTAGGTTCCTTGTTCCACCACACACCCACCATCCAACACCACCACAGAATCAACACCACGCAACGTCCACGCACGATGAGACACCAACACCACCAAACGCCCAACAGCAGCCACCTTCAACCGAGCAAAAATCTCCTCCTCAGTCTCAGCATCCACAGCACTGGTCGGCTCATCCAACACCCACACCGGCGCATCCCGAAGAACCACACGCGCCAACGCCAAACGCTGCCACTGACCACCCGAAAGACCAACACCACCAAACGACTCACCCAACTGAGCATCCAAACCACCCTCAAGACCACGCACAAAATCATCAGCACAAGCCACCGACAAAGCCGACCACAAATCAGCATCACCAAGACGCTCAACCGCCTCCTGCGGCAAACCCAGAAGAAGATTTTCACGCACAGTCAGTTCATAACGGCCGTAGTCTTGACTCACCAAACCCAACATTTGCCAACATGTTGTATTTACTCTCAGAAGAAGCACCCTTATACGTTATGCTCCCCTGGGCAATTGGTGTAATTCCAAGAATTGCATTTATTAGCGTTGTTTTTTTCCCGCGCCCGAGGCACCAACTACTGCAATCATTTGATTATTCATCAGCTCAAGATTAATATCTTTAAGCGCAAAAGACGACGCGCCCTCATACTGAACGGATACATCTTTGCATATAATTTTTGAAATATTTTCATGGTTAGGGTTAGAAGTTTTTATCTCAGAAGCATGGTCGTAAGTATCAGAGTCGCATACCCTTCGGAATTGCTGAACAGATAATGCTCCATTAATAATCTGACCGAATGAATATCCCACCTCTTGGGTCGCGTCAACACAGGCAATGATTCCAATCAGCGATCCGGCCACATACGATATATCGGCTCCTGAATCCACAAGGAAGTACAGGGACGCAAAAAGTAAGACAGAGCAGAGTAGCCCTGCAACTACGGAGATGATTCCTCTAACACTTTCAAGGCTCAATTCCCTACCGGCTGCCCGGCGTCGCCAGGACGCTACGCGTTGCGAGAAAAATCGGGAGGCTCTCATGAGGTGAAGTTCTTGGGCGCGACTTTGAGCCATCAGATTGTCTAGATAGTAGTTCTCTACCCGATAGTCCTCGTACATTAGGGTGTATATAGCGTAATCACGTTTAGCGAGGATTACCATTGCAATAGATAGGGGTAGTGAACACAGTGCCGCAAAAATTGCTGCCACAATGCTGACGTTCGCAATATTAAGACAGAGAAGTAACACCATTGCGAAGGCACTCACCAGTGTCATAACTGACATGGTGTGAACCTGCAATTCCTGTTTCGATATTGCCTCTCTAGCAGCACGTATATCTTCCTGTGATTTTGTGCTACCTATATCAGATAACGGAAATGTAGATAACCTGTTATTTAACATGCAGTGAACCCGATAGTTCACCTTTGATTTGAGGATGAGCATGTTACTTCTGACCCAGCGTTTGAGCAATGATATTAATTCCGACAACAAGGGCAAGAGCAATGATATAAATCCATGCTGCGCCACCATTTGAACCGCTCAAGGCTGATACTGTATTACCGATCAGCAGGGACTGGCTCAAGGGAATGCAGGCGATGACGGCTAGCGATAGGGCGACGCTCACCAGGGTTGTGGGACAGGTTTTCCATGCTAGGCGGAAGGACCAGAATATAGAAGAAAATAGCTTTTTCATTCTCACCACGCTCACAAAGTCATATTGAACTCATCTTTGAGCCCTGACAACTCCTCGATGAGCGGACATCGAAACACTACCCGTGCCTCACTAGCTACCCTACCCCTCAATGAAATTCAAAACACATATATTCGTGCGTGTCCAAGAATATTAAGCAGACATATCTGCGATAGTTGCCAGGCATCCAGGGTCAGCCGACAGCCCTACCCGCAACGCCCCCCAGCCGCCCTTCGTCATAGTCAGTCATATTAAGTTCATATTTCGCCCCAATGTCATGTCCAGAAATATTAGGACATCAACCGCCGCATCCCTTGCACGCCCTCGGAGGTGGTGGGTAAAGTGAAAGCGTTATCTATCAAGAGCGACCGAGAGATCTGGCTCGTCGACGTCGCAGCAACCTCGCCAGTATCCCCCACCGTCACGGTGCAGGGTGCGGACAAGGTGCTCCCGCCAGAACCGATAGAGAAGAATACCCTTCGGCACCCCTTGATGATGCGCACCCGCAAACCGGTACAGCGCATCCTGCAGAAGAATTCGCGCACCCTCACGGTGCGTATCTATCGGGTGAACACGAAGGATGGTCATGACGACAGTTCACCCGGCTCTTTCTTTTGAGCTGTTCCCTCCGCGCTCACACGCAAGCTGCGAGTCGCTACTCCACACCATTGCCGAGCTTGAGGGCACCAACCCCGACTACGTATCGGTCACCTACGCCGGTGACGCGAAGCGCCGCCAGAAGACCCTGGCGCTGCTCGACCACCTGGTGCATGAAACCTCCCTCACCCCGCTGGCTCACCTGATTTGCGCAGGCCATTCAGTGCACGAGCTGGAGCGTGCAGTCCGCCTGATTCTGGGTCTGGGTGTGCGCGGTTTCCTGGCTCTTCGCGGTGATATTCAGGAAGGTCAGGTTTCTGAACTTCCTTTCGCCCGCTACCTGGTAGAGCTCATTCGCCGCGTGGAGCGTGAAGATTTCGCTCACCTGGCTGCTGGCAAGGTGTCCATTGGTGTGGCGGCGTACCCGCAGAAGCACCCCGAGTCCGCATCCCTGCTGCAGGATATTGAGATTCTGTTGTCGAAGCAGCGTGCCGGCGCGGATTTCGCGATCACTCAGGTGTTCTTTGAGGATGAGCGCTACAGCGCCCTGGTCGATTCGGCGCACCTGGCAGGCGTGGATATTCCGATTATTCCGGGCATCATGCCGGTAACCTCGCTGAAGCGCCTGCAGAACCTCTGCCAGATGGCGGGCATGTCGGTCCCGACGGATCTCGCGTACGCCCTGGAGACGGCAACCAGCAGCGCTGAGCTGCACCGCATCGGTGTGGACTACGCGCTGAACCAGTGCCGCACCGTGATGGATGCGGGCGCACCGGGTCTGCACTTCTTCACCTTCAACGAGCATGCGGCGGTGCTGGACGTTCTGGATCAGCTGGACCTGCCGCGATACAGTAACCGTTTCTCCCAGTCCCTGAGCGAGCTGGAATACGCCTAAGCGCGACCTCAGCTCACGCTCCTTGTCGGATGCGTCTCCCACGTTTTCCCCACAAAGTATCCCGGGAGCTGGGTCCTCCGTTTCACCACCCACAGTCGGGTGGTAAAACGCCGGAACCGACTCCCACATCTATCCCCAGTAAAGGAATAACTATTATGTCGAACACCGCATTCCCCGCCGCAACCATTGTTGGCTACCCCCGCGTGGGCCGCTTCCGCGAGCTGAAGAAGGCTCAGGAGGCTTTCTGGAAGGGCAAGGCAACCCTGCAGGAGCTGCAGGACACCGCCGCAGACGTGCAGCGCACCTACTTCGAGCGCGTGACCGCCGCCGGTCTGAAGGCTGACAACTACTCGATTCCGGCGACCTTCTCCTACTACGACCAGGTGCTCGACGTGGTTCGCCTGTTCACCCTGGTTCCCGAGCGTCTGGCTGAGGCTAAGGACGCACGCGGCCTGCTGGATCTGCCCGGCTACTTCGCACTGGCGCGCGGTACCGAGACCCTGCCTCCTCTGGAGATGACCAAGTGGTTCGACACCAACTACCACTACCTGGTGCCCGAGATTGGTGCCGGCACCGAGATTAAGCTGAACCTTGAGGCTATTGACGAGCAGCTCGAGGTAGCAAAGCAGGCTGGCGTGAAGGTTCGCCCGCAGATTGTTGGCCCGCTGACCCTGCTGCTGGGCGCTAAGGCTGAGCAGGGTTCCGCTGAGGACTTCTCCCCCGTTGACCGTCTGGATGAGTTCGTTGCCGCGTACGCTCAGGTGCTGGAGCAGCTGGCTGAGCGCGGTGTTGAGTGGGTTCAGCTGGACGAGCCGGGCCTGACCGTGGACCGTGCCGACAACGCGAAAGGTTGCGCAGCTGGCTGAGCGCACCTACCGTGCCCTGGCTGCTGGCGAGAAGCGCCCGCAGATTCTGGTGACCAGCCCCTACGGTTCTCTGCGTGAGAACCTGCCGGCACTGCTGGGTACCGGCATTGAGGCTCTGCACCTTGACCTGGTGCACGGCGTGTACTCGAAGGCTGAGCTGGAGTCTGTTTCTGCCGCTGGTGTGCACCTGGTTGCCGGTGTTGTGAACGGCCGTAACGTGTGGCGTGCCGATGTTCGCGCGGCTCTGAAGACTCTGGAGGCGCTGCCCGGCGCATCCGAGGGTGCCGTGTCGGTGGCTTCCTCGACTTCCCTGCAGCACGTGCCGCACGACCTGGCTCTGGAGGACCCCGCCGAGGTTCCCGTGGACGGCCTGGCGTTCGCTGACCAGAAGGTCGCTGAGATTGCTCTGCTGGCTCGTGGCCTGGCTGAGGGTGAGGCGGCTGTTGAGCCGGAGCTGAAGGCTGCCGATGAGGCGCTGGCTCGCTTCGCCGCTGACCCGCGCAAGCACAACGACGAGATTCGTGCCCGCGCCGCAGCTGTGACTCCCGAGGACTTTGACCGCCCGACTATTGACGTTCGCCGCGAGGCTCAGGCTGACCTGAACCTGCCGAAGCTGCCGACCACCACCATTGGTTCTTTCCCGCAGACCGCTGAGATTCGCCGCCGCCGTGCGGAGGCTCGTGCGGGCAAGATTTCCGCTGAGGAGCTGAACGGCTTCCTGCGTGACGAGATCGCTTCGGTCATCGCGCTGCAGGAGGAGCTGGGCCTGGACGTTCTGGTTCACGGTGAGGCTGAGCGTAACGACATGGTTCAGTACTTCGCTGAGAACTTCGACGGTTTCGCAACCACCCGCCACGGCTGGGTTCAGTCCTACGGTTCGCGTTGCACCCGCCCCTCGATCCTGTTCGGTGACGTGAAGCGTCACGGTGAGGGCCTGCGCGGTGAGGCGTTCACCGTTCCGTGGAGCTCCCACGCACAGTCGCTGAGCGACAAGCCCGGTCAAGGGCATGCTCACCGGCCCGGTGACGATTCTGGCGTGGTCCTTCGTGCGTGACGACCAGCCGCGCCGCGAGACCGCTAACCAGGTGGCTCTGGCTCTTGCCGACGAGATTGCCGACCTGGAGCAGGCGGGCATCCGCATCATTCAGGTGGACGAGCCGGCTCTGCGTGAGCTGCTGCCCCTGCGCCGCGATGAGCAGCCGCAGTACCTGGACTGGTCGGTGAACTCCTTCCGCCTGGCAACCAGCGCGGTGAAGGATTCCACCCAGATTCACACCCACCTGTGCTACTCGGAGTTCAACGAGATTATCGACTCGATTAACGCTCTGAACGCTGACGTGACCAGCATCGAGGCGGCTCGTTCGCACATGGAGCTGCTGGCTGACATTCCGGAGAGCTTCGTTTCCGGTCTGGGCCCCGGCGTGTGGGACATCCACTCCCCGCGTGTTCCTTCGCAGGATGAGATTGAGTCCCTGCTGAAGGCTGCGATTGGTTACGGCACCATTGCTGACCTGTGGGTGAACCCGGACTGCGGTCTGAAGACTCGTGATTACGAGGAGACCAAGCAGTCTCTGCGTCACCTGGTGGACGCCACCAAGGCGATTCGCGCATCCCTCTAGGAGGCGCCTATTGGCTCCGCTGCCTGCTGCGGGTTGACCGGATGATGGTTTGCTCGCGGTAACCTGCGGCAGGTGGCGGCTGTTCGGCTTCGTGCCGGTATGCGTACCGACTGTATGCCGAGCTTTTGGGGATAGATAACAGGCCCGCCCGTACGGTTTTTCTTCTGCACCGTGCGGGCGGGTTTTCTGTGCTGTTTTAGGGCGGTGATTTATTGGTGTCCAAGTGGTTTTCTTTTTGAACTTAGGGTATAAATTACTCTAAATTTAAGTGTGGTCTGACCAAAACACATACTTACTCAACAAGGAAAGTATTTATATTCACCGCAGCACTTGTGGCACTGTTGCCCAGTAGACAGATATACATCACACAGATTTAGCACTTCCCCGTAATTCCAGGGTAAAAACAGTATTAATAGAATAATCGCTCCGAATATCCGTTCACCATAGTGAACATTCTACTGAAAACATTTCCAGCGGATTAGCATTTTTATAAGCCGCCGTTTTTAGAATTCCAGCATGACTACTACCACTTCATCAAAGAAGAAGAAGAAGGGTTCTACACCCCGCTGGCTCGCTATTCCGGCACCCAAGCCCCAGCTCAGCGAAGCAGAAGTTAATGCGAAGTACCCGCGCATGCGCCTACAGGTCTTCATGGGTATCTTCATCGGTTACGCAACCTTCTACCTGATTCGTAACAACGTCCCGCTGGTCACCCCGATTCTGACCAAGGAACTTGGCTTCAGCAACGCAGCAATTGGTGCACTGTCCACGGCACTGCTGCTGGCTTACGGCTTCAGCAAGTTCTTCACCGCAATGATTTCTGACCGCTCGAACGCGCGTTTGTTCCTGCCCATCGGTCTGGTGCTCTCGGGTGTTGCAAACATCCTGCTGGCGCTGACCGGTTACATGGGTGAAGGCGCGGGTGCGACGGGCTACGCTGCTGCTATCGCCTCCATCATGGCGACCATTATGGTCTTCAACGGCATCTTCCAGGGTATGGGTTGGCCTCCCTCGGGTCGTGTGCTCGTGAACTGGTTCTCCACCAGCGAGCGCGGCACGAAGGTTTCCTGGTGGAACACCGCCCACAACGTTGGTGGTGCGCTGTCCGGTCTGCTGGTTGCATGGGGCTTCTCCATGTTCGGCAAGACCTGGGAAGTTGCCTTCTGGTTCCCGGCTGTTATCAGCTTCGTTCTGGCGTTCGTGGCGTGGCTGCTGATTCGTGACAACCCCGAGGCTGAGGGTCTGCCCACCGTTGACGTGTACCGCAACGACCCGCACAAGGTTGAGTCCACCGCTGAGGATCGTGCAGAGTCCACCTGGACCACCATCCGTAAGCACGTGCTGACCAACTCGACTATGGTGTACCTGGCTCTGGCAAACGTGTTCGTGTACACCCTGCGTTACGGCGTGCTGGTGTGGGCGCCGAAGTACCTACACGATGTGCGCCACGCTTCCCTTGAGGGTGGTATTGCGGGCTTCTCGATTCTGGAGCTTGCCGGTATTGGCGGCACCGTCCTGTGCGGTTACGTTTCTGACCGCATGTTCAAGGGTCGCCGCTCCCCCGCGGGTATCCTGTTCCTGATTGCGACCGTTGGCGCGATTCTGCTGTACTGGCTGCCTTCTTCGGATGCGCCGCTGTGGATTGCGTACGTTGCGTTGGCTCTGATTGGTGGCCTGATTTACGGCCCGGTTATGCTGATTGGTCTGCAGGCTATTGACCTGTCTCCCTCGCACGTTGCGGGTACCGCTGCGGGCTTCACGGCCTGTTCGGTTACGCGCTGGGTGCGACCCTGGCTTCTGCTGGTATCGGCATCATTGTTGATCACTGGGGTTGGAGCACCGCGTTCGTCTTCATGATTGTGTGCTCGGGTCTGGCGGTTCTGTTCCTCTGGCTGGTTAACGGTGCTGAGAAGCGTCTGATGGCTGAGCGTGCAGAGAAGCTGGCGGCTCAGGCATAATTGCCCCATCTTTCGTGTAGGGAAGCCACACGTTTGCTGGTGAGTCACCATATGATGGCTTGTCGGTAATCGTGTGGCTTCTTACGTTAAGAACCTAGAATGGAACCATGACTACTAACTCTGGAATCACTAAAGAATGGGTGGATGAAACCGTCAAGCCGGGCGACGATTTCTTCCGCCACGTCAACGGTAAGTGGCTGGCAACCCACGAAATCCCGGCGGACCGCCCCAAGGACGGCGGCCTGTACACCCTCCGCGATAACGCAGAGAAGCACGTGCGTGAGCTGGTGGAGAAGATCGCGAAGGAGCAGCCGGAGTCCCGTATTGGCGCACTCTACAACTCCTTCATGGATGTTGAGAAGATTGAGGCGGACGGCCTGGAGCCGCTGCTGAAGGAAATCGCCCCGATTCTGAACTCGGCAACCCCCTCCCACCTGGCTGTGACCTTGGCACTCCTGTCTCGTGCGGGTCTGCCGCAGCTGTTCGCCTGGTACACCAGCAACGACCCGAAGGACCCGAAGAATTACACGTTCTTCCTGTACCAGTCGGGTCTGGGTCTGCCGGACGAATCCTACTACCGTGAAGAGAAGCACGAGGCTGCATGTGCGGCGTATGTTGAGCATATTGCCCGCATGTTTCCAGCTGACCGGTCTGGCTGAGGGCTTCGGTCTGACTCCCGGAGCAGGCGGCTCAGCTGGTGTTCACCCACGAGTCTGAGCTGGCTCGCCTGCACTGGAACGTCGTGGAGAACCGCGACGCTGAAGCAACCTACAACCCGTACCAGGCGACCGAGCTGGACGAGAAGTTCCCCGGCTTCCCGTTCTCGCAGTGGCTACTGGCTCTTGGGTGCCGACCCGGAGACCCTGGGTCAGGTTATTGTGGCTCAGCCGTCCTTCTTTGAGGGTGCGGCTAAGCTGTTCACCTCCATCCCGCTGATGAGCTGGAAGCTGTGGGCTGTGTGGACCGTTCTGCGTTCGCGCGCGCCGTTCATGTACGACGAGCTGGTTCAGGAGAGCTTCAACTTCTACGGCAAGACCCTTTCCGGCACTCAGCAGATTCGTGAGCGCTGGAAGCGCGGCGTGGGCGCTGTCGAGAAGGCTCTGGGTGAGGAGATTGGCCAGGAGTATGTGGCTGTGCACTTCCCGCCCTTCGCACAAGGAGAAGATGCTGGTTCTGGTCGGCAACCTCCTTGAGGCGTACCGCGAGTCTATTGAGTCGCTGGACTGGATGACTGAGGCAACCCGTCAGAAGGCGCTGGAGAAGCTGTCGAAGTTCGTCACCAAGATCGGTTACCCCGATAAGTGGCGTGACTTCTCCGCCCTGGAGCTCGTGCCCGGTGACCTGTTCGAGAACCTGCGCCGTACCGGTGCGTTTGATGCTGACTGGCTGATTGCCCGTAAGGGTCAGCCGGTGGATAAGTCGGAGTGGCTGATGACTCCGCAGACCGTGAACGCGTACTACATGCCGCCGGCGAATGAGATTGTGTTCCCGGCAGCGATTCTGCAGCCGCCGTACTTCAATCCGGATGCTGACGATGCGGCGAACTACGGCAATATCGGCATGATTATTGGCCACGAGATTGGTCACGGTTTTGACGATCAGGGTTCCCGCTATGACGGTGACGGCAAGCTGGAGAGCTGGTGGACTGAGGAGGATTACGCGAAGTTCAAGGAGCGTACCGCAGCACTGGTGGAGCAGTACAACGCGTACGTTCCGGTGGGTCTGGACCCGAAGTTCCACGTAAACGGTGAGCTGACTCTGGGCGAGAATATTGGCGACCTGGCTGGCATGTCGATTGCGTTGAAGGCGTACCGTCTGGCTTTGAAGAAGCAGGGCATTGAGTCGCTGGATGACGCACCGGTGATTGACGGTATGACCGGTATTCAGCGTTTCTTCTTCTCGAATGCTCGCGGCTGGTGCACGAAGTCCCGCCCGCAGCATGCTGAGGTGATGATTTCGGTGGATCCGCATTCGCCGGATGAGTTCCGTGTAAACGGCGTGGTGCGCAATATTGATGAGTTCTATGAGGCGTTTGATGTCTCTGAGGGCGATGCACTGTATCTGGCTCCCGAAGAGCGCGTGCGCATCTGGTAGCACCCTGATAAGGGTATATGCTTTATTGCGCATATAAAAAGGCGCCCGCCTCGTGGCTTGAAAACCACAAGGCGGGCACCTCTTTTCTAGAGAACTGCGGACGCTACACGAAGGTAGGTATCCACTGCTACTGTGCTAAGCGTTGCGTTAGATAATTTCTAGCGCAATGTCCATGTGCAGCGGCTCGGTTGCATCGATGTGGTACTGGCTGTGTACCGGCGAGCCCCACGAGTCGTCTCCACCAACGCCGAGCTGACCTGCCAGGATACGCAGGTAGGTGCGGTTGTTCTCGGGCAGCTCCCACTGGTAGGAAGCTTCCTCAATCTGGTAGGAGGAGTAGGGCAGGAGCGATACGTGCAGGCCCTCACCGGCAGTCTGCAGCTGGCGGACACGGAAGCCGTGGTTGCTGTCGTTCGTCACTTCAGCCCAACGGACACCCATGTGGTTGCCGCTTTCCTGAGGTACCAGGTACGGTGCGTAGTCCTGCTCGGGGGTGCTTTCCCACACGCCCAGGCGGACGCCGCTGCAACGGTCGGGGTAGGAGTCACCGGGGCCGAGGCCGTAGTAACGCAGGTGTGAGAACTCGCCGGGCAGTGCCCATTCCAGACCGAATGCGGGCAGGGACGGTGCGTCCTTCTCGCCGGGGTAGTCGATGGTTACTCGCACGTTGCCGGTGCTCTGTGCTTCGTAGCGGACCGTAACAGCGGTGTGAGCGGGGGTTGCCAGCTCATAGGTGTAGGTCACTGCCACGCTGTCATCGCTGGGCTGCTCGACAGCAACGTTAGCGCAACGGGCGTAGCGGCCTGCAACGGTCCACTGGGCGCGTTCGAAACCGTGTCCGGCGCCGCGGTCGTTGTCGGTCAGGGGCCTGAAGGTGGTGAGCTTCGGGGGGCGAATAACATGCTCGGTGCCGTTGTGTACCCAGGAGACGATGCCGCCCTGAGTGCGGGACAGAATAACTTCAGCCTGGTTGTTGCGCAGACCGACGTTCCAGCGGCCGACGGTCACCGTCGCATCTGCTGCGCCTTCAGCGGTGTTTGCTTCAGCCTGCGATGCGGGGATGACGTACTGACCGAAGGCAATTTCGTGTCCTGCAGGAGCCCATGCGGCGTCTTCAGTGAGCACGAGGCTGACGTCCAGGGTTACTTCTGCGTTGTCGGTAGCGTATTCTTCCAGGGGCCAGGGAATTGCCAGCTCGTGGGTGGATTCCGGGGCTACGCCGAAGAAGTAGTCTTCCTGCCACTGAGGAACGCCGTTGACCAGCAGGCTAGCTTTGAAGGTGTAGTCTGCGGTGGAGGTGAAGAGGTTGTCGTTGACGACCGTCACGCCCTTCTGGTCGGGGGTGATGCGCAGGTTGGAGTACACTGCCTTCACTTCAGCGACCTTGGGGCTTACCTTGCGGTCGGCGAAGAGGATACCGTCACCGGAGAATTCGTAGTCGCAGGGGCGTTCGCCGAATGCGCCACCGTAGGCGAGGTATTCGGGGGCGCCTTCGCTCTCACCGGGGTGCCAGAGTGCCTGGTCAATCATGTCCCAGATGAAACCGCCCTGGTAGTGGGGGTAGCGTTCCAGTGCGACGTATTCGTCGATAGCGCCGACCGAGTTGCCCATTGCGTGCATGTATTCGCACATGATGAAGGGCTTCTCAGGGTTGTTCGACAGGTACTTTTCAACGACGTCAGCGTGGGTGTACATACCGGATTCGATGTCGGTGACGTCATCAAATTCGCGGTGCCAGGTGATGCCTTCGTAGTGTACGGGGCGGTTGGGGTCCAGTTCGTGGACTCGGCGGTACATGGAGCGGAATACTTCGCCGCCGTATGCTTCGTTACCGAGCGACCAGATTACTACGGAGGGGTGGTTGTAGTCGCGGCGCATCATGGATTCTACGCGGTCAACGCAGGCGCCTTCCCATTCCATGCGGGAGCCGGGGATTGTGGTCTCGGGGGTGGGAATGTCACCGGGGGTGCACCAGGAGCCGTGAGTTTCCAGGTTTGCTTCGTCAACCAGGTAGATACCGTATCCGTCGGCCAGGGCGTAGAAGCGTGAATCGTTGGGGTAGTGGCTGGTGCGGATAGCGTTGATGTTGTGCTGCTTGCAGAAGAGAATCTCTGAAGTCATGTCTTCAACGGTCAGGACGCGGCCGGTACGCGGGTGGAACTCGTGGCGGTTGACACCCTTGAAGAGGACTCGGTGACCGTTGAGGGTCATGATTCCGTTCTCGATGCGGAAGCGACGGAATCCGACGCGCTGGCTGGTGGATTCTACGGTCTTGCCGTCGTGGAGCAGATCCACCGTCAGAGTGTAGAGAGAGGGAGATTCAGCCGACCAGGGAGCGATACCTTCAAGGGCGTCGGAGGAGATGCGCACGGATGCGTCTTCGGCGGCGACGGTACCAGACCAGATGACCTGGGTGCCGTCAAGGACGCTAGCCTGCAGGGTGTACGCCTTGATTTCTTCACCATTGAGGGTGACGAGAGCGTCCAGGTGTGCTTCGCCGGTGGGTGCATCGTAGTCTGCTTCAACGGTGAGGGAGGCGATGCTGACTGCGGGGCGGGCTACCAGGTTCACAGCGCGGAAGAGGCCGTGGAAACGCCACGAGTCCTGGCCTTCCAGCCATGAAGCGCTCGAGTATTCGTAGCATGCGACGGTCAGGGTGTGGTTGCCTTCTGCGCCCTTGCTGACGATATCGGTGATGTCGAAGGAGGTGGTGGTGTAACCGTCTTCTGCGTAACCAACGAAGATGCCGTCGACCCACACGTAAATTGCGGTTGCGAAGCCTTCGAAGGCGAGCGTGATGCGGCCTGATTCGCTCAGCATCTTCTTGAGGTCGCCCTCCAGGGTGAAGTGCTTGCGGTAGAGGGCTACGTGGTTCTTCTCGGGGATGTGAGGAGCTTCGGGGTTTTCGTGGCCGTCCCAGGGCATCTGGATGTTGACGTAGGCGGGGCGCCAGAGTCCCTCAGTTTCCAGGGTGGCGGGGACGGGGATGCTCTGGTAGTCGCTTTCGTCGAGGGCGGGGGCGGCGAATTCTGCGGTGGTGACATCAATTTCTGAGGCCCATGCAGTGCGGACAGCCCACGTGCCGTTGAGGCTCTGCTGGGGGTTTGAGGAGTGATGGTCGGAGTGCGCTGCTTCCCTGTTGACAGCGTACACAGTGGGGTCATCAAGCCACGCTGCTGAGGGTGACTGGGAGGAGACTACGGGAGTCGTTTGTTCGGTGGAAGACATGTCTTCCTTCCTCTCGTATACATCTTTGTTTGGTCCCTTTAAGAATGCCGGAAGGCGTGATGATTGCCGCCTACATTCTGTTCATTCTTTTCCCGCAGAACTTGGCTCTGGTCTACGTGGCACTGGTCCTAATAGCCTCACCGCGCAGAACATTCAGACGTTCAACACGGCTGCTTTCTATGTGCCGCTGGCCATTATTGTGTGCTCGTTCCTCGCCTTCTTCTTCAAGGTTTCTATCTCTGAGAAGGAACACGCGAAGATTGTGAAGGAGCTTGAGGCGAAGCTTGCTTCTGCATAGGTAAAAGCAGGGTAGGTCCTTCACCGCATGAGAGAGGCGCCCGCCTCGTGGGTTTATTCCACGGAGCGGGCGCCTTTTAGGTGTAGAAGCTACGCGCTTCTAGGCTGAAGCTTTTAGGAAGCAGAAGCCGAGGACGAAGAGGAAGAAGTACGCATACCGGTCAGCTTCCACGCACCGTTCTCGTAGACACCGTGCAGGGTGCGCTCCACATCGTTCTTACGGTCCGAATCGGAGGAAGCGTTCTCCACACGGTCCTTGCTTGCGATGAACTCACCGCTGTCCATGGTCAGGCGGATATTCAGTTGTAGGCGTCGCCATCACGCTCGGGCTGTGCGGTGAGCATGGTGATGGTGACGGACGGGTCCTGCATCCAAATCTTGCCCTGCTGCAGGCCAGCACCCAGGGTGCCTTCTTCGGGTTCGAGCATGTTCTTCAGCTCGGAGTTGTCAACCGCGCATTCACGCAGGGGTTCGGTCTTGCCGGTGCGCATGTAGTATTCAATGGCTGCGCCGAAGAATGCGATGGACTGGTACAGACCCTCGACGCTGTTCTCGTTGGCAACGGCGGGCTTCACGGGCACGGGGGCGTTCTTGGACGGCTCGGTGCGGGTTGCGGGCTGGTAGTCGGAAGGCTTGGAGGTGTAGCCGTCGAGGGTTGCAACGCCGGAGTAGTCGGTGCGTGCGGTCTTAGAAGTCGACGCGGAAGCAGATGCGTTGCCGCTGGTTGCCTGGGGCTGAGCGCCGCAGGCTGCGAGGAGGGTTGCGCCGCCGGTTGCTGCGAGCAGGCCGAGGGCGGATCGGCGGGTTACGTTCTTCATGGGTTCTCTCTATCTGTGGTGCATTTTCCGCACCGTGGTGCGGGTGATGCCTACGGCATCTAACGGGAAGACGGCACTACGTGAGTGTAGTGCCGTCTTCCAGTATATGTTTATTGGGCTTGGGATTCTTTAGCCGCCGTAATAGTAGTAGTGGCTGTAGGAGCTACCGTAGTAGTCGCTGATAACGATGCGGGTGCGGCGGCCGTAACGGTCGGAGTAGTAGCGGTTGTAGGGGGTGCGGCGTACGGTGGGGCGGTAGGTGGTTGCCTGTGCGGGGGTGAGCAGTGCGCCGAGGGCGGTTGCTGCGCCTGCGCCTGCGGCGGCGAGTGCTGCGCGGCGGGTGAGGCGTGCGGGCTTCTTGGTGGCCATGATATGCCTTTCGGGGTTGGTGTTTCTGTGAAGTGACGTGGCGTGTGCACGGCGTGCGGCTGTGCATTAACCATTTCTTATTGTAAGCCTCAACGTTAATGTTTTTACGTGCAGAGTGCACCTTCTAGTTGAGGCTTAAACCATGCGGGCTAGTCCACGTTTTTCTGGCAGAAAAATTACGGAAATATTGGTTGAGAAACACGCCGGGCACACGCTAAATGCGGGCTGAAACGCGGGCTACATGTCTACTTCGGCGAGGCCCGAAATTTCCTTATCCTTGATGTGCGGGATGGTGGAGTTCCAGTTCATCCACGCCTTGACCTGGGCGGCTTCTTCGGGGTTGTTCATGTCTGGCCAGCGCTCGTTTTCGATCCTGAATCGGGTCATTGCGAGGAGGGGGTAGCCCTCATAGATGGGCCCGAAACGCGCAATGCGCTTACCCGATTTCGTGTCGAAGGAGACGGAGTCTGAAATTTCACTGTCGGAACTCTGCGTATACGTGACCTTATCGATCGCGTTGAGCGGGTAGAAGGTTTTATTGTCGTGCCCGTTGTCCTCTTCGAATCCTTCCGGCGAGATTTTAGTGTAAGAACCAGCGGTTTCGTTAAAGACATATAGAAGAAAGCACGTGAAGAGGAAAGCTCCGACATCATATAGAAAATGGAATCCTATATCGCCCAGCAGATGCACCATAAACATCAGAGCAGGGGTCATGGGAAGCGCGACGGCAAGCACAATTATTTCGGAGCGGTCGCTTCGAGTAATGTAAATGTTTTTGGCGTACAGCTTCTTGTCTCGGCGTCGGTTGATTTCGTAGACAATGATGGACCGGAATATCTTGTACGCCTGTAGGACATTTACTACGCCCCAGAGGGCAATCATGGTGTAGTTCATCATCATGGTGGTCAACTACCCTTTCTGTTTTATCGGTGACCGGCGGCCTTCCGGCAACGATGCGGAGGGTGCAGGCTCGTTCTCAGAGTAGCCGAGGAAATTAGGTGGTTAAGCCCAGATTCGCGTTATCCGCGGAGTGGTTGCCGAGTCTTCACCGGAGCATTGCGTCGAGTTAACCTTCTGGTCAGATACCGTGCGATAGGCTAAGGATGTGCCCGCCATCTCACCGGGGCGAGCACGATTCACCAACCACTACCGCACAAGGACGTACATACCATGAGCACAACCAAGGTAAGCAGCGAAGCGCACAAGGCAACGAAAGCCTAGAAACCTAGCGCAGAATAACAGCCCACAACCCAGAAAGAAGGTGAAGAGCAGTGAAAAAGAACTCCCCAAGGAAAAAGAACGTTTCAAAGAAAAGGAACACCCCAAAGAAAAAGAGTTACCCAGAGGTAAATTACGTTACCGAAACTGGGGCTTCAAAGAAGATTAACAAAAAGAGGTACGTCAAGAAAAAGAAGAATAAAGTCGACTTCATAGAGTATCTTCGCGACATAGCAAAAGATGTATGGGATGCACGTGGCTCCATCATAACCGTAGTAGTCATTCTAGGGTTCTTCGCGTCCTTACATTTTATGACCAACTACAACCCGGGCAATGAATCCGCTATCTGCACTGTTACCTCAGTCGAAATCATTGAGCACGAGGACCCCTACTCAATCTCTGGTGAATTCGAAACGGAAGAGTGCGGAATCATCACATCGAGCAAATCCCCTGATGGTATCCCCATCCGCAAATACCTCCAGAACTTTAAGACGGGCAAGAAATACAGGGCATACAAGTCCTTCTCTACCCGTAACGATGAATTCGACTTCAGCGTCCTCCGCTTTGAAGAAATCAAAGAGTAACCCCTCCCCCCGCAGAAAGGATCCCACCGTGAGCTTTATCGGCGAATTTATTATCGACTTTATTGGAGAGGCCATCGCGTCCTCACCCACACTGCAGCGAGTGCTTCTGTGGATTCTTTTCTCTGCGTCCGTGCTTCTCATGCTTGTCCCCGTCATGACGGGCGAGTACGCGTGGAGCATCCTATCCATCTCCACGATGCTGTTTTCCGTCGTGATGATTGACGGCACGCGTGAGCACGGTGTGCAGGATGCAAAGAACGGCGGCGCGTACCATTACTTTCTGCTGACGGTGGGCACGTTCTGCGTTGCCGCGATTGTTCTGCTCGCTGCTCTCTCCCTGGCGGGTGTCCCGCCGGTTGCCTCCACCCCGCAGGTGGACGGTATCAATTTCGCGCCCTGGTATGTGGTGGTGTCCGCGCTGGTTCTGCTGCTGTTCTTCTACAATGCCGCGCAGCCGAGCGAGGAGATCCCTAACCTGCACCGTATGGAGCGCATCAACCGGTATGTGCGCACCGTGGTGCTGGGTGTGAGCGCCCTGATGGTGCTCTTCTGCCTGGTTATTCCGGTGGTTTCGTTCGCTGCTGCCGGTTATGAGCCTGTGGGTGTTTCAGTGGTGCTGTGCCTGGTGCCGGTTTTCCTGATTTTTGTGCGCCGCACCCTGTTCAAGCTGTGGGCGGCGACCTTTGAGGAGGGCACTGCCGGGTATGGCGTGTTGCGTGGCTTCTGCGTAGCCCTGGTGGGTTTGGGCGGATGTTTGGCGGCGGCCCGTCTTGCCGTGGATGTTGTGCAGTCCGGTAGTGGGTTGTCGCTGGTGTACGTGGTGCCGGTGATCGCCTCGTACCTGCTGGTGAAGAGGTACCTGACCGTGGGTGTTGCTATCCCCGAGAAGGAAGATGAGGAGGACCCGGAGGCAGAACCTACAGCAAGCTAAACCGTGGAACCCCGCGAGTTGAGGAGCCTTGTGCGCCAAGCGCACGGTCTAGGACGATTCGCACACCGGGGTATCCTTGGGGGAAGGTACGCCACCTGCGGGTGGTGCGCTTCCGGATATTCACCAACCACACGAAACGAGAACCCGTCATGCGCATTTTCCTGATTATTATCTGGGGCATTATGGCCTTCATCTCGGTAACCGGGACGCTCTATATCATTATCAACTATGAGATTCAGCGATGGAAGGATATGGAGCGCCGCCGCCAAGGCGCGTATATCCGACGGGTTAATCAGGCCGAGGCTCTTCTAACAATATTTACCCCTGGGTTCCCGTGCCTTTTTCTTTACCTTCATCTTGTTGACGAGGGTTCTGCGGGTATCTTCTATGAATCAATTGCATTACTTGGGTCAATTGGGCTCATGATGTATGCCTGGTACGTACACGTTGCCTACGTGAAGATTTCCCCTGAAGGTATTGAGCAGCGTATGTGGTCAGCACGCACGACCGTCTATCCCTTCAACGCTATTGACGGCATTGAATACTACGAAGCAACCTCTACAGATGACCAGGATCTTGTGTCTTTCTACAGTAAATCCGGAAAACTCATTGCCGCCTTCTGCCCGATTATTCACAAGAATTATCGTCTAATGGCGATTGTGCGGTTCAGGATTGAGAACGAGCGTTGGCCTGATATGGATAATCCGAGTGATATTGCTCGGGTGGATGCTCTAGAT
>BNJV01002826.1_pt1 | contig 223487 bp, 322 predicted proteins | sample 8540591 | NCBI WGS metagenome assembly BNJV01 (sample SAMD00202457, study PRJDB9452) | human saliva metagenome | host: Homo sapiens
CGCGTAAAGGACACAAAGCGGCGGCAGCTTGACGCGCTCCTTGATGGGTGCTGCTGAGCGATACAGGCATATTGGATTGTATCCGCAATGCGTGATTGAAGTCGAAAAAAGAGAAGGAATAGGAATGTCCGGCTTAAAAACTGAATAGATTTAGAGAGCGTTATAATCTTTTGAGATTGCGTTTTTGCGGAAGCCAAACCGCCGCCTGTAGTAGGGATAGCAGGGTTTCAAAGATAAAAACATTCGTAGCAAGCATAGAAGCGCGGTACTACTCTGTATTTTCTCCGTGCTGCGGCGCGTCGGTTGAAATACTGCTGATGGGAAGTGTCCCTGCAAACCTCGGAACGGAAAGGAAAGGAGCTGTCACGCGGATTTTTGACGCAAAGGACGGTACAAATCAAATTCAGGAGGACGGCGAACGGGGATTTAATACTGGAAAAATGAAGCCTGTACCCACCTGAACATGGCGGGCATCTGTAAGAGACTGCCATTGACGAAGGGCAACAGCCCAGATAGACCACGACATAAAGGCTAGTGACCGCAGAGATACAAAAATCGGTGTCAATCAACTAGATAGTACGCTGCGGTAAACGCGATGGGAACGGTCAGCAGTGACAGGAGGAAACAGGCGCGCCGCGAGATAAGCGGCGGTTACAAAGATTGTTTACGAAAGCGGCCCAAGCAAAGCCCTTTTGACGAGCCTCGAAAACCGGACAAGATGGACGGAAAATGTTTTGTGTCCTCTTCGCCGCCCATGAAACGCGGATAATGCCTGAATATACATTTTCGGTCCAAGCACCCAAACGCGGGAACAATTTGCGCCTTTCATCTGATACAGTCCTTTGAGCCGGGAAGTGGATTATCAGAAAGCCCATGAAACGGAAAGCAGCTTGCCGGATGGCAATAAGGGCAATACGGAGTGGCGTCGGACGACGCACATTGACAAGTGTAGCATCCATAACCATTATTTTCTGCGCGGTGAACTGTAGACCACCACAAATACAATTCCAATAAAAGGAGCTATTACGGTAGCATGGAACATGAGCGGCGCTGCCGACAATGGCCGGGTGGTCGTCCCGGTGGGCGGGCAGTGCAAGGAAAGAGCTGCGTAGAATATCAAGCGGAGAAACGGGGGACAAGCTGAAAGGCAAGCTGAAGATCGCCGTGACGCGCCCATTCCCAAGTTTCCAGCTTGAGGAACTATTGCAGCAAGGCGCGGCAGATATGAGATCAAGCTTCTCCGGTAACATATTCATGCCGCGCTCGGGGCAGGAACCGGTTTACCCGTCTGAAAACCTCGGCACGGACTATACGGAGGAAGTTTACAAAGAACGGATATGGGTAAGCGTACCTGTGCCGCCAAAGCTCCAAAGGCAGAGCGCAAGGGCGTTAATCTTCCACGGATATTGGCGCTGGTATCAGCACAATGCTGAGGCTAAGGAACAGTGGGCGAAAATCACAATCTGAAATAGGCGGCAAAGACAGAATTTCTTACGGCAAGTGATTGAGCAGTACGCTGATCTGCTCACCCGGATAGAGTGGAAATCACTTGCAAGCGAACAGGCAGGGACAGCCTAAAATAAGTGGAAAAGGTTCATCAGATATGGCACTGTTCATTAAGAATGTCACTGTTCTACTAAAAGACAAAGCCCCATGAAGTTTACCGCAAAGCCCGGAACAAAGATACACCGGGCAGAGCATGAACGGGCATATCCTCCATGAAGCGGCGGCAAAGGCACTGAAGGCGGCGTGCAGATCGGCGGCGTTCCCCAGCGTCCCTTCGTCCTCCAAGCGGAATATGAAAAGTCAAAAAGGACAGAAAGAAAGCCTTTATGCCGATTATGGTGTTGAAAACAGGTGCAGGAATATGATGTTAGTCAAACGGAACATAGACAGTATTTTACAGATAGAGAAGCAGCCGGAGCGTGGAAAGGCAGACAGAGCGCGATAAGGACATTGGTCAGGCTGACGCGTAGCTGTCAGATAAAGCCACCGCGCCCCGGTTTTCTGCTGGGTGCAGAGATTGATTGTTACGCAATAGAATCGCATTTCCGGGTAAAGGTATAAATCCTTGCTGTCGCTGGCTTCCCCGCCCGGAAAGCCGCATAAATCAAGGCTGGTTTTCCGGCCCCTATCGCGTCACATTCGCCCGCATTTTCCTCATACGCTCGGCGGTCTGTCTGCGGGTGATATTGCTCGGCAGTCCGGGCAGTAGATGCCCGGTTAGAGCTGGAAACAAGGCGACTGCACAGCTACACGCCTTCATATCCTCCGTATGGCAAAGCTCGGCGTACAGCCTCATTCAGGGGTAGTACCGCAATGTGAACCATTTACAGAGCAGGGAAGGAAATGAGTTGCGGCGGCTGGCCGCACTGTCCCCGTCGCCGGCAAGATATAGTTCCCATGACGTGGAAGCTATGCAGTACGCCCCGGCGCATGCAGACACCGCTTTGGGCGGCGTAAGCCGCGACGCGCCTTACACCCTCGTCGGCGGGTAAAGGGCAAGCCCCGCAACCCGCTTCGGTCATGCGCCCCACTTTGCGGCGGCATGGGCGGGTGTCCCGTATTTCCTCCATAAAGGGTGCAGCGCGGTGTTCATAGCCACTACAAGCCCCTCCCTTGCTGCCTGTCATGTAGATACTAAAAGTTGGTTTCAACTGTGAAATTGTTATATTTGTTCATGCTCATACCTGAATCCTAGATCTTCTTTTGCCGCCGCCTTTTTCGACGGTTCCTCTTTTATCCTGTGTAAGCTGCGCCTGACAGAGGGGCAGCTCTTACCTCCTTTGTCCTGGTTCGTCCTTACTGATCAGTGTGTATGTGCCTGTAGCTGTTCTTGGATCTGTGAGAAAGCAAGGGTCTTATAGGGCAGCATGGAGAAAAGGCGTTCCGTGTCTCTTTAGGACGTAAGCTGTCTGAAGGACGGGACAGCTCTACTACGAAATGAGGATTTATCCAGCTGTTAGTGGTGACAGCTTTTTCATGTTCACATAATGCGCTTCATGCTCGATCATACCCTCATGCAATGGGCGATATGTTCCTTTAAGTCCCCTGGTGTCAGCTTATCCCGGCTGTGCTCCTGCAATAGGATTGTAGGCTTCCGGGTCTTCGGCCGTACTTCAAAAATATTCAAACTTCCCAAGCTGGGGTCGATAGCTTAACAAAATGTTGCTCGGCTGGCTGCCCTCGTCCCATGCTCATAAATGTTACCAACGTCCCAGCGTCGCATTGGCTTTTGACGCGCCTCATAGTGTTTTTCGGCGTAGTCCAGCTCATAGAGATTGCGCCTGTGATCTTCCCCGTCCCAGCCCCGGGCCAGCTCCACGGTAGGCGTAAGTGCGATAGGTCGCGGGTCTGCCCTTGTAGGAACGCCGCGTAATATGCGGGCGGTGTCGCTGATGAAAAACGTCATGCTCCCCTGAAAGCAGGTATGTCCCGGACGGGCGGGAAAGCCATAAGAGCGTTTTGTCATGTACTTAGCTTGCCGCCTTTCCAATGATCTTTTGTCAATGTCAAACTACTCTGATAAAATCCTGTGTTCTGGTTTCATAATGAATAAGGGAAGCGAACACGTCCACATTCTCAAATTTATCTAATTTCCCCATAATCAGCTCCTTTCCAAGTCCTGCGGACTTCGTTTTGCTCGTTTCCTCTGCGCTGCCTGTTCCTTGTCGGCTGGAGCTGCGCCCGAATAGAGGGCTTTTCGGTCTTTTCCCGGTTTGTTTCCTTCCCTGCGTTCCTTTCCGTTTCAGCGCGGCGGGCATACTCGGTGCGATTCAATTCTTTCGTTTCGCCTTGCTTCCAGCTCGTCAGCGGTAGGGGTATTGCTGATGATACCGCTCAAATGGTTGTCGTTCTGCCTCGATAGCGTCCGACGTGCTTTGTGGGTGTCTGCCTTTCCGCTGCTGTCGGCGGCAACTGCAAAACGCCTGTGTCCTGTTCCCCATATACGAGATATTTCCGTCCTCCGACGTATGGTGAAGTCCATAACGGGTTTCCTCATTCTGTTCGGCGGTCAGCATCGGTTTCATAGAAAAGCTCCTCGTGGCGTTCTGATCTGCCCCGGAATAAGTGCGGGTGTCGGGGGTAAGCTGCGGTGTCTGCTCTGTAAAAACCCCGGCACTTCCTTATAGCCGAACTGTCAACGCAATGCGCGGTAACCTCCTGCTGTGATGAAGCACCACTATATCCGATACGGAAAGGTTGTGCCCTAAAATCTTAAAATGATATTGAAACGGGTATAAATATCTTCATGTAGTCCTCGGCGCTCGGCGGCGGTGTAGATCAGATTACAATTTGCCGTCGGAAAGCCCAGCCAGCCTGCAGACGGTCGTAAGGCTCAAATGATAGTCCGCATACCGTCCCCTGTCCTTTAACTGGTAAATGGAAAAGGTGTCTTGTCCGCTCTTTCCTGGTGGCGGTCGGCCTGGCGTTCCCTGTCCTGGCTCAAGGGCGGGCCAGGCTTCCTGTGCCTTTGGTGACAAAGCTTCTTTAGATGCCTGCTCCTGTGCCAGCCCTGGTTTCAGCTTCCCAAAAGCTCCCGGCACTTTCCGTCTCGTAGAGAATATCCCCAGCTTTGCCATGCCGTTATCCCGCGCGAGCATACTCCTGCAAAATGGTGCTGTTTTCCGGTCATTGTCACTGTACGGGTTCTGCTGCACTCAAAGGTTTCCGGCGTGGACGGCGTTCCTCGCCCGCGCCCTGTCCCCTGCGGCTGCTCCGACGGCTTCTTTTCAGTGGCGCTTCGCCTTGCCCGTTTCTGTAACTCCGGTGGGCTTTCCCCGTTAAGGGGCCGAAGCGCACTTGATACGCCCGCGGCGTAGATCGCATTGTCGCCAGCTGCCGCCATGCTTCCGCGTTGGCATAACGCCGTTCCCTTTTAATTCCTCCTGATTTCCTTGTCCGGCTTTTCATCGTAGCATCTGCGTTATTATCCGCTGGCTGGTTTCCACACGTCCCCTTGCCTAAACTCCCAGCCCACATATCCAAGCTCTTTCCTGCGGGTAAGGGCGGTAATGCGTGGTCTTCAGCCTGTGGATTTCCGCGTTGTTGTTGATAATCTATAGCTTTCAAAGGGTTTCGGGTTCCCCGCCAGCTCCCGGACATGGACGCGTCAGCCTTTTTCATCTGCTCCGGGGATAAATAGCAGCCGTCAAGGGTCTTGTTTGCGGTAGTAAGCGCTGGGACCGCTTATGGTTTCCTGCGGGCAGCTCAGCCTTTGTGTTTGGTCAGCCGAAACGGCGTTCGCTCGTTTTGGCAATTGATACACCGCCCATGCTCGGCATTCGTGGATTTGGTCAAGCAAACTCTGCATCTCCCGGTATTCCATGTTCTTATCTGGCGGCGGCGTTCTGCTTCTCCTTTGCGGACAGGGAAGTTGGCCCCGGCAATCATAATGGACGGGACGGCGGTGATCTCATAGCCCCATTCATGTTCGCCGCCAGCTTCCGCGTAAGCGTCAAGCAGCCCGTCAATCCTTCTGGCGGAAAGAGGGGGTCATCGCGCTTTTCTGCCTTGCAGCAAGCTCGGCGGCTTCGTTCCACATAGTGGCGGTATTCTGCTGTTGCGCTTCCAAGTTTGTAATCGAAAAACTGATTGCTTCCTTTGCGCGCGCGGGCTGGGTACCTCATTGATCGGGTAGTATGTAACCTTTGTTTCGTCTGCTCCGGGTTGTTCTGTGGGTTGGTGGTATGGCTCTGCGGGACGGCGGGGTTTTCTCCTTTGGTTCGGTAACTTCTTTCCGCCAGCAAGCGTCTTTCCCGCACGCCCGACTTTTGGCACTGACAGCGAATACAGGTCAGAGGTTGAGGAAAAGCCTACGTTGTTTTAAAAACATAATCAACACTGCTCTTTCAATGCCCCTGCCAAAATAATCTTCCTCAGGGAGCCCGCTCATTTTCCGTCTGATATGGCACCAGCCCCCGTTTCTATGTGGGAACAGATTTACCGTCAACGCAGGTGTCACAGGTCACTGTTTTATGTGACTGCCGCTTTTCGTCCGTACGTCGTTAAATTCCACATTGAGTAGGGTGTAGGGCTTCAAGCCTTCGTCCGGCAATCCTTATTGTCTTTTGCTTCCGGCCTTGGCGGCGGAATGGCGCGGCTTCCTTGTTGCGGCTATGATCTCCGGTTGTACCACCAGCGGTATTGACACATTCAGTCTGCACTTTTACGGTTTCGCTTGCGGTGTCCTGTGGGCGCCGATAAACAGGGACGCGCCATTGTCAAACTTGATAGATATGTCGCTTGTACCGCGCTACTTCCTGCATGGGAAAGTTTTATTTTGTCTGACGTACCGCCGAGTTTTTCCGTGCGATAATCCCGATCTTATCCCTGCAAGGGAGATTTTCACCGTCGGGCGATCCCAACCGCTTTTTCTGTAATCTGTGCGGGGTTTGTTTAAGGTCTGTCCTGCCTGTTCCGGCGTGTCTGTTTTTCAGAAACAGGGCTTTCGGCCCTGGTGGCTCTGTGGTCTTGCGCTAGCCCGGCTCTGGGCGGCGTGTTGTTTGTACCTGTTGGCAGCGTGCCTCCACGGCTTGCCTCCTGCGGCGGCTGCTTCCTGTGCGATTTTCCTCCTTGACGTGTTCCTTGTAGGCGGCAAGCTCCACGTCAAAATCTTGGTGCTGGGGAACAGGCGGCAAGTTGTATTCGCCTTTGACTGATGCTTCCCGCACTCGGCGCAACATAGGCTTCGTATGGCGGTACAGGCGGTTTCCTGTAGAGGTAAGGCTCTCCTGGCTTGCAGGGCTTCCGTAGAGATACGCTCCATTTCGGATAAATTACAGTGCAGTTTGAGATAGGGGAGCAATTCATTCAGCAGCATTGCCTGGTGTTCCTTGTCGGCTTCCAGTGCCTTTGCCCTCGTTGTGCAAAAGGTAGTTTTCCCATTCTTTATCATTCCATAATAGGTAAAAGCGCCTGATATGCTCCATAAGGAACCGTCCCTGTCGCGTCGGCAAGTCCCGCCGCCCCTCGTAGGTCGGTTGTACTTCGTTCATCATATTAACGCTGCGGAACGCCACTTATCGTAACCGGGGCTTGGTAAGATCTGGCTTCGTCCAGCCCTGGCGATAAGGGTATTTCGGCGCGGATAGGGGATTGTTTCGCCCTTCCCGTAGCTGGGGCTTTCGCCCATTCGATTGTGTAACGGTCGGCTCTGCCAAAAGTGTCGGGTGTCGGCCTCTTTCTGCTTCCTGTGCCGCAGCCCTGCCTGCAGCCTGCAAAATGCCCGTCAATGCTGATGATCTCGGCGGTGGCACGGATTGAAGTTTGGCGACGTTTCAGCCCGCAGCGCCTGCCCGGTTGCTCCACCCGGGCGACGCACCTGAAGGAATAGTCGAAGTGTCAAGCCTTGGTGCTGGCATGCGGCAGAAGATACCGCCAACTTCATGGGTGCGGCGGTCGGGTCTGTCCTCGTCCTGCGGGCGTTATACAATGTCGTGCAACTTCGCGGGCTAATCATGGATAGCGGTCTTTAGGTTCCAGCTCTGCCTATGCCCTTGCCACGGTAATGCGCCTCCAAGTGGGTAGTAGCTGGCCGTCCTCGATCTTCCTCAAAGCCCATAGGCACGGGAGAGGTCTTTTCCAGCGCGGCGAAAACCTCACCGTTCCACGTCCCCGGTCAGCTTGTTTGCGCCAATGGTGGAAGCCCCGCCCTGGTCTGCGATACGTCAAAAACGGCGACGACCGAGTGGCGGGATTTGGATTTCTTTTTGTTTCATGACGGGCTTCCTGTTGCCGTCTGTCACCGTCTCTTCCTGTCTGCGGTCTTTCTACCTCCCGCCGGATTTTAACGCACGGGGCAAGGATATGGCGACTTTTTCCCCGCGCATTACGTTCATCCAAAGTTATTTTTCCGCAAGTAAACCAGTGATAAGTATAAGGTCACCGGCAATCAGTAGCTGCATGTTAGTTGTAATTATGAATTTGATGACTTGCAGATATTCCGGAAGTGCCCACTGTCAACAAATCCGTGGATACCCGCTCTAAGCGGTCTGTGATCTCCTTGATCTTTTCAGCGTTTGGTCATGGTGGCGATAATTGGCTTGACCGGGCGCGGCTGGGGCGGCGGTTCCTGCTGTGTCCCCGGCTGGGGTTCCCTCCCTGCTCCGGCGCGGCTTCGTCCTTTTCCAGTTTATCCGGGGTGGGGTGTTCTGGCTCCGAAGCTCATTACCTTTGTATTCTTTCTCGCTGGTATGTCATTTTCCCGGCCCATTGTACCACTGTGAAAAAGGTGTTGCTGTTGTTGTGATATAGCCTTGATCGGTAAACCGTCTCCTGGTCTTTTCAGTACCGCGTCCCGCCCGTATTCCTCGCGTGTATCGAAATATTTCTTTCGCTTCTTCTGGCAGCTCCACCCGTCCAGCTCGTCATCAAGGTAATACAGCCAGAAGTCGGCTTCGGTTCGACGGTGGGATAACCAGCAGCAGCCGGTGATTTTGGTGCAAGGTTGATAATCTTTCTACGCTCCCGGCGTGTTCCCCAGCGTTACCGCCGCCGTGAATTTGTTCCGTCCTCGTCGCCCTGCATTTCGCAGCCTTTCGCAAGATAACCAGTTTGTCAATGGTGCTTTCCTGTATCACGGAAAGCGGCAGCGTCAAAGGGGTATTGCTCGTGTTGGAAAATCCGTTAATGAAAAATCCTGCGGGTTCTCCGCCGTAATGCCGACGCTGCGGCGGCGTGAAGCTGCCCGTGGTGGTCGGCATGGATAGCCATTCGCCCGCCGTCGGTTTCAAAGCGGCTGCGCTGTCGATTACATTGAAAATGTTTCGCCCATTTGCATTTCATATGCTCCTTTCTTTTGGCGGCAGCATTGCGGGAAGCTGCTTTTTATTGTTGCCCGGTCTGCCTGGTACAACTCCGCGCTTCTGCCAAGATTTTAATTTTCGAAGAGGGTTTGACACTTCCCATCAGCAAAAATCCCGTCCGGCGCGTCAGCGTCGAAAGGGGGATTTTATGGAAAAGGGTAATTTTTCCTATGCTTCGCTACGAAACTTATTTTTTCTTCGGTATCTCTATCTAGAAGTTGACGTACTCCCGCCCGTGTTGTATCGGCTAAAACAACGGTTCCGTCGTGTAGGTTTTGCCTGTTTTCGGGGAATACAAGCCTGACATTTATCTTGCCGGATTTTAAGAGGGCGGCGGCAATTCGTAAAGGTGACTTTCCTTTCAAAGAAACGGCTATTTTTCCACATGGTAAAGCAATAATCCCGGTTAGGAAATAGTAGAAATTTTTCCGCCCTCATGGACGGGAGAACCACCGCACCGTGCATTTTATTAGAGGCTTTCTCCCCGCTCGTGAAAGTGCCACCTTGTCCTTGCCGGCGGTGGCGTTCTCCTTTACCAGCCCCGCGCCTTTATATAGTCGAACGCGCTGCATGAAGTCCCGGCGTCGGCGGCCCCTATGATCCGGCGTCGACGGTGTTTTCCCATTCATAGTAAGCTGCGGGAAGCGGAGCATATCCGGCAGCACCGACACAAGGGCGGCCCTGTTCTGTGTGGGATAAGCTGCTTCCCTTGCGCCTGCAAAGCCAGACTCAATCAGCTTTCATCACCGGCGGCGCGGGTGGCGGAGTGCCGCTTCCCCGGCGTTCTGGCGTCCGTCGGTGTCCGTTCCCGGCGCGTTCCATTTATGACAAAAGGGTTGCTTGTTGTGGGCTTTATGGCGTTAGAATGTCTGGTCACCTTTGCCGTGGACTTTCAAAGGCTCATTCTCGGAAAGCTCCGGCAGGGTGGTTTTCCCGTCACCGTCTGGCGTCCTCCGGTCGGGCTTTCTGTTTTCAGCGCCGCCTGGTAGCGGCGTTCAAGGTCTTCCAGCTGCCTGCAGCACCGCTGTCTTTCCCGCGCCGTAAATTCTGTATCTGGTAAGATGAGAAAACCGCCGCACGGTTTTTAAAGATATGCGGCTCGGCGTGCGAAAATAAGACGCGCCCGGCAAGGGTGAGGATATTCCTTTCACTTTCCGGCAGCGCGGCAAGGTTTTGTCTTTGCGTTCCATAGCAGGGATAATGGCGTGGTGGATCTGATACTTTGCTGCTGCCGGCGTCCGGGAAACCTCCGTAAACTTCCAGCCTCCATAGCGTGGAGCTGCTGATAACATGGCAACGTCTTTGCCGCCGTGTCCCCCATGTTCGTCGGTCAGAAATGCTGTCTGTCCGGGGGTGCAGGGTGTTAGCCGCTTTTCATACAAGGTCTGGTGCAGGTCAAGGGTCTGCTTCGCCGTAGGCCATAGATTTTTATTGGTTTCCCGCTGTAAGGAAGTGAGAGGTCAGCGAGCTCGGCGGGCGGCGGTCTTTTTTCTTTTGTGAGGGAAACACAACCGCCGTTCCTGCTTACAAGCTGCTTAGTGCGTCGGCTTGATTTATCCGAGTACTTTCGTTGCTGGAGTGGCTTGCGCCGGACAGGTTGAAGTGCCATTGTAGTGGTTTTTTTCTTTCTTGAATGGGAGATCGCCGCCCCGTCAGCCATGCATTTCAGTGTGGGGGTCTGCACCGCCTCACGTTCAAGGTCTTGCTTGGGCAGTGTGGAGAAAAGGCGCGTCGCATTGATACAATGATCCAGTTGGCTTTTGCGCGGCATAATGCGGAAGCATAGGCGCGCTGGTCGCCTGTCTTTGGGTGGTCGGAGCCGGCCTTGATCGCCTTATCCTCCATTGAGAAATCCATTGGCGGCGCATGGGCTTGTTGCAGCTTCCGTCACCAGACAAAGCGAAGATCAGCTCGCCTCTCGCCCAGCGTCGCAAGTATTGACTACCCTGGAAACGTCGGCGCGTACAAGCCCTTGGCGATTGAAAACCGCTTCCCCTTGTCGGCGGCGACGTTGTACCGCCATCCTCCGGCATCGGGTAAGTCGCTAGCTCCACTTTTACACTGTTCCCCTGTAGGCGGCAGCTTCCGCAGCTCCACCAAATGACCGACACACCAAGAAATGGAGTAAAGCCCCCGCCCTGATATATCCGTCTTTTTTCTTTCATCTCGCGCGGCGCGGCGATACTTGCCGCGACGCCGCTTTTTCTGCAATCACTAACTGCACTTAAAATCCTCCTCTATTTTCCTCCTCGTATGTTTTCTCTGTCACTTGATACAGTACCCACGCAGGGCGGCTCCGGTTGTGGACAGCCCCTGCAGCGGGGACGGGAAGTGGCGGCGATTTTCCACGCCGCCCGTCACCCGGGTTTCGCAATTACCATTCTTTCGGGCGGGTTGTCGGTGAACAGGAACAGCCTCGTTCCTCCGTTCCCCGCCGTCCCCGGTTTGCCGTGGGTTCCGGCTCGTCCCTGCTCGTAACTTCGTCAAAATCGAAATCGCTCGCGTCTGTGCCGCCTTTACGTCTTGCTTCGGCTTCATAACCTTAGCAGTAGGCTGCGCCCTGGCCGCCACAGGCGCCACAATGAGGAATACCAAAAGCCCGCCTGTGTTGTTTTTCTTTTCCGGCTGCCCTGCGGGTTCCTCCTGTTTCCTGGCCTTGCTTCCTGCTGCTGCAAGCGGTCATAAGTGTTGTCCTTGCAGACGGGCAGCTATATTTACTTTTCCTGGCCAGCATTTCTCCGTACAGTTGCAGACTGGCGGCCCGTGGCGGTGTCTTCGTCTCATGAGTGCCATAAGGTTCTATTTCTGTCCAATTTGATTGAGGAATGCATCATGGTGTTCTCGCCCTTGTCGTCCAGCCATGAGGATATAAAAGTAATTGCTGTTTTAATGTCACGGTGATAAGCCGCTTGTTGCCGCCAAAATCGTCCATAAGGTAGCGTTCCCGTCCGGGGTGAGGGTTCTTCCTTTCGGGTTCCTCGCAGACAACGCCGCTGTCGTCGGTCGCGTCGTCCTGTCCTCCGGGTCTGGTGCGTAAGCGAACGGGAAAAGCGTCCATATGACAAGGGCGCATAAGGTCAGTAGCATTAAAAATCTCCGCCCTGGCTCTTATTCTTCTACCAAGCCCCACGCCGATGTTCGCGCCGCTTTAAAACGGGCGTAATGCGTTTGTATCGTTCGGACAGCAGCATGGAAGCAGCTCTGCGGGGGAAAGCTGCATGGAGCGCATGTTTGACGATCTGCAAATTCTCCGCTTCGGTTTTCTGTGCTTCCAGCCCTTCAGCTTGTTCTGATACCTGGTGGTCTCTCCTGCGGGTCTTTCAATCTCCGGGTTGATACGTCAACTTGTTTGCTATGTTTCAAAACTCCTTCATAGCTGCAAAAAAGTTGTTCATTCCACCATCAGTCCATAGCCTTAATGCAGCTTGGCAGTCGGCGGGAATATTTCAGAATCTTGCAAGCGTCCCCGAACACCACGGTGTAAACGCGCGCTCCGTGCCGATCACAGGCCCTATGGTCTGCGCTCCCGTCCCCGTCCCAATCAAAGATCGCGTCGCCGGGTGCTATGTTTGGATCAGCTGCGTTCCTATTGCCTGTGTGATCGGAAACCGCAGGATACGTAGACTGGCAGGCGGCAAAGCGCGGCCTCGCTTTTCCGCTTGAGTCAGCACCATTAGCGAAACGAAACAGGCGTCACTATCTCCACGCCCGGCTGCTGAAGCCGTACCAGCTCCAGTCAGGGCTGTCCTCATACATTTCTACCTGTGACTTCTGCCCGGTCTCACCTATGGCGGTTCCGCGGTGCTGCCGTTCTGGCGTCTGTACCGCTTCAAACCTCGGACGCGTGTCCTGAACCGCCGCCAGTACCGAGGGGCTGGTTTCCGCTGGTTTTCGGCACATCCCGGAAGATTTCAAGCCGCTCCGGCGGATGAGTCCCGGGCAGCGCTCGCTGGCTATGGGCCGTGTTCTCCAGCTTGACGTTGAGGAATGTAATAGCTGGTGAGACTACGTCTACCTCGGCACTCGGTGGTGGTTTCATGCTCTGCCGTTACGACCGGGTCGGTGACATCCGCGTCCCTGTCCGGGTTTCCGTGCGGTGTACGTCCACTTCCTCCGTGAGGAGCGAGGGTATATTGCGAAGCGCAGCAAAGATGCCGCACTCTATTTCTGCTGTGCCGTCGCCGGGGTATATGGGTCTGTAGCGCGGTGAGGTGGGATCGCCATTCATGGGGTTGGGCGCCCGATACTGTGTGCTAGGTAACAGTAGCGGCACCGTCATCGCCGCAGCCGTTGCGCTCTCAATATTGCTTCATTGATCTGCGCCGTAGCTCGGTTTCCAATGCGATGAAGTTATTTCTCCCGCGCATAGACCATCCGCGTCCTCCGACGTGTAGGAAGTCCCAACAATGCGTGTTTACCATGCCGGAGTTGGTAGTCGCGAGATTGTGACAGCGGAATAGGCCATACTGAAAAGCGGCGCTGCGCCACCTGTGGCGATACAGCAGACGCCGCCGGGTGCGCGCCTACAGCGAGCATCGCCTCTGGTTTTCCTCTGCGGTCTTTTCGCCGCTTTCCGGTGTTCTCCGCTGCGTTCTTGACGGACTTTGCTAGCTCTCTGTTTAGCCCTGTGGGTGCTTTGCATGCTGAGCAGCGCTGGCTTCTGCATATACCGGGAGAGCTGGGCTGGGCGCGTGCGATCTGCGGGTTGTCGTGGAGGCCTTGCACGGTAGAGGTAATTGGCGTTTGCTTCTTTCCAGCCGCCTCGTCAGCCTTTGCCGCCGCCCAGCAGGGTTTGAGCTGTGACTGCGCAGCCCTCGTAATCTTTCCTCGCCCCTGCTGCGCCTTTTCTCCGCTACACCTTCACTCGGTTGCGCACCTCCACGCGAGGTGGTCGCTTTTCCACGGAACAAAGTACCCCGTTATGGTTGAAAATGACCCGCTTCCCTGCGCGCGGGATAACGGTTTTTGTATCGCCCCTGCCGCCGTTCGCATAGGGCTTCTTCCCGTTCCTCAGCACGCAGGCGGGATCTCGCCTTTCCCGGCAGCTTCGGTCAGCAGTCTCGCTCTTTGACAAGGGTTTTTCCTTTGGGATTTTCGCCGCTTGCTTCGTCCAGCCTGTCAGCGGCTTTGTCGGATTTCTTGATCGCATCTTTCCAGCTCCGGCGCCGCCTTCCGTTCTTCCTCGGTGAATTGCAGCCGGGAAGTGCAGGCGCGGCTTTCCCGCTTCCGCCTCGTGCTTTTCCTGGCCGCCTGCTGGCTGCTGCGGGTGTGCAGCCCTGGTCGATTATGCTCTAAGACGCGCCTGGCGGTTTCCCGTGTTCTGTGCGGCTTCCGTCCCCGGCGCATGGGGCAGCGGCGCGTGGAAAGTACCGGGGCGGGATTGCTCTGGTAGCGTGCCGCCTGTGCGTCCTGCGCCGCCTGTTGCTCCGGCGTTTGTCCAGCGGGGCGCCTCCGGCGCGCGTTTGCTGATCGCTTTTGTTTTCCGGTAGCCGCGCGCACTTTCGATAGCCCCGTCACGGGCTGGCATCTTTCTGCGCTGATCTTGTCGCGGGCTTTGTACCGCTTCCTCATGGTCTCGTCACCTCCGATCTGCGCCCAGCAGAGGAAGCTGGGACTGATAATCTGCAATTACGCGCGCGCCCACTTCTCAGTATTGCACGCCGCTAACGCGCGGTACAGCTCGAGCGCCTCGTGAAACGGTCTACAAAGGGCAGAGTGGCGTTGCCCATAGAACAAAAGCTCCTCGCCCGCTTCGGAATGGGTGACATAGCCTCATCATGTGCAGGAGATGGGTCATTGAGCACTGCTTTTGCAAGGATAGCCCGGTCGCCCGCCGCCTGAGTTGATACATGAGGGACACCTGCTGTTCTCTAAAGATATTTTTCAACTTCCTGGCTTGCCAAGAGGCCTTTCACGTTCTGCGTGATCGCCGTGGAGTATGCCGCCCCATTTTCTGAAACGCTTCCAAACTCTCACGCTGTAAGTCGGCGGTCTGTCTCGTCTTCATCAGTAACGGGTAGAAATTTCTGTCCGTACGGTGCCATTTCGTGGATTTCTTTCGCCGCAAGGTCTCACGGGTGCGTGGTTCCATACGCGATCTGTGCAAAATGGCGGCCATGCCTAACTTTTAAGCTGCTTCCGCGTTTAACGTCAAAAGCAGCATGCGCGGCGGTTGTCTCAGTTCCACGTTGGTACGGTTGGCAGTGACGTTAAGGCCCCGGAAACGGAAGCTCCACCGCCGTTGCCGCGATACGCGCCGCGCTTCCGGCCCTGGCTGCTCCGTGCTCGCCGTAAAGCGTCGCCCATGAGTCGGCACTGGTGCACGGGTCGAGCTGCAAAGGAAAGCGGTACGCATGACTAGAAGCGCGGTCAATCACGGTCTCATCCGACGGGCGTAAGCCCTCCCTTGCCGCCGACGATCAGCTCAGTACAGGGAGAGGATAAAGTCTGATTCTCAGTGCAAGCGGTTGTCGTCCCCGGAAGAAGTTGAGGTAATATCCACAGGGTTGACGTAGTGCGCGGCTGTGTGGGAAAAGCGCCTCATCACCTGTCCACGTAACTGCCGCTGCGGGTGCGGGTAGGCTCCCGCTGGGGGCCGTGATACCATATCGTCGTCCGTAATGGTGAGGAGAAAGCGTTTGCTGGCTCCCGCTTTGCCGCAAAGGATTTTCCGCTTCCCGGCGTTCCCAAGATCATGCCGTTGTTTTAAGCCGCTTTGCGATCGCAGAGTATCATGTTGTTGGAAAGAGCTGCTCCAGCCCATAATAAAGGTTTTCTTCGCGCCCTCTGAGAAAAGCTCCTGCGCGATAAAGGGGATAAAGATCGTCGTGCTGCTGGTTTGCTGTGAGTCCCTCGAATGGGGATAAGGTTCTCACCGATAGGGATCGCTTGACGCATAAGCCCCGCTTCCTGCTGGTACGTCAAGCCGGGTGAGGGCGCAGTTTATATTTCTGTGCACTACCGCACGCCGCGAAATGCTCATCGCCTTCCAGTTTCCTGGCTTCGTGTCTGCCATGTTTCACCACAAGGAGACGTCAAGAGAGACATTCTCTCACTGCGGCCTCTCGTAAAGTCCTGCAAGAGATTTTTCGCTTCGCGCCGCCGAGCGTAGCAGGGTCGAGACGGCAATAGCCATCGTCGTACCGGCGCGGACGGCTTTCTTCTGTTCCTCAATCTTCATTTTGTCAAGGTCGGTGATCTTTCTCTCGACGGTCTTATCGGCTTCCGTCTGGTCGATACTCGTGGATACATGCAGGTTTACGACCACGCCCGTTTCTGGTCTATTCACATATCCGCTCAAAATGCGGTCGTTCAGCTCCGGCGCAAGTATCTGTAAGAACGCGCTACGCGCGATCTTTTTCGATAGTGGAAGTACTGCCTCGCCAAAACAACGGAATGAGGGCGGGGCGATAAAGAATCGCTTGTGGTAAAGCCCGGACAGTGCATGCGATGAAATCAGGAGTGAACGGGTCTCGTGGAATAATTCCCGATGCATGGTCTGTAAGCGTTCATAGCCTGTCATCAGTGGGTGAGGGTCACGCCTAAAACCTTAAAATTGTTCAGTATGTCCGTTTCGATGCAGAAAGGCGGGATTTGCGCCGCGCCTCATGTTATCTCGCTTCGATACTGAACGTGATATATTTAGCTTCCGCACAGTCTGTTGTTCCCTTTGGAAAAGCTGGCTTTTTCAGCATATCCCCGTATTCCGTGCCGGATAGAGTTGAAAAGCATCATGTCCTGCGCCGGAACAGCGATTGCCTTTCCGTCCTCCGCGGCTGCGTCCCTTGATTGATGAAAGAGAGCTGCGCTGAGGCTTGACAGGCGTCAAGTGAGTTGAGGAAGTCGCGCCAGTTCTCAAAAATGGCGGTCTTGGTCGTCCGCTTCTAGTGGGCGCTGGTAGCCGGCGATCTCAAAGACGCTGCACTCTTGCTGCATTTCCCTTTCCGTCACTCCGGCATATCCTGTCCGGGTACAGCTGATCGTCGATCGTCTGGCTGGGCGGTGTGCGCCTTTCCGTCCCCCTTGCCTGTCTGATAATGGCGGCGATCTGCTGCTTTCCACCGCGTCAGTTTCCGCTTCGGTTTAGCTTTTCGGGGTCTTTTCCCGGTGTGCGCCGCCTTTGTTTGTTTCCTTTGACCAATCGCTGATACCTCCTTTTTCCAGTTTTCGCTGCTTCTCCAAGACGGCGTATAAATTCTGCGTCTGATAGGGTCGCTCCCTTTGGTCGGACAGACTTTTGTCTGGAATGATGTTCTTCACCACGACTTCAAGGGAGCCGTCCGTGTTTCTCGTACATTGCGCCATAGAGGAAGCAGGGAGCACGAAGGCGACGATCATCACGAACGACGCTGCGCTGGTTCGCGCCGTCCTTTTACGAGAAAAGTGGGTAAGCTTCCACAATGGGGGCTACCGCGAAGCAAACGATCTGCCGCTTCGTAGGCTGGAAAGCCGACCTTTCGTCTTTTATCTCTGATAAATCCTTTGGTACGGGTACATACGCCATACCGAAAACCTCCTTTCTGGTCAGGAGTTCTAAGCGCTGTTTTTGGTTTCGTCATGTGTCCCAGCCCGCCGTTTCCTGCCTCGGCGAAAAGCTCTATCCGACATGCCGCCCATGGGGCAAACTGATTTTGTCGCATGTAATGTCCGGCTTTTGCTGTGCTGCTCTATGGGGGAGATAATGGTCGATGAACACCCGCCGACTGCGCTTGTGTCCGGTGTCGTGTGGCAAGCAGACAGATTTCTGCTTTCCCGCGTCCAAAATCCCAAGCCGTAAAACCATGTGTGGTAGGATGTTGAGTTTCCAGCCATACAAAGGCGGCGTGGTCTGGAGTAGGTAAAAGCCCAAGCCTGACTAGGTCTGCAGGGCTTCGGGAAGCTGTGGGATTGTCGCCCACAGTGCGGCACGTCCCCTGCCGCAAGGTCACAGCCACGGGAGCGTACATAATTCCTCCTATGCTCGCGGGTCAGCAGTGGTAGCACTCTGCCATGCCGGAAAAGCCGCTTCTGTGCGTACTCCACGGGATCGGCGTCGATTATGCCGTGCTTTCTTTCAATGGTTTCTAACCGTCTCCTCTGTGTGCTTCACAGGAATTCCCCCATTATGCGTTATGTGCGTACGTCAGTTTCGCTTGCCCGTCCTTCATTGTATGTTCCTCGCGGTCAAAGCATCGGGTTGTACTCGCTGCTCCGCTCTGAAAATCTCCACCCTGCCCTTGACACGTACTTCTAGTGCGCCGCCGCGAAAATTGACTTTGCTCGTGCGCCGTTGAAACTAGGGAAAAGCAGGAGGATAACCGTATATGCCGCAAGGGAAAATGTCGCGCTGTGTAGGTTATTCACAGCTACCATGCTGTTTGCAGCACGCGTAAGCCGCACTGACATATCGTAATGAGGGATGCTCTTTGAAAACCGACAGCGTGAACAAGGATTTTTCAGGTGTTGTTCGCGACTGTCGTCCCGGCGCATGTCGCAAATGCGCCGCAAAGCGACACGGATACGAAGTTGCAAAGGTATATATTTCAACTCATTCTGCTGCAGTACAGGATAATCCGTGATAAGCACCGACATGATCTTCTTCTGCGCAGGCTCCTGAGGCTTTGTTTTCCATGACAAGCAGGAGTAATTCGATTTCCATTGCCGTCAGTCGGACTGCATGGAAGCAAGGCGGCGGCGGCAACATCAGTGTCTCGTGCTGCGCTTATCACCCCCGCCGCGCCAGGCGACGATTGCAGGCGCACGCCAAAGGACTGCCATAGTAATATCGTCAAAGTTAGTGGGTGACAAGGTGTACACCGCCACCCACGCCTATGAAAAACCGCTTCCAAAGAAAATACATAAATGTGTCAACGTCGTGCGTGTGTTCTTTTCCGTTACCGCTCGTTTGATAAAGCTCCACGCATAGGACGTAGGTAATGACAAGCCCCGCAATGGGTACGATCACATTCTCCGGATAGCGTGCGCATCTATGTTGAATATGCCCGTCGTTCCACCCCCGCGGGTCTGCCCTACCTCGGCGGCGCGATAGTGCCGACTTTCCTCGTTTACGTCCCGGAACATAGTTGACAGGTTCCCGTTAATGCAGTCTGCCATGAGGATTTCCTTTATCCTTATTCCGTGATCGCGTCAAGTATGCTCTGGCATAAGCGTTTACCTGTTGCCGATTAGGAGAACGGGTTCGCAAGCAGCGGTACAAAAGGGTCGTGCCGATCAGCGCAACGCCGCCGCCCGCCACTCGAGCTAAGTTTCAGCGGCTGCCCTGTGACTTCTGCGCCGCTTTGTCGCCGCTGCCAGCCCTCCATGAGAGTTTGACAACGCCCCAAATGCCAAGACCAGCCCCAGAGGCGATAACAAGTGTTTTCGCAAAACGCCTACTGCGGAAGTAAAAATCGCCATGATAAAATCCTTTCTGCCGCGTGTACGGCTGTCCGTCAAGCGGACAAAGGCGGTCAGCCCGATCAGTCGCCGCCGTACCGCCCTGTATAAAGGCGGTGTCCCCACGCTGCGTAAGTTCTGCGGCGCGGCGGTATTCAGTTATGGTTTTGGGCGGTACGTCCCCGGTAGGGGCGCGTATCATGTAGCCCGTGTTTGCGTTCTTCATTTCGATCAGCTCCTTAAAAATCTTTTTATGAATGACAGGCAGAAAGGTCTGTTTCCGTAGCCGTCGAGCGGTGTGGAATGTGCGTAACAGCTGCTCTTTTGGGATTGTGGGTAACTCTGTTTGCAGGACGTGGGAAAGCCACTTGCTTGCTCCATGTGCTGTGAATGGAGTTATCCATGATCCCACAGCCTGTTATCCACATTTCCATGCTCGTCAAATCTTTTAAGCCCTGTCACTGTTTCGGGACAAGCCCCATGCGGCGGGCTAATTCCTCGCGTAAGCTCCACATAGCGGCAGTTCCATTTTCCTGCCACTCCCGTATTCCCGCGTCAATGGTGTTTTGCCATATCCAGCAGCCACTCATTTCAAGCTGCTTTAGTTGCTCCCGCTGCTTCTGCTGTTTCTTTCTGATACCGCTTATTCATGGTCTGCGTCCTCCTGTAAATACGCCCGGTTCTTTTTCGTAAAGCCGTCTCACAATCTTTGATAAATTTCCGCAGGGCAGCTTGCCGCCGCTGTTCTTCCGGATTTTTGGGTTGACAAGCACCGTAAACCGCCGCTTATCATTTCCGGGGCTTTTTATTCACTGTCTGCGTCCTCCTGTAAATCTGCCCCGTCGATCTCGTAAACGTCAAATTCCTCGTCCGGCTTCACTATGGCGGGGCGGCGTTTGATGTGCTTCTCCATGTCAAGGCGTTCTTCGGGTCTGCGTCGGAGAGGTACTTGTATTTCGGGTGTCGCGTTATATCGAAACTTATCTCGAAAAGAACGGCGCACACCGCGCACCTGTAAAATGCACTTGCCGCCGTCCATGACGGCGATCTCGTCCTGCGTCATAAGTTCCTTTCCCAGCTTTTGGTAGGTTCATGCCGTGGAAAGCTCCCGCCCCGCGTTTCGGACGTGTTGAAGCTGTCTATGCGTTTCCTTGCCTCAAAATTTCCGATATTTCTTTGAGGTGCTTTTCCTTTGCCGCCCAAGAAAAGGGTGGTGTCGCAATTCCTGACAATCGTGTCAGCGTTGTCTTTGTAGATTGCCTTTAGCTGACTTTGTGATCTGCAAGATAATTGACGCGGAGATTTCCCGGCTTCTTATGGTAGCAATGAGCTTTTTCAAACTTCGGTATCTGCCCGATATTCGCAAATTCATCAAGTAGGGCGCCTTACATGGACGGGAAGCCGCCCGCCGTATTCATCATCAGCCTTGTCACACAAGAGGTTGAATAGCTGGGTGTAAGTATGCTCACGACAAAGTTAAAAGTGTCGTCGGTGTCGCGTGATAATGACGAAAAAGGGCGGTCTTTCTGTCCCCCAGCGTGTCAGCTCCATTTCGTCCGTTTCCATAAGCTCCGCAGCTCCTTAATGTCAAAGGGGCTAATCACTTGCGCCGCAGAAATGAGGATAGAGCTTCGCGTCTTGCCCGCCGGCAACGCAGGAATTTTTGCCACTGCCGGCGCGAAATGCTCGGGTCTTTTCTTCCAGCCGTTCAAACATGAGGTCAACCGGGCTTTGAAATTCGGGTGCAGATCTCGCGGGCTTCAGAGCTGGCGTTTATCATTTCAAGCAGCGTCCGTGAGGGTCTCTTCCTCCGAGCTTCATAGTGGATATAGCCGATAAGGGCGCAGTAGAAAAACCGTTCCGACTTCACAAAAATCCTCATGCCAGTTTCTCCCCGTCGTATCGTTTGGTGTTGGCGATTATGGTACTTTGGCTTCAAAATGTCTTTCTCGCTGCGGATATCGCAAAGGGAGTTTGTAACGCATGGACTTCTTGAAGTGTTGATTGTGTTTCAGCACTGTTCTGTGCCCGCCACGCTGTAGGCTTCCGCACTCGGTATAAATATACCGTGCCTTTCGGGTCTGTGACAGCATAGCTGCTGTGCATTTGCATAAAGCGACGGTTCCGACAGCAGGTCTTGCCGCTGCCGGAACCGCCGATCACGAGATGTCTGTTTCTTGCATACTTCTGCTGCTTCGGGCGGCTGATTCATCATAGCCGTTCCGTCTGCGTAAGCGGGATATTGTTCTCTCGATACCGGGTCTATGTACGGCTTTATGTCCTCGAGCTGTCGCGGCGTGCGGAACCACGTCAATGCGCTTGCGGTATTTTGCCGCGTTCTTGCCCTTTAGGTAAAGCAGCAAGCCGGATGATCGGTCTGCGGCAATACCGATCAATGATAAATCGGCGGGGTAGGCTGCTGCGCTGGCAAAGGCGGCGGCGGTGAGCCCTCCCAAGTTCAAGATGGCTTGCGTCAGCACCGCGGAAAAGCGAGTGACGCGCCTGCCTTAGCCAAACAGGTCTACAAGAGCAGATACGGGAGATTGGGGGATAACACGCTTCTTGATTTTCCGGCTTCATAGCGCCTGACCACCTCCCTGTCCTTTGTGGTCCTGCTGGCGGCACGGCGTTCAGCTCCTTTGCCTTTTCCGGAAGCGGCTAATGCCTTTCGGATTGAGGGAAAACTTCTTATCCGTGCGTCCAGCTCTCTTTGCGGAAAACTTCGCGAAAGCGGCGGTCCAGGTGCGTCCGCGTCCCTGTATGAAGAATACAAGGTGGCGGGGGCGGGGTTTCCGATCGCGATCCTCAGCGCAAAGTCGATACGCCCGGCGTACTTTTGGCGATACTCTCGACGCCTTGATATTGTCTTTTGTGTGATCTCTGTTTGGGCGCCCGTGTTCTGCTTCATATAGCTGCTTTGGGGTCTGTTCCCGTGGGGCTTTGCCGATCTGCTTCTTTGCCTGTGGCGCGGCTTTCATTGCCTTTTGCAACGCCGGTTATTTCCCGGTCTTGATATACAGGGACGGTTTTCTCGTTGATCTCGTCCTGCATGGGTCTTTCCCTCCTTTCGGGGTGGTCTATGGGGCGGCGGTCAGATACGCACCCAGCCGTTAAGATCGTCGGCCTGTTCAACTAAAGTACATTCTGTTTCATGTTCATTTCAATGCTGGGTCGGCTTCCGCTTCCGCGGGTGAACACGTCGAAACAGTCCCTGTGCAGCCCGCCGTAATAGCTGTAAGGTCAAGCGAATGTCATGGCGGTCTGTGCGCTCGTCAATATTAATGCTCCGTCGTTTTCTTGCCATAAAATCCTCGCTTTTTTGTTGTGGGTGGTTTTACAGGCTTTGGTTTGAGTGAATAGGGGTCGTGCGGCTCCTGTGGCGCAAGTGCGCCGCTTATATCGTGAGCCACGGACGTATTGTGGTTGCCGATTGTGGACGGGGCATTGAAAGCGCCGCCCGTAGTACTGTGATGTTTGCGGTTTTCGTTGTGTTCTCCCGCGGTCAGCACAAAGCGGATATGTTGCTGTCAGCTTCATGAGGCTTTGCTTTCACCGGCTCGGCGGTGGTCGTCCAGCTTAATGCGGATCGTCTTTCTCCGGGTGCAGACAGTTTCAACATAATGTCTAACAATTTCGTCCGGCTGTGCCGTCAAACTTATATCCTGCATGAGGTATCATGGGAGATATTGTCTGATGATCTCCCGGTAAGTATCGTATGCGCTCTGTGTTTCCGTTTCCTTTTCCTTCCGTTCCGGCAGCTACTTCTCCGTCAGAGGGAGAGGGGTAGGGAAAGGATGGGAATGGAATAGAGTACTTTAGTAAATCTGTGTTATTTTTCTCTTTTGTTGGTAGTCGGTCTTTTGTATATCTTTATGATTGCATTTGGATTTTTCAACGTAGGTTTTTCAACATTGGTTTTCCTGCGTTGGATTGTCCAATGTTGGATTATTCAATGTAGGTAAATCCGGCGTGGGTTCTAGTATGCGGCTGCTCATGAGTCACGCCGTCAGCTCCGCGCAGGCGTCACTACGTCGCGTTCCCGTGAACGGACGATATACAACGTTCAGTTCGCTATTGCTTCCCCGGATAGCGTCCTATCTTTTCCCGAAGTTAATCTGTGGCCAGCCCTGCGGTGTGAGTCCCAATCTTCGGGAAGTGACAGCGATTTTGCGATAAAAAGCCCCTTTGCGCTAGGTCAGCTCCTTGTTGCGTAAATGGTGGTTTGCTCATAACGGTACTAGCCCTTGTTGCGCTCCACTCGGACTGCCATAGCTTCATCACTCCTTTGGCTTTGTGGATTTGTTCGCGCGATAGAACGCCGTTTTGCCGGGGTTGAGTACATAATCCCTGTCCCCGTTAGCGCGCGCACAAAGCCGCGTAACAAGGCTCTTTTCGCCCCCTACTGCGTAACATGGGGGCGCAGCGGCGTTCCTGTTCTCCCTGTTATGGGATGAAAGCGCCGCTGTCATTATTCAGTTTTCATTTATTCTTTCTCAATGCTGTGTGCTGCAGTGGTTTGGGCTTGCAGGGTTCCGGGTGGCATATCAAGGCTCTTTCCCTCAAAAGTAGTAAATTGGTAGTAAATTCAGCTTAAATCCTGCTTGTATGCCGTAAATCAAAAGCTGTGAGATAATCAACCATTTTATTATACAATCTCTACTAGCAAAAGTCAATAAAAAGTGTGTGTTGTTGTTTGTTATTTGTGTAGTTTATTGACTGAAGCCATGCAACCTCAATTGTGCACTTACCTCTGAGCAGATATCCCTGTTGCATTTACATTAGAAAGATATCATGTGCGACAGTGATGTGTTGCGTACAATCTGGAGGTACGTCGGTAGCACTCAAAATTAGCCCTTGTGTTCAGATATTTGTTTTGTTATAGGTAACTAAAATATTACAACAACAGAAAGGAGTTCCTATGAACAGAAGAAAGCATCTTACTAATACTGGAACGCACCAAAATAAAAGCCCACTGCTCTCGCGAGGCACTTTTCCAATCGAAGTGTTGTGCTATTTTTACAAAGTGTTGTTCTTGCACTTGCCTTGAAATCTAAGGGATTACTTCTCATAAAAACTGCTACTTCTGTCATGACATTACTCAGGCAGGTGTTGCCTTAAAAGTCGCAACTGCCAGGTCTCTGAGACTACCAGGTGGGTGATTGTCTGAAGCTTATTTGGGCTCGTTGACAGGAATGCAAGAATCTGCGCTGATCAGCAGTGTGTGCAAGACCGAAGGTAACCATCCAAAGTCGGTACCTGCTACCAGTATGCCGTGATGAGCCCAGATAACTATATCGTAGCTCTTCATCAGCTCAAAGTCTCTACTCCTATTTACGCCCACCGGGAACCATCCAAGGCACCACCCAACACCGCTCAGGGAATACAGAGAGCACTCTGTAGCCATTTCCATGGTTCTCTTTGTAAACTACCTTCTCATCAGAGAAGCACAAAAGGTTAAGAGCAATGTATGTTGGTAGTATGCATTGTGATATATTACCCTGTAATCAGGATTCTTAAGAACTTTTACCTCGTGGCTCATAAGATGGCTTGGAAGCTCAGATGTGGGCCTTCCGCCATTTACAAGTCCCCACAGGATGCGGTACTTCTCACCTTTTCACTCAAGCTCTATCAGGCAGATAGAGTCTTCGAGCCTATCTGCTACATTTCTAAAAGAACTTTCCTGAACCTGTTACAAGAAAATACTCTCCTGCAAGATGAGGGACCTCAGTTCCTATATCTCTCCACTCTCTAGGACTAGCTTCTTCCTTGCTTCCTCTACTTCAATAGGTTTAACCCTGTAAGGAGGTTGCCTCCGTTCTTTCATTTGCCAGCCCATATTCCAGCCGTCAGTTTGCCATTCTCTATAAAACCTTTTACAAATTCTGCATCTAAAAATCTCATCGTTTTCCTCTTTCCATTCACTAATATTTAGTTTAATTTTTTATATTTTTCCCCATCTTTTATAATTATGGATACTTACTCATACTTTTTGCTTATCATTTTGTCTTGTTACCACTTCTACCGGTATATCTAATATCTTTGCTACTTTAAGGATGACATCTGTATGCCTTCCTAGAGCTGCCCGCCATATGATGGGTAGGGACCTGCCTCACTCCAACGAGTTTACAAATTCCCTCGCTACCACAGCTAAACCTGGTTCTCTATGTTGGTATCTCCAAAGGTAAAGATGTCTCCCTCTTCGTTCACTCCCTCTGCTACTACAAACTTGAACTTACCATCCTTGTCCTGAGTTATGGCAAGGTAGGTTACATCTCCTGCCGGAGGATAGAACTGGGTAAGATAACCGCCGCCCACCTTACCATGAAAGACTTCAACCCTTCTCTTCATGTGAGCTTTATGAGCCTTGGATATATCGAGCATCTCCCGAGACCTGAGTGCCCTATTGATACATATATCCTTGTTAAAGTCTATCGAGTACATTTTCTGAGAGCTGTCCCTGTACCTGCTATCGTCTTAAGTATGCTCATAGCCATAGCTACCTTGATATCACCCTCTACTGCACAGGCAGTTCCCTGCTTGATAAGCATAGAGAATGCAGGAATGAGCATAGAATCAAGTATACCTGCCTGTCCTGTAGCCTTTCCTGCGTAATGTGAGGCAACCAAGGCTGAGGCTTTCATTCTTTGCCCATCTTTCAAAGGCAACCACATATCTAGCCATTTCCCAGACCTTTTCTACGCTTTCCACCGCCTTCTGTCTCGAAGGTGTCAAGGATTTCCTTTGCTTTATTCTCTATTTCTTCCTTGTCTGTGATATCGTCAGCCATACACCACATGTCTTCCCAGTCAAACTGTTTTGTGATAAAGTCCCATTCTGTTGTAGAGTTGGTTTCATCTATGTACAAATCCATCTATACCGGGATATGGGCGTCCTATCTGTGCTATGTTGGTCTGTCTAAATCTCCTTCTAACCTGAGCAGCCTTGCACCACTGACTGATTTCCTTTGCTACCTCCGCATCTCCGCCTTCAGCCACTCCTGTCACCACCGCATATCTCTTCCCTGCCCTTTCAAGGTCTGCAGCTGCTTCACCCACTGCGCCACAGGCATGAGGGTTCCAAGCCAGGTAGGGATATCAGTATTTTTATAGTCAGGTGCCTTCATCTTCTGGATAATGACAACCACCACAGGAACATTCAGGTCTCTAACCACAGGAAGCACATTGTAAGAGGTGGCATAAGTAAGCATCTGTAAGAATACAATGTCTACATCGGCAGCCCTGAACTTATCTCCTGCTGCCATAGCCTCTTCCTTTGTGGTTATAAGTCCACCATCTACAACTTCAACAGTATCAGGCAGGCTCTTCTTGGAAGTCCTCATACTGTGATTCAAATTCAGCTCTTAACTCCTTAAACTGCTCCAGATAAGCACCAAGTGCTATTGAAAATACTCCTGCCTTTGCCTTTGTCTCAACTAACATACATATCTCCTTTTTCTCTTATGATGTTTATGGTAAATATGTATTTATTTCAAATGAATTCTCTATCATTTTTCTGGCTTCAAACAAACCCAGCTACAGCTCCGTCTGCTATCATTAGGGCTGACAGATTGCCTATAGCAGTAGCCTCAGTGAGGACCTGCTTTTTACTATATGGCCTGACTTCTTTGCCAAAAGCTCATTAAGATACTCCGCCTTGGAGCCGCCTCCTACTACATATATCTCCCCTTATATTCTTCTCCCCTTCTTTCCTCTATTTCCTCTTAAGACCCTTTGACATAGCACTCTGCAAGGCTGTTATATATCACACTTGCGGTCTCTGCTATGCCCTCTGGCACCTTCTGTCCGCTTTCTAAGCAGCTCTTCTATCTCATCAGTACTCTTTGGCGATAAAGAAACCTGATATCATTGCAGTCAACTATACGAGGAAATATCATGCCTTTGATGCTTTTCTCACAGATTTCTCCAAAATCCAGTATCGAGGCGATTTCCTTTCTCACACTTTGTATCATCCATAGTCCCATTATGTTTTTCAGATATACTAAATCTTCTGTCATAGCCGCCTTCGTTGGTAAAATTCATCAGCCTGCTCTCATCCGAATTATCAGCCTTTGTTATCTCCGTTCCCATCAAAGACCAGGTCCCTGAGCTTATATAAACTGCCCCTTCTTTCTTAGTAGGAACAGTCAGTAACCGCAGAAGCTGTATCGTGAGAACCTACAAAACTACCTTAGCATTAAAGCCTACCCTTTCCTGCACTTCCTTAGTAAGCTCACCCACCAGAGTACCAGGCATATGAAGTTTCCCAAATATCCTCTTTGGAAGCCCAAGCTTATCTATTATCTCTTCATCCCAGTCTCCTGTTTCACAGTTAACAAGCTGTGTAGTTGTGGCATTGGTGTATTCTGAAAGATATTTCCCTGTAAGCATATAGTTAAAAATACTCCGGTATCATGAGAAGCCTCTCGCATCCTCAAGAGACTTAGGAGAAGTTTTCTTTACTGCCATAAGCTGGTAAATGGTATTAAATATCTGCTTTTGTATACCTGTCCTCTTATATAGCTCTCTCTCAGGAATAATGCTATATACCTCTTCATCCATTCCCTTTGTACGGCTGTCTCTGTAGCCACCACGTCTCCTATTCTCTTTCCTTCTTTATCAAGTAGAATGAAGTCCACTCCCCAGGTATCAATGCCTATGGAGACCGGAATCTTACCGATTTCTTTACACCTTGCAAGCCCTCTTAAGATGTGGCTAAAAATCTCATCCACATCCCAACAAAGCCTTCCCGATTGTTCTTTAAGCCCATTAGGAAAAACGATACACCTCCTCAGTGATGAGCCTTCCCTCATCAATGTGCCCTAATATATGTCTTCCACCTGAAGCCCCGATGTCAATAGCAACCTGATACTTCATTTTAGCTCATCATCCTTTCTTTATTCATTCCATCAAATCAAACATACATATCATAAACTATAGCTATTATGATTTTGCACTTTTAATGCTTGTATCTTTGTATTTTTATTTTATAATATTCTTATCAATATTTTTAGGTCATTTTATGCAAACAATAGGGACCTTATTTGCAGCTTTGAAAATGGAGTAGATATATGAAAAAGAGCCTTGACAGATTAAGAAAAAAATAACTCCCCGAGGAGGAGCAGTACCTAGTGGCAGCGACACTATCATACCCAGAATTCTACACAGAGGAGGTCGGAAACAGTTTCATTATAGACAGCAGTAAGCTTCTAGATAAGGGGAGGCTTATAGAGCTGCGCCCTCATACCCGCTTTGTGCATTTCCCAAAGCATAGTCATAACTATGTAGAACTGGTCTCACATAGTGCAGTGGAAGCACAACTCATATCTTAAATGGAAATGAAACCCTTGTACTGAAGGAAGGACCTTTTTGTTTCTTAATCAAAATGCCACTCAGAAATCCTTCCAGCAGGAGAAGAGGATATTGCGGTAAACTTCTGTCATCTTGCCGGAGTTTTTCAATGTCTCATTTTTCAATGATGCAGGAAGAAAATGTCCTTCGTGACTTTCCTTCTATCTACCCTTTCCGCGGGGATTCCTCTCTAGCTTCCTTCACTTTTCTGCAAAGGACATCCTGCCAGTGCAAAAATCTCTCTTGAAAATATGATATGGACAATATATGATAAGCATCCTGCTACAAATACTATAGTTCAAACTACAATGGGACTTTTACTTGATGAACCCTGTCTGCATTTGCAGAAAAATATAAATAAGGGCCTTCCTGATAGATATGATGAAAAATATGATATTCAAGGTATTAAAATACATAGAAACAGGGTATAAAAACCGGAACTCTTGCTGAGATTTTCAGCCGAGATAAACGAGCCGACATACTTTGTAAGCCGTTTATTAAAGAAACATCTAAATAAGAATTTTTAAAAGAACTCTTACAAGAAAGAAAGCTCCCAGCAGGCTGTCTTTCCTGCTGAAGCAAAAGTACACTCACTGTCGAGAAAATCATTGCCTCCGTGGGCTATGATAACAGCAGCTATTTCCATAGAAAATTCCGTGAAAAATACGGGATGTCACCAGGTAGAGTATAGGAGAAACAAAAATATGATTACCGGCACTCATATGTATGTCTTCAGAGTTCAATACCTGCTCATTACCATCGGGTAAAATAACCTTAGCTCTTTAGATTGCAAGGAATTTCAACTGATATTACACATTTTTCTCCTTCATAAAACCATTCACTTCTTATCTCTCCTTTTCGGAGATATATATTTGTCATAGCATTTCCAAGTAATTGATTTGGAATAGGCTTTATGACAGTCTCTTTTGCGGAATAGTGAATACCACATCACACCACTTATAAGCCATCCAACAATAGAGCCATAAGAATAATGATTTAATGAATCCTTAGGTACACCCTCATCATTTACACCATCCCAGGTTTCCCATATTGTAGTTGCACCTTTTTTAACTGAATAAAGCCATCCCGGCATATCTTCCTGAAGCAATAGTTTGTATGCAGTATCTACGTAACCAAATTCAGAAAGAACTTCACAAATGTAGGGCGTTGATAAAAATCCCGTATTAACATGATAATTCATCTTTACTACAAGTTCATTCAGCCTTTCTGCTGCTTCTCTATCCTTTCCCTTGGATAAAATATTGAAAGCAATAGGTCTTACATACAGGCTTTGCCTATCAGAACTAATATCTCCATTTTCAGTAAAGCTTGCTATATGCCCTTCCAGCCATTTCCGAGCTCTTACTATATTGTTTTGCTTCATCTTCATTTCCCAATATTGCAGCAATTTCAGATAAAAGCCTGCCTGAATAGCAGAAATACGCAGTTGCTACATCATAGTTGCCACTTCTCATGCTTTGCTCAGGTGTTATTCCCGGCTCACACCATTCACCATAGTTTATCCCTGTTTCAAACGTATAATCCCTAAGTTCTTCTTCTGCTGTAAACTCCTTTTCTCCACGTACTTTTGCTGTATTTTCAAGATATTTATACCATTTTTCATCATGTCATAATTATCCCTTAAAATCCGCTCATCGCCCGTTATTTTGTATATCTCATAAGGTAGGATTATACATGCATCACCCCATCCAACAGAGCCTGCAAGCATCCTGCTTATCAGTCCCGGTCTGTTATTTGGCGGGGCTATATTGGCTATTTTCCCATCATCATATTGACCATACCTGCACTGCTTAAGCCAATGTCTAAATATGGTGACCGAATCCATTAGCTTAAGCCCCTGTTGCGGCATATAATCCTGCATCCCCTGTCCATCCGGCTCTTTCTCTTGTAGGACAGTCTGTAGGGATATCAAGAAAAGTGCCTTTTGGCTCTGATAGCATTTAATACAAGTCGATTTATCAAGCTGTTACACAATTGAACTCTGCTGTCTGTTCCATTTTTGAATAAACAGCATATTAGCACAAATACTGCATTTCAGGCACAAGTCTGTTACAACTTTAACATACCTAAATCCCATAACCGTAAACCTTGGTTTATAATGATTTACTCCTGATTTACAGGTATAGTGAATCATTTGATATGTTCCACCCTCTTTATGTCTTTTTCTGTCTTCAAAGTTCTCCTGTGTGAAATTGCCATCTCCATCAGTGTCTCGCCATGAAGCTAAAGTAATTGTTCTACCTTCTTCTCCAGTAATTGTAAATTCAACATATCCTGCAATATTCTGGCCAAAATCTATGACATTTTTCACCTGCAGGTGTGGTTATAAGCCTTCCTTCAATAAGTTCATTTTCTACAACCGGAACCATATTACCAGCTTTAAGTGAATCCATAGTCCTTGCTTATTACATATACAGGATGCCATAGCTCCTTCTTTTGCCTATAATCTTCCCTACAAGCATTGTATACTTTTCTCCCTGCTGTAAGTCATTTTGTGCAAGTGGTCCTCAGTACAGGCTTCCCAAGAAGCATCGGTTACAACAATGGCTTTTTCCTTCCATTTCAAGCCTGGCAATAACTGAAACAATGTCTCCGTATAAATTTCTATCTCCATCTACTCTGATGTACTTCTATACCAACCATCACCTGCTACAATCTCTCTCATTTTTCACCTTCTTTAAAGAGGTCCGCTTACATCATAGGTCTGGTATTTTATTTCGAAGTTATAATTACTGCTCCCCGGGGTAAGAATTTCTTTACCGACTCTTGACCCATTTATATATGCCTCATAAAGACCTCTGGCACTTATATACAGGCGGATATCCTCCACAACTTCTTCAACCTTAAATACCTTCCTTAGGTATCCCGCAGGCAAATGTGGCAAGTATTTTTCATTATCTTCCCTGTTCTTAGACTTAAATGCAGCTCGGGCAAGGCAGTTCATCTCATCGCTAAATAAAGGCCTCATCATCTTCTTGAATGGTGTTTTTCATAAGCTAATCCAGGCAGAGCCTTCCCAATCCTCCCTGCTTAGCAGTCCCATTTCCTAGCTGTTATCTTCACACCACTCTCCACACGTCATTTTTCATCCCAAAGGCATACTTTCCAAGTAATCACCGACCTTGATTCAGTTTTTCCCATTAGAAAATATGACTTATCAGATTGTATTTTTCCTGTGTTTAATAATAAATTTTCATTACAATATGCTTCAATACAAAACGCAGTCTGAAATTTACCTCCATCACAATTCCAGGAAAGAAACTGGCTATCGCTGTCTAGTCCAATAGGATTTAGCATATATTCTGTTTTACAATTAATCGCTATCATAATATCCTCTATCTTTACATATTTATTCATAAATTCAGCCGACATTTCTAAAGAACGTATAGGAGATTTATCAGGCCAGTTTTTATGGCTTTTCAAGTACAATAGCATCCACATTTTCCGTAAGTACAATATCAAGCAGTTCTTTAAGCGGCATATTACCATAGCCCAGTTCCATGCTGTCTGATTTTAAGAGCGGAGTAATGGGCGCTTTCGAGTTTTGTCCCTCTATCATTTATGTGATGAGAGCTTTATTCTTCCTTCAGTCTTTTAAGAAATCCAAAAACATCTACACCTGCTTCGCTGCCCAGTATGTATCTGCTTCAAAGCTAAGATTAGATGGATCAGTTTCATCTACAAGAATATCTATAACCCTTTTTCTCCATCTACCTTAAGAAATTCGACGTTATGATTGTGGTAACAAAGGCTGATACCCTCTTTCTTCACAATATTCCCTACTGTATCAGAGACGTTTTGCAAGCTTTTTACATTATCTTTATCTAAATAATCAAACCTGTACATCCCCGTAATAATCAACTTATCACTATTGTACTTCTTTGCTTCTGAAACTATTGTCGCAGGGATCTCTTTCAAGTCCCTTGGTCTGTATGATCCGGTAACAATAGAGTCCTGCTTCGAGTTACCAGCTTTTTCCAGTCAAGCTTTCCACCCTCTACCTACAGGCATACCCGCCATTTTGGTTAGAACTCTAACAATCATGGGCGTTGGACGAATCATAAATCCGTTTAATTCTATACCTTCATATCCTGCTTTCTTTATCTTATCCAAGGTTTTTAACGGTTTCATTTTTCACTTCGGTAACTGTACCAAGCATAATCTGTTGAATTGATTTAATAGCCATTTATCACCTCTTAAGTAGTTTCTTAACTTCACCTTCAGTTATCCCATTTTCATTAAATGCGTCTACTAACATAATCTGCTCCGGATACAGAGCCCCCTACTCTCTGGATATTCTCAAATGTCATAAAGCTATGATACAATTTATCCGAGGTCCTTCCCCAAAGTATGTTATATCCTGTAGCAGTATCCGATTCTGATATTTCAACGGTCATATCAAGTTCATTATCTCTAATTGCAGTAAATTGGGGATAATTGGTTTCTTACCCTGCCAATTCCAAAAACTCTTAGACCTAGCAGTACAGTTGGCGTCTGATTATACGGAAGAATAATCCCGCTCAACCTTAAATAACGAACCATAACTCCATCAGTGCGTGTAATAAAGTCATCGGGATAAATCTGTATCTGTATTTCTTTTATCTTCTATAACAAAATATTCTTCCCCATCAACTGATCCTTCCAGGAGCCAACGGGTATGGTAAAATCTTCTCATCGATATATCTTGCCTGTGAGTTCCTCTTATTTCACGAGGAACCGGAATATCAAGGTTATCATCTGCAAAGTTTACCTGTATCCCTCTTACATCAAAAGCTTCTCCTAAATCCATTAAAATCCAGGCTTCATCGTCATCCGGTTTTGCCTTCCACCAAGACCTTACATCCTCATTAGCCACATTTCCCGGACCATAGCCTTCTTCATTAGACGAAGCTGTCACCTTTTTAGTTATATGATAGTAAATACCACTCAGGATATTTCCCATGGGTTTCTAATATCTATATTTACCGGCCAATCAGCATATCTTTGATTACAAAAACAGCTCGCCGTCCGCATCAATACCTGCGGGAAATATCACCGACTCTGCGTTCAAAATCATGATTTACACTTATTCTCATGGTGGCAGTATGCCATAATCTCTCCCTAGCTTATCCTCCATTGTAGAGCCATATGCCCTGCTCCTGGCAAAAAGCCGCCCGGTTTATAAGAATACGGATTGTTGTTGCCGGCTTAAAAGGCCCAGAGGAGATTCTCCTACATATACCCCATCTCCATAGGTGTTATATTGTGTACCTGCAAAAGCATACTGAAGATAGTATTTACCATTAAATTTATTCATCCATCTCCCTCAATATAAGGTCTATCGAGAACATTCCTTTAATCATAGGAATATACATAGGTGGAATATCTTCTATCCTTGTATTGCCCCTTCTTAGAAACTCCTTAAGCTGCTTCAATCTCCTCTTCAGATTTTGGAAGTCTGCTGTTATTTTCTCCTACCCTTTCAAATCCCCTGATTTCAGGCTGTCCAAAAATCAACTCCTTTTTATCTCCAATAGGAAGCATTGAGTCCTTATCAAGTTCAACTCCCCATATAGGTGTATCATTTGGAACATCCCCAAAAAATAAACTCTGCCATCATCATCGACAAAACAAGTTCGGATCCCAAAAAGTCAAATGAGCCTGCAATTTTCCTCGTATGGGCCATTTAATATATCCTTGGTCCTATAAAAATTACAAATCTCACCTGATGCACAAAAATATACGTATTCCCCTACAACTCTTGCGTCGAGCATAGTCATAAAGTGGCAGGCTATCCGGTAATCTGTGGCTTTCCCAATCTACCAGATTATCTGACACCCATACACTCTAGATTCATTGAAGGGAAATAAATAGTACCTGCCTTCATCAAAAATCAAAAGATGGGTCCGCTGCCTCCCTGCAAATAGCCAATCTGCTATTTCGCTGGTCTGCATTAAACTGATAGCGATAGTTTATATTTATCGGATTACAGTAATGTTTCATAGATATCTCCCAACACCCTTAAGCTTTCTTTAGGCTTTCTTTTTCATATTGTCCCTATCAACTTCTATTAGTCCCAAATGTCGTCAGTAGCCTTTCTGCCACTCAAAATTATCAAGCAGTGACCAATACATACATCCAAGCACAGTTATACCATCATTAATGCAGTTTTTGACACCATTTACCGCAGTTTTAATATACTCAACTCTTTCATTATCATCTGCTGTAGCTATTCCATTTTCTGTCACCATAATTGGCATATCAATACCGTTTTCTTAAATTCTTTATCTACTCTTCTTATGACATTCTCAAGTCCCTCAGGATAATTTTCATATTCCATTTGAGTTATCTTTGCACCTTCCGGAACAGGAAGTATTCCATCCAGGGCCAATTATGGAGCGGGTATAATTCTGCAGCCCAAAGAAATCATCCTCCCTTAATATAAGGGGATATAATGTGAAAACTCCTCATTCCACTCTTTCTCTGCAGCTTTCTCCCCTCCATTTATAGTCTGAATATCGTGCAGCAGAAAGCGTGGGACCAACTTTAATATCAGGAGCAATTGCCTTTATTGCTTCTCTCGCTTTTTATGAGACTCCATTACAATCAGGTCTCCTTTTTCAGTGCAGGCTGAAACAAAGTTAGCTGGATTTTTCGAGTGCCAAAGGCTTCGAGATTCTCAGTTTTTCTATACTTGATGTTTTCCATCATTAAGTTAAAATTCATACTACCTGAGCAGTGCCTTCTGCACTATCTCCGCTCTCGTCCATTATCATTAAACTTTTCTTTGCAGCTTTTAATTTCCATCTGCTTTTCTATATCGTTTGGCAATAGCTGCAACCTGAAGTCTCATATTTTGCTTCATTTATTGTGCGAGACATATTTAATTTCATTTTTATCTCTTTTTATTACATATTCACAGTATTTAACGAAGGCACCAATAACATCTTCACTCTCCCAGCCTCCTGCCTTGATTAGCCAGGCAGGAGAAGTGAAATCTGACATAGTCACAATTGGTTCTACACCATTTTTCCCTACAGCACCTTATCACTTTTACGGTAATGCTCTATAGCATCTTCGTCATATTTTCCTCGTTCAGGCTCTATTCTCGCCCATTCAGTCAGAAAAATCTATAAGCTTTTAATCCCGCCTCAGCAAGAAGTTTAATATCCTCCTCATATCGGTTATAATGATCCACTAGCAAAAGCGATGGTTCAGCAAAGTCAGAATGTGGCATCTGTTCCATAAAGCCAATAATCACTGTGAATATTATTTCCCTCAACCTGATGTGCTGCAGTTGCTGCTCCAACTAAAAACTTTTCCATTTTGTACCTTTCATTTTGTTGTATGGTGTCAAAGCTGCCTGACACCCATTGATACTAGAGCGTTATACTTCTACCTTCTTTATTTTTGATATTGTCTCACTTAAGCTCTTAAATGACTCTTTGCCCTATATCCATCTCGCCCTGCTGTAAAAGCTTCTTAAGTGGCTGTCTTGCTACCATAGCCTGCATAGCGGGTGATATCTTCACGATAGCTCCCATTCCCCTGCAGTACTTTTTTTGCATCTGTTCCATAGATTCTGTCGATAATAGCTTTTCCTTCCGGCACCGCCTGAATTTCAGCCATGGTACTATTAACGGAAAGATATCTGTCATCATATTCTGTTTTCATTTTCAGTACTATCGAACCAATTCTTCACCTTATCCTTAGATGCAAATATACGGATTTGGCTCTGATACCTTTTCTATCTCCATTTCGTCATATAGGTTGGTTTCAGGAATCATAACCTTTATCTTATGCTTACCATTTATAGGCAGTTCATATTTAAAAATATGCTCGCCTGTCAAAGTTGCAGTTTCTTTATCATCAATATACAATACAATCTTCTTTTTGATTTGAGTATACTTTAATTTTCAGTCACCTCTTCAATCCCTATCATGATATCTTTTTACCACAGATATGAACAAAGGGTTCTTTTGGTCCACCAGGCCTTATATATATAGTATGCCATCTTTTTATGCTTACGGTCAAATGTTATTAATCCCTTATGGTTCTTTCCCGGGTCTCCTGCCTCATCTCTTCCTGCAGCCGCAAACTCAAAACATGTTCCAGCAATATGTTCCCCACAGATAAGGTCTTTTTGCAAACATTTTCAAGCATATGTTCATAGATAAATAGCCTGATAGCTCTCGCTATAGTCTCCTTTTTCAGGCTTTGGTGACTGTATGTTTATCACTGAATCTGCTCCATATTCTGTTAGACCTATTACTGTATTAGGATACTTTAAGTGAAATTCATCAAACCATACATCATTATCACTCATCTCACCAACATACCATCCATAATACAAATTGTAGCCTCTTATATCAGGAAGTGAGACCAGAGGACTGTCTGTTTCTAAAAGAAATAAGTTAGCCATAGCTGATACCCTTCCCGGATCCATCTTATGAATCAGGGTCATTAAGTATTCTGTGATTTTCAATCAGATCGTCAGTTACTCCCTGCAGCGTAATTTCATTTGAAATTGCCCAGCGCATTATAGATGCATGGTTTATAGTTCTGAACAATCAGTTCTTTCATCTGTTCAATAGTATTTTTCACGTCCTTTAGGCATATGTACCGTGATATATGGTATTTCTGCCCATACTACCATTCCTTTTTCGTCACATAAGTCATAAAAATACTGATCGTGCTGGTAGTGAGCAAGCCTTATGGAATTAGCTCCCATAGAAGCAATCAAATCCATATCTTCTTCATGCATTTTTCTTGTAAGCGCATTACCTACTCCTGCTCTATCCTGATGTCGGCTCACTCCATGCAGCGGATAGCTCTTGCCATTTAAGAAAAATCCCTTTTCCGAATCAAAACTATACTCTCTACATCCAAATCTTTCTGTGATGCAGTCAACTATTTTACCATCTTTATATAGAGTTGCAGCTGCCTTATAGAAAATGGATCATTTATGCCGTCCCATCTGTGAGACATCCTTTATAGTTAAAGGAACCCTGACCTAAAAAGTAGCATTATCATCACTTATTTTCATTAGTGGGAGTTCAACTTCTCCTTCACCTTCTACTGATACAACAACTTATCTGCATAGCCTGAGACATTAGCTTCAAAAAGTGATGTGTGCATCCTTACCGTTTATGTGAGGTGTAATATAAAAACCGTTTCCTCCATGATCTTCCAAATCAAAAGTGTGTACTATCTGTAGTTATCATATATACATCTCTGTATATTCCGCCATAAAAAAAGTAAAATCTGCCTTCTGTGGATAGACATAATCATTCGGTGAATTATCAACATATACTTCCATTATGTTGTTTTTCTTCAAGTTTATCTGTTATATTCACACGGAAAGTAGAATATCCGCCATCATGCCTGCCAACTTCTTTGCCGTTTATTATAACTTTGGCAGAAGAATTTACTCCTCTAAATTCTATATAGGCCTTCCCTTCCTTCTCCAATTCCGGCTTTGTAAACTCTTTTTCTGTATAAGCACTCTCCTCTATAATAAGGCAAAGGCCCCGTCTGCCCATCAACCGCATTCCATGTATGAGGAAGGCGCACCGTTTTCAGTGCCCTTCCTTAACAAAAGTCCAATCTTCATTTATACAATATGTTTTTACGCATACAAATCTCCTTTTCTAATATTAGTCATAATCATATAATTAATAACAGTCAGCCTTATTAAGTTCGGCTTCAAAGAATTCTTTTTGCGCAACTTGTTTCTCACTATCAATTCGTTTCTGTACACCCACCATTTCTTCCTTAGTCAGCTGACATTTTCTCATTGCTATAAGCGTTACTATCCAGCCCACAATAGGAAGTCCGTATGTTACGCTTAATGCTATAGCAACAATACCGGCAGTTGATGGCTCACCTGGCTGTGGCACTGTATGCGTATAACCTACGGCCGCAATCGCAGTAGTTGCAATAACTGCTCCAAATGAAGAAATAATCTTATCAATTAAACTATAAACTCCGGAAACTACAGCCGGGATATACCGTCCACTCCTATCAAGCTCATAATCTATTGTATCTGCCATAAAAGAAGCATTTGCAGTGCTGACACACATTTTGCATCCATTTAAGGCTAAATTAAGATCACATAAATACCCATTGTTATTCCAGGCTTAGCAATAGTGGCAGGATTTATGACTAAGAAAAATACCGTCAATATTGCTGCTAACACCATACAGACAACTGTCCAGTCAACTAGTGCTTTTTACTTCCGTGTTTACCGGTGTGCTTAGCACCGAAGATTGCAAATATGATTGCAGGCAGCATTGATACCATTCCAAGTATGGTACTCATTCCCATATTTCCAATCATAATTCCATAAAGTAAGGTGCCAATTATACTTTGGCTGGCAGTTACCTGTGCAACTTTGTCCGAAGCTGCAGCCACTATAACTTTGAAGAGGCTTTATGTGCCTAAGAACCTCAATCATATCCTTTATCTTGAGAGGCTCTGTCTTCTTTGTGCTCTAAAATTCTCAGGCTTATCTATCGCGCTTATTCCAATGCAGCAAAGAATATTTCCTATCAATCCCCATTAAAACGACCATTTTACAGCCATTCTCAGATAATTCTCGTTGAACTGTCCTCCCGCAATGCGAAGAATAAATACATTTAATAGTATGCTGACGACCATTGGTACAAGATAATTAAAAGATGTAGCCCATACTCCCACAGCAGGACGCTGTTTAGGATCGTTTGTAAGCATAGGTGGTATGGTCTGAATAGTCATATTTATAATGGTATATCCAATAACATATATTACGTATAGAATTACAAATACCGATACTCCAAATCCCTTATCAACATCAAACATTAGTGACAGGGCTACTGCTTCTATAAAGAAACCTGTCATGATTAAAATACGAAGTTTGCCAAACTTTGTATTAACTCTGTCATATATAAATGCAAATAACGGATCAGTTATAGCATCTAAGATACGCGTTGCAGTCAATATCAAGCCTATAACAGCCGTACTCACCCCAAAGCCTATGCTGGCTGCACTAGCTTGCCTGATTTATCAGCATAAATACAGATGAGCCACAAAGTGCGATTGGCTGCATATAAAATAATCTGCCACAGTTTTTGTTTTTGCGGTAAGCTACACCATCTACTGCACTCATATCATTTTTCTTAAACATAATACCCTCCATTCATTTACAAGTTCTATGAACAAATTATACCAATCTTCCTTGTAATGTGTTAGAATTTTTATGATATAATATAGAATATATTTTCCATAATATGCAATTAATTTTTGTAAGTATTAAATACAAATAGCATTATACAGTATATTATGGCTAATTAGTACATATTCTTTCTATTAATTGTCAATAGAAAGATATTAAAAAGGAGATTTTATGGATTTGAACTTTTTAGTTTGCTTATTTCAAATCTTTTAACTGTAAATGTTACAACCATATATGAGAATAAGCAAAAGTTACTTGAATTCGAGAACAGATTTTGTGTTTTAATGAAATCCTTCAGCCTATGTTTACTGCCGAAGCTCTGGGATTTCTACTTGAATCCGCATCAGATTCAACTATCTGTGAGATTTCAGACGGATTAGATATTAATTTATTATAGAATTTGAAGGAAATACTTTTCTTGTAGGTCCTTATGTAAAAATGAGTTTAATGATATCAAAAATGCAGTCAACGCTTGCTGAGAGAAGGATTGTCAGCTTCTTATTCTGCCTCATTAAAGCTTTATTATACTGCTCTCCCTCTCATTTCGTCGTTTCAAGCTCAAAAATTATTGAATCATCATAATTTCGTTTTCTCCATCTACACCGCTTTATTCTTACAGAAAAATTATATGGCGTAATGGAAAACAAAAACCTTCAATCAAGTATCAAGAGGATTCTATTGACTATAGGAGCATCTTGCGTCGTTATGACTATGAAAACCACTTCCTTAATATGATATCCACCGGGAATGTCGAGCAGGTTGGAGCTGCTTTTTGGAGATGCAAAAGTAGTAAGGAGAGCGGATTAGGTACCTTATACCTCAACAATCCTCAAAGCCTCCACCGCTATTTTACGAACATTAGTGAAAGAAAAAGCAGCTGAAAAATCCGGGCTGTCACCAATAATTATCGATGAAATAACAGGACGTTATGCACAGCTGTCTGCCTCAGGCAAAATGCTTCTGAACAGGCTTCTTACACTAAAGATATGATATTAGAACTTACGAAGGCTGTTAGAAAGCTATATTTCAAAAGCAGGCAAATATTCTCATATAGTGTCAGAAATAATTGAGCAGGCAGAATTAAATTTGAGCCATAAAATTCTCCTCTCTTACTTTTGCTGAAGAATATGGGGTATCTGAATCTACCTTTCTAAAAAGTTTAAAAAGAAACAGGACTCACATTTGGCAGTTACATTGCAAAAAAGATGTGAAAAAGCGGCTCTTTTAGCTTAAAGAAACCGCTTTACAAGTTCAGGAAATTTCTAATTATGTAGGTTATCCTGATAATAATTATTTTTATTAAAGTATTTAAAAATGTATAATATGACTCCTTCCGAGTATAGAAAGGTGCAATCCTAAAAATCAAAATATCTTTTAGCATTGTAATAAGATATACCCTCAACGATTTTCTTTAAGCTTCTTTTCGTCATTAGGATATTCACCATTTTCTACGAGGTTTCCTATCAGGTTACACATTATACGTCTAAAATATTCATGTCTGGTGTATGACAGAAAACTTCCGGGAATCAGTAAGCATTCCTATAAAATTACCCAATAAGCCCAGATTGGCAAGTGAAGTCATTTGCTTAATCATACCCGCTTTTATTGTCATTGAACCACCAGCCGCTTCCGTGTTGAATTTTTCCTATCGTACTGCTATCTTGAAAGCTAACCGATAACGGTCCCTAAGGCGTCAAAAATCCGAAAGAAATTAAGAGGATAAATTATGGTTTTAGGAAGTAAATCTACCTCGACAAAGCATTTAAATATTTTTCCCATCTCAGTCGAAGAACTATGATTATTAATCGCATCTATACCATCCGCTCCTAAATCATTATATATCTTCTTATTCAAATCTCTAATAACCCCGTAGTGAAGCTGCATTACTAGATTTTTGCAAGCATATTCCTTACCCATAGCAACCATAAAAGCTGTTTTATACTTCCTTTGTTCTATTTCTGTGAGTAATTCCCTTCAATTTTCTTTTTACAATTTCGTTTACTTCATCCTCTTTTATAATTCTCACATATGATGTATGTAATACCGTGGTCCGATACCTTACATCCATTATTTATAAAGAACTCTAACCTTATCCTAAGAGCGTCAACTAACGAATCAAAGTCCTTTATTTCCCACCCCACTAACTGATGAGAACAAGGTTCAAATAGTCTAAAAATCCATCCTTTTCAATTTGTAGAGCCTTATCAGGCCTCCAGGTGGGTAGTACCTTTACCTTAAATTTGTCTTCTCTAAGTTTTTATGCCAGTAAAGAGAATCGACAGGATCGTCAGTTGTACAGATGACTTCTACTTTAGACATCTCAATGAGTTTCCTTGATGAAATCCCATCGTTTTTAGTCTATCGTTGCATAAATTCCATACCTCTTCAGCAGTTTCAGTGAGAGATATCCTTCATAACCGAAAGTATCTTTTTAGCTCTAGGTGGCTCCAATGATAAAGTGGATTACCGATAGCCATTTCAAGTGTTTGTGCCCATTTAATAAACTTCTCTTGTCTGAAGCATTACCTGTGATATATTCCTCTTTAATTCCATTTGCCCTCATTTGTCTCCATTTATAGTGGTCACCACCAGCCATAATTCAGTGATATTACTATATCTGATATCCTCATATATTTCCTTAGGGCTAAGATGGAGTGATAATCTATAATTGGCATATTTTTGGGCATAACTCATCATATAAATGCTAGCTGTATTGGTATCAAGCAAAAATCACTATCTAAAAATTTTTCATATTTTACCTCTGAACCCTTGCCCTATTCCATTTATGGGTGCCTCAACTTTCTTTTTAGAAGCCATTGTAGTATCTCCCGGTGTTGTCATTGCAAGTGCTCCATGTGCTGCACCGTAATTCACTGCTATTTCGGCGTCACCCGTTTCATCAAGCCATATATAAGTCCCGAAGCAAATGAATCTCCGCCTCCGACTCTATCCATAATCTCAAGTTCCTTGTATTGTTTTGCCTTATATATCTCTCCACCATTTTCCATAGCATAAGGCAGACCAGTCATTTATGAGTGGCTGTCTTAACTGTTCTGAGTGTTGTCGCTACAGCCTTGAAGTTAGGGATAAATTTTCACGGCCTCTTCAATCATTTTTATAACCATCATTAAGCTCTCTCAACTCCTTATCATTTCCTTCAATCTCCAGTCCCAGGCAAGCAGTAAAATCCTCTTCATTTCCTATCATTACATCCACGTACTTAGCAATTTCTTTATTTACCTCTTGTGCCTTTTTAATCCCTCCAATTGCATTCCACATTGAAGGCCTGTAATAGGTCATAAGAAACTACTGTTCCATTTTCCTTCGCAGTCCTAATTGCTTCTATAACAGTTTCACAGGATTGTTCAGAAAGAGCTGCATATATTCCTCCTGTATGAAGCCATCTTACTCCCAAGTCTCCAAAAATATGTTTGAAATTAAAGTCTTTAGGAGTTGCCTTTGATATTGCCGTATTGAATCTATCTGAACATCCAATAGCTCCTCTGATACCAAATCCCCTTTCTGTAAAATTGATTCCATTTCTGCAAATTCGACCTATGCCATCAGTTTTCATCCATTTTATGAGTGATGTATCAACTCCTCCCTGAAGGATGAAATCTTCCATAAGCATTCCGACCTCGTTATCTGCAAAGGCGGTAATTACACCTGTGCGAAGCCCAAAACATCTCCTAAGCCCTCTAATCACATTGTATTCTCCACCACCTTCCTCAGGCTCTAAACTGTCTGGCAGTACGAATTCTTCCCTCACCCGGGTCAAGCCTTCAGCATTACTTCTCCCTAAGGATAAAGCATCATATCTGCATTCTGATTCGTCCCTTAGATTTAACTCTGTTTTTCATTAACCTCGTATCTCCTTAACTATATTTGACGCTTCTGCTGTAAGCTCTGTAATCTTCTTAAAGTTACCGCTCTTAATTAGTTCGCCTTTGACCATCCAGCTTCCACCGCAGGCTATTATCCTGTCATATTTTTAGATAATCTCTGACATTCTCGGCGTTTATTCCACCTGTTGGAATGAACTTCATACCAACATAAGGTGCAGCTATAGCCTTTATAAAGTTTATTCCCCTGAAGGTTCTGCCGGAAAGAACTTCACCACATCCAGTCCAAAAGTCAGCGCTTTATCAACATCAGATGGAGTACAGGTTCCCGGGGTGATTGGAATCCCTATCTTTATACAACTGTACAGCGACATCAGGATTAAATCCCGGACTGACTATGAACTTTGCACCTGCTGCAACTGCCTTATCCACCTGTTCAACTGTGAGTACTGTTCCTGCACCTACTAACATCTCTGGGAATTTCTCAGCCATAATCTTAATCGAATCTTGTGCGGCCTTTGTCCTAAAGGTTATCTCAGCACAGGCTAATCCTCCATCCATAAGTGCCTTACCAAGGGGCTCTGCATCCTTTATATCTTCAAGTACAACTACCGGAATAATTCCAAACTTACTAAATTTATCAAGAATCGTGTTCATTGTTTTCTTCTCCCTTTTTATTCTTCCCTACTACCTTCATCTAGTAGCTTTTCTTACAGCTCCTTCTCCTGCAATCATATCGTTAAAATATGATACTACCTTATCATGCCATTCCCACCTCGTGTAAATCTACTCCAAAAATGCTTTTTGTTACTTAAAAGTTCAAGTAAACTGTCACTGCTTACCCTATCACCTATCTTAACATCTTTCACAGACTCTTACAGCCTCAAGTAATGGATCAGGGCCTAGCTCAAATGTCTTCCCATTATCTCCTATTCCCATAAGGTATCTTATCATCCTGCATATACAAACGGAATAAACTTTTAGATTCTTCAGGCTGAGTCCTTCCTTTAGATAGTTTTTTAATTGTCTCACTCAAACCTTATCGCATAGCTTCTTGTGATGTATCTGTAGCAATTCTCTGTGGAGTATCAGGCAAAAATGGATTAGGTAAGCGTACTTTTACGACAGTATCTATAAATTCCAAAGGATTAATAACGCTCGGATCAACAACTACCGGTAATCCTCTTTATATCCTATTCCCTTAATTAGTTTTAAAAGGTCATCGTCTTCATTTCATCCGATATTTTTCATAGCCCAAAATACATCCAAATATTGCAAGTGCGGTATATGGATTAAGATAGGTACATACCTTCATCTTCTCAACCTTGTCGACTGTTTGTCTATCTGAAAAATAACCTCACCTTTTTCAAGTTCCGGTCTTCCATTTTGGAAAAGAGTCTTCAACTACCAAATAACCGGTTTCTTCTGCATTTACAAAAGAGGCGGCATAGGTATGTTTTACTTGACAACTGACTCTATATTCTCTACCCATCAGACTTTAACAGTAGCTTCTACTGAGCGTCCGGCCTTGAGTTATTTTGTCAATCACTGTCCAAGGAAAAGAGACCATCTTATTATTATTTATATAATCATAAAAAGCCCTTATCTACATAGCCATTTTTAACCATCCTAATACAGAAAACATTCAATGGCTGGGTGAAGTTTTTCACCGTTGTGAGAACAATTATCTGTAGATACCATAGCTATTGGTTTTTACCTGCTTCATATCTCCTCATATAGTAGCGCAGCCACCTTTCCTATATAGCTCTGGGGTTCTGGTTTGCATCTCTCTCTAAATCGGATTTTATCTCCAGGTAATACAATTCCTTTTTCATCAGTAACCGAATATCCTTTTTCAGTAATTGTAAATGTTGCAAGCTGAAGTGAATCCTTTTAAAAATTCCTTTCAGCCTATTAAACTCGTCATCTCTATTTGAATCTAAAATAATTGATTCTCCTATTGAGCCTATTATATCTACTACTTCCATCTGCTTTTAATACTACTATTGTGTAGTCATCATGAGGGCGGTATTTTTTCTATGATTTCATAGTCATACCCTTCTACTACTGTTATTCCCCTGTCTATAGCTGTAATACTAGCTATCACTCATTCCTTCATCTAACAGCTTATTAGCAATATCTGATGAAATGCTCTAAATATACTTCCTGCACCAAAATAGAACCCAACGTGGATTTTTCTCTAGTCTTTTTAACCATTTCTGAGCGGTCATACTTTGAATGTCATAGCCCTTTTGCCCATTCAGTCCTGTTCTTTAATCCATTCTCATTTAGCTGCATCATATCCCCTCCTTCTGCTCTTTTCTATAGCTTCCCAAAAGACCATTTAGATATGCTGCGCCAAGTGCCTGTCATATAAACCATACCCGGGCATCGCCACCTCATCCCATATCATCCTTCCATGATCAGGTCTTATTGGACCATTGAAGCCTATATCAAATAAAAGCTTTCATAATCTCATACATGTCAAAGTTTCCATCCGAAGATAGATGTGCAGCCTCTTCAAAATCAGTCGGACTATTAAATTTAAGATTTCTCACATGGGCAAAATGTATTCTCCCCTTCAGTGAACGTATCATATCCGGCAAATCATTTTTATATTTGTGCCATATGAACCCGAACAAAAAGTAACACCATTGTGTGGATTATCTACCATTTCCAGCATTCTAAGAATATTTGCTTTATTTATTATGATTCTTGGAAGTCCAAATACACTCCAGGCAGGATCATCCGGATGAATAGCCATATTGATATCGTATTTGTCACATACAGGCATAATACGTTCCAGAAAATATTTTAGGGTTATCAAATAGTTTCTCATCATCAGCATCTTTATACATCCCAAACAATTCTTTTGATATGTGACATTCGTTCTGGTTCCCATCCCGGCATAATGGTTCCGTTCGTAGAGCCTGAGATAGAATCAAACATTTGCTCAGGTTTTAAACGATGTCGACTGCTTTTTGATTATATGCAAGAACAGTTGAACCATCCGGGCGTTTTCTTGCAAGTTCTGTCCTGGTCCAATCAAATACCGGCATAAAATTATAGCAAACAAGGTGAATATTCTCTTTACCCAGATTTTCCAGTGTCAAGATATAATTATCTATACTCTGTCACGTTCAGATGAGCCCATCTTGATAGCATCGTGAACATTTACACTCTCGATACCGGATATCCTAAGTCCTGAATCTTTAACCTCCTGTTTCAAATCTCTTATTCTATCAATAGGCCATACTTCACCTGGCGGAATATCATAAAGCGTGGTAATTACTCCTGTTACTCCGGTATCTGTCTTATCTGTTTTTAATGAAACTGTATCATATTTCGAACCATACCACCTAAGTGTCATTTCCATAGTTTTTACTCCCTATATTCTTGTTATTGTCCTATTACAAAGTAGTATATAACCATAGGGAATAATTAACCATTGAACTAATTGTTTTTAACATTGCAAAAGTTGTTGTTTACTGTTAAAATTATTTCATTAGTATTAAAAATGATGTGGGGTCATTAAAATAATTTATATTAACACTTCAGTTTTGGAGGGATGTAAATGAACAAAAATTGCATGTACTGAATTTAATTCGAGACAATATATGATTAATAAAACTTTGAATTATATTATTATTCAGATACAGATATTAAAAATGTACAGATTCATTCTCATAATTATTACGAGTTGTACTTTTTCATCAAAGGAAATGTCTTAATTGATATATCCGAAATACTCTGCCACTAAGTCCGGTGATGTAGTAATTATTCCACAAAAACAAAGCACCGCCTGACTGTACAAAGCCAGACGATGCCATATCAGCGTTTTATACTTTTGGATAAGTGAAATTTTACAACCAACTTTTTAACTATATCACCGGATTTTGGCTATCTGTTTCATAGACCTGAGCATACCCAAAATTATATATACCATTTTTGATATTGTCTCATTTAATACCATACAGGTGAAAATTATTGAACTTCTAGAGGAGATGACATGCCTTTAGGTTTGGTAATGATGCACTGATATCTTCCTGCATAAACAGCCTTATTATGACAATTTACGTGAATGATATATGAGTCTGAAAATCAAGTCATAACAAAGAAAAACCCTCATTATATCAAAATATATTAAAATATATTGAAACACATATAAACGAGGATATTTCTTTAGATTCTATTGCAAATAGTTTTTATGTTAGCAAATATCATATTGCGCATACATTTAAAAATCAAAATGGGCCTTCTATCCATCAATACGCTCTAAAAAGCGTTTATCGCTTTGTAAGGCCGCTATAACCCTCAGGAAGCAATATCAGTACAGCCTTTTTGGAATGTGGTTTTAGGGACTATTCAAGCTTTACAGAGCATTTAAAAAGGAGTTTGGAATATCACCAAAAGAGTTTTAAAAAGCTCACTTCTGAGAGATTATGGATAAACAATTATAGCTTCTCCTACTCCATTATCTCCTCGGACATCACCCTTAGCATCTTCTCCAGTACCTTATTCTCTTCTGTTGTAAAGCGGTCTTCAAGCTTTGACATAACCTCTTTAAGGTACTGATAGCTGATGTTGTAATAATCAATGTATTTTTTGGTTACTTCCAGGTAATAAATCCTCTTATCCTCATCTGACTGTACCTTGTTAAGATAACCCTTTTTTACAAGATTATTTATCTTATCCGCAGCATTGGCGGAAGAAAGACTTGTAAAAACTTGCAAAATTCGCTAACTGTGAGGCTTTTCCTAAAAGCATGGATTATTTCCATGCAAAATGTTTCCACTGTGGTTAAAGACACTTCCTGCTCTCCATTTTCTTAAACACTTCTTTATAAAATGCAGTTCATTTTGTATATACCTTATTAAAGGAGTCATATAACATTTTTCCACACCTCCAAGCTTTAATAATCAGTATATCAGCTCTATCTTTCTATTGCAAATGTAAGCTCAGCCTCAGCTGCAACCACTCCGTCTACAAGGGCCTTAGCTGAACCGATACCTACACTTCCCTCTTCTTTTTATTATCTCACAGTGAAGCTCAAGCACATCTCCCCGGAACCACCTGTTTTTCTAAATCTTGCAGACTTTTACACCACCGAAAAACACAAGCTTTACCCTTTGTTTTCTTCTTCAGAAAAGCAGGGCTACAGCCCCTGTTTGGGCAAGAGCCTCAAGTATAAGTACTCCAGGCATGATAGGATTGCCCGGAAATGGCCTAGAAAAGTGCATTTCGTTGGCTGTCACATTTTTAAGTCCAACTGCCTTCACTCAGCTTCAAGCTCTGTTATTTTTATCTACCAGTAAAAATGGGTATCTATGTGGAAGTATTTCCATTATTTCGCGTGAATTAAGCTCCATTTAAGCCTCCTCATATTTCTTAAATACAACTGCCATTGTGACCGCCAAAGCCAAGAGAGTTTGAAAGTGCTACCTTGCTATATCCTGGTTTCTGCCTTCATTTGGTACTATGTCAAGGTCACATTCCTCGTCCTTTTCCCTATAGTTTATGGTTGCAGGAACAAAGCCCTCCTTAAGTCCCAGTACTGTGATTATGCCCTCAACTGCTCCAGCTCCAAGCATATGTCCTGTCAAGCCTTGGTTGAGCTTACCATCAGAGCTTATTTGCATCGCTGCCAAAGGCAAGCCTTATAGCCTTGGTTTCACATTTATCATTTAATGGGGTTGAGGTTCCATGTGCATTTATATAGTCTACTTCAGAAGTTTTTAAGACCTGCATCATCAAGGGCTGCCTAAAGCAGGCTGCAGCCACGCTTCCATCCTCTATAGGAGCTGTAATATGGCTGGCATCACAGGTTGAGCCACAACCTACTACTCAGCATATCTTAGCACCTCTGTCTAAGGCGTGTGAAAGCTCCTCAAAGATAAGCACTCCCGCCGCCTTCTCCCATAACAAAGCCGTTTCTTTCTTTGTCAAAAGGAATTGAAGCCCTGTCCTTCTCAGTAGACTTGCTGAGCATTCATAGAGAGCAAAAGCCTCCGATTCCAAGCTCTGTTATGGAAGCCTCACTGCCACCGCAAAGCATATACTCAGCATAACCGTCCCTTATCTGTCTGAAAGCATCTCCTATAGCATTGGTTGAGCTTGCACAGGCTGTCACAGGAGAGGTACACATTCCGTGAAGGCCAAAGGCTATAGCTATCTGCCCTGCCGACATATTAGCTATTATCATAGGGATGACGGAGATATCTTTTCAAAGTTTCCCTTTTCGTGTCCCTTTATAGTCTCCTTTCGATGGTTTCTATACCGATACCACTTGAAAATACTACTCCAAACCTATTCCTGTCCACCTTGTTAAGGTCGATACCGCTGTCAGCTCATAGCTTCCTTTGCGGCAGCAATGGCAAACTGCAGTTACCCTATCCATTCTTCTGGCTTCTTTTTATCAATGAAGTCCTCCGGATTAAAGTCCTTTACCTCTCCCGCAAGACTTATCTTCTTGTCAGTTGTATCAAAAATGCGTAATCTTATCTATGCCACATTGCCCTGCCTTTAACTGACTGCCAGAGGCTGTTTATGTCATTTCCTATAGGCGTAATGGCTCCAAGACCTGTAATTACTACCCTTCTCATATACTCATACCTCCATCCACGCAGATTACCTGACCTGTGATATAATCGCTGTCCTCTCCCGCAAGGAAGGAAACAACTGAGGCTATTTCTTCAGGTTTGCCCATTTCCTTAAAAGGAATCCCAGCAATAACTGCCTCCCTGGCCTTGTCTGTCATAGCCTTGTCATATCGGTTTCTATCATCCCCGGTGCTACTGCGTTGACATTTATCCTCCTGCCTGCAAGCTCCCTTGCAAGAGACTTTGTCATACCGATAACTCCTGCCTTTGTAGCAGAATAATTGACCTGTCCTGCATTGCCTATGACTCCAACTACGCTGCTTATGTTTACTATCTTACCGGACTTTTGCTTCAGCATAATTTTAGCTACTTCACGCATCATGTAAAAGCTACCCTTTAGGTTTACATCAAGGACTGCATCCAGGTCTTCATCCTTCATCTTGATAAGAAGGCCGTCCTTGGTTATTCCCGCGTTGTTCACAAGCACATCTACGCTGCCAAACTCAGAGCTTATTTCCTCCATCCACTCTTTACAAGCGTTACTGTCTGCTACGTCCACCTTATAGGCTCTTGCCTTTACTCCTTCATTTTCACAGAGCTTCGCTAGTTTCCTCTGCCAGTTCAGGATGACCGTTATAGCTAAATGCTATGTTAAATCCATCTTTTGCAAGCCTTAGGCAGATAGCTCTTCCTATGCCTGCCTCCTGTTATAACCGCTGTTTTTATTCATAAAATCTCCCTATAATTGTTAGCAATATTTTAACCGGATTATACACAAAACTTCCTCTTTAATATCATAATCAAGCAATAAGGCCCACAATTACGATAGTAAGCAAAAATTTGTTAATCTAAAAGTTACATCTAAACTACTTCCCATCTTTCTGCTTTATTGGATAACAAGTTTGTTACCTATAACTTTTTCCAAATCTTCTTTATTCTGAATGGTAATAATATCTGCCTTAGCCCCTATTGCAGCTGCTGTCTTTTTACAAAGCCTGAAAGCACATTGCCAGGTCCTATTTCTATGAATCTGTCAAAGCCTTCACTTAGCATAGCCTTAGCACAGTCTTCAAAGTGTATAGCACTCTGAGCCTGCTTTGCCATTATATTCTTAAGGTCATCACCCTTCTGATAGAGTTTCCCTGTGAGATTGAGTGCCAAGGTAATCTTAGGCTCGTTAAATGTCATTTTACCTAAAATACTCGCTAAGCTTCTCTCCTGCCTCTTTTGAAGCTTTGTATGAAAGGGTGCTGTTACATTAAGCCTTATACATCTCTTTGCTCCTGCCTCTTTAAGCCCTTCCTCAGCCCTTGTTACCGCCTCTTCCTCGCCACAGATAACATACTGTCCGGGAAAGTTATAGTTGGTAACCTCTACAAAGCCGTCTACAGCCGCACATACCTCTTCTATCTTCTTAGCTTCAAGTCCAATTACTGCACTCATTACAGTATTTTTGCCCTTTGCAGCTTCCTCCATAGCCTTGCCTCTAAAGGCTGTAAGAGGATGTGTTCATCTAGGCCAAATACTCCTGCCGCATAAAAGTGCCGTGCTCCCCAAGGCTTAGGCCAAGGGCTCCATCAGGAACTATTCCCATATTCCTTAAAAGCACCTCAGTTACCCCTGCCGCAAAGGCTGACATTGAAGGCTGAGTATATCTTGTTTTTGAAATCTCGCTCTCTTCTCCGTGAAACATAAGCTCTTTTTAGGTCAAAATCAAGCTCTATACCATCAATTACCCTTCTTAAATGTAGGATAGGCTTCATAAATATCAGCTCCCATTCCTACCTTTTGGCTTCCCTGTCCCGCATATAAAAAACAAACTTTGCCCATATTTCATCCTTTCAAAACTTCTTCCCAAAAACTATTACTCATCTCACCAGCCAAATTAACTTAGCAAGTTTCACATTTTAACTAATTCTAATATCATAATCTGTTATTTAAAATATCAAACTCTGCTTTTGAATGTTTTGCCTAAGTTATAATATTTAACAATAATGCAGGTTCTACGCTTGTAGACTTTTAATTACCTCTCTATACTCTTCATCCATTGACTTAAATATTTCGCTGATGCTTCTAATTTCCGTAAGTCCTCCTGCAACCTGTCCTCGCCATAAGAGAGCCATTGTTTACATCACCGTCAAATACGGCCTTTTCTAAGAGCACCTAGGGTAAAATGCTCAAGCTCCATCTTATCCTTACCCTCTTTCTCAAGCCTTACATACTCTTTTGACATTTCATTTTTGAGGATTCTTACAGGTGTGCCGGCTATTCTTCCTGTAACTACACTGTCATTATCCCTGGCATTTTATTATCGCATTCTTGTAGTTCTCATGAGATAGGACACTCTTTAGATACAAGGAGACAAGTTCCAGCTGTCACTCCGCTTGCTCAAGCGCATAGGCTGCCGCAAGCTGTCGTCCGCCCGCTATTCCATCCTGCTGCAATTACAGGGTATGCTAACTGTATCCACCACCCTTGGCACCAGAGCCATGGTTGTCATCTCTCCTATGGCCTCCGCTTTCAGTTCCCTCTAGCGACTATGGCATCAGCACCCATATCTTCAAGCCTTTTTAGCAAGCATAGGGCTTGCTACTACAGGCATTACAAACATACCGTTAGCCTTCCAGTCCTTGATGTATTTCTTAGGCATACCGCACCTGTGGTAACTATCTTTTCACTTCTTCTTCAAGTACAACAGCTGCAAGCTCGTCTATCTGAGGGTGCATAAGCATAGATTTACACCGAATTTCTCCTTTAGTAAGCTCCTTACACCTTCTTATATTCTCACGAAAGCATCTCCGGATTCATACCGCCTGAACCTATAAGTCCCAGTCCTCCTGCATTTGATACTGCTGCAGCAAATTCTCCTGTTGCGACATTTGCCATTCCACCCTGAATAAAAAGGGTATTTAATACCTAAAATTTCATTTATCTTCTTCATAGCTCTTCCTTTCCAAGCTCTGATTTATATTCCACTCTAATATATAGTTTTGCTTTGTTCATACCTTAAGTACGACTATATTTCAAATACTCCGGCACTCCAGGTAAGTCCTGCACCAAAGCCCACCAGCACTATCTTCATACCTTTCTTTATATCCCCGCTTTCAAACAAATCATCGAGTGCAAGCCCTACACTTGCCGCAGAGGTATTGGCATAGTCTGCTACATTTTGATAAAACTTGTCTTCGTGGCCTTCGTAATTCTTCTTTACAAAATCAATTATTCTCGCATTAGCCTGATGGCAGATAACATAGTCTATGTCTCCCATATCAAGCCCTGAGCGATCTAAGCACCTCATCCACACTCTGCTTTGTAGCTCTTACTGCAAACTTAAATACAGATCTGCCCCTTCATCTTTAGGAAGCTGTCCTTCGATGCTATGCCACCACAGATTAAGTCCTCGTCATTTCCATCTGAATATGAACGGATATAGCTAACACCTTCTCTATCTTCAAGCTTAACGAGAGCTGCTGCTGCTCCGTCACCAAAGAGGACGCAGGTGCTTCTGTCCGTAAAGTCAAGGAGCTTTGACATCTTCTCACTTCCTATGACTAAGGCGTATTTATTATCTATTTCGTTTAGCAATGCCTTGGCATTTTGCAAGCCGTAGATAAAAGCCGCTGCAGGCAACTTGCCAAATCATAGGCCATTACATTTCCCTTTGGGTTAGAGCCTTTCACCATACAGGCTGTGCTTGGAAATGCATAGTCTGCACTTGTGGTAGCCACTATAATCAGACCCAATTTTGTCTGTGCTAAACTCACTGTCTCTTTCAATCCCTCTTTGTACAGCGGTCTTTGCAGCCTCTATAGCGAGGTCTGTACAGCTTTCATCTTCACAATAATATCTCTTCTCGATTCCTGTTCTTGTTCTAATCCATTCATCAGAGGTATCTACTATCTTAGATATATCCTCATTTGTAACCTTTCTTTTTAGGCAAAGCCTTGCCGGTTGATACAAACCTAAGTACTCCCAAGTTTTACCTCCGTCTAAGCCTTTACGGCTCTTTTTCCTGTCTATTTCCCTAAACTTCTTATACCTGTTCTTTAAGAGACTTTCTTCCTTTTGCTTAGTAAGCTCTGTAAGCTCCCTAGATATCATCTCATCCATATTTATGATAAGTTTGGTACCCTCTTTAATAATGCCGTCTATGATGCCATAGTTAAGAAGCTCTTCAGCTGTAAGCTTCATAAGTTTTGCCGCTTCGTCTGCCTTTTTGCTGTCTTTCCACAGTATGGAAGCAAAGCCCTCAGGTGAAAGTATGAGAATAGACTGCATTTTCAAGCATAAATACTCTGTCTGCAACAGCGATTCCAAGCGCTCCTCCACTGCTGCCTTCCCCTGTTATAACGGCAATTATAGGGACTTTAAGACCGCTCATAAGGGCGAGATTTTCAGCTATTGCATTAGCCTGACCGTTTGCCTCAGCCATAAGTCCCGGATAGGCTCCAGGTGTGTCTACTATGGTAATTACAGGTCTATTAAACTTCTCGCCTGCTTCATAAGCCTGGCGGCCTTTCTGTAGCCCTCTGGAAGCCATTCCAAAGTTGCAGTCTATATTTTCTTCTGTAGTTGCACCTTTTTATGGCCTATCACAGTCACAGGCATTCCATGAAATGATGCTATTCCGCCAAGAATGGCGCTGTCCTCACCTGCTATTCCATCCCCTTTTTAGTTCAATAAGTCATCAAACAAGGCATCAATATAGTCGGTTATCTTGAGCCTGTCCTTATCTCTAGCTAACATCACCTTTTTCATAAGAGTTATTATCTTATCTTCCATCATCTAACATTCTCTCCGTAGAAGTCTGATTGTATCAAGGTGGCTTAATCTTTAACCGCTCTTTGTTTCTTCTATGTAGTTTTTAGTACTTTACCAAGCCAGCCCTTCATTTCTTTTCTCTCACTACTGCATCCAAGCCTGCCCGTGTTCCGAAGGAACTCAGCCCTTTGGAAGCCCTCAGGGCTTTTCTCAATAGTCTGCCTCGATTACCCTGGGACCTGCAAAGCATATAAGTGCCTTCGGTTTCTGCAATAGTTATATCTCCAGAGTGAAAGCAAGCTTGCGCTCACTCCTCCCGTGGTAGGATTGGTAAGTACCGAGATGAAAAGTCCGCCGTCTTCCTCAAATTTATTTATAGCAGCCGCTGTCTTAGCCATCTGCATAGTGAAAATATACCCTCCTGCATCCTGGCACCGCCACTTGCACTAAATATAATAAGTGGAGTTTCTTCTTACCTGCATCACTCCAGCAAGTCTTGCAATCTCTTCTCCTACCACCGTTCCCCTGCTACAGCAAAATCTTCCATCCAGCACCCACAGCCACTGTTATAGCCATCAATCTTAATAATCTCAGTAACTATGGCATCACTTAGCTTCGTCTTTTCCCTATTTTCAAGAGCTTCTCCTCATAATCAGGAAGAGTCTATAGGGTTTACTGATTTAGAGTGGATGAAAAGATGCTTCTTTACCTGCTTTTCATCTGAAAGCATAGCGAGTCTCCGCTTAGGGCTAAGCGGGAAATAATACCCGCAATGTGGACAAACTCCCAGGCTCTCCTTCAGCATATCCTTTAGTACCTCTGCCTTACAAGACGGACAAGTAACTGTATCTTTCTTAGCTGTACCGGTTTTCTCTCTTCTTGCCTTACTTAGGGCGTTTAGATTATCTTTTTTAATAGAAAATATCTGTGCTATTTTCATATCTGCTTTCCTATGCCTGTCATAGCCATACTAGGCTGTTCTATTTTTCTATTATTTCTTTGTGCTTTTTCATAAAAACCTGTGTTATACTGTCCAGCGATAAAATCAGGCTGATAGGTTATCATATACATTAGCTCGCTGTTAGTCTTCACTCCATCAATGATTAGCTCCTCTAAGGCTCTCCTCATCCTCCTTATAGCCTCAAGCCTTGTGCTGCCATGTACAATGATTTTGGCAAGCATTGAGTCATAATAAGGGCTTACCTCGTAGCCTTCAAAGAGGTGGCTCTCAACTCTTACTCCGAAGCCTGCCGGAAAATGAAGACAGGTTATCTTGCCTGTTGACAGAGCATTTATTCTACACTCTATTGCACTGCCATTTAAGCTTATCTCAGACTGCTTAACAGAGAGCTTCTTTCCTGCCGCTATGTTAATCTGCTCCTTGATGATGTCTATGCCCGTAACCATCTCAGTGACAGGGTGTTCCACCTGTACTCTGGTGTTCATTTCTATAAAGTAAAAGTTCTTCTTATCATCTACAATGAACTCGACAGTTCCAACGCTGTAGTATCCTGCCGCCTTTGCAGCCTTTACCGCTACCTCCCCATCTTGTGCCTAAACTGTCGTTTAGGGCACCAAGCGGAAATTCTTCAAGCATTTTCTGATTGTTCCTCTGTATGGAACATTCTCTTTCATGAATAAACCACATTTCCTTTTTATCTGCCATTATCTGGAATCTCGACATGGTGAGGATTTAGTACCAGTTTTCAAGATAAATGCTGTCATTGCCAAAGGCAGCCTTGGCCTCTGCTTTTGCAGCTGCATAGGCACTAATTAGCTCTTCTTTAGAGTGAGCTCTTCTCATACCTTTGCCACCGCCACCTGCACTTGCCTTTATTAGCACGGGATATCCTATTTCATCGGCCGTTCTGACAGCCTCTTCTTCGCTGTAGATAAGCTCCTTTGAGCCCGAGTACTACAGGTACTTTTTCAGCCATCATAAGCTTCCTGGCCGCCTGCTTATCTCCCATTTTCTCAATGATTTCTGCCGAAGGACCTATGAAAGTAATGCCATTGTTTTCGCATTTCCTGGCAAACTCAGCATTCTCAGAAAGAAAGCCATAGCCGGATGAAGAGCATCACACTCGGTCTTTAGTGCTACCTCAATGAGGACGTCTCCGTTTAAGTAGCTTTCCTTAGCGCTTGCAGGACCGATACATACTGCCTTGCCGGCAAGCATTACCGGCAAAGACTCCTTATCTGCCTCAGAGTAAACCACAACACTTTCAATGTTTAGCTCTCTAAGGCATCTTATTATACGGACTGCTATCTCGACTCTGTTTGCAATAAGCACTCTTTTAAACATCAGTTTCCTCCAACACAAACAGTACCTGGTTGTATTCTGCCATCTTACCGTCTTCTGCCCTGATTTCTACAATCTTACCTGAAAAATGGTGAGGCAAGTTCGTTCATTATCTTCATAAACTATGATTCCAAGTATGTCGCCCTTTTTCACCACATCACCAACTGACACATAAGGCTTAGCCTCAGGGAAGCAGAGCGGTAAAATGTACCTACAAAAAGGAGCTTTAATCTCTTTATGGTTAGGATTAGAGTCTTCACTTCTAAAGAGTTTCACCTGCTCCGTTAGGCTCTGTAGATTCTTGATACTTCCCTCACTACAGGGCTTTCTACCACAACTTCTTCACCGGCTTTTCTTAAGTTCAAGGTTATCTCCACCAAGGCTTAGCTTAAGCTCACTTAGAAGGACTTTTCAAATCTGTCCCATACCTCATAAATATCTTTTAATATCCATAAATCATCCTTAGTTTGCATTGTCAATAAAGTTTACTATATCCTCTACAGTCTTGAATGAAGCAAGCTTGTCTTCATCAATTGTCAAACAAACTCCTCTTCAAGAGCCATACCAAGCTCAACTGCATCAAGTGAGTCAAGCCCAAGGTCACTCTCAGGTTTGAATCTAATTTAATCTTGTTTTCATCGATATTTTCAGCATTTACAATTACTTCTTTAACTTTTTCAAAATTCATTTTCTTTACCTCGCTTAATTTAGTTAAATTTATTTAGATAAATTTATCGAATATTTTTATAACATTCTTTTGGAATGAATGTCAAGGATTTTGAACAAAATATGAATCAAAAAGAGAGAACCAAAGTTCTCTCAAAGCCTATCATTCTTCATCTTCATAATAATACCATTCAAAAACAAATTTATCGGGAGTTTTGCCCTTATATACTCTGCTATTTCAGCCTCGCCTTTTTTCTTAGCTACAAAGCTATCAGCCTCAGTAAGCAGAGCCTTAAAGCCCTTATCTGTTTAAAAACCTGCTTACTAGCAAAGCGTTCTTCTTCATCAAATGGAAGACTTCCGCCTAAATAATCGATTAACTTCTGTAAATTATCGGCATAAGCCCCCATCTTGAAGAGCTTAAATCCATTTTACTGTATCTTCCCACAACATACCTGATGAGTTAGCAAAAAGCTGAAATTCCCCATCTTCTCTAGCTTCTAAAAAGATACACAAGTACAGCACAGAGATATCTTTGTTCTAAGGTAAAGCCATCTATCAGGTCAATATAATCCTCATAATTTTCACTGCTATCCTTAACCCAGAACAAAGGCTCAGCTACATCCCATACATCGATGTCGTTTTTCAAATCTTCTTCAGTGATTTCTTTATATATTTTTGTTTTTCAGATTCCATATTTTTCTCCAATTATTAAATCTACAGCTTACTCACTTAAAGGATTCAATTATCCTTTCAAGTTTATGTTGTCTGATTGCTTTTGGGGCTCAAATCCTAATGCCTTTAGAGCCACATCCTGTTTTTCTTATGCTCAGGATTGCCGTATAATAGCGAACTATAGATTTCACCTTGTGGCCAATTATCATATGACCTGTCTAAGAAACCCGGAATATTTTCATACATAGGTAAGATGTTTGAGATAAGACCTTTCTTTAGGCAGTCAATGTACTCTTCCCTGCTTATGATCTCAGTATTTCCATTTTCATCAGACGAAGCACACCTTTCAAGCGTCCCTTCAATATCCCAAGGTTCAAATCTCACCAAATGTGGCGGTCTGCTCCACCTCTTAGTATCTTTCTTATCAGGTGAAGGATAACCTTTTCCCAAAAGCCCCTCTTTACAGCAAAAGAACCTGTTGAAATGTAAAGCCTGTACCCTGTATGTTCAAAGGTTTCCTCACATATTTCTCCGTCAATAGGCTCAAACACTCCGTAAACATCACCGGTCAACAGCCTTACATAATAGGTTCTATCATTTCCATCTATTTTATAGATTGTACCGACTTCATATCTTGCCATTCTCTTCCCCTTTTTATAATTAGGTATCAAAAACATAGACACCATTTTATACAGTATTGCTGCCCACTTTTCTAACAACCTTCTTTAATTTATGATTATTCAACATAATCTGCCTTTTTATATCTTGGTGAAACAAAGCCCAGTATGCCAATCTGAGGTATGTTCCATTCATTAGGCAGATAGATACTGCAAGAGCCTCATCTCCTTAGGATTTTTGCTTTGAACTCATATCTTAGCAGTTCTTCATTACCTGTCACTCTCTATATCAGCTATGTGGCTTTCCTTAAAAACTAGATTGAACTCATTCCATATAGCTTCGACATCTTCCACCGTTAATTGAACTTTTAAGTGGTACTTCACTCCCACCTTGCACCTTGGTTTTCTTCCAGTTTCATCCTCTTTACAGGCCTTTACACTTCCCTTATCAAATGACCATTCTCACCTTCTAATGAACTCACTTTAGTACTCAGTGCATCCTTAAACTCACTCATTTTTGGCTAAAAATATACTTACTCGCCTCTTCAAATATCTCAAAATTCTCCATCAGCCCTTTTAAACAGAACCTCCACCTCTATATGTATTTACAACACAGGTAAATTTCTGCCCACATTTGGGGCATTCAATGATGATAGTTTCTACGCTAATGTCATCAGCATTTTTCTATTTTACCCCACTTTTCCTGCCTTTTGAACTACCGATATATTCAATCACCTCTCTTGTTCAACAGGAAAGATCTCTTTTGATAGTCATCTAAAACCCTCAGACAAACTCGATCTCTATTCTGGTAATCAGCTATCCAAATGATTTCATATGCTTTCAAGTCTACTGTCTATCTTTTTGGGCATCATGTCCTGCTTTTGGGAGATCTTAAATAGCTTTTTGAGGGGACTCATTTCCAGCTTTAGGGGCTCATTTCTGCACGAATAATCCCCTGCTTTTTGGGGACTCATTCCCTACTGGGCTCATCTCAAAATCGAATAGTGTATTCAGTTAAAATCATACTAATATATTGTAACCAAAACATTTCCATTTATTTCCAAAATCTGCTTGTAAAAATCAATCAAATCCTCGAAACATTTGTGGACTTCCTTCTTTATTCCTTCAAAATCAAGATCCTTCTCCCAGATATCAGGATAAAGCTCGGCCTTTTTACAGGTTTCCATATCGAGATTATGTAACGCTCCCACTATATCAAAGCTCTCTAAGGCAGAAAGAATGTCCTCCACCCTTTCTTTTTCTGTATAAGCGGTAAATTCAGATATTTCTTCAAGTGAAGCCACACCTACAACTGCCTCGCTTAAAGGATCATCCCAGATAGGCTCTTGACCGCTTACACCGGTTAATACGAAATGAAGTATATCCCACATTTTATCGATATCAAGCAAAATCTCTGCCTCTTCATTCCACTCTTCAACATCTTCAAGCAGCTCATCTTCTTCACCATCAAAGTTCTTCATTGCCTTTAAGTTCTCATCGCTTAAATACTGATAGTTTGCTATTAATCCCATTTATTTTCCCTCCTTAATATAAGTTTAGTACTTGTTTACAAAGCCTGAGCAGCCTTATCATTTATTTACTCATTCTCTTATGATGGCTTATTTTTTACCTCTTGGGGTACATCTACATAATTGTATCAAAACATATAAGCTGCATAAACACTATTCTGTCCTTCTACTTTTATGAAGCCTGCTGCAGTGTAGATTTCTATGTCTTTATGAGCATCAGCATCAACCAGTACCATCATCTTAGATTGCAGGTTTAATCCTATTGCTTTTTACAAGAAGAGCAAGCTCATAACCCTGATATCTGTACTCAGGTTTAACATAAATATCATAGGGTTCATTTTGCTCAAAACTATATGTTACATCAAGATATCCTATCAACTGGCCGTCTTTTATAGCAAGCAATACTCTGAAACGGTCTTTAGCCGAAAGAATTCTATCTGCAGTCCAATATGTTTCCCTGCTATGAAGTTCACAGTATTCTTTTCTCCATTTTTCAGTATATAATTCAATCCCACCTGTATCCACATGAGGCGGCATATTAGTATGAACCATCTTTTGCTGTTCAGTATCAAAAACGACATTTTTTTCTCTTAGAACCCTGCATAATGCAGAATTTTTTGGATTAATAACAAAGTCTGCCTTATAACCCTGATACTTGCTCTCTAAGTGCAATAACATCCTTCTAAATGCTTCCTCATTTTTTGTAAATCCTATAAGCATTTCAATATAGTTTTTATCGAGAATAATACTCCACACAAATATTCCTTTTACTTCTCCATTGTCAATAACCACAAATGAATACTCATCTTTTCTTTTAACTGCACCATAGAGATTGTTTTTATCATATGCATAATGCGGATCATAATACAATGGATTATCTACAATTCTAAAATAAAGTCCAAGTATTCTTCAAAAGATTTGATTTCAAATATTTCCATTTATTCCCCTTAATTTAACCCTAAATCATTCTTGTAACATTATTACTTGTTGATTCGACAGATCCTCTTAACCACATCTTCAAACTCATACCTTCTACTAAATTTCTCGTCCATATTGTCTTATATCCTCCAGTAAAAAGCTCGTTTGTACAGTATCCATATTTACTATATCCACGCTATAAAAGTGTAGGTAATTCTTCTATCTCTTGTATAAGTAAATCAACCTCTTTAACCCCTGATACTGCTATATCTATATCACTTCTTTCAAGCGCAGTTCTTTGCCCTTGAGCCAAATAAAAAGAACTTTCTTTGCACCAAAGTCTCTACAGAGTTTTGCCGTTTTTTCTATTACTTCTTCTACTTTCAAATTATCACCTTTCTGCCAAATAAATTAGCCCTCCCTGATAAATAATTCTAAGCCAACAAAGCCACTACCCTAATCTTTCGATAAATTCTTTGTCAATTTCATCTACAGTCATCTCTGTATGTGCTTGTATATCCCTATTATATGCATTAGTTAATAACCAAGCAGCATATGTCTTAAATTCTTCTGCAGTTTTTACGCTATAATCAAATGCTTTGTGAGTTCCTCCGGAGCAATCTCCCCAATCAGAGAGGTACCCTATTATTTCAAAAATGAATCATTATAAGCTTCAAATTTTTGTTTCTCTAGCAGTTAAATACTGTGCAATACAGTTGTCAAAGGCATAATAGAACATTGGATTACGAAGTGAAACGAATTTCTCTCCCTGTTGTGAAAATTTGCGTCAATTATATAAGACCTACGCACATCATCCATAGTAGGCATGTCCATAGTTTTTTCACTGTAGTTTGAATATATTTATAAATTGTTTCTTTATCAAAAAAATGTCCGTTTATGGCAATCAACGCCCCCACATACCATCTTCATACTTAAACGCCATTACTGCACCGTTTTGTGCTTACTTTCAACAGGAATTGGCGGTGCAGTTCTTTTCTTAGGGTTTTCTTCTTAGGCACAATTGATTTTATCTAAGAACTTGTTCAGATTGTCACTTCTTTTCTTTAGGAATTTATCATCAGCTCCCAATTCTCTTGCAATTTCCAAGTCTTTTTCCGCTCTGTATTGCTTCATTGACTTCACTTAACAAATCCTCCTTTAGTGCGCCTACTTCCCCAAAAGGCAATGTGCAAGACTAAACAAGACATCGTATCTGTCCTCATCTTCCTCAGCAAGAAGCAAATCATTTTTATATCTTCAGGTTCCTCACCGGCATTAAAACGCTCAAAAACTCATCCTTAGTATCCAGGACGCATCATTTCCAAATATAGCAGCACTCAAGTTCCCATTGTCCCTCCCAACAACTTTGTTAAGTTCTACTTATAATTTTATACACTAATTAATATGTCGTCAACTCCCTAATAATCATTATATCACATATTATTATATTTAAAGAAAAACAGTAAACCTTTTATTTACTTTGTCTCTGACATTTTTAAGTTCACTTAGTATATAGCTTATAAGTCTCTTTTTAATAGTTCTTTTCTACTTTTCTACTTTTTCTACTTTTCTACTTTTCTACTTTTTCTAATTTTTATGTTTTTGCTATAGAACTTTTGGTTTGATTAGTGGTATTATCATATCAAAAGACAGATTATTACAGTTAAAATCAAAAAGGGAGAATATGAACACCAGTGAAGCTGACATGTCTTTGGGATATTATATCTACAAAATTCATTCCATCTTGGGATGATATTGAGGAAGTTGACCCTGATGAATGGGATTTTGCAAATGCTGAAGGATATTGAAAACGATCCTGATTGCAAAACTTTTGAATAGTTATATTGATAAACAACATTTTTGAACTCGTCAAAACATTTTTCATTTTCGTAGAAAAACCTGTGTAAAACATTTCTCATTTTCGTGAAAACTGGAAACATTTCATTTTCGTGAAAATGAGTTATTAGCACGCTTATTTAAGGTATTTATATGGATATCAAGGAGGAAATATGGCTTTTTAAGGGGAAAAACATATTCCACTTTATATGGTAGCAGAGCTTTTGTAGATAAGGCTTTTATACCTACTACTGAGGGTAGAGTTTAAGTATGGCAGTTGACATACAATTGGAGCCTTACGTTGCATCAGTGAGCTTTTTGCACTCTCTACAACTCTACATTAAAAGAGAATACTTCAAGTAAAATCAAAACCAATAACGCAGAAAGCGATTTTTCTTCTGAACCGAAGAAAAACCGCCCTGCGTTATGTGATGATCGCGCGCCTGCGGTCATAACTGCGATGTATGAGATTAATCCACATTTTTGTGGAAACAATTAAAGAGAATAGGGGGTGCGGACGATTTTTAGGGACTAACTAAACTACTAATCCCTAGACTCTCGTCGGTACTCCATAGGCTCATATATCCCTAATGATTTTTTATTCGTGTTTCATTATACCAAATAAATTATAAAAATACGAGTAATCTCACTAACAGTTAACATAAAAAGAACAACAAACCTTTTTACGGATTTACTGTCCTTAGCTTGTTCTGTATGTTTAGAAATGTAGCAAACATCAACATCTAAAAATAAAAAATATTACTTTAAATCTACTTGTATTGCCTGATACAAGTAGATAAATTAAATTAGTTAGCGACCACAAAATCTGTTTTTACTAAAAATTCTCAGCTTTCTAAAAATATCAAGTAAACGAAATGCTGGTCCTGTCGGATGCGTTCTACCACTTTCCCAGGCCTCTACGGTCTTTTTAGATACTCCCCATATATGATGCAAAGACACTTTGAGTCATACCTACCTTTTTGCGGATTTCCTTAATTTCAACATTGGAGTATTCCTTGACAGGCATTATCATATATGTTTTTACTTTTAGCTTTTTCCTCTACCCTTTTTCATAATCGATAGCTTCTTCTAATCCTTGTTTTTAAATCATCAAATAATGAACTCACATCAACCTCCTATTCTTTGCAACTTCTTCTTTTTAATGCTTTTAACAAGTTTTTTTAATTGCATTTTTCTTCCATTGTCAGATTTTTCCTGTTCTTTTTTCTCAAATGCCGTTATTAAATATATTACTTCATATTCAGCAAAAAATCCGTATAACATACCCTCACACTGCCACTCTTACCTCTATTTTCTAGCGGAAATCTAACTTTTCTTATTCCACCAGTTCCTTCCATAATCTTACCCGATTCCGGATTTTTAACAACATTATTTGCAGCGATTTAAGTTCATCATCTCCAAGTCCTATTTCTTTCCATCTTTTAGTAAAAGATCGGCACTTCTATAAAAGTTCTTATCATTAAAACAACCTCTCATTTATATTAATTTCTATTTTATACCCTATTTTTATAGGGTGTCAACCTTATTTTCTATAATATACAATTTTCTTTTTATTGACTACTACACAACATTTCTCATTTACATGTAAGCTACAGCCTTGGTGCTATCGAATCAATGGCGATATATCGGGTAGGAGGTAGATAATTATTTTTATCTACCGACCTCCCACACCACCGTGCGTACCGTTCGGTACACGGCGGTTCTTTAGTTTTCACATATTTTCATATAGTACTCTGTGAATGTCGGATAGCCGAGTTCACGGAGTTTCTTATTGTTAAATGCAGTCTGTAATACGAAGTATCCACCACAATACCAGCTTCCATTTCGCATATTTGCGCATATCCACGCTTTCTCTTCATCTACACCTAACTTCTTTAGTTCTTTGAATTTAGTCTTTACTTTCTTCCATTGTTTCCAGTAGATTGTCCTTATTTTATGTCTCAGCCATTCGTCAGTTCTAAGAAGGATACTCTTTATATCTGCAAGCCCAAAGTAATTGACAAATCCACGTATATAAAGCGTAAGTTTCATTGCCCTGTATGAATTACTCCATCCGTTACTTCTTTTTGTCAGTTCCCTTATTCTGTCTTTCATCTTAGCTACTGACTTTTGGGTGTATCCTCAGTCTGCATTCCCCCTTGTACCTATAAAAGCTGTACCCTAGGTATTTGACCTTGCTGATATGCTCCACGCAGGTTTTCTCCTTGTTTACTTTAAGAAACAGTTTACCTTCTATATATGGCGTGATATTGCGTAAGGTTCTCTCTGCACTCTTTCTGCTTCTACAAAATATCATACAGTCATCTGCATATCTGACATATCTGTGTCCTCTTCGCACCAATTCCTTATCCAACTCATTTAGCATTATGTTGCTAAGCAACGGGCTAAAGTGGACCACCTTGCAGTACTCCTACCTCGGTTCTTTCAAATACTCCTCTGCTTATCACTCCTGCATTGAGATACTTGTGAATAAGAGATATAACCCTTCCGTCTCTGATGGTTCGTGATAGTACTTCAATAAGCTTACTTTGGCATACTGTGTCAAAGAACTTCTCTAAATCCATATCTACCACATATACATATCCATCATTTACGTTTGTCTGACACCTCTTTAGTGCATCGTGTGCCCTTCTGTTTGGACGAAATCCGTAGCTGTCTTCTGAAAACTGTTTCTCGTAAATAGGAGTTAGCACCTGTGCGATTGCCTGCTGAAAAACTCTGTCAACAACCGTTGGCACTCCCAGTTTTCTAAACTCACCCTTTGTTTCTTTCGGTATTTCCACCCTTCGGACAGGATTGGGTTTATATTTCCCTTCCATCAACTGCTGTTTAAGTCGCTTTCCGTTGTTTCTGAGAAACGCTAGAAGTTCATCTACGTTCATCCCATCCACTCCGCCTGCTCCTTTATTCGATTTTTACCTTTTTGTATGCTTTGTTAAGGTTATCGTTTGATAAAATCTCTTCCATCAGTTTGTCCGTCTGAAAATCTGTGATGGTGTCGTTTCTTTCAGTAATCCTCTGATGGTCGGACACTTCTGCATACTCTTTCTGTTCCGCAGATACCATTTGCAGATAGTCCTCTATATGAAGTTGTCTGTCCTTAACTCCATCATTGGTTACATTCATTTACTAACACCTCCTAAAGTTCAGTCCTTCCCATTATGTTTTGCAACCGTAATGGTACTATGACTTTTGCTGACTTCTTGCCATTCGTTGTTACTATGGCTTCTTACTCTGTTTCCACCACTGGCAAGACCTCCCTCGGTACCACACGTTTCTTTCTCCCCACCCTATCTCGCCACATTTACCATAGCTAATTCCGAGTAGTTATTGGACTTCAGTTTGTGCAGCAACCTTATCCTTAGCCATAGCCTGATGTGATTTCTATTCGTCAGACCGGAGATTTGCCATCCGACTTCCTTCAGATTCCACCTCACGATGGACACCCTTGTCTTCGGCTGTATCCTTCCCACTACTAGGGCGGATTAGGGACTTTCACCCTTTAGAAACGTGCGCCGCAAGGCACACTGCCAAAAAGGGCAGTAAACCTTTTTACGGGTTTACTGCCCTAGCTATTCTATTCAAGAGAATCAAAATCAAAGGCTGCTGCCTTGGTATAGTTAGTTACCTTTGCCTCAAAGAGTCTGTCTTTGTGGCATTTAAGTTAGAGAAGCTCTCTATCCAGCCCCATTGGGTTCTCCTCAATCTCAGGGAACCACACAGGAAGTCCAATTGCTTTTAGTCTTAGGTTGGAAAGGTACTTGATATATCTCTCTATCAGCTCATTATTTATACCCAAAATCTCGTTGTTGGTCACATACTGTCCCCATTCTATCTCATTTATGTACCTACCTTACCATCTCCCTAAGCTCTTCCTTAAGTTCATCAGTGAATATCTCAGGATTTTCCTTCATAAGCTCTCTTATTATATTCTGGAAGAGAACCAGATGGGTAATCTCATCCCTGTTTATATACTTGAAAATGGTGCTTGTAGCCGTCATCTTCCCCTGTCTTGCAAGGGTGTAGAAAAAGCTGAAACCACTGTAAAAATAAATACCCTCAAGAATATAGTTCGCCATCACCGAACGCACAAAGTTCTCCGTACTTGGATCATCTGAAAATCTCTGGTACATATCAGCAATAAACTTATTTCTGCTAAATAAAATCGGATCTTCACGCCATTCATCATATATCTTATCCCTTGTTACAGGATTGGTAACAGTGTCAAGGATGTAAGAATAACTCTGGGCATGGATTTCCTCCTGAAATGCCTGTATATTAAGGAGGGATGACACCTCTGCAGCAGTTACATATCTTGCAAGGTGAGGCAGGTTCTCACACTGAATTGAATCCAGGAAGTTAAGGAAAGAAATAATCTTGTCAAAAGCCTTTCTCTCTCCCGCAGTCAGATATGAAAACTGCTTAACATCCTCACCGAGCGAGATTTCCTCAGGTATCCAGAAATTGTTGAGCATGGTGCGGTACATTACATTTGCCCAGTCATATTTTATACGGTTCCACTCTCTGAGGTTGGTAGTATTTCCATTTAGAATGCCCTCAGTACCACGCTTACCCAGTTCATTAAATATCTTTTTCTTTTCCATATAGTCTCCATTCCACCGCCACCATTAAGGTGGCAATATTGCAGGTGAAAGGATAAGTTTTCACGCTATCAGCTTGAACAGCTTGTACACTCATCCATTTTCAAGCGACCTGTTTCTTACATAGTAAATTGTCTTGATGCCGGACTTAAAAGATTCCACATACAAATCAAGTATATCCTTTGCCTTAACATCAGGCGTGATGTAAAGATTAAAAGACTGCGCCTGGTCAATATGCCTCTGCCTGGCTGCACAGGCTTTTATAGACCATAATTGGTTTATATAATGTGCCTCTTTATAATACCAGAACGTCTCATCATTTAGCTCAGGTGCTGTCTTAGGTGTGAAGCTTCCCTTCTTCTCTTCAACAAAGAACTTCTTAAATATAGGATCGATTCCTGCGGTAGTTCCCGCTATATTGGATGTACTTCCTGTTGGGGCTACAGCCATAAGATAGCCGTTTCTAAGCCCATATTTCATTACATCCTTCTTTAGCTCCTGCCATCTCTCAGATACATAGCCTCTTTCGTCAAAATACTCTCCTGTCTGCCATTTGGAGCCTTCAAATTCTGCATAGGCTCCCTTTTCCCTCGCAAGCTCCATAGACGCCTTTATCGCATTGTAGGCTATTTCTTCAAAGAGCCTGTCCGCTTCTTCTATGTGCTTTTCATTTTCCCAGGCTATGGCATTTTTAGCCAGATAATGATGGTATCCGCTCACACCAAGCCCTACAGCTCGGTATTTAAGTGAGGTAACCTCTGCATCAGCCACAGGGAACATATTTAAAGGGTAATTACATTATCAAGCATTCTTATCTGAAGAGGCACATTTTCTTTAAGTTCATCAAAAGCTTACATTTCCAAGGTTGATTGAATTGAGGTTACAGGTCACCATATCTCCTGATTCCACTGTTGTAACTATCTTTGACTTTCCATTTTCAGATACGATTTCTTCCGAAGCAAACTTGGTTTCACTCATATTCTGAGCTATCTCGTGACAAAGGTTGGAGCCGTATATCATACCTGCGTGACTGTTTGGATTGGCTCTGTTCACCGTATCCCTAAAGAAGATGAAAAGGTGTACCCGTTTCCACAGCACTCTTCATTATCTTTTTCATTATGTCAAGAGCAGGGACCGTAATCTTTGCAAGTCTGTTATCATTTTCACAAAGCTTATATCTCTCAGAAAACTCCTTGTGTTTCTCATCCTTATCGTAATAATCTTCCAAAGAAAATCCCATCAGCTTTTCAACCTCGTGAGGATCAAAAAGGCTGAAATCCTGTCTGTTTATCAGTCTTTCCATAAAAATATCAGGTATGCTTATGGCAGGGAAGATATCGTGGGCCTTTCCTTCTGTCATCACCGTTATTGGTTCTTAGGTCAATGAATTCATACAAGTCCTTATGCCAGATATCGAGGGTGATGGAAGCACCGCCCTTCCTTCTTCCAAGCTGGTCTACTGCAACTGCTGTATCATTGTAAAGCCTTACCCAAGGAATGACTCCTCCTGAAGCATTGCTAAAGCCTCTTATATCACTTCCAAGGCTTCTGACCTTGCCAAGATAGATGCCTAAAGCTCCTCCGTGTTTAGATACTTTGGAAAACTTTCGAATTGACATCATATATTGACCACAGGTTGTCCGAAACAGTGCTTATAAAAACAGCTTGAAAGCTGGTTAAATGTTGTACCTGCATTGGCAAGGGTAGGTGTTGCCACCGTCATCTTAAGCTTGCTAAGTAAGTCATAGAAAGCCTTGGCATAATGCACCTTATCCTCTTCTACACTTGCAAGGGATGGCAATAGCCATAAATCTCTCCTGAGGAAGCTCCAGGGACTTCACCATCCATTCCACTGCACGAGGTAGCGGTCTAGCAAGGAGCTTCACTCCCTCATAATTGAAAAGGAAGTCTCTGTCAGGATCTATGTAGTCAGCCAATTCTTTCCTTTGAGCTTTACTATACTTAGTAACAAAATCCTCAGTATATATCCCTCTTTCAACAAGCATTTCTACAAGCTCGTTAAAGTCGCCATAGCCAAAGGTCTTGTAGTTACGGCTAATCTTAGCTTCTTTGTAAAGGTCAAACAAAAACAGCCTGGCTGCCACATACTGCCACTTGCTGTTCATCCTGCTTAGACCACCACCGTTTTCACCCTCGTCATTAACAATGACTTTCTCGATAGCAGAACGAATGAGCACCTGCTGAATTTCTTTGGTGCTCATTCCATTTTTAAACTGAATCTTGGAGTCCATTTCAAGTTCCATAGGATCGCAGCCATCCAGTCCTTCACAGGCAAGGGCTACCATCTTCTTGGTCTTTTCAACGCAAAGATTCTCATATTTTCCATTACGCTTCTTTATCAAAATGTCCATATATATTGTGCTTCCTTTTCTTTTTTTAATACTACATTTTTGATATTATAGCCTATGTAAATGGTTTTTGTAAACCTGTTAAATTATAAAAATCCTCTGCCTGTTATATGTATAATTTTACAAAAATTATATTGTAAGCAATATTACATATAAAAGACAGAGAATATAGGTTTCTACATCAATCTACCTCTATCAGTCTCATGCTCTTTTTAGGGTACTTTTCACCTGCACATACTGAATTAATTCTCCTTTCAAGCTCATCCATGTTTTTCTATACTGTAGAAAGGATCTTCTGATTTCATTAAAAGTTTTTCAGCTTTATTTTTAAATCTTCAGCAATATTCAAGTTATTCTGCATCATAGTATTACTCCTTTCCATACCTTTTAATTATGTATACTCACGCAAATTTTCGCAAGCATTTTTAATATACATAGTGCTACAACATTGAGTTATAAATACCTTCGCTATCTTACTAATATAGTCTTCCTTTAACTTCCGTATTGTGTCACTGACTTCACCCTGATATTATCATAAGTTATTTCTAAGTATTGTACTGATATAGTTACCTTTTTGCCTTGCTATGCAGGCAGTGGCAAAAAGTCATTGTAGCTGCATAGGCTCATATTTATAGGATGGATCTGTAAGTACAGGCATCGAATAGTATGCATTCTTTTTATTTTTCAGGTCAATGTACCATTTTTCCACCGATATTTTTCTAAATGTCTCACCCATATAAATCGTAAGATAATCAAGCATCTTGCTATCTGCGATCAGGTCTTTAATCTCCTTATAGTTAGCTAAAGAATCCAGCCTTCAATCTCGTCAAGCGACTCAATGCTGTAATCAAGCTTTCAAGTTCTGCTCTTTTGGCAAATTCTCCCGTAAAATAATCCATCTTAAAGTCAATTAGAATAAGCCATTCCTCAAAATCATCCCTGTGTATATGCCATATTAAACTCCTTTCACTATTTTTCTTTAGCTTTTTACCCTAATCATCCTATTTACTACCCTCTATTATTATACTAATCAAACAGCCGCTAACTATGATGTCCTTTTCTTCATCAGTCATAGCACCTAAAGACAGCTCTATCTCCTTAGTTCCGTTTTCATTTACTATCACAGCCTTCACACTGCTTTCTCCCTTTTCTATAGCAGACTTAATTCCCTTGATATAGATAAAGTCTCCTTTATGGAAAGGAATATTTTCGTCTTCATAAATAAACGGTATCATACCCCAGTTCATCACATTTGAGCGGTAACGCTTGGTGGCATAGGCTTTCGCAATATTGGCAAGACCTCCCAGTACACGCTGACAGCTTGCAGCCTGCTCCCTTGCAGAACCATCCCCCGGCTTTACTGCATAGATGGCACTTCCTATCTCTGTTAGTTCCGCCTTAAAGTCCTCATCATAGGCCTGAAGTATAGCAATGGCCTCATTTAGCTTATCATCGGTAAAAGTCTTACCACCAAGCCTTTCCTCCTCCATACTTCTAACCTTCTTTGCCTCGCCCACATAGTCAGGATCCTTCCTTGATAATGTGAACTCTGCAAGCCCCAGAGGGTTTGAGCGGTAAGAGCTGGTTTCACCCGAAGGGATTAGCTCATCAGTAGTAGTAACAGGATCGTGGATTTCGGATACTATCTTGATTAAGATATCATCTGCAAGCCTCTCCATCTTTGGCCATAGGTACTATATTAGGTCCATATTTAAGCTCTGCATTAAAATCAGGCCTTCCTACACCGTTAAATACCCTGTTATCATATATTTTACCGTCAAAGAAATACTTTGGATGGCTGTATTCCACATCTATCTCACAGGCAGAGGTAAGCCTGCCCTTATTTGCCGCTGTTGCAGCTATACTTCGTGCATCCATAAGGGCAACGGAGGCCATCTGACCACTGCCGGGCTTACTGCCCTCCCTGCTTGGGAAGTTTCTTGTAGAATGTCTAATTGAAAATGCACGTTAGCTGGCACATCCCCCGCACCAAAGCAAGGTCCGCAAAAAGCAGACTTAACTAGAGCTCCTGTTTCCATAAGGGTGGCTACGGTACCGTTTCTAACGAGTTCTATGTAGACAGGCTGGCTTGCAGGATAGAGACTAGTGAGAACTCATCATTTCCTATGTATTTTTCCCTTGAGGATGTCCGCAGCCGCACATAGGTTCTCAAAGCCACCGCCTGCACAGCCTGCTATTATTCCCTGGTCTACTTGGATTCTGCCATTCTTAATCTTGTCAGTTAGCTTAAAGTTGATATCTTTTTCCAAAGCTTACCTTTAGCCTTTTTCTTCAACCTCGTGCAAGATATCCTTAGGATTCTTGTTTACATCGTCTACCAGATAGGTATTGCTAGGATGGAAAAGGCATAAGCTATCATAGGCCTTATCTTACTAAGGTCAACCTCTATTAGTCCATCATAATAAGCAGGTGCACTAAGCCTTAGCTCCTTATAGTCATTTGGGCGGTTATGAATCTCATAAAACTCCTTCACCTTCTCATCTGTTTCCCAGATTGATGAAAGGCAGGTAGTCTCGGTTGTCATAACATCTATGCCTATTCTATAGTCCACACTTAGATGCTTTTTATTCCATCTCCGACAAATTCCATTATTTTTATTGTTTACATATCCCCTGTCAAAGACCTCACCTATGATGGTAAGGGCTATATCCTGAGGTCCTACACCCTTTACAGGCTCTCCCGTAAGCCTTACTGCTACCACCTCAGGACAGGCTACATCATAGGTCTGGCCAAGGAGCTGTTTTACAAGCTCAGGACCGCCCTCTCCTATTGCCATGGTTCCAAGTGCACCGTATCTTGTGTGGCTGTCTGAGCCAAGTATCATCCTGCCACCGCCTGCAAGCACCTCCCTTGCAAACTGATGAATGACAGCAAGATTAGGTGGTACATACATACCTCCAAACTTCTTGGCAGATGAAAGCCCGAATAAATGGTCATCTTCATTTATGGTGCCGCCCTACCGCACAAAGTGAGTTATGGCAGTTGGTAAGGGCATAAGGCACAGGAAACTTCTTTATCCCTGAGGCTATAGCTGTCTGTACTATGCCTACAAAGGTTATATCGTGGGAGGCAAGGCAGTCAAACTTAAGCTTAAGGTTCTCCATATCCTCTGATTTGTTGTGAGCACGCAGTATGCCATAGGCTAGAGTATTTTTTCTTCGCCTCTTCCTTAGTTATACTTACTCCAAGCTTACCAAGTCTTTTCTTTCTATGTCGGTTCCGTCTTCAAGAACTTCACCATTCACTATATATGCTCCGTTTCTGATAATCTAATCATATTTCTCCATTCTGCCAGCTAAATTTACCAATTTTTTTCCTATAATAAAGCATTTTTAAAATAATTATCAAGTATACCTCTTGTCATAATAGCAAATCTGTAATAGAATTAAGCAGATGATACTAATATACTAACCAGGAGGTAACTATGAGGCATCTTATAAGTCCACTTGATTTTTCAGTAGATGAGACCAATTATATCTTAACACTTGCAGGTGACATATACAGAAACCCTGAAAAATACAAGGATATCTGTCATGGTAAAAATTAGCTACTTTGTTTTATGAGCCGAGTACACGAACCCGCCTTTCATTTGAAGCTGCAATGCTTAATTTGGGCGGTAGTGTTCTCGGTTTTTCTGAGAGTTCCTCAAGTTCAGCAGCCAAGGGAGAAACTGTAGCCGATACGATTAGGGTGATCTCAGCCTATGCTGATATCTGCGCTATGCGCCATCCAAAGAAGGTGCACCTCAGGTGGCTTCGATGTATTCTTCTATCCCGGTTATAAATGCAGGTGACGGCGGACACAACCACCCTACCCAGACATTTTACCGATATCCTCACCATCAAAGAGCTTCTGAGGAACATAGGCAATATGACAGTTGGGCTCTGCGGCGACCTTAAGTTTGGAAGAACTGTTCATTCACTTATTCAAGAGCTTGTAAGATATCCTGAAATTAAATTTGTTCTTATTTCTCCTGAGGAATTAAAGCTTCCTGAGTATGTAAAGACTGAGATACTGGATGCAAATAATGCTCCTTACGTGGAGACTGCCTCCCTTGAAAAAGCCCTGCCTGAGCTTGATGTCTCTATATGACCAGGGTACAGAGAGAACGTTTCTTCAACGAGGAGGATTATATAAGGCTTAAAGATACCTACATCTTAGACAAGGCTAAACTAAAAGGTGCTAATCTGACCTTATGATACTTCATCCTCTTCCAAGGGTTAATGAGATATCTACCGATATAGACGATGATCCTAGGGCAACTTATTTTAAGCAGGCAAAATACGGTGTTTATGTAAGAATGGCTTTGATACTACGTTTACTGGAATTGGCATAGGAGGTAATTTATGTTAAATATTAGCGGTATTAATTCAGGTTATGTTATCGACCACATACCTGCCGGACTGTCAATGTCCATATACAGATATCTGAATCTTGGTAAATATGATAATCAGATAGCCATTATTAAAAATGCAAAGAGCTCCAAGATGGGAAAAAAGGATATAATTAAGATAGAGGGAATACCCGGAGAGCTTAATCTTGAGCTTCTATCCATCTTTGGAGATAGCATTACAGTAAATGTAATAATGGACGGTGTTATCAAGGATAAGATTCATCCTAGCCTTCCTGAAACAGTAAATGATATATTTACCTGCAAGAATCCACGTTGTATAACCTCTGTGGAGCGTGGACTTAAGCATGTATTCAAGCTTACCGATAAAGAGCACATCACTTACTGCTGTGTATACTGTGAGCAGGCTTACAATATGAATAAATAGTAGGGAGATTATGGAAGAAAAACAAAGAAAAAGAAACTAAAATCAAGAAAATAAAGCGGTTACTTGCCCTTATCGGGATAGTACTTCTACTTGCGCTATATGGTATTACTCTTATTACCTCCTTTATGGCAAGTCCCGCAGCCAATGCTTTATTTATTGCGAGCCTTGTATGTACCGGGCTTCATACCTGTTGCCATCTACATATTTATCTGGTTGCTAAAGTTTAGATAAAAGTATGTATATTGTTTTAAAATCCTATACACTTTTAACAAAGTTTATTTTAATCTTGTTTTTCCACAATTAAATAGTGTATAATCTATTTTAGATGGAGGAAGTAAAGTACTCTAAGAACTATGATCTAAGTGTCAAATGTTTTTGACACTCATATCAAACAACAATATTAATAAAGGAGAAAAATTATGAAGAAATATGTATGTGATGTTTGTGGATGGGAATATGATGAAGAGGCTGGATGTCCAGAGATGGGAATAGCTCCTGGAACAAAGTTTGAGGATCTTCCGGACGACTTCGAATGTCCTAGAGTGTGGAGTAGGCAAGGATATGTTTTACTGAGCAGTATTAGGTAAAAATGCTGTCACCTTCAAAAGCGAATGTGACAGCATTTTTTATTATTTAATAAATTCTATACTTGTTAGTTTTACTGTAATTACTGTATATCTTCTTTCCTCCGACCTTTACAAAGGCACGGACCTTCACATAGTAAGTTTTTTCCTGCCTGAGCCTTGTTTATCATAAACTTGGTCTTTTTCGGAGAATTAGAAATCATTTTCTTTGCGTGACGGAATTTTTTATTTTTAGCAAATACCACTTCATATCCGCTCACACTATCATTCTTACTTACCTGAAGCTTTAGCTTGCCACGCTTTGAAGCTTTGTTATAAGAGCTGCTTGAAGCATACACGTACACATTATTTGGTACAACAGTTACCTTCTTTGACTTTATTATCCTGCCATCCGGAGTAGAAACAGTTATCTTCGCAGTACCGTACTTGTTGGCTCTACAGTACCTTTCATAATCATACTCAAATACTCCACCGTTCTTATCGTTACCAAGGCTTAACACATTGCTGTCAACCTTGATTTTTACTACATCACTTGCACTTGATGGGAGAGTCCTTATATTAAGCCTTACATGCTCCCCTATTTTGATGGTTTTTGGAACTCTGGATAAGGATATGCCAGTCACAGGTTCCAAATCAAAGAAGGAAACCTCATAGGAAATAGGTTCTCTTAGCCCCGTAATCTTAACGCCAAATCTCTCTCCATTTGCATACCTTTTTATTCCGTCAGGTCTGAATATGATGCAGCCACTCAAACCATAGTTTACATTATTTACGTTAAAATATCCGTCTGAATGAGCTTTGCTAAATTGCCAGATTTTGTTATCTCTATACCTTGTAAGCTCCACCTTAACATCAGAAGGGTTAACTTCATATCCAAGTGAAATACTCCAAGGAAAATCAGAATTAATATACTCAGTAGGCATATTCATAGCAGGCCATATCACACCGTATTCGGGAGAGCTGCCAAAGGCACCGTCATGAGCATAGGTCGCTGAAAAATTGTTGTAAAATCCAAATCCTATAGACTTCATGGAAGGATTGAGTATCCAGCGTCTATGGCCAATCCTATCAATGTTAGTTGAGTCGCCGTCATTCATGTATCCTAACACAATACCTGAGTCTATATTGGTATAACCCATTGCAAGATTGCTATGAGCCGCTCCTTCAGCACCTAGTCTGTATAATTCATCCGACATACCATAAGGCTTTGACGGAGTATGTGTGAGCTGACCATTTACAGCGCTAACCACACTTGCCCCCTGTGCAAGCTTTATGTACTTCTCATTTAATACCACGTTTGAAGACAATCCCGCTATATATCTAATCTGATTGATGGTATTCAGAGCAGACTGCATAGTCTTCTTATCTAATCTTCCCAGAGAATAAGGTGCTCTTCCTATAGGCATTTTCTTCAAGCTTTGCTATAGAATAAAAAAATCTGACGGATGCTTTTTACAAATCTCCTTATCTCATCCACTGTTCTATAAGCTACATTTATACCCTTACTTTTATTATTATCTGCTAAAACACCATCTATACTTTACATTTTTTTATCTTTTGAGCCATTATCCTCTGCTTTTAGCAGTATATATATTATCATTTATATGTGTTACAGGCAGCGCAGATATCATAATCCCGCATACCAAGATGGCAGTTAATCTATGCTTAAATCCTTTTATCAAGACTTACTTCCTCCATTTTTTTAAACAATTACCCAAACTAATAATATTTTACACTAAAAGCAACAAATTGTTTATGAGAAATTTAGGTTTTTATAAAATTTTAGTTAAAACTAACTATATTGAGTCTAAAAAGGCTTACAGTATCAATTCCTGTAAGCCTTTTGGTTATTTTATTATTAGTATATCCTATATGTATCTGTCTTGCCATATGCTCCGTATATCTTCTTTACCACCAACCTTTACGAAGGAACGAGCTTTTGATATAATAAGTACGTCTTGATAATGCATTATTTATTGTAAACTTTGTCTTTTTTTATATGAATTTGAGATCAACTTTTTTAGCATATTTGAAGTTCTTATTTGTGGAGTATAAGACCTCTATAGCCGCTCACAGTCTTGTCCTTACTTACTTGCAAGCTAATCTTGCCATATTTTTGTACCATATATATATCTGCTTTCTGTAGAATAAATATATACATCTGAAGGGATAACAGTTATCTTCTTTGACTTCGTTATTCTTCCATCATAAGTAGATACATTTATGGTTGTCGTGCCGTATTTGTCTGCTTTAATATCGAACCCGTTGTCAGCATCATACTCATATATGCCGCTGTTCTTGCCTTTATCTAGTCTTAAAATCCTGCCATCTACCGTAACTCTAACTATTTTCTTAGCACTTTCAGGTAAAAACTTGATACCTAGGTCTAAATTCTCACCTAGTCGGATAATACTAGGCGTTTTATCAAGTGAAAGTCCGGTAATAGGCACCAAGTCAAAGAAAGATACCTCATACGAAAGAGGCTTACTAAGCCCTGTGATATTAACTTTGAACTTCTCCCCTGCTACATATCTTTCGATTCCATCAGGCCTGAAAATAATGCAACCCTGCTCACCATATCCGCCATTATTTACATTAAAATAACCATCCGCAGAAGACTTGCTAAATTTCCATGTCTTATTGTCTGAAAGCCTAATAAGTTCTACCTCTACGCTGTCACTTACTGCATAGCCCATCGATATACTCCATGGGAAATCCTTGTTAAAATACTCTGTAGGCATATTCTGTGCAGGCCAGATTACACCATATTCAGGTGAATCTCCGAATGAATTGTCATGAGCATAGGCAGCGGTATAATTGTTGTAATAGCCAAAGCCTGTTGCCTTCATAGAAGGATTTAACAGCCAGCGTCTGTGTCCCAGCCTGTCTATGTTAGAAGAGTCACCATCCTCCATATAGCCATATACTAAGCTGGTGTCTATATTGTTATATCCCATAGCTATATTGCTGTGAGATGCACCCTCTGCACCTATTTTGTATACTTCATCTGACATTCCAGCAGGCTTTTCAGGATTATGTGTAAGAACGTCATTTACAGAATTTACCACGCTTGCGCCCTGAGCCTGTTTTTACGTACTCATCATTTAATACCACATCAGAAGAAAGTCCTGCTATATATCTAATCTGATTAAGTGTATTGAGTGCAGACTGCAAGGTCTTATACTTTAGTCTTCCTAGCGAATACGGTGCCTCTACCAAGAGGCTCTTCCTCATATTCTACAGGCGATGTAAAAATCAGCAGGATGATCCTTTACAAAGTCCCTGATTTCATCTTCTGTATGATAGTCTACATTGACACCTACATTTTGCGTGTTTACACCAGAGTCATCGCTGTAATCATCATCCGTATACAGATTGGTATTATCATCAGTATTCGTCTGCCTTAGCAAGATAAGCATTATTTCCTGTATTTACAAAAAGGAAAGCCTGTAATTATCACACTCGGTTAAGATTGCAGCTATTATCTTATTCCTGAAATCTTCTTCTCATATCTCCTCCTATTTTAAAACAAAAATAACCCAAACTACTTGTATTTTACATTATTCTGATTCAGGTGTCAAAAATATTTGACTATCTAATCCAACAACCATAAAATACTCTCAGTAATTTGGGTTATGTTTATATACTCATCTAAACTTAACTGTATATACTTCAAAAAGGCCTAAGCTTAAGACTAACTGCCTTCACTTTCTTTTCCGTAAGCATTTACAGCCTCTTCTACCTTAAGCTCCTCTTCTTCATTTTCAAGGAGGTCACAGGTAAATGCCTTGGTAAACTTTGTATCTACCAAAAGCTTAACTGTTGTCTTTGCATTATCTCTCTCAAAAAGTCTGATTACAGTGCCTTCACCCTCTTCAGCCTTCTTGATAGTCTCTATTACAACATTCTTCTTATCTACATTTGCGTAGGAATATACATCCTCTGCCATAGCCTTCTTCACTGTCTTTAGTGGCTGATTGAGATTGTATGCTTCATCAGAAACATTGCTATAGCGCCAGCTCTCTGCGTGAGGATAGAGGGCATAGTGAAGAAATGCTCTTCCTGGTCAGTCGTAGGATTAGGCTCAATACCTGACTTAATAAGAGTGAGTCCAAGTACACCGTCTCTTATTGAGTGCCCATACTTGCAGTCATTAAGGAGGGCTACACCATAGTGTCCCTCTGAGAAGTCCATCCACTTCTGAGCACAGCTTTCAAATCTCGCCTCATCCCAGCTTGTATTGGTATGCACCTTTCTTACTGCATTACCAAACTGAATCTCAAACGTAGCCTCATCGGAGTGAATATCTACAGGGAAGTGAACCTATGAAGATGCTGGTTATCCTTCCAGTCTACAAAGGTCTCGAAGTCTATTCTTCTGTTATCAGCATAGAAGTGAATCTTCTGTCTGATGAAGGAATTGCTTATCTTTCTCTCTACAAGAAGGGTAGCTCTTACCTCACCTATTTCAATCCACTCTAGCTTCTCTACAGAGAGAGCATCCCAGTACTTTTCAGTATAGAAGATATCTATATCCCAGTTATCATAGTAAATAGACTTATCCCCATCACATACGAAGGAGGTTACCCTTTTCTCCGGCCTTAAGTACCTCTCTCATCATTTTCCTTGTCAAAAATACTTGAAAAAAATGCATTTTCATCAAGTTCAATCTTGTAAAACGGAGTTTCAAGGCTCTTATCACCGTTTAATATAAATGGACTTTCAGGCTTAGCTGCTGTCTTATCAAAATACAGAGTTCTATAGCCCTTTGAAGGTATATTCTCTACAAATGCAATGGCTCCATCCTTGTATGCCTGAACCTTTAACTGCACTTCCATCCTCGTACTTAAGTCCCTCATAACTTCCTTCAGGAAGTATGGCAATATCTGAACGGTTTATGTCCTGTAGTTCCATACAGTTATACCTTCTTTATCTCTGCAAGTGCTTTCAAGTCTGGCTAGAAGTCTCCTGTTCAAGTTCCTTCGCAATACTTGCATACTCTTCCTTTGTTACCTCGTATACTTCCTTGATTGAAGAACCCGGAAGGATGTCGTGGAACTGGTTAAGAAGGACAATCTTCCACATATCATCAAGCTCTTTTAACAGGATAAGCAATCTTCTTGTCTGCCAGAACTGAGAAGAATTCAAGGTCCATAAGTCCAAGCTCTGACTTTCTGTTGCTTCGCTTATTCCTTGCCATAGAGGTGTAAGTTCCTCTGTAGTACTCAAAGTAGAGCTCACCTTCCCAGGTCTCTAGTCTCTTGTTATCCTTAACCTTGCCTCAAGCTCTTCAAAGTACTTGCATCTGAACTCTCTTCTTACCTTAGGATACCCTTAACTCCCTTTTCCATTCTTCTAGCGGTCTCAAGCATTTTCTCTGGTAGGACTCGCCTCCACCGTCCCAAAAGCCGTATGAGATGAGGGATGTCGTTGTTGATACGCTTATTCTGATAACGCTCCCAGCCTCCCATAAGTGCATCAGGATGAAGTTCACATTGTAGGTTGTAAAGAAATTCACCACAGGCTGTCCTATTCCCAGTGTGGTTATCATGTGTAAATATCTCCGAACCATCTATACCACGCCATATAAAGGTATCGTTAGGTATCTTGTTAAACTGGTTCCAGGCAAGCTTGGTGGTCATAAAGTACTTGATTCCGCTTCTCTTCATTATCTGAGGAAGAGAACCTGAATAGCCAAATACATCAGGAAGCCAAAGTACCTTATTGTCTACACCGAATTCATCCTTAAAGAATTTCTTTCCGTGCATGAACTGCCTTACAAGAGACTCACCGGAAGTGAGATTGCAGTCTGCCTCAAGCCACATACCGCCCTCAGGCTCCCCACACTCCCTCTTTTACCTTTTCCTTTATCTTCTCGTAGACTTCAGGATATCTTTCTTTAAGGAATACATAGAGCTGAGGCTGGCTTGACATGAACTTATACTCAGGATATTCTTCCATAAGCTTAAGCACTGTGGCAAAGCTTCTTGCAACCTTCTCCCTGGTCTGTGCAACTGTCCACCACCAAGCCACGTCTATATGGGTATGTCCTATACAGGTAGCTATTACATCACTATAGCCTGCATGCTCTTCATATAGGGCTTTTTTAAGGTACTCGCGGGCAGCCTTAATGCCGTCATAGAACTCTTTTGTATAAGGAGTTCTAAGGTCAAGGAAGTTAACTGCAGTATTGAGGGTTTCTTCAATATCCTGCCTGTTCTTATCATCCTCAGCCATTCTAGGGAAGGCGGCAAGAGGTACCCAAAAGGTCAAAGTAAAGGCCTTCTACTTCCTCATCTATCTCAATAATCGAAGCAATGAAGAGGAACTCATCATGGAGGATTCCGCTGTATGCCTGTATATCAAAGTTAATCTCATCACCGCTCTTAAAGCTATCTCCTAGGAAAAGGAGTCTGTGGTTCATATCCATTCCCTGAACTATTTTATTATTGATAAATACAAGGAACTGCGGATTCTTTGCATCATCCCACTCATCAATCTGTGTAGCAAGCTTTAAGAATATTCTCTTCCCGCTTATGCTCTCAGGAACCACGAATTTCTTCTTAAACCAATAATGCTTTGTCCTTGCATACCAGTGCATATTTAAGGAATCAAACTCTGCAAAGTCAGGCCCAGCACTTTCTGCCTCCTCAGGTCTAAAAACTGTCCTTCTTTATACTGCCATTTATCTAGTTCAAGCTTCTGCTTTTACTTTTAAGTTTGTCAAGATTATCACATATAACCTTGACACGCTTATCCAAAATATCTCATAACTGCCTCCTTATAAAAATATTACCCAAATTATTCAAATCTCATTTAGCATAGATTAAGATAACACATATTGATATCTTGCACAAGATACTTTGAACAATTTGGGTTAAAGCCTTATTCATCCTACTGTAATTCGCAGAATAAGAGGTTTTTGGCCTAAGGCTTAAATAACTAGAATTTATAGTGCGTTCTTTTTAACATAGTCAAGAAGTCTCTTTACAGTTGTAAATGCAAGTCCTGTGACTGTATCTGCACAGCCATAGTATATAGCAATCTTTCCACTTTCCTTATCATGTAAGGCGGCACAAGGGAATACTACGTTTGGTACATCTCCCATACACTCATACTGTTCCCAAGGAGCCATTATATAATTCTTGCTGCGCGCAATTACCTTCCAAGGCTCATTAAGGTCAAGGAGTGCCGCTCCCATACGATATACAAAACCATTACAGGTGTTAATTACACCATGGTAAATCATAAGCCAGCCTTCATCTGTCTCGATAGGAATAGGACCAGGTCCTATCTTAGTTGACTGCCAGGCAGAAATGTCATCTTTAATTGTACCCATTACGTGTCTATGCCTGCCCCAGAACTCCATATCCTTACTCTGGCTTATAAAGATATCACCAAAAGGAGTATGACCGTTATCACTTGGTCTGTTAAGCATCATATATAGACCGTTTATCTTTCTAGGGAATAAAACTCCGTTTCTGTTAAACGGAAGGAAGGCATTTTTCAAGCTGTACAAACTTCTCAAATCAAAGTGTAAGCAACGCCTATTGTAGGACCATGATAACCGTTACACCAGGTCACATAGTATCTGTCCTCTATAAAACAAACTCTAGGGATCATATCTATATTCTCTCTTAAGTATCTCTTCATCTGCACCTTCAAACTTGATGACTCATCTTCTATCTCCCAATTAATTCCGTCTTTCACTCTTACCAACAAAAATATCCATACTTATGGAACGTGTCACATCTAAATACCCCTGCAAAGCCGTCTTCAAATCTAACCACTGCACTGTTAAACACACTGTTTGAAATCTTGTTTCCATCTCTTCCTATAATCGGATTGCCCTGAATATCTCCAAACCGGCTCTTTTCCTCCGGTATTATCTTCCTCCCAAGGTATCTGAGGTAATTTATTCTCACTATTCATCTTCATTCTCCTGATATTCTAATCTTGAAAGAGTTTTTTTCCGTCAATCGTCACATTACGGACAAATTCGGGAAAAACTCTTCTATTTTCATAAAACAGTGTCTAATTTTGTCTTATGTTTATCTGTAATTTAATTATTTTGCAGCGTCAATCTGCTCCTGAGCCTTCTTCTGCATATCGTCAAAGCCTGCTTTTCTCATCTCTTCCATCATCTGTGGAACTACCTTCTCAGGATCTGATGTACCTGTGAAAAGCTCACTCTTATACTTGTTGTATATCTCAACACAGTTAACCATTTCATCTTCAAAATCAGTTACATCTAAGTTGATACCAAGTACAGGTGAAGCGATAGCCTTAGCATTAAGCTCCTTAACTTCATCCCACTGATTGAAATCTACATCATCTCTCTGTGATACGATGAAGAATGAACCCTGTGTATAACCAGCCATCTTCCACTCGTCATTATTCTTATGAACCTTCTTATCAGCAGTATATGTCCAGTCATCACCTTCAAGGCCGTAGAAGAATGAATCTCTTACATAAGTATCTGTGTTTACAAGCTCTAAGAACTGAAGAGCCTTGTCAGGATGCTCACAGCTAGCTGATATACAGTTAAGAGAACCACCAACTGTTACGTTTGAAATAAGTGTATCGCCCCAAGGCACTGCTACTACTTCCTCGCCCGATCTTCAGGACCCCATACTGTCTTTTTGCTGCACTGCTCCAGCCCTGTTCAATACTTTGAAAGGTCTGTATTTTGGCTTCTCTGCAAGTGTAGCTGCGTCAGCATTGATAAGTCCGTCCTTGTACCCACTTATGAATGAGTTTCAGCTCTTTCATAACATCTTCCTGCTCGAAGATAGGAACAAGCTTCTTTGAGCTGTCTGTGAACTTTACTCCAAGTGCTGGAAGTCCCATCTTGTCATAATTCTTAGCAAGTGAGTTAGATACACCTTCTTATGAGGATAAATGTGCTGTCTCTCTCGCTATTCTTAATCTTTGTTAATGGCTCTGTTAAGTCCTCAAGAGTCTTTAACTTGTCAACATCAATATATACTTCTCAAGTAACTTCTTTACAAAGATAAAGTAAAATGTCATTGAGCTGTCCTTATATGTAGGGTACAGCATAAATCTATCCGTTTACCTTGCTGCATTCCAGTAGTCTTCAGGCATAGAAGAAAGAAGCTTGGGTGCGTTATCCTTAAGTAAGTCTGTAATGCCGAGAGCTCCCATCTTTACATCCTGTACATAGGTATTAGCGTTGGTAAACCTAATGTCATAGTCACCACCAGTATTTACAAGTGTGCTTCTTCTGCTGTACCCAATCACCCCAGCTTACTACTTCAACATCGATATTTACACCGATTTTCTCAGCTAAATACTTGTTGATATGTTCTCCTGCCATCGCCTCATGGTTACTCAGGCTGGCCGCTGCCTACCTGTACCCATTTGAGATTTACTATCTCACCTGTCTTTTGCAGTGCTTGTTGCCGATGCTGGCACTTGATGTCTTGGAAGCAGAAGCCGCCTGACTTGTTGTGCTAGCTTTGTCTTAGACTGGCTTGTCTTTTTCCTCAGTCTTTTGCTCTCTAAGCTGCAGGTTAAAAACCATAGATGCTCCAAGAGCTAGTAGCTAACAGTTTTCCCCATCTTTTTTCTATGTTAAAGTTCTCCTTTTCCTTTTTACACATTTTATCTAAAAGCTTTTATAGCTTAAGATTTAACCTTAACCGCACCTATTGTAGGGTCCGGTTTTAAAATATCTCTGGAAGAATGGATAAGCACAAGCTATAGGAACTACTATATAACCTAGCAAACGCTATCTTACTGGATTCTCATAGATGTTGCCGATACCGCTGAATACTACACCACCGTCCGGATGTTTGTACAGAACTGTATAGTTCTAACTCATGCTAGTGATAGAAGGCCTGAAGTGATGAGGTCCTTATTTCTTATGTAAAGAGATGATAAGAACCAATCATTCCAGTAACCAAAAGCTTAAGAAAAGTCCGATTGTAGCAATTACTGGCTTTTGATATAGGAAGCACATTATTTTTACAAATATACCAAGCTGAGTAGCTCCGTCTGACTCAGCCGACTCAATAACCGAGTCAGGTATTGTGGTTCTAAAGAACGTCTTACATATAATTATGTTAAAAGACGAAACTGCAAGCGGAAGTATGCGTGCCAAAAGCGTATCACTGCACCAAGAGCTTTGCTCGTTTACAACGTGAAGCTGTAGGCAAGACCACCGTTGAATATCATCGGTAAGGAATATAACCCAGTAAAAAGTTCTGCATGGCTTATAGTCTGTCTTGAAAGCACTATACCTCATCGAGGCAGTAAGACCGAGTCCGAGGATTGTACCTCCCATTGTTACTATCACTGATATCCAGAGTGCCTTTGAATCATCATCCTTTCTTTCCGGAAAGATACACAGATAGCTGCATCGGAAAGTTCTGTCGGGTACGAAATCTGTGCTGCACTACCAGCGAGAGAAGCCTCAGATGAAATCGAAAGTGATAAACACGGCACCACCGGCACTCATACATGGCATAAGGATAAAATTGTAAAATAATATTGAAAAGTAATGTTTGTTCCGGACCTAATCTGCTAAGTCTTTACTCCTTCTTTACATTTCTATTTTCCACTTTAATTCTCCTTAGTTAAATGATTGCCTGTTCTTGTTTATCTCTTAACCACAAAGTTTGCTGCAAGTAATGGTGATACAGCAAGCCATAGACTGAGCTACAGTGAAGCTGCGGCAGTCTTTCCGATAGGAACATCTGACTGCAGCAATGCATTACAAACACATAGGTAATGCAAATGTGGATGCCGCATCACGTAAGGAAGCTAGGAATCTGCTGTGTTACCCGATAGAACAAACCGAAATCTGAGCAGGAAAAATTCTTCCTACATATCCAATATGAACATCATTATAATTACTGACTTAAGGCTGGGCAGTGTAATGTACTTGGTCTGCTGCCATTTGTTTGCACCGTCACAACCGCAGCCCCACAAAGGCTTGAATCACTCCGTAATGGCAGGCAAGATAAACTACCATGCTGTACCCGATACTTTCCACTGCTGCATTAAATATCAGCGTGACAGCGTCGCACTTAGGCTCTGAATACCAGTTTACCTTTTCCATTCCAAAAGGAGGATAAAATGTTGTTGATAAATCCCTTTATCCTGGCTGAGGAAAGCGCATACAAAGTAGCTTACAACCACCCAGGACATAAAGTGAGTAGCGAACATCATCGTCTGATATATACTTTGACTTAAGCTCCTGCTGTGAATGAGACTCATCATTATAGCCAAAGTAACAGGAACGATAATTCCTAAGAATAGTACATACAACACGCGTTATTGTATTCCTAAGCAAAAGCACAAAGTCATTTTGAGTTAGTAAAGTACTTGCAGTTCTCGAATCCAACCGACGTACTTTCTTGAGGTACTGCAGGAACTTGGTCCTAGGTCTTTAACCTAAATTCCTTAAAGCAGTACTCATACCAAACATAGGCAGGTAACAAAGCTTGCAGATGTACCAAATACATGTGTGTCTGCGTGCTAAGGTCAATCGTGGTGTCATCTCTTGTAACCACTCTTTTTCTTAGGGCAGAGAGCTGCTTTATCACGCCATTATCCCTCCTGCTGTGAAGAGTGCATTAGTAAGTCCCTTCCATTTCTAATCTAAGTTACATTTTATCATAGATTTGACTGTTTGGTCAAACATTTTATTTACTAAATGTTGCAAACTAAATATTTTGTGTGTGACACAATTAATCAAATGATGGAATATGCTACCAAGGCATCCTATTATTGGAGTTACTCTAACTCGTAAGACTACTCAGTTATTCTCGATCTGTCTGCATACCAGCACAACCTTAGTTACTCCTTCCAAGCATACTCTCCTTGAGTCCGCTCTATAGATCTCCTTATGCTTCATATACACCATATTTCAAGTTCTTCCGCAAGCTCTGCCACTTCTTACTTTCTCATCTGCTTGTCTCAGGCACAACTACGGCCCTCTCCTACTCTATTCCAGATATCAATACCTGCAATCGCATTGTCAGCCTTGTTAAACCCGCTTTCTTTTTAGCACTATCCATAGAAAAGCACTGTTTTTCTAAGCCTCCTCTGATTTCTAACAACTCTTTAGACGCTCTGGTTCATATCAGCTATTTCAGCCTTAAACAAGCTCCAGTCTGTCAATACTGTGCGCTTGTAATACAGCTCTGCAGGGTTTGTCTTCTATCAAAGCTTTGCTGCATCTGGAAGCCTTCAAATAGGGAGCACAGCACCCACCAGTCATATGTTCTGATTAAGAGCGGCCTTTCCAGAAGCTCAATATAGGTTTCTGACTGTCATCATACTCACAGGAAGGATAGGGCTTTATTTAGCTCTTCCTTCCTACTCCTCTCCTGAATAAGCATCCAGATTCCAGGTAAATACTCCACTCACATACCATTCCGGTGGTGTCAAATGAAGGATTGTTTCTAAATGCCCAAAATCACCTCCCACCTTAGTCTTAATAGTCCTATGGCCTCATATTTTCTGGTACACGCGTCATAATCTTAACATTAGAGTATGAGGTGTCAATTTCATTTATCAAAGCATTCCAAACCGCAAGCACCCGGACAAAGCAGCAGTGTTAGCCCCTGGCTCTAGCGATAGGCTCGCAGATACCATCTTTTTGGTTTCAGCCATATAGGCCCGAGGCGTGCTATGGTCTCTGTAGGAAGCTCTAATAAACCCAGGAAATGACGTGCCATCTCCCCCAGAACAGCAGAACCTTACCTGAGCGACACACACGGCATCGAGTCTCAAGAAGTCCATATACTATCCTGTCGGTTCCCACCTTTGTCAGCCAGCGCCTTAGACCTCCTCGCGGAGGTCAAACGTCTCATCCGCACACATATTAACCAGCTTTGAGCTAAATATGCAGATACTCATCAAGCATGCTACTTAACAACTCAAAAAGAACTACTCATCAATTCAGACGCATTGTATATGGTGCTGCAATCTTTTCCCAGAACGAAAATCGGCCTTTGCCTGCATGCATCTTCTAAGCTCACGAGATCCTCATAGCCTGCTCTCAGCAATTCATGGAAGACGACCAAAGCTGGTAAGATAGGGCACGTAGTCAATGTCTCTGTGTTCTAGCACTTATCAAGCTCCATAATCTCTTCCGGAGGTAAGCGCTGTCTTCCTCCACATCTCAGAAAATCCTCTAAAAGCAAAGGACTGCTTTGCTCGTAGAGCTGATATTGACTAACCTATACCCTGAGCAATCTATCGTGCCTTTGATAGTGTCTAACTTAAAGCTTCTACCTCTTTGCCTGATCCATGGAAACCTCTTGGCAGCATTTCAGCTTATCCTCATCCTAAGAGCAGGAAGTATGCACCCTTTGCTCTCTTATAATCTGGCAGAGAGTTCACGTGATAGCCATACACCTCGCTCTGTCCTGCTCTAGAATCTCAATCTGTTCTCCTTGTTATGGAAAGTACATAGTTTTGTGGAGGAAGCGCATGACAAGTCTTTTAGCACCGATATCACCCTTTATCTCGCGTTCCTGCAGTAGCGTGTGGCTTTCACGCCGGCACAACGAAGAAGCTCATCCCTTAGCGACCTTGGCAGTGCCCAGCCTGTGCTTGTTCCTTTAGTCTTTCACTCTCTGAAACTATTCTCATCCCGGATTCTACGAAGAACTCACCATTTGTTTCTTGCAAAGTTTTTCTTTTGTTTTAGCATACATGACAGATATAATTCTTAAAAATATATTTTGTTTCTGAAAAGGTGTACGAAGACACTTCAACCAATTGAATAGTAATATGTATTTAAAAATATTTCAAGATGTTTTATAACAATTTTATTGACATATGCATTTATTCTATTATACTTAACATAAGTTAACAAAGCAATTAACATTGTATATATATAATTGTTGTATACTTTAGTATCGTTTTATTATCCAATTATTTTTTATTTAGCTAAACAGCTATACAGGAGGTGGATTGACAATGAGGTTACTATGCAGGATATTGCCGATGCACTTGGAGTATCAAGGGTGAGCGTTTGAAGGTGTTTAACGATCAGCTGGTAGGTGTCTCAAGCACTTTAAAACACAGTGCATATTGGATGATGGCTTCAAAGTCAGCCGCCAGTCTTTCTGCAATCACTGTCTCTAACAAGGATATAATAACTTTAAGAATGTGTCGCTTGTGAAATCAAGGCCTGATTCCTGCTGTCTTTGATATATTATACACATGGCAAAGGAACTTGCTCCTGCACAATGTTAACTTATCGTACATAGCATACAAAGTTCACGATAACAATTACCTGATATACTACAGGTGACAAGTTTTGTATGGAATTGTAGTTATGAACCTTATGACAGACATATTATCAAGAGGTTATCAAAGCTTCCAACCCTAAGGTTTTTCTTGATACCGTGCCTTCGATAACTGAGAAGATGCTTGCTCTGACCTTATGTTAATAGAGGAAGAAGTATATTACAGCTATAATAGATGATAGTGAAGAAAGGCTGTTCAAGGCTTGGCTTATAGGGACAAATGCGCAAGAAACTAATCTGGATAAGTTATCATGCCTGTGATTTGCCTTGTACTACACAATATACCTCTGACCCAAACATGTTATACTGATCGATTAGATATCCAGTTAACAAAGTAAGAGCACCAGAGTTTTTGATCTTGATAAAGGAGATGCCGGATGCCTTTTATCTGTGTGAGCACGTGCACAGCTTGTTTATGTACACCGTGAACACCCTAAGCGCTTCTTCTTAATGCTTCATACCTACCGGTTTTACGGAAGGAGGCGTCAATGTTGCAGTAGATAAGATTACAACAGCTAAAGCGCAAATACGAGCCAACTTGGCAGAAGGTTTGTTTTACAGGTACTTTTACAGAATGGAGCATCCTGCTGCAATATGAAACAGCTATACATCCTGAAATATCCTACTTTTAGTCTTATTTTTCTAATTAGATGAGTTGTTCTAAAGGTTATACAGCATATCCACTGTATAGCCCTTAGTTAGCTTACATTTAACTCCATCTGATGCAAAAGCTTGACTTCCTTCTATCTTTTTCTCTGTTCTTCAAGGTTCATGTTGAATACTTTCTGTTATAAACTGCATCATATAGTCTACAGCGATGAGTAGTATGGCTCCATAATAAACCCCATCTCTATGAACACGGTCACTTAAGTCCATATACTGCACTTTGTAAAATACACTATACCAAGGGCAAACCAGCAACGTACTTTCAAGGCAGATAATCCTTTATAGTTAAACGGTTTATCATTATAATCCCACCAAAGTGCACCAAGATCTTATCGTGTTAACGACCATACTCAAAGAGAGTAGCGGAGATAGCACCTACTCTTCATATAGATTGAGGGTAATTCCCTTAAGAGGCTTGAAATGATGTAGCTCACCATTGCTCCTACCCCTGCAAATAGCAGCAGAAATTTGGACCCTTCCAAAGCTCTATTGGTTATCTTCCCATTACAAAAAGACATATATATTGACTAACCAGCCAGCCTAATAACATGCTATGTAGATAATAAATGCACCAACCATGGTAAAGGTCAGTACTGTAATATTTCTCCACATTTGCGAACATTCAATTTTTCTTGTTATAATAACTAAGCTCATCCATGTATTTACACATCCTTAAATTCCTGTATACAGATGCAAACCACGTTAAACCTTGATCAAGAGCTTTTAAGTCTTCTCCATAACTATTTCACCTATTTCAGAGTTTGTTCCTTAACACCATTGGAAGATACTTTCTATATCTTCCACGCAAGCAGTGATATTCTTCAACAGGCACAGGCCTCTCTGTGACAGGATTCAAACACTCCTGACTCTCATTTTTTGACCTGTCATAAGTCTCCTTGTCATATCCTTTGATTACAAGAGGTATGGTTCCGTTCCTTTTCTGCAGTGGTAAACTTTGTTGCACTTATCACACTGCCTCTTCTTCTAATAGAATGTACTACCCAAAGGTCTTGAATCTATCAATTGTATCTTCATTACCACAAATGGACACTTCATCACTTACCTCCGAGCCAAACAGCGTCTATTTTTCTTCCTTGATATGAATCTATGTATCTTAATATCTGAATTGTTGAATCATTAGTCACCTTTTCTGCTGCCATCTTCTCAGCTGTGGCTGTGGTCTTGAACTCATTGAAGAAGCTGAATACTGGTTCTTCCGGCTACCCCTCTTGACTGCAGAGGTCCTTAGCCACATCTACAGCTCCTGTTCTCTGTCACTAAGCCTGTAGTAATAATAGTAACCGTAACCTGATCCTTATATCATCATATTTGAGCCGTGACGATATTAACATCGCCTCGAGCCCTATCATTTCGAAGATGTGATCAACAGCATCTGTAACTTCCAGATGATGGATATCACCATAGAAACAACTATCATGTCGGTAGCTCCCATGCTATGCTGATATCAAGAAGAGGACCTCGGCAGCTATCTTAACAGCCTACAGCATCTGTTCTTTCCGGTTCCCACACCATTCTATGTAAAGTAGTCCATCTTCATTACAGTGCTTACATCGGCAAGTCAAGACTACATCTGGCATCCTCAGCAATGAGGTTCAGGATACCCTGTACGCCCCTGTCTATCATCAGCTCGTAAAAGCCCTCAGGCTGAGCGTTCATCCATGATTTCAAGAAGCTTCTCATTCTGGATTAGCAATCAGAGTATCCACTACTTCACCTCATCTTATCTATACTGCTGTCTGCATTTTGATCTTCCTTGGTCCTTCAAACCAACGGCCTTGGTTACTACACCAACTGTGAGCATTCCCATCCCGGGTAATCTCAGCAACCACAGGTGCGTGCCCGGCACCTGTACCACCACCCATGCCACCACAGGTAACAAACGCATCAGCTCCCTCTAGCAGCAAGTGCATCCTCCTCTGCTCTCCCAGCAGCCTTTCCCGTGCGTACCCTCAGGCTGCAAGCAGGTTCCTGCGCCAAGTCCCTTTGTGAGCTTCTCACCAATTCTGCATGGTAGGTGCTGCACAGTGAAATTCCGGAAGCCGTTGCTTATCAGTATTAACGCTATCAAACCAACCCCCAACTCCCTCTACTCATCATTCCTGTCAACGGCGCTACTCTGCACACTGCCAAACTCCAACAACACTATCCTGCAAAGCTCCTGATTCTCTCTCTCATCCCTCTCTATCAAGGCCTCTTCCTCCTACACTCATTACATAGTCATCTAATCAATCAATATCTCATACGGTAACTCTGAGAACAAATCAGATAATTTCCCACCTAATAATACATTATATTCAGTACACTGTTATACAATTTTATTATTTTATCTGCCTCATCACTTTATTGGTCTCAGAGGTTCTCTGAGGTGTAGAGTTCCCTTCATTCCTTTTAGTTTTAGGCAACATTTCAAAACCCAGATTTGATATTTGTTCATTCGAAAGCGTTTCTTCTGCCACAGCAAAATTCTTGCACATCTTTTTCATATAATCCTTATTGGCTAGATTGTCTCCGAACTCAAATCCTGTTTATCTCAAGTCCGGTACTTCGATTAATTGCGTGATATCTCAATGCCACCGTGTCACTTCCTAGCATTTCTTAGTCTGCGATTGGGTTGGCTAGTTACGTGGCAGGTATTTCCGTGTGATTATCCGTACTACCGGTATATTGTCCTCTTTCTGTAGGAGTGCTCCCACCATAATACCATCCTTGTCAAAGCAGATACCTCGCATAAAAGTGCGTGACAGCCTACCACCTCTCATAGTTGTATCACTCATACTGTGAAGTCTTGCAGGTCTCACATCACTCATCCACAAATGGAATCGTTATGCTTTATCACATTTAGTAAGCGCAAGTACGTGAGCATGAGTGCCTTTCTACATAGTACTTCTTAATTCCATCCTATGCTTGCTCATCTGTATATATATATTTCCTTTACCTTGACTCTGTCCTGAAGCTAACACAAGACACCCGCTGTCAGTATAAGAAAGGAAAAACTGATGACAAGAGCCACCTCACTTATTACAAAGTCATCTTCTCCTGTTGATTTTATCTTGTTCCATGGTTTATGCTTCTTTGCCTGCCCCACATTATTTTACGTTGTGTAGGCTGAAAGTCTTGCCGCAGTGTGTCGTTTTATATCTCATCTGGCGATATATATAAGAACACCTTATCTCAGAGCATAATGATAACCGCTGTTCCACCAAAGCTGATAAACGGAAGGATAACACCTGTGAAGGAATAACATTGTTACAACCAATATATTAAGTACCACCTGAATGGCAATCTGAGACATTATCCCCACTCAACCAGGGCGCTGAACCTGTCTTTTGCATTCATAATCACTATGAACATCCTATAAAGTATGAGCTCAAACAGCACTATTACCGCTATCCCGCCAAATATGCCAAATTCTCACATACTATGGTAAATATCATATCATTATATGCTCAGGAACCCTGCCCATACTTGCTCACCTGCGCAAGCCCTCTTGCCAAAAAGCTCCTGAGGCTACGCATATAGTCCCTGAAGTATCTGCTGTCCTCGCTCGTCTCAACATTGGCTTGTATTTCCAACCTGGCACTTTCTATATCCTCCAAGGAGCTACCACAGCCTTTATAGCCGCTCATTATAAAGCGCTGCAAGCTCACGATAAGGCAATGCCTTTTTAGCACTACAACAATGTTTTAAGAGCAGCTATATATTCCTGCATCCACATAGTCGCACCGAGGTTTTCTGTGCAATAAAGCCCAACAAAGGCACGACAAACACTGCCAAAAGAATCTCCTGGCATTTATCTTTCCGGCTTTCTGGCAGATATGCTCCAAATGCCACTGACTACAAACTTCTTTGGTACAAATTCAGAGGCTACGAAATGACAAACCGCCCACTATCTATCCACCTCCTCTTGCGCCATTATTTATAGGTAAAGAAGCTGTGTAGCCCCTGAAGAGCTGTCTATGGCAAAGAGCATTATCCAAGGAAGTGAAACTAACAGCGTGAAATTTCCTTCCAAGCAGTCCTTCTAAGTAGAACCTTTGGCATGAAGCTCATTTCTAAACTTAGCCATCTGATGCCCGTAAACTGAGAACAGACGCGCAAACAGGTGTCAATCCCGATTAGTATCACTGTCTTTTTAAGAAAGCATGTTGATTCAAAGATTCTTGCTTTTGCTGCTATGTATGCACTTGCGCTGTAGATGATAATAAGGCGCTCATGGAGCAGGCAAAAGAACTCAGGAAGTGTAAGTGCTGAAAATCATAGTATTTCTATACCAATTCTCTAGTATCTGCTGCCGCAGTCTTCTTACCTTTTCGCCACTTTCCTATAGCATCACCAACCATTTCTTATTATCTCACTATAATGCACTGTAAACCTATAAAACAACAGAGAGAATAGTTGGCCATGCAAACATCGCAACCACTCTTGTCTCCTTCAAAGCTCCTGTCAAATTATTACGTGTAGGTGACATCTTAAATATTCTCTACTGCAGTAACGAAAATAGCTAACCCGAATCATAACCGAAAGTATCTCAGCAAGATATATAAAGGCCACTATTATAATGAATAAAGGATTCTTTGCACCGCAGCCACAAAGCTCTAAGAGCTAAAGAGTCAGATATCTCCTATAAATACCTTACAGGGTATGTATTAAAGATTATACGCGGTAAGTCTATCATTACTGTAGCCAAGGTAAACAGGTGATTCAACTTTAATGAGAATATCAAAACATTTATTATAACAACAGCTACTGAGTTGCAAGTCCATCCAGTCTGTCAGTGTGTGTTGGCACCTGTTTACAGTACCGGCCACTATGATAAAACATGGGTAAGGAACAATACTAAGGTTCAAAACCACCTGTCCTCCTGTAAAAGGTAGGTATAAATCTGTGTAAGTTCAGGATAACTATTCATAATCACATAGCAAAATATCCCAGAGCATTCATCTGAAGTCCAAGCTTCACAAGCCCTTAGTCCTATGGAGCGTTTTTTGGCAAGCTTACTAAAGTCATCCAAAAACCTATAAACCAAACCGACTGTAAGTAAAATAGAAAATCAGATTCATTCTTAACATATATGTGTTACTGAAACTGTAAATGCAGCAAGCATAACTATTCCACCCATTGTAGGAGTCCCTGTTTCTTCAAATGGCTTCAGGGCCTTCCTCCTTATGAACTGACCGAACTTCATCCTATGAAGTATAGGAATGAATAGGCATAGAAGCACTGTATGCAAATGAAATAAATGCAGGTAAAAATATCTCAATTGAAAACATAATGTTCTACCTTTAGTTTTTCTAGATATATTCCATATTTAAATACATTTTCAGCAATCTTCTGTAGCAAGTGCGTGATGCACTGCCGTTAGCAGTCTCGATCCTTAACCTCAGGCTGGTCTACAACGACATAGACCGCCAACCTGAGGATTATCAGCACAGCGTTTCAATAAAAGAAATCACGTAGTTGGTAATCTGATCTCCATGCTTTTCCATTGATATTGTCAAGCTTTTTGTGGCAGTACCTGTTTTTACTCTCAGCCATCTTGTACCCCTTCAGACTTTCGCCCTCCAGCCTGGAACAAGCCTCTACTGTCTGCGATAGCGCCTTCTGTATGAACTCGATGTATCCTGTTACAGGTCTTTTGCATAACTACAGGCTCTTTTCTACTACCACCACTCCGTTACGTCATCCACTCAGTTCCTTAACAAGATGTGGTTTGGTGTGAAGTCCGCCACTGGCAGGGACGAGATGCTCTGCAGCCATCTGAACTGATGGTAACAGTACTACCTTTGTCCAGCTGCTGGTAGCAAAGCTCTGCAGGATTGTTGATGCTTCATTGCATACTCACAGGCCTCGTTGTCTCTCCCGGGATCTACTCTGTTCTGCTTTGCTATAACCAAATATGTCCTGATACCTGCAAAATCCTTCCCACCAAGCTTCCCTTACTATCTGCACTATTGTACATATGCAAGTGACTTGTTCAATGTGCTCTGAGACAATGTAATCACACTATGTCTCGTCTCTGCACAGCGGATTTTTCTATCCATTACTATCTCATCTAGCCCTCTTACAGTAGAACTGGTTAAGCTTCTTCTTTTTACTACATTTTCTTCAAGACAGGCTCGCCACCGTAAAAGGTTGCCAGTTTAAAGGTAGACCACTGGCCCATATGTCACTGGTACAGTAATTTTTCCAGAGTATTGCTTAGCCTCTTCAAGCTATCATCGCTGTCTATAGCATCAATTTCTTTTTGACCTGAAATACTCTGCAAGGTCTCCTGGAGTCATTGAGGTCATCGCCTGTTTGCCATGCTACGTAGACTTTCAACGCTATCTGATTCATCATGATTGAGTCACCTCATGCTTTTCAGCCCTCAGTCTTTTGATAACTAGGCAATTATATTCGTTTCGGTCATGTGTACTGGAGCTCCATCGTAGTGACTGCATTTGTTTGCTCGCCTCGCTTCAACTTCAGCCTTCCAGTTCTGCTATTGCGTTGAAGGTAACTCGTGGTCTACGCCGTTTTTGCCATTTAGCTTAGAATTATAATCATCTCTGTCCCCATCTCTGCCATAATCTCCGAGCATGTAAATCCCATCACATCACTGGCCACCGCTTCTTTAGAGGATAAGTCCCTCGAGCAGTAGCTCACAGAGCCTCGCAATGTCGTTTGCCGTATCCGCTTTTCTCTGTGTATTTTCTGGTTACACCACTTTACCCAGCCGCCATAAACTCTCCCCTTTCATCTAGCCACTTCTATAACCCGGATACATAGACCTGGTGCACTGTTATCAATTATCTTGTTTAGCTATCCTGAGATGACGCTGAAAGCTATTCACTGCAAACTGTACTGTAGGTGCCCCAGGTCATCTTCTTTTGAAAGTATGATTTTGCCTCCAAAACAAAATTGAGTACACCAAGACATGGACTTGGCAAAGCGACGCGCTGTCAGATATACTCTCTTTGGCTATAATCGGTTGTTGCTGTATAGTCTGCTGGGCACAGGTATCTCTATAGCCCTCTCCCTTTCTCAGTAATACACTAACTTTATAGCTAACTTATTGTCCTAACGCAGAAGCGATAACACTGTTGTACCCTTAACTGTCATCCCGCTACGACATTCTTTCTGCTCAGTAGTTCTTCTTCTTCCATGTAGCTTCCGCGCCATTATAACTCCTGTGGTATCCGGTACTATTACCTTAAAATTCTCTCAATCAGGCTATGCATTGCCCTTTCAAATCGCCATATGCTGCCCATATCCGTTAGTTACGCCTTTGGTACGTAATCACTGGTTTTCATATGATGCGCTCGATACCATATTTCTATCGCTGTCTTTCTTATCTTGCAGTCAATGCGTTGCTCGTAGAGAGTATTCTTGGTATTGTCATCTGCCCTAGGCTGTCCGCCTCTTGATCTCGCCTGGCTGGTGAGCCTGTCTCGAGTCATTATACCTAATTTCAACCTCCACAGATGCAACATCAAGTGAAAGGCAGCCACTATCATGATGCTGTGCCTAGCTCAAAAGTTCATAGAAGGCATGCATTTTAGCATTAATATCTTTGTGGCTTTTGTTTAGGCTGTCTACCGCGGCTGCTCTAGGCAGAGATATCTTCTTCTAGCAGTCATCGTCATCATGTCAATGCCATAGACCCACTTGTTAGATTCCTGCTTTCTTCTTACTTTCTCTTCACTCATTAGGATTCCCCTTCTTGCAAAGTATTCTAAGTCTGAAACCTTCGCTCGAATTTCGACTCCATCTCTTCTTCGAGGCTGCACCATCGGCTTCTGTGAAGCAACATCCTTTGACTTTTTACCACAAACGCGAAACCGGAAAACTCAGGCGGGCAGGTACAAGGTGATTCCTGCCTGCTCTAAAAGCTGATTTTACTATCCTGTCTCAAGCGGAGTGGAAGGTACACTATAGCAATCCTTCCATTGTCCGATAGCAATCATGCTTCGAGTGAATCTTCATAATTTCCAAGCCCTGTTTTAGCTCGATTCTGATAGCCTGAAAAGTCCGCTTTGCAGGATGTCCTCCTGCAGCCCCATAGTTTCATTGGTATAGCTGATTTAATAATATCAGCCAGCTCTCCTGTTGTTTCTATCGGTTTTCCTTCCCAAAAGCTGCTATTTTAGAGGCTATCTTAGATGCAAACTTATCTTCGCCATATTCCTTTTATAATACGGGTAAGTTCTTCCTGCTATAGTAGTTTACTATACTCCCTGGCTGTCTTTTCCTGTCTAGTGTCCATCCTCATATCAAGGGGAGCATCATATATGAAAAGCCTCTTCCGCGTTGTCTAACTGGTATGAGGATACTCCAAGGTCAAAGCAAAATACCGTCAACCTCACTCATCCCAAGTCCATTCAGAATGTTTATCGTCTGTGCATAATTGCTTCTACAATGGTTACCCTGTCCTTAAACTCCTGCAAAGCCTTTCCCTGCTGCCTTTATGGCTGCTTCATCCTGGTCTATGCCTATAAGCCTTCCAGCCAGCTGTCAGACGCTTTGCTATCTCATAGGAATGACCGCCGCCGCCAAGAGTTCCATCCACGTATACAATTGTCATTAGGCTTTATGTCGCTATGAATAACCTGGTCCAACATTATAGAATATGCTTAACTAAATTCATCTTCCATAAACATATGCCTCCTTTTAATTGCTCAGGTTAAGGTGGTGTGCTATGTGGAAAATACCTCAGCCCAGATACAGGATTGCCAAGGCTGCGCTTTTGAGCTTGTTTCATGCTTTTGGCACTTGTATCACCACATAAAGTTTGGTTAACCCGCCAGCTGCTCTGCTTACATTGATATCGCCAAGCTCAGTGCCCTTTATCCAAAGTGTGTATCCAAATTTTCATCAATACTGATTGATTTATTTTTACTGTCTTCTCCTTAAGATTGGTGCAGGGCAAAGAACCCCATCTGTTTGTCATCTCACTTTCAGCCCAAGGTGCAGGAGAGGGAAGTATCTCACCCCTTGCTCTTATGCCCCTCGAAGTGCAGGCAGCAAGCTGCTCAACAAAGCTCTATTTATTCATGGGACACATATACAGTAGCATCCGGCCAAGCATCAGTGATGAGATGAATTTTTCGCCCAGTTCTTTCTCTGAACTTGGAAGGAACTATAACTGCTCACTATCTCACGTATGCTCGTACGAACCCGTAAACATAAGCAGCAACACCTCCTCACACCATCTCTGAGCGATACTGCCACTGTCTATTTCTCGTTCTACATTTTATAATAAACTTTACGTTTTGCAACGATACATTATGTTTCTGTTTATTTCTTGTACATAGCGCTATTTTATGATTTTGAGGCTTTAGCCTTAAAAACACATTAAAATTTTATATTTCTTTCATCGTTACTCTCTCGATGTATATAATTACGCCTCAAACTTGTAACAAACAGCACAAAGGCAAGTACCTGGAGATACAGCTGCTGCTCTGCGCTGCGTGGCGCTGGTCTGTCCCAAGCTTTCTCTTATAAAAGGCTCTCCGCCTGTACGAGCATCCTCCCCATATACATAAGAAAAAGCTCACCATCAAACTTTATGTTTGGTATAAGCTAAGTGCATACTATTATAAGAAGAATCCGACTCCGATACTGACCTCATATAAAATGTCGGATGAACCTGAATGAAAGCCAACATAGTTGCCTCTTTCTCAGCCATCTCAACATCTTTTGGTAATAGCATCCTGGTTCACATCACAAGTCGAGAGCCTCATTGCTAAAAGAGGTTGTTCGTATAGTCTCCAAAGGCTCCTCCCTATTAAAGTTGGGTACCCCACCGCCCTATAATCTGACCTGTAAGCAGACCCACGCAGTAAGCAGCAAGCAGGGTAAAATCTTCATCTTTTTATCTTCGTATAGACTATGGCAATTATACCTCCCATGACACCACCATAGATGGCAAGTCCGCCCGCTCTTAGGTTAAACACCTGCATGATGTCATCCTTATAATCGTCCCAGGAAAATACAACGTAGCATATCCCTGCACCTATTATGGAAACTACGATGAGCATGCATTGCAAAAGTCAAGATATACTTCTCTGTCCTGTTCTTTGCAGCCTGAGCTTGCCACAATATAACCCATGGCTATACCAAGACCGATTATTATTCCATAAAAAGTTATGTCAAATCTTTCCGAATACGGGTATGCTCTGGAAGATTTCTATTATATACTCTAGATTTGAAATGAAATTGTATCTAAAGCTAAAACATAGTTAATCTCCTTATATTGTAAAGGAAAAGCTAAACTATGTCACCATCATTCAACAATCCCTGCCTCACCCTATCAAGTCCCTTTTCTTTGGCTGCGTGCATAAGCTTCCACAGGCTATGAAAGATCGTCGCAGCTCACTACCTCTGCCTGGATAAAGCCCCTCTCAAAAGTGCAAAGGAATCTTGCCTGCTGCTCGGAGCCTTTGGCACTGCTTTGCCAGTCCAAGCCTTTGTCTCCATCTCGCCGAGTTATATAGTTATAAGTCCCAAGAGCTTGTAGCTGGCTTTTTTGGTTTCTCGTCCCGACTCTAGAGTCCCAAGTCCCCAAGAAGTTTTCTTCATCATCATCCAGCTCGAGATTTCTGCTCACTTGCGCACATACCACCTAGAACACTGAGCCCTTCTCTCTGCTATATCCCTACTTTTTCAAACGTACTTATTATTGGCTCCGTCATCTGCAAGCGTCATCTTTTACATTGCAGCGTAGATAACAGGCTTAGCAGTAAGAAGTTGTACTCTCAAAGAACTTCTTCATCATCATCTTCTCCGACAAAATGCCTTGCTCAGGTTGCCCGGCTTCAGGAAGCGCCATAGCCTTTACTATCATCATCGCTTTCTTTTGTACATCTTATCGGCACTCAAACCGACTCTCTGCTTTTCCTTCGTTCAAGCACTTCGATATCTGCAAAATATAAGTCAAGATTTATGGTCCTCATGTCCTTGTAGAGGAAATAGAGCCTTCTACGAACAATATTGGCATCTTCTAAAGCATCGCAACCACGTGAACTATGGCATCTACCTTCATATTGGCAAGGAACTGATTACAAGTCCTTCACCCTTGATGCTCCTTTTACAAGTCCTGCTATGTCTACAAACCTATAGCGGCTGGTACAATCCTGCCTGAGTAGCATCTTGCCTAAGTCAGTGTTTCATCAGCACGGCAACCACAACAAATTGGGATTCTAGTACAGAAAGGGATAGTTGGCTGACTCAGCCCCTGCCTTGTGTTAACGAGTTAAATAAGGTACTCTTTTCCTGCTACATTTGGAAGTCCCACAATTCCAGCCCATATGTGTTGTATCTCCTTACATTCTTTACTTTTCGTATGCACTAGGCATTATAACAGAGTACAATGACAAACTCCTAGATACTGCCACCAAGGATCAAAACATCACCAAAGGAGTCAACCACGTTTGGGTCTATACTGCAAACATACTCTGTACTCCTGCACATACGCCAAGAGCATCCCCATTGTTACTTTTAGTAAGTCCTTCACATATATCGCCTCTTTTTCTAAAATTAGTACTACAACTCAACATAACGACTGAATCAATTACTACACAGCGCCATTATTCCAAGCTTTCACACATCCAGCTGATATCCACTATAGGGTTTCTCGCTCTCACCACAGGCGTTTTACTATCCGCTGTTTTCAAGTATTATGAGAAGCTTGTCATCATCTGTAGTATATTTTTATCCTTTGCAAAGTGCATCCCTAATCTTTTGCCTCAGGGTTTAGTAGCATAGAGTCAGCCAGCTGTTTTGCTCTGTAGTAGGTAATTTCTCCTTGCTCATAGTTCTTTTTCTTTTTCACATCACGAACTGATATTTTCATATCCCTCCCAGTCATCTCTCCGCTTTTTAGTATCAGCTCTGCTTTTTAGTTCCAAAAATCTGTATATTCAGTCTTTCTCCTTATTTTATTTCAAGTTTTATCCTAACAAAGTATGAGGAAATTTACAGTTTAGATATAAATATTCTATAAATACTACAGGTGTTGAAATCTTTGTATTACATGGGTAATAACGCTTATTACAATTATAATGATGCTACATGTCCATCAACAATGCTGTATAGCGGAAAATATGAGAAATATAGATTTGCACGTACATTCCAATTATCTGATGGTTCTGAAACCACCGAGGAGCTGGCAGCTGATTCACGGAAAGCAAACCTCGTCGCCTTTTGCACTTACCGTGACCACGATACAACGATGGCCATAAGTCTCCATCTGAAGCTGCTACAGGCATAATGCGGACCTAAAGGATGAACAGCTGAAGTACTTCCCGTGTTGAAATCTCTGTCGCCTCACAAAAGCGGTGATATTCAGTCTTAGGCTTTGCTGTGTCGCATATGATCGAGTTCACTGCCTTACTAAATAGAAGCAGAAAGAGAGAATAGCAGAAATATAAAATGGTTGAGAAACCTTAAAATGCCGTGGTCTGCCTATATCTTTATGATGATAGTTGCAGCCCTCTGATTCAATAATAACCAGAGCTCATTTTGGAAAATACCTGGTAGAAAAAGGAATAGTGAAAGGATTATCCATCTGCCTCGAGCTTTATATCTGGGAGATGATACGCCTTACTATGTGGCTAGGAAGTTTACCACACCAAAAGACGCTATAGAGGGCATAATAAAGGCTGGTATGGCGTACCTGTCCTTGCCCATCCTATCATCTATAGGGTCCCCTGTCTGAGCTTGAGGCTCTTAGATACGCTTAAGGGCCATGGCCCAAGAGGAATTGAGACTATATATTCCACTCACAGCAAGCAGGATGAGGACTCATGTGAGAGGCCTTGCCAAGAGAAAAAGGTCTCTAATCACAGGTGGTTCTGACTTTCACGGGAAAACCAAAGCCTGCTATAAGTATGGGCGTCATGGGAAACCTTAGAATCTCTATTCAATACTTGACAACTTAAGAGAGGAACAAAAGAAGCTTTTCTGTTCTAAGATAATACTTATTGACAGTACAAATGCATCAGATAGACTGTTGCTTACTTTTTACGGATTTATTGTTTTAGTACTGTAGTAATCTTTAAGCTGCCACTAGTAACATCCAGTAAGCGAAGCTGTTTACATATTTAAGCAGGCTATATCTCATGCGATTTGTCCTATGTGGCAGCCACTTTTATTGTCTGATGCATACATCAATTTACTATCTAATCCTGGTTCACGCCTTTAAGGCATTTTCATGAGGCAGAAGCACATGGACTTGCAAGAACGGAAGTCGTAACTGCCCCTACTCCCCCAGGTACAGGGGTGCAGGCGTAGGCTATACTCTATACTGCCTGTATCAACATCTCCACAGAGTTTCCCTCTTCATCAAGGGTTAATGCCTACATCTATGACTACAGCACCGTTTTGCTATATTCCTTATTTATAAATCTTGCCTCACCACAAGGCAACAAAATTTCAGCATTTTTACACGCTTCTTTTACATCCTAGTCGGCTGTGGCAGACTGTTTACAGTCGCATCAAGTCCTATAAAAAGCAGCGCAAGAGGTCTTCTCACCACATTGCTTCTACCTACTATAGTTACCTTTGCCGCCTATCTCACACCCGCATACTTAAGGATTTTCGATGACTCCTGCTGCTGTACAAGGTGCAGAGCCGTTCTTATCTCCTATCATTATCTCTTGCCAAGACTAGCAGGGGCTAATTGCATCTACATCCTTTGCCTGATTAATGGTCGTATAAGCTTCTCTTCATCAAGGTGTTTTGGAAGAGGCCTTAATACAAGGATTCCCATCTACCTCATCATCATTGTTGATTTCATCAAACTTCTCATAAAAGGCTTTCTTTAGACACATTTTCTTCAAACCACAGTTCTCGTGGGCTATACCCACCATATCCATCCGCTTTACAGCACCTCTCTTTGGTATGATAGGGTCATCGTGGGCCTATCGCTCACTCTACAATAGCTTTAGGCACCTCTCTGTCCCTGTTTGATAGAGTTCATCTACTCTATCCTTCACTCTCTTACTTATATGTCCCTGCAACTTCCTTACCGCTTATGACTATTCAAGTCATTTCTTTCTAAAAAGTCCCACAGTGAAACCACAAATCTCACTGTGGGACAAATATAGATTAATTAAAAATCTGATGAATAATTAGGTGCTTCCTTTGTGATGTGGATATCGTGTGGGTGGCTTTCCTTAAGGATGCCGCAGATATCTTCTCAAATTTTCCTGTATCCTGAAGCTTCTTTATATTGTCCGCTCCACAGTAGCTCACTACCTGAGCGGATACCTCCTCACAAGCTGGAATATGGTATCTTCTACAAGTCCCTTATATGCGACTCTTCCTTCTACACCTTCAGAACCAAGCTTCTTTGCGTCTGTCTGGAAATATCTGTCCTTGCTTCCATTTTTCCATAGCCGCAATAGAGCCCATTCCACAGATATACCTTGTATTTTTCTACCCTGATAAAGCTCAAACTCACCAGGACTCTCATCACAGCCCGCAAAGATTGAGCCCATCATGCATACATCACCACCTGCTGCAAGAGCCTTTACCATATCTCCTGAATACTGGATACCGCCATCTGCAATTACAGGTATGCTCATGCTTTTTGGCTACTTCATATACATTCATTATAGCGGTAATCTGAGGTACACCTATACCTGCAACCACTCTTGTTGTACATATTGAGCCAGGTCCTATACCAACCTTTAGAGAATCTGCTCCTGCTTCAATTAAGTCCTTTGCAGCCTCTCCTGTAGCAATGTTTCCTGCTATGATGTCAAGTTCAGGAAAAGCATCCTTAACCATCTTCACGCATCTTATAACATTGGCAGAATGTCCGTGTGCTGAGTCAATAACTATGGCGTCTACCTTAGCATTAACTAAGGCTTCAACTCTCTCTAAGATATTAGCTGTAACACCTACTCCGGCAGCACATACAAGTCTGTCCTTGGTATCCTTTGCAGAATCAGGATACTTAATCTGTTTTTCTATATCCTTAATTGTAATGAGTCCTGTGAGATTGCCCTCAGCATCCACTATAGAAGCTTCTCTTTCTTGCAGACGCAAGAATCTTCTTTGCCTCTTCCAGTGTAATGCCCTCTCTGCAGTAACAAGACCTTCACTTGTCATTGATTCTTTTATTTTCTTAGAAAAATCTGTCTCAAACTTCAGATCTCTGTTGGTAATTATACCAACAAGCTTTTCTTCCCTCAGTAATTGGCACTCCGGAAATTCTGTATTTAGCCATAACCTCATTGGCATCAGCCAAAGTATGCTCCAGTGACAGAAAAACGGATCCGTTATAACTCCATTCTCAGATCTCTTTAACCTTATCTACTTCCTCTGCCTGACGCTCTATGGTCATATTCTTATGGATAACTCCGATACCTCCCTGTCTTGCCATAGCTATAGCCATTCTGCTTTCGGTAACTGTATCCATTCCTGCACTCATCATAGGGATTTTGAGTTTTATCCTCTTTGTAAGCATGGTTTCAAGGTTAACCTGATTAGGTATAACCCTCTGAATAGGAAGGCACTAAGAGCACATCATCAAAAGTAATTCCGTCGCCAATTATCTGTCCCATTTTTTTCCTCACTTTCTTTAATCAGTTAGACTGCTGTAATAGTAACTTTTTAATACGTTTTTATACTTCTACAAAAGTATTTCCACACAGTATAATATCAGAAAAATACTGTCAAGAAGGAATAAAAATTATTTTTAAAAACTGAAGTGATTAATTATTCTGGGTTAATGATAAGACCTTATTCTTAAGCTCTGCTTCTATTCTTGCCATCTCTACCTCAGCAGCAGCCCTCTTTTCCCTACCTTCCTTCTGAATCTGCATAACCTCATCAAAGGTATTGATAAGGGTTTCATTGGTCTTTGTAAGTGTTTCGATATCTACAATTCCCCTCTCTGATTCCTTAGCAACATCTACAGAAGCCTGATGAAGCATCTCAGCATTCTTTGTGAGGAGCTGATTGGTCATGTCATTTACTTCCCTTTCAGCCTTTGCAGCCTGTCCCGCATGCTCTATGCCAAGTGCAAGCGCCATCTGTGTCTTCCATAGAGGTATGGTATTTACAAGAGTTGACTGTATCTTTTCACTCATTACTATGTCATTTTCCTGAACCAGTCTTATCTGTGGGAGCAGTCTGCATAGCTACAGTTCTTGTAAGCTCGAGGTCATAGAGCTTTTTCTCAAATCTGGTACACTGAGCGTCAAGGTCTCTAACCGCCTGAGCATCCTCTGGTTTACCGCTTGCGGCAGCCTTTTCCTGCAGCTCTTTAAGCTCAGTATTTCTAACCTCATAAAGTCTCTTCTTACCTGCAATTATGTACATGGTAAGCTCTTTAAAATGTGTGAGATTTAACTCATACATCTGGTCAAGCATAGCGGTATCCTTCATAAGAGTAACCTGATGGCTCTCAAGAGCATCGGTAATCTTACCAATATTTACTTCTGCCTTGTCATACTTTGTCTTTAAGACCTGAAGCTTGTTGGTCTGTTTCTTGAAGAAACCGAATATTCCCTTTTCATCATCTTCATTAAAGTTCTTAAGCTCAATAACAACATCCGAAAGAAGCTTTCCTACCTCACCCATATCCTTGGTTTTAACGTTACCAATAGCTTTTTCTGAAAAATCAGCCATCTTCTTCTGAGCACCCGAACCATATTGAAGTACCACATTTGAGTCCTTGATATTAATCTGTTTTGCAAAATCCTCAACCTGCTTCTTCTCAGCATCTGACAATATATTTTCATCTACACCTATCGGATCGTTGGCATTGTCTACAACCAACTGGTTCTCAGCCTTTGCAGGTTCAAGAGTAAGGCTTGGTGCAGGAGCGGCTTTCCTGCTCCAGTGTAAGTGTCGGTGCTGCTACATTTTTAGCATCGGCAGCAAGCTCAGGCATTACATTTTTCATTTTCGTTCATAATCTTCTCCTTAATCTGTAATATTATCTATATTTCACTATGGTACTACAAATTATACTCAATCTAGAGCTTTAATTCTATTCCTTTTTCAGCCTCATTTTCTTAAGCCTTAGGGCACCGTCTGACTTTCCAGCTTTGACCTCATTTGCCTCAGGCTTCGTCTGTGAAAAAGCCCATCTGAAGCTGTGATATCAGCTGTATTAGCAAAAATCGTTGCCCTTAAGTCCTTCTCTCTTTAGCATGGCATTAAGCACTGACACATCACTTGATATATCCCACGCAGTATCCTTATAGAGATCATCAAGAAGCTTACTGAATGCATCGTTTAGGCTGTCGAGCACATTTTCAATCTCTTTTTGGATTTATCGATATTTTCCACCTTTACAGGCTGTTCGTCCATTTCAGCATAGGCTGTAAGCAGCTTTATTATCATAGGAAGATACTATCGTAAGCTGTTTTATATCATCTACACTGCTTGGGTGCTCCTCAACCCTGCTTAGTATCCTGCCTGTAATATCCTCTATCTTGAATATCTTATTTGATACTTCCACTCCCGGGATTCTGTCATTTAAGTGGCTAATCTGAGCTAGATACTTCTTGCCCTGTTCAAGAGTTTCCTTTACCTCTGCACTTAAGTTTTGCTCATTTGCAGGCTTATTGGCACTTAATTCCCTGTCTATTTTAAGTCTCTCTTCATAGTCAAGCTGAGTTTTCTGGTATGAGTGCATAGGTTTCATTGGTAGATATGAAGGTAGTTTCGCTCTTATCTATATGACCTTCCTTAAACCATCCGTTTCTAATCATCTTTCCCTAAAGGCGCTTCAATGTCTTATCCCTTTGATTCGCCCGTTTCCTGCATAAGGTCCTCTATCTTAGCATAGGATTTGTTGTCAGAGAGGTTAAGTATCTTTTGATAATTCTTAAATACCAGGCGGTCTTTAAGGGTATTTACACCCGTCATAAGCCATAACCAGGACAGGGCTCACAATCCCGCACACACTGCTGTTCCCATTAGTGAACCATCGCTTGCTGCTCCCAAGGGTTGCTATTGCTGTTCCAAAAGGTTGCAATACCTCCAAATATAGTGTTTGCCATACCTTTACCAAAGAGCTGGTTGTCCGATACGTATAGCTTTGCATTGGAAGGAACTATAGCGTTTTTATTTGCAGGACGGCTGATTCTGTCCTGATAATTCTTATCCACCTCAACGGTATTGCCACCCAGGTTTACCTTTACTGTCTTATTCCTTGCTTCTCTTAGTCCTCTGCTTAAGGCATCTTCAAATGTATGTAAGCATCCCTTATAATGTTGTTAATATCTCTTCCGAGTGAATTATAGTTACCTGAATCAATGGCTTTTTGAATAACATCATTGATTCCACCTCCAAATTCATCCCATTTATTGCTGCTCATAATCTTCTCCTAATAATGTAATCTACAAACTACCTCAATTATCGTGAAAACTGTGCTTGTAAAGAGTCATATAGTACTGAATAATCCGGGTTATTCGTATTATTATTCTAAATGCTAATCTCATCTAGAATTTTGTATATGATTAATCTCTCATATCATTATAAATATTTTTACCTTTACTTCAAGGGCTTTTTATGCTATTCTTCATATTGCGATGTATCCCTATGGGCTAAGCCTAAATTAGAGGGAATATCAGCAGGAGGAAAAATGAATAGATTAAGCACTAAAACCGCACAATTGGTCGGTATGGGCATACTTACTGCCCTCGTTATAGTTTTACAAACCTTTGCAAGCGGATTTAAAGATTGGAACCTCACCACCGCTATCTCTAATCCCCATTATTATGGGGGCGGTGCTCTTTGGTGAACTAGCGGGGGCAATACTTGGACTTGTATTCGGAGTTGTAGTATTATTTGCAGTCATCTCCGGTGCAGAGCCTTTCAGTACTCTTATGTTGCAGTACAACCCGGCTTTTACTGTAGTTATCTGCTTATTCAAAGGCTTATTGGCAGGATATGTTTCCGGAATTGTATACAAACTGCTAAAGGGTGTAAACAACGTATTTGCTACGATAGTTGCCTCTGTGGCTGCACCTGTTGTAAATACAGGTATATTCTCTGTGGGAATGCTTACCGTATTTTACCCTCTTCTTGCACAGACTGCAAGTACTGCAGGGGCTGAAAATGTTATATTGTTTTACTTCACTATATTTATAGGAGTTGGCTTCATTTTTAATTTGGCATTTATTGCCATACTGGTACCCGGACTTCTTAGAATAATAAAGATAGTTAGAAAATAAAAAATAAGGCTGTTGCAATCAAGTAAACTGCAATAGCCTTTGTTTTTATACTCTACTAACAAATGTCCCACAGGACACCGCACTTTTATTTTTTCTCGCCACTTTCTGTGTTAGACTGACCTGGTTTTCTACCTCAACAATAGCTGTCTTCTTCATAGGGATACGGCAGTTCTTGTTGCTTCCAAACTCTACTACAACTATTTCCTCCATGATTATCAATGATAACACCGTAAAATCCGCCTGTAGTAAGCACTGAATCTCCAAGCTCAAGACTAGACATAAGCTCCTGCATCCTCTGCCTTTCCTTCTTCTGTGGCTTGATGCTCATAAAGTACATCATACCACCTACTACCACTACCCAGATAACAATCATAGGAAGCAGTGATGCAAGTGACTCTCCTCCTGTTGCCGCTCCTGCTGATAAAACTCAATCATTTTTCTTCCTCCTAAACTTTATTAAATATTTTACTACATTTATAGTGTGCGTGTCAAAAATATCAACACTAGGACTTATTGCTCTCGGCATTAAACCCTATCAAGCTTAGCCTTTTTGTATGCCTGAAATTCGCCTTTTTTCTATCGCAGCCCTTATTTCTTCCATCATATTGTTATAGAAGTAAAAGATTGTGCATAACCAAAAATCTCATTCCAAGCATTTCGCCCGCTTTAAGCAGATGCCTTATATAAGCTCTTGTATATCTTCTACAAAACCGGGCAGTCACAGGTACTATCAAGAGGCCTCTCGTCAAGCTCATACTTTGCATTGTTAAGATTCATCTTGCCGTGGTTGGTGTAAAGCGTGTCCATGTCTGCCATTTCTTGAGTGGATATACACAATCAAAGAAATCCACTCCCACGCTCAACGCTCTCAAGAATGTTCTCCGGTGTGCCAACTCCCACTAAGATAAGTCGGCTTATTTTCAGGGAGATAAGGAACTACAGTCTCAAGAGTCTTATACATCTCTTCGTGTGTCTCCCCTACAGCAAGTCCACCGATGGCATAGCCCGCCAAATCCATATCTGTAATTCTCTTAGCATTTTCTATCCTTATGTCACTGTAGACACCACCCTGATTGATACCAAAGAGCAATTGCTCCTTGTTGATTGTATCAGGCAGACTGTTGAGTCTGTTTAGCTCATTTTTACATCTAAGGAGCCATCTCTCAGTCCTTGCTACAGACTCTAACATCGTATTTTCTCTCGCAGGGAAGTCCCGGACATTCATCAAAGGCCATTGCTATGGTAGATGCGATATTAGACTGAATCTGCATACTTTCCTCAGGTCCCATAAATATCTTTCTGCCATCTATATGGGAGCTAAACTTCACTCCCTCTTCCTTTATCTTACGGAGTTTTGCCAGGGAAAACACCTGAAATCCGCCCGAATCGGTTACAACAGGCTTATCCCACACCATAAACTTATGGATGCCACCAAGCTTCTTTATTACCTCATCACCGGGTCTTAGATGCAGGTGATAGGTGTTAGATAGTTCAACCTGAGTTTTAAGGTTCTCTAAGTCCTCAGTAGATACGGCTCCCTTGATAGCCGCGGCAGTGCCCACATTCATAAAGACAGGAGTCTGTATCACTCCGTGTACAGTGGTAAACTCCCCCCTCTTGGCTGAACCATCTTTACATAAAAGACGATACATAATATTTCCTTTCAAACTGTTCTCTAAAACATACAGACTTTTATTATAATATGCGCTCAGAGTTATTTCAATAGAAAAATTATAACATCTTGATGGTATTGGCAGAGTCCTAATGAGTACCTTGCCAATATGCATTTTTTATGCTACACTAAGCCCTTGAGAAACACAGATGGTCGCGCCTGCCTTGTGGCAGGTGAGGAAAGTCCGGGCTTCACAGGGCAGGGTGCCAGATAACGTCTGGTGGAGGTGACTCCAAGGATAGTGCAACAGAAAATAACCGTCTGACTTGGTCAGATAAGGGTGAAAAAGCGTGTGTAAGAGACCACCGCTCCTTCGGTAACGAAGGAGGCCGTGTAAACCCCATCCGAAGAAAGACCAAATATAAAGCTATACGGCTGCCCGTCGTGCTTTTTAGGTGGGTCGATAGAGATTGTCGGTGACGGCAATTCGAGATAGATGATCATCAGATACATAACCCGGCTTATAGTGTTTCTCACTTAATAATAAAATAATCTAAAATATGCAAAAAGAAGTACCCTTTCTAAGATAGATTAACGGCTCTTTAGGATAAGTTCGTATAATCCCTTAGTCAGGTACTTCTTTTTTCCTGCAAATTATATTTAGTATATTTAGTTTTTAATGCTTAGCAATACCTCTGAATTGATGCCTTACACAGGAAAACAATTTCCTCCTATGAATTCCTTAACAAGCGAATTCTTTGGCACATTGTCAGATGGCATAGTAAGGAAATAATCTAAAAACTTAAGCAGTCTGTTAGCCTCAGAATAATAAGGCGAGTCTGTAGGTATCCCAAAAAGTAAAGGTTCTGCATACTGCTTTAACACTGCAAGCTCATAAATAAGTGAAGAATCAAACATCTCATCTGCACCCTCTTGGAACGGAAAGATATTCTTTTCCTCTCCTCTCCTTACAGACGCCCATCTTGCAAGAGTATCCTCTGCACTGCTTCCTCTGGTTCTTGCATCTCTTACCATTCTTCTAAGCAGTCTCAAATCAGTAGTATGGATTCTGTTGTGGTCATCAATGTTGAGCTGGGTAAGTGCACTTATGTATATCTTAAACTTGCTTTCCTTTGGAAGTGATGCGGAAAACTTATCGTTTAAGCCATGAATACCCCTCAATCACAAGGATGTCCTCATCACCCAGCTTAAGAGTCTTTTCCCTTATACTCCCTCTTACCGGTTTTGAAGTTAAAGGAAGGCATCTTCACTTCTTTTCCTGCAAGAAGGTCTGTCATATCCTTATTAAACTGCTCTACATCTATAGCCTCCAGACATTCAAAGTCATATTCTCCGTTCTCATCCTTTGGAGTATGCTCCCTATCCTTAAAGTAATCATCCGCAGCGATAGGATGAGGCTTAAGTCCCTGAACCATAAGCTCTATGGACAATCTATGTGAAAATGTAGTTTTACCTGATGAAGAAGGCCCTGCTATCATAACAATCTTCTTCTGCTGTTTTGCTATATTCTCAGCGATCTTACCTATCTTGCCCTCCTGTAGTGCCTCGTTTACAAGCATTACATCATTTATACGTCCCTCGGAGATGGTATCATTAAGATTGCCTACATTTAGCTATCCCAAGACGTTTACCCCAGGAATTTGCCTCTTTCATAGTCTTGTAAAGCAGTTCACGAGGCTTCCAGGATGGGACGCTTTACTTCAAGCCCTTCTCCTGCATTAGGCAGGGCGATAACAATGCCACCGTCATAAGTCTTTAAGTCAAATGACTTCAGCGCTCCTGTTGTAGAAGGCATATAGCCATAAAAATAATCGTGATAATTGCCAAGTCTGTATATATTGGTGGTTGAGCCTCTTCTGTATCTAAACAAATGTTCTTTGTCAGACAAATCGTTGTTAAGGAAACTTGTCTATGGCCTCACTTGTAGATACCGTGCGCTTTTCAAACATGATGTTCTCACTTACAAGCTCATCCATCCTCTCTCTTACTTTGAAGGACAAACTCATCATCAACCTTTACATTACCTATTATCTCACAAAATATACCGTTACCTAGGGAATACTCACAGTTCACGCCTGTAACTTCACTTTTATCATATACGTCATGAACAGATTTTATGAAAAGGAATAGCATTCCCCTCTCATAGGTTCTCGCACCATCACTTGAATTTATGTCATAGAAGATAATCTCTGCATCTTCTGACACCTTTTTCCACAGTTCCTTTAGCTTACCGTTTACCTTGGCAAGTAATTTCCCATTATCATCTCCATATACGTCCTTTGCTATATCAGAAAGCTTAACCGCATTTTCGTACTCTAATGACTTTCCGTCAACTTTAATTACCATCTTCTGTCTCCTTTTTTACATTAATCCTACTTAGTGCCTCTTTTACCATATTTAATTCATTTTTCAATTATGGCTATTCTATCATTATTAGTGGCACTTTGTGATGTAAGAAAGCTCTTATTTTGCAGAAGCCTCTCAAAATGATTCTTTCTCTTTTTAAGAAATTCCAGTAGTACGGGATGCTTTTTCTTTATAAGAACAGGTCCAAACTCGTTCTCAGCCATAGCACCTAAGTCATCACAGACTTCCATTCTTTCCTTACTTTTTACTGCCTTCATAATCTGATAATATTTTTCCACCTTCACTTTAGCATATCTTCATCAATTATTTCAAAACCGATATCCTTAAGATAAGCCCTTACCACTCTTAGGTCTGACTGTGGCTCTAGAATAAGGGTATCGGCCCTTCTAACGACATCTATACTCTCTGAAAGTATCTCTTTAACTAACATGCCTCCCATGCCCGGATATAAGGATGGTATCAACTTCTCCTGCCTCATAGCCGCAAAGTCCCTGCACAGCCTAGTCTCTATCCTTTCCTCAAAAGCCTTCAAGCTTTAATGTTGTCTCTTGCTATCTTAAGCGGTCCTTCTCTAAGATCAGAGGCAATTATTCTTTCCACTTTCCCATTTTCAAGAAGATTTATCGAAATATATGCATGGTCACAGCCCACATCTGCAAGTACCTTTGAATTGTCAACCAAGTTAGCTATAGCAAGCATTCTTTTTCGGTATTCTTTTCTTTTCTTCATTATTCCAAATAATCCTTTAATTTTTCTGCTTCTGCTGGGCTGTCTAAGCTTCCTTAGTGCCTTTGACTCTATCTGCCTTATTCTCTCCCTGGTCACATTAAATTCTTTGCCTACTTCTTCAAGAGTCCTCGTACGCCCGTCCTCAAGCCCGAACCTAAGCTTTATGACTCTTGCCTCTCTATCTGTAAGGCTTCCCAGTACCTCTTCCAGCTGTTCCTTAAGTATGGCATGTGTAGCCATTTCTACCGGAGCCATGTTGCTGTCATCAGGAATAAAGTCACCTATATGGCTATCCTCCTCTTCTCCTATAGGTGTCTCAAAGGATACAGGCTCTTGGGCAATCTTCATGATGTCCCTTACCTTTTCAGGCTCCATAGCGAGTTCTTTAGCTATTTCTTCCGGCTGCGGCTCCCTGCCCAAAGTCTGTGTAAGCTGCCTCTGTGTCCTTATCAGCTTATTGATAGTTTCAACCATATGTACCGGTATTCTTATAGTTCTTGCCTGGTCTGCTATGGCCCTTGTAATAGACTGTTTTATCCACCAGGTTGCATAGGTGCTGAACTTATAGCCCTTTGTATAGTCAAACTTTTCAACTGCCTTTATAAGTCCCATATTTCCTTCCTGAATCAGGTCAAGAAACTGCATCCCTCTTCCGAGATATCGTTTCTGCTATACTTACTACAAGCCTTAGGTTGGCTTCAGTTAACTTCTGTCTCGCCTCTTCATCACCCTCAGACATCTTTTTGGCAAGCTCTATCTCATCCTCCATTGACAAAAGCGGAACCTTGCCTATTTCCTTTAGATACATCCTTACAGGGTCTTCAGTGCTTATTCCATCGGGGACAGTAAGGTCAAGAGTCTCAGGTTTTTCATCACTATCTATATCGTCACTATTCTCGTCAGTCAACAGAGGATCATCCTCTTCATCACTTAGTTCATCTAAAATAAGCACATTAATCCATGTTTTTCAAGGTATTTATAGCATTTGTCAAAGCTCTTCACTACTTATATCATAGCCTTCAAAAAAATGCTTTTACATCATCCTCTTCCAGTATCCCCTTCTTTTTCTTAGCGTCCTTTCACAAGCTCATTCAACTTACTTTTCAGCACCTTTTCATCCATAAGTTTACCCTCCCGAGGTCATAAAAAGATATTAAATGCCTAATCTAAAAGTCCAGTTTCCCCAGCTCTCTTTTGCTTCTTGGTAATCTCCATAAAGCTCTTTCATGTCTTTATTGTCAATTGATTTAAGTTCTTCTTCAAGTCCGGCTCTTTTTTACCTTAACCACTATTTCCTTAAATGCCTTTTCTCTCTCAGCTTCATCAAGCTCAGCCTCAAAGTTCTCCTCAAATACCGCTGTGACCAAAGACTGATCTTCACCTGACTCATACCTGCTTATTATCTCGGCTGCGTTGAGGCTTCTTGCCTTCTTCAATCTGAGTAAAATATTCTCATCGCCAAAGTCTTTTGTACAAAGGGGTAGCGAAAATCTCTTGCAGATATTATATTTTTAATACGGCTATATAGATCAGGTTTGTCAGCAATGAGGCTAAGAAGCAGTCTATTAGTCTTTAATAAGCCCTCATCCGCTGTCTTTGCCCTGTCTGCCTTCTTTATCCTCTCTCCTGCATCTTTATATATTTCCCGTATCTCTTTTGCTCCACCTATTTTATTGACCAAGGCTTTTTAAGAGCATCCTTTGATACAAAATATCTATCAGCAACAGCAGCTATATAGTTCTCTCTTTCAAGCTCTTCTTCAAACTCGGTAAGTCTGTCAGCAACCTTGTTTAAGAATTCCGTCTTCCCTTCAGGCTCTGTCAGATCATAGGACTTCTCAATGTTTGAAAGCTCAAAATTAAAGCTGTTTTCAGCATTTTTGATTCTCTCCTCATACTCTCCTCTTCCCACAGCCTTTATAAGCTCATCAGGATCCTTATAGGGAGTCAGCTTTAGTATTTTAGTTCTTATTCCTGCGGATTTCAAGATAGGAATCGCCCTGATTGCAGCCTTCACCCCTGCTCCATCGCTGTCGTAGGTAATAATTACATCCTTAACATATCTTGCAATAAGCCTTGCCTGCTCCTCTGTAAGATGCAGTACCAAGAGAGCAACAGCATTGGTAAAGCCCGCCTGGTGGAGCGCAATCACATCCATATATCCCTCACAGAGTAAGATATATCCTTCTCTGCTATGCTTAGCAAAGTTTAAGCCATAAAGATTCCTTCTCTTATTAAATATGTCTGTCTCTCTGGAGTTAAGGTACTTGGGCTCTCCATCACCCATCACTCTTCCTCCGAAGGCAATAACCTTATTGTTTAGATCCATAATAGGGAAGATAACCCTGTTCCAGAACATATCAAATATCCCCCTGCCCTCTTTGAAAGGATACAAGTTCTGCCTTTATCATTAATTCGTCACTATAGCCCTTTGGACTTTAGATAGTTATATAATGCATTTGGCGATTTTACTGAGTAGCCAAGGCCAAAGTCATTGATAGTCTTATCTGTAAGCCCTCTGTTTTTAAGGTATTCCATAGGGTGGCTTCCATACTCTCCCCTTAGCTGAAAGTAATAAAACTTTGCTGCCTCCTTGTATACCTCAAACAATCTAGTCCTTAGATCTGCCCTCTTCCTTGCTTCAGGATTATCCTCTTCTTCAGGAAGCTTAATCCCTGCTCTGTCAGCCAAATGCTTTATTGCCTCGGGAAACGTCAAATTCTCATACTTCATTACAAAGCTGTAGGCATTGCCTCCAACACCACATCCAAAGCAGTGAAAGGTCTGTCTTCCTGTATTCACCGAAAAAGAAGGCGTCTTTTCATTGTGAAACGGACACAAGCCTACATAGTTGGAGCCTCTCCTTGTAAGTCTGACATAGGGAGAAATGACATCCACTATATCATTTTTTTCTCTAACCTCATCTACAATCTCTTCTGAATAAAACATGTATCTCCTTAGTATTTGCCCCAGCGGACAGGAACAAATATTTCTTTAATTGTCTTTATGGCATAGTCATCCGACATTCCCGCTATGTAGTCGCAAACCACCTTTTCTATCGGTTCTCCCCTATCCTCTACCAGCCTTTTATACTCTATAGGCAGTGTGTCATAGTTTTCAAGATAATACTTATATAAATACTCAACAAGCCTCTGTGCCTGAACCTCCTCACTCTTTGCCGCAGGATTACAGTAGACTTCCTTCATAAGGAAAAGACCTAAGGCCTCTCATGGCCGCCTCAACAGTCTCAGACATCTTTACTTCATTTTTCCCCATACTGGTAAATATTACATCCTTTACCATGGTGTCTATTCTCTTTGCCACATCATGCCCAACCACAGCAGTAAACTCGCTTGGGAGGTCATTTTCAGTCAGTATCCCTCCTCTTAGGGCGTCATCTATATCGTGGTTTACATAGGCTATTTTGTCAGAAAGCCTTACAATCTTGCCTTCAAGGGTTGAAGGCTTGCAGGCACTTCTGTGGTTTTTGATTCCATCTCTTACTTCTTTTGTGAGGTTAAGCCCCTGTCCATGCTTCTCAAGCAGTTCAACCACCCTCACACTCTGCTCATTATGATGGAAGCCATAAGGTGAAATCTTGTTTAGAGCTCTCTCTCCTGCGTGGCCAAAAGGAGTATGTCCTAGGTCATGCCCTAAGGCTATGGCTTCAGTTAGGTCTTCATTTAACATAAGGGCTCTGGCTATGGTTCTTGCAATCTGTGAAACCTCCAAAGTATGGGTAAGTCTTGTCCTATAGTGGTCTCCTTCAGGATCAAGAAAGACCTGAGTCTTATGCTTCAGCCTTCTAAATGCCTTGCAGTGCAGTATCCTGTCTCTGTCCCTCTGATAAGTAGTCCTTATCTCGTCAGGTTCTTCCTCCACATCTCTGCCAAGTGATGAATCTGAAAAAGATGCATATTCACATAGCATCTTTCTTTCAAGCTCTTCCCTGAGTTCTCTAATACACTTTTTATCTTCCATATTCCCTCCTATATGCAAAGCCCATACTATTAATATTCAAAATAAACTATGAAATTTCCTTTTTTTAGCCTTTCATTCCAATAATGTATTATAATGATACAGCTGTCAAATATTAGTTTTAAAAATTCTACTTATATCTTAACATATTGATGCAAACTTACGATATACTAAATAGTATATATGATACAAGTGTCAAAAGTATAAAAATTCGATGCAAGCTTGCTTGCAAGAGAATTTATTATCTTTTGACACGCAAAAAATATGAGTAAGTAGCCATTTTTTGCAAAAAAAATGAGCGGATTACGAATATTTTTGCAAGGATTGCGGAAAGCGCAGCTGTAGCAATCCTGTATCAATGGGTGTCAAATACTTTTGACACCCACATCTATATATATGAAAACCCCTGGGAGAAAAAAATGGTACATAATTATTGGTTTGAAATAGCTGCCTTTATTTTGGAGCTTACCATTGGTTATATGCTATTGTTTAGACATACAATAACGTTGCCATATAACGGTATATTCAGAAAGCTGTATGCGTGCTGTCTTATCACTACGCTTTCTGCCTTAATACAGGCTTTGCTTGAGGACTACATCCACTATAGCGGTAAAAAGTATTGCGGATTACACTCTAATCCTCAACGTTTTTATCTATGATATTTTTCTATACACATATTTTTATGCTGTACCCTTTCAGCATATTATGAATGTTCGGTACTTAACATTAAGGTAAATGAGACAATTATCAAACTATTGCTAAATGTACCTTCGGTAATAGCAATAGTAACCATAAGCCTGAATCCTTTTTTAAGTACTGTATTTTATATTGATCCTGTTTTAGGCTATCAGAGAAGAGCATTTCTTATTCTTCTCTACTTAGTTGCGCTTTACTACCTCATTTTTACCTTGGTAATAATAATTGCTTATGGTCAAAATATAAGACGTGACAAAAGAATTGCCTTTTATCCTGCTGCCATTCATTCCGTTTTTGGGTACTGTTATTCAGTATTTTTACAGACATTCCGGAGTAGAAAACTTCTTTATGGCATTATTAGTCCTTGTCATGTACACTACAGTTGAAAGTCCTGCGGATTACATTGACTATGTAACAGGGCTTCAGAACCAGAAATGCGCTTTTTACGAACTTCAGTGTGGCTATGTCAATGAAGAAGCCGGTTTCAATCGTTACGGTTGCTATAGACAAGATAGATGCCTGGGATAAGGAATTTGGTACGGAATACACTAACTTACTTATACTCGAGCTTTCATCCTACCTTATACACCTGTCTAAGAATGTCAGCGTCTACTCTCTTGGACGAGGCAGGTTCGCCCTTTATATCTCTTCGGAGAATTTTTGGGCAAATATGCGAATGGCGGAATTACTTGCCTATAGCATTTTGGACCGCTTTGAGTCTTCTTTTGATATAACTGCTGCTAACAAGGTTATTCTTTCCAAGAGGATATGTCTATATAACTGTCCTGAGGATATAGACAATGCGAATTTACTCCAGAAAGCCATACTCAGTGAAGCAGCTGCAGTTCTTCCTAAGGACAAGGATTATCTGACTATTGAAGATATTGACACCACTGCAAACGATAAGGAAAGGCTCATAGCCGCAAATATTCAAAGTCTTTATGAAAATGGCACAGTTCATCTGTCATTTTTGCCTGAATATAATACTTCACTTGAGATATTTGACTCTGTGAAGACAGAGCTTACAATGTTTATTCCTGAAATAGGTTACGTCAATTCGCGCAGCCTTATTTCTGTTGCAGAAAAATACGGTTTGATTATTGGATTCTATGACTATATTTTGGAATCGCTGTTTAAGATGATTAGGGATAATCACCTTTTGGCATACGGAGTAAAATCTGTTGAAATTGTTATGCCTGTTTCCTTCCTGCTTAAGAAGAATAAGGTAGTAAAAAGCTTGTTAATCTCGCGTCTCAATATGATATTCCTCCTAAGCTTATATGCTTTGAGCTTGCGAAGAACTCTATGCTTAAGTTTGACGGCGTAATTGTAGACAACATGAAGTCCATATCAAACGCAGGCTTTAGGTTCATACTTGAAAACTATGGCAATGGTTACACCAATGCTTCTGCTTTGATAGATATGCCTATCTATGCTGTAACAATAGACAAGTTCATTACAGGAACCGCGATTAATTCAGAATTGGCTCACAAGATTCTTAGTTGTACAATAGCTTACTTAAAAGAATTTGACCTGCAGGTTAAGGCTGAGCATATTGAGACTAAGGCTTCCATGGAATACGCTCTAAAGCTTGGCTGTGATTACTTACAGGGTTATTATTTTTCGAAACCGCTTAAAATAGCAGAACTAACTGAATTTTTAAGGAAAGGAGGAGTACGGTAATGGCATATAGCATCTGGGTTGATGTTTGCTCCATAGTGATATTACTATTCCTTTTTTTATCCTATAAAATAAAAATTCCATATCAGTGTATCAAGATGACAACTTGATGTATTCTATATTTAGTGTAACTTCCTTTGTAGCAGTTGATTTCTTTGCCATTTTTACTTGATGGCAGGGGTAGAGCCGTTACTCATATACTGTCTGCATGCCCTAAAGTATATTATGATGTACAGTTCTTTTTGCTTTATGCTGTTATACACTTCCATTGCTGTCAATCAGCGTTTCCACGGAGCAGCGTATTTCAGGCTTTTTATAACACCTCTTGCTGTGGTTGTCTTGTTGATGATTATTAACTACAGTGACAGTTTTATATTTTATATTACAAAAGATGGAAGATTTGAACTTGGCAGATTTATATCCCTCTTATACATCATTGATGTTTACTATATTGTCATATCTTCCAGTCTCCTGCTGCGTGGGAAAAAGGCATTGTCACAAAACTACAAGATTATAATTCCTGCAATTATTGTTATCCTGATAACAGGTGCACTGCTTGACTACTTCTTCCCCTACGCTTCTTTTAATACAGTTTACTTTTTACCATCTTCATCACTTTGGTATTTATAGGTACTCAGAATCCTGATGAGTATTATTATGAGGATTCCCAAATGATGAATAAAAATGCTTTTATTACAATGTGCGGTTCCAGATTTACTTCTGACACCAATACTTTGTGCATAGCGGTAAACATTCATAAAATAGATTTGATTACCGCTACTTTAGAAATAAGTAAGGTAATTAATGCAGAAGGGCTATTCTTAAAAAATATTAAACAATTTTCAAAGAAGCTTCTTACTTTCAAGCTTGCAAACGGTCAATACATAATTGTGCTTGATGAAAACAATGTAGCAAAAGCCAGACTTATATATGAGGAAACGTGCCATATAATGGAGAAGTTTGCCAATGCAGCCCTCTTTAGCTTTCCGATTTACTCTACCTGTTGCTTATTTAGCTCACCTAAGGATGTATCAAGCCTTAGGATGGTGAATACACTTTTTGATGCACTAAAGCTCTATGACAATAAGGATGATATCCTAACCATTGAACCTGAAGAATTACAATTAAAAAGTGATGCCGAGATTGAACGCATTGAAAAGCTGGTGAAGAATGCCTTGAGCGAAAACAGACTGGAGGTTTATTTTCAGCCAATTTATAATGTCAAAGAAAAAAAATACACCTCAGCTGAGGCACTTATCAGAATGAAGGATGATGAGGGCAATAACATATCTCCGGGAGTTTTTATACCTATAGCCGAAAAAAGCTCTGTCATCATTGATATAGGTGCTTTTGTTATAGAAGAAGTGTGTAAACTGCTCTCTACAGAGAATCTTAGTGCTTTTGGCCTTGAGTATATAGAGGTAAATATTTCAATGGTGGAATGTCTCCAAAGTAACTTGGCTTCCAACATTTTATCAGTCCTTAAAAAGTATGGCATTGCTTCAAGCCAGATAAACCTTGAAATAACAGAAACCTCTGCCAGTGAATTTACCGATATTGTGGATACAAATATCAAAACATTGTCAAGTAAAAATATTAGCTTTTCACTTGATGATTTTGGTACCGGATACTCCTCTCTTTCAAGAATACTGTCTTTACCGCTTAAACTAATTAAGATAGACAAATCACTCGTACAGGCGCCATTTATAAACCGTGATAAAAAATCTATGATTCTGCTTGATAACTTTATAAAAACAGCCTTTGCCGCAGGCTTTGACATTGTTGCAGAAGGTGTTGAAACAAACGAGATGGCTAAGCATGTGATTGCTCTTGGATGCACATATATCCAAGGCTTCTACTTTTCTAAGCCTTTAAGTAAAACTGATTTTGTTGATGTAATAAGGCTCAATAAACCGGCAGAAATATGATAAGCATGACCCCTGTCATTAGCAGGGGTTATATATATTTTAAAGTTCTTTTATGGCTTTTGAAGTGTTGACTAATAATATTAGTTGTACTATCATTATCTAGTATTTATAAGGAGGATAAATAGATGGGTGGTTTTTGCAGCAACGCTTAAGAATGACTGTGTTTTCGATTTATTTTTCGGAACAGATTATCATTCACACTTAGGAACCCGTAGGGCAGGTATGACAGTTCTTGGAGAACACGGCTTTGATAGAGCAATTCATAATATTGAGAATTCTCCTTTTCAGAAGTAAATTTGACCGTGATGTCCAGGAAATGAAGGGAAATTACGGCATAGGCTGTATATCTGACTATGAGCCCCAGCCTCTTATAGTAAGGTCTCATCACGGTACTTATTCACTGGTTACAGTGGGTAAAATCAATAATACCGATGAGTTAGTAGACGAGATTATAAAAGAAGGAGGAATACACTTCCTCGAAATGAGCGGTGGTGTAGTAAATCAGACCGAGCTTGTAGCCTCCTTAATCAATCAAAAAGGCAATCTAATTGAAGGTATTCAGTACGTGTGGGAGAAAATAAAGGGCTCCATGACTATGCTCATCCTCACTCCTCTTGGCATATACTGTGCCAGAGACTTATATGGCAGGACTCCTGTCGCAATAGGAAGAAAGGATGAAGGGAATTTTGTGCTTCATTTGAAAGCTTTCGCCTACCTTAATCTGGGCTATGAGCACTACAAAGAGCTTGGTCCGGGTGAAATAGATGTAATCACACCTGAGGGTGTAAAAGGTTCTCGTTGATCCAAAAAGTACAAAGAAAATCTGCTCATTCCTGTGGGTATACTTTGGCTATCCATCTTCCAGTTATGAAGGTGTTTCTGTAGAAGCCATGCGCAATAAGTGCGGCAGCCTTATGGCTAAGAGAGATGACTTTCCAAAGGATAAACTAGATATCGTTGCAGGTGTTCCTGACTCCGGAACTGCTCATGCGGTGGGCTATGCAAACGAGTCAGCCATACCTTTCTCAAGACCTTTTATAAAGTACACTCCTACCTGGCCACGTTCCTTTATGCCTACCATACAATCAAAGCGTGATTTAATTGCTAAGATGAAGCTTATCCCGGTGCACGAACTAATAGATGGCAACAGGATTCTTCTCATAGATGATTCTGATAGTTAGAGGTACTCAGCTTAGAGAAACCACTGAATTCTTATATAAAAGCGGTGCTAAGGAGGTACACGTAAGACCTGCCTGTCCTCCTATAATGTACGGCTGCAAATTCATCAACTTTTCACGTTCCACCTCAGAAATGGACCTCATTACAAGACGTGTAATAAGAAGTGAGGAAGGAGAAAACGTAAGCAGCGAGGTACTTGAAGAGTATACCAATCCTGACTCTGAAAAGTATAAACGCATGGTGGATGAAATCCGTAAGCAGCTTGGCTTTTACCACTCTTAGCTTTAACAGGCTTGACGATATGGTAGAAGCAATAGGCATAGGCAAGGAAAATCTCTGTACCTACTGTTTTGACGGTAAGGAATAATATAGGGGCTGTTGTATAATATCTATCTATTATACAACAGCCCTATTTTTATTTGACAGGAAATTTCTACGAGTACCTGTCAAATAAAAATCTCTCCGAGGATCGCACTGCGGCGGATATGTAGATGTCGCAGCTGCGACCGCCGCAGGCAGTGAATCCTGCGAAGCAGGATTCTTTCTTGTCTTAATATGCATCATGCCCCACAATCAAAGTACCTCAAAGCTTAATCTTCTACACCAAATTCCTTTTTAATATCGGATTCAATAAGATTCCTGCCTATGACAATGAATATGTCCTGTCCCTTAGCTATATCACTTATTTCAACGTTATTCTTCGTCATATTTATAAATAGGTATTTGCCATTTTCTTCTATAAAGCCTTTTATTCTTATGATATCACCGAATTTATCAGGATTTTTAAATAGATGCTCTGCTTTTTCTTCAAGCTCCTTCCTATTTAGCTTTCGGTTCATAATGAAGACCGATTTGAACTCTTCCATTTCATAAAATTCCTTCTCATAGTCAGAGACAACATAACCTGAACCGGAAACCCGCTCAAAGTCACAGTTGTCAAACTTTCCTTCTGAAGGTATAACAACCTTCTCATCCAGTCTTCTGTCGCATTTTATCCTTTCAAGCAGGCTGTTTAGATAAGAAAGCGTGCCCTCTTTGCTCCCAAACTTAAAGTTCTCCTGCTTGCTAAAGATGACTGCACCGGTGCAGGCAAGCTGAGTGGCAAGCAGATACTCGGAAGCCTCAGATATGTCAGCCGCAAAGCTTACATCCACTATGGTTATTACACTGCCTATCTCATACCATTTATCAAGAGGCTCTTCATAAAGCAGGTCAAAGAACTCTTCAGGCTCAAATATTCCGGATGGCTCTACTATAATCCTGTCATATCCGCTCATCGCCATAGCTATAAGCTTAGTCCTAAATCTCCTCTTATGTGTCTCTTGGTCTCCTCCACCTATTATCATCTCCAGCTCACAGTTATCTCCCATAGATATCGCCAAGGAGCATCAGGTCTATGTTTATCGCACCGTAATCATTTTCAAGTATTCCTATTCTAAGCCCTTTATCTAGGAAATACTTTGCGTATTTTTTTATAAATGTTGTCTTCCCCGAGCCTAAAAATCCGGTTACCAAATCTATTTTAATCATAAATCCCTCCGTAAGTATTATTAACCATATGTTCAATTATGCCACTTGACGGTAAACACCACCTTTTGCCGTCTTCTAAATCTATCTTACATTAATAAGCTATCACTTAAAAAAATATTTGTCAAGAAAAAAATCATGTTGTTTTAACAACATACTTATTGTCTATACATCACTATAATTAAGACATCATATGAAAGATATGTAACTACAATAAATCTAAAAAAATATTTGGAGGTAAAAAAATGGAGAATAAAATGTTTTGTTATCAGTGTCAGGAAACCGCAGGCGGTAAGGGCTGCTCAGTAAGCGGTGTCTGTGGCAAGACTCCTGAAGTAGCTAACATTCAGGATCTTCTTGTTTATGTAACTAAGGGATTGTCAGCAGTTACTACTGCACTTAGAAAAGAGGGAACACCTGTAAGCTCTGAGGTGAACCACCTCATTACACTTAACCTTTTCATTACCATTACAAATGCAAACTTTGATAAGGATGCTATTGAAGCAAGGATTATCGAGACTCTTAATGTGAAAGAGGAACTCTTAAAGAGTGTTAAGAATACTGTCTGTCTTCCTCCTGCTGCTATCTGGAACGGCGATGAGGCTTCCTTCCCTGAAAAGGCTAAGACTGTAGGTGTACTTTCTACTGAGAATGAGGACATTCGCTCTCTTCGTGAGCTCATTGTATACGGTCTTAAGGGACTTTCTGCTTATTCTAAGCACGCAAATGCCCTCCTTAAGGATGACGAAGAAGTAGATATTTTCTTACAGCGCGCACTTGCTGCAACACTTGATGACAGCCTTACAGTAGATGATCTCGTTGCCCTCACTCTTGAGACAGGTAAGTACGGTGTGTCCGGTATGGCTCTTCTTGATACTGCCAACACAACTGCTTATGGCGACCCTGAGATAACCAAGGTAAATATCGGAGTAGGTAAGAATCCCGGCATACTTGTATCAGGCCACGACCTCAGAGATATAGAAATGCTCCTTGAGCAGACACAGGGCACAGGAGTAGATGTGTATACCCACTCTGAAATGTTACCTGCCCACTACTATCCTAAGCTTAAGAAATATACTAACCTTGTAGGTAACTACGGTAATGCTTGGTGGAAGCAGAAGGAGGAGTTTGAGTCATTTAACGGACCTATCCTTATGACAACCAACTGTATAGTTCCTCCAAAGGACAGCTACAAAGACAGACTTTATACCACAGGTGCAGCAGGATTCCCAGGCTGCAAGCACATTCCGGGTTCATACGGTGAAACCAAGGACTTCTCAGAAATCATAGAGCAGGCTAAGAAATGCCCTCCTCCAACAGAGATTGAGACTGGAGAGATTGTCGGCGGATTTGCTCACAGCCAGGTATTTTCACTTGCAGGCGAGGTAATCTCAGCTGTTAAGTCAGGTGCTATCACACGTTTTGTAGTAATGGCAGGCTGTGATGGTAGGGCAAAGAGCCGTAACTACTATACTGACTTTGCTAAGGCTCTTCCAAAGAGTGCTGTTATCCTTACAGCAGGCTGTGCTAAGTATAAGTACAACAAGTTAGACCTTGGCGATATAGGTGGTATTCCAAGAGTACTTGATGCCGGACAGTGTAACGATTCTTATTCACTTGCGGTTATAGCACTTAAGCTTAAGGAAGTATTTGGAGTAGAAAGCATCAATGACCTTCCTATCACATACAACATTGCCTGGTATGAGCAGAAGGCAGTAATAGTACTTCTTGCCCTCCTCTACCTTGGAGTGAAGGATATCCACTTAGGACCTACTCTCCCTGCCTTCCTTAGCCCAAATGTGGCAAAGGTTCTTGTAGAGAACTTTGGCATAGCAGGCATCGGTACAGTTGAGGATGACATCGAGCTTTTCTTTGGAAAGTCTTCAAATGGCGGTGATAAGATAACAGCTGATATGCTTATGGGAGATATCTTACAGGCTTATCCTGAGGCTGCTGAGGTCCTTATGGATGCCGGTATGCACTGCATAGGCTGCCCATCTTCTCTGATGGAATCTCTTGAAGATGCCTGCCTTGTACACGGTCTCGATGCCACTGTGCTCTTAGAGAAATTAAATGAAATTGCAAATGCTTAAATAGAAGTTTTAGAAAAAAACAGGAGATTAGTTTCCTCCCTGTTTTTATTTATTACAATATATTAGTCCATATCTGAAGCTTGCGTGCTTACATCACTATATTCAGTATCCATCACCGCCTCTATCTTATATTCAGGATAGTGCTTCTGTATCTTATTTACAACATTTTCAAACACCTGTTTTCTGTCTTTTGCATCAAAGCTGACCACCAAATCAAAACGAACTGATGCTTCTTCCCTATTAAAAATAAAAAAACCATGCATTTGCAGAATATAAGGGTTCATCGAAACAAGTTCTTCAATTGTATCTTTAATGTGTATAGCACGCTTATCACTTGAATTCAGTGAGTATATGCCTATAGCTGTTAGAACTACATTGTGCCTTGCATATACCTCAAGGGCAATCTTCCTTGTCAGTCTATCAATTTCATCAGCTGTAAATACATCCGGAATTTCTATATGGAGTGAGCCCTGATAAACATCAGGCCCATAGTCATGTAAAACTAAATCATAGGTGCCACTTACCTCAGGAAATTCCATTACTGTTTCAGTTATTTTCGAAGCAAGTTCAGCATCAGGTGCCTCTCCAAGTATATGAGAAAGAGTTTCTTTTCAACATATCGATACCGGCTTTTATGATGAAAACACGGATATAATTACACCCAAATAAGCTTCTACAGAAATCTTAAAATTTAAGTACAAAACCGCTGCTACAAGAGTTGACGCAGAAATAACAGCATCCATACTTGCATCAGTACCTGAATTGATAAGAGATTCTGACTTAACTAAAACTCCTACCGTTTTAACATAGCGTCCTAAGATTATTTTCACTACAACAGCCACTGCGACTATTATAAGCGAAACTGTAGAGTACTCAGGTACATCAGGGGCTAATTATCCTCTTTACAGATTCGACTGCAGAGGTCACACCCGCATATAGGATAATGACAGCAATTACCATCGCGCTTAAATACTCAACCCTGCCATGTCCAAAGGGATGTGCCTTGTCAGGCTCCTTCTTTGACAGCTTTGCACCTATTATAGTAACCACAGAGCTTGCCACATCAGAAGCATTGTTCACTGCGTCAAGTACTATGGCTATGGAATTAGTCATCAGCCCTATAACCGCCTTAAATACTGCAAGAAAGTACATTTGCAACGATACCTACTATACTTGTCTGAATTATTTTTCTTGTCTCTGAATTCAGAGTTATTTCTTACCTCACTTAAGCTAAGTGCCTCATTAGTATTGTCAGCCTTTGTTTCTTCCATCCTTACCTCCCCATTTTTAAGGAATGTCATCAATCCCCGAATCCAGCTTAAACACACTCATAAATGCCTTCTGTGGTATCTCTACATTACCCACCTCGCGCATTCTCTTCTTTCCTTCCTTCTGCTTTCTCAGAAGCTTTCTCTTTCGTGAGATATCTCCACCGTAGCACTTTGCAGAGCACGTCTTTACGCATTGCCCTTACTGTTTCTCTTGCAATTACCTTGCTTCCAATGGCTGCCTGAATAGGCACTTCAAAAAGCTGGCGTGGAATCTCATTTTTAAGCTTTTCGCACATTTTCTTTGCTCTCTCGTAAGCACCTTCTTTTAACTATAATGAAGGAAAGGGCATCTACAGACTCCTTATTGATAAGAATATCCAGTTTTACAAGCTCAGCCTTCTGATAGCCCTTGAATTCATAGTCAAAGGACGCATAGCCCCTTGAGCGGGATTTGAGGGCATCAAAGAAATCGTAAATAATTTCATTTAACGGAAGGTCATATTTTAGTACTACCCTAGTCTCCTCAATATAGTCCATTCCATTGTTTACACCACGTCTTTCCTGGCAAAGCTTCATAATGGAGCCTAGATACTCAGTTGTAACCATAATTTCAGCCTTAACAATAGGCTCCTCCATATAGTCTATCTCTGAAGGTCAGGAAGGTTTGACGGATTGGTAATGTCAATAACCGTACCATCAGTTTTATGTATCTTGTACACAACGCTAGGTGCAGTAGCCACCAGGTCTATGTCATAGTCACGCTCAAGTCTCTCCTGAACTACATCGAGATGTAATAACCCAAGGAAACCACATCTAAAACCAAAAGCCAAGAGCAATGGAGGTTTCAGGCTCAAACTGGAGGGCTGCATCATTTAACTGAAGCTTCTCAAGCGCATCTCTAAGGTCTGCGTAATGTGCCCCATCCGCAGGATAAAGTCCGCAGTAAACCATAGGAAGTACCTTCTTGTAGCCAGGCAGTGCTGTATCGCAAGGATTGTCCTTATCTGTAATGGTATCGCCCACATTGGTTAGCCTTAGGTCTTTGATACTTGCTGTAATGTAGCCAACCATGCCTGCTGTAAGCTCTTCGCAAGGAATAAACTGTCCTGCACCAAAGGTACCTACCTCTACAACCTCTTCCACCGCACTAGACTGGAACATCTTAATCTTCGTGCCTCTTTTTACAGTACCTTCCATAAGTCTTGCAAATACTATAACTCCCTTATAGGCATCATAAAGCGAGTTGAAAATAAGTGCCTTTAATGGATTCTCTGGCTTCCAGAAGGTGCTGGTATCTTCTCTACTATGGCTTCAAGTACATCCTCTATATTTAGGCCATTCTTGGCAGAAATAAGCGGCGCATCGTGGGCTTCAATGCCTACTATATCCTCGATTTCCTCTTTTCACCCTGTCAGGATCAGCACTAGGAAGGTCAATCTTATTGATTACAGGCACAACCGTAAGGTCGTGCTCTAAGGCAAGATATACATTGGCAAGGGTCTGAGCCTCTACTCCCTGAGAAGCATCTACTACAAGGATAGCACCCTCACAGGCAGCAAGGCTTCTTGATACCTCGTAGTTAAAGTCTACGATGTCCCGGAGTATCAATGAGGTTAAATATATACTCCTCTCCATTTTTTGCCTTGTACACTACTCTTACTGCCTGAGAACGGATGGTAATGCCACGCTCCCTCTCAAGATCCATATTGTCAAGAATCTGATCCTGCATCTCTCTCTTGGTAAGGGTTCCTGTTGCCTCTATTATCCTGTCAGCAAGGGTTGACTTGCCATGGTCTATATGTGCAATAATGCAAAAATTTCCTGATATTCTTAGTATTTATCTCCGACATTCTTCTCTCCGTATTTTAATATTTACTCTGACTTATACAGATTACAGTATTTTTAAAATTTATCAAGTAAAATTCCTTTAAATCTGTTGACATTCCTTCCATTTTGTATTAAAAGTAAATTAGTGTGTTTGCGTTAAGCGTCCGTGTCCGGATTAATGAAACACTTTTTAATCAAACAATGATAATGGAGGTGTTAAATTGGCTAATATTAAATCTGCGAAGAAAAAGAATCAAGGTTGCTGCAAAAGAAGACTCTTAGAAATAAAATGATTACTTCTAGAGTTAAGACTCTTGTTAAGAAAGTCGTTTCTGCTGTTGCAGTTAGTGATAACGAGGCTGCTAAGGTTGTCTCGCTCCTGCAGTTGCTGCCATTGATAAGGCTGCAAACAAAGGCGTATATCACAGAAAAAAACAGCTTCTAGAAAGATTTCACGTCTTACAAAGTCTGTAAACAAGCTTGCGTAATTAATTATATTGCATATAAAAAAATAGCTGCCATATCGTCATCAGTATGGTGGCTTTTTCTTTTAAATGTTGACTTTGCACCTTTGTATGTAATATTCTGTTTATATGCAGAGTAAAGACTAAAGGAGAAAGTTATGATAAGACTGAAATGCAGTTCCTGCGGTGGAGAGCTTGAACTGAAAGGCTCAGGGATGTTTGAATGTCCTTATTGCGGTTCAAAATCATTTATGTCCGATGCTGATTTTAGGGGCAACGAAGAATTCAGAAAGAAGCTTCTCGAGTACTTAAAGGCAGAGGCTTGTAACAAAGATTTTGATTATAATAGCGATTCTTTATGGAAATTAGCCGGTGAAGATTCTTTTGTTATGGCAAATGACAAAGAGCTTACCATACAGTATATGTTTAAGTACGATTATGACTCCTGTCTTTGCTACCTTTCAAAAGAAAATGTGGTATATGTTTTAGATAATGTGCGTGAGAAAGAAAGATTTTTATTTGGAGTCAATTCTCTTGTATTTCCGGAGGCAGACAGCAAGCTGCACCGCTGCTTTCCGCAGTTAAAGATGGAAATCTCCCTTAAAGACGGCAGGGAGGCTTTGGTATTCCTAAGGCGCCCCAACTTCTTCCCTGTCGAGTATTTTGCACCGCTTGAGTCAAAGCATTTTGCTTGGGTAATATCCAGAATGGAGAATATATGCTGTGAGCTAGAGTATTCCGGTATTGAGTACGGCTGCATAGGTCAGAGTGCAGTCTGGATTAATCCCATCACTCATGAAGGGGCGCTGTTTGGCGATTGGAGAAAGGTTAGACCGATTGATGGTAATAAAGACCTGGTAGATGTCAGAAAGACGGCTATAAAAGATAGTTAAAAATTCGAGAGAACCTATCGAGTTATATAAGTTTCTTAACTCAAACCCTGCAAAAAGGATGCTTTTGCTGATTTTTAAGGCTTTGGGATGATGTTATAGAAAAAGGCTTTGGCGGCCATAAATTTATAAAAAAATGTAAAGGAGAAGTCACTGTATGGGATATGGAAGTTATTCAGCTTCAGATTGGAGCAGATTAAAAATCAAGCAGGAATCTTTCGGATACACAAAGCGTAGATGAAATATTTCAAAGGAGAGCCTGCAATCCCTAAGTTCGATCCAAAGTTTATAGGAACCAGGGAGTGTTTTGATTCAGAGGAGCATCCAAATACCACTCCTATCGTTGTAGGTCTTGATGTTACCGCATCTATGGGCTATCTTGCTGTAGAGGTCGCAACAAAGGCACTTAATCAGCTCATTATGAAGCTGTACTCTACTGCTGCTGTCGAAGATCCCTGCGCTTATGTGCGCTGCGTATGGTGATTTTGGTGATTTTTTCACCTCTTCAGGTAACTCAGTTTGAATCAGATATAAGAATAGCTGAACAGCTGTTAGAGCTTTATTTTTGAGAGTCACGGATGTGGTGAGGTGGTACCTACCTGTTTGTGGGAATTTCTGTCAAGACATACCAACATTGATGCCATCAATAAGAGATCAAAAAAAGGATTTTTGTTTACTATCGGTGATAATGCAAATATCAGAAAAGATCAGATTGAAGAAACCATCAAAAGGGTAATAGGTGATGATGTTCCAGGGGCTACCCGTGAGAGTCTATTTGGAGGAAGTACAGAAGAAATTTCATGTCTTTCCACATTATGATAGGCGGTGAAGGAAATAAGGATATATTGATTGGTAAAAAGATGGTAATCTCGGAAAATGAGATTGAAAAATATACCCTGAAATTATTATAAGTGCTATTCAGCTACAGCTGGGCAAGTCGTTAAAGGACGTACTGGCACAGTGGGATCCTCTCAGTGTTCCTGTGATAAGTGCTGCAATCAGACAGTTGAGTATAGCTGATAGCGGGCAGTCGATTACCCTATGAGAACAATAGCTGTAGTAGGCAAGAATTACGGTGATGAAGGCAAAGGGCTTGTCACAGCAAGCCTTTGTTCTTCGTTTAAAAAGCCTTTAATCATAAAGCACAACGGTGGTGCACAGGCAGGGCATACGGTGGAGGATGAGGAAAGAGGGACACGCTTTCGTCCATCATCAGATAGGTGCTGGTGCTGAATACGGCGCTGATACCCTCTTTGCTGAGACTTATTATCCTGATTTGTATCAGATAAGAAAGGAAATCGAGGAGTTCAAATCCATATTCAGCGTAGTTCCAAGGATTTACGCCGAAGAAGGCTGCTGTATAACGACAATAGACGATATTCTTATAAATATGGCTATTGAAACTAAAAGGGGCAGGCACAGACATGGCAGCTGTGGTATGGGAATCAATGAATGCAGCGAGAGGATTAGAGCAGGATATAAGATAACTCTTAAGCAGATAGCAGATTCATCCTATGACGGGCTGCGCAATTTGCTTGTAAAATATAAGAAAAGAATATACACTAAAAAGAATAAATAGAATTGAAAATATCCGAACAGAAATCCATATTATTCTATGATTTTTTTGATGAGAATATCTCATATAACTTTGCTGTAGAAATAAAAGACAACAGCAGGTTTATCGAGCTTGTCAGTGCGGATAGTACCTGGCTAAAGCGTTATGATGGATTGATATTCGAATCGGGACAGGGCTTGCTTTTTGGATAAGGATTATACTGCGAATGCACCCCATCTCACATCCTCTAAAACAGGCATTACCGAACCCCTTAGATTCTTAAATAAGAGAAGCCTTAGCTTGCAGGAAGCAATATATGTTACAAGAACCTATGTTACAAAACACGGTGCAGGACCGCTTCCATACGAATTTAATACAAGTGATTGGGCTGATTTGGAGACGGATATGACAAATCTTTCTAATGAATGGCAGGGAGATATCAGGTATGCAAGTCATGGAAGCACTTATGACTTTCTTCTTCCTGTTACCAACGATATTAAAGATATAAACATCAAGCCTTCTCTAGCTATTACTCATATGAATGAAACAGTGGGTAAAATACTATTTGAAAATGAGAGTCTTGACCTCAAGAACCTTAGGGAAATGTATGGTGATAAGTTGCAAAATATATATATATCCAGAAGTCGTAGCGGGATTGAAAAAAATATTTTTTTAATTTACATCTAGACAATTTATATTGTATGTGATATAATTTTACAAAACCAAACGAAAAATTGTGAGCTGAAAGTTTTAATAATTCAGTTGACTTTTTACGGTTTAAGTATAATATTAAATTGAGCACAGTTTTGCTCATATCAAACAAATACAAGGAGGGTTATGAAATGGAGAATTTAGGATTTTATGTCTGTAAGGATTGCGACTTTGAGGTACAGGTAATTAAGAAGGGTGACCACGAACATGAGCACAAGCTTTTCTCAGAGGAGCTTAAGTACTTAAAGCCAAACTCAAAGGAAGCTGCTCTTGAGAAGCACGTACCTGAGGTTACAGTAGATGGCGATACCATCAATGTAGCAGTGGGCAGCGTTCTTCATCCAATGACAGAGGAACATCATATCGAGTGGGTATATCTTGAGACCGAAAAGGGCGGACAGTTAAAGCACTTTAAGGTAACTGATGAGCCTAAGGCTGTATTTAAGGTAGTTGATGACAAGGCTCTTAGAGTATATGCATACTGCAACCTTCACGGACTTTGGGTTAAAGAGTTGTAATTAGATATTAGTAACGATTAAGCCTGTAATAAGAAACTAATTGATATCATATCAATATGTAACTTATTACAGGCTTTTTAACTTTTCATTAAACTTCCGAACTGATTTTTATATACCATTTTGGTGTTTTAGAAATTTACATTACTTAAAAGTCCCATCACATATACCTGGCAAGATTCCATTCATCCCAAAGCGTAGGAAATACCTCAAATTCTTTTAAAACTCTAAAGAAAGATAAAAAAACAGTTAGTTTTATCATACTCTTTATATTTTCCCATCTGAACTGTTTTTTTACCTGCATAAAGGAATATCCCTTCCGCTTTGCCAATTCTTTAGCCCTTTTTCCACAAGCCTTCTGCCAATACCTTGTCTGTGATATTCTTTAAGTATTCCCATAACATAAAGTTCAACCGTATCCTTACGGTTTCATCCAAATAAACGAAACCTATCGGTTGACCCTCAGAGTATGCTGCAAAAAGGCCGTTTTGAGCTTTCGGTTATATAATCCTCCCTTGAATCAGGAAGCCCGAACCACTCTGGTAGAGCCTCAAGTATCAGTCGCGTAATCTTCTGCTTTTTCCACAGGAGCTTCTACTTCTGAAATTCTAACCTTTATCTTCATTTTTCTTAAAATTATACATAAGATTGAAGCTATCAGGAACATCTTCATCAATATACCCTGTGTCTTCAAAAGCCCAGCTTTTTATAAACATACAGAGCAGCAACATCATCCATTTTTACGCAAACTTCAACACAATCATATTTACGCTCTTTTTCAAGCTCTGACAGAAGTATTTTTAACGCCTGTGTACCATAGCCTTTTCCCTGATACCTCCGGTCAATCATAAATTGCTGAAGCTCATAGCAGGCAGGCTCTTCATCCATATCTCTTATCATAGCAAAGTCCCACAGCCAATTCATCATCAGCTATTCCAATTACTCTTGCTCCGGATGAACGATAAACATATCCTCTGGCAATTATTCCTATGTTGTCTGCCAAAAATGTTTTTGACTTTCTTTTTACGGATAGTCCTGCAAAATCTATCCAGTTTTTTTCTCATTTAGTTCAACTAATCTGGTCATTTTTAATCCTCCGATTTTTATTGGAGGGTTAAATTTCGTGAACCCTCCATACACGATTTATCTTTTTCATAAAAATCACTCCTTTCATTCTTCTTTATTTCCTGAGTCGAAATCTGCGGGTATGTCAGCAGTTTATCCCAAGTCAGGTTTTTACTACTATTGATACAGGATTACTCAGGTTTCACCTTTCGTAGTCCTTGTATCTTATAAAGTATGCAATATTTCATACAGCTTGTCAATATTTTTTTATTCGCATCTTTTTCTTAACTATCGTAGTCAAACTTCCCGTCATTCTTCTCTTCCAGAGCTTTAATGACATGGAAGATGATTTCTCATAATGTCAACCTTTTACAGCTCCTGCTACCAAACCACTAATCATATACCTTTGGAAAGAAAGAAGAACAAGAAAATCATTGGCACAGTTCCTACAATTGATATCGTATTAATGAGTGACCAGTCATAAGAAAGTTCACCCAAGTATCGAAGTGCTACACCTGCTGACAAGGTTCTAAGCCCATCTGTTTGAATCAAAGTTGTTGAATGAAGATAGTCATCCCAAGTAATTAGGAATGAATAAATTCCCACAGCTAAAATTCAGGGTTTAACTAAAGGCATTACAACCTTTGAACAAGGTTCCAAATCTACCTGCTCCATCAATCTGTGCCGATTCTTCAATAGCCTTAGGAACAGCATCAAAAAGCTTGACATCAGCATAATTGAAAATGGTAAGATAGAAGCCGTTAACGCCCAAATTAGCCCTGTCCTCGTATTAAGCAGACTTACATCCTTCATTATTTTATAAAGAGATATTAAACGGCTTATAACCGGAAACATCTGTGCAGAAGTGAAAATAGCCAGTATAAACAGGTTCCAGCGAAAATGGAATCTGGAAAGTGCATATCCTCCAAATATCGCAATCATCACAGGATAAAGGCTGCTGTCGCTCCTGCCACTATAAAATTGTTTCGATAGTAAATAAAAAAATTCGTTATTCTTTTTTTATAAAGGTCTATATAGCTTTGGATAGTAAATTCTTTTAGGCCAAAATGAAGGCGGAAACTGATAGGCCTCCATATTGTTCTTAAATGAAGTCATAAGTACCCATAATATTGGAAAAAGCAAAAACCCTAAGTTTATATCAAAACAATTATACGTAAAATCAGCCATAGTGTGCTTCTTTTGCTTTCATCTAGACCTGCCTTTCTGTACGCACTGCTTTTGTTAAACAGAAATACAACTATTATCATAAGAGCCATCCACATAGTAGTAACAGCCGCACCTGAGCCTAAGTTATTGGATACGAATGCTTCACGATAACTTAAAACTCCTAAAGTAGTAGTTGAACCATTTGGCCCTCCCCCTGTCATTGTCCATACAAGAGGGAATTGCTTAAAATTCTCAATTATTGACATTGTTAATGTGATTTTTATCACTGACATCATTGATGGAATAATGATTTTAGTCAGTTTCTGCCAGTAATTTGCGCCATCTATTGATGCTGCCTCTTGCATATCACTTGGCACATTACTAAGACCTGCCAGTAAAAGTAAAGCCCCAAGAGGTATCTGTTTCCATAGAGCAGCAATTATAACTCCAATTAGTGCAGTGTTTTGATCATTAAGAATCGCAAAATCCGTAATTCTTCCACCTGAAAACAGACTTACAAGATATTTTAACAAACCATACTGCGGTTGATATATCCACATCCATACAAGACCGGAAATAACTGTAGGTACTACCAGGAATCATCATTACACTGCGGAAAAACGGCTTCCCCTGATCTTTTGATTTAATATTAATGCCAAAGTCATACTAATTACAAACTGTAATGTTACAACAGCAGCAACAAAAACAATGTTCACCCACACAGCTTGAAGAAGTTTTTCCACTTTTGAAAAAAATCTTAATGTAGTTTTTGAAATGAGTTCAAGTTCCCAGCTGTACCTGATATAATATTTTTTTGATTTTAAAATCCAATAAACTTCTGTAAAGAGTCTAAAATCGGAATCACAATGAATAAAACCGTGGTAATCACTGCAGGCATAAGCAATGCAAGCGAAAATAATTTATCTCCGGTTTCCCTTTTTAAGGCCATTCCTTTTCTTTTTTCTACCTTTACCACACTCTCTCCTCTCTGACACTAAAGACTTCTCACCAAGTTAAATAAATATCATTCATTTCGTATAAAAAGCCGTACCCTTTTCAGTGCGGAAGTAAGACGACCGCCGTCAAAAGGTACGGCTTAATGATTTTACGCCATTTTACCCCAAAATGATGTCCACTTATGCTATACTAGTCCTAATCAATTATTGCCTGTCTTAAATCTGTACCATCTTTAATATAACAAATACTACTGATTTAATATTGTCTCCATAGTTTCTTAAAATTCTCTAGTGCTGCTTCAACTTCTTCCCCACCAACAGTAATTGCCTGTGCAAGTCCACTAACTTCAAGTGCAAAAGTCATTTAAGTTTGTTATCATTGGTAAAGGAGCTAAATTTGTATTCGCTGATTTAGCCTGCTCAAGCAAAAGGATTAATCTCTGCTTCCATTGACTTACGTACAGCAAATGCAGGAGTTACATTTTTAAATAATCACTAAGTATCTCAGGTGAAATTATAAACTGCATGAAAATTCTTGGCAGCTTCTAAAGCGCTCTGTTCCATTATCAAAGGCAAAAAATGTGTGTGCCTGTAAGATAGACTGTCCACTTCCGTTTCCACCTTTAAGAGGAACAGCTACAGCAGTGAAATTAACCGCATCAGGATTGATGGACTTTATACCGTTAAATCCCCAAGAAATTGTCATAATACATTGCCAACTGACCTAATGCAAAGGGTTTCTTAAATCCTTAGCCTTTTGCATTCTGTGGGTTGTATCCCTTGTCATTTAAGTCTTTTAACATAGCTAATGATTCTTTTAACCCAGCATTTTCAAGACTTAATTTGCCGTCCTTATCAGAGTATTCTCCTCCAAAATTAGCGGTATAAGCTAATAAACTTATACCTGAAACCGGTACCGATGCAGTTGTCTGTCCAAATGCATAAATCTTGTTTCCATCATCAGTTTTTAACTTACTAATCTTCTCTGCCATTTCAAGCATTTCCTGATAAGTTGTTGGTGCCTTAGAAGAATCAAGTCCGGCTTTTTCAAATATATTTTTGTTATAGAATAAAACTGATGGCGAAGAATAAAGGCAGTCCATATAAATGGCCATCAACAGTAAACGCCTCTAATATCTCAGGATAGTAATCATCCAAAAAGTCCTTATCTATAACACTTTTCAAGAGGCGCTGCAAGTCCCGCATCTATAAGAGCAGGCATCCATATCATTTCTCCAAACATAAGGTCAACCTTATCTCCGCCTCCAGCCATGTTAATGACTGTATTTAATATTTCAGCGTAAGGAGCTGTTACCCACTCAATTGTGACATTTGGATACTTTTTCTTCAAACTTTGTTTTAGCATTTCTCCCAAAATTCAGTATAGCCTTTTTCCAAAATTGCATAGTTCGCTATTTTAAGCGTGTAATTTTTCCTGTAGAGCCAGTTGTGCTCTTGGTTGATGTAGATTTACTTTCAGTCTTCGCATCAGATGTCTGTTTTGTATCATCTTTAGAAGTCTGACCGCCACACCCCACCATACCAAACAATAATACCGCCACCAACAACATACTAAGTATTTTTTTCATCCCATTCCTCCTTTTTAAGTGTGAGATTATACAAGCCTTCTATCCCTTCCGCTTCGTACTCTCTCTTTCAATCATTCTAGTTTCAAATACCTTGCATAGCTCTTCCGGTACAAGATTTTTTGTACCTTGGTTCATAATTTCGATTAGTTCAATAGCAGTTTTGCTCATCTCCTCCTTTTGCTGTTCAATTGTAGTTATGCTTGGGGTCATAAGGCGTGAAATACTCGAGTTATCCACTCCTAATATCATAATATCTTCAGGAATCCTCCTGCCAATATTCGTGACAATCTTAGAGGCAGTTGCGGCCAGCCTGTCATTTCTTGCAAAAATTGCATCTGTTTTGGGATTATCTAATAAAAACTTAGCAAAACTCTCCTGCCATAGGTCTTCATCAAAGCCTACAAAAGTCTGCTCTAGGACTTTCTCACTGCTAAGACCATGACGCTTCCCAGCCTCTTCAAAGGCTAAATATCTTATATCCTTATTTAGTTCGCTCTTTTTAAGAGGTTGAGCCAGATAAACTATATTCCTTGCTCCCTTTTCCCAAAGCAGGTCAAGGCCCTTTACTACTCCATCATATAGTCCTGAGTCAATAGTAGCTACTCCCTTAGGTATCTCTTCATATTTTTTGCTTAGAAATAACACCACAGGGGTTCCGCCGCCCGCAATCTGCCTTATGTATTCTGTCTTAAATCCCGCAGAATTGATTATTATTCCATCGAATTGGCTATTCATAACCCTTCCAATATAGGAATCCACGTTGTGGTACTTACAAAGCGAAACCAGGTAGCCTTTATCGTAAGCATATTTATCTAACTGATATAGGATTTCTCCAAAATATTCATCAAGTACTATATCAGTAATCAAGAGAATCTGCTTACTGGTCTTCTTTTTCAAAAGCCCTTGCAATCACGTTAGGATGATAATTTCAGCTCTTCTATGGCCTTTTTAACTCTTTCCCTCTTGTCCTTTGCCACGTACCTATTGTCATTTACCACATAGAAACTATTGTTTCACTCACACCTGCGTTTTGCAACATCAGCCCGTGTCGCCCTATCGACTTTCTCTAATCTCATCAGGCTTTACTTCTTCGGGCCTTGCCTCTTTATCTTAGGCGTACGCTCCATTTCATACCTTTCCACTTAATATTTACGGTTATACTCCTTTATTGGAAGTCCTGTTCCATAGCCGTATTCCATAACTTCTCCTTCTTCTCTGTGACGGCTTCTGGAGTATCCGCCACAATCCCAGGATACTTTCTGCCTATCCTTTCTCCAAGGACGCTTCTCCCAATAATAGCCTCTTAGCGGATCTCTGGTATCATTTTGCCAATCAAAGGGAGCAAATCATGCATTTCATTTCTAGTTGCCTCACAAGACGGATCATCAATCAAGTTGTGCATCTCATCAGCATCTTCCTCAAAGATTGTATAGCTCATCCTGAGTCATTAGGTTGATGGTAGCTTCCACTTGCCCTTTACTATACAGCGCACCGGCTGGAAACCCACCCCAGCCATCGTGGTCTACCTCATATCTGTTAAAATTCTACAAAGACAGGTCTTCCTTCCTTCTTCTTCGTGATATCTCTATCTGTTAAAGTCCACCAAGCAGGCTCTCTCCTTCTAAGCTCTCAGGCTGTGAAGTCCATAAAAGTCGAGGATAGTTGGAACAACATCTATGTGAGAAACAGGCATTTCACTGGAAATACCCCTATCAATCTTATCTTTCCAGCGCACAATAAATGGGATATTGGTTATTTTCCTCATACATTGCAGGTCCCTTAGCGTGAATTCCGTGTGAGCCCTGGGCATCTCCATGGTCGGAGGTGTAAAGTACAAGTGCTTCTTCAGCATTTTTCTCAGCTCCATCAAGCACACGTCCAATCTGAGAATCAATGAATGAGATTTAGACCAAAGCAGACCTACCGCACAACCATCTCCGTTACCGCCTTGAATCTCCATATATTTTTCGTGCCATACCTTGATGTGGTCAGGCAGCTTTGAAAAATCCATATGCTGGTTAGCCTTCTGTAAATATGGTTTATAAAAAGGCTCATAATAAGACTTTGGCGCTAAGAAAGGATGGTGAGGTTCATCATAAGATACGACTAAAAATAGTCCTCATCCTTGTGCTTTTCCATAAAGTCTAACGCTCTCTTGGTACAGCGGTATCCATAGGTAAACTCTTCTCCCTATACCATCTCCCTCTAGAGCAGTTTCAAGCTTGCGGGAGCGTTCCCTGTCCTTATCACTTTCAAGCTCATCCAGATAGTTTCTCATGTCATACCAGTACTCCTCATCCCATCCATCCGGACAGATGCCGTCTCCAAAGTAGTCACCACCATCCAGATGCCATTTCCCTATATAGGCAGCATGTATTCCTGCACGGCTTAGTCTCTGTCCTATAGTTAAACTCTGCTGTGACAATGCCATACAGTTACCTAACATTCCATTGGTATGAGGATAGGTCCCCGTAAACAATCCGGCTCTTGCAGGACCACAGACAGGTTGTGTAGTGTAGGCAGAATTGAATGCAAGTCCCTCGTCACACAGGCGGTCAAGGCAAGGTGTGTGCATATTCTCTCCTCTTTCATTGCAGCGGCTTATCATATCACGTCTTTGGCTGTCTGTCATAATTAAAATGAATTGTTTTTTAGACATTTTTATCTCCTTATATCATATTTCTTATTCATAAAATCACTATATACACACGAGTGTATATATATAAAAATAAAAACTGCTCTCAGCTGATGAGAACAGTTTATCATCATTTTCGATCAAAAAATACAATATTTAATTAAAATATATGATATAGTTAGTTATTTTTGACAGCAATTTAACAAGCACTTTGTGAATAACATCTAACTTTTTCATCAGTAAAAATACTTTGCTTTTGTGCAAAGGATATTTTTACTGCTCCCCACTAATAGCCTTTAAGCTTGTCGGGAGCTGTCATAATATCCTCTGCTCTATCATCATTTTCACATCCTAAGCATAAGCTCCCTGTCCACTACTTCACCATGTTCAATATATATCCTATGTACCCTCTTGCTTACAGCACATGACAAGTTCGTGAGGAATTGTTCCTGCCATTTCCGCCATAGTTTCTATCGGATTGTTCTCCCTTAAATATCTCTATCTCACTGCCCACATCTATGCTGTACTTGTCTGTTATATCAATCATACACATATCCATACAGATTCTACCTCTTTGCTTAACAGGTCCTGCTTCCGTCATAAATGAATATTTGTTAGAGAGGCAACGCATAAATCCATCTGCATATCCATAAGGCACAACTCCCATACGGGTTTTCTCGGTAGTTGTATATATTCCTCCATAGCTAATCTTGGTACCCTTTGGATATAGCCTTGATTGTGCTTACAGTGGTTTTTCATTGACATTACAGGCTTTAGACCCAAGCTTTTTAGCATATTCGCCGTATCCATAGAGCAAAAGTCCCGGACGTACCATCATCCATATAGCTTTCAGGGATAATTTCACTGTTGCACCAGTATTGGCACAGTGGTGAAGCAGAACTTCTTTCCCGAGTATTCTCTACCTACTTCAACTATACATCCTTAAAAAAGCTTTTAACTGGTGTTCTGTATACTCTCTGCACTCCTCTCCCTTCTTCATCAGATACAGCAAAATGGGTAAATATACCCTCTGCATCGAGGTTTGGAAGATTGCATACATTGACAATTCCCTGGACTCCCGTTTCAAAATGTTCGCCCTCACAGAGGTAGCCCAGCCTTGACATACCTGTATCCACTTTTATATGAATCTTGAGAATTCCTTGCATTTTACTGCCTCTGCACTGTATTCCAGAGCCTTGGCTTCACAGGTAACTGACCTGGGTTATATTAAAACAGATGAGCCTATCTACCTGTTCTCTGGGAGTATGTCCAAAAGGATTAGGATGGGCATAGTAATTCCGTTAAATCTAAGCTCCATAGCCTCATCAATGCTACTGACTGCAAGGTAATCTGCACCCAGTTCCTGTAACTTTTCTCCCACCTTTACAGAGCCATGGCCATAGGCATCTGCCTTTACAATACCTGCGAACTTGACATTTTCTCCGATATGCTCTTTGATTTTCTTATAATTATACTCTATGGCATCTAAGTTTATTTCTGCAGGTTCTTTTTAAGTGTTGATTTCATTTAGTCCTCTTTTCGTAAAGCTTGTATCCAACTGTTCGTCAACAATTATAGTCCAAAGCTCTAAAAATACAAGTATGTATCACAATTATTAGAAAACATCCTAACATCAAAAAGCAAAAGCCACAATTGCTATATTTTTTAGATATCCTGTATATCACATCAACTACCCACTCCGACAAACTGGCTATTGTAAGCTCTGCATAAAAAGTCCCTTCTTTTTCAAGAAGTTCCTCGTGCTACCCTGCTCTATTATGCTTCCTGCCTTCATAACAAGAATAATGTCAGCCTCCTTGATGGTTTGAAAGCCTGTGAGCCACTATGAAGCTAGTTCTACCCCTCCATAAGGCGGTTAAATGCCTTCTGAATCTTGATTTCGGTTCTTGTATCAATCGAGGAGGTCGCCTCATCAAGAATCAGCATAGGAGGAAGTAAGAGCATAACCCTGGTGATGCATAAAAGCTGCATCTGACCTTTTGACAGTCCACTTCCAGCCTCATCTATCACAGTATTGTAGCCGTCTTTTAGCTTGCTTATAAAGCTATGTGAGTGCGCAGCCTTTGCAGCCGCAATTACTTCCTCATCAGTTGCATCAGGCTTACCCATCACTATATTGTCCCTTATAGTTCCCTGTCTAAGCCAGGTCTCCTGAAGCACCATTCCGTATGACTTTCGTAGGCTATGTCTTTTAATACCCCTTATATCAGCATTTTCAACCCTTATACTTCCGCTGTCCACATCGTAGAACCTCATAAGAAGGTTGATAATTGTTGTCTTGCCACAGCCCGTAGGCCCCACTATAGCTATTCTCTGGCCTTTTTTCACACTAAGGTTTAGTCCCTCAATGAGTTTTCTATCCTTTACATAAGAAAATGAAACATTATCCAGCTCTATATCTCCAATTTCGCCCTTTACTGTGCTATTTTGCCCAACGTGACTTGAATCGCCTAGTTCAATCTCACCATCCTTTACCTCAACCTCCTCATTTATAAGTTCAAGAAGCCTGCCTGCACAGGCTATGGCATTTTGAAGCTCGGTAATGATTCCTGAAATGTCGTTAAAAGGCTTGGTATACTGGTTTGCATAGGCTAAAAATGCTGTAAGGCCACCTACGCTTATGCCTGCATTTATTACCTGAAAAAGCCCTACAAGCCCAACTAAGGCATAGACTATATTGTTGACAAACCTTGTCGCAGGGATTGGTAATAGACGAAAAATATGGCTTTTTAGTGATGCTTTTTCTATCCTTTCATTGATTTCATCAAAATCATCTACCACCTTTCTCTTCTCTTCCGTAGGCCTTTACCACTTCCATTCCACCTATCATTTCATTGATTAGAGGTTTGCTCCGCCTGGTTTCAGACTGGAGCTTGAACATATTTCGTAAGTATGCTTTTGAAATGAATCTCGCCACAAGTAATGAGAGAGTGTAAGCACTCACAACTATAAGTGCTGTAAAACACATTTATCTTAATCATAAATACCCAGAGTACCAAGTATAGTTGCAATCCCTGTAAAAACTCTGGGTAAAAATCCAAGTAAAGCCCGTCAGAAAACTGGTCTGCATCTGCTATTACCCTGCTTACTATATCACCCTGTAGGATGTGCATCTAAAAAGCTTAGAGAAGCCTCTCAATCCTCCTAAGAGCATCATTTCTGATATCCCTAACTACATTTGTAGGCTATTCTGTAGTTGATGGTCGTCATAACCCACTGAAGTAAGGCGGTAATGCCCGCTACTACCCCTACCTCTACAATAATGCTAAATATCCTATCAAGCCTCTGTAAGTCCCACCTCCCACAATGAGGTCGATGGCATCTCCAAATAGAATAGGGAGGTACAGTGTCAAAACCACTGTAGCCATTGCCATTACAAGAGAAGCAAACAGCAATATCTTATAATTGCCTATATAGGCTAGAACTGACTTAATTATCTTTTTATTATCTTTCATTCAGGTACTCCTTATATGTTTCGTGGTTCCATAACGCTTCGGATGATAGAATGTCCATCGCCTTACAAAGGCAGAGGTGTAAACCGGGTAGATAATTTAGCTATATTGCGAGTTATAAATCTCTTTATATACCTCCCACAGATTTAAGCAGCTCTTCGTGCTTTCCAAGACCTACAAGCACTCCATCATCTAAGACTACAATCTTGTCAGCCTGCATAATAGAAGAAGTCCTCTGAGATACAATAAATACCGTAGGCTTGTACTCCAGAGCATTTATCCCCTTCCTAAGCGCAAGGTCTGTGGCATAGTCAAGAGCAGATGAGCTGTCATCAAGTATAAAGTTTCAGGCTTGCCTACAAGGGCTCTTGCTATAGAAAGCCTCTGTTTCTGTCCTCCTGAGAGATTCCTGCCCTCCTGTTCTATGACAAAATCAAGCTTGCCTTCTTTAGAATTAACCACATCCTCAGCACAGGCTATGCGCACAGCCTCCATAATCTCTTCATCTGTAGCATTTTTCATTTGCCCCATTTGATATTGTCTCTTATACTGCCCTTAAAAAGTGACGCCTTCTGCAAGACGACAGCTACGGTTTTTCTTAGTTCCTTAAAAGCTATAGGCTGTTACATTTCTTCCTTTTACCCTTACTTCACCCTCACTTGCATCATAGAACCTCGGTATAAGGCTGACGAGAGAAGTCTTACCTGAGCCGGTACCTCCGATAACACCAATGGTTTCTCCTTTTTTAACTGTAAAATTGATATTATTTAAGGCATTTTCCTCACTATCTAGTGATAACTTTCCATTGTAATTAAGACTTACATTGCTAAAACTCGACGATGTTTCCGTCCATTTTATCTGAGTCTGTGGTAGTTATATCTCCTTCTTTCATACCAGGCTCTATGTCTAGTATGCTCTGAACTCTATTGCCACAGGCTACTGAGCGTGTAATATTGAGGAACATAGTTGCAAACTTTACAAGCTCCACAAGAATCTGTGACATATAGTTATATAAAGCCACAATCTGCCCCTGAGTGAGAGCACCTGCTTCGACTCTTATAGCCCCCTTATAAATAAGAGTCAGCAATACCTATATTGACAATTACATATGTCAGAGGATTCATGAGAGAAGATACCGTTCCAACCCTTTTTACTTAAATCAGTCAAAAATTTATTTGACTTCTCAAAATCTCTTATTTCCTCATCTTCCTTACAAAATGCTCTTATAACTCTCACTCCGGTAAGGTTCTCTCTAGTCTTGCCAAGCACCTTGTCAAGCGCACTCTGCACATCTCTGTACTTAGGAATACACCAATACATCTCACCAAAAATCACAGCTGACAGTATAATAATGGTGATTACAAATAGAATACCAATTTCTACATCTATGGTAAATGCCATAACCACTGCACCGGCTACGATAAAGGGTGAGCGAAGAAAGAGTCTCAGTGTAAGGTTAACACTCTGTTTGAATCTGGTTCATATCACTTGTAAGCCTTGTAATAAGCGTATTGGAACCAACTCTGTCTATATCTGAAAATGAAAGCCTTTGAATATGTGCAAATACTGCGTGTTTTACCTGTTTGATAAAGCCCACGCTTGCTTTTGCCGCAAAAAACTGGGCAGTTATTGAAAAGGTAAGCCCCACAAAGCCGAGTCCATACAAGCAAAGGCAGAGCCTCACTATAAGTCCCTTATCACTTTTCCGCTATTCCCTTATCTATGATATATGCCATTACAAGTGGCACTATGAGGTCAAGGCTAGGCCTCTAAGAGCTTAAAAAGAGCGGTCCTAGTATGCTTTCGAGTTTGTAATCACGGATGTATATTAATAATTTTCTCAATGGTTTTCTCCCAATTTTGCAGATTTTATAATATCAATTTAATCACTATTTCTCATTCCTAAATAAAGATAAGCTACTTTAATTTTATACGATAGCATCATTCTCCTCAGATAGTATAGCACAAGTATAAACTACATCCCCTTTAAAAGGTGTTAGCCAATCGGGTCGAGGTGATCATGGTGTTTATCTACCGACCTCCTACCGTGCGTACGCGTTCGGTACGGCAGGTTCTTTAGTTTCATATTTTTCATATAGTACTCTGTGAATGTCGGATAGCCGAGTTCACGGGTTTCTTATTACCAAATGCGGTCTGCATACAAGTATCCACCACAATACCAGCTTCCATTTTCGCATATTTGCGCATATCCACGCTTTTCTCTTCATCTACACCTAACTTCTTTAGTTCTTTTGAATTTGGTCTTTACTTTTCTTCCATTGTTTCCAATGGGATTGTCCTTATTTTATGTCTCAGCCATTCGTCAGTTCTGAAGGATACTCTTTTATATCTGCAAGCCCAAAGTAATTGACAAATCCACGTATATAAGCGTAAGTTTCATTGCCCTGTATGAATTACTCCATCGTTACTTCTTTTTGTCAGTTCCTTATTCTGTCTTTCATCTTGGCTACACTGATGACTTTGGGTGTATCCTCGGTCTGCATTCCCCCTGTACCTGTAAAGCTGTACCCCTAGGTATTTGTGCTTGCTGATGCATGCGCCACGCAAGGTTTTCTCCTTGTTGCTTTTAGAAACGAGTTTACCTTCTATATATGGCGTGATAACTGCGCTTAAAAGGTTCTCTCTCTGCACTCTTTCTGCTTCACAAAATATCACACGATCATCTGCACTGATCTGACGTATCTGTGTCCTCTTCGCACCAATTCCTTATCCAGCGCATTTAGCATTGCTGTTTGCTAAGCAACGGGCTGAGTGGACCACCTTGCCGGTACTCCTACCTCGGTCCTTTCAAATACTCCTCTGCTTATCACTCTCCTGCATTGAGATACTTGTGAATAAGAGATATAAACCCTTCCGTCTCTGATGGTTCGCGATGAGTACTTCAATAAGCTTACTTTGGCATACTGACGTCAAAGGGCTTCTCTAAATCATATCTACCACATATACATATCCATCGCATTTACGTTTTGTCTGACACCTACTGTGGTGCATCCGTGTATTGCCCTTCTGTTTGGTCGAAAGTCCGTGGCTGTCTTCTGACGACTGTTTCTCGTAAAGTGAGTTAGCACCTGTGCGATTGCCTGCTCCTTTGTTTCGATTTTACCTGTACGCTTTGTTAAGGTTATCGTTTGATAAAAATCTCTTCCATCAGTTTGTCCCGTCTGTGAAAATCTGTGATGCGCCGTTTCTTTCAGTAGTCCTCTGATGGTCCGGAGCACTTCTGCATACTCTTTCTGTTCCGCAGATACCAGCTGCAGAATGAGTCCTCTATGATGATGCCGTCATGGCTTAACTCCATCATTGGTACCGCATTCATTTACTAACACCTCCTCAGTTCAGTCACTTCCATTATGTGCAACCGTATGAGCGCTCTGACTTTGCTGACTTCTTGCCATTCGTTGTTACTACGGCTTCTTACTCGTGTTTCCACCACGTAGCGAGACCTCCCTCAGTGCCACACGTTTCTATCTCACACCTATCTGCCACATTTACCATAGCTAATTCCGAGTAGTTATTGGACTTCAGGTTTGCCGCTGACCTTATCGCTCAGCATCGCCCTAATGTGATTTCTATTCGTCAGGCGGAGATTTACCATCCGACTTCCCTTTCAGATTCCACCTCACGATGGACTCTTGTCTTCGATAGCATTATATCCTTCCCACTACTAGGGCGGATTAGGGACTTTCACCCGCTTCGACGTGCGCCGCAAAACTGCATTAAAAATGGAGCTGCTAAAAATCAGCCCCTAGCGTTATTTACGAAGAATCGCGGAGACCGGGCGAGGAGGCTGGAAGATTAATGGTTGAAATACTTCCATCGTGCGCTTGGAAAAGGCGTAGAAAATTCTTCCTAGTTCCTCTTCCTTTGAGTTGCTTTGCGGTGTTCGGTAATTTGGTTGAGCAATCTCTCTCTCGTCGTGCAGAGAGAAACTCTGATAAGTCCTGAGACGACGGAGTCTAGATCTTAGTGTGTACCAGTTTTTGAAAACTGTCCTCGCCGAATTTGCTTCTGGTATAACATAGACAATTTCCTGAATTCTAGTCGTAAATTCTACCTCCAATTTCACTGGCTGCTTCCCTGCATGTTGAAAGTGTGCCGATACATATAAAGATACACCTGTAAAATTTTTCATAAGCGCACCTCCTTAATGTGCTCCGGCATCCCAGCCGCGATTGGATTGGGCGGAGCGCCCTGAGATAGAGCAGGAGCCCCACTCAAAAGTGGGCTATATCTTAGAGAGTAACCGGCGATAGATTATCCGAAATAATCAAGAAAAGCTTTGTAACAAATTCGATGGCTTCTTCGCCGGAAATAGCCAGTTGGCCGACCACAATTTCACCCGGATCTGATCGACTCAAATCCGCTCCGCTTATTCTAGCCCTCAGCGGCGCACGTGTCACTAGAGGCTTATGTCGTTTCTGGGCACTTCAGTACCTGGCGAGGGTTTAAAATAAAATCTTGCAGTTCGAAAAGTCACCATTCGCTCTGCGCGTAAGAGCGACACTCGTCGCGACAGAAAGTCGTACTGTCATCATGCGGGAAAGAACTACCACTATCGTCATTCATAGCATCACTCCTCAGGACTGCTTTACGTTGGCTCATGCGCCGCTGAAAACTGCTACTCTCTAAAGCAGGGTGAAAATCCTATCTGTGAGGAAATTCCACCCTTTGTTGCTGGCGAAGATATGTTATAGACTTATCTTGGTGTCTACACACTAGATCGTTCACACTAGCTAATTTCATATCAGTCTATCTCTTTCATTGGTTTGCTTGGTTTATCAGCCTTATATCTTAGCATCGACATATCCATCATTATATGACCAGATAAACCATTTTAATGCCTCTTTATCTATCCTTTTCTACCTGCGCTCTAAATAATAGGTATAATCAACATCAAATGAAGCCTGTGCCATGCCTCATTCTCCAGCTTCTTTCAATAATTTCAACGCAACATGTATATCTTTATTTACACACTTTGCCTAAAAATATAATGCACCTAAATTCGCTGAGCACCAGCGTATCCTTCTTGCTCCTGAGGGCAAACCATTTAGCTGCTTCAGTATGGTCTCTTTACACCAATCCCCATTTCATACATATATCCGACCATATTTAAGGCTGGCGCATAATCTTTCATTGCTGATTTTCATAAAGCATTCCCATCGCTCTTTCATAATACATAATACCATCCAAATACAAAATGCCCAAGTTCATATAACGCCTGAATCTTTTCCTGCTTTGGTGCTTTTGAAATCAATTCATACGCTTTATCGTCTCTGTTCACCTTCACCATTTGCATAAAGGACACCTAAATTATGCGAGCATCTCATTACCTTGTTCTACGGATAGCAAACCACTTAGCTGCCTCACTATAGTCTTGTTCGACTCCAAATCCTCTGCGTATTGGAATTCCACCTCTCCATCCTCATCTCCGGCATTGCACTCTTTTTCCGACAATCAAATGCAGCCTCACTAATCTTGATTTTGAAATGCTATAATAGCACCCTAATGCCACTTCTGCTTTTAACATTACCTTTTCTGCTGCAGATGTATACCATACTACAGCCTCTTCTACATTCTTCTCTATGGACTGATAATATGTCAACTGCAAACAAGTTCTCCGGTAAATCACTATTTTTAAATCGTTCTATTCGTTTGAGCAATATTCTCTTTATCACCATTTAACAATGTTTCGCTTTTTGAAATATGCTATCAATCTCTGATATATTCGACACCTTTTCATTGGTGACTTGTTTTGGATGGCCTAAATCTTCAGCACTACTATTTTGTTACATTTTCATTACTTCTGCACCCTGTTATATTTAACATTATAAAATAGATATTTATAATCTTTAATAAGTTCTTTTTCATATTTGTTACCATTCTTTTCCTTGCTCGAGGCCTAAACAAGTTATGATGTTGTAGCCCTCTCCTCGCTTTGTCTTATAATATTTATATAGGATAGCAATATACTGGGAGGCACCGGAAGGAGGGTGGCGATATTTTTTCGACCCCGTATATTTATGTGTGCCGTCATCCTTACAAGCACAAACAAGTGGGACATTGAGCACGGACTCTTATCATTGGTAATAAACCATGATTATTCAGTCGCAGGATGACAGTCAATGTTGCTATCCTTTTTATAAAGGTGGTGATACTTATGATGAAGTTAAAATACTCCATCTGCTGTGGGCTTGATGTCACAAAATGTTATCGTTGCAACCATCGTAATCACAAATGCAGTGGAATCTCTGAGTACAAGCAAAAATCATTTTCTACCTTCAACTCAGATATTAGAAAATTTCACAGCTGGCTAATCGAGAATAATTGTTATCATGGTATGTATGGAATCCACTGGAAAATATTGGATTCTATTTTTAATTATCTCGGAGAATGACATGAAGTCTGCCTTACCCATCCCTAAATGCGTCAAAGCCATCAAGGAAAGAAAACGACAAAAAGACTCCAAATGGATTGCTGACCTTTACAAATTCGATCCTTGTCAGATGCTCGTTCATTCTAGACTTCGAGACAGCTACTTGAAATCTCAAGATACCGCTCCAAACTGGTATGTATGAAAATCTTCTGAGGAAAAACGCATACAAAACTGCATACTGTTTCCAATGTCGGCATTGCCAGTGTACTGTCTGATCGCACAGCAAAACAACCACAGAAATCATCATCTATATCTTCTTACATACTTCTAATCTACCATTGATGAAAAGAGCTGTCCTACAAACTCATTAAAAAGGGGCAACTAAATCCGATGAAATCATTAGAGCAATCAGGGTACAACATAAGTCCAATCAGGGCCAAAAAGCTTTAAACTCTGCCCGCAGCCATCTGGAGTATCGTGAGCATAGTTTACTCAATCTGAAGTTGAAGCTGAGTGTGAGGATGAAAGCCTTACTACAAGTTCGTTGAACTTGTTTCTACAATACCTGGGATGACCCGAACTAAGTTCAACAATAGTTCTTTTGCCGAAACAGGTGTGAAATGGGCATCTTGATGACGCAAAACGCACCTAGTGCTCATAGTTGCGGGACTTTCACCTATAACAATGAGTCAGCCGGTAAAAGTCTGTGCGGATTTCAAAAGCAGGAGATTGCTCAAAAGCCTATGATGGTGGCAATGTGCACTTGCAGCAATCAAGAGTAAAAGCAGCCTTATTTTGCAATCAAATATGGTCGAGTTACGTCGTGGCCATAAAAAGCAATCATTGCCTATAGCACGAATGATGATAGTATGCATCTATCACATGGTTTCAGCAGACGTTTAATCCTATTGATTATGAAGAACTTATGTCTCGAAAAATCAAGTAGAGCGTGTGATTCTAAATGAAACAATGTCTTTGCTTATCTTGAAAGCCTTGGTTATGATAGCTCGAAAAGTTAGTAAAACACGCAAATAGACTAACATTTATTATGTATAGTTACAAATTTTAGGGATCTTGCGACCCCTATATAAGTGCGCCCCAAAATATAAGTTATTTTTCACTCTTTATGATACACTAGCTTTAATTTTTCTTATAACTTTTCCCTTTTTATCTATGATATACCAGTTATCTCCCTCTCTTACAAGGGCGATTCCTTCACTGAAAAGAACTTGCATCATCATGTTTAAGCTTTTATTACCTCTTTGCCTTTTTATTGATATAACCATACTTACTGGTTTCCCAATGTCCTCATCCTTACACAAGCCAGTCCTTCACTAAAACCGCTTGCTTCATCATACTTAGGCTGCCATACCTCTTTCCATTTTTATTGATATGACCAGTACTTCGCCGTCTTTACCTACCAAAAACCAGTCCTTCATTGAAACCTACTACTTTCATCATGCTTAAGCTTCACTACCTCTTTCCTTTTTACTGATAATGCCACGCTTACCGTCCTTATCTACCTCAGCATCAGTCCTTCACTGATCATGTTACTTTATCATAGTTAAGCTTCACTACCTCTCTCTCCTTTTTATTGATAAAACCCCCTTGCCGTCCTTACCTACAAAAGCCATTCCTTCATTGAAATATCCTACTTTATCATACTTAAGTTTTTACTACCTCTTCTCCTATTGATAAAACTTGCCGCGGTCCTTCTCTACAGAAAGCCATTCACTTCATAAATAGTCTCTACTTTATCACATCATGCTTAAAGTTTTACTACCTCTTCTCCTTTTTGTTGATAAAAACCCCACTTGCCGTCCTTCTCTACAAAGCCAGTCCTTCACTGAAATGTTTCTACTCCATCATACTTAGGCTTTTACTACTCTTTCCCCTTTTTATTGATAAAACCACGCTTACCGGTTTTCCAATCTCCTATCTCCTACCGAAGCCAGTCCTTCACTAAACTCTCCTACTCCATCATACTCAGGCTTTACTACCTCTTCCCCTTTTTGTTATAAAAACCCACTTGCGCCTTCTCTACACGAGCCATTCCTTTACTGAAATCTGATACATCATCACTGTCCAACCTTTGTATCTCTCTTCCTTTATTGATAAAACCACACTTGCCGTCCTTCTCTACTAGCCATTCCCTTCAGCATGAAATATTCTACTTTATCATACTTTCCAACCTTTTTACCTCTTCCCTTTTTATTGATAAAACCCCACTTGCCGTCCTTCTCTACACAAGCCATTCCTCCAATGAAAGCTATTTCATGAATCATACTTTTCCAACCTTTACTACCTCTTCCCCTTTTATTGATAAAAACCACACTTGTGGTCCTTCTCTGCAAAAGCCAGTCCTTCACATGAAGATCCTACTTCATCATCACTTAGCCTCGGCAAACACCTCTCCTGTCTGAAATATCCCCCCTATCCATAGCCCAGAATTAACAACACTTTAAAATCTTTTTGCTAACATTTTTCTTCATTTCCTTTTTCCCTTTCATCTCATTAAACTTTTAATCTCTTTCCTTCCTTCTTCCCGACATATAAGCTCTCTCTCAAGGACGTCATATCTATCCTTTCAGGTGTCGTTTCATGTCCCGCCTGATTCTAACCTTCGCCCCTCCTTTCCTATAAAAAGCACGCCTTTAGGCTTCTACTACTCTTCCCTTTCTTTCTTTATAATTAAAAATAAATTATAGTATTTAACTTTATCTTGTTGTTATTTTTCAAGTAATAAGTTTAACTTATACACAACTATCACTCAATGGTGTAGAGATTCTAACGCAGTCTTCCAGCCTTACACTGAGTCCAAACAACTTTACCATCAAAAGTATAGGGGCTTCGTCTGTTACTATCATATTTTTCTGTCTTAATATCGGAGAGTTTATTCCCATTCTCATCAACAATCATATGACTGAAGCACTTTGCCTTTGTCGTTAATCTCCTACTATCTGCCCATCTTGTTTTGTCCAGGTAATATTCAATTTATTCCAAAATAAGCATCACCCTGGTGTCATCTAATACTCTCTTTGGAGCAGATTGTAGGTAATATTCTTGTCCTTTGAGGTAAAATCAGATCTTATTCTCATTTTACTTCAGTGTTTTTCATCCAATGTGTGAGAAACACTATATCTCTTTTATATACATCTTTTCCTTTTTATCGTGTAACTAAAGCTCTTAACCTTTGAATAATCAACCTATATTAACTCCAACAAGAATCTTAGTACTCATATTAACCGTAGAGACCAATTGAGACACTAGTTGTTTACCATCACCAAAGACAGAAAGTATCATCTTATGATTCGTTGGTGAGAATATTTTATTTTTCTACAGTGTAGAAATCTCCTTCTTCAGGATTAGAAATAAATTTTTAAAGTTTTGTATTCCTGATTGCTGATCCCTCTTGGATATCCGTCACCATGGTCCAATTGTTATAAATTCATCACCCTCAGTCAAAACAAATTGATTTAAAAGCTATGGCTAACCTGGGTTTTCTCTGAAAAGCTCCTAGGTCATCATCATTTAAAAGTCATATCATCTTCATCAAATCCTATTGTAAAGAGCTGCCCAGATGACCATCATACCTTCCTCTTGCTGTATGGATTAGGATAATATTGCCTATTTCACCCACATCTTAAGAAAGCTTGCACCAAAAAGATCTTTTGTAAATGCACCATACAGAAAAGCTTACCTAGTTCATTGAAGTCCCTATCATATTTAATAATCCCTTATACCTCTTTATTGTCATCATGTCTTGTCTTATTATCATTTCCAAAAATAAGATAGTTATATTCCTCCTCTGAAAAGCCTCCAAACTTCTCACCCCTGATAGATGATTTCTTTCTTTGAAATTAGATTACCCTTCTTGTCATATCGGCTCTATAATTTCTCTTTTAGTATCATTTTCTTATTTCAATCCTGGCTACCTCCATCTTCTTCATACAAATAATTACCCTATGGTGTTTGCGTCTTTCATCTATGTCATAAGACGATATCATCCACAGAAGTATTATTAAAATCATAGCTTTCAATAGGCTTTTCTCTGCTTTTAACTCGATTAAATTCTTTGGAAGTTTTGTGAATAGCAATTTACTCTTTGATATATTTTTCATCAGATATTAAGTCAAGCTTTTGGCAAGCTCATCAAAATCTACAAAGCATAACTTTTTCGTATATTCTTTCAAACTTTCCTGCCAATACAATTTGAAGCTTACCTCTTGGACTTCTTTATTTACCACATATCCTTTAATTGATATATTCTTACCATCAATGCTAAACTTTATATTTTCCGGTTTACCTTTGATACTTTTAGGAAATTTCATAAGCGCGGTTATACTTTTATAATCTTCTACATACTACTCTTAACTTACATTTCTTTTAATGGCATTAACTTTAATCTGCCTCACCGCCGGTTAATACTAAGTTCTCGAAAATCTTCCACTTCTATAAGAGAGCTTATCATTCTTCCTATCTACATAACAATCCACTTCAGCATTATCATATCTCCTTCCTTCACATATAGGTTCAAATCTCTTATATATTTTTCGTCTGATTTTCTACCTTTCTTTATAAACCATTGTCACATCTTGCTCCTTAACACGCCCCCTATAATATAGATACCAATACCAAGAATTGAGGTAAACACTACTATCTTAATATGTTCTATTAATTTCACTCTTTTTACCTCCACCAACAACTAAATTAATATCCATTTAATACCACGCATGCTAATTTTATCATATTCGATTAGGAGTAACTGTTTTCCTTTGCAGATTGATAATTCCCGTTCCATCTCCACAATAAAGCATCTGTAAAATATCATCTGTTTTGCTCGTAGGCAGACGCTTTCTCTTCCTTTTCCATTCCTATCAATTAAACCAGCACAGATATATCCATTTAGATCATACGCCGTTTTCATGAATACCGGCAAAATCCATTCAATAAACTCAATTTTTAATCTCCACTCTTGCAAAGATAAAATCATCTTTTTAGTAATTAATATTTTTCCATATCTATCAAAGATTAAATTAGTTTTAGTGTTAGAATCAAATAGCCAGACGTTTACTCCATCCCACCATAACCTTTATTTATCGGATGATTTTTCATCTACACAGAGTGGACTTAACTTCATCACCTCTTATCTCAAGCAGATACAGTCTTTCTCCTTAATAGCTACACTGTACTTTATGATCGACGCTAGGGTTTTTGCTGTATTCGTGTGCTAATGAGTCAAAAGTTACTGCAAGTACCATCGAAATTCTTTTAACGCTTTACTCAACATATTAAACCTCCTCGTATAATAAGATATTTATAATATTTATTAAATCATAATAAAATAAGCTATCCTGCTTTTGCAGGGTTTCCATCTGCAGTATATTACATAAACCTATCTGCATATCAGTATCTATGCTATATCTCTTGGAGTTTTATAGTTAACAGGGTTTTTAGAGGAATTACCTATTAAACAGACTACCAAGGCTCAAAAAGCCCATAGTAGTCCTTAAATTACATAATAAATCCTTATTCAATTTTTCAAGTCCGCAAAAAGCTGATTGGCTTGATGCTAACTGATATGAATAAGTACTTTTGCAAAGCTTTTATTGGTAATATCCATAGCTTAATCCCCTCTCACAAAAGATTATTATCTTATTCTACAAAAATCTTTATTTATTTCAAGTATTTTGGTATTTTTAACATAAAAAAGTGTAATTACATAAAATATCCCTATAATTAGCTCTTAGTAACTATTTGGGGGAATGTTCTTCATCCTCTAACAATACTATATATTCTATTTCCACAAATTTATTGATAATCAAGTTTTCTACTTTTACTGTAAAAACTAATATCGTTTAAAGAGATTTTTCTTTACTATCTGATTATACTCCACCAATGAGTTAAAGGTCACTTACATAAATTCAACAATATTCTCTACTTTCTCGTTTTATAATCGGTAAAAATCATTGCAACTTCTTAATTGAAATTGCAATGAGGAGCATATTTCGCAGTAGGCCTTGTTGTATATTTCATCTGAGGTTCCTCCATCATCCTATCAACATCTGTATATGCTTTACCAATGGAGATTATCTTTCTTCATAGCTTCCACTTCTTTAATCACATCAATTGATCTTTATTGGGTATTTCAAAACGTATGTACATCCTTCATATGTTTAAAAGATTACCTTTTACGTTTTTCATCAGTAGTCACAATATTTTTATATGCATCATATGTTTCCCTATCTAAAGTAAATGAGCAAGTAACAGTCTTTTGTATCAGCCATAGATTTTTCTCCTTTTTAAGTTGGTCTACTTAGTAAATATACAACATTAGCATTACTTTATGTCAATTGAATTCCCAATTCACCATTACAGCGAAACGAGTCAAGTATTTCTATGTAAACATTACCACCTTCTACTGAGTGCTATTGTTGTTATCCTCTAACCGACACAATATTCTCTTTTTCTACCAGCCTGTTTATAAAGCCTGTTCTGTCGTAGCCCGCTGGGAACAACAACTCAAAATCAACTTTGAGATTGTTGCCATCTCCCTTAGTTATCTTAATAGACCTAATCTCAATTTTTTCTTTTGTCATATACTCTTCAAGCTCTTTTACTGCTCCATCTGATTTTTGTAATACAACTCTTAGATTATCCTGAAAGGCCTCATTGGACAGGAATCTCACTCTATGGAATACTACCTGCATTACAAGAATCATCACTGTACTTATGGTGGCAATAAAATGCTGTCCTGCCCCATACTCATTCCCATGACGGCTGTAGCCCATATGCCTGCAGCAGTTGTAAGACCACTGACTGAATTATTATTTCTTACAAATATAATTCCCGCACCAAGGAAACCTACTCCACTAACTATCTGAGCAGCAACTCTGGATGCATCAAACTTATCCATATCACTAAAAACCATATTTTGATACTACCATAATTAGAGCTGCTCCAAGTGCCACTACTCGCGTGTGTACGCCCGCCAACTTATTACGGTTCTTTCTCTCGAAAAGCCGATTGCAGCCCCCAAGAGCCCTGCTAGAAGTATTCTTAAAGCAAATTCTCAGCAAAATAATCTGATCCCCTCAACGTGTCAAGTATAGCGTCACCTCCTAAAAATAATATCACCATTTAATAATATCGGCAAAATATCATATATTATCAACAAAATCACCAAAAATCTTTTAAAAATTCTGAGCAAGCTTTTTCACAACCAGCCTATTATCCATATCAGTGTAACAAAAGATGATACTATCTTTCAAGTATAATTAGTATAAATTAGTGTTGTTGACAATAGCAGTATAATTAAAAAGTCTCTCCACAATATTTTGCAGAGACCTATGTATTCATAATTAAATTATAGAATTAGTTGCCCATCTGAGCTGCAACTTCTTCAGCAAAGTTCTCACTCTTCTTCTCAAGACCTTCACCAGTCTCCAAAACGAACGAAACCTGTGAGAGCCATCTGCTCCCTCAGCCTTGGCTACGCTATCGATGTGGCTCTGAACTGTCATCTTGCTATCCTTAACATAAACCCTGATCAACAAGGCAGATTTCCTTAAGTTCCTTGTTGAGCTGTCCCTGAAGAATGTTCTCAGAAACATTAGCAGACTTCATTAGCCATCTTGAGGATCATTTGCTGCCTGAGCCTTAGAATCTCTAACTCATGGTCAAGATATTCTTTTAGAAACGAGCATCTCTATTAGTATGTAGGGCGCATAGCTGCTATCTGCATAGCTACGTTTCTTTACAGCTTCTTTAATAGCCTCATTAACTACGTTAGTCTTAAGAGCTACAAGTACACAATTCTGCTGCCGTGGATGTATGACTCAACTAAGCCATCATTCTCTACAAGCACTGCAAATCTTCTGAGTGTTCATCGTTCTCACCGATAACTGCAATCTGCTCTGTAAGTGCAGCCTTTATAACTTTTCCTGCCTCAAACTCTTCCTCAAAGGAAAGCCTCTATATCAGCTGCAGCTGTCTTGAGAACCCTTAGCTGCTACCTGATTAGCAAATGTAGTGAACTTCTCATTCTTAGCAAGAAATCAGTCTCAGGTTAACTTCAACAATTTTGCTGCACTCTTTCCGTCTTCTGCAACTGCTGCTGCACGAGCACCTTCAGCTGCAATTCTCTCAGCCTTCTTGGCAGCCTTCATAAAAGCCGTTTTCTCTAAGCCATTCAACTGCCCTTATCCATATCTCCGTCAGTTGCTCGGGTGCCTTCTTGCAATCCATCATACCTGAGCCTGTGATTTCTGAAGCTCTTTAACCATAGCTGCTGTAATTGCTGCCATTTTCCCCGTCCTCCTATTGTTCTTGCTATCTAAATAACTATCAAATTATTACTTCTGTGGCTGCTAGCTTCGGCTGCATCACCAACCTGCTCACCCTGATTGGCCTCGATAACAGCATCAGCCATCTTAGCAACGATGAGCTTTACGGCTCTGATAGCATCATCATTACCAGGAATTACATGGGTAAAGTTCATCAGGATCACGCGTTGGTATCAGCGATACCGATAACAGGAATGTCAAGTGTGTGTGCTTCCTGAATACAGATTCTTTCCTTCTTAGGTCTACTACGAAGATAGCGTCAGGAAGCTTCTTCATTTTCCTTAATACCGCCAAGGTTCTTCTCAAAGCTTCTCCCCAAGCCTTCTTTATCTGGATAACTTCCTTCTTAGGAAGTACATCAAATGTACCGTCTTCGCTCATCTTCTCATACTCTTTAAGGCTTTGCGATACGGCTCTTGATTGTCTTAAAAGTTTGGTAAGCATACCACCAAGCCATCTCTCATTTACATAGTACATACCTGAACGAATAGCCTCATCGTAACTGCTTCCGAGCCAGCTTCTTTGTACCAACAAAGAGAGAATGGTTCCGCCGTTAGCTACGATGTTCTTAATAGCCTCATAAGCTGTATCAACCATTCCTACAGACTTCTGTAAGTCGATGATGTGGATACCATTTCTCTCGGTATAGATGTATGGAGCCATCTTGAGGTTCCATCTTCTCGGTCTGGTGTCAAAGTGTACACCTGCTTCGAAGTAACTGTTTCATTGAAATAACGCTCATTTTTCTACCTCCATGGTTTTCTTCTGCCTGTTTCGGCGTTTTAACTGCCATACCCATAGGGCACCATCAGTATAAAACAGACATGAGTTTAATAGTTAAGGTATTCATAAAAATACCCTGCACATTTTTAGCGCAAAGATATATTCTGGCATAAAATACTGATATATTGCAAGCACCCGTTTACATTAGTTTAGATGACTTCATCAATATACAAATCTTTTCTCCTTGACAAATCTAGCAAAATCACTTCCCGCTATCACTCATGACTTAGAACAAATAGCCTTTATTGGTCATTAACACCTTTTGCTTCGCGTCCATCATTTAAGAACAACTCTGGTTCCTATAAATTATCTGCTATATGCTTTTAAGAATACCGTATACATGCCTGCATCGTACTTCTGTATACCTTCATCTTCAAAACATCCTGATAACCTTAAACGGACAAATCATACCTCTGTAAGGTCTCTCAGAAGTGATGGCATCGTAAATATCAACAAAGTGCAATCAACCTGGCATAAGGATCGATTTTTAGGATTAAACGGGGTTTGGATGCCCTGTTCCGTCTACGCTTCTGGTGATGCTGCAATGCAACATTTTGGTACATCAGAGTTTGGCATTCATCTCTTTGAGAATCTCATCAGCCGGCTACCGGATGATTACATATAATTTCATACTCTTCATCTGTCAGTTTACAAGGCTTCGTGATAATCTCAGATGGAATCGTAAGCTTTTCAATGTCATGGTAGAGCCACACTGCTGCGCAAGGGCAATTTCCTTTGGAGAACATCCAAGCCATTCAGCAAGAAGTCCCGCAAGCAGGGCAACATTAAGGCTGTGTACACTTACAAACATCGTCAAAACGGCGTAAGTTTGAAAGTAAATCAAAGATAGGAGGCTCCCTTCCGGCGTAATCAAATCTCCGTATCTTCTTTGCAGTTGTCTCTAGTCCGCATCCGGTTGCCCAAGTCCATGCGGTTCAACGTACCTCTTTCAACTTGACAACTCCCGAGGAGAACTTACCTCTAAAGAGCTTATAGTCAGGACTTTGCAGAACCTTTTCATGAGTATGAGTATCTTTCGTCTGAATATGACACCGGCTGCAGGGCCTTGTCAAGTCCTTTATCTTCCTTAACAAATACAAAAAACTTCGTTATTTTTGAGCTTTTCTATACTTTCATTATCTGCCTCTTCTCCTGAGGTGATAAAGACAAACCTGCTCTTGTATGCACGTCCTTGGCTACGTAACCATCCCGGGCTGCAATTCTCCACATCTTTTTAATACCATAATTGTCCCTCATCAAAAGTTATTGGTTATACTTCTATTATACCTATTTTTATAGTGATTATCAACCAAAAAGGCAGATATTGCAATAACGCAATACCTGTCTTAATAATCTTAACTCATGATTGCTTAAGTGTAACCTTGGCTCCTGCCTCTTCAAGCTTAGCCTTGATAGACTCAGCATCTTCCTTGAAGTAGCTTCCTTGATTACCTTTGGAGCAGCCTCAACTGCTTCCTTAGCTTCATAAGACCAAGGCCTGTAGCTCACGGGCAGCAGTAACCTTAATCTTCTCTGCGCCTACCTCTGTAAGCTCTACATCAAATTCAGTCTTCTCTTCAGCTGCTGCTGCCAGCGCCTGCTGCTGCAACTTCTAACACCTGCTGCTGCAGATACACCAAATTCTTCCATCAAGCCTTTTACGAGATCGTTTAATTCAAGTACGCTCATCTGCCCTTAATGGCATCGATAAATTCCTGAGTTGTCATATTAGTACCTCCATTAAAATTAAAGTGATTTTTCGGTCATACTTTTTGACCATCTGATAACAAAATTAAGCTTCAGCTCCGTTGACCTACTTCTCTGCAATCTGGTTAAGAACACGAGCAAAGTTGGTAATAAGGTGACTGTAAGCTGCCAAGGAGATTTGATAAGCTCTCCTCTTGAAGGAATAGTACTTAATAACATTCATTCCCTTTGCGTCATAGTAAGTTCCCTCTACAACGCCGGACTTAATCTCAAGCTCTTTGCCTGCTTTGCAAGTGGAGCATAATTCTTGCAGCGGCAGTACGCATCCTCGTAAGAAAATGCAACAGCTGAAGGCCCTTCAAATCCACATCTAACTGCGAAAAATCAGTTCCTTCAAAGGCACGTTTTAAGAGAGTGTTCTTGTATCCTTGTATACAACTCCTGCCTCTCTTAACTCCTTACGGAGCTTGTGTCCTGCTCAACAGTGAGTCCACGATAGTCAACTAAAACTATAGAGCTTGCTTTTCAACATGTCCCTTAATCTCGTCAACTATTGGCTGTTTGATTTCAACTGAGGCATAATCTTCCTCCATTCCGAAACGCCTGTAGCTAAAAGGCTGGGATGAGCGTTTCTAGTAATATCCTGCAGCTTGAAGTCAGATGAATTAGTGAATATACGCAAATAAAAAGCCTGAAACAGGAGTTCAGACCGTAATATTCCTAAAAATAATTACATCCCTCGGCAGGCGCTTCGCACTTACATCTTGGCGGATGTACCTGCTGTCTTCGGCAGTTGTTCTTAACAGACAGTGTGTTGCTAACATATTGAAAGATATTGTCAAGCATTAATTTATCAGGAGTTTGGCAATGTTCTATTGTTATTTTCCACCTATTAATTGCCATTAATACAGGATTGCTACAGCAGAGCTTTTCACAATCCTTGAAAATACAGGAGTTGACACGGGAGTTTGACACTTACTCATAACACCAAATTTAAATAATCCTTTATTTAAGCCAACTAGAGCTTATGTCAAATTTTCAAATTTTATGTGGCTATATGTGTCTATATGTGATATTAATGGGGTGGGAGTATAATACTATGAGAACTTTACAAAGTCTTCTTCAGAATTCAACTACATACTATGTTCAAAAGTCATATAGAGATAGGTAATAAAACATCCACAAAGACATGTAGAACGCCTTGGCTCTATTGAAGGCTAAAGGCTCGAGCAGAGTGATAAAGGATCCTATTGAATGGGCAGGGTACGTTAAAAAAGCTTACCCTTTCTGAAAAGAATCTAGGAAAGATATCACCGTTAAGTACTCCGGAAGCAGGCAGATTGATAAAAATGTCCAGGAAATCTGTTAATGTGGGCTATCTTTTTCCTAAAGAAGATTTACAACGAACTAAGGCTTCCTAAGTAATAGAGGAAATATCTGAGAAATATAAGATAACATATGACTTAGATGACATTTTTTCTTCCCTCCTTTATACAAGAATTCTTTCACCGTCTTCAAAAGGCTTCGTTCCACTATGCAGAAAAATTTCCTGGAGAAGGAACTTTGACCTTCATCAGGTTTATCGTGCTCTTGAGTTCTTGCAAAGGAAAAATGACCTGATACAACTTTGTAAACTCCCATGTCCGTTATGAGAGAAATAAACATATCCTTTACTACGATTGTACTAACTTCTATTTTTGAAACAGAGGAAGAAGATGGCTTTTCGAAATATGGCATCTCCAAAGAACATGACCAAACCCTATTGTTCAGATGGGCTTGTTTATGGATGCTGACGGCATTCCACTTGCCTTCCCATCATGCAGGCAACCCAGCAGGACGAACAGCCGTCTCTTGCACCTTTAGAAGAAGATCTGTATCAGATTTCGGTATCGATAAACTTGTTGTATGTACTGACTCTGGTCTCTCGTCTGCATCAAACAGGAGATTCAATGATACAAAAAGCGAAAGTTTATCACTACGCAGTCAATTAAAAAGTTAAAAAGACTTCTTAAAGGAGTTCTGCCCTTTCAGATGAGGGTGGAGAAAAACAGGAGGTAAAAACTTACAGAATAAGTGAGCTTGATCCTGTAGAAGACTACCATACTACCTTCTATAAAGACAGGGTGGATTAATGAAGACGGCCTTGAACAGCATCTTATTATTACATTTTCTCCTAAAAATACCAGGCTTACCAGAGATACGAGGAAGCAGTTGAAAGCGAGCAGTTGTCTTGACCACCTTCAACCCTTACAAAAGGTCCGCAAACGATTATAAACGCCTATTATCACAAGAGCATATCACACAGGCATGGGGAGGTGATCCCTCATAGAGTTAGAATATAAAGAAGATAGCTGAGGAAGAACTGTATGATGGCTTTTTATGCTGTATGTACAAACCTTGACGACAATGCAGAATCTATTGTTAGAATCAACCACAAGCGCTGGAAATCGAAGAGTGCTTTCGTATATGAAAAACCGAATTTAAGGCAAGGCCTGTTTACCTCTCAGAGAAGACAGAATTAAGGCTCATTTCCTAACTTGATGCTTCCCTTGACTATCATCGGATTCTGGAGAAGGGCTATGCCGCGCAGTCCCTGAGTAAGCTTTTCATATTATGAGATCATACAAACACTTAGAAATATGAACATCTGGTATCTCTGGGTGATGGATATATTCCGTTTATGAAAGAACAGACCTACAGATGCATTACATAAATTTCGGGTTTCAGAACTGACTTAGAGATTGTGTCAAACAGAAATACTGAAAAAGAAATTTTACAAAAGATGAGATAGCCACATTTTTCTTGCATATATAAAGACTCTAAAACCCAGATTATAAAATGGATTAGAGCCTTTTTATTAGTTACAAGTGTCAAAGATGGGTTTTATAACATATTGAAAAAGATATTGTCAAGCATTAATTTTTTAAGGATTTGGCAATGTTCTATTTTGTTATTTTTCCACCTATTAATTGCCATTAATACAGGATTACTACAGCAGAGCTTTTCACAATCCTTGAAAATAACAGGGTTGACAGCGACCAAACCAACAACCCTGATGATAAAACCTAAGCTGGCGACGGGGTCGGACCCGTGACCTCCGCACTACCGATGCGACGCCTCTACCGCCTGAGCCACGCCAGCAACACGTTACTCTTTTAGAGCAACCTAAGACATTCTACTAAATTTTTAGCCTAAATGTCAAGCATCATTTTATAAACCTTACTGCCCCTATAATACCGGCATCATTTTCCAAGTTCTGCCTGTCTACTGATAAGCCAATAGCAAAAATTAGGGCATTACACCTTTTTAGTTCTCTCCATCACCTTATTGACAAAAAGCTCCTTTTTGTCTTGATACTCCTCCGCCTAAGATTATCATTTCAGGATTGAAGATATGAACAAGTCCTACCAGTGCCGCTGATATATGGTTTATCCATCCGTCTACATATTTTTATAACAGCTTCATTTCCTGCTGCCACTTCCTTAAATATCCACCTGCCGTCAACACCATCAGCTTCAATTCTTTTATTTCTCCTGAGATAACGGCTTCTTTTACATTTCTTACAAGGGCGCTTGTGGAGCCATAGTGCTCTATACAGCCCTTATTACCGCAGGAGCAGTCTTCTCCGTCAACATTGATGGAGTATATGGCCTCATCTCGCCTGCAAAGATCCCTTTCTGCCAAGCAAAAATCTTAGAGTCTACTATTATCCCTCCGCCAACTCCTGTACCTATTGTCATAACAACAACATTTTTCCTTGCCGATTGCGGCACCCTTCCACATTTCTCCAAGAGCTGCTGCATTGGCATCGTTTAATACAGCCGTCTTTACGCCAAATTCACTCTCAAGCCTTGACTGATATGGTTTCCTTCCCAGTTCTTGATATGACCTGCAGGGCCTCTACTATGCCGAGCTTTAGTGTTTATGCCTCCTGTAGCTGAAACACCAATTCCAGCAATTTCAGCAAAGTTCTGTATTATTTTCATCCATAAAATGTCTCACACTCTTTACCACTGTTTCTATGATAGGAGTTTCATAATCATCAAATTTTTACAGGATATTCGTCACACTACTGATTATTCTGCCTTCCTCGTCAACAAGGCCTAGTTTCCCTGCAGTTCCTCCAATATCTACGCCCAGATACAACTTTATCGGACATTTTTTCTACCTCCCTATGGAATATCTCTTCACTCTTCTTTGTGCTTAATCCCCATCAAAAACAGCCCCTTGGCAGGTAAGGTTGTACCAAGATGTCCTCTGTCTTTTCTTTCTATGATAGTTGGAATATCTTCAGGAGCAATCTTTCCTTCACCTACTTTTACAAGTGTTCCCGCAATTATTCTAACCATATTGTAGAGAAAGCCCATCACCTCTAACCCTTATATTGAGGCCATTTCTTATGGTTTCTTCCACATCTATCTGAAATACAGTCCTTACCTTATCTTCCTTATCTGTCTTAGCTGAACAAAAAGAGGTAAAGTCATGCCTTCCTTCTATGAATGAAGCAGCCCCTTTCATAGCCCTGATATCTAAGGCATACTTAACATTATGAGCTATAGTACCTGTCTGTCGGAAATGGGATTCTAGCAGTATTTATATGGTATTCATAAGTCTTGTCTATTACATTTCTTCTTGGATGAAAAAGAGATGTAACTTCTATGCTGTCCATTATCCTGATACTGTCAGGAGCTTTGTATTCAGCGCAGGGAGCCAATTTTTCTGCAGGAATTGTTGTATCCGAGTCAAATACAGCCACATTGCCATATGCATGTACCCCCAGCATCAGTCCTGCTGGCACCTATCGTTACAATATCCTCCCTCAAAAAGGCCTGAGAGGGCATCATTTACAGCCCTTCAATTGTAGGTAGTTCCGGTTGGTATTGATAGCCTGAGTAAGTAGTTCCATCATAAGCAACCGTAAGCTTAAATCTCTTCATCTATCAGACTCAATGTATTTGTTAGCCAGTATATTTATGACTATTATTAGCCCCACATAGGCAAAACAGGTAATATAAACGCTCCGTCACGCCTCTTATACTTGAGGGGCTTCATCTTGGTTCTGCCTTCTCCACCGTGATAACACCCTAGCCTCCATAGCCATAGCAAGATCAATTGCCCTCCCAAAAGGCTGATACAAAAGAGGAACCAATATGGTGTGAGTGCTTTTTGCCTTTTTATAAAAGCCTCCGCTTTCAAAGTCTGCTCCCTGGCTGACTGCGCCTTCATTATCTTATCTGTTTCTTCCAAGCAGTATAGGTATGAATCTAAGAGCTATCGAGCATCATCATAATCACTTCGTGTACAGGCAGTCCTACTTTTTCTACAAATACCGACAAAGCCTTTCTCCATACCGTCTGTAAGCTGGTTAGGGACTTGTAGTAAGATGTCAGTACTGATGAGCCTATTATAAGTACAAGCCTTATTCCATAAACTATGAGCTGTTCTAAGGCCTTCTTCTGTTATTCTCACATTGCCAAACAAATGTATAAGCTCCTTGCCCGGAGTTAAGAACATATTGAAGACCACCGTAAACAAAAGCAATATAAATACTGCCCTAAGACCCTTTACTACTGAACTTAAATGGGTACTTTTTGAGAAGCTTGATAACTGTACCCAAAAATAATGCTGCCACTATATGGCCTGTGAAAGCTGCTAAATAAAAAAACAGCGATACAATGAAGATAATGGTTCCTGCAAGACGGCTCTTGGATCAAGCCTGTGTATCACAGAATCAGCAGGATAATACTGTCTATAGTTATATCTCTAATCATTATACATCCTATCTATGTTAAAGTGTTCACAATATCAAGCTTTTCAACTAATTTTTGTAGTCTCATTAAAAGCTTTTCTATATATCGTTGTGGATTTCAAAGTATTTGACACCCTATTTATCCAATATTTTTAGAACTATGTAAGGCCTTTAATATTTCTTCTTTTGCCTCTTCTACAGTAGACACATCCGTATCCACATCAAGTCCTAATTCTTTCATGTCCCTGCATAACATAGGTAATCTGAGGGTGCTGAAAGGTCCCATTCTCTCTAATTCCTTATAATGCCTGAACACTTCCCTTAGGTGTCCCCGTCAAATGCGACTTTACCTGAATTCATAAGCTATAATCCTGTCTGCATACTTAGCCACATCTTCCATACTATGTGAAACTAAAAATTACTGTAAGTCCTTCTTTATGGAGCTTTGCTATCTGGTCTAAGTTTCATCCCTGCCCCTTGGGTCAAGGCCCGCTGTAGGCTCATCCAATATAAGGATTTCAGGCTTCATTGCAAGGACTCCCGCTATTGCAACCCTTCTCTTCTGCCCGCCTGACAGCTCAAATGGCGAATCATCGTAACATTTTTCAGAAAGTCCTACCTGCTTAATGGCTTCAAAGGCTCTTAGGTCAACTTCAACCTTGCTAAGGCCTAAGTTTTTTGGCCCAAACTTTACATCCTCAAGTACAGTCGTCTCAAAAAGCTGATGCTCAGGATACTGAAACACCAGTCCTACCCTGCTTCTAAGACTCTTCATATTGAAGTCCTTATCATATATGTCCTGTCCGTCAAAATATATGGTTCCTCTCGTCGCCTTTTCAAGTCCGTTAAAATGCTGGATGAGGGTAGATTTGCCAGAGCCTGTATGCCCTATAATACCGATAAATTCACCCTTATTTATAGTAAGGCTTACATCATCAAGAGCCTTTTTTTCATAAGCTGTACCGGGGCTATAGATATAACTAATATGATCTGCTATGAGTAACATTTTTTATGGCCTCCCTAAATTCTTCTACTGTAAGCACTGTTCCATCTATAGAACTCCGCTTTGTTTAAGCTCATAGGCAAGCTTTTGTTACCTGTAGGTACATCAAGCCTGTAGCTTTCAAGCCTTTCCACCTCTGAAAATACCTCTCTTGGAGTGCCTGCAATACTACCTTTCCATCTTCCATAACAAAAATCTTATCAGCATCTATAACCTCATCCATATAGTGAGTGATGAGGATGATAGATAATATTATCATTTTATTTAGCTTATGGACTGTCTTAAGCACCTCTTTTTCTTCCTATGAAGGGTCAAGCATAAACTGCAGGTTCATCAAGTACAATACACTTTGGCTTCATTGCCATTATCCCTGCAATTGCTACCCTCTGCTTCTGTCCACCTGAGAAGCTTATTAGGTGAATGCTTTGCATAGCCTGACATCCCCAACAGCAACAAGGCTATCCTTTACCCTTGTAAGTATTTCTTCAGTAGGAACCCCCATATTCTCAGGGCCAAAAGCCAACATCCTCTTCTACGACAGAGCAATTATCTGATTGTCCGGATTTTTGAAATACCATCCCTGCACTCTGCCTGATATTTAGCAGATTGCTTGCATCTCTGGTATCATATCCATTTACCCATACCGTACCCTCAGTAGGCACAAGCAGGGCATTAAGGTAGCTTAGCTGGTGTTGATTTCCCTGAGCCGTTATGTCCTAAAATGGCAGTGAAATCGCCTTCATTTACCTCAAGCTCAACACCGTCTATAGCGCTCTATCTCTTCTGTATTGCCTTCCTCGTCACGTCTTATATGTTCAAATGCAGATTTTTAATATCTATTATTCCCATTTAGTTATCCTTTTTCATCCTACAGACCTTATTCAATCTGTTTCGATGAAAGTATAACACAAAAACTTCTGAAAATGATAAGTCTGTCTTTATATTTATTTAACTGTGAGAGTGCCTCTGTAAATGATTTTTGTAATGAGCTGTGGTCTGGTGATAATAGAGGCCAACCACCACACTGAAAGCGCCGAGTTCTATAACTCTTTTCGCCTTCTCAGGCGTATTTATATTTCCTTCTGCAATTACATGGTTGCCTAGCATTCTTAATGATTTGCATGAAGTATAAAAAGTCGTTATCCGCGATTTTCAGATGCTCACTCTGCTTTGTATAACCCACCATAGGTAGGGCTTACAAAGTCAAAGCCAAGATTCATCGGCATCAAGTGACTTCCTCAATCGTAGAGCAGTCTGCATAAAAAGCTGATTAGAGTGCCAGCCCTTAACTTCCTTGAAGAACTCATCTATCGTAAGCCCTCCCGGTCTCTTGCTAATGGTCGCATCCATTGCAATTATCTCAGGTCTAACCTCCATCAGCTCCTCTATCTCTTTTCATTGTAGGGGTTATATACATCTGAGCCTTCATAATCTCTTTTAACTATACCGATTATAGGGAGGTCTACATTCTTCTGTATCTCAACTATGTCTTCTTTGGTATTTGCTCTTATCCTGCTGCTCCACCTTCCTTTGCCGCCAGTGCCATCCTTCCCATGATAAAAAGAGAAGAATAAACGGTTCGTGTGGAAGAGCCTGACAGGATACTATTAACTTACCTCTTAACGAGCTTATTCTTTCATTCATAATATGCCTCTTTATAATTATTATTTTTGAATCTATCTAGTATTATAACTTAGTTAAAATTATTTTCAATAATCTTACCACATTTAGAGGCTTACTTTCATTAACCTTATATTAATTCATTGTTTTTCCTCAAGATAATCATTATATTTTTATACAAGATAGAACAATTATTTGAAAAATATTTTCTAATAAAAAAGAGAAACCTTTTACAGTTTCTCTTTGATATTCATATTATACAAAGCTCGATAAGAACTTCCATAGCTGCATCTCCCTTACGGAGACCAATCTTAACTATTCTTGTATATCCACCTTACGGTCAGCATGCTTTGGAGCTATCTCATCGAAGAGCTTGTTTGAAAGATCAACAACCTTAGTGTTTTTTCTTTCTTCCTGCAGCCTTCTCAGGACGCTCTGTAACTGAGTAGCACCTTGTTCATCTGAACTCTTGCATTACGACGGGTAGGAAGGTCTCTTAACCTCTTTATCTACTACATCATAAGCAGTTACCTTTCTGCCATCTACTACTTCTCTAACAATCTTGCCATCGGCATCTCTGCGGATAACCTTTGACTTAACTGTAACTGTTTCAACATTATCTTTTTCTTTAACAGCAAAGTGTGATAAGCTTCTCAGCTATACGGCGAAGCTCCTTAGCGCGAGCCTCAGTGGTAACTGAAATCTTGCCATGATATAAAAGCTCTGTTACCTGACTTCTGGGTAAAGCCTTTCTCTGACTTGATGTTCTACCAAGCTTTCTATAGCCAGCCATTCCTATATCCTCCCTAATTATTCATCGCCTTCATTAAGTGAAAGTCAAGTGCCTTAATCTTAGCCTTAATCTCCTCAAGACTTGACTTGCCAAGATTTCTGACTTTCATCATATCCTCATACGTTTTTCAACCAACTCCTGGAACAGTGTTGATGCTGATCTCTTAAGACATTAAATGCACGAACTGAAAGTTCAAGTTCATCTCATACTCATCTCAAGGACCCTGCCTCTTTCATTGTCAGGCTTAGTTACCATAACATCTACTACTTTAGCATTTTCAGATAGGTCAATGAAAAGAATTGAGATGCTCACTCATTACTCTGGCTGCAAGGCTTACTGCCTCATCAGGTCCCATTGTACCATTGGTAAATACTTCCAACGTGAGCTTATCATAATCTGTCATATGTCCTACACGGGTATTTTCTATATTGATATTTACTCTCTCTACAGGTGTATAAATAGAATCACAGGAATAACATCGATTGCAAGTTCATCGTTCTTATTCTTATCGGCAGAAACATAACCATGTCCGCGTCCAATGCTAAGTTCCATATATAATCTGCAATTATCACCACCATTAGAGTAGCTATCACCTGGTCAAGATTGGTAATTGTAATGTCTGAATCTGCCTGAATGTTGGCAGCTGTTACAACACCTTCTCCTTCAGATTCAATGTATGCGGTCTTAGGTTCATCAGTCTCGCTGTCATTTCTAATAGCAGACTCTTGATGTTCATAATAATTTCCGTAACATCTTCTTTCACTCCGGGAATAGAACTAAGCTCGTGCTTAATTCCTTCAATTTTAACAGTTGTTACTGCTGCTCCCGGAAGAGATGAAAGCATAATTCTTCTGAGCGAATTCCGAGAGTGGTACCATAACCTCTCTCAAGAGGCTCTACGAAGCGCCCGTATTTCTTATCTTCAGAAATCTCAGCAATTTCAATATTCGGTATCTTAAAATCCAAACATTACCAGGCTCCTCCTTTAAGTGTGTTATTCGAATTAATTACTTAGAATACAACTCGACAATGAACACCTCATCTACAGGAACATCTATCTGATCTCTTGTTGGAATCTCCTTAACAGTTGCTGTAAGGTTCTCGCGATCCATCTCAAGCCAAGCTGGAACAAGTCTTCCGTTAGTTGCCCTCAAGGACATCCTTGATTCTCTGGATAGACTTCTTCTTCTCTCTTGATCTCAATCTTATCGCCTACTGCTACTGTATAAGAAGGATATTTACCTGCTTGCCGTTAACAAGCACCATCTTATGACCAACCATCTGTCTTGCTTCTTTTCTTGTTCTCGCAAGACCAAGACGGAAGATAACGTTATCAAGTCTCAACTCAAGGAGAATCATAAGGTTCTCACCGGTTGTACCATATTTAAGCTTTTTAGCCCTTGCAAAATTGTTTCTGAAAGGCTTCTCTAATGCGCCGTAAATGAACTTTAGCTGCTGCTCACGAAGCTGAGCACCATATTCACTGATTTTTCTTCTGCTGTTACCTGCAGTTCTGTTGGACTTCTTATCAAGTCCCACAACCATTGGTTCTATGCCGAGCCCTGCATCTCTTTAATACAGGCACCATATCTCTTGCCATTTATTTTTCCTCCTAAAATAATCTACCTGGAATTAAACTCTTCTACGCTTTTGGTGGTCTACATCCGTTATGAGGTGCCGGAGTAACATCCTTTATGCTAACTACCTGAATTCACAAGCCTCTAAAATGCACGAATAGCTGCTTCTCTACCTGAACCAGGTCCCTTAACCATAACCTCAACAGACTTTAATCCATGAACAACAGCAGCCTTTGCTGCAGTTTCAGCTGCCATCTGAGCAGCGTAAAGGGTAGACTTTCTAGAACCCTCTGAAACCAAGTCGCCTGCACTTGCCCATCAGAAAAGGCATTGCCTTCAGAATCTGTTAATGTAACTATTGTATTGCAAATGATGACTGAATGTGTGCCTGTCCGCTCGACATTCTTTTTCACGCTTCTTTGTCACTGCTGCACCTTTTTGCACTAGCTCATGACCCTAAGAATCCTCCTTTATTTATTTCTTCTTATTTTGCGATGGTCTTCTTTGGACCTTTTTCTTGTCCTTGCGTTGTTCTTTGTGTTCTGTCCACGAACAGGAAGTCCCTTTTCATGACGAACACCTCTGTAACAACCGATCTCCCTGAAGTCTCTTGATATTCATAGCTACTTCACGGCGAAGATCACCTTCAACCAGAACGGATTCTTCAATTACATCACGGATTTTTCCAACCTGTTCGTCAGAAAGATCCTTGCAACGAATGTCCGGATCAACAGCTGCTTTTGTTAAAATTTCATTAGATTTTTGCTCTACCAATACCATAGATATAAGTAAGCCCAATCTCTACGCTTCTCTCTTGGTAAATCGACACCACTAATACGAGCCATTAGCGTTTAACCTCCGTTATTTTTGAATTAATAGTAACAATATATGTGAATTTGGTATCGGAATGATGATTTCCTCTACCCAGCCGCTTTCGACCGTACAACGAAATGATAGATTTCGAGGCGAAGATACATATCTTCATAATATAAGCAAAAGCCTATACATACGGTATCACAGATATGACCGGCTCACATTTCGGCGATATCCATAACGCAGAAAGCAAGACTCTAATTATTAATCTTAATCAGAATTATCCCTGTCTCTGCTTGTGTTTTGGGTTCTCACAGATGATTCTGATTGCACCCTTTTCTCTTGATAACCTTGCACTTTTTCACAAATTGGCTTCTACAGATGACCCTAACTTTCATTTCGAAAACTCCTTTCTGAATAAAGTCCACTTTTATATACTAACATAGTCTACTGCAAGTTTCAAGTAAAAATTTTAAAAATATTTTTGGCGGATTTCTATAAAATATCCTGTATCCGGATAAGCAGTTACGCTAACTTCCGAAACAGGATATTTTTGTTATACCCTCAAATATATATGCCCTAAAGCCCCCAAGGTCAAGTCCTGAATTAAACTCCACCGTGTCACCTGTAATAAGGTCTGTCAGACCTCCATTTACATTGTCAAGGTTGAAAGTTAAAGCCTTGCAGGATTGCCCTCCGCATTGATGGCAATTATCATACGTTTTTCCAGCTTTTTCCCTAAGAAATGCACATTGCTTATTGGTTATCTGCAACGACTTAAAAGCTTCAGTGCCCAGAGCACAGGTGAAGCATTGTGTATCTTTGTTAGTTTTTAGTGATATATTCAGTAGCTCATTATATGCAGGCTTATCAAAGGCAGGTCTAAGTGCAGGGTCTCCTTCTTTCTTATCTGCCTTAAAGCCCCATTCGCTTCCATAGTATATCATAGGAATACCAGGCATGGTAAACATAAGCGCATAGGCTAAAGGAATATGCTTCTCCTCAGCAAGGATACTGGCAAGCCTTGATACATCGTGATTGTCTACAAAGCTCATCAGATGTTTGCCTCTGTATAGGGTCCAGTTCTCCTCACCGAACTGACGGTTTAGGGAATGCATTATTTCAAACAGATTCATACTATTAAGGCTTGAATATATTCCCTTGTAGCACTCGTAGTTAGTAGCTGAGTGGCACATCTCATCATTCATAATCTGATTATAATCCCCACCTATCATTTCTCCGCCAAGGAAAAATTCAGGTTTCATCTGACTGGTTTCGTATCTCAGTCTCTTTAAGAAATCTCTGTCAACCATATAGGCTACATCAAGCCTGAGTCCGTCAATATCAAATTCTTTAACCCAGCCCTTACGCTTTCTATAAGATAGTCGGTAACTGCAGGGGTTCTTTAGATTTAACTTAACCAGGTCATAATGCCCTTCCCAGCCTTCATACCATAGTCCGTCATTATAGTTACTGTTGCCTCCAAAATTGATGTTGAACCAGTCTTTATACTGTGAATTCTCTCTTTTTCAAGTACATCCTTAAAACCAAAAGAAGCCTCTGCCTACGTGGTTAAATACTCCGATCAAGTATCACCCTAATCCCTTCTTTATGAAGTTCTTCGCAGACTTTTTGAAGTCCTCATTGGTTCCAAGCCTCACATCTATCTTTCTATAATCCCTTGTATTATAGCCATTCTGTATCGGATTCAAATATAGGAGAAAAATATACTGCTCCTATTCCCATTTTTAAGATGAGGGATGAAGTCAATAACCTTCAGTATTCTATGCTCCAGATTCCCGTCATTTTCAAACGGTGCCCCGCAAAATCCCATCGGATAAAAACTGATAAAACACTTTTTCATAAGCCCACATTCGCTATTTTCTCCTATTTCCTGTTTGATTTTACTTTTTGCTTTTGTCTTAGGTTTTAGACCACTTACCATATGTATACTCACCTTTTTACTGTCCTTCTACTCTTAGCCTGAACGCTGAAGAAAACAGGCTTTTTCTTTAAAGGTTGCATTTACATAGATGGTTGTAATCCCTTTCTTGTCATCATGGTATACGTTAAGATTGTCTATACCCTCGTAATTTACAGGAACAGCCATCTTACCTGTGCTGTCATAAGCACCCCATTTCTTACCGGCTCTTACTACAACAGCCTCATCATTATAGTTTATTACTTCCTCATACTTTACAGGGATAACAACCTTTCCTGCTCTGTTTATATATCCTGTCATACCGTCAAGGTCAACTCTAATAAGCGACATACCTTCATTGTTGAAGATAGAATCATATATTATTTTCCCTTTAACTCACCGTTTTTGTCAATGAGGCCCCATCTTCCATTGATACTAACACTCGCAAGTCCTTTGTCAAATTTTTCCTGCTTCATCATACTGAGGAGATATAACTTCTTCTCCTGATCCATCTATATCCCCCAGTCACCCTCAAGCTTTACTCCCGCTCTGTTTTCACTAAACTCCTTTATTTCATCGTACTTTGGGAGCAATTACTTCTTCACCTCTTTGGTTGATATAACCCCACTTACCATCTAACTTTACACCAGCAAGTCCATCAGCAAAAAGCAGTCACAGCATCGTATTTTTACAGGTGTAATTTCTTTTCCGGTTTCGCTAATAAATCCCCATTTATCTCCGGTTTCACCTGATACGGAGCATGAGCTATATCATTTATATCATCATATTTGGGAGGTATTATCTCATTTACCATCAGCCACCAGCCCCTTTTTGCCGTCTAGCACGACCTTTGCTACAGCACCGTCAAACTTTTTCAATGTCATCATATTTAACAGGAATTATTACATCCCCATCAGTAGTAATCAGGCCCCATTTGCCATCTTTCTTAACCTTTTACACCCGATGAACATAGATTTCTTTAACTTCATCGAACTTTGGGGACTGATCTCCTTTCCAAGCTCATTTACAAAGCCCCACTTCCCATTTTTTTCTTAACTGCAATGGCTATAGTACCATAGTTATCATTTAGCTTTTTCCACCTTCACATCATCGTAGATAAAGCCTGTAATCTTCTTTCCGTTAGTCTTTACAATTGCCCATTTGCCCTTAGACTTTACTACCTTTATATCGGGAAATATCTTGATTTCCTTTTTTCGTATTTTGGCTTTTTGCAGAGGCTACATTGTTTACTGGAGAGTATGTGTGATTGCTTCCAGCCATTGTTTTGAACAGGAGTTTATAAGTAATGCAGTCAATGGAATCAAGGCAACAGCCTTTGTTAATATTTTGTTATACATAGTTTTCTCCCTTTATTTATATTTTCTCGGAATCAGGCACAGAAATTTATAATACTTTTTGACGTATCACTTTTAGTAATTTTTGAAAAATATTACATAAGCCTAATTTTCACAGCCTCTTTAAGACTTCCTCATCAATTATACCTATCAGTGCCCCTGTAACAGTTCAACAAGTATAAGATACGAAAGATAGGTAAATACTGCGGGCAGCTTAAGTAATATCATAGCACATAAAAAGCTGCCCAAGGTTATATACTACCCCTCCTGCCATGCTTGCTCCTACCATCCCAAAAGAAGTCCGTCCTTTTTAGAGTATCATCACAACTAAACTAGCACTCCACCTGAAAGCCCATATATTGCACTATAAGGATTGCCAAAGGTAAGTCCCACAAGGATGATTCTTATAATTGATACTGTTATCCCTGCTTTTTGCCCCACCTGTGTACAAGGCAACTGAGAACAGCAATATTCGCCAGTCCAAGCTTCATACCCGGTATGTGAAAGTTAAATGGAATAAGTACCTCTATATAGCTTACTATGAACGCAAAGAGACACAAGTATTCCATACAACGAAACTTTTTAGCCACTTTACCCCCTAACCTGAAACCCCATCAATTATAGGCTCTTCTTCATTTGCATCCACTATCTTAATTACCACCCTGTTTGGCAGGCAGACTAACATTTCTCCTGCTTTTGCTGATTTTACCCTGCTTCATACATTGTTTGTCAGGACAGCTTGCTTCTTCTATAAAGCCTTCCCATCCTTTATTACAAGTTTATTCGTGCCCAAATGAGAACCTTCAAGAGGTAAACTCCATCCTCTTTAAGAGGATATTCCGACTTTTTCACCGTCAATTGAGATAACCACAGTTTTGATTTCCATCATTAGCCTGAAGCCCCGATTACATCGACCGCAAAAAGAGCCGCTGCTATTACAAGCAAAAACCAATCCCAAAACGGCATCATGTCTTCTTTTTCTTATATTTATCCATTGTCAAAAACAACTCCGTATTTCTTTTAACTCGCAAAGAGTGAACTGCAGGATTCACCGCCTGCGGCGGGCCACGTAAGCGACATCTACATATTCGCCGCAGTGCGATCCTCGGAGATTTTTATTTGACAGGTAATTTCGGAGAAATTTCCTATTAAATAAAAAGCTTAATATACTGATATTAAGTTCACGATTAATAAGGTTTTTATTTTTTTAATTGGATTATACGAAAAACCGATTGAAAGTCAATTAAGACTATCAATCGGGTTTGTATCAAGTACTCGTTGGCAAATTTCCTTACCTTTTTCTTTTATCATTGTTTTTATTTTTTTGTACCATAAACAAGCCCAGGTTATATGCTGAACTGATATTTTTCTATTTAGTTGCCAAGTATAAATTTCCTTAATGCCTTTCTACCCGCTGTTAATGATGTACCAGTTGGTGGAAGACTTCCCTGCTTACTTCCATATAAGGCAGCCCTTTACCATCTCTACATAGGTGATTTTGAAGCACTCAAGTGGCTCTTTTTATCTCCTTTAGGCTTTCATCAAATATCAAACTCTCTGAGTACCTTTCCACAGTCTCTATTAGGTTCTTGTTTTTCTTTCCTGCACAGAAGCTTTTGCAAGATTATCCGCTCCTGCCTCTGAACATCTCCATTCAATATTCTTCTTTCTATTTCGTCAGGATTATACTTCTTCTGTATCACAGCTTCCCTCTTTTGGGAATCCGCGGCTTCCATCCATTCCGGCAAATACCACTTTCTCTACAAGAGTACTACGGCCTTCTTTTTCTTTCTCTGCATCCCAGCCTTCATACATTGTAAAGGCCTTCATCTTCTTCACATCAAGCTCTTCCTCTGATGATATTCTCACGCCAAGCTCCTGGGTTACATTCCATACACCTCCGGCACTTATAACCTGTCCTGTTGAAGAACTTAATATCTCCGCAGATGCCCTGTACGGGAGTTCCGCAACTGAATTAGCGATTTTTTTCTGCCAGATTGGTAGATATTAAGCCCTATTTTTCTCCACTCCCATATACCTGTCCAAAAGATACACATGATGCCTTCGTTCCATCAGCCAGTCTTGTCTGATATACCCTTCTTTCATACTCGACTTCTCCATATACAGTTTTTGACCGAAGTATTTCTCTTTCCCTTATTCCTGTATTTAGAGGCATCTCTCTCCTTCCTATAATGTCAAGCCCTAAATCATTGAATTTTAGGCTTTTTCTTTTAAATTTTACCTCGTAAAACAGAACAAAAAAATGTATGACAGTCATTGTATTTTATACTGAACAGCTAAAAGAGAGTGTGGTTTATAAAGCATCCCATTGTTTTGCTTTATAAAGGCTATAAATCCTCTGCTAACTATGATGGTGAACCTTCCGTGTCTAAAGGGATCGTGTCCCAACTTCCTTCGTCCCACCTGTCCATACACCGAGTGCCTGCTAAGCTTTCTAACAGGGTCATGCCCTACGGAGAGAACTACTGCAAGCTACAGCTCTTGTTTGTTTTTTGATTTTACTGACCTGTCTACTCCGCAGGGTACGGATATTCCGTGGACGCTTACCCTGCCTCGCTTTGCTGGTCATTGTGATGATGTAGCGCTTGTAGCACTCCATCGTTATCGGGTTTCCTTCCAGAACCCTGCCCGATCTCGGAAGAATCCGACACCCGGCAAGGCTCTGGAATAAATTTTGCTGTCGACTGTTTTACGCTACAATAGCTTCCTTATTTTCCGGACGTCTGATGTCCATCAACATCTTCTTCGGAGCATATTTCGTACCAGTATTCAGAATCGTATAGATAATCCTCAGAAGCTTGCAGGCTATCACAATCAATGACTGCATCTTTTTCAACGGATTATCGGCTCGTGTCGTATAATACATATGGAGTTCTTTGAATTCCTCTGCATGGGCCACTGCTGACTTTGCTGCCTGGAATAACCAATATCTGAGTCGTTTGCGTCCTCTATGACTGATTTTGGTTTCTCCCTTATGCTTTCCTGAACTGCATGCCACAAGGCCTAATCCGCTTAATTTCTGTATTTCCTTAACATCATCAAATCTTGAAATATCTCCCATCTCTGCAAGAATACCGGAAAGTGTATTTTCTCCAATCCCAGATATCTCCAGAACGTTACCTGTATGCGGTATCTCCTGACATTTCTGGTTGATCTGGTTCTCTATAACAGCAAGTTCAACATCCAGTTCCATGATTTTCTGCACGAACCACTTTACAGCTGCCTTGCTTGCAATAGATCCATCCTTAATCCCAACACTTGCTTTTGCGTACTGTAAGATTTCTCTGGCTCTGCTGTACCCGCGTCCTCTAAGTTTAGCAGCATGCCAAATCTGTCTTATCCCTTCTTCTCCAAGTGCGGTCAGTTCATCCGGAAATGGTGCCTCTTTCAGCAGTTCAAGGCTAAATGCTCCATCGACTTTTCCCAATGCTTCCTTATACTCCGGGAAATATATCTTCATCTCCCTGTGCATCCGGTTGATTGTTCGAATTCTGTCTTCATTCAGTTGGTCTCTGAACATGGATAACCTACGAAGTTCAGCATAGATTTTTTCTGGAAGATATGGCATACCAAAGTTGCCATCCTTGACAAGATTTGCTATCAGTTTTGGATCCTTCCCTGTCATCCTTCAGCTGGCTGTTATCTTCAACCTCCTTTTGTCTGCTTAACAGCATAAGGGTTTACCTGAACAACACTGATTCCATTTGCAATCATCCAGGTAGCAAGGCAGAACCAGTAGTGACCGGTCGGCTCTAAGCCAAGTACTATCTGACTCTTATCATGTTCAGCAGCTATCTTTACTGCCCATTCTTTTGCACTCTGGAATCCCTCATAATCATTGTTGAAGAATATGCGGACTTACTGAGTTCCCGTCCTCTGGTATCAATTGCTCTCACATAGTGCGTTTCGCTGCCTACATCACATCCCCAAGATAAACATCTCATCGCTGATAAAAGAGTTTTTTTATTTTTATCGAACTTACCATTGGTTTCCAACTCACGCCAGGTTGAAGCTGTGAGATTTTTCCTTAATCACCTCCGCTTTTCAAAAGCTCCTGCTGTTCAAAAATATTTTGCTGTTACTACTTGATTTTTTCTTTGTGCCTTTAATATTCATTTTAGATACCTCTTGTATTTTTAGATTTTTACCAACTGGCAGGTCAGTAATAATCTAAATTTACTTGAGGTATTTTTATATCAATCTCTTGACCTATTTATAGTATACAGGAAGCTTTGACAGCATATCATCATAACTTTCAAGGATATTTTTCGTGTGTTCCCTAGCAATCTTACAGGGCATTTAAAAATTTCTTGTTCTAAGGTCGTGAATGAAATCAGTTTTTCTTATGCAATAGCATCAGTCATACAGTTTTTCCTTTATGTTATGCAAATCAATAATAAAATAAAAACTTGTGTGATTGGGAAGGGGCAACCCCTTCTTTTGCTATTGCCAATTATAATTCTACACTAACTCAGTAATCGTTTGTAAATCAATTTTTCTGTTAAAGTTCGGTTTGTTAAAGCTTCCTTAAAACTTTTCCTTTTTATTAATGATATACCAGTTATCTCCTAAACTCACAGGGGCGATTCCTTCGCTGAAATCACTTGCAGCATCATACTTAGGTTTCACTATCTCCTTCCCATTTTTATCTATAAACCCCCACTTACCATCTATCCATACCTGAGCAAGCCCGTTTCTAAAATCATTTACTTCACCATACTTGGGCTTTTACCACTTCTTTTCCTTTTTATCCACAAAACCCCCACTTGCCTGTTTCATCATATCCTATCCGTATTCTAGCCAAGCCTTCTCTAAAATTACCTACTTTATCATACTTAAGTTTTATTATCTCTTTACCTTTTTCTATCTATAAAAACCATACTTACCTTTTTCCGTACCTTAGCCAGTCCTTCACTAAAATTACCACTTGATCATACTTAGGTTTTTGTATTATCTCTTTACCCTTTTTATTTATAAATCCATAATAGCCTTTTTCCCAATTTCCTATTCTTACAATAGCTAATCCTTCACTAAAATTACCTGCTTCATCATACTTAGGCTTTATTATCTCTTTACCTTTTCTGTCTCGCAAAACCATACTTGCCCTTTTCATAATCTCCTATTCTGACCTTAACCAAGCCTTCACTAAAATTACCTACATAATCATACGCTCCGACCTTTACTACCTCTTTCTCCCTTTTTATCTATAAAACTACACACCTGTTTCATCATCTCCCTATTCTCACCTTAGCCAAGCCTTCACTAAAATCATCTGCCTCATCATACTTAGGTTCTACTATCTCCTTCCCTTTTTATCTATAAATCCGAACTTACCCGTTTCCTCATCTCCTACCCTTTATTCTAGCTAGTCCTTACTAAAACTCCATATTTCCATCATAATTTCCAGGCTTTACTATTTCTTTTTCCCTTTTTATTTATAACCCCTCCTTTCCATTCTTAATTACTAAAGCTACTCCTCCACTAAAATTACCTATATAACTATATTTTCCGGACTTCACTACCTCTTTACCCTCTTTATCTATTAAACCTACCTTTCCATTTTTAATTATTGTAGCCATACCCTTCATAAAACTCCATATACAATTGTACTTAGGCTTTGCAAACACCTCTCTCCTATCTGAAATATATTTACTATCATACTCATAATTACTAACACCAAAATCATCACAGTTCTCATACTTATCTCAACCTCTCTTTTGAATTCTTTATAGCCTTAAACTTTGAATTTTTGCAAAAATCGTTTATAGCTTTAACTATTGATACATCATACTAATAAAAAAATGCCTCAAATCTATGTCAAGTCTGAGGCATTTTTCTTTTAAATATTCTATATTTTCTGAATTCTACCCTGCTTTTACAAAGGAGTTCTGCTATAAGCACTGCTCCACCTGCTGCGCCTCTTAAGGTATTGTGGGAAAGTCCTACAAACTTGTACTGGAAGAGACTGTCTTCACTGAAGTCTTCCGATGGAAATACTCCATTTCCTCTCTCATAGTTTACATCAAGAGATACCTGAGGGCGGTTGTCCTCCTCAAGATACTGGATAAAGTGCTTAGGAGCACTTGAGTTCAAGCTCCTGTGGAAGTCCTTTGAAGTTTCTCACTTTGCTATCATCTCTTCCTTAGAAGGTTTCTTCTCAAAATCTACAAATACTGCAGCTGTATGACCGTTAAGTACAGGTACTCTTATACACTGAGTTGTACAAGAGGAGCCTCAGCCTTAACTATGACACCATTTTCAATCTTACCCCAGATACGAAGGGGTTCTTGCTCACTCTTTTCTTCTTCTCCTCCGATATAAGGGATGATATTGCCAACCATTTCAGGCCAGTCACTAAAGTTCTTGCTGGCACCTGAGATTGCCTGATAGGGTAGTAGCTACTACTCTTACAGGATTGAACTCTTTTTAAGGCATGAAGAGCTGGTGCATAGCTCTGGATTGAGCAGTTTGGCTTAACTGCAGTGAAGCCTCTCTTAGTACCAAGTCTTTCCTGCTGGAACTGGATGACCTCAAGGTGCTCAGGGTTAAGCTCTGGCACAACCATAGGTACATCAGGTGTCCATCTGTGAGCAGAATTATTGGACACTACAGGAGTCTCAGTCTTTGCATAAGCCTCTTCTATAGCCTTAATCTCATCCTTTGTCATATCCACCGCACTAAATACAAAGTCAACCTGAGAACTAACCTTCTACGTCATTTACATTTTTCAACAATTAACTTCTTTACCTTCTCAGGCATTGGGTATCAAGCTTCCATCTGTCTCCAACTGCTTCTTCATAAGTCTTTCCGGCACTTCTTGAGAAGCTGCCACGCAGACTACATCAAACCACTCGTGATTCTCTAGCAGAGAAAGAAATCTCTGGCCTACCATACCTGTTGCGTAAGCACACAACTTTTAATTTTTCCATATCTATCTCCTTGTCCTTCGCCTGTCTTTCTCAGGCGAACATTTTGTCTTTTATCGATATAACGGCTATAGTACTACTTTTTAGGGCTGAAATTCAAGGTTATTTTTCAATATAATTTTAATTTTAGCAAATGTTTCTAAAGGTGATTTCACATTTCTTTATTTTTGATGTACTATTACCATCTAAAAAGGTTATATCATAGTCATCAAGTTCTGTAATGTACCAGTCCTTTTGAAACACATTCATACCATACTTCTTTTTGTCTTTTTTTGTCTTATTAGACTTGTATGGCTTTTTATTCTTATTCTTCTGTACCTTACTTTCAGGCTGGCTGCTGCCGTCTTTTGTAATTAATCCTTATGCCGGGTTGAACATTGTAGCAATATACATTGAATGAAATTCCTTCGCCTCCATCCTCTACAGACTGTGCTTCCATCTGCACACCACGGGCAACTAAATCATTTCCCTTAAATATAGGGCCTTACTCTATAAAGAACTATGATTGCCTGCTAGACTTCCCATAGTCTGCAACCTGAATCTCAAAAGGCAGCATTCCTTCTACATTAAAAATATCTTGTTCCGTTATCAGGTTTCTTTCATTTGCATTTTCTCCTGCAAGCATAAAGGCAATCAGGTGGCATCTATTATATAAATACCTGTCTTCAAGTATATCATCATACTTCACTGTATGCCAACCGCTTGGGCGCACATCTCTAATGGATTCTCTTGAAAGCTGGTAGGCATTAATTCCTTACCTACATTGGCAAATGCAGGGCCACATCTGCCTAGCTTATCAAGCTTACTGTATTCCTCAACTCTGTCTTTATCCTTATCTGAAAATGAAGGCTTATTGTCATTTATTTCAACATAAGGAATGCCTCTGTACTTTAGCACATCCTTTATATCAACAGGATACTTCTATCATTTTTATCATATACTTTTACATTGTCAGAAGTACCAAATAGGCCAAGGTCACTTATGTTACAGCCTGCAAATGCCAGTCCAATTTCGGAAACCAGAATGAGCAGGTTACTCTTTATTTTTCTAAAAAGCTTCGCATTAAACTGTCTCCTAAATACAAATATTATCTCTAGCAGATACCAAACATAAGTTTGATTATAACAGTTTAAGCCCAATATTACAACAGGGTGAAGGTGTTTCTCTAATGATTTTTGATTATATCTGATTAACTTCAGTATTCCGTTGACAAATTCTAATTTGGGGGCTACATTAACAACCTAAGAGACGCTCCGAATGATAACATTTCAGACAAGCTCCGGCATCCGCTTCGCTCCGCCTAATGCGCTCGCTTAGAATTTATCATTCGGAGCTGACACCTTAAATTTACACAAATAAAAACTTGAAAGCCAAATGAAAGGCAGCCACACCGACCTGCCCCATGTGGCTGGTGTGTTTGTTTATGTCGGCTTATCAATCAAACAGCCTGAGCTGATAATACATTAAAAAATTCCTGAATCCGTGCAGTTATAGATCTAGCTTTCACGAAAATGCCTACAATACCATGGCTTATATTGGTACGGCAGGCTATGCAGTGAATTTTGAACTCCATGAAGGAAAGCATGAGCGGCTAATCGTTTATTAACCTTAAAACATACCTATGTGCTTCTAACTTAACCTTTTTACTAAGTTATAATCTTACACCTCCTCATTTAAACTATATCTAATTATGGAGGTGATAAGCATTGGACGAAAAAGAGAATTATAAGGACATTGGCAGGAGAATATCAGCAATACGTAAAAATGGAATGACTCAGGGAAGCTCTTGCAAATATGCTCTCTGTTACAACGAAACATATCAGCTCATGTAGAGAATGGTACAAGTATGCTTTCTTTGAAGGCTTTTTATCTTATTCTGTACTGAATTTTCATGCAGCCTAGACTATCTTATTTTTGGCAGGAACTTTTCAAAATTTTTGCTTTTGCCTGATGGTATAAATGAGCTGATAAATGTTGGCTCTGAAAAAGATAGGAAAAGGCTTTTCAGGTATCTTGAAATTTCTCATGAAATTTCAGGCCAAAAGAAATAAGTTCATACAATAATGAGCTTAGACTTTATGTTCAGAATCCACTTTAAAATAGGTAGAATATGTCAAATATTCCACCCTATTTCAAAAGCTTATTTACAGCTATTTTATTAAACTACTTCTCCATTTTCCCATGATTACCAGTAATCCCAGTCCTTGCCGGTTTTTCTCTTGTACTAAACATTGTTTTTACTAATGCTGGCATTATCTTATTCCTCCTTATATTTGATTTTATCAGCCCCATCCATACTAGTATCGACACAGTTATAATATTTAATCAAATTATTAAAGACTAATTTGGTATCAGAAAAAGAGATATTTAACTTAGTTTATAAGCTAGATATCTCTTATTATGTAATTTGTTCTAAATGTAATAATATCATTTATTCTGCGATTTTTATAGGTTCGTTACTATATTTATACGTAATTACTTCATCAGGGATAATTAAAGCTTGAGCGGGTTGAAAAGATTTCCCTTAAAAGCAATTTTTCCTTTACTATCTTTTTAAATCTATAGCTTACAAACCATTCTTGTCCATCCTCAGGTCTATTATCATAAATAACATATCCATTGTTTACATACTTGTCATTAGGCTTGAAATTTTTAAATATACTTTCTCTAGCATTCCAAAAATCCTGATATATAAGTCTCATCATCCATTAAAGCCTTTTTCAATGTTAAAAGTTGGGTCACCTACAGACATCATCGGCATTAACATCATAATATGCCCAATCACTTCCATTCTTTTTAACAGCTATAACATTATTTTTAAGGTCATCTTTAATTGTCCATAGGTCATACTCATTTTGTCTGCTCATTCATAACCTTCATTTTCTATTTCCCAAGTTGTATAAGCTTCCATATTTTTTTAACTATTTTTTTCTTTTTCTCCTAAACTTAACAGTTCATTATTCACTATAGTTAGTTCACCAGCCGGAGCTTCAGCCTCAGCCTCTTTAATAAGGTTAGCATTATGCTTTTTCAGTCTCACTAAGCATATTATCTGTAAACTGGTCAGCCTCTATGGATTTGGATGATACCAGCTTTTACTGTTAAAAATAATCCTGTAAATCTTTTTGCTTTAAATTTTCACCATATCTGGCATAAATTTTCATTTCTAGCAGCTCTAAGAGTACCTTTATTCATCCCCATCAAATCCTGTTGTGATAAATATCTTGTATCGCTGTAAGGATTATATAATCTACATTTGCAGTATCTTCTGTGTTTTCTTCTATATCCTCTTCTACAGGGTTGCCATCTATTTTTATTAATTTTATCTATTATCCACTGCTTCTTTCTTGTCTTTTTAATTTTTCTTCTTTTTCCTTAGATTCAGCCTTATTATCTTCTTTTAGTTTTTATCATTTTCTGTATTCTCCAAGTCACTCACTTTTATCATTTTCCAAAAATATCTTCCATAGAGAACTGAATATTATCTTTTCCTATAATCTTCTGTAAGACTATATTACTGGTATTTTTCATCTCTTGTCTTATTGTAAATTGTCAAATTTCCAAAATTTATATTATCTTTTACTATAGTGAAGTCCATACTCATCTCTACTTCTTTACCATCTGAATCTTTCATTGGAAAGTATCCTGTAAACTCAACTACATCATTTCCATCTTTTTCCCAGCTTCTTCCCACTTTGTATTTTTTAAAGTATGAGTCAAAGGTTTTTACCTATTTTCTTTATCGGGATAATTCTGAAAAGTTCCTAATTTTACTGTATCAACTACATTATCCGCATCTTTTTACAGCTTGATACATAGTTAATATCAAACCTATTACAGCAGTTGCGCCAAATATTATACCATACTGCTTCGCATAACTGTTTGCCTGTTTATATTCTCCACTATCATTCTTTTAAATAGCTTGGATTGAAACTCATGTAAGTTTATCCATAACTTCATTTGCTGCCACAGCCTTTTTTAACCTTATACCCCTAAGCAGACGGTTTGAATTTAGTGTTCTCTAGTTATTCCAAATTTTTCTCCTGAATACTCAGCAAATACTTTACCTTCATTTAAAAAGTTTAACTTTTTGTTTTTCCTTTTTAGCAATCAGGTAATCTGAATATTGCTTTACAGCTAATTTATGATCTTTTTCTAATGCCTCTTTTAACATTTCTAGTGAAGAAGAACCAATATCAATTCCATCTGCATATTTATATATTAATGTGGTCAACAACTGAGTGCTTTTATATTCTAAATAAAAGCATGTAAACTATTAATCAAGTGGGGCTGCCAAAAATGGCAGCATTATTATATTAATCTGCATAAACTTTATAACCTTTCTGTAATCTATATTCTGCCTGATATCATTCATATTTTGGTGTTTATTCCATAACATCAGGCAGAAATCTGTGTATCACCTTGTAATTACTTTCTAAATATACTTTTTGAGTATAGCTATAGGAATGTAATGCCCAGCCTAATACAAAGTGCATACCCCAATTTTTTTAATATTAAAACCATCTAGAGTATATCACTACCTTATTCTCATAGAAAACTTTATTTACAGCCCAATATCCGCTATTACATAAACTACCGCTAAAATTGCCATATTTTCACCTCATTTCAAATTATTAGATTAAATCTGCTTATGTCTTTTAGGTTATTCCGAACTTCCCCCATTTCCCTTTTAGATAAACTTGCTGAACCTGAGTAACCAATACCATATGGATCCTCATCCCAACCATCATAAAACTCAAATCCTTCTCCTAATTTACCTTTTATTGCAAACATAAGCTACTTCCCTAATTTTTTGATATTTTTACGCAAAAAAACGATAGCTATTTTTTCGTCGTATTCATATTTTTCCAACGACTACTTACCTTACCATTTGTCCTATCATACTTTATAAAATAATCTCTAGTCACCTTCACATCATATCCGGCTGAGAACTTTCACTATACCATCCTTTAATTTTTATTATAGATTTTTTTCAGGAACTGCATATTTTACTTTTGTTGTCTTTTTCTTCTTTACCGCTTTCACTACAATATGTATTTCATCATATACTGTAGAGCTTTTCTTTTGAAGTTGCTCTTATTATTACTTCACCTGCTTTTTTTACATTTTAGTACTCCATTTTTATAGACTGTTGCTATTTTTCTTGTCTATGGACTTCCAGATTATCGTCTTATCACTTGCATTTTCAGGTGAAATCTTAGCAGTTAATGTATACTTATCTCCAACCTTAAAGTTAGTGCTTGTAATCTTAACCTCATCTGCTAAAACTTTCTTCAAATGCACACATAATAGAATAATCTACATGAGAGTCATCATTTAGCATCGTCACTAAAATAATCATATCCATCATAAACTCTTATATAATAATCACCCTTAGCTAAGACTTTTTCTTTTTCCGTAAACAGTAGGATTATCTTCTGATTTTATTATATCTAATACTTTTTCCATTTTCGTTTAATAATTCTGCTGTAAATAACCCCTTTTGCCTTTTGTCTTGGGGTAATCATTTGAGTTGTGCTTTTTCCTGTACTCTCTAAAGTAAATTTATAGTAATCTTCGTCTATTATCTTTCTACTTTCTGTTTCAACTAGTTCATTCAAATTTCCAGTATGCTTCTTATTTACTGTTATCTTATTAGCAGTATCCTTAGTATCATCTACTTCAAATTCATCTCCTGCTTCTTCTTTATAAAACTGCCTTTGAATAATTATAAACATTAGTTGAAATTTTGATACTAATAGACTCCTTTATCTACTCTAACTCTTTCGGTTTCATAATTTTTCTCAACCTGACTTTTGCGCTTGCACCATTGATTCCTGCAATTTGTTCCAGATTACCATCAGGTAGTTCAAAAATATAATTCGTATCCCATATAAGAACGATCATTATCGCTATAAGCTCCTATACTTAATTCTGTATACAAACTTCCTTTTCTGTAATAACTATTTTTATAATAATCTTTGTCAAACACTGAACCCATTCCACCTTTGTATAACATATTAGGCAGAATTACATTTGCAGTATCAAAACTATCATTATCCTCTTGCTCATACTCTGAAGCCAGTTCAGGTATAAATTTCATTTTATCTCCAGTTAAAATATCAAACTCATATTCACCTGCTGGAACACGCTAAAATGAGTACTATCATCACCTTCCATGACTCCATATACTTTTTTATTATTTTTAGGATAAAGTCTGTCCCTATAGCCTTGTGTGCACTCAATCCTTCCGGACTTGGAACAATATATGTACCTGACTCAGTCACTTCTTGATATGAGTACTCAAGACAGTTGGGAGCATTTACTCCAGTCTCTGAGGCTTCTACAGCCTTAGTATTTAGTGAATATACTCCGAATACCATTAACAATGATAAAAATAAAATAAATAACTTTACTTTCTCAAATCTCTTCATCTTTTATCCCTTTCATGTTTTTCTTATTTTAGGATATAGCTTAATGCTCCTTTCCTCCTTTCTTTTAGCCTGTACATCTTAAACTTGTGCAACTATATCCTTATGACCTATTACAGCACTTTTATTATAATAATAGACCCTATTAGTTATATCGGCTGATAGTTACCTTTTATTAACTCATTAAACATTTTTTTCTTACTCTATAGCAAAAATAAAAGCCCTACAATATATGTAGAACTCTTGAACATTATCTATAATAGGAAAAATGTTCCTATTATAGATTTAATATTCCTAAATTCAAAAACTCCCTAATATAACTCTCAAATCTATTTTCTCTTACAAAAAGTCACCTGTATCATATATCCTGACTACTCTATATATTACACCCTAATACCATATAGTACAAAAATAATGTACTAAATACCCTAAACAGACTGTTAAACCCACCAAATCAGTACCATTCATCTTTACTACATAAAGTATTCTACGCGTTCTCAGGGAAGAATTCTTTGAACTCACCATAGAGCTGAGCTGCTAAGGTTTTGTTGTGTGAAATGACAAAGGGTGGGGAGGTTAAGTTTTGCTATGAAAATTTGCCATCGTAAATGTCTTGCCTGAACCCCGTATCTCCCAAGCAGGGTCTGGAACTGGTTCCCCTCTTTGAAGCCTGTGGCAAGCTCTTCTATAGCTAGTGGCTGGTCTCCCGTTGGGGCATATTCGCTATGTAAAATGAAGTGGTCCATGGTTTAATTCTCCTAAAACAACCTTCTATTTAAGTATCAATATAGTATACTTGGGTTAAAAAGTATATAAAAATAAGAGCCTGGAAAAATTGTGGTTTCAAGGCTCCTATGTTATGTTTTGTTATAATTCATTGTATTGCTATGCTTTTTGCTGTCTCATATCTCGTTAATTATCTTCTTTATTTCTTCTACACTCTTATCAGTGGCGATTGAAATTTGTTCTAATGAGAAATTATTACTGTGCATAGTTCAGCACAACATTTTTCAATCGCCTTTTCCGTAGCCTTTTCTGCAGCTCTTTTCTTCAATTCCTAAGCTCAAGTTACACATAGTATCCACTTCCTCACCAACAGCATCTAAATTACTTGTAACTATTACGCTAAAACCGAATTATTATCTATAATCTCTTCGATTTCTGGGACACTTTTTCTGCTACTTCAGATATCTGCTCCAAAGTATATCCTTTTTGATGCATCTTCATAATAAAGTCTATCAAATTCTTTTCTGTTACCTTTGCTGTTACTTCTGCTACTTCTGCTGTTACCCCTATCCACTATTCCCTGGCTTAAGTTACACATAGTATCCACTTCCTTTCTAAAATCGTTGCTAAGAGGAATCTTATATTCCTTTTCTATAATATCCAGTTTCTCATTTTTCTCTCAATCTGTCTGACAATAAAGCTCCTATCAATCGATGTAACTCATACTTTTTCATCATATTCAGGAAGCTCATTTGTCACTCCAAGCATTACGATATTAAGCAAGTCTTCGTTTCCCTTCCAGTCACAAGGCTCTAACATCTCATCTTTTTTTAAGGTGAAAATGGCTTAGAACTATTATTACTCATATTCATACATACCCAGATACTGAATACCTGCTTTTATATCGTCATAGTTTGTATTTACAAAATCTCTTTCCTTTGTGACGATATAAGTCTACTCACGTAGAAGATTGCTCTATTTAGTATCTTATATGAAACAGGTTCATCCTTTTTGAGCCTCAACATTCACTATTATCTGTGAAAGTCCATTCTTTAAGCGTACATAAAATATAATGTCAAACCTAATCAACCCTTCGTTTGCTTCCACATTCTCAGAGTTCAAGCCTTTAACTCTTTGTCCTGACTCATCTGTTCTTTCTATATTGGTTGGTCAGGTTCTACCGGTACAATACCTATCTTAGGCTCTCCTTCGATGTATGTCACTATATCATTAGATTCATACCTTTTAAAAACTCATCGACTGTTTTTGCTAAAATATGAGCCAATATGTGTTTCTCTGACAATATTCTCTTCACTCGATTATCATACTGTGCCTTGTCTCCAGCGACATTTACTGCGTTTTTTATCTCTGTATTCAATATTACTTTCCCCCTAACCCTTCTTTACATCATTATAAGCTAAATCTAGATAATAAGCAACTTGAAAAATGAATAACAAATAGCTTTTGTTATTTGAAAAAGTAAAAGTCCGCATTGGTACGGTTTTACTTATTCCGAATCTCAGTATTAACTCACTGGACTTTACTAATTCTAAAGATTGTATGTATAGCTATGGGTTTACTGATTACATGTTTTAAAATATATATGGTGTGAGAACTCATTGGGTTGGGGTTATATATTATAAACCAAAGGGTTTTTAACTATAGAGCAAATACTTACATCTTTCTTTAGGCATGCGTTCCGATATAGAGGTTATGCTTGCTAAAAATTAGTTTCAATAGGATTGTATGCTTAAGCCTCCATATGTATGCAACGGATGCCAAGATAGAAAAAGTGCTACTGAAAAATACTCTATCAGGGCAATAAAGGCAGATAGCAGGTACAGGAAAACGTTATCTGAGTCAAGAACAGGTGTTAATATAACTGAGGAAGAAATTAAACATTTAGACGGAATAGTTAGTCTGCTTTTTGCTAAAAGGTCAGTCTATAAGACATATTTTTAATAACCATTCCGATGAAACTATGATTTCTGATAAAACACTTTACTCATACGTTAACAACAGCCTGTTTACTGCCAGAAACATTGATATGCCACGCACTGTAAGAATGAGTCCAAGAAAAAAATAAGAGCAAGACATTAAAGATAGATAAGTCGTACAAAATTCTATGTGAGCACATTATATAGCCCCTACAACTTATTACATTCCTCAATCTCGATGGTGCCAGCTCCGAATGATAAATTCTAGCGAGCGCATTGGGCGGAGCGTAGCGGATGCCGGGCGAGTCTGAAATGTTATCATTCAGGCGTCACTACGAGGGTAGATAGCTAATGATGATTAAATTATTAATGATATTTCCCTTATCTTATGTTATCATTCTTAAAAGGAGGTTGTTATGATTAAGAAAATTATCGCACTTTGTGCATTTACACTTATTCTCTATGGATGTAAAGGATCTGCTGTTTCCAATGCTTCATCACAGGCTAAGCCTTCTTTAGCAGGAGCAGAGCAAGATAGCATTGCTGATTCAGCTTCACAGAGTAATACAGCTAACAATTCCTCTATTGTGGCAAATACTAGCAAAAACGAGGAAGAGGTACAGTCATTTGTGAATCCTTCCGGTAAGACTCTAGCTAAAGCGTATACTTACACCTAAGGGCTATAAGAGAATCCAGGCTAAAAGAGCTTTGAAGCATTTCTTAGAAACTATAAATTAAAACCAGACGGTTCTCCCGTGCTATTATATGATGGCCGTGAAAAAGGGAATCAGTCTGCCCATATAGCAGTCTTTTAGGCTCCCCTATAGAGCAGATTTGCACAATGTGCTGATTCAATAATGAGGGTTTACAGGGAATACTATTATGGTAAAAGGCATATAGTAAAAATAACCTTTCCTTTGGAAATGGCTTTATAGCTGATTTTTGATAAATGGAAGAGGATATTCTATTAGTGTAAGCGGAAATAAGATTGCTTGGGTTTATTCCTCAAAGAATGACCGTAATTGACTCTTTTTAAGAGATTTATGAGGATAGTTTTTGCTACTCAGGCACCTTGAATATGGACTATTCTCTAAGAAGATAAAAGCTGTCTGAAGCTCCGGGTTGGGATATATTTGTGAGGGTGGAAGCCCAGGCCATGTGGTTATGATTGCAGACATCTGTAAGAACAAAAAGGTAAAAAGGCTATCTTCTGGCACAGGGGCTGCCTACCTGCCCAGGGTTTCAGCTTCTTAGAATCCTCTTCACGAGGATGACCCATGGTACTACGAAGATGAAATTAAATATCCCTTAGAACCCCCGAGTATTCTTTTTTGATAAGGGAGCCTCGAAGATATAAATAATTTCATTTTTACCAATATTAAGTAAATTTGCTGGGACCTACTAAGCGCAGCTGTAGCAATCCTGTATCAACAGGGTGTCAAAATACTTGTGACACCCACATCATATCTTATTAGTAGCATATAAAAACGAGGGCAAAATCCTGTTTAAGGATTCCACCTCGTTATTATTTACTGGTTCTTATTCATAGCACTGCTTTTTACATCTCATAACAATTTCATACGCTCCCATTAAAATAGTTATAAGCATTAAAATATAGCAATTGCTGTAATCACCACATTTTGTTTTGATACTAATACTAATAATAAATAGGATACAGATAAACACATCAGTACAATTAGCTGAATTTTTCGCAAATTTAGAGCCTAAATCAAACTCTTCATATTCTTTTTGCGACATAAGTTCTTTTTCTTAAGTATCAGTTCTTCATAAATGACTTTTTACAGCTAAAAACCAGACTTACAGCAGAGTGCTAATATCCCCATCACAAAAACACAGGGTTGTCAGAATTCCTAAAGATACCCATTCCACTTCCTAGCACCATACTAAGAAGTAATCTTTTATCCATATTCTCTTTTTCATACAATATCCTTTGCTTAAAATAAGTTATAAAAACCAATACTTTGCCTTTAATCTTAAATTCTGTAATTAAAATTCAAATTTATTTCTAAAATACTCTCTAAGTTTACATATAGCCACTCTCTCCTGCTCCATCTTTATCTCTGTCTCTGACTGTAACCATACCGTCTGTCTCTGAGTCAAAAATCATAGGTAATACAGAACGGAGTTCCTATCTCATCCTGTCTTCTATATCTCTTACCGATGGCACCTCTGTCATCATATTCACAGTTCCAGTCCTTTGAAAGCTCAGCATATGCCTTTTCCAGCACCCTCCCCAAACTTCTTTGGAAAGCGAGAGCACACCTTAACAGGTGCAAGGAATGGATGGAAACGAAGCACAGTACGCACATCTCCGCCCTCTAGCTCTTCCTCATCATAAGCTCCACAAAGGAATGCAAGGGTTACTCTATCTGCACCAAGTGAAGGCTCTACTACATAAGGAATGTATTTTTCTTTCTTCTCATCATCAAAATACTCCATAGGCTCACCTGATACTTCCTGATGTCTTCCAAGGTCATAGTCAGTTCTATCTGCTATTCCCCAAAGTTCTCCCCAGCCAAATGGGAATAAGAACTCGATATCAGTAGTTCCCTTTGAGTAGAAAGAAAGCTCCTCAGGATCGTGGTCACGAAGACGCATCTCTTCTTCTTTCATACCAAGTGAGATAAGCCAGTCTTTACAGAACTGTCTCCAGTAGTGGAACCATTCCATATCTGTACCCGGTTCACAGAAGAACTCAAGCTCCATCTGCTCAAACTCTCTGGTACGGAGGTGAAGTTACCTGGTGTAATCTCATTTCTAAATGACTTTCCCTATCTGTCCAATACCAAATGGAATCTTCTTCCTTGAGGTACTGTACATTCTTAAAGTTAACAAAGATACCCTGGGCTGTCTCAGGACGGAGGTAAACAACAGCTTTGCTATCCTCTGTAATTCCCTGGAAGGTCTTAAACATAAGGTTAAACTGACGGATATCAGTGAAATCATCACTTCCCACAGCTAGGACAAGGGATTTCGTGCTCGTCCACAAAGTTCTTCACTCTCTTCATTGGTCAACCATCTACAGAGCATCTTAAGGCTATGTCCTTTTCTTTTACAAAATCTTCAATGAGCTTTGTCTGCTCTAAATCTCGTGACAGCACTTGCAGTCCATAAGAGGATCGAGAAGCTTCCAAGATGTCCTGATGCTATCCAAGTCTGGGGATTCATAAGGATGGCACAGTCAACACCCTACATTGTAAGGGCTTTCCTGGATAAACTTTTTCCACCAGGCCTTCTTAACATTGTTCTTAAGCTCTACACCCTAAATTACCGTAATCCCAAGTATTGTGCAAGCCCCGTGAGATCTCCGAGCCAGGATACACAAAACCTCTTGCCTTAGCTAAAGCCACAATTTTCTCCATAGTTTTTCCATAAGTCTACCTCTCTTTCTTTGATTCACTTTATTGTCAATACCTTAACAATCATTTAGAATATACTACCACGGCTTCATTCCCTCGTCAACCCTAATGTGGTGCGAATCATAAAGATTCCCTCGGAATAGTATTTAATCTTGTCTCCGGTCTGGAAAAAGCACCGGCCCCTTTACTACTGCAATATTGTATTCATCTGAAAGCACCTCACCCCAGTCTTCTTTTTCTCCTGCATCAGAGTCTGCCTCAGTAAAACTTAGCTCTCAAACTCAGACAGAGCTTTTTGAGCCTTAAGGAATCTGGCATTGTTCTCCCCTTTTTACTGTTAAATGCCCTCATAAATCTCAGAACTCTTAAAGGTAAGCACAGCCTTTACCTTACCGCTTTTAAGTTCAATCTCGCTTAGGACTGCGGCCTTGTCGCCGTATTTCTTATTATAGCTGCTAAGCTCAGAGGAAATATAGCCCTTTAGTTCGTCAAGATTTAGATATTTTTCATTAAAATCTTCTACATAGGCTACCTAGCTGCTGCCGTCCAGACCTCATAGTATATCGTCTCTTCTTTAACCTCATCAGCCTTTATTTCCTTCGGCATTCCATTGCAGGGAGGAAAGTAAAAACTATAGTAATTACCATTCCAAAAAGCTAAAAAGAGTGTTCTTCTTCATTCTCATACCTCTCTTATCATTTCTAGAGTTTAAACCTAGTATCAGATATTTAAATCCCTGTACTCTCGGCAAGCTCAATAAATTCCTTTTTGATTCAGCTTCCAGGTTAAAGAAAATAACTTGGTCACATCAGTTGCCGAGACTACTCTTAGTGCATATATTGTTGAAGGTCTTAGCTGTCTTCCCAAAAATCGCCCTTCATCTATACTAGGCATTATACCCTCAATTTCAAATATTTTTCCACTCAAATATTGCCTTTACAAAGTCAGGAGTTAACTCATCCACCTTTGCTTCAAGGGCTTTTAAGCGCCATATATATAAGGTTTACAAGATTCTTGCCTCCTATATTTTCCCTTGAAAAAGTAGGATGCAAGCTCTAAAAATAGAAACCATAATAAACCCTGTCTATATCCATCTTCAATTCGTTAAAGTAATTTTACTATCTTTACCTCAAGCTAAGTATATGCCATTCTTACCTGAAACAGTTTGAACTTGCCGAAAGTAAGAGGATCTGTGCCGGCAAGCAGCCTGCTGTTGGTTCTTCTTGCGCCCCTTGCAAAAGCATAGAATCTTGCCAAGCTCTGCAGTTATTATCAAGGCGCTTATCGTATTCACCTATTGGCATACGAAACAACAACTCCCGAAACCTCTATCTCATCTGTCAAAGATTTACTCCTCTTTATGCGCAGTTCTGCATAAGGGAATCTGAATTTCTCCAATCCTTCTTAACCTTAACCCATAGATTGATTTACCTTCATTCCGAGAAGGTCAGATATCTGATGCCTTGCATTTGTTCCTATTTCCTTTAGCATAGCACCCTTCTTCCCAATGATGATGCCCTTATGAGATCTCTCTCAAAAATGGTTGCCTCAATGTTCATTATATTCTTATGGCTGTCTCGACCGAAGTATCCTTTTCTTCCTTCATGCTCTCAATCATAACAGCAACTCCATCTGGTACCATCATCCTTCAGCCTCCTAAGAGTCTGCTCTCTAATCAGCTCAGCTGTAATCTGCCTTTCAGCCTGGTCTGTAACCACATCTTCATCATAATACATAGGTCCTTCAGGAAGTAAGTCAAATACAGTTTTAAGAAGGTCATCTTTATTCTCTCCCGTAACCGCAGATACAGGTATGCAGGCCTTAAAGTCCACTATGTCTTTGTACTTGTCAATAACAGGGAGGAGTTCTCCTTTCTACTGTGTCTATCTTGTTTACCACAAGTATAACCGGTGTCCTGGTAGTTTCAAGCGGCTTTTGCTATGTCTGCTCTCCTTTCCTATGAAGGTGGTAGGCTCAACCAGCCAAAGTACCACATCTACCTCAGAAAGAGTTCTCTCAGCTACAGAGTCCATATATTCACCAAGCTTGTTCTGCGCCTTGTGGATACCCGGTGTGTCAAGGAAGATAATCTGCCCTACCTCATCTGTGTACACTGTCTGAATCCTGTTTCTTGTGGTTTGCGGCTTAGAAGAGGTAATTGCAATCTTCTGACCGATAAGATTATTCATAAGAGTTGATTTGCCTACATTGGGCCTTCCTATAAGGGTTACAAAACCTGACTTAAATTTTCCCATTCATTCTCCTTGCATCTAATTATGACAAAAGACTTGATACTTCATCAAACTTATCAGAGTTTTCTCTTATCTTAGCCTCTGAGCCTATCACTACCATAATCTTCTCATCAAGTACAGCCTTCTACATATTTAGCTATGTTCTCAATCTTCGGCTGTGTGTCCCTATCATTTCTTTTTCTGGTCTTTCTTATATCGTCTTCAGTGATACCGCTCATATAAGCATTAAATGACCTCTCGCCGTCTGCAAAAGGTGTCAGAGGGATATCGGCACCGCCCACAGCTCCTATCACATACTTGGTTACCTCTTTTTCGTCAGCGTTAAAGCCTGCAACAAATTCTGTCACGCTCTCATACACTTCATTTGTCTCCATAAGCTTTGGATCTCTGTAGGATGAAAAAGCAGAATCCCATTTCTGTCAAACTTGCTGTAACAGCCGTAAGCTCCACCCTTAACCTAACATTTACCCAAAGGTATTCATAGCTAAGAAGTATATTTGAGAGACTTAGAACTCCTGAATAAGGAAGTCCTGCCTCTACTAAGAGTTACCCGCCCTGGTCACATACTGCCTGACCTGAGGCAGTACACCCTTTCGCATATAAGCCTTCTTTCTATTTGCCTTCAAATCTCGATTTCAAGCCTTATCTTATCGCAAAGGAGGTCATCTCTCGCTCTTCTCACCTCTAGGAAGCTCTTTTACTATGCTAGTTAGCTTATCACATCAGCATCATAATTTTCATCATCTACAGTAAGACTTTACAATAAGACGCTCTTTTACAAAGTATTTTTAATGAGAGAATTGGCTTAGTATAGAGCTCTTCTTTCTTAGCTCAAAAATTCTCCGCCACCCTTTATAAACGTGAAGCTAGACTGAGCTCTCACCCATCCTTCCATTAACTGAGAAAGTATGCATTTCGCAAGCAATGCAGATACCCTGTCTCCACTTGTCTCAAAGTCCATTTCCATACTAGAGATATTTTCTCTCAGTGTTTCCACTATCCTCTTGTCACTATGTGGATCAACCTGACCATAAAGCATCTCTGTAATAGAGGAAGTCCCTTTCTGCCTGAGATACGAGCGACTTGAAGCTCACAGAATAATTGGTAAGCACCTTGTTTCTGTTTGCCTTATCCGTATATACTTCAATATTGGTATGAACACCGCCTGTATACATAAGGGTTTCTGATACAAAGTCAGAATAACCTCTTCTTTTAGTATCAATGAGTCCCAAAAGGTCTGTAAGCAGCCCAAAATACTGTAGTTCATCAGCCTGCATATCGCTGATGTCAAAATTAAGCCTGAGATACATATACCGTTTGTATTTACCTTGTGCCAGATTAACGGGCTGCCATTTATCTCTTTTTCTATGTTCTTAGAGGCTTTATCTCAGGTGAATGTCACTTCTTTCAAGAGACGGAAGCTTTTCATATCTTCAGGAGATGAAGGCTCTTCCTGAAAGGCTCTTAGCTTCTCACTGCTCTTTTTAAGGGCATTTATATCGTCTTCAGTAAAGGCTTTCCTTGTATTTTGCGAGCTTTTTCTTTAACTCTTCCTCAAGCCTGTCATTTTTATTTTTCTCAGGAACCAGAGTAAATATTACCTTGTGCTCATTATCAAGCAGGTACTCTAACAAGGTCTTCAAAATAGCCTGTACCAATCTTGCTTCTAAGCAGGTCATAGTTCTTGCCTGCATCTGCAAGTTCAAATACAAGATTGTCATCATAAAGCCAACTGGTATACATATTTATACCAAGGATAAGACCTGCAGGATACCTGCCTGAATCCTGTTCACGGTACTTAAACTCAGAGTAGTTGATTGCAGAGGTAAGCTTCTTTTCATCTATTCCTTCATTTACAATCTTTCTAAGTTCAGTCTCTATTATCCTTACAAATTCATCCTTCTTATCTGCCTCAGTTCCTGTCGCATGAATAGAAAATGTAGGCTGAAGCATATGGTTTGAAAGGCTTGAAGAGATTTCCTTGCCTATACCTGCCTCTATAAGTGCCTTTTTAACAGGTGCTCCCAGGATGCATCCATAAGTACAAAATCTAAGAAGCTGTAAGGCTCCAATAGTGAAGGTATCATGTAACCACTCCTGTGACTACATTGCAGGAAAGGAAGGTCTTTTCCTTCATATCCTCGCTTTCAGCAAGAGAATAGCTGTCAGATAAGTCACCTCCTACAGGCTTTTGGAGAGGGATATCAGACCTTGGATCAATTTTATCAAAGTCTTTTAAGTACTCCTTATCAAGGAATTCAAGCCTCTCCTCTATATCAAAATTTCCGTGCAAAATGATGTATGAATTTGACGGATGATAAAAACGCTTGTGAAATGCCACATAGTTCTCGTAGGTAAGCTCAGGGATAACCTCAGGATCTCCACCTGACTCAATTCCGTAAGGTGAATCAGGATAAAGAGCCTCTCTTACACGCAGATCCTCTACCTCGTCAGGAGATGAAAATGCGCCCTTCATCTCATTATAAACCACACCGTTTATGATAAGCTCGCCGCTCTCCTCGTCAAGCTCATAATGCCAGCCCTCCTGCTCAAATATGGACTTATTGGTATATAGATTTGGATAAAATACCGCATCCAGGTACACACTCATAAGATTCTTAAAGTCTTTTGTCATTGCAACTTGCCACAGGGTAAATAGTCTTGTCAGGGTATGTCATTGCATTTAAGAATGTATTAAGTGAGCCCTTTGCCATCTCAATAAAAGGATCTTTTGATGGATACTTTTTGGAGCCACAAAGCACAGTATGCTCTACTATATGGGCTACTCCTGTAGAATCCTCAGGTGGGGTTCTAAAGCCTATACAAAATACCTTATTCTCATCCTCATTTGAAATAAGGGCAAGTCTTGCCCTTCTCTTTTTATGCTTTAAGTATGTCCAAGAGCCTTGATATCCTTAAGCTCCTTAGTGAATATAAAGCTCGTACTGCTCTGGAATAACGATTTCATCTATGCTTTTAATACTTCACTCATCTAAAATATCCTTTCTGCCATCTCTTTTTACTCTTCTAAAAAAATATGTTAAAATCATTTATAGTAATAATATCTAGTTTACCATAATTATGAAGTTTTGCAAGGAGAAGTATGGATGAAAACCTTTTTAAGCCTGTTATTTCGATTTTTATTTCACTGCTAATGATGCTTGTATCTATAGCCTTTGCCACGACAGCAGTGTTATACTTTAGACCTCTTTATTACAGTATGATAGGAGATTTTTACAGGCAAATTAAACTTTAACTATACAGAAATAAAAGAAAACTATGATGCCCTCATAGACTACAACTCATTCTTAGGCCCAGACAAGTTAAGCTTCCCACATTTACCTTCTTCAGAAAATGCCCTTACCCATTTTGAAGAGGTAAAGGCCATCTTTCTTTCCTTTCAGATTGTACTGGTTATAGGAATAATCTTACTTTTTAGTTCTTATGCCACTCTACAAAAAGGCTCTATAAATCCTATGAATACAGGCTTATTGGCGGAATCTTTACCATATTCTTCCATCTGCAATCGCTCTATTTATATATGCTAACTTTAACAGGGTATTTATTACCTTTCACAAACTTGTCTTTAGCAATGATTACTGGATATTTGACTACAAAAAAGATCCAATTATCTTGTTTTTGCCGGAAAAGTTTTTTATGCTTTCCGCTGTCTGTATGGTAGGCATTGTATTTCTGCTTGGGATTATAATGCTTATAACATACTTTAAGAAACCTGCAAAGTAAAATAATCATTAGAGCTATACTTTTCTCCGCAAGCACTGATTTTGGCTAAAATGGCTATTGAAAGATGAAAAATCCCCACTGATTACAGCGGGGATTTAACACTTGTATCATATGCATTATTCTTCTTTACACTTAGCACGAATAGCCCTGGCCATTTCCTTCATTCTGTCTGTAGCATTCCTTGACAGAATAACAGTTTCAGCATATCTTAAAGCATCATGGTTCTTGCCCAGTTTTCTGCCTGTCTCTGCCATAATTATACATAGGGTATTCTCATCCATGCTACAGATAGGGAATTTCTCATTCATGTAGGCTTCCGAAAAACCGTCATAGGCATTTTTTAGGTAATTTATTTCAGTTTTGTCAAGCTCATCATACTTTTCTTATAATCAGCCGACTCCTTATCCAGTGCCTCTTTCATCCCCTGGTAAGCCAGGCAAGCTTAAAGGCAGATGTACGCCTTGTCACTGGTTTTTGCACATTTGATAATTGTTGAAAGCAGGGCAAGCTGCGTTCTTTCTATAGCCTCTTCATAGGTATAATATGGTTTTGTCTCATCTATACCCTTGAATTTGGCAGTAATTTTCTCTCTAATATCCTTTACATGTCTATCGCTAATTGCATCAAAATTCTTGATTAGTCCTGCATATCCGCACTTTGTACAGATTATTGCATCATACTTGGTTGCATCCACATATTTATATATGGGGCGTAAATCATCCTCAAGCCTAACTAAAGTATTCCTCCCAACCCTAACGGCTTTTGCCTTGAATTTTGTAGCACAGCAGGGACAAGTATATGTTTTTATCAAAGAGAATCGATTCTTCTGATACTTCCAAAAGTTATACCTCCAATGTCCCACCTCTTTGAGGCTTAACCAATATAGTGATTAAGCCTTATTAGGATTATAAGAGCTCTTAAGTGATACTATTCTGTTAAAATACAGGCATTTCCGGCTTTGAATCCTTAGAATCAAGGCAGAAAAATCCATTTCTTACAAACTGGTACTGTTCTACTTCAGTAGTACCTTTAAGACTCTCTTCAACAAACGCATTTTTTTAATAACTGTTAATGAATTAGGGTTTAAGTTGAGCTCACCATCTTCATTATAAACTCCCTTTTTCCTCATCCACTATATTCTCATACAATCTCACTTCACAAGGTACAGTGTGAAGCACTTACCCAGTGAATTGTACCCTTTACCTTCTAACCTCTTTTTCCACTTCCGCTCTTGGTCTCAGGATCATAGGTACATCTTATCTCTGTAACATTTCCGTTTTTCATCTACATCACTAACCTGTACAGGTAACATAGTAAGCATTCATAAGTCTTACTTCATTGCCAGGAAGAGTCTGAAATACTTCTTTGGAGGATCTCATCATAAAGTCCTCACGCTCAATGTAGAGCTCCCTTGTAAATGCCAGCTTTCTGCTGCCAAGAGCCTCATTCTCAAGGTTGTTAGGTGCATCAAGCCACTCTGTCTCACCCTCAGGGTAATTAGTTATTACCAGCTTCACCGGATCAAGCACAGCCATAACACGCTTCTTTTCTAGCTTAAGAGTCTCCCTTATACAGTACTCAAGCATAGCATAGTCAGAAGATGCATTGCTCTTGGTTACACCTGAAAGCTCCATAAATAGCTTAATTGATTCAGGGTGTAGCCTCTTCTCCTAAGTGCGCTTATGGTAACAAGTCTTGGATCATCCCAACCATCAACTATTCCATTGTCTACAAGCTTCTTTATATATCTCTTTCCCGTTACCACATTGGTAAGGTAGAGCTTTGCAAACTCTATCTGCTTAGGAGGATTCTCATATTCAAGCTCTCTTACTACCCAGTCATACAAAGGCCTATGGTCTTCAAATTCAAGGGTACAGATGGAATGTGTAATTCCCTCTACCGCATCTTCGATTGGGTGCGCAAAATCATACATAGGATAAATGCACCAGTCATCACCAGTATTATGGTGTGTCATCCTCGCAATCCTGTAAATGACAGGATCCCTCATGTTCATATTAGAGAGCTCATGTCTATCTTTGCTCTTAGAACCTTGCTTCCATCAGGAATTCACCATTTTTCATTCTCTCAAACAAGTCAAAGATTCTCTTCTATGCTTCTCTCTATATGGTGAGTTCTTGCCAGGCTCTGTAAGAGTACCTCTGTATTCTCTGATTTCATCAGCAGACAAATCGCATACAAAGGCCTTTCCCTTCTTTATAAGCTTAATCGCTGCCTCATACATCTTTTCAAAAGTAATTTGACGCAAAAATAACATCTGTCACCAAAGTCTGCACCCAAGCCACTCTACATCAGCCTTGATAGACTCAACAAACTCAGTCTTTTCCTTGGTAGGATTGGTGTCATCAAATCTAAGATTGAACTGTCCGCCATACTCCTTAGCAAGACCGTAGTTAAGAAGAATTGACTTAGCATGTCCTATATGTAAATATCCGTTGGGTTCAGGAGGAAAACGGGTTATTACCTTCTTAGTCCTGCCCTCAGCTATGTCCTTATCAATAATATCCTCAATAAAATTCTTAGATACTCTCTCTGTATTCTCTTCCATAAAAGCCTCCATTCAATATACATATCCTAACTATACTACCATAAAAATGGGTTTACTGCAATAATTCTGTGCTTTTTTTCATAAAAATTACACAGGATACTGTCATTTTAACTTTTCTTCTACAGAGAAGCTACGTTTTTTTGGAATTTTTAATTACTATTTTGGAATAATTTTTCTGTTAAAAATCTTCAGAATATACACTTACGGTTCCCCGTTAGGTCATTCTGAAGATTATAAAATCTTAAACTTAGCAATAATGCTATATTATGTCTTAGTAATTGTAATAATAAGTATCGTCAATTTTTACACCGTCAGACTTCCAGTTCTCAATGCCCTTGTAGTGAAGTCTAAAGAAATGATATCTCCTGTCAGTAGCAGTCTTGCCAGCCAGTGCATCCTTAACCACTTTGATGCAGGCTTTTTCATAAGCTGCCCTCCAGCCTGTATTCTTTCCATAGTTCTTCATAGCCTGGTCAAGCTTTCCACCCGGAGCACAGAGTGCGAACTGGTAGCGTCCTGCATACTTCTGGTAGATTACACCCTTGATTGTATTTGGAAACCTCTTGTTAAGTACTCTGTTTATGACAGCATTTGCTGTAGCAAGCTTACCCTTGTAGGACTGGTTGCCCGCCTCAAGGAAGGTTACACAAACAAGAATCTTAAACTCTTCGTCTGTATACTTAATTACATCCTTAGACTGTTTCGTGGCATTTGCAGCTTTCTCAGTCTTCTCCGTCTTTTCAAGCTTTTTTACCGTCTTCTTAGAGCTATTCTTTGTAGTCTTTTTCTTTGACTGAGGCTTTTTATCATCAGCGCTTCCAAGAGGAGTCTCATCTTCCTCTGCTTCGATTTCCTCTTCAGCCTCTTCTACCTCTACTTCTTCAAGCTTATTCTCAGGCAGTATCTCTACCTTTTCACTCTTTACTTCATCAACTACAGCTTCAATAGCAGAGTCTGTTGCTACTGTTTCTTCAGCCTTTACAGTCTTAACTCCACTACCAATCATCATTCCTGCAAAGCAGGATACATCCAAATGTTATTATCTTGATTCTCATTGTCCCCCTAGGTGTTTTAATAATTTCGTAACATTTCTGTAATTATTATATATTATTTTACAGAAATTGGCAGGTGGGGGTATGTCATCTTCACTTAGCTTTTTCAAGTCTATCAGATTGATACTATAGTCGCTTACATAGTGTTTTGAGTTCAGAACCTAGGTTAAGCCTTTTTGTGCAAGGTTGTCTCATGCCTCCATTCTTCTTCGCCATAGTAGATAACAAAAGGTTATTACAGGGAATAAATCCCATGACATTTTCCGCACATTTTTAGTCGCATTTATTTCGGAAAATGTCATGGGCATATACGCTAAAAAGTATGTTATCATTACACACAACAGTAGTACAAATAATTAATTTTATCAAAAGAAAGAGAGGTTTTCATTATGAAATCATATTTAGTTAACACAACACTTATCAAAAACTTATACTGTCTTCTTGCTTTATAGCTATACTTTTATCAAGTCTTGCTCCTGTCTGTTCAAGTTTAGCAGATATTCATTCTAATTCAACTCTTGTTTTGCGGAAGATCTAGTCAAATAGACAAAAACTGGTTCAAGATGCAGACAGATTTAGTACCATATTGCATCTTTGTCAAAGTGTCTTTCATAAAAATTCTCTTATCATTTCACTATCATGTCTTTGATATAATTCTGAAATATAGAACTGTATCTTGCACATTTCCATTGCCTGTTCTATATTTCCTTTTCTCTTCTTTAGCTTCTATCACGCAAGATAATATATTCATAAGTGGAAAAGTATAATCTTTAATTATCATTTCATCCATAAGTTCTCTACAGATTGTATAACTTTCGTCATATCTCCTACTATCATTATACATACTATGTAAGGCTTCCCTTTGAAATGTAGGTATAGCGCCAGTCTAACACTCTCTTTCTTTTTTTCGTTGTCTATTATACCTTTAACTATTTTTTATCCCTGTTTCCAGGTTCTTCTCCGCTTCAAAACCAGCTATATAATTCAGTGCATCAATTTCTACTCGTGAATGAAATAAATCTTCTTCAAGCTTACATTCTATTATAGAAAACAAATAATCCAATTCTTCCTTTGACACATCTCTGTCCTTCTTAGTAAGTAATTCAAAAACCACCAAAATCTGATTTCTTATAATATCCATATCAATTCTTTTAATAGTTCTATCTTTTTCTCTAAAAAGCATCCATCTCCTGTGTTGCAATTAGCCTTCTACATTCTGTGGCAAGCAGTAAGCTTTCATAATCATCTACATCTATTTCTGCCCGTATTAAGAACCACTCCATACCCAGTCTTTCAGCTAGTTTTTCCAGTTTCTTTCTTTTTAGGATATTTGACTCCCCTTCCTATAATGTCAAGCCCTAAATCATTTTAATTTCAGGCTTTTTCTTTAAATTTCTTTACCTCGTAAAACAGAGCAAAAATGTATGACAGTCATTGTATTTTTATACTGAACAGCTAAAAGAGGGTGTGGTTTATAAAGCATCCTATTGTTTTGCTTTATAAAGGCTATAAATCCTCTGCTAACTATGATGGTGAACCTTCCGTGTCTAAAGGGATCGTGTCCCAACTTCCTTCGTCCCACCTGTCCATACACCGAGTGCCTGCTAAGCTTTCAAACAGGGTCATGCCCTACGGAGAGAACTACTGCAAGCTACAGCTCTTTGTTTGTTTTTGATTTTTACTGACTTGCCTGCTCCACAGGGTACGGATATTCCGTGGACGCTTACCCTGCCTCGCTTTGCTGGTCATTGTGATGATGCAGCACCTGTAGCACTCCATCGTTATCGGGTTTCCTTCCAGAACCCTGCCCGTTCTCGGAAGAATCCGAAAACCGGCAAGGTTCTGGAATAAATTTTGCTGCCGACTGTCTTACGCTACAATAGCTTCCTTCTTTTCCGGACGTCTGATGTCCATCAACATCTTCTTCGGATCATAGAACGTACCAGTATTCAGAATCGTATAGATAATTCTCAGAAGCTTGCAGGCTATCACAATCAATGACTGCATCTTTTTCCAACGGATTATCGGCTCGTGTCGTATAATACATATGGAGTTCTTTGAATTCCTCTGCATCAGGCCACTGCTGACTTTGCTGCCTGGAATAACCAATATCTGAGTCGTTTACGTCCTCTGTGGCTGATTTTGGTTTCTCCCTTATGCTTTCTGAGCTGCATCTTACAAGACCTAATCCGCTTAATTTCTGTATTTCCTTAACATCATCAAATCTTGAAATATCTCCCATCTCTGCAAGAATACCGGAAAGTGTATTTTCTCCAATCCCAGATATCTCAGAACGTTACCTGTATGCAGGTATCTCCTGACATTTCTGGTTGATCTGGTTCTCTATAACAGCAAGTTCAACATCCAGTTCCATGATTTTTCTGCACGAACCACTTTACAGCTGCCTTGCTTGCAATGAGATCCATCATAATCCCAACACTTGCTTTTTGCGTACTGTAAGATTTTCTCTGGCTCTGCTGTGCCGCGTCCTCTAAGTTTAGCAGCTCTCACCAAATCTGTCTTATCCCTTCTTCTCCAAGTGCGGTCAGTTCTTCCGAAATGGTGCCTCTTTCAGCAGTTCAGGCTAAATGCTCCATCGACTTTTTCCCAATGCGTCCTTATACTCCGGGAAATATATCTTCATCTCCCTGTGCATCCGGTTGATTGTCCGAATTCTGTCTTCATTCAGTTGGTCTCTGAACATGGATAACCTACGAAGTTCAGCATAGATTTTTTCTGGAAGATATGGCATACCAAAGTTGCCATCCTTGACAAGATTTGCTATCAGTTTTTGGATCCTTCCTGTCATCCTTCAGCTGGCTGTTATCTTCAACCTCCTTTGTCTGCTTCACAGCATAAGGGTTTACCTGAACAACACTGATTCCATTTGTAATCATCCAGGTAGCAAGGCAGAACCAGTAGTGACCGGTCGGCTCTAAGCCAAGCACTATCTGACTCTTATCATGTTCAGCAGCTATCCTTACTGCCCATTCCTTTGCACTCTGAAAGCCCTCTTGATTATTGTTGAAAGAATATGCGGACTTACTGAGTTCCCGTCCTCTGGTATCAATTGCTCTCATATGGTGCGTTTCGCTGCCTACATCACATCCCAAGATAAACATGTCATCGCTGATAAAGAGAGTTTTTTTATTTTTATCGAACTTACCATTGGTTTCCAACTCACGCCAGGTTGAAGCTGTGAGATTTTTCCTTAATCACCTCCGATTTTTCAAAAAGTTCCTGCTGTTCAAAAATATTTGCTGTTACTACTTGATTTTTTCTTCTTTATGCCTTTAATATTCATTTTTAGATACCTCTTGTGTTTTTAGATTTTTACCAACTGGCGGGTCAGTAATAATCTAAATTTACTTGAGGGTATATGTCAATCTCTTGACCTATTTATAGTATACAGGAAGCTTTCATACCTTGAATACGACTCAAAAAGCACATATATCATCCTTACCTCTTCCATAGTAAGTCCCATCTTTTTGCCTATATGCTTAGTTATCCTTAGCAGCATAGACAGCGGATAAGATTCCCTAAACACTTCTATTCTGAAGTCTTCTGAAAACCATATTTATTCAATATGCTTATAGTGCCTCCCTATGTTTAGCGTATACAGTCCTAGCGTGCAGGGGTTTTAGCATCATTACTCAAAAAGCCTAAGCACCTCCGGCAATCCCACCCAGCAATAGTACTTGGTTAAGACTTTCAGGCTTTTCTTCTTCTAATTCAATCCTCTTATGTAATGTAAGGCTGCCTGTCATTCAGCAACATTGTCAGTGCAAGCCGTGGCAGTGTCTTATATATAATGAATTTATCTGTCACATTTACTCTGTAATAGTTATAGACATCATATAAAATATTCGTGATGTCAGCATTCTTATCAGGATTCATCTCGTATTTGAGGGTCATATAGATTGATAAACAGATTCCATTCAAATACACTGAGTCTCTTCTTTTCTTCTACTATAGCCTCCACATCCTTTACAGTATGGTTTTAGAGCCTTCATAATCAGGCTATATGCCTTATTATTATCTTTTTCACCATACCTCGCTATGATATATTCAATATAATCCCTGTAAGCTTAATCTGGATATCCTCATCTTCAAGCACTAACTCATCAAACCGCTTACTTTCACAGACAAGTCCTTCCCAGTCTCTTTTTCGACAAGCTTCATACAGTTTTCATACCATTGATAAAACTCGTATACATAGTCAGGTATCATTACTTCAAATCTTTCATTTGACACACCCATTCTTTTCTAATAAAAAGAACAACCTGGTAAGGCTAATCTCATTTTTCTCCACTTTCATACCTGTCGTATGTACTTCTGCAACATAAGCCTTCATATATTTCTTTTGCAGACATTCCAAGGGCTTCCCTTATATTCTTAAGTATATAGCTTGGATTATCCGTATATTGGCATTTACTATTGTTCATCTTTACCTCTCAATGTATCTCTTAATTATCGTCAAAATTCAATCCTTTGAGTATACATCGGATATGTCTCATTTAAAGTAATAGCAAATCCTCTTAATGCATGATATGAAAAGTCATATACCAAGCTTTCTCAGTATATGACTTTTAGACAAATATTTCAGTTAATTCTTAGATTTATAGTTGAATTGTTCCATTTAATATCATTATTCCCAAGACATGATTAGCAATCAGCCAATATCAGACCCTATCACGCTCAAAACAAGTGACAATTTTGTGTCATAATCATTTCTTTTTAATATTGAGAATATTATCCCAACTACTGCCAATATATCTCCTACAAGCGCAATTAATAACGCACTTATAATTGATAATATACTTATGATAAGAGCAGGTTTATATTTGCTTTTATCCTTTAACATACTTACTTCTAATATTGTATTATCCATACTTTTCCTTTCTAATTTTATCATTGGCTAAGGCAGTTACAGATTCTGCTATAAGCGTTACAATTGCCTTAATCACAACAGTATTTCCCTAGTTATAGCTAACTTTGACTTCATCTGTTTTTCTTAAACTTGAAATAGTTTGCAAATGTTAATGTCATATCAATAATCACTATTAAAAGTTGCCTCCTGAGACAGGTGTACAAGAAAATCATAGAAAGAACACTGTTTTCAAACTTAACTGCCAGTTTTATGGAAATAAACAATGCAATCAATGCCATTATCTGTAAAATCCCAATCTTATAACCAGTTTCAAAAAGCGTCAAATTTTACTAGTATTCCTTCATCACGAGCAGAATTCCCATTCTTTAACTCCTCTCGAATACATATTAAACATTTTACAAAATAAACTGCTGCTAATGTGTATCCAAAAATATTTACAGACTGGATGCTAGATGAAAGCCAAAAATACAATGTTGATATTACCACAGGTATCGTGATAATTTTACTGTTTTTGTTCTCTACAATTCTCATAATTAGCTTCATTGCATCCATAATTTACTCCTCGCGTAATAAGTTTCTTATTAGTTACAATCAGAGAACCCAATAACTTTCTATGTAATGCTCTCCCAATACTTGATCAAGTAACCATATCTTACCACTAAACATAAATAAACACCATAGCATTTTATGGGAATTATTATTACATTTTTCCTTAAAATGTCATGTCTTTCTATAAAGTTTAATTCGACATATACTTTTGATCTCAACATCACAATATTAATAATTTGACATAGAAATAAGCCATATACATACCTTCACCGTATATGGCTTAATCATTCTATTACTTGAGTTTATTATACGTTCAAAAGCATCATGGAAATCCATCAATCACTTGCAGTGTTGTATACCATACTCCTTATACAGCCCATGCCTAATTTCCTCATTTTCTACTACATCCTTGATTTTGTCGTTCTTACCTTCGCTCATTAAGAGACTGATTAGTCTTGCAAGGCAGTTCTCGCCTCTGCTTTTTCCTCTTGCTTCTCCTCTTGCTTCTGCCCTCTCAAACATCGGTTCAAAAATTTCTCCATAGTTTCTTTCCTCCTTCTTCACATTCTACCTCGAAAGGCAGCTCCTCACCAGTTAACCTTAGAATGAGTTCACTTACTTCCTCAGGGTGGTTTAGGTCTATACGGTCTGCCTTATGTTTGCTTCCTTTTACCATGTAATCCGCTATTAGCTTAAAATCCTTCTTAAACTTATTTATATCATCTTCACTTAGCTTTTTCAAGTCTATCAGATTGATACTGTAGTCGCTTACATAGTGTTTGAGTTCAGAATCCAGGTTAAGCCTTTTTGTGCAGGGTTGTCTCGTGCCTCCATTCTTCTTCGCCATAGTAGATAACGAAGGTTATTACAGGAATATGTCCTGAAGTTCCCCATCAATACCGGAATTTTTCTTTCGTTTTTCTACTTTCCTCTTCCACAAGCTGGGTCCTATAGAAGCCCCATCATGCAAAGCACTCTAAATACCATGTTTTTATCAGGTATATCCTGATTTTCAATTCCTATTAGTGAAATAACTACATTCTCTTTCTTCCATAGTTTTACGACATCTCTGTCCTGAAACCTATGTTTGCTGTCGTCACCCTTATAGTGACTCCAGCCGGAAAGGTCAACAAGTTCACCTTTACTTTAACTACATCCTTCCCATCAAACATAATTCCATTCACAAAGTCTGCGAATACATCATTAAACATCAAGAGTTTCTTCTCTAAAAATATCCTTTTTCTCCCAATTGTCCCCCCTTTCTAAAAACAACAGAAAATTAAAAGTCAAATCTTTTGGATTTAACAGCCTGAATATTTCTTTTTGAATTAATAAATACATCTTAGATTGGCGCCAAGTAAAAATCTACAAGAACTATATATATTATTTTTCTCTGATTTGTAATCAGCTAAAATGCACTAAAGTTTTTGAGTTTAAATATACAAAATGCACAAAATTAAAAGACCTTCTATATTAATAAAACATAGAAAGCCTTTTTGATTCAATCACCTTACGTTTTTGATTAGTTTTTCTTTACCCACCTTACTAAGTCATCCCATATATCTTTAAGAGGTCTGGTTCCTCCACCAATGGCACCCTATCAGCAACAGTCCAATATATAGAATAAAAGCTATAATATACTTACAATATTTTTTTATACTATTCATCAATTCCATTGTTTCCATATCTTCCCCTTTAACGCTTATCAATTACAGGCAGGAACACTAATCTTCCTTTTCCCGCAATATAGAAAAATAGTAAACCCGCATTTATAGCCCAGCAAACAGCTTTTTAATGCTGCGTAAAGTGCCGCAGGAATATCTGTATTATGAATAGAAACTAAAAATTATCATGATTGCAACCAGCGATATTATATAGATAATTATTTTTTTGTAGTTTTTATTAAACCTATTAACATAGTTGTCCTTCAAAAACATTCTATTTCTATACATGACATTTAAAACAACCACAAAGACAAGTCCAAAAACACCTGCCGATATTAATTTATCTAACATAATATTCTACTCACGCATCCTTCTTGCTGCTGCGTTTTTCTTAATCTCTTCTCTTATCACCATCACACCGCTTATAATTGATACCGCAGCCAATGCAAATCCTATATAATTAGCCACATCATTTCTTCACCTGTAGAAATGCACCGGAAAGTGAAGAAGCACAAATGCAAAAGATAGACTTATTCATACAAAACCTCCAATTAAATTTAATAATATGCTTATATGATAGCATATATATTCAGCCCATGACATTTTTCCGCACATTTTTAGTTGGATTAATTTTCGGAAAATGTCATAAATCAATCATTCATATAATTTGTTAACAAAGTTAATTCACTTTCACGCCCTATAAACATAGCACCTCTATGTTTTCTTCAGAAAAAGTCATAATCTTTCATAAACAGCTTCACTACATATCCCTTCCTTTTATGCATCCCATAAGGCATTCTTTTAACAGCCTGCTGTCAGCAGTATCATAAAAATGTAAAAGTGCCTCATTAAAGCTTAAAGCTTCCTTCTTTCCTATGGTCAGTACTCCTTTGCCCTCACTTATCAGTATTTTACTTGCTACTATCGTTGAAGTCCTCTTATTTCCGTCCCAAAAAGCTGTCCTCTTACAGAATAACAAAAATATTCTATCGCCCTTTCATAGATATCAGGGATATTATTTATTTCTTCTATTCTCTTTTCTACATCGGCTTTAACGGGAACAGGAGGTAGATAATCTGTTCCCCCTACTCCTACTGTACCGCTTCTAAGCACTCCCCATTCTAAGCTTTCATTCCTGGATACCAGGCTGTTTATCTTACATATATATTCTAATGTAAGTGGTTCATCAAGGGTATCTAACATAGATTTCCAGGCATCCCTTAAGTTTAGTACTGTCTGTATGTCCGATACCGGTACATTATTTACTATTGCACCGTCAATAATGGCCTGTGTCTGTGGAAATGTAACATTTACGCCCTCTATGTAGGCGGTATTAAAAACCAGCTCTGCAAATAGCTTTTTGCTAAAAATATTAGCCTTTTTATCCATATTCATCTCCTATTTTTCTTTATTCTTTATCCGATGGCTACAACTTTTTCGATATTTTTCTCAATGCTTAATTGCTTAAAACAATATCATAACTAACCGGTTTAATCTTGTCAATTTTTCTCAGCCTTCTCCATACATCCCTTTGTAAAACCAGACTTAGCAAAAAGATAAAGATATCCCTAAATATCAGTAAGCTTATGCGATTCTTTATTTTAACATCCACTTTGTCTTTTACGGGATATCTGGAATTAGAGATATAAAACACTTCATCTTCTAATTTCTCCCATTCACCTTGCTCAAATTGAAACTTAAATAAAATATAAGGCAATATTACTTCTTTCTTTTCTCCGGACTTCAACGTTACATCTAAGTCAAATTGATTGCATAAAGAGTAAAGCATCATTTCAGTTGCTGTTGAATATCCTGTTTTTTTCAATAGAATTGAGGCCTAGTATCCACAGTTTTGCTTTTTATTAGTCTTATTGGAATATGTTACATTAACCAAGATTATTTTCACTTCTTCATCCATTTCAAATCATAATCATATTTCTCCTTTGCTTCCTCTTTAGAAAAAGAACTGTGTATCCATTTACCTTCATAGTTACACCGTTAGTTACTTCTCTCTCAGTCCCAAATGGTATCATATCTTCCTTAACAGCACGGATTTCACTATTTACTTTATACACTCTAAAAGCATACAATACAATTAGTAAAATAACTGCACCTACAATAGCCCTCGTTTTTCACTCTGCCTTCCTCACTCTTCCTTCCTCCATTATAAAAAAATAATGTCAGATAACAAAGTTAACTCCTCCATATCATCACGAAGCCAGTATTATACAGGCTCCTCTTTCCTTTTTCCTCTTTTTAAAAATATCAAGTAATTTTTCTTACACTTTCCTCATCTAAGGCATTAGTCGGCTCATCAAGCAGGATTAATTCAGGGCATTCCATTATAGCTGCTGCAATTCCAAGCTTTTGTTTCATTCCCAAAGAATAAGTTTTATATTTCTTCTTAAAGCATAGATTTCTCAAGTCCGACCTTTTCCATTACTGCTTCTATTTCTTCTTTTCCCTATTAACCCCTTTTATATCTGCTAGCATTTTTAAATTATCGTATCCTGATAATGATGGAATAAAGCCTGGATTTTCAATCAGAACTCCTACACTGTCAGGAAATGTCATCTTTTCCTATCTGCTTCCCGCTAACCCTTACCAGTCCCTCAGTAGGCTTTTATTAAACCACAAATAGCACGAAGCAGCATAGTCTTTCCACTGCCGTTCTTACCTTTTTATTCCATAAATTTTTCCCTTTATCCATTTCCAAGGAAACCTTATCCAAAACTTTGTTTTTTTATCAATTATCTTTTGTTAAATATTCTATTTCTACATACATCTTAGATTCCCTCCTGTTCTTTGCCATAAATATCCAGTTTGTTAAAATATCTATACCCCAAGACTCCACATAAGAATAATAAAATTATAGAAATAATAATTCCTATGGTAAATGGCATTTTGTGAACTCTTAATAGCATCGTATAATTTCCCTAACAAAAGAGCATTACACCAGTATGCTGATATGGATAAATAACCCATTAGCATTATTATAGCTAAAAATATTGTTAGAAAGAAATGATATGGACATACAGGCAAAACTAATAACTAAAAACAGCAATACCGGCATTATCACAAGGCATAAATACATCTTAATACCAGATATATTGCTAATATCAACTCTCAACATTCTTTCACAAATTTCTTTATTAATTACAGTATTATTGCCGCCATTTAATGCTGAAAATATGAAGCCTGTAAATACTATACATAAATAATAAAGAATTACACTAAAGAAAAATATACACACATTTTCCAATCCACCAGCACCATTTATTTCCTGCTCTTATTAAAAACTGGTATCCCCTTTCAGTGTACTCTGCTTTCGGATATGTACCTATTCCAAATATTACATATACATGTACAAACAGCCAGGCTATCGGTATATCAAAAATATCCTGATTTGTGAGTGCACCAACCTCTTCTTTACCGGAAAAAAATATACATAAGATAGTCGATAAGCCCTGCTTTATTATCCATATTCAAGCTAATTTTTCTTATTCCAAAATGCTAAAATGACAGAAAGCAGTATGATGAAAAGCAAATATATTTTATATCTTCTGCAAATTCCATTTTTAACATCATACTTTTATCTGCCTTTTTAATAAAAAGGATATTATCAGCCACTAAATCCACTCCTTCTTCTTAATACACTGTTTCATCAATGCATAATATATAATGCAGGTTAAAATAATATATAACAAATAACCGCCTTAATTCCCATGCTATCCCACATTCTGTAATCGATGGTTAAAAAAATTACAAAAACAACGGAATTATCCTCTGAAACATTTCAAAAGCTACAACTGAAAGCAGGATTATAAATGTTATGATGCTGTTATGAAGCCTCAAATCAAAAATATAATCCAAAGGCATACAAAAAGTTTCTTATAAGCAGTGTAACAGCAGCGATAATAAAAACTATTATAAAAACCTATATTAGAAGAATGTTCAGTTTTAAGTAAATAAATACTGCTCTCACTCCCCCAGTTGATAAGAGTTCCAGTCTGTAAACTGCTAATAAAGGTCACCACTATCATCACAAACACAGTGCATATGGCAGAAAATATAATTCCTTTCTTCATTCTTCTGCTTACTAATCTCTTCACACTTCCAAGTCGAATTAAACAGTTTACTTCATCATCATACTTTATTAAATTGGTAAATAATATGATGACAAAAGGCAGGATAAGCATACCATATACTCTTGGATCCAAAAAAATAAACATAAGCATCAGCCAAAGTATAAAGTGCTCTGTAATAATAAATTCCATTATACGGACTTGCTGTATAGTAAAGAATAAGGCACAAAATAAAAACATGGATATAACGATTAAGTTTAAATTACGCTTTAACATCCTGTTTCTTCCCTTTCCACATAAAAACTATATGGGATAATACAAAAAAACAATAGAAAATAAAGTATATAAACCAATACGTAATTATTGTTTTGCTCCACCGTTTAGCATAAAGAACAGGGAATATTCCGTTCTATTGATTAAATTTGTCAGAGAGTACATAAAAATAAAAATACAAAAGGCACTATAAGTACACCAAACTTATGCTCCGTAAAATATGTGTAACTAAGTGAAAGTGTAGCTATTACTCCTGCAAATAGAAAATCAATAACTATAAACATAAGTATATATATCAGTGGATGTGTAAAGAAGAGTTCATATAACATAGTTACAGGTGATATTGTCCCATTGGAGCCATTATCCGGCAAAAGTGCAGGTAAAAACATAGATGACATTATCAGGTTTAGCAGCAAAGGTGTGGCCACTGCTACTCCACCTGACAAAAATACAGCCAGATATTTAGCCTTATAATAAGTCTTTTTATCCACTCTGGTACATACATTTACAATATATCCACTTTTCCTGTCCTCAAAAATGAGCTCCCAAAGGGAAGTACTGACAAAGAAGTGGCAATATAAGGTAAAATATGTAGCATTGAATCAGGTATAACTCATTCCCCATCCAGTTATTAAATAAGCCTGTTGGCACATATAATGGATCTATAGCTTCAACAGATAATTCATAACCAATTTGACTGCTTTGAGGTATTATCACTGATACAACATGCCATATAGATAAACCGCAGCCTATAAGCAAAAGCCAGTTTCATACCCAAAGTATTAAAGGCTCTCTTTATTTCATTAGTATAAATTGTTTTTCATTAATTGCCTACCTTACATAATCTAATTTTTACTAAAGATTTATATTTTCATCATTAGTTCCTTGAGGCGGAACCATCTCTATCATTAATATCAAAGGTAAAAATCCACAGCCTTGTCATTTATGAAATTTGTCCTCTACTAAGAATACTAAATTAAAAATCTCTTTTTCTCCCTTTTTCATTTTTACCATCATAGCACTTTTATTGTTCATTGGCACATCATTGTTGGCAGTCAGCGATCCATACACCTGTCCGCTGTTAGTATCATTATACAAAAACATTTGCAATATTTTTTAAACTCAATACTCCAAAAATTCATCCACTTCTAAACATTCTATTGTTGCATTTAACAATCAAAATATGAATAACCGTCTATTGTATTTCCCATCTTTATCGACATGCTCTAAATCATCACAATAGTTGAAACTCACCCAATTTTTAGATGTTGATGTTTTGTGGATTGTAAACTTATAATAGTTTACTTTCACTATCATCATTCTGTGTTACAACTTTTGTACCATACTGTTGTTTACTAATCTCATTAAAAAATATGTTTTTCATCTTTGTTTGCATCTGTTGAAGAAGATGTATTCCTATAATCTAATTTTACTAAAGATTTATATTTATCATTAGTTCCTTGAGCGGAACCATTTTTCATTAATATAAAGGTAAAAATCCACAGCCTTGTCATTTATGAATTTATCTTCTACTAAAAATACCAAATTAAAATCTCTTTTATCTCCCTTTTTCATTTTTACCCAAAGTGCTCTTTTGCTACTTATCGGTTTTATCATTATTGGCTGTAAGAAGTTCATGATCCTGTTTGCTGTTCAGTTCCGTTATATGCCAATATATACAAATTTCCTAAGCTTAAAAGCTTCAAAAATCTATCTTCTTCTAAACATTCTATTGTTGCATTTACAATGAAAATAAGAATATCCATCCATTGTATTCCCATCTTTATCTACATGCCCTAAATTATCAGAATAATTAAAGTCTCCTAGTTTTTAGAGTTGATGTGTTATGGATTGTAAACTTATAATATTTACTCACAATATTATCATTCTGTGTTATGACTTTTGTGCCATCCATCTACTAATCTCTTCGAACATGTGTTTTTCTTCATTATTGGAATTTTCTGAAGAGGATGCTCTGTTTTTATCTTCTTCATTTCTCGAGACACTAAATTATCTGCATTTTTATTTGCTACTTTAGTAGAAGGTTCGAAATCATTATTTTTCTCCACTTCCAAAAACATTATTAATAAACAACTAATAAATTATTGTTTTGCAGCTAAGTTTAAGTTTTTGCCTATCTTAGGAGTAAAACTATTGCCATTATGGTAATTATGGAAACTTTAATAATGTTTATTTTTCAACTAATCTTACCTTCTTTTCTAATTGAGGTCACTAAAAATAAGTGACCTCGTTTGATTATTAAATACTATCAGGACTCCACGCTCCTCTTATCCATCCAAATTTATGATTTGCTTCTGTAAAAATCAAAAAGGCATTTCTATAACCCTTTTCATAAACTGAATTTCTAAGATATTTATATGTACCTGGTTTTAAGTCATAATACCCCCAAGTACCTCCTGTACAATTTTCATCCAAAAAGGATCTCCATATTACAAATCTTTTTGTTCCTCCAACCCCAAAGCCTATGTGTCAAATTAGTATTCAAATTTCTTGCATAAGCACTTGTCCTATCCGTTTTTGGTCTGACTAATGTGGTGAATCACTACCATCTCCTGTATAACCTGTATAAGAGTGATCTTCATGATTATTTGCAAAAGTCATCATAGCACCAGCATTTGACAGAATAACAACGCCTGTTATAATAGACAGACAAATTCTTTTTAACGGTTTTGCTTTCATTCTTAACCTCCAACAAAAATAGTTAACAGAATCTTACTTGATCAAGTGCCTACGTCATACCATACACCCACTAACATTACCATGATGTTTTTCTGAGAAAATATAGCCTATTTTTCTTCAGAAAAATCATGGTCTTTTGCCAAAAAGTATGATATTATAGCTCACATTACAACTGGCAATTAAATTTTTAATTCAAAAAAGCGAGGTTTTTCATTATGAAAACTAAATCAAACAAAAGCAGTAACTAAAAAGCTTGTTTTTATCATTTGTATTTGTATCTATGCTTTTTATTAACGGCTACAGTCTGTACAAACTTAATACCTTCACACTCTGCTCAACGCTCATTTGCGAAAGGCCATCTTCGAATGATAGTATAGACATTCGAAGAAAAAGAGCTAATACCACCTAATATTTTTATCAAAGTGTTTTTCATAATAGGTTCTCACCATTTTCACTGTCATATCTTTTCATATAACTCGAAATATAGAACAAATCATCAGCGAGAGTTCTTTTTGCCTGTTCTATGTTTCCTTTTTCTTCATCTGCTTCTATCAAGCAAGACAACAAATTCATCAGCAAAAATATTATCTCCATCCATTATCTCATTTATAAGTTCTATGCATATTTTATAACTTTTATCATACTTTCTTACATCATTATATAGACAGGCAAGATTTTTCTAGCTATAGAAGTATAACGTCCATCTGTTACTTTTTCTTTTCTCATTATCTATTAAGCTCTTTGTCAATTTTATTCCCTATTTCGCCACTTTTTCCTTTCAGACTAAAAATATAATTTAAAATATCATTTTCTATCCTCGAAAAGAATAATCCATCTAACGTCCTGCCTGTTATAGAAAGCAATTTCTCTACTTCTTCCACCGTAACTTTACTATTGTTCTTTGTGAGCAGCTCAAAAATCCTACCGCCAGCCCTATTCCTTGGAATTTCCATATCAACCCTATCTTTTAATTCTCTAATATTCTTTCTAAATGCATCCAATTCTTTAGCAGCAGTTAATCTTCTACCATTCTGTGGCTAAAACCAGAGACTCATAGTCATCTACTTCCATATCTCCCCTTATTAAAAAAACCATTCCATACCAAGCCTTTCAGCTAATCTGCTTAGGTTCTTCTTTTTAGGTATTTTACACCTCTTTCATATCTTGAATATGTTTCAGAAAGCACAGATACCCTCGCTTGCCTTCTCGGTGAGTAAGCCCCAATTTTTGTCTATGTGCCTTCATATTGTCACTAAAAAGAGTATAGATTGGATAAGCTTCTCTAAACATTTCTATTCTGTATTCCTCTGAAAATCCATATTTTTATCGTTCTTACAAATGCTTCCCTCTGCTTACTGTATATTATCTTCTCATGATGCGTTCTGGTATCCATACACAGATCTCAATACTTCAGGCACTCCCACCCAGCTATAATATTTAATCAAAATGCTAAGAATTTCTTTTTCTATCTCAACTCTTTCGTCTGATAGGAGCCTGTCTTTCTCATTTAACAGTATATTTAAGCCAAGTTTGGGAAGTATCTTACACATTATAATAATTTCTTCCGTATTTCCTTTATGATAATTATACAGGTCATATAACATATCCGTTATTTCAGTATTGTTATCAGGCTGCATTTCATATTTCAAATCATAAAGATTTATAAATATATTCCATTCAAATACAGATAATCTCTTTTTCTCTTTAGCTATGGCTTCTATATCCTTTACAGTATGACTAAGTGCTTTTATATATAAAGGTATGTGCTTTTTCGTTATCTTTGTCTGCATACCTGGCTATTATATAATCTATATAATCTCTATAAGAGCTCTGTATTTCTTTATCTTCTAACTCCAGCTTATCAAATTTACTTCTCTCTGTTTTAAAGCCTTCCCAGTCTCTTTTGCTCTGTTAATTTCATACAGTTTTCATACCAGTTATAAAACTCATAAATATAGTCAGGGATCATAACTTCAAATCTTTCATTAGATATCCCCATTCTCTCCAAAAAGAAAAGAGTCTTATAAGGTTTTAATTCATTTTCTTCGGTTTCATATCTTTCATAAGCAGCTTCACTGCATATTCCTTCATATACTACACTGCTTTCAATTCCCAGTGTTTCTCTTATATTTTTAGTATGTAGCTTGGATTATCTGTTAATTTGCATTTTTCGTATACTCACCATACTTAATACCCCTGTAATTATGTGAGACTGCACTTTTGTTATCACAAACCACCGTCTTCCTATGTAATCTAATCCACTGCACTTCTCAATTCTCTAAATACATCTAA